>Ga0268255_10000027_pt1 | contig 151908 bp, 139 predicted proteins | sample AgamicOrMarz_FD_200256 | JGI IMG/M metagenome (GOLD analysis project Ga0268255, IMG submission 200256) | Agave microbial communities from Guanajuato, Mexico - Or.Ma.rz (v2) (version 3) | ecosystem: Host-associated > Plants > Phyllosphere > Phylloplane/Leaf | place: Guanajuato, Mexico...
TAATGAACTGATTGCGGAAAAAATTTCCCGTGTCACGGTAGACAGACTTCGCCGTGATAGACATGCACTCTCCTTGAGTATTGCAGGTGTTAATTAGCCGGCAATTGTACACCGGATAACACGCTGGTGGCAGCATCAAGGCTTGTATGGAAAAGCATATCTTTGTAAAGCGGCGGTAATCCATAGCGGGCGCGGGCGCGATTGCATGCCTCATTGACCTGCCCATCCTCTCCCGACATCGCGAAAGTGCGACACGGGCTGGGGCGATCCGCGTAAATGGAACAGCGGGTGGATACCCCAGGCTCACCTTGCAGTGCCACACAGCGGCTCTGTTTTTGGTTGGTGCCGCGCATACAGCGCAGAAAAGGGGTTAAGGGTTCAGTGAGATCAACCGGAACGGTGCCGCCGCCATCGCTGGCTTCAGCCCAGTAGAACGAGACTCGAAAATACGCACAACAGGCTCCGCACGTCATGCACGGGTTATGATCACTCATGGCACACCTGCAAAAGTAGAACGCATCAAATCACATTGTGAGAGCGATAAATTATCCAGCCGCTACAGGAAGCGCAAGAGAGGGAAAACAGAAAATTTTGTAACCATGAAATGCCAAAAATTGACGCGGTAACAACTTATTGCTTTATGAGGCGTCACCAAAAATTAACCTAGATCAATGAATGTTAACTTACTGGTTTTAATGTGATCTGTGTTAGATCACTTATTACTCATTTGTGAGTATATTCTCCTCCGCAATTAAAACCACAACGATGGAGCGGATATGAAAAAATTAGCGGTGGCAGCCCTTATCTTAAGCAGTCTCTCTGGCGGCGCGTACGCGCATGAAGCAGGCGAATTCTTTATTCGTGCCGGTTCGGCAACGGTGCGTCCAACGGAAGGGTCCGATAATGTACTGGGTATGGGCGGGTTTAACGTCAGCAATAACACCCAGTTAGGCCTGACGTTTACGTATATGGCAACGGATAACGTTGGCGTCGAGCTTTTAGCCGCCACGCCATTCCGTCACCGCGTCGGTTTAGGACCGACCGGGGACATTGCCACGGTTCACCATTTGCCACCAACGCTGATGGCGCAGTGGTACTTCGGCGATTCCAGCAGCAAGGTGCGCCCTTATATTGGTGCAGGCGTTAACTACACCACCTTCTTTGATGAGAAATTTAACGATACCGGTAAAAAGGCCGGGCTCTCCGATCTCAGCCTGAAAGACTCGTGGGGTATGGCGGGGCAGGTTGGTCTGGATTATCTGATTAACCGTGACTGGCTGATCAACGCCTCGGTCTGGTATATGGACATTGATACGGACGTGCGCTTTAAAGCTGGCGGGCAGCAGCAAAGTATCAATACCCGACTGGATCCGTGGGTATTTATGTTCTCAGCAGGCTATCGTTTCTGACAGAAGATATATCCCCTGTCAGCCGGTGATTGCTGTATGGTGGTTGTTCCACACACCTGGCTGGAGGGGATATCCCCAACATCAAATTTGAGTGTCCGGTTTGTGCAGGTAAACAGTTTCAGTTCACGACGTTCAGCCCAGCACATAGCCTACCTCACGGTGCTATCTGTTCCGTTTGCGGAACACGTCTCACCATTCATTCATGCCTGCCGAAGCTCAGACGACGACGGTGGCCAAAGCCAGTAAACTAGAAAAGGCCTCTGAGAGGCCTTTTTAGATCGTGAAGTCACTTCTGAATTAAATAACGAATGGTTGGTCCGTCCTGCTGGATATCCAGCACGGTATAGCCGTGATTTTTGGCATCAAGAGGAATGTTATTGATCGACTGGGGGCAATCGCTCACCACTTCCAGAATTTCACCTTTCTTTAGCTGCGGTAGCGCTTCAAGCGTGGCGACGGCCGGGTAAGGGCAAGGTTCACCCACCATATCGAGACGATAATCAGGCACGATCTCTTTCATGCGGCATTCTCCTGAGTTTCAGTTTTGGCGGTGGCGCGTCGGAAGAAGCGCTTCTCTTGTGCAACAACCAGTAAGAAGGCGATAAGCAGCAGGGCGTAGGTCACCAGGAGCCCCCCGAGTGGACCAAAGGTATTCAGCAGGTTGACCTTGTCCCAGTTTGTTGCCAGTACCGGAGAGACGTCATCCCAGTAGTAGGCCAGAATGGTAGAGCCAATCACGTTACCCAGACCCACCCACCAGTAATGCACCTGGCCTTCCACAGCGCGATACATCCAGCCGGTTTCACACCCGCCCGCCAGCACGATGCCAAAACCAAACAGCAGCCCGCCAATGACGGCATTTGGGCCCGCCCACATGATTTTCGGTTCCACGCTGAGCTGAACGTAGCTGAAGATGCCGATCGCGCTCACGGCCATACCGGCAATGATCGCCTTCGCCATCATGCTTCGTCCGGTGATCCACATATCGCGAAACGCGGAGGTAAAGCAGATCTGCGCGCGTTCAATCAGCAGACCAAAACCGACGCCGAACAGCATGGCCAGGCCGAGTTTTGGCTGATTCATCGCCGTGCAAATCGCCCAGGCAACCATGGCAAAAAAGACCAGCATACCGAGGCGGAAGCGACGACGCGCCTGATCGGGTTTTTGCGTTAACGGAGAGGCAGCGCTAACTTTCGTCATTTTCACCGGAATGCGGAACAGCGGCAGCAGGGTGAATTTAGCACCGAAGTAGGAGCCGATGGCGGTGGCGACGGCAAAGAACCAGGCATGCAGCGAGAACTGCGGAATACCGGTAAAGAACGCGGCCAGATTACAGCCCATCGCCAGGCGGGCGCCAAACCCGGCAATGATGCCGCCGACCACGGCCTGCATAATGCGGATGCGGCTTTTCGGCATGCGCAACTTAACGTTGTTGGCCCACAGCGCGGCCGCAAAACAGCCGCCGAACATGCCAATGATCATCATCCCGTCGATGCGGGTCAGCGGTGTGCCCTCAAGATGGATCAGTTTGAAGTAGCCCCACTCTTCGGCATGGACGCCTGCCAGCTGTAATAGCTGCCCACCCCAGCGGGTAAACTCGCCCGTAACAGCCCAGAAGGTGCCGGTAATACCGAAATAATAAGTAGAGAGAATGCCTGCCGCGATAACGGCCGGAACAGGTGACCAGAACTTAACCAGGTAAGTCTGTTTGAAGGAATGCCATGACATGAATAACCTCTGAACTCAGAAGGGTAACGCTAAAAAGAGCCCAGATCATACGCTTACGCGAAAGTTTGGAAAGTCATTCACACCGAAAATATCGACAGGATCAATTTTGACCTGCTTCTTTCAGGAAGAGAGAAGGGAAAACCGCCTGACGCCGGGGCCAGACGGTGTTAACGGTTACGCCTTGCGCGTGGCCGCTTTCATGGATGTGACGAATGCGTGTAACTCAGCCAGCATCTGCTCTGGCTTATCCACGTTCTTCTCGATAATTTTCACGATAGCCGAACCGGAAATGGCTCCGGCGGCTTTCGCGTCAATCGCCGCAGTAACCTGATCCGGTGAAGAAATGCCAAAGCCCTGAAGCGGCGGTGCAGCATGGTATTCTGCCAGCTTCTCCACCAGATGATGCAGCGGCAGCGCGGCTTTGTTTTCCGCACCGGTGACGCCCGCACGGGAGAGCAGGTAGGTGTAACCCCGTCCGTAAGAGGCAATCTGGCGCAACAGATCGTCATCGGCATTCGGTGGACAGATGAAAATCGGCGCGACGTTGTGGCGCATTGCCGCCTGACGGAATGGCGCAGACTCTTCAACGGGCACGTCAGCCACCAGCACGGAGTCAACGCCCACGCGGGCGCACTCTGCGTAAAACGCATCAATACCGCGGCTGAACACCAGATTGGCGTACATCAGCAGGCCGATCGGAATGGTCGGGTGCTTCTGACGGATCGCCGCCAGCATTTCAAAGCACTGGCTCGGCGTCACGCCCGCGGCAAACGCGCGTAGCGTTGCGTTCTGAATGGTCGGGCCATCCGCCAGCGGATCGGAGAACGGAATACCGAGCTCCAGCGCGTCGGCACCGGCATCAATCAGGGTGTCGATAATCTTCAGCGACTGCTCCGGGCCGGGGTCGCCCAGCGTCACGAAGGGAACGAAGGCGCCTTCCTGGCGAGCTTTCAGTTGTGCAAATGCGTTGTCGTAGCGTTCCATCAGATTTCCCCTCGTGCTTTCAGAATATCGTGAACGGTGAAGATATCTTTGTCACCGCGACCGGAAAGGTTTACCACCAGCAGTTGCTCTTTTTCCGGGTTTTCCTTCATCATTTTCAGCGCGTGCGCCAGCGCGTGGGAAGACTCCAGCGCCGGGATGATCCCTTCATTGCGGCACAGCGTTTTGAAGGCCTCCAGCGCTTCGTCATCGGTGATGGAGACATAATCCGCGCGGCCGGTGCTGTTCAGGAACGCGTGCTGCGGCCCTACGGACGGGAAATCCAGCCCGGCAGAGATCGAGTAAGACTCCTCAATCTGCCCTTCATCGGTCTGCATCATCGGGGCCTTCATGCCGAAGTAGATCCCCACGCGGCCATGCTTCAGCGGCGCACCATGCTCGCCCGTTTCAATACCGTGGCCGGCAGGCTCAACGCCAATCAGCCCAACGCTGGTTTCGTCGATAAAATCGGCAAACATGCCGATGGCGTTAGATCCGCCGCCAACGCAGGCGATCACCGCATCCGGCAGGCGACCCTCTTTTTCGAGGATCTGCGCTTTAGTCTCTTCGCCGATCATGCGCTGGAATTCACGCACGATGGTCGGGAACGGGTGCGGGCCCGCGGCGGTACCGAGCATGTAGTGGGCGGTTTCGTAGCTGCCAGACCAGTCGCGAAGCGCTTCATTACAGGCATCTTTCAGCGTGGCAGAACCGCTGTGCACCGGGATCACTTCCGCCCCCATAAGACGCATACGGAACACGTTTGGCGACTGGCGCTCAACGTCCTTCGCCCCCATGTAAATGCGGCATTTCAGACCGAGCAGGGCGCTGGCGAGCGCTGAGGCCACACCGTGCTGCCCCGCGCCGGTTTCGGCGATGATTTCGGTTTTACCCATCCGCTTCGCGAGCAGCGCCTGGCCAAGCACCTGGTTAGTTTTATGCGCGCCACCGTGCAGCAGATCTTCACGCTTAAGATACAGCGTAGTTTTAGTGCCTTCGGTCAGGTTGCGGCACTTTGTCAGCGCCGTCGGACGACCGGCGTAGTTTTTCAGCAGGTCAGTAAACTCCGCCTGAAACGCCGGATCTTTCTGTGCGCTCACGAACGCTTCTTCCAGCTGGCGCAGCGCGGGCATCAGGATTTGTGGGACGTACATCCCACCGAACTCACCAAAATACGGGTTAAGTAATGTCGTCATCTTCTCTTCCTTAATATGCACGCAGAGTTTTAAATACCGATGCCAGCTTGCTGGCGTCTTTAATGCCCGGTTGGGACTCTACGCCTGAATTGAAATCGAGGCCTGCGCAGCCGGTTTTGGCCGCTTCCACACAGTTATCGGGGCTTAATCCCCCCGCCAGCAGGACATTGTCCAGCACTTCGCCACGCAGCAGTGACCAGTCAAAACGCTGCCCCGTGCCGCCCTGGCCGTTGTCGAGCACGTATTTATCAACATGCTTCAGGTTACGCGCGGGCAGGGTGGCGCCAACGCTTTGCGCTTTCCAGATCTGAACCTGAGGCGCCAGAACATGTCGCAGAGCATCGATGTACGCCTGATCTTCATCGCCGTGCAGCTGGACCGCGCTCAGGGATAACGCGTCCGCTTTTGCCGCAACGTCGTTAATATCCGCATTGCGGAACACGCCCACGTAGCTCAGTGGCGCAGCCGCGATCACCTTGCGCGCCTGTTCCTCATTTACTGCGCGAGGAGAGGACTCGACAAAGATCAGACCACCATAGATTGCGCCCGCTTCATAAGCGGCCTGCGCATCCTGTTCACGGGTCAGGCCGCAGACTTTGTTCTCACCCAACAGCACGCGGCGCACGGCCGCATTAAGATCGTCGTGTTCCATCATTGCGGAACCGATCAGGAAACCGTTGGCAAAGTGGCTGAGTTCGCGCACCTGAGCGTAGCTGTTAATCCCGGATTCGCTGATCACCGTGACGCCCGCGCCCAGACGCGGCGCAAGCTGGCGCGTACGGTTGAGGTCAATCGACAGGTCGCGCAGGTCGCGGTTGTTAATGCCGACCACTTTGGCTTCCAGCGCGATGGCGCGCTCCAGCTCCTCTTCGTTGCTCACTTCGGTCAGCACGCCCATATTCAGGCTGTGCGCGACGGCGGAGAGCTGGCGATACTGCTCGTCATCCAGAACGGAGAGCATCAGCAGGCAGGCATCTGCCTGGTAAAAGCGCGCCAGCCAGATCTGATACGGGTCGATAATAAAGTCTTTGCACAGAATCGGCTGCGGCGCGATGCCGCTGACAACGGGCAGAAAATCGAAGCTGCCCTGGAAATATTTCTCATCCGTCAGCACAGAAATGGCAGACGCATGATGCTTGTAGATACCGGCAATACGCGCCGGGTCGAAATCGTCGCGGATCACGCCTTTGGACGGAGACGCTTTTTTACACTCCAGAATAAACGCGGTACGCGCGCCCTGGAGCGCATCATAAAAACGACGGCTGCTCGGAACGACGTCATTCTGAAAACTGGCGAGCGGCTGCTGTTGCTTACGGGCTTCCACCCAGATGGCCTTATCGGCGACGATTTTCGCTAAAACGGTCTGCATTATTTACCCTCTTGCCGCAAGTGCGGTAACGCGATCGTAAGCTGCACCGGAGCGCAGTACGTCCAGAACTTTTTGGGCGTTGGCTTTCAGATCTTCCTCGCCATGTAAACGCATCAGCATGGCTACGTTGGCCGCCACGGCGGCCTCATGGGCGGCCTCACCTTTACCTTGTAATAAGCGCGTGAGAATGTCACGGTTTTCTTCCGGCGTGCCGCCCGCCAGGGCGTCCTGATGGTACGGGGTCAACCCGAAGTCAGCGGCCTCAAGCTGATAGTTCAGCACTTCGCCGTTATTCAGTTCCGCCACCAGCGTGGGCGCATGCAGGGAAACTTCATCCATCCCGCCGCTGTGTACCACGGCGGCGCGTTGGTAACCGAGGACGCGCAGCGTCTCCGCAATCGGCAGGACCAGCTCCGGGCTGTAAACGCCAATCAGCGCCAGCGGCGGGTGCGCCGGGTTAATGAGTGGACCGAGCACGTTAAACAGCGTACGGGTTTTGAGCTGCTGGCGAACCGGCATCGCGTGGCGGAAACCGGTGTGATACTTCGGCGCAAACAGGAAACAGACGCCCAGGTCATCCAGCGCTTCACGGGAACGCTCGGCGTTCATGTCCAGGTTGATACCGAAAGCCGCCAGCAGGTCGGACGATCCTGAACGGCTGGACACGCTGCGGTTGCCGTGTTTCGCCACCTTCAGACCGCATGCCGCGGCCACAAAGGCGCTGGCGGTGGAAATATTGATACTGTTACTGCCGTCGCCACCGGTCCCGACAATATCGGCAAACGGATAGTCCGGGCGCGGGAACGGGGCGGCATTTTCCAGCAGCGCGGTTGCCGCGCCGGCGATCTCCTGCGGGCTTTCGCCACGTACCTTCATGCTCACCAGCGCAGCGGCCAGCTGCTCAGGCTTCAGCTCGCCGCGCACGACGGCGGAGAACAACTGATGGCTCTCCTGCTGGCTCAGGGTCTGAGCCTGATACAGTTTTTCCAGAATCGGTTGCAGGGTGTTGGTCTGCTCCAGCTTTTGTAGCGCCCAGTCGAGCGTTTGCTCCAGCAGACGCGCGCCGTTGGACGTCAGGATAGATTCCGGGTGGAACTGCATCCCGCAGACGCGATCCGCATCGTGACGCACCGCCATCACCATCCCTTCAAACGAGGCGTTAATGGTCAGCCCGGCCGGAATGTTGCTGCCGACCAGCGAGTGGTAACGCGCTACCGGAAGCGGGTTCGGCAGACCGGCAAACATCGCCTGACCGTCATGTTCAATACTTGACGCTTTACCATGGAGGATCTCCCCCGCCTGACCCACGTAACCGCCGTAGGCTTCGACAATCGCCTGGTGGCCGAGGCAGATGCCGATAATCGGCAGCTTGCCGCGCATACGGGTCAACAGCTCAGGCATACAGCCTGCTTCGCTCGGTGCGCCTGGGCCCGGGGAGAGCATCAGCACCGGGTTTTGCATGGTCGCCAGACGGTCAATTAGCGTCTGGGCCGGAACGTGGTTGCGATAGATAACGACATTGTGACCATTCGCACGCAGCTGATCTGCCAGGTTGTAGGTAAAGGAGTCGATATTATCGAGCAGCAGAATGTCAGCCATCAGAAAATCTCCTGTGCATGGTGTGCGGTAGCAATGGCGCGCAGTACCGCGCGCGCCTTACTGCGGGTTTCGTCGGCTTCCGACTGCGGAACAGAATCCAGCACAATCCCGGCCCCGGCCTGGACGGTCGCAATGCCGTCCTCAACGTAGGCGGAGCGGATCACGATGCAGGTATCAAGGTCACCGTGAGCGGTGAAATAGCCCACTGCACCACCGTAGCTGCCGCGACGGCGTCCTTCCGCTTCGGCGATCAGCTGCATGGCGCGGACTTTCGGCGCGCCGCTCAGGGTGCCCATGTTCATGCAGGCGCGGTAGGCATGCAGAACGTCGAGGTCGTGGCGCAGTTCACCCACCACGCGGGATACCAGGTGCATGACGAAGGAGTAACGGTCGACTTTGGTCAGGTCCGCCACGTAGCGGCTGCCAGGCGTACAAATGCGTGCCAGATCGTTACGCGCCAGGTCAACCAGCATCAGGTGTTCGGAGAGCTCTTTATGGTCGGTACGCATTTCCAGTTCGATGCGGCTGTCGAGATCGCGGTCCAGGGAGCCATCGGCACGACGGCCGCGTGGACGGGTTCCCGCTATCGGGTAGATCTCAATCTGGCGGCTGGTGGCGTCGTACTTGAGGGAGCTTTCCGGCGACGCGCCAAACAGGGTGAAATCATTGTCCTGCATAAAGAACATGTACGGGCTTGGGTTGCTCTTTTTCAGCACATCGTAAGCCGCCAGCGGCGACGGGCAGGGCAGTGAGAAGCGACGGGACGGCACTACCTGGAAAATCTCCCCGGCACGAATCGCTTTTTGCATCTGACGTACCACCGCGCCGTACTGATCGTCGGTCTGACTCACCTCGCAGGTCATCTTTTCAACACGCTGCACCGGGAGCGCGGGCGGTGCTTCTGACATCTGCTGTTGCAGTTGGGCGATGCGCTGCGCGAGGCGATTTTTCTCAGACTCAGACGGCGTGAAAAGGCTGGCCTGGATGCGGGTATATTTTTTCTGATGGTCGATCACCAGCAGGGTTTCGGCCAGGTAGAAACAGTAGTCCGGGCAGCGGTTTCCCTGCTCGGTTTCCGGTAAATCTTCAAAGCCAGCAACCAGGTCGTAAGCAAACAGCCCGCCAAAAAACATTGCTTCGCGCTCAACTTCCGGCACGGCCACCAGATTTTGCAGCAGGCGAAAGGCGTCAAAAACGGAGAGCGAGCAGAGGCGGGCATCCTCATCCAGCAGCTGGCTCACCGGCGGGAAATGCAGAATACGCAGGTCCGGGTGGCGTTCATTTTCAATGCCTGAAGGCAGCGCCGCATCCAGCAGCGGCAGGAGCGACGCGCCATTGTCAGACAACGCCCTGATAGTGACGGTGTCACCTAACGCGGTAATGCGCAGCGCGCTGTCAACCAGCAGCAGGCTTTTGAGGTCGTCCTTACTGTCGATATCAGCTGACTCCAGCAGCAGCGTCGCGGGACGTGCGCCGCACACCTGATGAAACAGCGCGGTAGGGTTATGGCGATAGGCCGCCTCGCAGGTCAGCAGTTCGAGATGAGGTTTGGCTGTTTGCATGTTGTTGTTCTCATATTCTGTTCAAAAAAAAGCCCGCTGGGTAGCGGGCCGGGTATCTGTTTGCATTTCGCAGACGCGTGACACTGCCCGAAGATCAGGAAGTACGCCACCAACCGTGCAGAGCGAAATGTGCTGTCATTTTCAGATACCTTTCTCGTGTGAACTTGCGTACTAGTTAACTAGTTCGATGGCGTGTTGTCAACCCCTGATTTCAGTATTTCATGGTTAGTCGGTATCATAGGGGCTTCGGATGTCTCCAACCTGTTATGGGAAGTGCTTTGAGCGATACCACCTACGCCGTAATTTATGATTTACATAGCCATACGCAGGCTTCAGATGGCCTGCTGACACCCGAAGCTCTGGTCCATCGCGCCGTTGAAATGCGTGTCGGTACGCTGGCAATAACCGATCACGATACCACTGACGGCATTCCCGCCGCGCGCGCCGAGATTGCCCGCAGCGGACTGGCGCTGGATCTGGTGGCCGGGGTTGAGATCTCGACGGTCTGGGAAAACCACGAAATTCATATCGTTGGCCTGAATATCGATACAGAACATCCGGCCATGCGTGCTTTTTTGCAAGAACAAAAAACACGCCGCAATCAACGCGCGGAGATGATTGGCGAACGTCTGGAAAAAGCGCATATTCCCGGTGCGCTGGAAGGCGCGCGAAAGCTGGCGAACGGTGGGGCGGTGACGCGCGGCCATTTCGCCCGTTTTCTGGTGGACGCCGGTAAGGCGACGACCATGGCGAATGTCTTTAAAAAGTATCTGGCGCGCGGGAAAACCGGATACGTTCCCCCACAGTGGTGTACAATAAAACAAGCTATTGATGTGATTCATCATTCTGGCGGTAAGGCCGTGCTGGCCCATCCGGGGCGGTATAATCTTTCTGCTAAATGGCTGAAAAGACTGCTGGCACACTTTGCCGAATGCGGTGGTGAGGCGATGGAAGTTGCCCAGTGTCAGCAGGCACCCAATGAGCGTTCGCAGCTCGCGACCTACGCCCGTCAGTTTGGTCTGCTTGGGTCACAGGGTTCAGATTTCCATCAGCCCTGCGCGTGGATTGAACTGGGGCGCAAGCTCTGGTTACCCGCGGGCGTTGAGCCTGTCTGGCAGCTCTGGGAACAGCCACAGCAAATTGAAGAGAGGGAAGTATGAGTCAGTTTTTCTATATCCATCCGGATAACCCCCAGCCACGTCTGATTAATCAGGCCGTGGAGATCGTCCGCAAAGGCGGCGTTATTGTCTACCCAACCGATTCTGGCTACGCACTGGGCTGTAAAATTGAGGATAAAGGGGCGATGGAGCGCATCTGTCGCATCCGCCAGTTGCCGGACGGCCACAACTTCACCCTGATGTGTCGCGATCTCTCTGAGCTGTCGACCTATGCTTATGTTGATAACGTGGCCTTTCGTCTGATTAAAAACAACACGCCGGGTAACTACACCTTCATTCTGAAGGGGACAAAAGAGGTGCCGCGTCGTCTGTTGCAGGAAAAACGTAAAACCATCGGCATGCGCGTGCCGTCGAACCCGATTGCCCAGGCGCTACTGGAAACCCTCGGCGAGCCGATGCTCTCCACATCGCTGATGCTGCCGGGCAGTGAGTTTACCGAGTCCGACCCGGAAGAGATCAAAGATCGTCTGGAGAAGGTGGTGGAGCTGATTATTCATGGCGGCTATCTTGGCCAGCAGCCGACCACCGTGGTGGATCTCACCGAAGACGCGCCAGAAGTGATTCGTGAAGGCGTGGGCGATGTTAAGCCTTTCTTGTAAGGGTGTAAGCAGATATACTACGCGGCCATCAAAGCAGGGCGCCGCCCTGTTTTTGACCTGATTCGACGCCTGTGAAGGCGACACCTGAGGAAGCTCAATGAGCGAGAAGTTACAGAAAGTGCTGGCGCGCGCCGGCCACGGTTCGCGCCGTGAAATCGAAGCCATTATTGAAGCAGGCCGCGTGAGTGTGGACGGTAAAATCGCCACGCTCGGTGACCGCGTTGAAATCGTACCGGGGCTGAAGATCCGCATTGACGGCCATCTTATCTCCGTGAAAGAGTCTGCTGAACAGATCTGCCGCGTACTGGCTTACTACAAGCCGGAAGGCGAACTGTGTACCCGCAACGATCCTGAAGGCCGCCCGACGGTGTTTGACCGTCTGCCAAAATTGCGTGGCGCCCGCTGGATTGCCGTAGGGCGTCTGGACGTGAACACCTGCGGCCTGCTGCTGTTCACCACCGATGGTGAACTGGCAAACCGTCTGATGCACCCGAGTCGTGAAGTGGAACGTGAATACGCCGTTCGTGTTTTCGGCCAGGTTGATGAGAACAAACTGCGCGACCTGTCGCGTGGTGTTCAGCTGGAGGACGGCCCTGCGGCGTTCAAAACCATCAAGTTTACCGGTGGTGAAGGCATTAACCAGTGGTACAACGTTACCCTGACAGAGGGACGTAACCGCGAGGTGCGTCGACTGTGGGAAGCGGTCGGTGTCCAGGTGAGTCGCTTGATTCGCGTCCGCTATGGCGACATTCTGCTGCCGAAAGGCCTGCCACGTGGCGGCTATACCGAACTGGATCTGACGCAAACCAACTACCTGCGCGATCTGGTTGGCCTGACGCCAGAAACCACGTCGAAAGTGGCGGTAGAGAAAGATCGTCGTCGCATGAAGGCGAATCAAATCCGCCGTGCGGTGAAACGTCATAGCCAGGTCAGCAGCAATCGCCGCTCTGGCAGCCGTAATAACAACGGTTAATTGAAAAGCCCGGTGAATATACCGGGCTTTTTTTTCAGTAATCAATCCCAATTTGCGCTTTGATACCCGCATCGAACGCATGCTTAACCGGACGCAGCTCGCTGACGGTATCGGCCAGCTCCAGAATGTCCCGATGACACCCGCGCCCCGTGACGATCGCCGTCTGGTGTGCAGGGCGGTTCCTGAGGGCCTCCAGCACGGCTTCCAGCGGCAGGTAGTCATACGCCACCATATAGGTGATCTCATCCAGCAACACCATGTTCAGCGACGGGTCTGAAAGCATTCTTTTGGCATGCTCCCAGACGGCGAGGCAGGCTGCGGTATCGGTTTCCCGGTTCTGGGTATCCCAGGTAAAACCGGTTGCCATTACCTGAAACTCAACGCCATGCGGCTCGAGCAGATTACGCTCGCCGTTGGGCCATTCACCCTTGATAAACTGGATCACGCCCACTTTCTGCCCATGCCCGACTGCGCGGGTGGCGGTCCCAAATGCGGCGGTGGTTTTGCCTTTGCCGTTGCCGGTGAACACGATTAGGATACCGCGCTCGTCCTGAGCGGCCGCCACGCGTGCATCAACCTGTTCTTTCAGACGCTGCTGGCGCTGCTGATGACGATCATCACTCATTGCGATATCCCCGGTTTGCGGCCTGGCTGGGCATCGAAGGTCATTCCGGTTTTGCGACGGCTGTCGTCACCCATCAGCCACAGGTAAAGGGGCATGATATCGGCCGGGGTTTTAAGCTTCTGCGGATCTTCTGTCGGGAAGGCGCTGGCGCGCATTTTGGTGCGCGTACCGCCTGGATTAATACAGTTAACCCGCAGGTGGCGGCTTTGGTACTCTTCGGCCAGCACCTGCATCATTCCTTCGGTGGCAAATTTTGAGACGGCGTAAGCCCCCCAGTTCGCACGCCCCTGACGCCCCACGCTGGAGGAGGTAAATACCAGCGAGCCGGAATCGGAGTTGAGTAATAAAGGAAGCAAGGCCTGGGTCAGGAAAAACGTCCCGTTGACGTTAACCTGCATCACCTGTTGCCAAATTTCCGGATCCTGTTCATCCATCGGGCGCACTTCGCCCAGTAACCCCGCGTTGTGCAGTACGCCGTCCAGACGCGGATAATGTGTGCTGATCCGCTGGGCAAGGGCCTGACATGACGCTGGCGTGCAGGTCAGCAGATCGAGCGTATACCAGGGCGTGGGGGTACCGCCGGCGTTTTCGATTTCACGGGCGACGGCCTTGAGCTTTTCTTCATTACGTCCCAGCAGAATAAGGCTCGCACCGTATTCAGAATAGGTCAGCGCCGCTTCGCGACCAATCCCGTCGCTGGCACCGGTAACCAGAATGATGCGGTTCTGTAGAAGGTTTTTTTGTGGCTGATAATGCACGGTGGCTCCTCAGGCGCATTGGGCGTGACTTGCACCTTTATTTATGACTTTTCGGCTTTATGCCCGAAACAGCGTCAGAATTCAATCAGTCTACAGGACAGAACGCTGGGAAATTAACAATTTGCAAAGATTTAAACCAGAAGCGGGGGATTCCTGAAGCCGCCTCGCAGAGGTAATGTCCAGAGCGAGACGCCTGCGCAGGGCTGTTGTACACTGGCGTGAAAGATTCGTGGTTAAATCAAGGTGGAACGCGTGGAATTACTTTTTCAGTATGGGTTGTTTTTGGCCAAAATCGCGACGGTGGTTATTGCTGTCGCGGTGATTGCCGTCCTGATTGTCAACCTGACGCAGCGTAAGCGTCAGCGTGGTGAGTTACGCATTACCCGCCTGAGCGAGCAGTATAAAGAGATGCAGGAGGAGATGTCTCTGGCGCTGCTTGACGATCATCAACAGAAGCTGTGGCTAAAAGCCCAGAAGAAAAAACATAAGCAGGACGCCAAAGCCGCGAAGGCGAAAGCTAAGCTCGCCACGCCACAGGCTGACGCAAAACCGCGCGTCTATGTGCTCGATTTTAAAGGTAGCATGGATGCGCATGAAGTCTCCTCTCTGCGTGAAGAAGTGACGGCGGTGCTGGCCGTGGCGACAGCCCAGGATCAGGTGGTGGTACGCCTTGAAAGCCCGGGCGGCGTAGTGCATGGGTATGGACTGGCGGCTTCGCAGTTACAACGTCTGCGGGACAAACAGATCCCGCTCACCGTTGCGGTAGATAAGGTCGCGGCGAGTGGCGGCTATATGATGGCGTGCGTGGCGGATAAAATCGTCGCGGCACCGTTCTCCATTATCGGCTCGATTGGGGTGGTCGCGCAGATCCCTAACTTCAATCGTTTCCTGAAAAATAAAGAGATCGACATCGAACTGCATACGGCGGGTCAGTACAAACGTACGCTGACGCTGCTCGGCGAAAATACCGAAGAGGGACGGCAGAAATTCCGGGAAGATCTGAACGAAACCCACCATCTGTTCAAAGATTTCGTGCACCGCATGCGCCCAACGCTGGACATTGAGCAGGTGGCTACGGGCGAACACTGGTACGGCACGCAGGCGCAGGAGAAAGGGCTGGTGGATGAAGTGGGTACCAGCGATGACCTCCTGCTCAACCTGATGGAAGGCCGTGAGCTGGTGGGGGTGCGCTTCACCCGACGTAAGCGCCTGCTCGACCGTTTTACCAATAGCGCGGCAGAAAGCGCGGATCGCCTGCTGCTACGCTGGTTGCAGCGCGGCCAAAAGCCGCTGCTGTAAAGAAAAACGCGAGGCAGATGCCTCGCGTTTTCGTTTTAATCGACCAGGTGGTACTTCTCTGAGAGGGTATGCGCCAGGTATTTAAACATGTTAAACACGGCGGTGCTTTTCGGGGTGGGTAGCCCTTGTTCATCAAGGAAGTATTCACCGCTGAACACCAGCACGCCATTACGTTGTTCCACGCCAGTCGCTTCAATTCCCGCCAGGGTGTCTTCATGGTCGCGAATGAGTTTGTTTGCTTCGATAAGCAATGAAGCTCGGTCAATGGGTTGGGTCGTATTCTGCATATTCCACTCCTTAAACAGTGACAATAGTCTACGCCTGGGTCGCTTCGGGGGCAAATTTTCCCTGTTATCCGAGGGGATAAGAAACAGGGGCTGGCTGGCGGGATTTGCTTTTGCATGCTAATAAAGTTGCGTAACGAATTTTATCAGGTACAGTGTGCGCTTTCGTCATTCTGGCAACAGAATTGCTTGACATTCGACCGGGAATTCGTCACGAATGAACTTTGATGTGAGAAAAATACCCGAAAACTCAATGACCTGGATGTCGCCATTCTGACGTCCGGTAAGACAAAGGGGTTGATATCCCCTGACGCAGTCGCAATATCAATGGCTCGTCGTCAGCGGAAGGGAAATCAACGTGCGGCGTATTCCTGGAAGAATTAAATTAGGTAAAGGTGAATATGGGTAAAGCTCTCGTCATCGTTGAGTCCCCGGCAAAAGCCAAAACGATCAATAAATATCTGGGCAATGACTACGTGGTTAAGTCCAGCGTTGGTCACATTCGCGATTTGCCGACCAGTGGCTCAGCCAGCAAAAAGAGCGCAGACTCTACCTCCACCAAAGGGGCTAAAAAGCCTAAAAAGGATGAACGTAGCGCGCTTGTCAACCGCATGGGTGTTAACCCATGGCACAACTGGGATGCACATTACGAAGTGCTGCCAGGCAAAGAAAAAGTCGTTAACGAGCTGAAACAGCTTGCTGAAAAAGCAGACCACATTTATCTCGCAACCGACCTTGACCGCGAAGGGGAGGCCATTGCATGGCACCTGCGGGAAGTGATCGGGGGTGATGACAAACGCTACAGCCGTGTAGTGTTCAACGAAATTACAAAGAATGCGATTCGTCAGGCGTTTGAAAAGCCGGGTGAACTGAATATCGACCGTGTTAACGCTCAGCAGGCGCGTCGCTTTATGGACCGCGTTGTAGGCTACATGGTCTCGCCGTTGCTGTGGAAAAAGGTCGCTCGCGGCCTGTCTGCGGGGCGTGTGCAGTCTGTGGCTGTTCGTCTTGTTGTTGAGCGTGAACGCGAGATCAAAGCGTTCGTCCCGGAAGAGTTCTGGGAAGTGGATGCGAATGTCACCACGCCGGGCGGCGATGCGCTGCCGTTGCAGGTGAGCCATCACAACGACAAACCGTTCCGTCCTGAAAATCGCGATCAGACCATGGCCGCCGTGGCGCTGCTGGAAAAAGCGCGTTATCAGGTTCTGGATCGTGAAGATAAACCAACCAGCAGCAAGCCTGGCGCACCGTTTATCACGTCAACTCTCCAGCAGGCGGCAAGTACGCGTCTGGGTTACGGCGTGAAGAAAACCATGATGATGGCCCAGCGCTTGTATGAAGCGGGTTACATCACCTACATGCGTACTGACTCCACCAACCTGAGCCAGGACGCTGTCAACATGGTGCGTGGCTATATCGAGGACAACTTCGGTAAGAAATACCTGCCGGACGGGCCTAATCAGTACGCCAGCAAAGAGAATTCTCAGGAAGCGCACGAAGCGATTCGTCCTTCTGACGTTTCTGTTCTGGCTGAATCGCTGAAAGATATGGAAGCGGACGCCCAGAAGTTGTATCAGCTGATCTGGCGCCAGTTCGTAGCCTGCCAGATGACGCCAGCGAAATACGACTCCACGACGCTGACCGTCGGCGCGGGTGATTTCCGCCTGAAAGCGCGCGGCCGCATTCTGCGCTTCGACGGCTGGACAAAAGTGATGCCAGCGTTGCGTAAAGGTGATGAAGACAGAACGCTGCCTTCAGTCAACAAAGGTGACGAGCTGTCGCTGGTTGATCTGGTCCCGGCTCAGCACTTCACCAAGCCACCTGCGCGCTTCAGCGAAGCATCGCTGGTGAAAGAGCTGGAAAAACGCGGCATCGGTCGCCCGTCCACCTATGCGTCAATCATTTCGACCATTCAGGATCGTGGATACGTTCGCGTCGAGAACCGTCGTTTCTATGCTGAAAAAATGGGTGAGATTGTCACCGACCGTCTGGAAGCGAACTTCCGTGAGTTGATGAACTATGACTTCACCGCGCAGATGGAAGACAGCCTCGATGAGGTTGCCAGCCATAAGGCAGAATGGAAGAAAGTTCTCGACAGCTTCTTCAGCGATTTTACCAATCAGCTTGAGAAAGCCGAGAAAGATCCTGAAGAGGGCGGCATGCTGCCTAACCAGATGGTACTGACCAGCATCGACTGCCCAACCTGCGGCCGTAAAATGGGGATCCGTACCGCGACCACGGGCGTGTTCCTCGGTTGCTCTGGCTATGCGCTGTCGCCGAAAGAGCGTTGCAAAACCACCATCAACCTCGTGCCGGAGAACGAAGTTCTCAACGTGCTGGAAGGTGACGATGCGGAGACCAACGCACTGCGCGCCAAACGCCGCTGTAAGAAATGCGGCACGGCGATGGACAGCTACCTGATCGATCCAAAACGCAAACTGCACGTTTGTGGCAATAACCCGACCTGCGATGGTTATGAGATCGAAGAAGGTGAGTTCCGTATTAAGGGCTATGACGGTCCAATCGTTGAGTGTGAGAAATGTGGTTCCGAAATGCACCTGAAAATGGGACGCTTCGGTAAGTACATGGCATGCACCAACGACGACTGTAAAAACACGCGTAAGATCCTGCGTAACGGTGAAGTTGCGCCGCCGAAGGAAGATCCGGTTCCGCTTCCTGAGCTACCGTGCGAGAAGTCAGACGCGTATTTCGTGCTGCGTGACGGTGCTGCTGGGGTATTCCTGGCGGCCAACACCTTCCCGAAATCGCGCGAAACCCGTGCGCCGCTGGTAGAAGAGCTGTACCGCTTCCGCGATCGTCTGCCGGAGAAACTGCGTTACCTGGCCGATGCGCCACAGCAGGATCCGGAAGGCAACAAAACCGTGGTGCGCTTCAGCCGTAAAACGAAGCAGCAGTACGTGGCGGCAGAGAAAGAGGGCAAAGCGACCGGATGGTCAGCCTTCTTTGTCGACGGGAAATGGGTTGAAGGCAAGAAATAATCTTCCCTTACCGTAACTTACCTGTAAAAGGGCCGGACTTCCGGCCCTTTTTTATTACGTAGTTATTATTTTTTGTTCCGTACTATACAGCCTGGCTATAAATGATATAGTGGTTATAGTTAACCCGTTTCTTATTATCAAATCGTCTTAAGCGATTGACGCATGCGCTAAATCGGATGGTCTGGCATGAAATTACAGCAGCTTCGCTATATCGTTGAGGTCGTCAATCATAACCTCAATGTCTCTTCCACCGCAGAAGGTCTTTATACCTCTCAGCCCGGCATCAGTAAGCAGGTGCGTATGCTGGAGGATGAGTTAGGTATTCAGATATTTGCCCGCAGCGGTAAGCACCTGACTCAGGTCACCCCGGCAGGACAGGAAATCATACGCATCGCACGGGAAGTGCTCTCCAAAGTCGACGCCATTAAATCCGTCGCCGGGGAACATACCTGGCCGGATAAAGGCTCTCTGTATATTGCCACCACGCATACACAGGCGCGTTATGCGCTTCCCGGGGTGATCAAAGGCTTCATAGAACGCTATCCCCGCGTTTCCCTGCATATGCATCAGGGATCACCGACGCAAATCGCAGAGGCCGTGTCTAAAGGCAATGCAGACTTCGCTATCGCGACGGAAGCGCTCCATCTGTACGATGATCTGGTCATGCTCCCGTGCTACCACTGGAACCGCTCTATTGTCGTGACCCCGGATCACCCGCTGGCGGGGAAGGGCGAAGTGACAATCGAAGAACTGGCGCAATACCCGCTGGTGACCTATACGTTCGGCTTTACGGGCCGGTCTGAACTGGACACCGCGTTTAACCGCGCCGGATTAACGCCACGGATTGTCTTTACGGCGACGGATGCGGACGTCATAAAAACGTATGTACGTCTGGGCCTGGGCGTTGGGGTTATTGCCAGCATGGCGGTGGATCCTGTCTCAGACCCGGATCTGGTGCGTCTGGATGCGCATGATATTTTCAGCCACAGCACCACCAAGATAGGTTTTCGTCGCAGCACGTTCCTGCGCAGCTATATGTATGATTTTATTCAACGCTTTGCGCCACATTTAACGCGCGATGTGGTGGATACAGCTGTGGCGTTACGCTCCAATGAAGACATCGAAGAGATGTTTAAAGACATTAAACTTCCCGCCAAATAATCACTCCCGGTATCTTTCTCTTGCGGAAAGATACCGTCATTCCGCTTTAAACCTGAATTAGAATTATCATCATCTACGCCCACTGTCATATATCGTCATAACCCATTTGATGACTATGGTTTTACTGTCGCAAATTTGCGACAAAAGTAGAAACTAATTTACAGCTGTGCAAATTATTCTTTTCAATTATTTATTTCGGGTCAAAAGATTGAATTTTCCCGGGCTCGGATACGTAAATTCACTGGCTTTTCGGCTAAAGTTTCTTTAGGATTTATCTCATCAGATGATTACTTGTGCCAATTGTTTGGTCTCTAAATGATAAGCGATATCGATTGTATGAGGTTAGCAATGCCGTCAGGAAGTGAAGAACCGCAAAGGGATCCCGCGCTTAAGCGTAAAGCCTGGCTGGCGGTCTTTCTTGGCTCTGCCCTGTTCTGGGTGGTGGTTGCTCTTCTTGTCTGGAATTACTGGGGTTGATTATGGTCATGACGGTGCGTACAGAAGCGAGAAAAGAGATGTGTCAGCTTCGTGACAATGCTCACAAAGCCCGTAAGGCGCCAGCAACCAGCGTGCCAGCTTCCTGGAAACTGACGCCGCAGCAGCAGGCCTTTATTGATGTGTTCGCGGAAGACGAACCCAAAAAACAATAATTTTGATTTTTGCGTAATGATGCAAATAGTCTGAATATAGACCGTGCACTTTTGTACTCCTTAATAAATACACATCAGCAATATAGAACGAGGGCAGACCTCGCAACCTTAAATAATTAAAGTCTGGTGTCCCTATGATGAATAACATGACAACCGTAAAATACTGGTCATGGCTCGGCGTATTCTCAGCGTCGATCCTCTTCTGGTGTCAGCTCCTCTGGCTGGCCTTGCACTAAATCGTAAAACCTCGCCACGGCGGGGTTTTTTGTTTTATCCCTCGCGTTGGACCATTCCTAAATTTATCAATTTGGGTTGTTATCAAAACGTTACGACATCTTTGTGTTATCTTTAATTACAGCCCTGATGATTGTCAGGACATCCCTGTTTTTAAGGAGGAGCTTATGTCGTTAACCCTACGCGAAGCCAGTAAGGACACATTACAGGCGGAAAATAAAACCTGGCGCTACTACAGCTTACCGCTGGCTGCCAGAACGCTTGGTGACATTTCGCGGTTACCCAAGTCGTTGAAAGTCTTACTGGAAAACCTCTTGCGCTGGCAGGATGGCGACTCGGTTACCGAGGAGGATATCCAGGCTCTGGCAGGGTGGCTGAAAAATGCTCATGCAGACAGAGAAATTGCCTATCGCCCGGCCAGGGTGCTGATGCAGGATTTCACCGGCGTGCCTGCGGTGGTGGATTTGGCAGCTATGCGTGAAGCCGTTAAGCGTCTCGGGGGCGATACAGCTAAGGTTAACCCCTTGTCCCCGGTAGACCTCGTCATTGACCACTCCGTCACCGTCGATCACTTTGGTGACGACGATGCTTTCGGCGAAAACGTCCGTCTGGAGATGGAACGTAACCATGAACGCTACGTATTTCTGAAATGGGGTCAGCAGGCGTTCAGCCGCTTCAGCGTTGTTCCACCGGGCACCGGCATTTGTCACCAGGTCAACCTGGAATATCTCGGCAAAGCCGTCTGGAGTGAATTGCAGGATAAAGAGTGGGTGGCTTACCCTGATACGCTGGTGGGCACCGATTCACACACCACCATGATTAACGGCCTTGGCGTTCTGGGCTGGGGCGTCGGTGGTATTGAAGCGGAAGCGGCCATGCTCGGCCAGCCGGTATCAATGCTCATTCCCGATGTGGTGGGCTTTAAGCTGACCGGTAAGTTGTCCGAAGGCATTACCGCCACGGATCTGGTTCTGACGGTCACCCAGATGCTGCGTAAGCATGGCGTGGTGGGTAAATTCGTTGAATTTTATGGCGATGGTCTGGATTCACTGCCGCTTGCGGACAGGGCCACCATCGCCAACATGGCGCCGGAATATGGCGCGACCTGCGGCTTTTTCCCGATTGATAGCGTTACGCTGGAGTATATGCGCCTCAGTGGTCGCAGCGAGGAGCAGGTGGCTCTCGTTGAGGCCTACACCAAAGCGCAGGGCATGTGGCGTAACCCGGGTGACGAGCCGGTATTTACCAGTACGCTGGAGCTGGATATGGGCACCGTTGAGGCAAGCCTCGCAGGGCCAAAACGTCCGCAGGACCGCGTCGCCCTGAGCAACGTTCCGAAAGCCTTTGCCGCCAGCAATGAGCTGGAAGTTAACGCCGCACAAAAAGATCACCGTCCGGTGGACTATGTTCTAAACGGGCATCAGTATCAGCTCCCTGACGGCGCCGTGGTGATCGCCGCTATCACTTCCTGTACCAACACATCCAACCCGAGTGTGTTAATGGCTGCCGGGCTGCTGGCAAAAAAAGCGGTAGAGCTTGGGCTCAAGCCACAGCCTTGGGTTAAAGCCTCCCTGGCGCCTGGTTCGAAAGTGGTATCCGATTACCTGGCACAGGCCAGACTCACGCCTTACCTCGACGAGCTGGGCTTTAACCTGGTGGGCTACGGCTGTACGACCTGCATCGGTAACTCTGGTCCACTGCCTGAACCTATTGAAATGGCGATCAAGCAGGGGGATTTGACCGTTGGCGCGGTACTTTCCGGTAACCGAAACTTTGAAGGGCGTATTCATCCGCTAGTGAAAACCAACTGGCTGGCCTCGCCGCCGCTGGTTGTAGCCTATGCGCTGGCCGGAAACATGAACATTAACCTGGCGACCGATCCGATTGGTCACGATCGCAAAAATGAACCGGTCTATCTGAAAGACATCTGGCCATCATCGCGCGAAATTGCGCGCGCGGTAGAGAAAGTTTCCACCGAGATGTTCCGCAAAGAGTATGCGGAAGTGTTCGAAGGCACAGCGGAATGGAAAGCGATCGACGTGGTGGGTTCCGATACCTATGACTGGCAGGATGATTCCACCTATATTCGCCTGTCGCCATTCTTCGACGAAATGCTGGCGGAGCCTGCACCGCTGAAAGATATTCACGGCGCGCGCATTCTGGCGATGCTGGGCGATTCCGTCACCACCGACCATATCTCCCCTGCGGGTAGCATCAAGGCGGACAGTCCGGCAGGTCGGTATCTGCAAAGTCGTGGCGTGGAACGTCGCGATTTCAACTCCTACGGTTCGCGCCGCGGTAACCACGAAGTGATGATGCGCGGGACCTTTGCCAACATCCGCATTCGCAATGAAATGGTCCCAGGCGTGGAAGGGGGTATGACGCGCCACCTGCCGGATACAGAGGTCATTTCAATTTATGACGCAGCCATGAAGTATCAGCAGCAGGGTACGCCGCTGGCCGTTATTGCCGGTAAAGAGTACGGCTCCGGTTCCAGTCGCGACTGGGCGGCAAAAGGTCCGCGTCTGCTCGGGGTTCGCGTGGTGATTGCCGAATCCTTTGAACGTATCCACCGCTCAAACCTGATCGGGATGGGGATCCTGCCGCTGGAGTTCCCGCAGGGCGTAACGCGTAAAACGCTGGGTTTGACCGGGGAAGAGCAGATTGATATCAGCGGTCTGCAAAATCTGCAACCGGGTAAAACCGTTCCGGTGAAGTTAACGCGCGCAGATGGAACGACAGAAGTGCTGGATTGCCGGTGTCGTATTGATACGGCAACAGAGCTGACCTATTACCAGAACGACGGCATTTTACATTATGTGATTCGTAAGATGCTGGACTGATCAAACTCGCCCGGCACATGTGCCGGGCGTTTTGCGTTTACTCGCTCAGCAGATGCCCCATTTTGGCAGCTTTGGTATCGAGGTAGTGCGCGTTTTTCGGGTTGCGGCCTACAATCAGCGGTACGCGTTCCACAATATTGATGCCCGCTTCAGTGAGGATTTCCACTTTTTTCGGGTTATTGGTCAACAGACGCACTTCGTCCACGCCCAGCAGCTTGAACATATCCGCGCACAGGGTGAAATCGCGCTCGTCAGCAGCAAAGCCGAGCTGATGGTTCGCTTCGACGGTATCGTAGCCCTGATCCTGCAACGCGTAGGCGCGGATTTTATTCAGCAGTCCAATATTGCGACCTTCCTGACGGTGATACAGCAGAACGCCACGTCCTTCCTCTGCGATATGAGAAAGGGCGGCTTCAAGCTGAAAACCGCAGTCGCACCGCAGACTGAACAGCGCGTCACCGGTCAGACATTCTGAATGAACGCGGGACAGCACCGGCGTTTGCCCCGAAATGTCGCCGAACACCAGGGCGACGTGATCTTGCCCGGTTGCCAGTTCTTCAAAACCCACCATCAGGAAATCGCCCCATGGGGTTGGCAGTTTGGCTTCTGCCACACGTTTAAGCTGCATGTGATTCTCCAGACCAGGCTGACACGTTTCGTGCCTTTGCCCCATTATGCTTTCTGTATCGGACTATTTTGCCACAAGCCCGGCAACTTCACCTAATCACCACCACGCTTTACAAACGTTAAACGCACAATCCGACATATCCACCAGAATGATGAAATTCAGTTATGATTGTGGTGCTTAGTGAAAAAGGAGAGGACATGCTTTCAATTGCCAGACGAACGGCCGCAGGAGCTGCCGTATTGCTCGTTATACCCCTGGTCGTTTGGTTCTCCGGCTGGATGTGGCAGCCCGGACAAAACGAGACGTGGCTGAAAGCCTTATACTGGATAACCGAGACGGTCACCCAGCCGTGGGGGATTATTACGCACGTGCTGCTCTGTGGCTGGTTCCTGTGGTGCCTGCGCTTTCGCCTTCGCGCGGCGCTGGTACTGTTCGCTATTCTCGGCGGCGCCATACTTATCGGGCAAGGGGTGAAGTCGTGGGTCAAGGATCGTGTGCAGGAACCCCGTCCTTTCGTCGTCTGGCTGGAAAAAACGCATCATGTTCCGGTGGATGAGTTCTACAATTTAAAGCGTAAAGATCGCGGTGCGTTGGTAAAGGAGCAGCTTGCAGAACAGCAGGATATCCCGACCTTTTTACGCAAACACTGGCAAAAAGAGACCGGCTTTGCGTTTCCTTCCGGGCATACGATGTTTGCTGCCAGCTGGGCGCTACTTGGCGTGGGACTGCTGTGGCCGCGTCGGCGTACCCTCACGATTGCGATTTTGCTGGTCTGGGCGACAGGCGTAATGGGCAGCCGGATGCTGCTGGGGATGCACTGGCCGCGTGATTTGGTGGTGGCAACGCTGATCTCGTGGGTACTGGTGACGCTGGCGACCTGGCTTGCACAACGTTTTTGCGGACCATTGACGCCGCCGCCGGAAGAGAAGGAAGAAATAGCCGAAAGGGAGTCTGGCGGAACCTGAAGGTTGATATTCCGCATTTTGACCATAAATCCATGTAGGGCGCGTTACTTTTTCCATTTCGCGCCCGCCACTAAAATGGTAGCTTATAAGGCTGATTGCAGTGAGTTGAACACGCTTTATACGCTCGAACCACATAACGGGAAGTCATGTGAAATATTTACTCATTTTCTTACTTGTGTTGGCGATTTTTGTCATTTCAGTCACATTGGGCGCGCAAAACGATCAACAGGTAAGTTTTAACTATCTGCTGGCGCAGGGCGAGTACCGGGTGTCGAGCCTGCTGGCGGTGTTATTCGCGGCGGGTTTTATCATCGGCTGGCTTGTATGCGGCCTGTTCTGGCTTAAGGTTCGTGTTTCTCTTGTTCGCGCTGAACGTAAAATTAAACGACTTGAACATCAACTTACGCCTGCGTCTGACATTCCGGCGAGCTCTGGTGTGCCGGTAGTCAAGGAATAATCGAATATGCTGGAGTTGTTGTTTCTGCTTTTGCCTGTCGCCGCAGCCTATGGCTGGTATATGGGCCGCAGAAGCGCGCAACAAACAAAACAGGATGAAGCAAACCGACTCTCCCGTGACTACGTAGCGGGGGTGAACTTCCTGCTGAGCAATCAGCAGGACAAAGCGGTGGATCTGTTCCTCGACATGCTTAAAGAGGATACCGGCACCGTTGAGGCGCATCTCACCCTGGGAAACCTGTTCCGCTCGCGCGGAGAGGTTGACCGTGCCATTCGTATCCACCAGACCCTGATGGAAAGCGCTTCGTTGACCTATGAGCAACGGTTGCTGGCCGTGCAGCAACTTGGGCGGGATTACATGGCCGCGGGGCTTTACGATCGCGCCGAGGATATGTTCTCTCAGCTGGTGGATGAGACGGACTTCCGTATCGGTGCGCTTCAGCAGCTTCTGCAAATCTATCAGGCCACCAGCGACTGGCAAAAAGCGATTGATACCGCCGAACGCCTGGTCAAACTCGGTAAAGACAAACAACGCGTCGAAATTGCCCACTTCTATTGCGAGCTGGCTCTCCAGCAGATGGGTAGCGATGACATGGATAAAGCCATGGCATTGTTAAAGAAAGGCGCTGCGGCCGATCGCAACAGCGCGCGCATCTCGATCATGATGGGGCGGGTCTTTATGGCTAACGGTGATTACGCCAAAGCCGTGGAGAGCCTGCTTCGCGTTATCGACCAGGACAAAGAGCTGGTCAGCGAAACGCTGGAAATGCTGCAAACCTGCTATCAGCAGTTAGGTAAGCAGGACGAGTGGGTTGCGTTTCTGCGTCGCTGCGTTGAAGAAAACACCGGCGCCACAGCCGAACTGATGCTGTCAGATGTCGTCGAAGAGCACGAAGGGAGTGATACCGCCCAGGTATACATTACCCGTCAGTTGCAGCGTCATCCTACCATGCGGGTATTCCATAAGCTGATGGATTACCACCTTAATGACGCAGAAGAAGGGCGCGCTAAAGAGAGCCTGATGGTGCTGCGAGACATGGTGGGTGAACAGGTGCGCAGCAAACCGCGCTATCGCTGCCAGAAATGCGGCTTCACCGCCTATTCGCTTTACTGGCATTGCCCTTCCTGCCGGGCGTGGTCCACCATTAAGCCAATCCGAGGTCTGGACGGGCAGTGATTTTTTAAAACGCCGCATTTTAGTTACAACATACTAATGGTTGCAGTGATTTCGTCAGCACCGTGCGGTCTGGGGTTCGGCAGGAAAATCATTCGATTCTGTTCATTTACCCCGAGGGCAGGTAGAATGCACGCCGTTTATCTGTTCCGCGCCGCTGCGCGCCCATAGACGAAAAGGGCTGGTCATGACGTCTGTTACATCCTCCACTTCCCGCGTAGTTACCGATTCTCCCGTAGTTGTCGCTCTGGATTACAATAACCGTGACGCCGCACTGGCCTTTGTTGATGGCATTGATCCCCGCGATTGCCGTCTGAAAGTAGGCAAAGAGATGTTTACGCTGTTCGGCCCGTCAATCGTCCGCGATCTGCACCAGCGTGGCTTCGACGTTTTCCTCGACCTGAAATTCCATGATATTCCAAATACCACTGCGCACGCCGTTGCTGCGGCGGCTGAACTGGGCGTGTGGATGGTTAACGTTCATGCATCCGGCGGGGCACGCATGATGACGGCTGCGCGCAAAGCGCTGGTGCCGTTTGGTAATGACGCTCCGCTTCTGATCGCCGTCACCGTGCTGACCAGTATGGATGAATCCGACCTGCGCGATCTGGGTGTGACGTTGTCACCTGCCGAACACGCGGAGCGTCTGGCGCGCCTCACGCAACAGAGTGGTCTCGATGGCGTGGTCTGTTCGGCTCAGGAGGCGGTTCGCTTCAAAGCTGAGCTAGGCCGCGACTTTAAACTGGTAACGCCGGGCATCCGTCCGGCAGGCACCGAGTCTGGGGATCAGCGACGCATCATGACGCCAGAGCAGGCGCTGAGCGCGGGTGTAGACTATATGGTGATTGGTCGCCCGGTGACGCAATCCGCTCATCCGGCAGAGACCCTGAAAGCGATTAATGCATCACTGAAAAAGGGGGCATAATGCGTGACGCCAACAGTCGTCTGGTCTATTCAACGGATACCGGGCGCATTGAAGAGCCAAAAGAGAAAGCTGAACGTCCGAAAGGCGATGGTATCGTGCGAATTCAGCGCCAGACCAGCGGCAGGAAAGGTAAAGGGGTTTGCCTTGTCACTGGCATTGATCTGGATGATGCAGACCTGGTAAAGCTCGCCGCTGAACTTAAAAAGAAGTGCGGATGCGGTGGGGCAGTAAAAGACGGCATTATTGAGATTCAGGGTGATAAACGGGATTTAATTAAAACGCTGCTGGAAGCCAAAGGAATGAAAGTTAAACTGGCGGGCGGCTAAAATAAATGAGCCACGGACATTGCCGTGGCTCTTTTTTTTACGTGCGTAAGTCAGACCTGAAAATACAAAATATATTATTATACCGGTGAGAGCCGTTATGGTGATTATTTGCCCACCTGGTGACCGATAACACCACCTACGGCAGCACCACCTAATGTACCCAGCGTACTACCATCCGTTAATACTGCACCACCAAGCGCACCAGCACCGGCACCAATCGCGGTATTACGGTCACGTTTAGACCAGTTAGAGCAAGCGCTCAGGGACATTGCTACAGTGATTGCCAGAACAGCGGCGGCTAATTTTTTGCTGGTAAAGGTCATAATACTTTCTCCTGAATTATCGATTCACGGAAAGGAATGCACTTTAAGTATAGACAATATCCATACTTAAATTCTGTTCCCGTGAAACCTGGTCGCGCAGGCGTTTCATCATCACGCAGGTGATAGTCACTTCCTGTTATATCGCTAATATTAATTTTACGTGTTTAGAACGGTTTCAACAGGTAAAAACTCTTAAAGGCAGGGTCAGAATACTCTCAGAGAAAGGTTTAAGTGCGCCCATTATTCGGGCGCAGCAGGATAATCAGGCCGTTTTTTTCACAATATCGACAGTCAGGCCGTCTTGTTCTAATTGCTGGCGATATTCATCGCGCAAACGCTCATCCGTAATCACACGGCTGAAGCGTGAAGCCGGACCCATCGTATAAGGGTGTACGGCGCCAAACTTAGAGCTGTCGGTCAGCACTATCGCTTCACACTCTTTGGCGAGCACTGCGTTAACCACGTCTGAACGCATCATGTCGCGACCGGTAAAGCCGGTGTCGGGCTGCCAGCCGTCAATACCAATGAATGCTTTACTGAAGTGAACCTGCTGAACATATTGACGCGTTAATGGCCCCACCATGCTTTCGCTTTTCTTCTGGTAAATGCCGCCCAGCAGTATCACCTCGCACTGAGTTTCCTTCAACAGATGGGCGATATAGCTGCTTACGGTGATGATGGTAACGTCTTTTTGATCGGCGAGCGTGCGCGCCAGAAGAGCGTTACTGCTGCCATTTTCAATAAAGACGGTCTCACCGTTATTCACTAAGGATGCAGCAAACTCCGCCAGCTCCCGCTTGAGCGCATAATTGTTCATCATGCGGGTTTCGACGTCGTCGCTGTCCAGTGGAACGGCATATCCGTGTGCACGCCGCAGGTAGCTCTGTTTTTCCAGCAGATTCAGATCCTGACGAATGGTGACTTCAGAAACGCCGGTGGCTTTAGCGAGATCGACCACGCTTACGCGTCCCTGATCGATCACCATCTGCAAAATGATTTGTTGTCGGGAATTCATAGCATCCATTTAAAAGGCAAGGGCGGAAACGACGTGGCTACACTTCCCACGGGGCTTTAGGTTGAGTGGATTCTGGAGCGTTATCAGCGCCGTTCTCAGCCAGCAGTTCAGACTTGAGGATTTCAAGGTTACGGATAGCAGAGTGATAATCGCCTGCGACAAGAATATCCAGCACAGTATCAATACGCTGTGCCACGGCTGTTGCATCAATGTTAGACATAAGCTCACCCTGAAGCGAAAAGTTAATATTATCAATGATGCAGAAAATTGATTCAAAAGAGAAGGTAAAAAATGCAATAACCAAAGTTCATAAATGAAAGTGATAAATTTGGCCCCCGTATGCTGCGGGTTGTAGGGGTGGATTAGTCTAAAACTGCGCGCAACGCGCTTTTTTATAAGAGGAATTCGACTATGACAGTTATCAACCAGACAACCTGCACATTGTTTACTGATGCTGAAAGATTCACTCAACTGGCGGCTTATTATGAGGCCGAACGGCGTACGGTGTGGATGATGTTACGTGCCACGCCACGGCCTTGCTTCAATCATGCGCTGATCGAGGAGATCATGAATCTCTCCTGGCTGGTTCGACAGTCCGGATTTGTCGTTGATTTTTGGGTCACCGGATCGCTGGTCCCCGACATCTACAATACCGGCGGTGATTTACAGTTCTTCGTTGAGTGCATCAAAAACAACCGACGCGAAGCGTTACGCGCCTATGCCCGGGCCTGTGTGGACTGCGTTCATGCCGCCTCGCGAGGGTTTGATACCGGTGCTGTCACGCTGGCTATGGTGGAAGGAAGCGCGTTAGGGGGCGGGTTTGAAGCCGCGCTGGCGCATCATTTCATTCTGGCCCAGCGCGATGCCCGATTAGGCTTTCCGGAAATCGCGTTCAATCTGTTCCCGGGCATGGGCGGCTATTCACTGGTGGCGCGTCGCGCCGGCATGAAAATGGCGGAGGCGCTGATCTACAAAGGTGAGACGCATACGGCGGAATGGTATGAGCAGCATGGTCTTGTGGATCTCTTATTCGAGCCGTTACAGAGCTATGTTTCGGTGCGGACGTTTATCGACACGCTACAGCCGAAGCTGAACGGCGTAAGGGCCATGCTGCGTGCGCGTACGCGCGTGCTGCCACTTCCGCGAAGCGAGCTGATGGACATTACCGAGGATTGGGTTGATGCCGCCTTCTGCCTTGAACCGAAGGATATCGCCTACATGGAGCGGCTGGTTATGCTGCAAAATCGCCATCAGGCGACGGGCTTACGCAAAGCCAGCTAACGGACATTTCTGGCCTGATAGCGCTTTAGCCATCGCTCGAATGCGGCAGCGGGCATGGGCTTAGCAAAAAGATAACCCTGCCGTTCGTTGACGCCATTCTTCGTCAGAAAGGCGTCTTCTTTTGCACTTTCCACCCCTTCAGCAATGACCTGCAAATTTAACGCCTGCGCCACGGCGACTATCGCACGCACCAGCGACTGTGAAATGGACTGCTTATGGATGTCCCGCACGAAAGCCTGGTCAAGCTTAATGGCATCGATAGGGAAGCGCGCCAGCTGCGACAGGGAAGAGTACCCCGTACCAAAGTCATCCAGGTGAATTTGCGCTCCCAGGCGGCTAAATTGCTGGATCACTGACAGGGCCAGCTCTTCATTTTCAATGAGACAGCTTTCGGTCAATTCCACGTCAATCGGGCAGTATTCAAAACTCAGGTCTTTCAGCGCCTGCTTCAGGTCGCTGAAGATGGTCTGGTCCGCCAGCTGACGGGCGGAGACGTTGACCGCGACGCGAAGGTTGATTCCCTTGTCGCGCCATTTCGCCACCTGGCGCACCACATCAAGCATAACCCAGCGGCCCAGGGGCACAATCAGCCCTGACTCCTCAGCATAGGAGATAAATTCCATCGGCGGGATCAGGCCACGCTCTGGCGACTGCCAGCGCACCAGCGCCTCTAGACTTCTGACTTCGCCGCGCCAGGTTATTTTGGGTTGGTAGTGGATTAACAGCTGATCGTTATCCAGCGCTTTACGCAGGTTGGTATCCAGCCACAGGTATTCAAATACGCGCTGGTTCATCTCTGGCGAGAAGACGCAGAATTTGCCCCGGCCATTTTCTTTGGCGGTGTACATGGCGGTGTCGGCATTACGAATGACGCTTTCGCGATCGTTACCGTGCTGGGGCGCAAGCGCGATGCCCAGCGAGCAGCCGGTGTAAACCTCTATCAGCCCGATGCGGAAAGGCTGACGAAGTCGGGTCAGTATGCGCGATGCCATGGCTTCCAGCGCGCCCTGCGAGGTATCGGTGGCTAGCACGATAAACTCATCCCCACCCAGGCGCGCCAGGGTTTGTCCTTCGTCCAGGCAGCTCAGGATCGCCAGCGCAACGGCCTGTAGCAGCTGGTCGCCAAACATATGCCCATAGGCATCGTTCACTTTTTTAAAGTTATCCAGATCGAGATAAACCACGCCTACCTGGGTGTCACCCCGAGCGGTGATGGCATCAGAGATCAGCTCATGGATGGCGTTTCGGTTAGGCAAACCGGTAATCGTATCCGTATTGGCGAGTACGCGCAGGCGCTCCTGGGCCCGACGCTCTTCGGTTATGTCGGTACCTGAACAGATGAGGAAAATTTCATTTTTCCCGCTGCCGCTGTGAACAAATTTATTTCTGAAGAGAAACAGGCGCTGCCCTTTGCGGGTCTTGATCCAGCGTTCAACTTCGTACGAGCTGCCGTTACGAAAAAAACCGGTGATGTTGCGTTTGGAGGCCGCGGCTTCGCTACGGCTCATAAACAGTTTGAACACGTTTTGCCCGATAACTTCCTGTTCCTTCAGGCCCGTATATTCTTCACTTAAACGGTTGAAGCGCTGAATATTCCCGTTCTGGTCGAGGATCACAATCACGGAGTTAGCCTCGGAAACCACCTGTTCGGCGAAGGAGAGCCCCTGCGCCAGGTCGCGCGCCACGGAAGGGGTATCGTTCCAGGCTGATGCCGTTCCTGCCCACTCATTTTTGTTAATTTTACGGCCGACAAGATGAACGGGAACGTCCACACCGTACAAGGGCAGGGTCATGGCAATGCTGGAGGTTATCACGGTGAGCTGGCGGATCAGCGCGGCCTGCTCATCATCCAGCGCCACCACCTGAATGATGTCAGCGCTTTCACTGGCAGCAAGATGCAGAGCATTGCTGTCTGCTGTCAGTCGCCACCAGGGGCTATGCGTACCCATGTAACGAAACAGCAAATTCTGCTCCAGATCGTCCATCACGTTTTCTCCCGCGGCTGCTGAGTAGCGCACAAATTATTCATTTGCAGTCGACAATGACGGCTCTCTTTTACTGTAGATAATTCTGGCGAAATGTGGCGATGGGAAACAGAAAAGTGTGAGAAAAAACGATGATTTTGCGGGAGATAATACAGAAGAGAACTCCCGGCCACCCCTTAACGGAACGGCCGGAAGTTTACGCGGTTATCAGGCGACAGGGCGCGCGATAATACTGCGGGTTTCCATGCGCACTTCAGCGATGGTGACATCAATCACGTCAGTGACCTTGTAAACCGTTTCGCCTTTAATTTGCACGGTCCCGTTTTCCTGGCTACAAACCAATTCGTCGCGAACGGCATGCAGGAACGGGGCAGGAATAAAGGCAACGGCGCCATTATCCACCAGACGAACGCGCATACCGCCGCGGCTGATGTCAATGATTTCAGCCGGGAAACGGGTGTCAGTCCCTGCCTTATCATTCAGGAAGCGCGCGTATAACCAGTCGCCGACATCACGCTCCGCCATACGGTTGAGACGGCGACGTTCTGCCATCTGCAACGTCGTATCATCCTGTGGGCGGGCAACAGATTCCCCTTTGATGATCGCTTTCAGCAGACGATGGTTAACCATATCGCCGTACTTACGGATCGGGGAGGTCCAGGTCGCGTAAGCCTCAAGGCCAAGGCCGAAGTGCGGGCCTGGCTCGGTGCTGATTTCCGCAAAGGACTGGAAGCGGCGAATACGGCTGTCAAGGAACCCTGAAGGCTGCGCGTCCAGCTCGCGGCGCAGTTTGCAGAAACCTTGCAGGGTCAGCACTTCCTCAGGATCGACGTGTACGTCATGGGTTTTCAGCAGGGCAGCCAGCGCTTCGGTGTTCGCCGGATCAAACCCGGTGTGCACGTTGTAAATGCCAAAGCCTAATTTGTCGCGCAGCACGCGGGCGGCACAAATGTTGGCGGATATCATCGCTTCTTCAACGATGCGGTTGGCAATACGGCGCGGCTCAGCGACGATATTCAGCACTTCACCTTTTTCACCCAGCACAAAACGGTAGTCCGGACGATCTTTGAAGACCAGCGCGTGAGTTTGACGCCATTCGCTGCGGCTCAGGCAGACGCGGTGCAGCAGACGAATTTGTGCGGCAATGTTGTCGGACTCAGGTTTCCAGCTACCCGTGTTCTCCAGCCAGTCGGACACGTCGTCATAGGCCAGCTTGGCTTTGGATTCGATGGTGGCGGCGAAGAATTCAATATCTTCTTCAATGGTACCATCAGCCGCAATGGTCATCCGACAGGCCAGCACCGGACGCACTTCATGCGCACGCAGCGAGCAAAGATCGTCGGAGAGTTCACGCGGCAGCATCGGAATGTTAAAGCCCGGCAGGTAGTTGGTGAACGAGCGCACTTTGGCCATCTCGTCCAGCTTGCTGCCTTCGACAATCCATGCGGTAGGGTCGGCAATGGCGACGGTCAGATGCAGTTTGCCATCGGCTGTATCTTCGGCATACAACGCATCGTCCATATCCTCGGTGCTGGCGCTGTCAATGGTGACAAAGTCCAGCGCCGTCAGATCGCGACGTTCCAGACCTTCGTCCTGCATTTCAGTCGCCACGCCCTCAGGCGCTTCTTTTTCGAGGTTGTGGCGCGCCAGCGTCACCCACCATGGGACGAAATGGTCGTCGCCGAAGGTAATGTATTGGGTAAGCTCGGCGTAAAAACCGCGATCGCCTTTTAAAGGATGACGGCGCATCTCAGCAACCGCCCAGTCACCCTCAACAAAATCATGCTCAACGCCACGCGCGGCGCGGCACGGAATAGCATCTTTCAGGAGAGGATGGTCCGGCACGACAGAAAGACGATCGTCTTTTTTATGCACTTTCCCGACAAAGCGGGTCAGGAAAGGTTCGATCAGTGCTTCCGGCTCGGCAGACTCTCGTTCCTTTTCGGTATGAATAACGGCCGAAATGCGGTCGCCATGCATCACTTTCTTCATCTGAGGAGGCGGAATGAAGTAGCTCTTCTGCCCGTCAACTTCAAGAAAGCCAAAGCCCTTTTCCGTGGCTTTTACGACCCCTTCTGCACGCGGCGTCTGGGAATGCAGTTGCTGTTTAAGCTGCGCTAGCAGCGGGTTGTCCTGAAACATAATGTTCTATTTTCGTAGCCATTGAGCGGCTGACAGTTTTACGCGAATCTCACTGCTACAGCAAGCGCTCTTTAGGTAAAGAGTATGGTTATTCCTCTTTACCGAGCGCCACGCGCAGACGGTCCAGCCAGCCATAAAATGCATCTCGCGTAAGCAGGTTGATGGCCTTCTCTGGCGAGAGACCTGACCCGGTCAGGGGCGTTAACTGGGCGGCGCTAAAGCGATCCGGAGAGGCGACAAGCAGCGCACGAGCGGCTGAGAGCATCGAAGAGGCGGGACCTTCACTTCGCGGATGGTTAAGCAGAATTTCGCCCGTCAGATCAAGCAGCATCTGCTCATGACACAGCACAGGAGTAAGCGCTTCGAGTGCCGGTTCCGCCTGCCAGCGTGAGAGCGCCTCAAGCTGAAGCGCACTGGCATATTTTAGCTCAACCGCGGGTAGCGTGGCGGTCCATCTGCTGAAGCTGACCGGCAGCGTATGGGGCTGAATGTGATGCCCGGGCAGCCAGCGTACCGGATGGCCAAGCAATGCCTGAAATACCGCGACCACTCGCGCCTGAAAACCGACAAAGCCGATGATCTGGTTGATAAGCACAATGTCATACGTTGTGAGTCCAACCTCATCAAGCTGGTTTTGGGCTTTATCATCGATGACATCGGGTGAGCTGGCTAACTGGCGGGCATACTGGGTAATTTCTGCAAGGCGTCGATTGCTTTCCCGGGAGGAGTCCGGCCCCGGAAGAGGGGCGAGCAGAGCAGCGTAGTGGTTACAGAGCCGCTGAACGCCACACGCCTGGGCAACCGTTAATGCCGTGCTCAGCCTGTCGTAGGCGCTGAGCGTATGCAGACGGTTCACGGGAGTATCAAGTGGGAACAAAAGATGACAGAGGGTTCGGGCAGGCGTAAGCCAACCAGCACAGCTTGCGAGAATGTCATCGGGCAGGGCTAAATCGAGCAAAAAACGGTCGTCGACGTTAGCGGCTTCGGGCACCAGCGGCAGAACGTCCGTCTGCGAATGATTCGACTGGGTTTCATGATACCAGTGGCCTTTGCCGGAAAAACGGCGTTGTTCCATGGGCGTTCCTTGATCTCAAAATGGCGATCAATATCCTGGCGTAAGGCGGATGAGGGGAAAAATATTGTTAGGTGATAACAAATAGCTGAACGGAATAACGAGGGGCGGGAGGAAACTCTCTTCCCTGGCGGGAAGAGAGTGACAAGCTTATTTGATTTCCAGCTCGTTCATTGCAGCGATGTTGAAGCCGCCGTCAACGTGAACCACTTCGCCGGAGATGCCCGCGGAAAGGTCAGAGCACAGGAATGCCGCAGAGTTACCCACATCTTCGATGGTAACGGTACGACGAATCGGGGTAACCGCTTCGCAGTGTGCCAGCATTTTACGGAAATCTTTGATACCGGAAGCGGCCAGGGTACGGATTGGACCCGCAGAAATAGCGTTAACACGCACGCCTTCAGGACCCATCGCGTTCGCCATGTAGCGCACGTTGGCTTCCAGAGATGCTTTCGCCAGACCCATAACGTTGTAGTTAGGGATAGCACGTTCTGCGCCGAGGTAGGACAGAGTCAGCAGGGCTGCGCCCGGGTTCAGCATCGCGCGGCAGGATTTTGCCATTGCAACGAAGCTGTAGGAGCTGATGTCGTGGGCGATTTTGAAGCCATCACGGGTAACCGCGTTCACGTAGTCGCCGTCCAGCTGGTCGCCAGGAGCGAAGCCGATGGAGTGAACAAAACCGTCGAATTTCGGCCATGCTTTTGCCAGTTCAGCAAACATGCCATCAATGCTTTCGTCTTGTGCAACGTCACATTCCAGAACAATGCTGGAACCCAGCTGCGCGGCAAATTCTTCAACACGGCCTTTCAGCTTGTCGTTCTGGTAGGTGAACGCCAGCTCAGCGCCTTCGCGATGCATTGCCTGTGCGATGCCGTATGCGATGGACAGTTTGCTGGCAACGCCAGTCACCAGAATGCGCTTACCGGAAAGAAAACCCATAGCTTTAATCCTTATATTCATTGCTTATTTTGCCTTGTAATTCATAGCGTTACAGGCAGTATTTCAAAATCATTCGAAATTAGCTCGAAATTATAGCCCACTCACAGCCCCTTGTGTCACGATATTTCTTGCTCCTGCGCCGTGAATGGGCTCACGGAAGAGGTCGAACTGTCTCTTCATCAGGCTGTTTCGTGTGTATCCCAGCAGTATATCACCGCACGCGGGGTTCGCCTCATCCAACCAGAGACTGCCCGGAGCTTCACGCTTATACAGCCGGATCTTAATTCGCTGACGAGGGGATTCTGGCGATAACCTTAATTTCGAAATCAAAACCCGCAAGCCAGTTAACGCCTATTGCTGTCCAGTTTGGGTAAGGAGCGTGGGGAAATGCCAGTTTTTTCGCCTCCATGATAACGGGGAACTGGTTTTCAGGATCGGTATGAAACGTCGTGACATCAATCAGATCGTCAAAAGTACATCCCGCGGCTGCCAGGATCGCCCGTAAATTATCGAACGCCAGCTGCACCTGAGCGGGAAAGTCGGGTTCAGGTGTGCCATCGCTGCGGCTGCCAACCTGACCGGAAACAAATAACAGATCGCCAGAGCGGATTGCAGCTGAATAGCCATGCTCTTCATAGAGGGCATGGCGATTAGCCGGGAAAACGGGATCACGTGGATGCATGGCTTTTCCTTTTCTGTCAGGGGTATTGTTGTGGTTGCACAGTAGAAGTAACATACGCGATGTATGTCAAAAATGTAATCCACATACGCTGCGTATGTCAAATTATAATTACCGCTTAATGAAGGAAGTCCCATGGCTACAAAACGTCGCGCTGAAACGGCCCAGGAAAATCGCGAGAAAATGATTCAGGCGGCGCGAAAGGCATTTGCTGAAAAAGGCTATGCCGCAGCGTCAATGGATGAACTCACGGCAAGCGTGGGGTTAACACGCGGCGCGCTATATCATAATTTCAACGACAAGAAGGGATTACTGGCGGCGGTGGTCGCGCAGATAGACAGCGAAATGGCAGCAAACGCAAAAGCGATTGCCGCCGCCGCCGAAGATGACTGGGAGCGACTGCTGGCGGAGGGCATCGCCTATATCAAAATGGCGCTCGTTCCGGAAGTTCAGCGTATCGTCCTCCTTGACGGCCCGGCTGTTCTGGGCGATCCGGCGCAATGGCCCAGCCAGAACAGTTGCCTTGAGTCGACCCGTCAGACCATCGAAAAAATGATGGAGTGCAACGTAATCAAAAAGATGGATGCCCGAGTCGCAGCCCATCTGCTGAATGGCGCTGCGCTGAATGCGGCTCTGCTGATTGCCGCGAGCGATGAACCGCAGAAGACACTTCCGCATGCCATAGAGGTGTTTACTCTGCTGGCAAGCGGGTTACGCAACGGCTAACGATCTTTACGCCACGCGTCCGCCGTCAATGCTTCACCAAAGTGGCCGGCAATCAGGCGTTTTGTCAGGTCGTGGAGCGGGGAGGCCAGTACGTCAGCGGTACTGCCGCGCTCAACCACTTCTCCCTGGTGCATCACCAGCACCTGATCGCTGATGTGCTTCATCATGCCCAGGTGCTGAGTCACGTAAATATACGAGATCCCCTGCTTTTCCTGTAATTCCAGCATCAGGTTAATGAGCTGCGAACGCATCGACATATCCAGCGACGCCAGCGCTTCGTCGGCGATGATGACCTTCGGGCGCAGGATCAGCGCGCGAGCCAGACCGAGACGCTGTTTTTGACCCGGGGCCAGCATGTGCGGGTAATAGCTGACATGGTCGGGCAGGAGGCCTACCAGACGCAGGGTTTCGACAATCCGTTTGCGACGCGCTTCCGGCTCCAGGTCGGTATTCAACCGCAGCGGGAAATCCAGGATCTGGGAAATACGCTGGCGCGGGTTCAGGGACGTCGACGGATCCTGAAAAATCATCCGGATGCGCTGACTGCGAAAAAAGTAGTCCCCAAATTCCAGAGGATGATCGTCAATCAGTATTTCACCGCCGCTCGGCTCGACCATACCCGCGAGCATTTTTGCCAGGGTCGATTTGCCCGAGCCGTTTTCACCGATAATCGCCAGCGTCTGCTTTTCGCGCAGCGTAAAGCTCAGGGGTTTAACAGCCTCGACGGTCTGACGGTGAAACAGGCCGGTGCGATAGCGAAAGGTCTTACTCAGGTTACGTACTTCCAGTAAGGTTTCGACCATTTCACTCTCTCTCCATGTTCAGCGGGAAATGACAGGCAAACAGATGGTTTTTCGGCCCTGTCAGGCGCGGTGTTTCAATGCATTTGCGCTGAGCATACGGGCAACGCGGACCCAGACGGCAGCCAATGGGCAGCGATTCCAGCAGCGGTATCGCGCCAGGCAGCGTATTCAGACGGCTTTTGTGCGGCATCGCGCTGCCAAAGTCAGGGATCGCCCTGATCAGCGCCTGCGTGTAGGGATGATGCGGCGTTGTCACCAGGTCTTCGCTTGGCGCGGTTTCTACCGTCTGGCCGCAATACATTACGTCAATTTTATCCGCCCACTTGCTCAGCATTTGCAGGTCATGGCTGATCAGCAAAATGGTGGTGTTGTTATTTTGATTCAGACGCGTGAGCAGGCGGAAAATCTGCGCCTGGGTGGTTGGCTCCATCGCGTTCGTTGGTTCGTCCGCAATCAGCAGACGCGGCTGATTCGCCAGGGCGATGGCAATCATCACTTTCTGGCATTCACCGTCGGTCAGTTCGTAGGGGAAACTGCGCATCGCGTCTTTATGGTCTTTGATCCCGACACGGTGCAACAGCTCAATGGCACGGCGTTTACGCCAGCCGAAACGCTGCCACCAGCGGCCTTTATAGGTCCACCCGGGGATGTTCTGCATCAGCTGTTTCCCGACGCGCTCGGACGGATCGAGACAGGATTGCGGCTCCTGGAAAATCATCGAGACGTTATGGCCCACCAGTTTACGGCGTTCGCGCGGGGAGAGACGCAACAGATCGATGTCGTCGAAACGCATACGGTCGGCGGTCACCCGCCAGTTGTCTTTCGCCACGCCGCAAATGGCTTTGGCGATCAGACTTTTCCCGGAACCCGATTCGCCCACCAGCCCGCGGATTTCGCCCTCAGCGAGCGTAATACTGATGCGATCCACGGCCTTCACCCAGCCTTCGCCCGTTTTAATTTCTATCGTGAGGTTGCGGATATCGAGTAACGGCATTATTGCACCCCCGCATTGATTGCGCGGCGGATCCCGTCGCCCAGCAGGTTAACGAGCAGCACGCTCACCATGATGGCCGCGCCCGGCAGCATGACCGTCCACGGCGCAACGTAAATCAGCTCCAGCGCATCGCCGAGCATGGCGCCCCATTCCGGGGAGGGGAGCTGCGCGCCCAGGTCCAGGAAGCCCAGCGCTGCGATATCCAGAATCGCCATCGACAGGGCGCGGGTGATCTCCGTCACCAGCCCGGCGGCAATGTTAGGCAGCACGGCAAACCACAAAATATTAAACGTGGTGGCGCCATCCAGACGGGCGGCGACGACATACTCTTTCTCCAGCTCGTCGTGAACCAGGCTGTAAACCGAGCGCACCATGCGCGGCAGAATGGCCAGCCAGACGGCGAACATCGCATGGGTGAGGTGCGGCCCCGCGAAGGCCACGACGATAATCGCCAGCAGCAGCGAAGGAATAGAGAGCAGGGTATCAAGAATATGGTTAAGCACGGCCGACCGCAGCCCGTGGGTTGAGCCGGCAAAAATGCCCAGCGCCAGGCCGCAGATCGCGGCAGCCAGGGTGACCACGAACGCGCCGCCTACCGTAGGTGCGGCGCCGCTCAGCAAACGACTTAGCACGTCGCGTCCGAGATCGTCAGTCCCCAGGAAGAACGAAACCTCCCCGTAGCGCGACCACGACGGCGGTAAAAGCTGATAGCCAAGGAACTGCTGATCGATGCCATACGGCGCAAACCACGAACCCAAAACGCACAGCAACACGAGGCCAATGCAGCCGTAAAAGCCGATCATCGCCGTGGTGTCGCCGTAAAAATTACGCCACACGGTGCGTAGCGCACCGGGCGTGCGCTTTTCGCTGTAGACGTTATCGTAAGGCATACCATTCCTTATGCTTCAATGGGTTGGCCATGGCACCCAAAATATCGGAAATAACGTTAACAATAATGACCAGCGAGCCAATCACCATCACGCCGGCGGAGATCGCCGCATAATCCTGCTGGCGAATGGCATTGATCATCCAGCGCCCAAGGCCCGGCCAGCTGAAAACCATCTCGGTGATCATCGCCAGCGTCAGCATGGTTGAGAATTGCAGCCCAAGACGTGGGATTACGGGGGGCAACGCATTGTGCAGCACATGGCGACGTAAAATCGTCAGGCGAGACAGTCCGCGCGTGGCGGCGGCTTTCACATAGTTTTGATCGAAGACGTCGATAGTGCTGATGCGCATCAGGCGGATCACCTCGGTCGTCGGCGCGACGGCCAGCGTAAGCACCGGCAGCACCATGTGGCGCAGCGCGCTCACGATCATTTCGTCGCGCCAGACTGAATCAGAAAGCCAGGCGTCAACGATGGCGAAGCCGCTCACCGTTTGCACGTTATACAGCAGGTCAAAACGGCCAGATACCGGCAGCCAGCCTAACGTCAGTGAGAAGAAGAGGGTAAGCAGCAGCGCCAGCCAGAAAACAGGGATGGAAAAGCCAATTAAGGCAAGCGCGCTAATAAATTTATCCTGCCATTTATTACGATAAATTCCCGCCAGCATTCCCACCGGGATCCCCACCATGAGGGCAAAGCCAAAGGCAAGTATACACAGCTCCATGGTGGCCGGGAAAACCACTTTCAGCTGTTCGGAGATGAGCTGTCCGTTGATGCTGGACACGCCAAAATCCCAGTGCAGCAGGCCATTAAACCAGAACAGCCAGGCGTCCCAGAGAGATGAGCCCTGAAGCGGGGCGTGCGGCGTAAAGTAGCTCAGGCTAAAGCCGACAAAGGTCAGGAAGAACAGGGTCACCAGCAGTAACAGCAGCCGACGCAAGGTAAATATAATCATGGTTTCTTCACCTCTTGTTCTTTCTCACGGGTCACGCCCGCGAAGGAGGCGTTACCAAACGGGCTGAGTACCAGCCCTTTAATATCGTAACGGTAGGCCTGGAGGCGCAGGGAAGAGGCAAGCGGCAACACGGGAAGTTCTCTGGCCAGAATATTTTGCGCTTCATCGTAGGCCTCAATGCGTGAGGCAAGCTGTTGAGACGCCAGCGCTTTTTGCAGCACGGCATCAAATTCCCGGTTACACCAGTGGGCGTAGTTGGTCTGGGAGTTGATTGCCGCACAGCTCAGCAGCGGACGGAAGAAGCTGTCCGGGTCGTTACTGTCGGTAGACCAGCCAGCCAGCGTTAAGTCGTGATTCATGTCCATCAGACGCGCCTCCTGGAAACGGCCTTCGACAGGCACGATGATCACCTTAACGCCCACCTGCGCCATATCAGCCTGCAACAGCTCAGCCGTTTTCAGCGGGCTGGGGTTCCACGCCTGAGAGCTGGTGGGCACCCACAGCTGTAGCGTCAGGTTTTCTGCCCCCAGCGCTTTAAGCTGTTCGCGCGCTTTCGCCGGATTATATTCCGTAATCTTCGCCTCGCCGTCATAGGCCCAGGAGGCGCGCGGAAGAATAGAGGCGGCGGTTTCCGCGGTACCGTAGTAAATCGACTGCATCAGACGCTGGTTGTTGATCGCTAACGCCAGCGCATGGCGCACGGCCGGATTATTCAGCGGCGGCTTATCGGTGTTAAACGCCAGATAAGCGATGTTCATGCCCGGGCGCAGGGTCAGGCGCAGGCGTGGGTCGTCGCGCAAAATGGTCAACTGGCTGGCCGCAGGCCAGGCAAGCACGTCGCACTCGCCGGTCAGCAGTTTGGAGAGTCGGCCTGTTCCACCTGAACCCAGATCAACAATAACCTGCGGCATCAGCGGCTTGCCGCGCCAGAAACGATCGTGTCGTTGCAGGCGAATGTATTGTCCGGCGCGGTACTCTGCTAACTGGAACGGACCGGTGCCTACAGGCTCACGATCGAGACGTTCCTGACGATCCTTTTTCGTCAGCTGATCCGCGTATTCGGCTGACATGACCGAGGCGTAGTGCGTCGCCAGATGCCAGAGGAAGGAGGCATCCGGGCGATTCAGACGAAACTCAACCGTACGGTTATCCAGTTTGCGAACGCTTTTGACCGAGTCCGCGAATTGCAGACTGTCGAAATAGGGGAAGTTCCCGCCATTAACGTTATGCCACGGATGATTGCGGTTGAATATGCGCTGGAAGGTGAAAACCACGTCATCCGCGTTGAGCTTACGGGTTGGGGTAAACCACGGGGTGTGCTGAAAAGCGACGTCATCGCGTAAACGGAAGCGGTATGTGGCGCCGTTATCCATCACTTCCCAGCTCTCGGCAAGTTCCGGGACCAGCCGATAGGTGTAAGGATCGACATCAAGCAGGCGATCGTAAAGCTGCGCGGCCAGCGTATCAACAATCAGGCCGCTCCCCGCCTTTTGCGGATTAAAGGTATCAACTTGCCCGCTGACGCAGTAGACGAAACCACTATCACGGATATCAGGGGGCACAGCGCGATCAGGCGCAGCAAAGGCCAGATTGCTGAACAGACCGAGTGCAAACAGGGACGATAAAACCAGGCGCATAGTTTTTAAGGTTTTTAGATTCGATCTGCAAAGTGTATCGCACTTACGCCTGCTTCGTAAAAATGTCTGGGGGTAAGTGCTGATAATGTCAGCGCATTTGATGTTTTTTGAGCAATGCCCTTAACTGATGGTAGGTCAGACCCAGCAGTTCAGCTGCCCGTTTCTGGTTATATTTCGCCTCTTTCAGGCTCTGCTCAAGCAGCTGTTGCTCCTGCTGATGCTGGAACTGGCGTAAATCGAGCGGCAACGCCGGAGCCTGCTGGCGCGTCGCCGGAGCAGGGAGCTGTTTATCCTCGCGCCGAAAAGGATCGAGAATAATGTTGTCCAGTTCGGTCTCGCTGCTGCCATGCCGGTAAACGGACCGTTCCACCACGTTTTTCAGTTCACGAATATTGCCCGGCCAGTGGTAACCGAGCAGGGTCCCGGTGGCCCGTTCGCTGAAGCCCGGAAAGAGAGGCAGACCCAGTTCCCGGCACATCTGAATGGCAAACTGATCGGCCAGCAGCATGATATCGCTGCGCCGCTCCCGCAGCGGCGGCAGCTGAACGACATCGAAAGCCAGCCTGTCCAGCAGGTCGGCGCGGAATTTGTCCTCAGCCACCATCGCGGGCAGGTCGGCGTTGGTGGCGCATACCAGGCGAACGTTGACCTGAAGCGGCTGACTGCCGCCAACGCGTTCCAGTTCACCGTACTCAATGACGCGCAGCAGCTTTTCCTGCACCAGCATCGGCGCGGTCGCCAGCTCGTCGAGAAAGAGCGTTCCGCCATCGGCGCGCTCAAAGCGTCCGGGATGCCGTTTTTGTGCGCCGGTAAAGGCGCCAGCTTCATGACCAAACAGCTCGGTGTCGAGCAGGTTTTCATTCAGCGCCGCGCAGTTAAGCGAAATAAAAGGGCCGTCCCAGCGGCCAGAAAGAAAGTGCAGGCGGTTAGCGATAAGTTCTTTACCTGTTCCGCGCTCACCGATAATCAGCACCGGTTTATTCAGTGGCGCGAGGCGCGATACCTGTTCAAGCACTTCCAGGAAGCTGTTGGCCTCGCCAAGCAAATTATCTTTATATTCAGCCATGATGAAATTAACCACTCCTTAGTGATATTCACCAGGTGAGAATAGCCGCTGGCTGGATAAATATCAATCACACTCAGTAAAATCAATAAGATAAAAAGTTGGCATGGGATTTGTATTAACTACTCAGCAGGGCATCGCCCGATAACCGAACTATGAGGATTGAATTATGGGTATTTTTTCTCGTTTTGCCGACATCGTGAACGCCAACATCAACTCGCTGCTGGAGAAAGCGGAAGATCCGCAGAAGCTGGTGCGCCTGATGATTCAGGAGATGGAAGACACGCTGGTTGAAGTACGCTCCACCTCCGCCCGCGCGCTGGCAGAGAAAAAGCAGTTAACGCGTCGTATCGAGCAGGCAACTGCCCAGCTTAACGAATGGCAGGAAAAAGCGGAACTGGCGCTGCGTAAAGATAAAGAAGATCTGGCTCGCGCTGCGCTGATTGAGAAGCAGAAGCTGACCGACATGGTTGCCACGCTGGAACACGAAGTGACGCTGGTGGATGATACTCTGGCGCGTATGAAGAAAGAGATTGGTGAGCTTGAAAACAAACTCAGCGAAACCCGTGCACGTCAACAGGCGCTGGCGCTGCGCCACCAGGCTGCAAGCTCGTCCCGCGACGTTCGTCGCCAGCTGGACAGCGGTAAGCTGGATGAAGCGATGGCCCGTTTCGAATCGTTTGAACGTCGTATCGACCACATGGAAGCGGAAGCCGAGAGCCACAGCATCGGTAAACAGAAAACCCTCGATCAGCAGTTTGCTGACCTGAAGGCCGATGATGAAATTAGCGAGCAACTGGCTGCGCTGAAAGCCAAAATGAAACAAGACAACCAATAATAATTCCTGCGGCACCTGAGCGTGCCGCATCGTAAGACAAGGAGTACACATGAGCGCGCTTTTTCTGGCTATACCCCTGACCATTTTCGTGCTGTTTGTTCTGCCCATCTGGTTATGGCTGCACTACAGCAACCGCTCTTCACGCGGTGAGCTGTCGCAGAGTGAACAACAGCGGCTGGCGCAGCTCTCTGCCGAGGCAAATAAAATGCGCGAACGTATTCAGGCGCTGGAAGCGATCCTGGACGCGGAACACCCGAACTGGAGGGAACGGTAATGGCTGGACTGAATCTGAATAAAAAACTGTGGCGGATCCCACAGCAGGGCATGGTTCGGGGCGTTTGCGCCGGGCTGGCGCACTATCTGGATGTTCCGGTAAAACTGGTGCGTGTGGTCACGGTATTGTCGATTTTCTTCGGCCTGGCCTTTATTACACTGGTGGCATACATCATTCTGTCGTTTGTACTCGATCCTATGCCGGAAGGTGAGCTGGATGCGGAGAACACGCCAACCAGCAGCGATCTCCTGAACGCGGTGGATGAACAGCTGAGCGCAGGGGAGAAGCGATTGCGCGAGATGGAACGTTATGTCACCTCCGATACCTTTACGCTGAGAAGTCGTTTTCGTCAGCTTTAAGAGAGAACTTACATGAAACAAAACTGGCAACAGGCCGGTCAGAAGGTAAAACCCGGCCTGAAAATCGCAGGTAAACTGGTTCTGATGACGGCGTTACGTTATGGCCCGGCCGGTGTGGCGGGTTGGGCGATCAAGTCTGTTGCCCGCAAGCCGGTCAGAATGATGCTGGCGGTCGCTCTGGAGCCGCTGTTACAGAAGCTGGCAAAACGCGTTTCCCGGCGCTACCTGTCACGCTAGTTCCTCCCGCATAAGCCCTTTCTCGCCCAGAGAAGGGGCATGACTTTCCCTTCTGCGTTTCTTCTGCTTTTCTGCTTTCTTTGCGGCAGCTCACAATAATGCGTTGCGCTGCGCTGAGATTGCTGCTTTCTGCCCCCGGGTCCGTTGACAGATATTTTTCATGGGAGTAGATTGCCACTCCGTGGGACCGCTACCATGGAAAATAATGTGAACGCAAAAATTAAAAAACTTATCAATCATATTTACGGTGAATCATTTTCAGATGCACACCTTAACGTGTTATTAACTAAGCTTGAAAAGGCGGCGGTTAATATTACGGAAAAGCGTAAGTCAGGCTGGGATGAAAAAGACGTTGTGCTGATTACCTATGCCGATCAGTTCTCCGCGAAAGGGGAAAAAGCGTTGCCGGTATTTACCCGGTTCTATAATGAATGGCTTTCTCGCACGTTTTCTCATGTCCATCTGTTACCGTTTTATCCGTGGTCGTCGGATGATGGATTTTCCGTTATTGATTATCACGAAGTTGCACCTGAAACCGGAACCTGGCGAGATGTCGCGGAATTAAAACAGTCTGCCAGCTTAATGTTTGACTTTGTTTGCAACCATATGTCAGCGAAAAGCGAATGGTTTGCTAATTATCTGGCGCAGAAGCCGGGCTACGAAGATTTCTTTATTTCTGTCGATCCCGAAACCGATTTATCGGCGGTGACGCGTCCACGCGCATTACCGCTGCTGACGCCGTTCACGCTTCATGATGGCAGCGTTCGTCATCTGTGGACCACATTCAGCGATGACCAGATCGATCTCAATTTCGCCTCGCCGCAGGTGCTGATTGCCATGGTTGACGTTCTGCTCCATTACCTCATGGAAGGGGCGCGTTATATCCGTCTGGATGCGGTCGGGTTTATGTGGAAGATCCCGGGAACTACCTGTATCCATCTGGAACAAACCCATTGCCTTATCCAGCTGTTCCGCGCCATTACGGACGCCGTGGCGCCTGGAACGGTGATCATCACTGAGACAAATGTTCCCCACAAAGACAATATCTCTTACTTCGGTGATGGTAAAAATGAAGCCCAGATGGTCTATCAGTTTTCCTTACCACCGCTGGTGCTGCACGCTGTTCATCGTCAGGATGTTAAAGCCCTGTGCCGGTGGGCGGGCTCGCTGGCGCTGCCTTCAACTTACACCACCTGGTTTAATTTCCTGGCTTCACATGATGGTATCGGATTGAACCCGTTACGCGGCATCCTTCCGGAATCAGAGATCCTTTCGCTGGTCGAAAAGCTTCAGCAGGAAGGCGCGCTGGTCAACTGGAAAAATAATCCTGACGGAACGCGAAGCCCCTATGAAATTAATGTCACCTATCTTGATGCGTTGAGTTTGCGAGACAGCTCAGATGATGAGCGCATTGCGCGGTTCATCCTGGCGCATGCTGTGTTATTAAGTTTTCCTGGCGTACCGGCTGTATATATTCAAAGCATTCTTGGTTCGCGTAACGATTATGAAGGTGTCGAACGTCTCGGATATAATCGCGCGATAAACAGGAAGAAATACACCGCAGGTCAGGTTGATCGGGAGCTTAATAATAAGAAGAGTATTCGTTATCAAATTTATTCTCGTTTGAATGAGCTTATTGCTGTTCGTCGCGGCGAGCGTGCGTTCCATCCGGATAGTCAGGCTATTTTTGACGCAATCGGTGAACATATTCTTAAAATTGTTCGTGTTGCTAAAAATGGCGAGCGAATGACAGCATTATTTAATTTTAGCAATAAAATGCAGACCGTTTATGGACAAACGCTCTTTGGTAGGGAATTACTCTCAGGACAAAATATTAGCGGTACGGAACTGACCCTCAATCCATGGCAGGTAATGTGGATTAAAGAAAACTAAAAAGGACCCTAAAATGAAAATGCCCAAAATTGTGCTGTTATCAGCACTGGTTTCGTGCGCCCTGTTATCAGGCTGTAAGGACGATAAAGCATCTCAGGTCACCATTGAGTTTATGCACTCGTCGGTAGAACAGGAGCGTCAGGCAGTTATTACGAAACTGATCGAAAAATTCGAGAAAGAAAACCCGACTATTACGGTGAAACAGGTCCCCGTTGAGGAAGATGCCTATAACACCAAGGTCATTACGTTGGCCCGTACCGGCGCGCTGCCGGAAGTGATTGAAGTCAGCCATGACTACGCCAAAGTCATGGATAAAGAGCAACTGCTGGACCGTGACGCGATCGGCAACGCGATTAAAGCCGTCGGTGAAGATACCTTTTACGACGGTATTTTACGCGTTGTTCGCACCGAAGACGGCAAGGCATGGACGGGGGTGCCGGTTAGCGCGTGGCTGTCCGGCGTCTGGTATCACAAAGATGCGCTCGCGGCAGCGGGAATCGAAGAACCGCACAACTGGGAGCAACTGCTGAAAGCCAGTCAGGCGCTCAACGATCCGGCGAAAAAACATTACGGTATCGCGCTTCCAACCGCAGAAAGCGTCATGACGGAGCAGGCCTTCTCGCAGTTTGCGTTGTCAGGCGGAGCCAACGTCTTTGATGCAAACGGCAACGTGAAAATCGATACCCCTGAAATGTCGAAAGCGCTGGCGTTTTATCGGGCACTGGCCGCGAACACCATGCCGGGCTCCAATGATGTCATGGAGATCAAAGACGCCTTCATGAACGGCTCTGCGCCTATGGCCGTTTACTCCACCTATATCCTGCCCGCGGTCTACAAAGATGGCAATCCGGCCAACCTGGGGTTCGTGGTCCCGACGGAAAAATCATCAGCCGTGTACGGCATGATCACCTCGTTGACGATCACGACCGGCCAGACCGAAGAGGAAACGCAGGCGGCAGAAAAATTTGTGACCTGGATGGAGCAGGCTCAAAACGCGTCTGACTGGGTGATGATGTCCCCTGGTGCGGCGCTGCCGGTGAACAAACTCGTGGTGGGCACTGAAAGCTGGAAAAACAACGACGTGATCAAAGCCTTTGGCCAACTGCCTTACGAGCTGATTGCCCAGTTCCCGAACGTCCAGGTATTTGGCGCCGTAGGCGACAAAAACTTTACCCGCATGGGAGATGTTACCGGCTCCGGCATTATCAGTTCCATGGTGCATAACGTGACGGTGGGACAAAAAGATCTCAATGCGACGTTAAGCAACAGCCAGAAGAAACTGACTGACCTGATAACACAACGATAGGAGCGCTTTGCGAAGGGAATTATGAAGACGTTGTTTTCTGGTCGTTCAGATATGCCTTTCGCCATGCTGCTGTTGGCCCCCAGCCTGATTTTGCTGGGGGGCCTGGTGGCCTGGCCAATGATTTCCAACATTGAAATCAGTTTTTTACGTTTACCGCTGAACCCGCGTATTGATGCGGTGTTTGTCGGCCTGGATAACTACATTCGCATTCTGGGCGATGCTGCGTTCTGGCACTCCCTGTGGATGACGTTCTGGTATACGGCGCTGGTCGTCCTCGGCAGCACCGGGTTGGGACTGGCCGTAGCGATCTTCTTTAACCGTGAATTCCGCATGCGGAAAACGGCACGTTCACTGGTGATCCTGTCATACGTGACGCCGTCTATTTCACTGGTATTTGCCTGGAAATACATGTTCAACAACGGCTACGGGATTGTGAACTACCTGGGCGTGGATCTGCTGCATCTCTACGATCAGGCGCCGCTGTGGTTCGATAATCCTGGCAGCAGTTTTGTCCTGGTTGTGCTGTTCGCCATCTGGCGTTACTTCCCGTATGCCTTTATCTCGTTCCTCGCGATTTTGCAGACCATTGATAAATCGTTGTACGAAGCGGCAGAGATGGACGGAGCGAATGCCTGGCAGCGTTTTCGTATCGTGACGTTGCCCGCCATCATGCCGGTGCTGGCCACGGTGGTCACGCTGCGAACCATCTGGATGTTCTACATGTTTGCGGATGTGTATCTGCTCACCACCAAGGTCGACATTCTGGGCGTATATCTCTACAAAACCGCCTTTGCGTTCAATGACCTGGGTAAAGCAGCCGCCATTTCCGTTGTGCTGTTTGTGATCATCTTCGCTGTCATTCTGCTGACCAGAAAAAGGGTAAACCTCAATGGCAACAAATAAACGCGTTCTGGGCCGTATCGGTTTTTATCTGGGACTGGCGCTATTTCTGATTATCACGCTGTTTCCGTTTTTTGTGATGTTGATGACGTCGTTCAAAAGCGCGAAAGAGGCGATCTCGCTGCACCCGACCATTCTGCCGCAGGAGTGGACGCTACAGCACTACATCGACATCTTTAACCCGCTGATTTTCCCGTTTGTGGATTACTTCCGTAACAGCATGGTGGTGTCGCTGACCTCCTCGGTCATTGCGGTGTTTCTCGGCACGCTGGGCGCGTATGCGTTATCCAAACTGCGCTTTAAAGGGCGCACGACGATCAATGCGAGCTTCTACACCGTCTATATGTTCTCCGGGATCCTGCTGGTGGTGCCGCTGTTCAAAATCATCACCGCGCTCGGCATTTATGACACCGAACTGGCGCTGATCATCACCATGGTCACGCAGACGTTGCCTACCGCGGTCTTTATGCTGCGCAGCTATTTCGACACCATCCCGGACGAAATCGAAGAAGCCGCGATGATGGACGGCCTGAACCGCCTGCAAATCATCTTCCGCATCACCGTGCCGCTGGCGATCTCGGGTCTGGTGTCGGTCTTTGTCTACTGCTTCATGGTGGCGTGGAATGACTATCTGTTCGCCTCCATTTTCCTGTCCAGCGCCAGCAACTTCACGTTGCCGGTCGGGCTGAACACGCTCTTCAGTACGCCAGATTACATCTGGGGTCGCATGATGGCGGCATCGCTGGTCACGGCACTTCCGGTCGTCATTATGTATGCCCTGTCTGAACGTTTCATTAAAAGTGGTTTGACCGCCGGCGGCGTGAAGGGCTGAGGCGGCCGATTTTAACAAGGAGTCAGTCATGAAAAAATTAGTTGCGACAGCGCCTCGTGTAGCGGCGCTGGTGGAATACGAAGATCGTCCTGTTGCAGCACATGAGGTGAAGATTCGTGCCCGTTATGGCGCCCCGAAACACGGCACTGAAGTCGTGGATTTCCGCGCGGCAAGCCCGTTCATCGATGAAGAGTTCAACGCGGAGTGGCAGATGTTTACCCCGCGTGAAGAAGGTGCAGCGCGCGGCATCGAATTTGGTAAATTCCAGCTGGGGAACATGATCGTCGGCGACATCATCGAATGTGGTGCGGACGTGACCGAATACCAGATCGGCGACAGCGTCTGCTGCTACGGCCCGTTGCAGGAAACGGTCATCGTTAACGCGGTGAACAACTATAAGCTGCGCAAAATGCCGCAGGGTGCATCCTGGAAAAATGCCGTTTGTTACGATCCGGCGCAGTTCGCCATGAGCGGCGTGCGTGATGCTAACGTCCGCGTAGGGGATTTCGTCGTGGTTGTGGGGCTGGGCGCGATTGGCCAGATTGCGATTCAGCTGGCGAAAAAAGCTGGCGCGTCAGTGGTTATTGGTGTCGATCCTATCGAACATCGCTGTGAGATCGCCCGCCGTCACGGTGCAGACCACTGCCTGAACCCAATCGGTACCGATGTCGGTCTGGAAATTAAGAAACTGACCGGCAAGCAGGGCGCGGATGTGATCATCGAAACCAGCGGATTTGCAGATGCGCTGCAATCTGCGCTGCGCGGTCTCGCCTACGGCGGAACGATCTCCTACGTGGCCTTCGCCAAGCCGTTTGCGGCGGGCTTCAACCTTGGTCGCGAGGCACACTTCAACAACGCCAAAATTGTCTTCTCCCGCGCATGCAGTGAACCCAACCCGGATTATCCGCGCTGGAGCCGCAAGCGTATTGAAGAGACCTGCTGGGAATTGCTGATGAACGGTTATCTCAATTGCGAAGATCTGATCGACCCGGTCGTCACCTTCACCACCAGCCCGGAAAGCTATATGAAGTATGTCGATCAGCACCCGGAACTCAGTATCAAAATGGGCGTCACTTTTTAAGCTAAGGACAGCAAATCATGAAAATCGCAACACAAAACCAGGCCTTTTTCCCGACCGCTATCATGGAAAAATTCGAATACATCAAAGCGATGGGATTTGATGGCTACGAAATTGATGGCCGGCTGCTGGTGGAAAACCTCGACGAAGTAAAAGCGGCTATCAAAGCCACCGGCCTGCCGGTCACGACGGCCTGTGGCGGATACGATGGCTGGATCGGGGATTTTATCGAAGAACGCCGCCTGAACGGTCTACAGCAGATTGAACGCATTCTGGAAGCGCTGGCAGAAGTGGGCGGCAAGGGGATTATCGTTCCGGCTGCGTGGGGGATGTTTACCTTCCGTCTGCCGCCAATGACTTCGCCACGTAGCCTGGACGGCGATCGCAAAGCGGTCAGCGCTTCCCTGCGCTGGCTGGATGAGGTGGCAGCGCGCACCGGTACTACCGTCTACCTGGAGCCGCTGAACCGCTATCAGGATCATATGATCAACACCCTGGCCGACGCGCGTCGTTATATCGTAGAGAACGGCCTGAAGCACGTGCAGATCATCGGTGATTTCTACCACATGAATATTGAAGAAGACTCCCTGACGGAAGCGCTGCATCACAACCGCGACCTGCTGGGTCATGTGCACATTGCTGATAACCACCGCTATCAGCCGGGCAGCGGCAGCCTCGATTTCGCCAGCCTGTTCGATCAGCTGCGTGCCGATAACTATCAGGGTTATGTCGTGTACGAGTGCCGGGTGCGTGCCGACGATCCGGCTCAGGCCTATAAGGACTCTCTCACTTACTTGCGTGAATGCTAAGGATGACGAGCGTGATGAGTGCTTCTACACCTTTGCCTCTGCGCGTCGCCATCATTGGCGCCGGGCAGGTTGCAGACAAAGTGCATGCCTCGTATTACGCCACGCGCAGTGATGTTCAAATGGTGGCTGTCATGGACAGCCGCCTTGAGCAGGCACTGGCGTTCGCGGAACGTTATGCTATTCCATCGGCATGGCAGGACGCTCACGAGATGTTGCAGGAAGTAAAACCGGATGTGGTGAGCGTCTGTTCGCCTAACCGGTTCCATTTTGAACATGTGATGGCGGCTCTCGAAGCAGGCTGTCATGTGATGTGTGAAAAGCCGCCGGCGATGACGCCGCACCAGGCGGATGAGATGCGTCTCGCGGCGCGCAAGGCCGGAAAAGTCCTCGCGTACGATTTTCACCATCGCTTTGCCCTGGATACCCAGCTCCTGCGCGATGCGGTTATGAACGGAACGCTCGGTGAAATTTACTTCACCTCCGCGCAGGCGCTGCGTCGCTGCGGTGTGCCGGGGTGGGGCGTGTTCACCAATAAATCGCTTCAGGGCGGCGGGCCGCTGATCGATATCGGCATTCATATGCTGGATGCCGCGATGTATGTGCTGGGCTTCCCGGCCGTGAAGCGGGTAACCGCGCACAGCTTCCAGAGACTGGGGAACCGGAAACACACCGGCCAGTTTGGCGAATGGGATCCTGCGCAGTTTACCGTGGAAGATGCCCTGTTTGGCACGATTGAGTTCTGCAACGGTGGCATTCTGCGTCTGGACACCTCTTTTGCGCTTAATATCCGCGAGCAGTCGATCATGAACGTCTCTTTCTGCGGTGAGAAGGCGGGTGCAACGCTGTTCCCGGCACACATTTATAACGACGAAGCCGGTGTTTTGCAGACGCTGATCCAGCGTGAAGAAGCTGACGATCGCCGACATCTGCGCAGTATGGACGCGTTTGTTCGCCACGTATTGGGCGAGCCGGTCATGATTGCCGATGCGGAGCAGGGGCTGGTGATCCAGCAATTAGTCGCGGCGTTATATGAAGCCGCGGAAACAGGGGAAAGCGTGACGTTATGCTGAACCAGTCTGTATTAACCGATCCGGGCTTTTGCCCGCATAGCCTGAATAAGTACGCGTCCATTATGGCCTGCGGCAATGGCTACATGGGCATTCGCGCCACGCATGAAGAAGATTACACCCAGCAGACCAGAGGCATGTATCTCGCCGGGCTGTATCATCGCGCGGGACGCAACGAAACCACTGAGCTGATCAATCTGCCGGATGTCACCGGGATTGAAGTTGAGCTGGACGGCATCAATTTCACGCTCCTTTCAGGCGAAATTCTTGAGTGGCAACGCGAGCTGGCCTTTGCTAACGGCGAACTGCATCGTAATGTTGTCTGGCGTTCGCCGGACGGAAAACGCTATCGCCTCGAGAGCCGTCGTTTTGTTTCGCTGGACCAGTTGCCCTTAGTGGCAATGCAACTCTCGATCACACCGCTTGACGGCGTCGCTCAGGCCGTGCTGAAAACCGGCATAGATGCGACACAAACGAATAGCGGCAGGCAGCATCTGGATGAAATCTCGGTCAGGGTCTTCGACCAGCACTACATGCAGGGTGTGTATGAAACGCAGGACCGGGCGTCTGAAGTTGTTGTTTCGGCGTTTTGTCAGCTCTCCGCTAAGAGCGACAGCTGTTTCACCGCCAAAAATCGTCGCCTCAGCGTTCATCATTCTCTGACCATTACGCAAGGTGACACTGTCACACTTGAGAAGATCGTCTGGCTGACGCATCGCAGCGATAAAGCGCTCTCGCAGGAGTCTTTCGCCCGCAACGCGCTGGCCGATCTCAAAGTCTGCGCGGCAAGAGGCTACGATACGTTGCTTGAGAGCTCAGCGTTCGCCTGGGAAGCGGTCTGGCGTGATGCTCGGGTGGAAGTGACTTGTGCAGAACAGCAGGATCAGCTGGCGCTGGATTACGCCGTCTGGCATCTGACGACAATGACGCCTGCTCATGATGAGCGAAGCAGTATTGCGGCGAAAGGGCTGACAGGTGAGGGGTATAAGGGACACGTCTTCTGGGATACCGAAATTTTCCTGCTGCCGTTCCATCTGTTTACCCGTCCACAGATTGCCCGCAGTCTGCTGCGCTATCGCTGGCTCAATCTTTCGGGCGCGCGTGAAAAAGCACGCCGTAACGGTTGGCCGGGCGCGTTGTTCCCGTGGGAAAGTGCCGCCAGCGGACAGGAAGAGACGCCAGAATTTGCGGCCATTAACATCCGCACCGGGGTTCGCCAGAAGGTCGCCTCCGCACTCGCTGAACATCACATCGTGGCAGATATTGCCTGGGCCGTTGTCGCTTACTGGCAGGCAACACACGACGATGCCTTTATGCGCAATGAGGGCCTGACGCTACTGATGGAAACCGCTTCGTTCTGGATGGGACGCGCGACGGAAATTAATGGTCGTCTTGAGATCCATGACGTAATCGGACCGGATGAATACACCGAGCATGTCAACAACAACGCCTACACCAACTATCTGGCCTGGCACAACGTTGCCTGCGCGCGTCAGTTTATGGCGATGTTTGGGCGTGAAGATGCGCGTTTTACGGAGAATGCCGGGACGTTTCTGGCGCGCCTGTGGCTGCCAGAGGCCGACGCAGAGGGTGTGATCCCGCAGGATGATACCTTCATGGCAAAACCTGCCATCGATCTGAGCCGCTATAAAGCCAAAGCGGGTAAGCAAACCATTCTGCTTGATTACTCTCGCGCGGAAGTGAACGAGATGCAGATCCTGAAGCAGGCCGACGTGGTGATGCTTAACTACCTGCTGCCGGAACGGTTTACGCCGCAGCAATGTGCCGCCAATCTGGCGTTCTACGAGCCACGCACGATCCATGATTCATCCCTGAGTAAAGCCATTCACGGCATTGTGCTCGCACGCTGCGGTGACACTGACGGGGCGTATGCCTTCTGGCGCGATGGTATCGCCATTGACCTGGGAGACGACCCGCACAGCAGCGATGATGGTATTCATGCCGCCGCCACCGGTGCGATCTGGTTGGGCGCCATTCAGGGATTTGCTGGCCTGCACATTAGCGAAGGGGAGCTGCATCTTGCGCCGAAGCTGCCTGTTCACTGGCAGAAACTCGCCTTCCCGCTGCGGTGGCGGGACGCAACAATGCACGTTACCTGTGAAGATGACCAGTTAACCATTGAAACCACCGCACCTGTCACGTTGACGCTATGGGGTAAAACGCTGCACGTATCAGGGCGAAAGGTCTGCGCGCGTAAGGACTTTCTTGCATCTGTTAATGGGACCGCTACCACGGAGGGGCGCCATGACGCTTAACGCTGTTGTATTCGATCTGGACGGGGTGATCACCGATACCGCACATCTTCACTTTCTGGCCTGGCGCGCCGTGGCGGAGGAGATTGGTATCACCTTCGACGAAGTATTTAACGAACAGCTGAAGGGAATAAGCCGTATGGACTCCCTCCAGCGCATTCTGATACATGGCGGGAAAGAGGGGATGTTCAGTGACGAGCAGCGCCTGGCGCTGGCGACGAAAAAAAACGCGCTTTACGTCCAGTCGCTGGCATCACTGACGCAGGATTCACTGCTCCCGGGGATTCGCGACGTGCTGGCGGATATTCGCGCCGCGAAGGTCAAAATTGGCCTGGCATCCGTATCGCTTAATGCCCCCGGGATTTTGCACGCGTTGGGTATTCATCAGGCTTTCGATTTTTGCGCCGATGCGTCGCGCATTTGCCGCTCAAAGCCGGACCCGGAAATCTTCCTTGCGGCCTGTAAAGGACTGAACGTACGTCCTGAAGAGGCCATTGGTATCGAAGATGCCGCCGCAGGGGTAGATGCGATCAACGCCGCAGGAATGCTGTCGGTCGGGATTGGGCCTGGCCTGAACCATGCGGGATTACAACTTCATTCAACGCAGGAACTGACCTGGGAACGCCTGACGGCGTTCTGGGCATCCCGGGCGTATTGATAAGGAATTAATAATGGCTCAACTGTCTCTGAAACACATTCAGAAAATCTATGATAACCAGGTCCACGTGGTGAAGGATTTCAACCTCGAAATTGAAGACAAAGAATTTATTGTCTTCGTCGGTCCATCGGGCTGTGGGAAATCCACGACGCTGCGAATGATTGCCGGCCTTGAGGAGATCAGCGCGGGTGAACTGATTATTGATGGGGTTTGCATGAATGATGTTCCCGCCAAGTCCCGTGATATCGCGATGGTCTTCCAGAACTATGCGCTCTATCCGCATATGACGGTCTACGACAACATGGCGTTTGGCCTGAAAATGCAAAAAATTGCGCCCTCCGTCATTGAAGAACGCGTTAGCTGGGCGGCACAGATCCTGGGCTTGCGCGACTATCTCCAGCGTAAACCTGGCGCGTTGTCCGGCGGTCAGCGCCAGCGCGTGGCGTTAGGCAGGGCGATAGTGCGCGAAGCGGGGGTCTTCCTGATGGATGAGCCTTTATCCAACCTCGATGCCAAACTTCGTGTGCAGATGCGCGCTGAAATCAGCAAGCTGCACCAGAAGCTTAACACCACCATGATTTACGTGACGCACGATCAGACGGAAGCCATGACGATGGCGACCCGCATCGTGATTTTAAAGGACGGCATCATTCAGCAGGTGGGTGCGCCGAAGCAGGTCTACAACGAGCCAGCGAATATGTTCGTTGCAGGGTTTATTGGCTCACCGGCGATGAACTTCATTCGTGGCGCGATCGACGATCGCTACTTTGTGACGGAAACGCTGCGCCTGGAGATCCCGGAGGACAAGCTGGCCGTACTGAATGCGCAAGGTTACCAGCGTAAAGCGGTTGTCTTTGGGATCCGTCCGGAAGACATTCTCACCGCACAGCGAAGCGGTGAAAACATCACGGCGAAGATCAGCGTTGCTGAGCTGACCGGGGCTGAATTTATGCTTTATGCCACCGTGGGTGGGCATGAACTGGTTGTCCGTGCGGGAGCGGCGGATGATTACGTTGCCGGAGAGAATATCGGCATCCAGTTCGATATGAATAAGTGCCATTTCTTCGATGCTGATACTGAAACAGCTATTAGATAAGAAAGGTGTTCGCCGGAAATGAAAGTTTCCGGTTTTTTGTGTGTTAATTATAAAGGAATATTTTAATGAGTACTCTACTAAGAAGTGCTGCGCTCGTCCTGTGCGCAGGGGTGAGCTGCGCGCAAGCAACAGAATCAGCCAAACAGTGGGAATTTAATATTGGCGCCATGTATGAAATTGAAAACGTCGAAGGTCAGGCCGACGATAAAGATGGATTATATGAACCCTCCGTGTGGTTTAATGCCACATGGGATGCCTGGACCATTTCGCTGGCTATGTATCAGGAAGGGCCGGTCGATTACAGTAGCATGACGCGCGGCACCTATTTCGATCGTCCTGAAGTAGAATTACGCTATCGTTTTATCGGCACCGATGATTTTACGTTCGGCCTGACCGGTGGCTTCCGTAATTATGGCTATCACTTTAAGGATGAGCATGGTGCTAAAGACGGTAGTGCTAATATGCAGCGCTATAAAGTTCAGCCTGACTGGGATATTAAACTAACCGACGACTGGCGTTTTGGCGGCTGGTTTGCCATGTATCAGTTTGCCAACGATCTGGAAAAAACCGGCTATTCTGACAGCCGCGTCGAGACCGAAACCGGTTTTACCTGGACAATTAACGAAACGGTCTCGGCAAAAGTTAATTACTATTTAGAGCGCGGTTTTAATATGGACGGCTCACGAAATAACGGTGAATTCTCCACTCAGGAAATTCGCGCCTATCTGCCGATTTCATTGGGTCAGACGACGCTAACGCCTTATACCCGTCTGGGACTCGATCGCTGGTCAAACTGGGACTGGCAAGACGATCCTGAGCGTGAAGGACATGATTTCAACCGTTTGGGTATGCTGTACGCCTATGATTTTAACAATGGTTTATCCATGACGCTGGAATATGCCTACGAATGGGAAAACCATGACGAAGGGGAAAGTGACCGCTTCCACTATGCCGGTATCGGCGTGAATTACGCGTTTTGATAACACTTCACCAGGGGCGTTTGCCCCTGGTTTTTAGCGTAATGAAGCCGCATCTGAAAAATGCGTTTCAACCAATATCTTATGCGGGGCAGGTTTACCCGCTATGCACCTGAACAACACATCGCAGCTCTCTTCGCCCAGCTTTCTGGTGGGGATATCAAAGCCGCCAGGCGCAGGGGTTAAAATGAGAGATAGCATTGGGTCGCTGTATCCTGCCATTGCGACCTGTTCCGGGATCGTCAGGTTTAGCGCATCCGCGGCACGATAAAGACTCAGCAATTTCATACTGTCTGTCGCAAAAACCGCATCGGGCGGGTTGTCTGAAGAGAGTAGCTGACAGGCCGCCTGAAGCGCGCTTTCATGGGTATACCCGCCATCAATAACCCAGTCCGGGTTAATCGCAATACCCTGCTTCTCAAGGCTCGATTTATAGCCCGCCAGGCGATCGATAGAAACGTGATAATCGAGCGGGGCATGCAGGCAGGCAATTTTAGTGCGACCATGTTTGATAAATGAGTCGGTTAATATGGCGCTGTCGCGGAAATTATCCGTGTCGACAGAATAGATATTCTGGTAATTACCTTCCACTTTACCAATAACGACCACGGGCACGCCATATTCGTCCAGCGTCTCGAAAAAAGACTCGTTCGCCGGGGAGCTTAGCATGATGATCCCCTTGATCATCTTCTGCTTTATTTTACCTACGCATTTTTGCAGATCATCTTCGCTGCTTTTGGACGTTTGTAAAATAACATCAAAACCCTCTTCTTCTGCTTTTGCCGTAATGGCATGTAGTACATCAGAGAAAAACGGATTGCCTGCGGTGGTTTTGGTTGAACGGGTCGAAATAACCATAATGGCGTCGAAGCCAGAAGAGGTGAGTGCGCGGGCAAGTTTATTCGGTTGATAATTTAATTCTTCTATCGCCTTCAACACCTTTTCGCGCGCTTCAGGAGAAATATTCGTTTGTTTATTCAGAACGCGCGACACGGTTGATTTCGAAACGCCAGCAACGCGGGCAATATCATAGATGGTGGGTGACATACACCTTACTCACTCCAGACGGACAGCAATTGCGCCCATCTTACTGGAGAGAAAACGGCAATAGCAATAATTAAGAATTGATAATCAACGATCTGCCCCAATTTACTGTATTCTGAAGTGACTTTTTTCAGGGTTCCAGGCAATGAAGGACGGCGATGAAGCGACTTAAAAACGAATTCAATTCTCTGGTGAACCGTGGCGTTGATCGCCATCTGCGTCTTGCCGTGACGGGGCTGAGCCGCAGCGGTAAGACAGCATTCATTACGGCGATGGTCAATCAGCTGTTGAACCTGCATGCAGGGGCGCGCCTGCCACTGCTTAGCGCAGTGCGCGAGGAGCGGTTGCTTGGGGTGAAACGCGTACCGCAACGTGATTTTGGCATACCCCGTTTCACCTATGATGAAGGTCTGGCGCAGTTATATGGGGAGCCTCCCGCCTGGCCCACCCCGACGCGTGGCGTGAGCGAAATCCGTCTTGCGCTTCGTTTCCGCTCGAATGAATCCCTGATGCGTCACTTCAAAGAAACGTCCACGCTCTATCTCGAAATTGTGGATTACCCGGGAGAATGGCTGCTCGATTTACCGATGCTGGCGCAGGATTACCTGAGCTGGTCCCGACAGATGACCGGTCTGTTGCAGGGGCAGCGGGCAGAGTGGTCGACCAAATGGCGCCAGCTTTGCGAAGGGCTGGATCCGCTGGCACCGGCGGATGAAAACCGTCTGGCCGTCATAGCCGAAGCCTGGACGGATTACCTGCATCAGTGCAAGCAGGAGGGGTTGCATTTTATTCAGCCGGGCCGCTTTGTTCTGCCGGGTGATTTAGCCGGTGCTCCCGCGCTACAGTTTTTCCCGTGGCCGGACGTTGACAGCATCGGTGAATCGAAGCTGGCGCAGGCGGACAAGACCACCAACGCCGGTATGCTCCGCGAGCGATACAATTATTACTGTGAAAAGGTGGTTAAGGGCTTTTATAAAAATCACTTTTTACGCTTTGACCGCCAGATCGTACTGGTGGACTGCCTGCAACCGCTTAACAGCGGGCCGCAGGCGTTTAATGATATGCGGCTGGCGCTTACGCAGCTGATGCAAAGCTTTCATTATGGCCAGCGTACGCTGTTTCGCCGTTTGTTCTCGCCGGTCATCGACAAGCTGCTGTTTGCCGCCACAAAAGCTGACCATGTGACGGTCGATCAGCACGCCAACATGGTATCCCTGCTGCAACAGCTGGTGCAGGATGCCTGGCAGAATGCGGCCTTCGAAGGGATCAGTATGGATTGTCTGGGGCTGGCGTCCGTACAGGCTACGCAGAGTGGGTTGATTGACCTGAATGGCGAGAAAATTCCGGCCCTGCGGGGCAACCGTCTCAGCGACGGTGCGCCGCTCACGGTCTATCCGGGGGAAGTTCCGGCGCGTCTGCCGGGCCAGGCTTTCTGGCAAAGCCAGGGTTTTCAGTTCGAAGCCTTCCGTCCGCAGAGTATGAACGTTGACCAGCCATTGCCGCATATCCGTCTGGATGCCGCGCTGGAGTTTTTAATTGGAGATAAATTGCGATGACGGAACCGTTAAAACCACGCATTGATTTTACCGGCCAGCTTGAGCAGTCCCCGCATGAGGCGTTTAAAACGGCGCAAACCTTCAGCGGGCCGCAGGCCGACAACTTTGCTCCCGTGCTGGCAGACGAACCGATGGTTGAAGAGGGGCAGGCGGAAGCGGTTGTTGATGCGGCACTGCGCCCGAAACGCAGCCTGTGGCGCAAGATGGTGACCGCCGGGTTAGCCCTTTTTGGGGTGAGCGTAATCGGTCAGGGCGTGCAGTGGGGCGTCAATGCCTGGCAAACGCAGGACTGGGTGGCGCTGGGGGGATGCGCCGCCGGGGCGTTGATTGTTGGTGCGGGCGTTGGCTCAGTCGTTACCGAGTGGCGTCGCCTCTGGCGTTTGCGTCAGCGTGCCCACGAACGCGATGAAGCGCGGGATCTGCTGCACAGTCACGGCACAGGAAAAGGGCGTGCTTTTTGTGAAAAGCTTGCGGCTCAGGCCGGGATTGATCACTCTCAACCGGCGCTTCAGCGCTGGTATGCGGCGATCCACGAAACCCAGAATGACCAGGAAGTGGTCACGCTCTATGCCCACATTGTTCAGCCGGTGCTGGATGCGCAGGCTCGTCGTGAGATCAGCCGCTCGGCGGCGGAATCTACCCTGATGATCGCCGTCAGTCCGCTGGCGATGGTGGACATGGCCTTTATCGCCTGGCGCAACCTGCGCCTGATCAACCGCATCGCCAGACTGTATGGCATCGAGCTTGGCTATTACAGCCGGCTGCGCCTGTTCAAACTGGTATTACTGAATATCGCCTTCGCCGGGGCAAGCGAACTGGTACGGGAGGTCGGGATGGACTGGATGTCGCAGGATCTTGCGGCGCGTCTCTCTGCCCGGGCGGCGCAGGGGATTGGTGCCGGTCTGCTTACGGCACGCCTGGGCATCAAAGCGATGGAGGTTTGTCGTCCACTCCCCTGGATCGATGGCGATAAGCCGCGGCTGGGGGATTTCCGTCGCGAATTGATTGGCCAGCTTAAAGAGACGCTCAATAAAAAACCTGCTCAGTGAGGTTTTGTTTACTAATCGTGCGGGCTGTCAATATTTGTTGACAGCCACCTTCCCGAATACCGTGATCTGACATATCATTTTACTGTTATTGGCTTAAACGGTGAATTTCCCATGCGTCTGGAAGTCTTTTGTGAGGACCGTCTCGGTCTGACCCGCGAGTTACTCGATCTTCTTGTTTTACGTAGCATTGATTTACGTGGCATAGAGATCGACCCTGTCGGGCGAATTTACCTCAATTTTGCCGAAATTGAATTTAATACCTTCAGTAGCCTGATGGCGGAAATCCGCCGTATCGCTGGCGTTACGGATGTACGCACCATCCCCTGGATGCCGTCCGAGCGGGAACATCTTGCGCTGAGCGCGCTGCTGGAAGCAATGCCGGAGCCGTTTCTCTCTCTCGATCTGAAAAATAAAGTCGAGCGCGTTAACCAGGCCAGCTGCCAGCTGTTTGCGCAGACTCAGGAAAAACTTATTGGGCACCACGCCACGCAACTGATCACCGGGTTTAATTTCCAGCGCTGGCTGGACAGCAACCCGCAAAATACCCATAGCGAGCATGTCGTCATCAACGGACAGAATTTCCTGATGGAGATCACGCCGGTCTACCTGAAAGGGGAAAATGCCGCGCGGGTGCTCACCGGCGCGGTGATCATGCTGCGCTCCACGGTGCGCATGGGACGCCAGTTACAGAATCTTTCCAGCCAGGACGTCGGCGCATTCAGCCAGATTATTGCGGTGAGCCCGAAGATGCGTCATGTAATCGACCAGGCGCGCAAGCTGGCAAATCTTACGGCACCGCTGCTGATTACCGGGGATACCGGTACGGGGAAAGATCTGCTGGCGCATGCTGTGCACATGGCCAGCCCGCGTGCGGCAAAACCGTATCTGGCGCTGAACTGCGCGTCTATTCCTGAAGATGCGGTGGAAAGTGAGCTGTTCGGGCATGCGCCGGAAGGCAAAAAAGGCTTCTTTGAACAGGCGAACGGCGGCTCGGTGCTGCTGGACGAGATTGGCGAAATGTCGCCACGCATGCAGGCGAAACTGCTGCGTTTTCTCAATGACGGCACGTTCCGCCGCGTGGGGGAAGATCATGAAGTGCACGTGGATGTGCGCGTCATCTGCGCCACCCAGAAAAACCTGGTGGAGCTGGTGCAGAAAGGGGTATTCCGCGAAGATCTCTACTATCGTCTCAACGTTCTGACGCTCAATATTCCGCCGCTGCGCGATTGCCCGCAGGACATCATGCCGTTGACGGAACTGTTCGTGGCCCGTTTTGCCGACGAGCAGGGCGTGCCGCGTCCGAAGCTTTCTGCCGACCTGGGCACCGTGCTGACGCGTTACGGCTGGCCGGGCAATATTCGTCAGCTTAAAAATGCGGTCTATCGCGCATTAACTCAGCTTGAAGGGTATGAACTGCGTCCTCAGGATATTCTGTTGCCGGATTACGATGCCGGGACGGTCTCGGTAGGCGAAGAGGCAATGGAAGGCTCGCTGGATGACATCACCAGCCGTTTCGAGCGTTCGGTGTTAACGCAGCTTTATCGCAGCTATCCGAGCACGCGCAAGCTGGCTAAACGTCTTGGGGTGTCACATACCGCGATTGCGAATAAGCTGCGCGAGTATGGGTTAAACCAGAAGAAGGGTGACGAATAAATAAAAAAGCCTCTTTGCAGAGGCTTTTTTACGTTTAGGCTTTAAGCGCCTCAAGTGCAGCGGTGTAATCCGGTTCGGTAGTGATTTCGTTAACCAGCTCACTGAAAACAACGTTGTCGTTTTCGTCGATCACCAGCACCGCACGAGCAGCCAGACCTTTCAGCGCGCCTTCGGAGATGGCAACACCGTATTTTTCCAGGAAATCCGGGCTGCGCAGAGTGGAAAGGGTGATGACGTTGCTCAGGCCTTCAGCGCCGCAGAAGCGGGACTGGGCAAACGGCAGGTCAGCAGAAATGCACAGCACTACGGTGTTGTTCATTTCGGTCGCCAGCTGGTTGAATTTACGCACTGATGCAGCGCAAACGCCAGTATCGATGCTTGGGAAAATGTTCAGGACTTTACGTTTGCCAGCAAACTGGCTCAGCGTGACGTCAGACAGATCTTTAGCCACCAGAGTAAAAGGCTGTGCTTTGCTGCCAGACTGTGGGATGGAACCTGCAACAGCAACCGGGTTGCCCTGGAAATGAACGAGTTGTGACATAGATATCTTCCTGTTTACAAATAGTTAACGTCGTGGCTAGTGTATGTCATCCGCAGTTAGCACGGCAAACCAATTTTCTGCCTTTCCGGCCTGCAAGGAGTCAGTGATGAGAAGCGTTAAGGTCTATGAAGAAGCCTGGCCATTGCACACCCCGTTTGTGATCTCGCGTGGCAGCCGTAATGAGGCCTGTGTGGTCGTGGTTGAATGTGAAGAGGACGGCGTAAAAGGCGTCGGGGAATGTACCCCTTATCCTCGCTACGGAGAAAGCCTGGCGTCAGTCATGGCGCAAATTATGACGGTAGTGCCCGAGTTGCAGGCGGGCCTAACGCGTGAGGCTCTTCAGCTTCGGTTGCCGGCCGGCGCGGCACGCAACGCGATTGACTGCGCACTCTGGAGTCTGGAAGCGGCGAAACAACAAAAACCGCTGCCTGCGCTGCTGGACGTTACGCTGCCGCAATCGATCGTCACCGCGCAAACGGTGGTCATCGGTGAACCAGAGCAAATGGCCGCCAGCGCTCAGGCGTTGTATGCCACCGGTGCAACATTATTAAAGGTGAAGCTCGACGATCGTCTGATTAGCGAACGCATGGTCGCCATTCGTGCGGCGGTGCCTGATGCCACTCTTATCGTCGATGCGAACGAATCATGGCATAGTGAAGGGCTGGCAGCTCGTTGTCAGCTGCTTGCCGATCTGGGCGTCGCCATGCTGGAGCAACCCCTATCGGCAGAAGACGATGCCGCCCTGGCGAATTTTATTCATCCGCTTCCCGTCTGTGCAGATGAAAGCTGTCATACCCGTGAGAGCCTGTCAGCTCTCGAGGGACGCTACGAAATGGTGAACATTAAGCTGGATAAAACAGGTGGATTAACCGAAGCCCTGGCACTGGCACAAGATGCGCAGGCGCAAGGCTTTGCTCTGATGCTGGGCTGCATGTTGTGCACGTCAAGAGCGATCGGCGCTGCGCTCCCGCTGGTGAACAGCGTGCGTTTTGCCGATCTTGACGGCCCAACCTGGCTGGCGGTTGACGTATCACCCGCCCTGAATTTTACCTCCGGTGTACTTCATCTTTGAGGCTGCCAGCGCAGGAGATCTGTCATCGCCCGCAGGTATTTTTCGCTCGCTTCATCCGAGGAGATGGGCGGAAACTCTGCGGTGATACAGTGAAGGCTAAGGTCTGCGCACCAGCTGCCAAACGACCCGGGTGTTTCATAGCCAACGCTGCTCACCAGAGGTAGAGCAAACGCATCCGCCAGCCACTGCCCGAGCGCCGTATTACGAGGATCTTCAATACAGGCGAGGGGATCGTGGAAAGAGACAACCCAGGCCGGGTGGATCTTATGAATAAGCTGGCACAATGCCTGAGTCTCCGGTTCGGAACCGGGTTTGTCTCCCGTGAGCAGGACAACATCTCGCTCCTGCGCCGAACTGTTCCAGCGATACACCGTTTCACCGGCGCGCCAGTTTGCCGCCGGGAAGTTCCTGTTCAGGTCAACGCCGCGTGCATTCGCCCGTAATCCAAGCTGACAACCGTCCGGGTTGACGGTCAAAATCACATGATGACGTCGTAAATCGGGGGCCAGCGTACGTAGCGCGCACGAGAGCGTCACGACAGACGAGTTTTCATCGCCATGCGTGCCCGCAATGATTAAGCCGCTATTGCGATCGGCCTCGGGTGCCGGAAACCAGATCAGCGGCGCGCCTAAAAACGAGCGTCCATAATGTTCAGTCCCGGGCGGGAAGGCGCCGCGTTCCGTTCTTGGTCGGGTAGTTGCCATAGTAAACCCTGATGATAAAGTCACTTCTGGCAGTGTTGTGCAAAAGCCGCGCTTAATCAAATAGTTTCCGTGTGTGTGGAAAATTGCCTGACATCAACTTTCCGGAGGAAGCATTTGCATTTCTCCGTTTCGAAACAAATAATTACGCATCTGTCTGTTACCTGACATCATTAAGGGGATCGTATGAAGCATCCTGTTTCGCTTCTTTGTACTGCGCTGTGGCTGTGCGGGCTTTCTTCACTTTCATATGCCGCGGAGGTTCCCGAAGGAACGGTTCTGGCGCAAAAGCAGGAGCTGGTTCGACATATTAAAGATGAGCCCGCTTCGCTCGATCCGGCAAAAGCGGTGGGGTTGCCCGAGATACAGGTGATCCGCGACCTCTATGAAGGGCTGGTAAATCAGAACGAAAAAGGGGAGTTAGTTCCCGGCGTGGCGACGCGCTGGCAGAGCAATGACAACCGCGTCTGGACGTTCACGTTGCGGGATAACGCTAAGTGGTCTGACGGAACCCCGGTGACGGCACAAGATTTTGTCTATAGCTGGCGTCGTCTGGTTGATCCTAAAACAACGTCACCTTTCGCCTGGTTTGCGGCGCTGGCGGGCATTAACAATGCCCAGGCCATTATCGACGGCAAAGCTGCTCCGGATACCCTCGGCGTGACGGCGGTGGATGCTAAAACGTTGCGCGTGCAGCTGGACAAACCGCTGCCCTGGTTCAGCAATCTGACGGCTAACTTCGCGTTTTATCCTGTTCAAAAGGCCAATGTGGAAAGCGGTAAGGAATGGACGCGCCCTGGCGCGCTCATTGGCAACGGTGCGTATGTGCTGAAAGATCGCGTGGTGAATGAAAAACTGGTGGTTGAGCCAAATTCTCATTACTGGGATAACGGCAGGACGGTGCTTAAAAAAGTCACCTTTGTGCCAATCAACCAGGAGTCCTCAGCGACCAAACGCTATCTGGCGGGCGATATCGATATTACAGAATCGTTTCCGAAAAACATGTACCAGAAGCTGCTTAAAGATATTCCGGGTCAGGTATATACACCGCCACAGCTTGGGACCTATTACTACGCGTTTAACACGCAAAAAGGCCCAACCGCGGATGCCCGCGTACGTCTCGCGCTCAGCATGACTATCGACAGACGTATTATGGCGGAGAAAGTCCTGGGGACCGGTGAGAAACCGGCCTGGCATTTTACTCCCGATGTCACTGCGGGTTTTACGCCGGAAGCCTCGCCATTTGAGCAGATGACGCAGCAGGAGCTGAATGCGCAGGCGAAAACGTTGTTGCAGGCGGCAGGCTATGGCCCTCAGCGGCCGCTAAAATTAACGCTGCTGTACAACACGTCTGAAAACCATCAGAAAATTGCGATTGCCGTCGCATCCATGTGGAAGAAAAATCTGGGTGTTGACGTTAAGTTGCAGAATCAGGAGTGGAAAACCTACATCGACAGCCGCAATACCGGGAATTTTGACGTCATCCGTGCATCGTGGGTAGGGGACTACAATGAGCCGTCGACATTCCTGTCGCTGCTGACCTCCTCCCACAGCGGGAATATCTCACGATTCAACGATCCTGCTTACGATAAGATTATTCATCAGGCGACGCTCGAAACCACTGAAAAAGCGCGTAATGCCGACTACAACATGGCCGAGAAGATCCTCACCGAGAAAGCACCGATTGCCCCTATTTATCAGTACACCAATGGCCGTCTCATCAAGCCATGGGTTAAAGGTTATCCGATAAATAACCCAGAGGATGTTGCGTACAGCCGTACAATGTATATTGAAAAGCACTAAAAAGAGCTCAGGGCGCTACGTGATTATGGTTAACATCCATTAACCGCATAAGCGCCCGCTCTCAGGGTTGATTGTTTTACAGCCTGGTTATTTCCGAATATTCCCTTCATATCAGCCCATCACTCATTGTCATGATGAATATCTTCAGAGAGATTCTTCCTCCCGTTTATCGAAAAACGCGTAGTCATTTATTCGCCATTCCAGTAGCAGTGTAGTCATTACTTTTTTTAAGATTAAATTTGTCCGATACAGGATTTTTCATATTCAGGCCATTTATTGAATTAAAACCTTATTTCTCTGCACTGTTAAGGGACGCGTTAATAAATGCATTGATGTAAATCAATTATTCAACCTCATGGAACAATAAGTTCAATATTTCCAATCAAAGCAGTCATTTCTGCCAAATTAATGTGAATAAATAGTTAATTTTTACTGTGTGTCATGTATCTATGGCATTTATGAGTACAATAATTTAGTGGAATATTCTTAAGAAAAGTCTAATGGTAGATCTTTGATCTGATAAGTTGATTTTAAATGGGCTTTTGCTCTAATATGGTTTTGTAAAGAAACGTCACTCACTTAACATTTATTTCTTTTAAAGAAAGGGACTGCTATGGCCGATTCATTCCAGAATGAGGTGCCCAAGGCACGCATAAACTTAAAGCTGGCTCTGCATACAGGTGGCGCGCAGAAGAAAATCGAACTGCCGCTTAAACTCCTCACCGTCGGTGATTTCAGTAATGGAAAAGAGAATCGCCCATTATCGGAAAGGGAGAAAATTAACGTCAATAAAAATAACTTCAACAGCGTACTTTCGGAATTTAACCCGGAAGTGAATCTGACGGTTCCTAACACAATGGCCGGGGATGGTTCGGAAGAAAGCATAAAACTGAATTTCTCCGATATTAAGGATTTCGAACCTGAACAGGTTGCCCGCCAGATCCCCCAGCTCCGCGCCATGCTGGCCATGCGTAATTTATTACGCGACCTCAAATCCAATCTCCTTGATAACGCCACTTTCAGAAAAGAACTCGAGAAAATTCTTAAAGACCCGGCGCTGTCTCAGGAATTACGCGACGAAATGAGTGCACTGGCCCCGAAATAAGCGGCATGTGTAATTTAATGGATTAACCGGGAATATGCTGATGTCTGTGAATACTGAAACCGCCTCCGCGCAGGGGCAGACCACCGTACTGGAAAAAGAGGGCGTTTACGCCTCCCTGTTTGAAAAAATCAACCTGACCCCGGCCTCCAGCCTGGGGGATATCAATGCGTTTCTGGATGACGCCGCGCTTTCTGACGCTCCGGCGGGTGAACGCCTGACGGCGGCGATGCAGGTGTTTATGGACTGCATCCGCAAATCCGGTCAGCCGGTGGAGAAGCTCGACAAAACGCTGATTGACCACCATATCGCTGAGCTGGATTTCCAGATCAGCCGTCAGCTGGATGCCGTAATGCATCACCAGGAGTTCCAGAAGGTGGAGTCCCTGTGGCGCGGCCTGAAGCAGCTGGTGGACAGCACCGACTACCGCCAGAACGTGAAAACCGAAATTCTGGATGTGTCGAAAGAAGATCTGCGTCAGGACTTTGAAGACGCGCCGGAACTTATCCAGAGCGGCCTCTACTGGCACACCTATACCGCCGAATACGACACCCCGGGCGGCGAGCCGATTGGCTCCGTGATTTCATCCTATGAATTTGACGCCAGCCCGCAGGATGTGGCGCTGCTGCGCAACATCTCTAAAGTTTCAGCTGCCGCACATATGCCGTTTATTGGCTCTGTCGGTCCGAAATTCTTCCTGAAAGACTCCATGGAAGAGGTCGCTGCAATTAAGGATATCGGCAACTACTTCGACCGCGCCGAGTACATTAAGTGGAAATCCTTCCGCGACACCGACGACGCCCGCTACATCGGCCTCGTGATGCCGCGCGTGCTGGGGCGTCTGCCGTATGGCCCGGACACCGTACCTGTACGCAGCTTTAACTACGTTGAGCAGGTGAAAGGCCCGGATCACGAGAAATACCTGTGGACCAGCGCGTCGTTCTCCTTTGCGTCAAACATGGTGAAGAGCTTCATCAATAACGGCTGGTGCGTGCAGATCCGTGGCCCGCAGGCGGGCGGGGCGGTGAAAGACCTGCCTATTCATCTGTACGATCTGGGTACCGGCAACCAGGTGAAAATCCCGTCTGAGGTGATGATCCCGGAGACCCGCGAGTTCGAGTTCGCCAACCTCGGCTTTATCCCGCTCTCGTATTACAAAAACCGCGACTATGCCTGCTTCTTCTCGGCGAACTCCGCGCAGAAACCGGCGCTGTATGACACTGCGGATGCCACGGCCAACAGCCGCATCAACGCACGTCTGCCGTACATCTTCCTGCTGTCGCGTATTGCGCACTACCTGAAGCTCATCCAGCGCGAGAACATCGGCACCACCAAGGACCGCCGTCTGCTGGAGCTGGAGCTCAACACCTGGGTGCGTAGTCTGGTGACGGAAATGACCGATCCGGGCGATGAGTTGCAGGCTTCTCATCCGCTGCGTGACGCGAAGGTGGTGGTGGAAGATATCGAAGACAACCCGGGTTTCTTCCGCGTGAAGCTGTTTGCGGTACCGCACTTCCAGGTGGAAGGCATGGATGTGAACCTGTCTCTGGTGAGCCAGATGCCGAAAGCGAAAGCGTAACGTAAGGCAGGAAGCATGAAAACGGAACAACCGTTATGGGGCAGGGGCCAGATGGTCTCTCCCCAGCACTTCCAGCAACAGGCCGCCTATGCGGCCTGGTCTGCGGAATGTATCGCCCGACTGGGTCTCTCCCATCCCTGGGGGGTGATTAATGCCACTTTCGAACCGGATGTACTGAAGTTGGGCCGTCTACAGGCCCGTCATCTGCACCTCCGGTTCCCTGACGGGACATTAATCGATACGGATAATGCTGACGACCTGCCACCGGTGCTGGCGCTTGAGAGTGAAACACAGGACGTGGTGGTGGTTCTGGCTCTTCCGCTGCTGCGCGCGAATGGTGGCAACTGCCTTAAGCCCGATGAGGTGGCCGCGCGTCCTGTTCGCTATCGCCAGCGCTGGCGGGATGTCCGCAACCTTTTTGGCGATGATACCCGCCAGATTGCAGTGATGCGGCCAGAGCTGACGTTGCGATTTGCCCATCAGAACAACAGCGATTACCTGACCTGTCCGGTTGCCCGCCTGCAACAAGATTCGCAGGGGAACTGGGCACTTGATGAGACATACCTTCCGCCGCTGTTGGCGTTACTGGGCAGTCGCTGGCTGATGACCCAGCTGGAGCAACTGTTGACGCAACTGCGCGCCCGTCTGGGCCGCCTGATGGACATGCGCCGGGAAAGTAATGAGCGCATGGCGGATTTTGCCGTAGCCGATGTTTCATTGTTCTGGCTGCTCAATGCCCTGAACAGTGCTGAGCCCGTGCTGGGTCAGTTTCAGCGCCACCCGCAAAGCCCGCCTGAGCGTCTCTATCCGGAGCTGGCAAGGCTTGCAGGCAGCCTGTTGACATTCTCGCTGGAGCATCAGGTCAGTGCGATCCCGGCATGGCAGCATGAGCAGCTGAATAACGTCTTCCCGCCGCTGTTTGATTTACTTGGCGATCTTCTGGAAGCCAGCCTGCCGTCGCGGGTGGTGGCAATTGAGCTTGAGCATGATGACCGGCTTCACTTCTGGCAGGCCCGTCTGCATGATCCACGTCTGCGCGAAGGGGCTGATTATTACCTCTCCGTGCGTTCACCGATGCCGGTGGCACAATTGCAGGAGCAGTTCCCGCGCCAGTGCAAGGTCGGCAGTCCCGATCATGTCAGGAGTATCGTCAATTCATCGCGGGTGGGCGTCCCTCTGATGCCGCTGCGCCATGTGCCGGCAGCCATTCCACTACGTCTGGAAAATCAGTATTTCAGCCTTGATGTCTCTCATCCTCTGGCCATCGAAATGTTCCAGAGCGGCACCTGTATGTTTTACGTTCCGGGAATGCTCGCCGAGCCTGAACTTGAACTCTTTGCGGTACTGAGAACATGAATGATCGTAAACGCGCTACTGCCGCGTTCATTGATATTGATGCCCTGTTACAGGACACCTGGCTACAGGTGATCAGTCTGCGTCACGGCCCGACATTCCAGGACGGGGAAGGTCGTACGCTTTGGGAGCGCTGCATTGATGATGTCGGGCGTGTGCAGCGAGAACTGAAAGCGAGCGAACTCGATGAAGCCAGCTGCCAGCATATTCTTACGGCACAGTGTGCGCTGCTTGATGAGGCGGTCAAAGGTCGCGGTGTAGAGGATGACGCCTGTATACAGTGGTATGACATTCCCTTACAGGGATACTTTCTTGGCACCATGGACGCCGGTGACACGTTATGCGATCGGATGCGTGATGTGCTGCGTGAACCGGCTCCTGACCACGCCGTTGTGACCTGCTTCCAGCGAGTCATGATGCTCGGATTCCTCGGCAACTTCCGCTCCCTGAACGATCCTGAGCGGCAGAAACTCATGAATGCACTGAATGAATATGTTGCGCCGTTCAGCTATTCACAACCCCATCCCGTTCTGGCGGAAAGCCATGCCGGACGGGGGATAGGGGGGGGGCTGGCATCATGGCCTATGCGCATTGGCCTGAGTGTGGTGGTGGTCACCGCATTATGGTGGGGACTGGATTGCTGGCTGGATCAGACACTGCTTACCCTGCTGCCGGGAGCCGTGAAATGAGCCCTGCACAACAGCGCGGGCTTGCGCTCTGGGCTGCCCTGCTGAGTGCAGTGGTCTGCCTGTGGTTTCTGCCAGCATCCCGTCTGGTTTCCGTTCTCGTCCTGCTGGCGGTACTGGGACTCATCATAGCGTTCTGGGCTGTCGCCTGCCGTCGCGTGCAGCACGATTTCACCCTGTGTCTGGAGGACCTGCCTGAAGCCAATTATTGTCAGCCCGTGGTACTGGTCTGTGGCGATCTGCCGCTTGCCTGGCCGCATCAGTCACCTGTGCTTACTGTCACGCAGGGCTGCTGGATCCGTGTGGAGGATCATCTGGAACTGGAGCAGGCCGCCCGTCAGGTACTGTGGTTGCGCCCCGACTGGGGACGTCAGCTGTCAGTGATGATCAATGTTTGTCCGCAGCAGCACCCTGATAGTGAGCGCCTTACCAGTCGTTTGCTTGCCCTGCGCTGGCAGATTAGTCGATTGCGTAAAGCAACCGGCCATTCTGTGCCACTGGTTCTGAATGGACAGGTCGGCAGTGCGATGATGAATGACATGCTCTGGCAGACGGCGATCCTGGGGGAAGGGGTAAAGGTCTGGAGTGGAACTTCAGCGCCTGGCTCAGTTGCTGAATGGGTTAATTCTGGCGGAACGCCTGCGATGCAGCAACAGGTGCTGATGAACAGCCTGATGAGCTGGTTCCAACAGCACGTCCAGGCTGTCCTTATGGATGAAAACCCCGATATTCCTGTTATTGAACCTGTTGCGGTTCTGTGGGGATTGGGTCCGATCCTGACCGGAAGCATGGTCACCTCTGTCTGGACAGCGTGGTTGTCCCGCCATACTGCGATGCAGCAGGTGTCTGGCTGGCAGCCGGCGGGAACGGACAGTACGGTTATTTCCCTGTTCCCGAATTTTGTCCTCCCGTTACTGCCAGAAGGACGAGGCCTGACACCGCATGGTCGAACCTGGCGCGGTGCGCTCGGAATCTTAACGCTGGCGACCATTGCTGCGCTACTCAGCAGTGGCTGGAATAATCGCCAGCTGTTGCAACGTGTGAGCTTCGATATTGCACGCTATGAACGTATACCGATGAATGACTCCGGGCCGAAAGCTGACGCCGTTGCCGTGCTGCGCGAGGATGCGGCATTGCTGGACGACCATGCACGTAACGGCGTACCGGCCCGGCTGAGTCTGGGCCTGTATCAGGGCGGACGTCTGCGTATGCCAGTGCTGAATGCGATTCGCTCTTATGTGCCTCCGCCTCCGCCGCCTGAACCGGAACTCAAACGGGCACCGAAAATTGTGCGGCTCGACAGCATGTCGCTGTTCGATTCCGGCAAATTTGAGCTCAAAGCGGGCTCCACCCGAATGCTGGTGAATTCACTGGTCGGTATTAAAGCGAAGCCGGGCTGGCTGATTGTCGTGTCCGGGCACACGGATAATACCGGCAATCCACAACTGAACCAGACGCTGTCCGTGAAGCGTGCGGAAGCGGTGCGCAACTGGATGCGGGATACCGGCGACGTGCCGGAAAGCTGTTTTGCGGTGCAGGGCTATGGCGAAAGCCGTCCTGTCGCAACCAACGACACCCCGGAAGGGCGTGCGCTCAACCGCCGTGTCGAAATCAGTCTGGTACCGCAGGCCAGTGCCTGCCAGGTACCCGACATACACCCGGTGCCATCGCAGGATGATGGCGCATCACAACACAATGGAGAGTAATTCCATGGCAATTCCTGTTTATCTTTGGCTGAAAGACGACGGCGGCGCGGACATCAAAGGGTCTGTGGACGTTCAGGATCGTGAAGGCAGTATCGAAGTGGTGGCCCAGGAGCATAACCTGTACATCCCGACCGATAACAATACCGGCAAGCTGACCGGTACCCGTATCCACACGCCTTTCCTGTTCACCAAGGAAATCGACTCCTCCAGCCCGTACCTGTACAAGGCGGTGACGACCGGCCAGACCCTGAAATCTGCCGAGTTCAAATGGTACAGAATCAATGACGCAGGCCAGGAAGTGGAGTACTTCAACACCAAGCTTGAGAACGTGAAGCTGGTGAAAGTGAATCCGAAGATGCATGACATCAAGGATCCTGCTTTCGAGAAGCACAACCACCTCGAGCAGATTGAACTGCGTTACGAAAAAATCACCTGGACCTACAAGGACGGCAACATCATTCATTCCGATTCCTGGAACGAACGCGCCACCGCGTAAGTCGCATGCGGACAGGGCCCTGTCCGCAATTTTTTGCACAGCGTCTGTATGCACGGACGCTGTGCAAAGAAAAACACAATCTGCCTGCCCGACCTGATGCGCTTTGGGTTCCTGAATAACAGGGAACAGCGACGGGCGGTAGCGTGTCCGGAACTGATAAAGAGAGAGTCTCATGGAAAATCCAGCCATCCTGTTACGCCGTCTTAACCCATACTGTGCCCGCGCGATGGAAGGGGCCGCTTCCCTGTGCCAGACCCGCGCCCATGCGGAAATCCTGCCTGAGCACTGGCTGCTGAAACTGCTGGAACAGGGTGAGGGCGACCTGACGGTGCTGGCGCGGCGCTACGAATGGGATATGGATACGATATGGCAGGATATGCTGGGTTTTCTGGACAGCCTGCCACGGTCGGTGCGCAGCCGTCCGCAGCTTTCGGAGGGCGTGCAGTCCCTTATGCAGGACGCCTGGCTGCACGCCTCGCTGGCGGGGGAAGAGCACATCCGCAGCATTCACCTCCTGATGGCGCTGGTGGAAAAACCGAAACTGCTGCGCTGCGACGGCCTGTGGCCGCTGCTGACGCTGGCGCAGAGCCAGCTTGAGCGCCTGCGTGGACTTCTGGATGCGCAGTCGGATGAACGCCCGGAGGTGCAGCAGGAAGCGGAGCTTACGCAGGGTGATGAGGTGGAGTTTGTCGGCCGTCCGGTGAATGCGGATATAACAGGAGAGCTGAACCCGGCGTTGCAGAATGCGCTGGACAGGTTCACCCTCGACGTCACCGCCCGCGCCCGTGAGGGCAGAATCGACCCGGTCTATGGCCGCGACAATGAAATCCGCCAGATGGTGGACATTCTTTCCCGGCGCCGCAAGAACAACCCGATTCTGGTCGGCGAACCGGGCGTCGGCAAGACCGCGCTCGTGGAAGGACTGGCGCTGCGCATTCATGAGGGCAATGTGCCGGACGCGCTGAAGCCGGTCTCGGTACGCACCCTTGACCTCGGCCTGTTACAGGCCGGGGCGGGTGTGAAGGGGGAATTCGAGCAGCGTCTGAAAAACATCATCGATGCGGTGCAGCAGTCACCCCTACCGGTTCTGCTCTTCATTGACGAGGCGCACACCATTATCGGCGCCGGCAACCAGGCGGGCGGCGCCGATGCGGCCAACCTGCTGAAACCGGCGCTCGCCCGCGGTGAGCTCAGAACCATCGCCGCCACCACCTGGAGTGAGTACAAACAGTACTTTGAGCGCGACGCCGCGCTGGAGCGTCGTTTCCAGATGGTGAAGGTGGACGAACCGGACGACGACACCGCCTGCCTGATGCTGCGCGGACTCAAGTCACGCTACGCGGAGCACCATGGCGTGCATATTACCGATGAAGCGGTTAAAGCCGCCGTCACGCTCTCCAGACGCTATCTGACCGGACGCCAGCTTCCGGACAAGGCGGTGGATTTGCTGGATACCGCCTCTGCCCGTATTCGCATGAGCCTGGATACGGTACCGGAGCCGCTGACCCGCATGAAGGCGCAGCTCACGGCCCTGGCTATGGAGAAACAGGCGCTGCTGGAGGATATCGCGGTGGGCAACACCGCCCACGGCGAACGTCTGGCGGCCATTGAACAGGACGAAATCCGCATCATCCTGCAACTCGACGAACGGGAAATCCAATACGGCCAGGAGCTGAAACTCACGGAAGAACTGCTTGCCTGCCGCACGGATATCTCCCGTCAGGGGGAGATTGCGGACCTTCAGAGGCAGCTTACTGCCGTGCAGCAGAATACCCCGCTGCTGGGGCTGGATGTGGATGCGCGTACCGTCGCCACCGTTATCGCCGACTGGACGGGCGTACCGCTCTCTTCCCTGATGAAGGACGAGCAGACGGAACTGCTGAGCCTTGAGCACAGTCTGGCGAAACGCGTTGTCGGTCAGGACAGTGCACTGAATGCCATTGCGCAGCGCCTGCGCGCCAGCAAAACCGGTCTGGCGCCGGAGAACGGCCCGCAGGGCGTGTTCCTGCTTGTGGGGCCGAGCGGCACCGGCAAGACCGAAACCGCCCTGGCGCTGGCCGATGAACTGTTCGGCGGCGAGAAGTCCCTTATCACCATCAACCTCTCGGAATACCAGGAGCCACACACCCTCTCGCAGCTCAAGGGCTCACCTCCGGGCTACGTGGGTTACGGTCAGGGCGGCATTCTGACCGAAGCCGTCCGTAAGCGCCCGTACAGCGTGGTGCTGCTGGATGAAGTGGAAAAGGCGCACCGGGATGTGATGAACCTGTTCTACCAGGTCTTTGACCGGGGTTTCATGCGCGACGGCGAGGGGCGGGAAATTGACTTCCGCAACACGGTGATTCTGATGACCTCGAACCTCGGCAGCGACCTTATCATGCAGCTGCTGGATGAACAGCCGGAGGCGACAGAGCCGGACCTGCATGAACTGCTGCGTCCTGTCCTGCGGGACCACTTCCAGCCCGCGCTGCTGGCGCGCTTCCAGACGGTGATTTACCGTCCGCTGAATGCAGAAGCCATGCGTACCATTGTGGAGATGAAGCTGAATCAGGTGAGCAGACGCCTCAACCGTCACTACGGTATGAAGACCGATATCCACGAAAGCCTGTACGACGCGCTGACCGATGCCTGCCTGCTGCCGGACACCGGGGCCCGTAATGTCGACAGCCTGCTGAACCAGCAGATTCTGCCGGTGCTGAGCCAGCAGTTGCTGAGCCATATGGCAGCGGGGCAGAAGCCGCATACCCTGACGCTGGGCTGGGATGAGGAAGAGGGCATAGTGCTCGAGTTTGACCGGACAGAAGGTGAGCATGCATGAGCAGTAATCTTCCCTTACGATTCAGCCACAGCCATCACCTGCTGTCGGTGAAGGGCTGCGATGCAGAGCTTGATGTACTGGCGTTTGAGGGTGATGAAGCCCTGAGCACACCGTTCAGCTACCGTACTGAATTCACCAGCGCGGACCATGCCATCAGCAAAGAGATGATGCTGATGAAAGCGGCTTCCCTGACGCTTCAGGCTCCGGTTGACCAGGGTTACGGCATCAAAATACAGCAGCCGGTGCGGGTGATTCAGGGCGTGGTCACGGGTTTTGAACGTCTGGGTACCTCAAAGGATGAAACCCGTTACGCGGTGACGCTTGAGCCGCGTCTGGCCCTGCTCAGCCGTTCGCACCAGAACGCCATCTACCAGGACATGTCCGTCCCGCAGATTGTGGAGAAAATCCTGCGCGAGCGCCACGGCATGCGTGGCCAGGATTTCCTGTTCTCACTGAGTAAAGAGTACCCGCGCCGCGAGCAGGTGATGCAGTACGGTGAGAGCGACCTGCACTTTATCACCCGCCTGCTGGGTGAGGTCGGTATCTGGTTCCGCTTCACCACCGACACGCGCCTCAACATTGACGTGGTGGAGTTTTACGACAGCCGGCAGGGGTATGAGAAAGGCCTGACGCTGCCGTCGGTGCCGCCGTCAGGGCAGCACTCGCAGGGTGTGGACTCGGTGTGGGATATGGAGTGCCACCATAACGTGGTACAGAAGGCGGTCAGCACCCGCGATTACAACTACCGTCAGGCCACGGAGGACATGAACGCCCGGGTTGACGCGACCCGCGGGGATGTCACCACGTACGGTGAGGCCTATCACTGGGCGGATAACTACCTGACGCCGGGCAGCGCGTATGACCGCAACCCGGCTGCGGAGTCCGGGGCGTTTTACGCCCGCATCCGTCATGAGCGCTACCTGAATGACCAGACGCAGACCGTTGCCTTCACCAGTTGTCCGGAGCTCTCTCCGGGTATGCTGCTGAAAGTCACCGGCGGGTACGAAGTGGCAGACGTGTTTGCGCAGGGCGTGGTTGTCACGGCGATGCACAGCCATGCGCAGCGTGATGCGGACTTTTGCGTCAGGTTTGACGGTATCCCGGACAGCCCGGATTTCAGTTTCCGCCCGGAACCTGGTTCACGTCCGGTGATGGCCGGTACCTTACCGGCCCGCGTCACCAGTACCACTGAAAATGACACCTACGGGCATATCGACAAAGACGGCCGCTACCGCGTCAACATGCTGTTTGACCGTGAGAACTGGGAGACCGGGTTCGAGAGCCTGTGGGTCCGTCAGTCCCGCCCGTATGCGGGTGACACCTACGGCCTGCACCTGCCGCTGCTGGCAGGCACCGAGGTGGCGATTGGCTTTGAGGGCGGCAACCCGGACCGGCCGTACATTGCCGGTGTGCTGCACGACTCGGCGCACGGCGACCACGTCACCATCCGCAACTACAGACGCAACGTGCTGCGCACGCCGGCAAACAACAAAATCCGCCTCGACGACGAGCGCGGGAAAGAGCATATCAAGGTCAGCACGGAGTACGGCGGCAAGAGCCAGCTGAACCTCGGCCATCTGGTTGACAGCGACAGGCAGAAGCGCGGTGAGGGGTTTGAGCTCAGGACGGACAGCCGGGGCGCCATCCGGGCGCAGAAAGGGATTTTTATCAGTGCTGACGGCCAGGCGAAGGCGCAGGGGCAGGTGCTGGAGATGCAGGCGGCGATGAGCCAGCTGGAGCAGGCGCGGTCACTGGCTGAAGCGTTACGCAGCGCGGCAGAAGCGGCGAGGGCTGAACTGGCAGATGTGCAGACGCAGAAGACGCTGCTGTCAGACGCGCTGACGGATTTAAAGAAAGCGGCGTTGCTGGTCTCGGCGCCGGAAGGAATAGCGCAGGTGACAGGGAAAAGCCTGCAGCAGTCGGCGGGAGACAACATCATCAGCACCAGCGGCGGGCACACAGATTTCAGCGCACTGAAAAGATTCACCGTGGCGGCCGGGGAGCGGGTAAGCCTGTTTGCGCAAAAGCTGGGCATCAAAATGTTTGCCGGCAAAGGAAAGGTGGAGATCCAGGCGCAGGGAGATGAGATGACGCTGGATGCGCTGAAGGATATCCGCATCAGCAGCAGTGAGGGAAAACTCATCATCAGCGCGAAGCAGGAGATAGTGCTGACGAGCGGCGGGGGATATATCCGGATAGCGGACGGAACGGTGGAGTGTGCGGCGCCGGACAAAATCATTGAGCGTGGGGCGGTGTGGCAGAAGTTTGGTGGGCAGAGTTTTAGTCAGGCGGTCCAGAAGTGGGAGAGCAGCGAATTTGAAATGGGACCTGAAGTGCTGTGGCCCTATTCTGAGACACCCGTAGCGAGTCAGAAAATCAGCCTGACGCACAGTGATGGTACCGTGCAGGAGTTAATGACTTCTGCGGACGGCCGTGGGGAGAAGCAAAACTTGGTGGATCCTGCATCAGTGCAGATAAACCTGAAGGATGAGGACTAACAGATGATTGAAGCCACTGAAAGCAATTGTGTTCTGCTGGGATACGACAAGTTTGGTCATCCCCTCTACAAGGCCATTGCCACGCCGAAAGAAAAGGAGCAATGGCTCAAACTTTATAAGATGCCGGACAGAGTCATCCCGGTTGTATTTTTACCGGGGGTGATGGGGAGTAATTTGATGAGTCCTGACGGCAAGTCTATCTGGAAAGTAGATGGAACATGGAGCATGAAATCCTGGTTAGTGCGGGGCGCCGAGGAAAGAAAAAAATTACTGGATCCCACCAAAACTGTGGTTGATCCCAGCGGGAAAATAGAGCCTGAAAGTCCGGAAGAGCGGCTGTTATTTTCATCGCGTCGGGAGAGAGGCTGGGGGGAGGTGGGGGCAATGAGCTACGGCACTTTCCTTCCCTGGCTTCAGGAAGCGCTGAACGATAACCAGACAATGTTAAAAAACAAGACCAGCAAAAATGGCAGCCTGACTCTGCGTGAGAGGCTGATGGATAAACCATTGGGGGCCGAAATTGGCGAGAGTAACCTGACCTCTGACGAAGTGGCGCTGAGCTATCAGTACCTCTTTCCGGTCCATGCGGTGGGCTATAACTGGCTACAGTCGAATGTGGATTCAGCTAAAATGCTGGCCAAGCGTATTGAAAAGATTATTGGCGATTACAAAGCCAGCGGACGCAAATGCGAAAAGGTGATCCTGGTGACCCACTCAATGGGAGGGCTGGTTGCCCGTTACTATTCGGAATTGTTGGACGGAGATTTCGGACAGAAAAATATCCTAGGTATTGTACACGGGGTGATGCCGGATCGTGGTGCCCCGATGGCCTATAAGCGGATGAAAGCGGGTGAGGCAGGGCCGGTTGGTTTAGTGATTGGAAGTAGCGGCGCTGAAATGACCCCTGTACTGGCACAATCACCGGGTCCTCTACAGCTCCTGCCAGGCTATGGATATGGTATGGGCTGGTTTCATGTTGAGGGCCTTAAGCAGTCTTTGCCCCAGACAAATCCGTATACGGAAATCTACACTCGAAGATCGGTGTGGTGGGGATTATGCGAGGAACGCCTTATTAATCCAGAGAATAAAGATATGGATAAAATTCGACTGGAGAAGGACTGGCAATCATATGTGGATAATATTGATAATAAAGTAAGAAAGTTTATAGAAGGACTTAATGGGCGCTACCATGAACATACCTATGCCTTTTATGGCAATGACGGGAAGAATTACCCCTCTTATGCTGAACTACACTGGAAGGACGTAAGTGGAAAACATACTCCGGAAGCCCACCGCTCGCTGGTCAGCGAACAGGGGGAGATATTCTACCCGGTGGACAAATTTAACCAGACCATTCGCTATGCAACGCTGGAAACACCTGACCAGGGGTATGTTAGCCGTAAATATGAATTATTACCTCCTGTGGACGACGGTGACGGCACTGTACCGGTCAGAGCGGCAGTGATTAATTCTCCGAAGTTAAAGGCCCAGCTCGGTGTGGGCGTTGACCACGAGGGGGCATACAAACCTGACAACACCATGGATGCGCGCTGGTTTACTCTTCGCTCAATTATAAGAATTGCACAGCAGGTGAAAAATACAGGGCTTGCTTACCATGAATAAGATAAAACAAAAAGCAATGATCCTGGTCGCCTTCATCGTTGTGGGATATGGGTTGTATCAGTATTCTCGCCCTTACAATCCATCACCGCAGACACTGACGTCATCACAGCAGGTAGCCATGAACAAGATAAACGCTGAAATGAAACCTTATTGCGTCGGGCGCTATATGCTCGACCTGCCATCATCCTTTACGGCTTATAATGACGCTGCACCGCTGGATGACAATATCTGGGCGGCGGTGATTTCAAGGCCCGAGGATACGTATAAAACCTACCTGGCGACAAAGAAAATGTACCACCCAGCTTTTGTGCAGTTAATCGCATTACGTGAAAAGGCTCTGCGAGAAAGTAAAACTATTGACGCTCAGGATATGCCGTTTTTAAAAAAAGTCTGGCCGTTACCCACTGGTATGGATGGTGTGATTTTTGAACGGAATGAAAACGAGAGTGTTGCGGACGCAATGCGCATACTGGAAGGCTATTTATATACTAATGGCGTAGTTATTAAATTTCAGAAACAGACCATTAATGATTCGAGCTCTATATATAATGAGCAACGAAGAGGACGCCCAGCCAGAAATTATGTCGCAAATGATATCAGCCAGATGCAGTCGCTAATGGCGAGAATTAGCGGCAGGGATCATGACGTCATTCCGACGAAGCCAGGTTCCTGTATCACCCATGCATTTATTGCCACCGACCCGACGGCAAGGGAACGGGAAGATATCTCCGTTGGGCTTGAAAGTAAGACACTGGAACATATCAGAGTTATTCTTTCTACTGATAATTTCACCCGAGAAAAAGACACGGTGCTGGAGAGAGCAGGTGAGATAGAGAGTAATTTGTACCGTGGCCATGTGGAAAGAAAAGGGGCCTTCAGTGTTAACGGGCTTCAGGCCCAGGAGTTTCTGGCAACGGGTTTACAGGCATCTCAGGACGAGCCGCGTTACGGCTTTGATATGTTCATCAATGAAATGACAGCCAGCTACAAGACTCCCAATTTTATTCTGACCCTGGAGAATGATTCCATGCCGCCAACCTCCTACAGCAAGGAGGAAATTATTGCCTTCTGGGACACGATCAGCCGTAGCGTACGCGTGCGCCCCGGCGCATTTTGACCAGCCGGAAAGGATCACGGATAAATGACATGAAGGCTCCAAAATGGATAGAATAAAATGGAAGGTCATTATTTTTGTTGTTTTGTTCGCACTGGGATTCGGGGTATATCAACATTTTCGCCCTTATGACCCATCGCCACAAACACTGACGTCATCACAGCAGGTAGCCATGAACAAGATAAACGCTGAAATGAAACCTTACTGCGTCGGGCGCTATATGCTCGATCTGCCATCATCCTTTACAGCTTATAATGACGCTGCACCGCTGGATAAAAATATCTGGGCGGCGGTGATTTCAAGGCCCGAGGATACGAATAAAACCTACCTGGCGACAAAGAAAATGTACCACCCGGGTTTTAAGCAGTTAATCGCATTACGTGAAAAGGCTCTGCGAGAAAGTAAAACTATTGACGCTAAGTATATGCCTTTTTTAAAAAAATCTGGTCTTTGACGGACGGTATGGATGGTGTGATTTTTGAACGGAATGATAATGGGGGTACCGCAGATTTTATTCGAACACTGGAAGGCTATTTATATACTAATGGCGTAGTTATTAAATTTCAGAAACAGACCATTAATGATTCTAGCCCTGTATATAATGAGCAACGAAGAGGGCGCCCAGCCAGAAACTATGTCGCAAATGATATCAGCCAGATGCAGTCGCTGATGGCGAGAATTAGCGGCAGGGATAATGACGTCATTCCGACGAAACCAGGCTCCTGTATCACCCATGCATTTATTGCCACCGACCCGACGGCAAGGGATCAGGAGGATATTAACATAGGGCTCATCAGTAGTACTTTCGACAATATACGCGTTGCGCTTTCCACGGATAACTTTACGCGTGAACAAAACACGGTGCTAGACAGAATGGAAGAAATAACAAGCAATATTTACCGTTCAAGGGGAGGCATAGAAAGAAAAGGGGCCTTTAGTGTTAACGGGCTGCAGGTCCAGGAGTTTCTGGCAACGGGCTTGCAGGAAGACAACGATGAACCACGATATAATTTTGAAATGTATATTAATGAAATGACGGCCAGTTATAAGACTCCGGGTTTTATACTCACTCTTGATAATCAACGCATGCCGCCAACCTCCTACAGCAAGGAGGAAATTATCGTTTTCTGGGACACGATCAGCCGTAGCGTACGCGCGCGCCCCGGCGCGTTTTGAGTATTTATTTTCATACGGCGAAAATTAAAATTTTATCGATAATAATTAAGTGGGGTGCTGTCTTGGTCGCAAACCATTATATTGTCGTAAATTAATTTTTAAAAAGAGGATGGTATGTCTGGAATTGTTTGCCTGGGTGATGATACCACCCATGGTGGAAAGGTTATTACCGCATCGTCGACAATGTTTATCAATGGTATTCAGGTTGCCCTTGTCGGTGATTTAGTTTCTTGCCCAATACACGGAGTCAATCAGATAAAAGAAGGAGATCCAAGAGCATCAGAAAATGGGTTAAACGTTGTTGTTAATAACTGCGCTTGTGCCTGTGGATGCAAAGTCATTAGTTCTCACATCGAAAATACTATTGAGTCTTAACATTATGTGGCCTATCCCCAAAGTACCCGAAAAAAGTACAATTGCCAACTTGTCATACAAGCGATGGGGGATTGTTCTTATTTCTATGCTAATAGTTTGTGCTGCTTTAGGTTTTTCTTTTTGGGGGGCTGAGGAATATAAGAAAATAGGGTTTTTCCTTCTGCTTCCGGCATTTTTCATATGGTTATGTCTTTTTGGCGCAGCGCTAAATCGTTATGAACAGTCAAGCATTGCTCTTTCTGCCTGGAAAGAGGAAACTGAACGAACTAAGGCATTATGGCAGCACTGGAGTCGACAACAGTTGTCAGTGGTTGGAAATGTTATTCTTACTCCTGAGGACAAAGGGGCTGAGAGTTTGCTTGGGCCTTTGTCTGATATTCCAGCATATCCGGATAAAGTCAGACCGCTGTCACATTCCTGGGGTTCCATCCGTGTTTTGTCTGAAATGATCGACAAACAGTTGGAGCAACAGTATCCGGGTTATCGGAAATATTTACATACTGTTTATGTATTACAACCTTCCAGTTGGGACAAAAATAACGTAAGCCAGATTATTCTTTCACAATGGGATTTACTTCCTGAAGTGAATTATTCCGTTGAGTGTATTGAAAAATTCCACGACAATGTTAATTTTGATGGTTTGATATTAGTTCTTAGCTTCCAATGCTGGTTGACAGGTATACCGAAGCAATCCAGCGAAATGGTCTCTGCTCAGCTTATATCATCATCAACTTTTTCCAGGCGACACGCTGTACCGGTACTTGCTGCATTAGGCCGTGTTATGCATCTGGATAATGATAACCTTGAAGAAGCTTTAGAAATGCTTTTTGAATACAATCGAATAGATAAGGGTGATGTACGTCATGTCTGGCTTTCTGGTATAACTGCTGATATTACTTCAAAATTGATGCAGTATGCCGATCGGTATCAGTGGAAACTTCAAGAGAAACATCCTTTTTATTTAATTGATTTTTCTTTTGGTCCTCCCGGTGAAATGACATTCCCTGTTTCACTCGCATTGTTGGTTGACGCGGCTCAAAATACTGAAGCTAACCAATTATTAATTATCCAGGCATCACCTGAGTCCAGGTTGCTTTGTTTGATTACTCGGAAACATTACTGATGACCCAGAAAAAGGAATTGCAGTCGGCACGTTATGGATTTTGGGGGTATTTTATTTTAATTATTGGCCTTGCTGGTATAACTGCGTTTTTGCTGTTTATTAATCAGGATGTCTTGCTTAAATATGGCCTGGTGTATCGTCAAATTATGTTGGTGTGGGGTGGTGTATTTTGTTTTTTATTTTTAGGTACTGTTTGCTCTCCTTTTTATTGGCGATGGAAGCAAAGAAAAAAACAACGCAATTATTTACCACCGGATTCCTCGGGGGCTGAAACTAAAACAAATCCTGATGTGATGACAACAATCACATATTATACAGATTTAAAACAGCACCTTAATCTTCGTTATAGAGTCTTTTGGCGTCGCAAAGTCCGGGTGTTGTTGATCACCGGCGATGAAGCCGCGATTGAGCAACTGCTACCCGGCCTGCAACAGCAGCAGTGGCTTGAAGGCAACCGCACCGTGCTGATTTACGGCGGCAGCCTGGCATCGGAGCCTGACCGCGAAAAATACACAGCGCTGCGTAAACTACGCCGCGGGCGCCCTCTGGACGGGATTATCCGTGTACTGCCCGAGTCGCTTAAGCTGACCCCACATATCAGCGACAGCGATTTACGCGGCCTGGAAAAAATCAGCGAACTGCTGCGTTATTCCGCTCCGGTCTGGCTGTGGCAACTGTGCAGCAGTCACTGGTCGCAGGGTACGCGTCCTGAGCAGGCGGTAGGCGCAAGCTTTCCACCACGCGCAAAAGAAGACGATGTGATCCGCCAGCTGGAACTGATGTTGCCGGCCCTGCGGGCGCAGGGGATGAGTCAGGTCGCGGAAAACAGCAGCCACGACTTCCTGCTGCGCCTGAGCCAGCACCTGAACGACGGTGCTATTGCCCGCTGGGCTCAGCAGTTGCAGTCATGGCTCTTTGTTTCTCAGCAGCGCGTCCCGCTACGTGGTCTGATGTTCAGCCTGTCGGAGAAGAAACCTGCCGGAATGTCAGCGGGAACAGCCGACGCTGAGAATTATGGATCGCAGCGTCATGCCCTGACTCTGCCAGCAACCTGGCAGGGTATTGTTGACGACTGCACCCGCATACGTGGCCGTCGTGTCGGTATGCCGTGGGAACGGGCGATGGCCTGGACACTGATGGCCATCATCAGTGTCTGGGGGGTAGGGACGCTGCTGTCGTTTGCGGTCAACCGGTCACAAATCGTTTCTGTTGCACAGCAGGCTCATGCTCTGGTGGACCACCCTTCTGTATCGGATTACCAACTGACTGCCCTGCATGCTTTGCGTAATGATGCCGGTCGCCTGCTGCACCATATTCAGGACGGCACGCCATGGTATCAGCGCTTTGGTCTGAACCATGATCAGCAGTTGCTTGACGCAATGCTGCCCTGGTACGGGGTGGCGAACAACCGTCTGATACGTGACCCGGCAAATGAAGCGCTTAAGCAGAAGCTCATTGCGCTGGTCAATTCGGAACCCAACAGCGACCAGCGGACACAGATGGCGAAACCGGGTTATGACCAGTTGAAAGCCTGGCTGATGATGACCCGGCCGGATAAAGCTGATGGTGCATTCTACGCGCAAACCATGAAAACCGTGCAGCCGACGCGTTTAGGCATCTCAGCTGGCCTGTGGCAAAGCCTGTCACCGGATTTGTGGGCTTTCTACATCACCGAACTGCCAGCGCAGCCACAGTGGAAAACCACACCGGATGCGCAACTGGTCAGCCAGAGCCGCCAGGTGCTGTTGCAGCAAATTGGACGGCGCAACGCGGAAAGTACGCTGTACGAGAACATGCTCAAATCCGTGCGTCGTAACTTCGCCGATGTGTCTCTGGAGGACATGACCGGCGGTACCGATGCCCGTCGCCTGTTTACCACCGATGAGGTGGTGCCGGGCATGTTCACCCGTCAGGCCTGGGAGGGAGGTATTCAGCAGGCCATTGAGAAAGCGGCGCACTCCCGCCGCGATGAAATTGACTGGGTGCTGAGCGACAGCCGGAAAGCCGTCTCCTCAGACCTGTCGCCGGAAGCACTGAAAGCACGTCTGACGGAACGCTACTTCACCGACTTTGCCGGTAGCTGGTTGAGCTTCCTCAACAGCCTGCAACTTAATCCGGCAAACAATATTGCAGACGTCACCGACCAGCTGACGCTGATGAGTGATGTTCGCCAGTCACCGCTGATTGCCCTGATGAACACCCTCGCCTGGCAGGGGCAGACCGGCCAGAAGAGTGAAGACCTGTCGGATTCCATCATCAAATCGGCTAAAGACCTGGTAGGCGGGAAGGACAAACCGGTAATTGACCAGTCAGCCTCAGGCCCGCAGGGCCCACTGGATGAAACCTTTGGACCGTTGCTGGCACTTATGGGTAAAAACAAAGGCAGCAATGTTATGTCGGCTGACAACTCACTGAGCCTGCAAACTTATCTTACCCGTATCACCCGTGTGCGTCTGCGTCTGCAACAGGTCGCCAGCGCCTCTGACCCTCAGGAAATGATGCAGAGCCTGGCGCAGACCGTGTTCCAGGGCAAAAGCGTGGACCTGACCGACACCCAGCAGTACGGCAGCCTGATTGCTGCAAGCCTGGGCGAAGAGTGGAGTGGTTTTGGCAGCACCATGTTTGTGCAGCCACTGACCCAGGCCTGGGAAACTGTGCTTCAGCCATCGGCAGCGAGCCTGAATGACAAATGGAGTCGCTCCGTGGTGGCGAACTGGCATACGGCATTTGACGGACGTTTCCCATTCGCTATCAGCAAGAGTGATTCCTCTCTGCCAATGCTGGCTGAGTTTGTGCGTAAGGACAGCGGACGCATTGAGCGCTTCCTGACCGCGGAACTCGGCGGTGTGCTGCATAAGGAGGGCAGCCAGTGGGTGCCAGATAAGGTTAATAGCCAGGGGCTGAGCTTTAATCCAGCCTTCCTGCGGGCGATTAATCAGCTCAGCCAGCTATCGGATATCTTATTTACCGACGGCAGTCAGGGCATCAGCTTTGAGCTACAGGCGCGTCCGGTACCGCAGGTGGTAGAAACGCAACTGACTATCGATGGACAAAATCTGCACTACTTCAACCAGATGGCAGACTGGCAGAGCTTCCGCTGGCCTGGTGACACCTACAAGCCCGGAGCCATGCTGACATGGACCACCGTCAATGCGGGTGCACGTCTGTTTGGTGATTACAGCGGAACCTGGGGCTTTATTCGCTGGCTGGATGAAAGTAAGAGAGAGCAGCTTGACCGCAGTCAGTGGATGATGAGTTTTACCGCCCCGGATGGTCATACCCTACAGTGGGTACTGCGTTCACAACTGGGCAGTGGGCCGCTGGCGTTACTGGCACTCCGGGGTTTTACGCTGCCAGATCAAATATTCAGCGTCGACAGCGCGGCTATGGCGCAGGCGCTGATGACCAACACAGAAAACAGTGACATGGACGGAGTCGAATAATGGACGCTTTGCAGAATCTGGTTGTTGCCTGCCAGGCGGATGAAACCTTGCTGCGACAGCAGGCGCAGTCACGTATGGAAAGCTGGCAGCGCTGGCTTACCCCTATCAGTGAGATCAATCCTACAGGAGAAGACCCGGGTTATGACGATGATTTCCAGCGTATCCGGGAGGAGGTCAATAAACTTTCCGGCATTGATACCGGGCTGATTTGCCAGCTGGCTGAAAAGGTGCTGACCACAGAGGCCAAAGATGTCCGGGTTGCTACTTACTATTGTTGGGCGCGCTTGCACCAGGACGGTGAAACCGGGTTTGCTGAAGGGCTTGAGTTACTGGCGGGATTACTAACCCAGTATGGAACACAGCTCCATCCACAGCGCGAGCGAAGCCGTAAACCGGCGCTGGAGTGGCTCGCAGGCTCTCGTTTACTTGACAGCCTGTTACTCTGGCCAGAAGTGGTACGCGACGATGCCCAGCGTACGACCGGTGCGTTGCTGCTCATCCGAGACAGTCTTGAAACTGAGCCTGAAGCGTCACGTCCAGATCTGAGTGCCCTGTACAGCGCGCTGGGAGCCCGCCTGATGAAAGCCGGTGGCGTGGATGCGGTAATACCCCAGAACGCCAGCAGTCAGACACGCCCGCAGTCGGCATCTCACACGGCAGAACAGGACGCGCCAGTGCTGAGCCGCATCACATCCGGTCAGGATTTGCTGGCTCAGGCCCGAACCCTGACGGGATATTTGCGTGAGCAACCTGATGGCTGGCTTGCCGCACACCGGCTGATGAAAAGTCTGCGTCACGACACGCTAAGAGCAATCCCGGCACCGGATGCCGAAGGGAAAACGCGCATCGAACCGCCGCGGACTGACCAGCGTGCAATGCTCAAACGGCTGTATTTGCAACAGAGCTGGCTGGAGATACTGGAGCAAGCGGACAGCACTTTCTCGCGTGGCGCCAATCATCTCTGGCTGGATTTGCAGTGGTATATCCATCAGGCCCTGATTAAATCAGGCCAGGATGTGCTGGCCGATATCATTACCGCTGACCTGAAAGGGCTGCTGCGGCGCCTTCCCGGACTTGAAACGCTGGCCTTCAATGACGGCACACCCTTTGCTGATGAGGTCACGCTGCACTGGATAAACCAGAGCGTGCAGGACGAGATGTCCAACTGGCGGGATGAGTCTGTCAGTGCCTTGAGTGAAACTGGCAACGATATTCTGGCCCTTGAACCGGAAGCTTTGGAGAAAGCTGACACGGATGGTCTGGATGCCACACTCCACTGGCTGCAAACGCGCCCGGGTACCGACACCACCAAAGACAAATGGTTGGTGCGTCTGCTGATGGCACGTGTGGCTGAGCAGAAGGGTAAGAATGAACTGGCGCTGCATCTGCTGGGTGAGCTTGACGGTGCAGCACAGGCCATCACCCTCACTCAGTGGACGCCAGCGCTGTTGTTTGAAGTGAAATCGCGCCGCCTCAGGCTGCTGCGTATGAAAGCCGCCCGCAGTGAAACCGATAAGTCACGGCTTCAGCCAGAGATGGACCAGCTTCTGGCGGGCCTGATTGCCCTTGACCCGGCAGGCTGTGCGGTACTTTGCGGGTAAAGCGACTGACATACCTTTAAAACACACATATTCAGGTTCTTATGGACGACTTAACCCTGCGTTATTACGACGCTGAAATGCGCTACCTGCTGGAAGCCGGCGAAGAATTTGCCCGCGCTCACCCTGAACAGGCGGCAATGCTCAATCTCGATAAAGCGGGCGCGCGCGACCCGTACGTGGAGCGACTGTTCGAGGGCTTTGCCTTTCTGATGGGCCGCCTGCGTGAGAAGCTTGATGACGACCTGCCTGAACTGACTGAAGGGCTGGTCAGTCTGCTGTGGCCGCATTACCTGCGCACTATTCCCTCGATGTCGGTGGTGGAGTTCACTCCTGTCTGGCGTGAGATGAAAGAACCGATGCGTATTGCCAGAGGTTTCGAGGTCAATTCGCGGCCGATCGGTGAAAAAGGCACGCGTTGTCGCTACACCACAACTAAAGAGATAACCCTTCAGCCACTGGCGTTGGAGCATGCCCGCCTGTCGACGGATCCTGACGGGCGCTCTGTCATCAGCCTGCGCTTCAGTTGTAGCCATCTTGCTGACTGGAGCCGTGTCGATCTCAGCCAGATCCCGTTCTATTTCAACGCTGACGCACCGCTGGCCTGCGCTATGCATGAAGCTTTTACCATGAATACTGTGCGTCTGTGGCTGCGCATGCCGGGCGACATGGACAGAAGGCCGATGGACGGGTATTTCACCGCACTGGGGTTTGGTGATGATGACAGGCTGTGGCCGAAGGGGGACAGCAGTTTCAGCGGTTACCAGTTGCTGCTGGAGTACTTCACCTTTCGCGAGAAATTCATGTTTACGGGGCTGCGCGGGCTGGAGAGCGTGGTCTTTCCGGCTGAGATCCCGTGGTTTGAAATCGACGTGGTGCTGGCGGAACGCTGGGAGCATGACTTCAGCTTTACCGAAAAGCACCTGCGCCTGAATTGCGTGCCGGTCATTAACCTGTTCCCGCTGGAATCCGATCCGCTGACGCTCAATTCTCTGCAAACCGAATACATGCTGCGCCCGATGCGCGTGCAGGATGGCCATACCGAGATATATACCGTGGATTCGGTGATGTCATCGAGCCAGCACACCTACGTGCCGTTTTCGAGCTTCCGTCATAAGGGAGGAATGATGCGTCATGAAGCACCGGAATATTACTACCACACCCGCGTGCGCCGCGGTCCGTCCGGCCTGCATAACACCTGGCTCATCCTTGGCGGCGAAGCATTTGATAATCATACCGTCCCGGAAGACGAAAGCCTGTCGCTGACGCTCACCGGCACCAATGGTCAACTGCCACGACGTGCGCTGCAGAGCACCGTGCTTGATACGGTGATGAAAACCACTTCGGTCAGCATTGCCGTGCGCAACCTGTGTGCGCCGACGCTGCCTTGTTACCCACCTGCGCAGGACCGTTTTCACTGGCGCGTACTGAGTCACCTTGGCAGCGGATTTCTGTCGATGATGGATAATGCCGACGTGCTGCGCGGTACCCTGGCGCTGTATGAATGGACCGACAGCGAGATGAACCGTCGCCGCCTGGAAGCCATCCTCGAGGTGAAGCACAGTGAAACGGAGCGCTTTGAACAGGGCTACCTGGTCCGTGGCGTGCAGATTGAAGTCACGCTGGACAGCAATGGCTTTGCCGGACGCGGCGACATCTGCTTATTTGGCGAGATGATGAGCCGATTCTTTGCGCTATACACTGACATCTATTTGTTTAACCGCCTGATTATCATTCTGCAACCGACCGGAGAACGCCTGGAATGGGAAGAGAAGCACAACCGCCGCATTCCCGGCTGAGCCCACGGCTGGAAGCCGACCTGCATCGTATTAACTTTTACCGTTTATGCCAGTTGCTGGAGAAGCGTAACCCGGGCAGGCCGCTGATGGGCTCGACCAGTCACCCGGGCGATGACCCGGTACGCTTTGCCCCGCATCCGGGCATGGGATTTCCGGCCAGTGAGCTGAAAGCCGTGGAGTATGATGAGGATGATGACAGCCGGCCACCACGTATCCGCACGACCTTTATGGGAATGTACGGTGTCGACTCACCCCTGCCGATGGCGTATCTCGATGACATCGCTCAGCGTCGGGAAGGGCATGACGCACTACAGGGTTTTCTGGATATTTTCAGCCATCGCATTCTGACGCAGTTTTACCGTATCTGGCGTAAATACTCTTATCCGGCCACCTTTGAACCCGGTGGTACGGACAGCATCTCGCAGTCACTGCTGGGCTTGGTGGGATTGGGTATTCCCGGCACAGCAGACCACATCGCCACACCGGTATCCCGTTTTCTGGCTCTGCTGGGTGTTCTACAGCAACCGGGCAAAACTCAGGAGGGAATGCAGGCGCTGGTGACGTTGCTGGCCCCGGATACCACCGTGAAGGTCAGTCCATACTGCCTGCGGCCGGTGGAAATGGGTCAGCCGCTGGGCTTTTACGGTGATGACGATTTTCTGCTGGACGGCAACACGCCACTGGGTGACGAAGCGATGGATGCGGGTAGCCAACTGCTGGTTGCGCTTACAACGGATAATGAACAGGAGGCACAGGGCTGGAAACCGGACGGTCTGCTGTATCAGGACTTTCTGGTGATGCTTCGTGTCTGGCTCGGCTGGCGTTTTAAAGCAAAGATCACCCTGACCACACGGACCCGACTGCTGGCCGTTCCGCCGCTTGGCGAAGGCCCTTTCTGGCTCGGGATGAACGGCGTGCTGGGTGCTGATGAGGGGGAACTTAAAGACGATATCCCACCGACCTTTACGACGGAACTGGGCTATTACACTGGCCTGAAGCCGGCAATACCACAACAAGGAAACCGACGTGTTACGTACAAGTTTGATTAAATCCGCAGGCTGGTTGCCTGCACTGCTGGTGTTCAGCCTGACGGGGTGCGGGATGACGCAGGGTATCACCGATGGCACCAAATCGGCATTTAACGCCGTGTTCTACAAAAAAATTAAGATGCTGCACCTGGATTTCACGGCGCGTGAAGCGCTAAACACCGATTCCCGCGAAAGTAACTCACTCTCCGAGCCGGTGGTAGTTCGTGTCTATCAGCTGAAAGACCGTAAAATCTTCGATAAAACGGTTTACCAGCAACTACTGAACGATGGCGAAACTATTCTGAAAACCGACCTGATGGCGACCCGCGATGTGGTCGTAAAACCGGGCGGTGATACAAATCTTGATATGCCAATGGAAGAAGAAACGCAGTTTGTCGCGGTAGTCGGCCTGTTTCGTCACCCGGACCTGGTAAACAATACCTGGAAGCAGGTTCTAAAACGTGAAGATCTCGATCCGGATAAGCCGCGCATTCTGGAGGCCGGGAATAACCACCTGACGTTACAGCCATTGAAGGATGACTGATGCCTAAGGGACATAATACGCCATCGCTGTATGAAATGCTGAGCGGCAATTTCTCAGGTGGCCTGAGCCTCAACCAGGTCAGCGAACAGAATCAGGTGATTTTATCAGTACTCGATAACATGCAGCGCATCCTCAACTGCCGCGCCGGTACGCTGGCTCACTTGCCGGACTACGGCCTGCCGGATATGACAAAAATCCTCCAGGGAATGCCCGGTACCGCCCATCAGCTGATTACCACACTGTCGGCCATATTGCTGAAATATGAGCCGCGCCTGAGCCGGATTAACGTGGTGATGCAGGAACAGATTCAGCCCGGTGAACTCCGCTACGCCATTGATGCGGAGCTGAAGGGGGTCGGGCTGGTGCGCTACGGCACGGAATTTATGCCCGAGGGCAGGGTATTAATCCGTCATCTGAAACAACAGCAATACCTCGATGCACGAGCCGCCATCTAGTTATTACTCAGGTTAAAACAGTTATGACAATAAATTCTGAACGCCAACTTAAAACCGGCGCGGATCCGCGCACACTTGCGGATTACGCTGCCTTGCGCGAAGAAATGAACAAGCTCACCCATCCGGCACGCCCGGATGTTAACTGGCAACACGCGGAAACGCTCTGTCTGTCACTGTTTGAGCATAACGGTGTGGAGCTACAAACGGCTGCCTGGTATACGCTCGCCCGCACGCATCTCGCCGGACTCTACGGCATGAATGAAGGGCTGGCGCTACTGGCTGCACTGGTCGTCCGTCAGTGGGGTAGCCTCTGGCCACAGCCTGTCCATGCGCGAGTTGAAATCCTCAGCGCACTGAGCAAACGCCTGCAACAGGTGGTGAGAACGCTAACGTTGACGTATGCCGATTTAGGACAACTTTATCAGGCTGAGGAGAATCTGAACGCTCTGAGTGACATGTTGCAGCGCCTCGAACTTAAGCATGCTGCTCAGCTTGATGCCCTGCGCACGATGATGCAGAACGCAGCAGTGCGTCTGGAAAACAGCGAAAATACGGGCGTAAGTCTGCCGGGTAACACGGTGGGGGCCGCGGAACTTCACCTCATAGAACCGACAGAGCGTAGTAAATGGGTCTATGTGGTTCAGCCCGAGCCGTTGCCGAATAAAGAGCCTCCTGTACCCGCGAAGCAGTGGAAGCCATTTGCTGCGGGTATGTTGTTCATGCTGGTGGCAGCCAGCATTGTCGCAGTGGGATGGCAGACGATGCATGCGCCAGATTCAGTACAAACTCAGCTGGCCGCGTCCCTGACTCCTTTACCTGATGGACTCTCTACAGCACAGTTGCAGGCGCTGCAACAAACGTCACCGCCACCTGAACCGGGGATCAGCAAGACACAGCAGCTGTTAGCGCAGCTTTTACACCTGAAACCAGACTGGGCAGTAAGCTACGGCGACCGTCTGGTGCAGCAGGCGCTGACGCTGTGGCCTGAAGAGGCCAAACCCCTGGCGCAACAGTGGCACAAGCAGATTAGCGTTGCCGGACTTGCAGAGTCAGAGCTGAATGGCTGGCATCAGGGAATGACGCAGTTACAGCAGTTGACGAACAGGCTAAACGCGCTGGATGAACAGAAGGGGAAGTACATGACGGTCAGCGAACTGAAATCAGCCGTGTTTGCCATGTCGCAGTCCTTCAGCCATACCGTTCCGCTTGAGGAGCAGCTTCGTCTGCTTTCCATTTTACCTGCCGGGCAACCCGTGTCAGCAGCGCAGCTAAACCAGGCCGAACAGCATCTTCAGCAGTTGATTGCCAGCTATGCCTTGCTGAAGCACCAAAAAGAATAATGAGACTGGCGAAAAACACGGAGTTGACATGTCAGCAAGAGAGCGTTTTTTTAAGAAAGTGCAGCAGAGCATCGGGGACAAACCGATCTATGTTAATACGGCTGAGGCCGAAGTCAGGGCGTTTTGTGAGCGGATGGAGGATCTTGCGCAGCTAATCATTACATGGTTTGAAGGTTCTGGTATTGAAATATTTTTATCTAAAAAACATATCACCGATTTAAGTACGGTTGGCTACAGCCTCAGTAGCGGTATATGTCGTTATGCCATTACGACGATCATTTTGCAAAATGGGGATCGCAGCGTCACCATTATGCCAGAACAGGTGATCAGGGGGCCGGAGAAGGGGTGTGTGACGATGAGTATTAATGTCCCCGATAGTCTGTCGGGGGCGAGGATATTCCATTTAAGTATGGCGCCTGATACAGGCTGGTATATTCGTCGCGGGCATCAAAGTGCAAAAGAGAATATTCTCATGACTGAGGACTGTTTTTTCCAGGCTATCGACTGTCTGGCCTGAACGTAAGTCACCCTAACGGAAGGAGCGCGCATTAACGTAGTTAATATATATTAACTACGTTAACTTATTAAGCACCACTACACACCGGCGGCCTACAGTACCCCTCCTTAAATATATAATTAACATTTTTGAAGGGGTATCAGTAACCCAACGACAAGCCAGATATTTAGCGTAAAACATGCTTTTTATCCGCCTTAAGTAAAACTGCGCAAATCAAACTGCAAAACAACAAACCAGCGACGAACGTGAGGACAAATTCGTATGGCAATGCTATAACCCTTAATGCCAACCAAAATATAATGTCCCAGGAAAACGTATGCTAAGAAATATTAGTGTCAGAACGTTCATTGTCTATTTCCTTTTATGTGTATTTTTGGTAAGTGATGGAGTTATAGCGCTATTTTCACGAAATTCTTCGCTTTTTATTGCAGTCATAATTGTACAATTCATCGCCTTATTTTTGCTTTGGGCGTACATGACAAAATATCTTGTGACGCCGATCAATACGGTGAAAAAAAGTATTGAAGAAGTGACGTCAGGCAAACTTGGCGTGTCGATACCTGAATTTGGCAACAATTGTGCGGGACGCCTGATCCCGGGGATTAATAGTCTCTCCAGCAACATTGCAACCCTGGTCCGTGAGATCCGCGCCTCCTCGCAAACCGCGATGACCCTGTCAGATCAACTCTCTTCACGTAGCGCGCAGCTTTCCGTCAAAACAGAACAGCAGTCAGCTTCGCTGGTGCAAACGGCAGCCAGCATGGAAGAGATGGCTGCAAGTACAAAAAATAATGCCGACAATACCCGTTTAGCCAGCGAGCAGGCGAATATCGCGACGTTACAGGCGCGTAAAGGCGGAGAATTAATGGGGCAGGTTGCGAACAATATGCAGTCGATTACCGACTGCGCCCAGCAAATGACAGAGATTATCTCGCTGATTGACGGTATCGCTTTTCAGACCAATATTCTGGCACTTAACGCCGCCGTTGAAGCGGCACGAGCGGGCGACCATGGTAAAGGGTTTTCTGTGGTCGCGGGTGAAGTGAGAAGCCTTGCGCATCGTAGCGCCGAAGCGGCAAAAAATATTAAGTCATTGATTGAAGTTACCAGCCATAACGTGACGCAGGGCGTTAACGTGGTCTCTGAAGCCGAAAAAAACATGCATGACATTGTTACCGGTTCGGGCAATGTGAGCAGACTGATGGATGAAATATCCGCCTCAACATCAGAACAGGAAAAAGGTATTTCACAAATTACGCAGGCATTGTCAGAGCTTGAACGCGTAACGCAGAGCAACGTGTCGATGGTTGAGGAACTCAATGGGTCGTCAGATGTGCTGCGCAATCAGGTGATTGAGCTTCAGACACGAACACGCAATTTCCGTCTGGAAAATGAGTTCCAGACTGACAATGCGTTAAGAAGCCGCGAATGGGCGGTGAATTCCTGAGCGTATTCAGGACGATGCCTCACATAATTATTGCTTAACCCTCGGCGAAAGCTAGACTGACACCGAAAGAGATAAAACGGTGGAGGCGCTGTGGAGAGCATTAAAGGGTCTGAGGTTAACGTACCTGACGCAGTTTTTGCATGGGTGTTTGATGGACGTGGCGGCGCAAGGCCGCTTGAAGATCAGGATCACATCGACAGCGAACATCCATGCTGGCTGCACCTCAACTACACGCACCCGGACAGCGCCGAGTGGCTCGCGTCCACGCCGCTATTGCCCAACAACGTTCGGGATGCGCTGGCGGGAGAAAGTCTCAGACCCCGCGTCAGCCGGATGGGTGAAGGGACGTTAATTACGCTGCGTTGTATAAACGGCAGTACGGATGAGCGTCCGGATCAGCTGGTGGCCATGCGTGTTTATATGGATGAACGGCTGATTGTTTCCACCCGCCAGCGAAAAGTGCTGGCGCTGGATGACGTCATTAACGATCTGAAAGAGGGCACGGGGCCTACGGATTGCGGCAGCTGGCTGGTGGATGTGTGTGATGCGCTGACCGATCATGCCAGCGAGTTTATAGAAGAACTTCACGATAAAATCATCGATCTGGAAGATAACCTGCTCGATCAGCAAATCCCCCCACGTGGTTTTCTGGCGTTGCTGCGTAAGCAGCTCATCGTGATGCGCCGCTATATGACTCCCCAGCGCGACGTTTATGCGCGGCTGGCCAGCGAACGCATGAGCTGGATGAACGACGATCAGCGCCGCAGAATGCAGGATATCGCTGACCGGCTCGGACGTGGTCTGGACGAGATTGACTCATGTATTGCCAGAACGGCAGTCATGGCGGATGAGATAGCCCAGGTAATGCAGGAGTCGTTAGCCAGGAGAACGTACACCATGTCGCTGATGGCGATGGTCTTTTTACCGAGTACCTTCCTGACGGGGTTGTTTGGTGTAAACCTCGGAGGGATCCCCGGCGGTGAATATCACTATGGCTTCACCACGTTTTGCGTCATGTTAGTGGTTTTGATTGGGGGTGTTGCATGGTGGTTGCATCGTAGTAAATGGCTGTAAATTTACGCTTTTCTGTGGCAGAGTCGGCTTCAAAACGACATTTTAATTGAGCGAAGTCAATAAACTCCGACCATGTTAGGTGCAATATTACTCCCGCAGGTGAATGCAACGTCAAGCGATGGGCGTTGCGCTCCATATTGTCTTACTTCCTTTTTTTGAATTACTGCATAGCACAATTGATTCGTACGACGCCGACTTCATAGTCGGCTTTTTTTTGCCTCCTGTTTATCTGCGTCTACCCTTTAGGGGTCAGCACCCTAATCTGGAGGAAAAGATGAGTATGCTACTTGCCCTGCAACGCCTCAACACCTGGCAGTCCGATCCGGTGCCCACCGATCCGACGCCGATACCCGATCCTGTCCCACGTCCGCAGCCGATGCCGGATCCGCCGCCGGATGAAGAACCGATTAAATTGTCGCATCGTTAGCGCATATCTGCGAGGATACGCGCCATCTGACTGCAATCATTACCACGAGAGTATATTGTGACCGCTTTTTCCACGCTGAACGTTCTGCCTGAAGCCCAACTGACTAACCTGAATGAGTTGGGCTACCTCACTATGACCCCTGTCCAGGCCGCCGCGCTGCCGGCTATCCTTGAAGGCCGTGACGTGCGCGTGCAGGCGAAAACCGGCAGTGGAAAAACGGCTGCATTTGGGCTAGGCCTGTTACAACACATTGACGCAACCCTGTTTCAGACCCAGTCCCTGATACTCTGCCCGACGCGCGAGCTGGCCGATCAGGTCGCGGGTGAGCTGCGTCGTCTGGCGCGTTTTTTGCCTAACACTAAAATTTTAACGCTCTGCGGCGGGCAACCGTTCGGTGCGCAGCGCGATTCCCTTCAGCACGCGCCGCATATCATTGTGGCAACGCCGGGCCGTCTGCTCGATCACCTGCAAAAAGGCACCGTTTCACTCGATGCACTGCAAACGCTGGTGATGGATGAAGCTGACCGCATGCTGGATATGGGCTTCAGCGATGCGATTGACGAAGTGATCCGCTTTGCCCCAGCCACACGCCAGACGCTGCTCTTTTCTGCCACCTGGCCCGAGGCGATTGCAGCGATCAGCGGGCGCGTGCAGAAGAACCCGCTGACCATTGAAATCGATACTGTCGATGCGTTACCGGCGATTGAGCAGCAGTTCTTCGAGACATCGCAGCAGGGCAAAATTCCACTGCTACAAAAATTGCTGAGCCAACACCAGCCAGCGTCCTGCGTGGTGTTCTGTAATACCAAAAAAGATTGTCAGGCGGTGTGCGATGCTCTGAATGATGCCGGACAGAGCGCATTATCGCTGCATGGCGATCTGGAACAGCGCGATCGCGATCAGACTCTGGTGCGTTTCGCTAACGGCAGCGCACGCGTGCTGGTTGCAACGGATGTGGCGGCCCGTGGCCTGGATATTAAATCGCTTGAGCTGGTGGTGAATTTCGAACTGGCATGGGATCCGGAAGTGCATGTCCACCGCATCGGGCGTACCGCGCGTGCAGGTAACAGTGGTCTCGCCATCAGCTTCTGCGCACCTGAAGAGGCGCAGCGCGCCAATATTCTTGCGGAAATGCTGCAACTGAAACTCAACTGGGTGAATACCCCTGGTAATATCAGCATCGCTCCGCTGGCGGCGGAAATGGCCACCTTGTGCATCGACGGCGGTAAAAAGGCCAAAATGCGTCCCGGTGACGTTCTGGGGGCGTTAACTGGGGATATCGGTCTCGACGGGGCAGATATTGGCAAGATCACGGTCCATCCTGCGCATGTCTACGTAGCGGTTCGCCAGTCGGTTGCGCATAAGGCCTGGAAACAGTTGCAGGGCGGGAAGATTAAAGGGAAGACCTGCCGCGTTCGACTGCTGAAATAAGCTTAAAACGCGTCTCAGAAACGATATCTGAGACGCTGCCAGGTTACTTGACTTCTACCACATTCAGGCGCAGTTCATCGAATTGCGCATCCTCTTCCTCTGGCTGCCAGCCAGCAGGCTGCATCGGGATCTCTTCGCGGTCAAACGCCAGATCCCCGCCATTCACCACCTCTGAACCGTGGTTAATCCCTTTGAAATCGAACAGTTCAACGTCGGCCAGGTGCGAAGGCACCACGTTCTGCATGGCGCTGAACATGGTTTCGATGCGGCCCGGATAGCGTTTATCCCAGTCACGCAGCATGTCGCCAATGACCTGACGTTGCAGGTTCGGCTGTGAGCCGCACAGATTGCACGGAATGATAGGGAAGGCTTTGGCCTGGGAGAAACGCTCAATGTCTTTCTCGCGGCAGTAGGCGAGTGGGCGGATCACGATGTGTTTGCCGTCGTCGCTCATCAGCTTCGGTGGCATTCCCTTCATTTTGCCGCCATAGAACATATTCAGAAACAGCGTTTGCAGAATGTCGTCCCGGTGATGACCAAGCGCAATCTTGGTGGCGCCCAGTTCGGTTGCGGTGCGGTACAGAATGCCGCGACGCAAACGTGAGCAGAGCGAGCAGGTCGTTTTGCCCTCTGGGATCTTCTCTTTAACAATGCCGTAGGTATTCTCTTCTACGATTTTGTACTCAACGCCCAGGTTCTCAAGGTACTCCGGCAGGATATGCTCCGGGAAGCCCGGCTGTTTCTGATCGAGGTTAACCGCGACCAGAGAAAAGTTCACCGGTGCGCTTTGCTGTAGATTGCGCAGGATCTCCAGCATGGTGTAGCTGTCTTTACCGCCCGACAGGCAGACCATGATGCGATCGCCTTCTTCAATCATGTTGAAGTCTGCAATGGCTTCGCCCACGTTACGGCGCAGTCGCTTTTGCAGTTTATTCAGGTTGTACTGTTCTTTCTTGTTAATTTCTTGATTTTGTTGCATCTATTCGTTACTCAGATCTCAAATGGGGCACAGGGTGAGGAAAACGATTTCAAAGCGTCAGCTTCGTGTTCATCTCTTCTATCCATGTAGCATAGATTTCATACACCATCTGCGCATTTACGTGCCCCATCTGGTTAGCGATAAAAGACGGGTTTGCGGCTACCGGTAAAAACCAGCATGCGAAAGTGTGTCGTGTATGGTACGGATTGCAGCGCCGAATGCCAGCACGATTTACAAATGAGCTCCACAGGAGAAGTTTGGTTAAGACTGAAGGGTTGTCTACACTTACAGCTTACGCAGTAAAAACGGAGGTGAAAATGACTGACCGTCCCGTTAATGGTGACCATCCTGATTATAATCCCAGCCCGGATAACCCGGACAAGGATGGAAAAAAACCGAAAGATGATCCTGGCTCAGCGCCTGAATCAGGCGATAAAGATCCAGAGTAATGACCTGCCGCCTTTTCGAAGGCGGTTTTAACACCCATTCGGCCTCTCTATGCGCACCGCTATTTATGTTGTCCTCTTCAACGTTGTCTGATAACCGCTCAGAACCCCTACTGTTTTGCCTGGCGAACAGCTGAGATAAAGCACGGATCTCATTCCCGCGTACCAGCGCGTTTTACATTTCTCCTGCTACGCTTTTGAGGGGGACAAGGGAGCGCTTCTATGAAAAATAAAGACGAGCAGACAGGATTAGTTGGGCTGGCGATTGGTGCCGCCGTTATCGGGCTGGTTTCATCCCAGAAGATCATCAACCGTGAAAGTATTGTCGCTGAGCTGGTAAGGCTCGGCAGGCAGAAGGGGGATGGTGTCGAAGATGAGGTCTTTTTAAAAGCGGCTGAGTTAGTGAGAAAAGGAGTATAACGATGGCTGACATTCGTCATGCACAGTGTCATTGTGGGGCGGTGAAATTTACGGTTGAGCTGTCGGACGGCCTGAATACCGCTCGTCGATGTAGCTGCTCGTTTTGCAGGATGCGTGGGGCGGTAGTGGTTTCAGCGCCTTTGACGGGCATTAAGGTGACGCAGGGCGCGGACACGCTCACAGAGTACCGTTTCAACACCGGCACGGCGCGCCATTTCTTCTGTTCGATTTGCGGTATTTACACGTTCCACCAACGACGTTCCAATCCCAATGAATATGGTGTGAATGTTGCCTGTCTGGAAAATGTCACGCCATTCGACTTCCCGGAAGTGGTGGTAATGGATGGAGTTAATCACCCTATGGATGGCGACAGCGGAGTATTTGGCTATCTCTCTTTCCGCAAAGAACAGGCGAAACAGCGATAAAAATTAGCCCGCAGATCGCTGCGGGCTAACGGGATTAGAACTGGTAAACCAGACCTAACGCTACAATGTCATCCGTACCGATGCCATTGTTTTTGTAGAACGAATCATCTTCATCCAGCAGGTTGATTTTATAATCAACATAGGTGGACATGTTTTTGTTGAAATAGTAGGTAGCACCGACGTCAGCGTATTTCACCAGATCTTTATCGTCCTGGCCATTGCCCAGGTCTTTATCTTTGGACTGTAAATAGGAAATAGCTGGACGCAGACCGAAATCGAACTGATATTGTGCGGTGACTTCAAAGTTCTGGGTTTTGTTTGCCACCGCATCTGCATTGTCGCCGTACGGCGTCATATTGCGGGTTTCGGAATACATTGCCGCCAGATAAATGTTGTTGGCATCGTATTTCAGACCTGCGGTCCATGCATCCGCAGTATCGCCGCCCGCAGTAGTGTAATTTACCTGATCGTTGGTACGGTCAGATGAAGTATATGCCGCACCTGCGCTGAAGCCCATGCCGAAATCGTAGGTTGCGGATATACCGTAACCGTCACCATTTTCATGACGTGTATCACGACCGTTGTTGGTCCCTTCATTGGTAGAGCAGAAATTCTCGTCGCAGTTATTACCTTCATTATTACCCTGATACTGCACCGCGAAGTTCAGACCCTGCACCAGACCAAAGAAGTCGGTATTACGGTAGGTCGCCACGCCGTTTGCACGACCGGTCATAAAGTTATCGGCATAAGTATAAGAGTCGCCACCAAATTCTGGCAGCATATCGGTCCAGCCTTCAACGTCGTACAGGACGCCATAGTTACGGCCGTAATCGAAGGAGCCGTAATCGCCCACCTTCACACCCGCGAAGGCCAGACGCGTCCAGGACTGATTGTCAGACCCTTCGGTGTTGTTTGCCTGAATGTTGTATTCCCATTGTGCGAAGCCGGTCATCATGTCGTTGATTTGGGTTTCACCTTTGAAGCCCAGTCGCATATAGGTTTGATCGCCATCTTTAGACGCGTCGTCAGAGAAATAATGCAGACCATCTACTTTGCCATACAGATCCAGTTTATTGCCGTCTTTATTATAAATTTCAGCTGCGTGAGCGGCGCCAGCCATTAACAAAGCGGGGATCATCAGTGCCAGTACTTTTCTTTGCATTTTGATTATTCCTTTGCAGTTATTTTTTTATTACTTCGTGAACTTTCCGGGCTGGAAAGCTGTCCCATGCTAAATCACTCTGACGGCGGATGAATAAAATATAATTGTTACGGGTTAAGTAAAATCTAAACTAAATGATGCGGTTGAAATAACGATAGATGTCATGAATGAATTATTATAATCAATACAAAATAAAAATTATTAATTACGCGGAAAACAAGGTAATCTCCACGCCGTTATATGCCTTTAAGATTTTTTCATCCATAATTCCCGTGAATATTGTTCAGAACATTGAGGCAATTTTCACCGATCTTCTGGATTCGCCCGGTGCACGTGCATCGGGCTTTTTTTGGCAAAAAAATGCCCGGACAAGCCGGGCATAAAGTTATTCACTGGTCGATTTTTCGGCTTTCCCCGCCAGTTGCGCCAGGAAGTCATAACGCTTCTGTAGATCCGCTGCCGCATCCTTCCAGAGCTGCTCTGCCACTTCTGGCTGTTGAGCGTTCAGCCTGCGGAAACGCTGCTCCTGAAGTAAGGTTTCGGCAAGGGCGTCTGACGGCGGACGCGAATCCAGCGCCAGCGGCAATTTCCCTTCATCGGCACGGCGCGGGTCAAAGCGGTACAGCGGCCAGAAGCCGGTTGCGGTGAGCTGACGCATCTGGTCGTGGCTGAGTGCCAGATCATAGCCATGTTCCTCACACGGACTGTAGGCGATAATCAGCGACGGCCCTGGATACGCTTCCGCTTCCTGAATGGCTTTCACCGTCTGGTTGAGCTGCGCCCCCAGCGAAATCTGCGCGACGTAGACGTGTCCATACATCATCATGCTGACGCCCAAATCTTTACGCGCCTTGCGCTTGCCGTGCTCACCAAATTTCGTGACCGCCCCCAATGGCGTTGCTTTCGAGGCCTGTCCACCGGTGTTGGAATAGCACTGAGTATCGAGCACCAGAATATTGACGTTTTCGGTCAGGCTCAGGACATGATCAAGACCACCGAAACCAATATCATAGGCCCACCCGTCGCCGCCGATCAGCCAGATAGATTTTTCAACCAGCGCGTCAGCATCAGTCAGGAGTTGTTCAGCCCCTTCAACACCCTGAAGCGCGTTGCGCAGTTCAGCAACCTGCGCGCGACGAACGTCAGGTGTGGCCTCCGCATGCAGGGCATCATTCAGTTCTGCCGGGATCTTATCGGCAAACTGTGCGAGCAGACGCATTACGCGGGCGCGGTGCTGATCGACCGTCAGACGGAATCCCAGACCAAATTCTGCGTTGTCCTCGAAAAGCGAGTTTGCCCACGCCGGGCCGCGACCGTTCGCGTCGGTGGTGTATGGCGTGGACGGCAGGTTACCCCCGTAGATCGACGAGCAGCCCGTCGCGTTGGCAATCAGCATTCGGTCACCGTAAAGCTGAGTGAGCAGTTTGATATACGGTGTTTCGCCGCAGCCGGAGCACGCCCCGGAGTACTCGAAGAGCGGGGTGATGAGCTGCGAGGTACGAATGTCAATGCGTTCCAGCTTGTTGCGATCGATTTCGGGCAGGTCGAGGAAGAAATCATAATTCACTTTCTCTTCTTCAACATGTTCAAGACGCGACATCATATTGATGGCTTTGATTGACGGGTCCTGACGATCTTTCGCCGGGCACACCTCAACGCACAGGTTACAGCCGGTACAGTCTTCCGGCGCCACCTGTAGGACATATTTCTGACCACGCATATCGCGGGATTTTACATCCAGCGAGTGCAAACTTTCCGGCGCGCCATCTAACGCTTCTGGCGACACCACTTTGGCGCGAATGGCCGAGTGCGGGCAGGCCGCCACGCAGTGGTTGCACTGGGTGCACAGCTCTTCTTTCCAGATGGGAATCGCTTCGGCAATGTTGCGTTTTTCCCAGCGGGTCGTGCCCATCGGCCAGGTTCCGTCAGGCGGAAGCGCAGAGACGGGAAGGGTGTCGCCCAGTCCGGCAAGCATCGCCGCCGTGACGGTTTTGACGAAATCCGGGGCGGCGTCAGACACCACTGGCGGCCGGTTCGGACTGCTGGCATTGACCGGCTGCAACGGCACCGCGAACAGCGATTCGCGGGCCAGCGCCAGCGCCTGCCAGTTGCGCTCAACCAGTTCCTGACCTTTGCTGCTGTAGCTTTTGGCGATTGCACCCTGAAGCTCCATCAGCGCGCTGTCGCCCGGCAGAATATTGGTCAGGTGGAAGAACGCCATCTGCATAACCGTATTGATGCGCGCCGCCAGGCCGCATTCGCGGGCGATCTTCGCGGCGTTAATGACATACAGGCGCGCCTGTTTCTGGTTAAGCACCGCCTGCACTTCCTGGGGCAGGCGTGCCCAGACCTCGTCGGCGCTGTAAGGGGTGTTGATCAGGAAAATACCGCCGGGCTTCAGGCGCTCGGCCATCTGATATTTATCAATGAACTGGAGCTGGTGACAGCCAACAAAATCCGCCTGAGAAATCAGGTATGCCGAGCGGATCGGGTGTTCGCTGACGCGCAGGTGGGAGACGGTCAGTCCGCCCGCTTTTTTGGAGTCATAGACGAAATACCCTTGCGCATACCACGGCGTAGAGTTGCCGATAATTTTGATGTTGTTCTTGGTTGCCGAGACGCTGCCGTCGCTACCCAGACCGTAGAACAGCGCTTCCAGTTTCGCAGTCGAGGGCAGGGTGTTTTCCGGCAAGGGCAGAGAAAGGTTAGTCACGTCATCATAAATGCCGACCGTAAAGCGCGGCTTCGGTTTTGCCTCGCGGAGTTCAGCAAATACCGCCAGGACGCACTCCGGTCCGAACTCTTTGGAAGACAATCCATAACGCCCGCCAATGACGCGCGGCAGCGTTTCGCGCTCACCGCGGTTAAACGCCTCAGCCAGAGCGGTCATCACATCCAGATAAAGTGGCTCAGCCTGTGCGCCAGGCTCTTTGGTGCGGTCCAGTACCGCCACTGCACGCGCGCTGTCCGGCAGGGCTGCGAGCAGGTGTTTCGCTGAGAAGGGACGGTAGAGGCGAACTTTGAGCACGCCAACTTTTTCACCACGCGTCAATAGCTCATCAACCACCTCTTCACAGGTGCCAATGGCGGAGCCCATCAGGACGATCACGCGCTCGGCCTGCGGATGACCGTAATATTCAAACGGCTTATATTCGCGGCCCGTCGCAGCGGCAAAATCGTCCATCGCCTGTTCAACGTGTTCATAGACCGCGTTGTACCACGGGTTTGTCGCCTCGCGGGACTGGAAATAGGTATCCGGGTTCGCAGAGGTACCCCGGATCACCGGATGTTCCGGATTGAGGGCGCGAGCGCGATGCGCATCGATGTCAGCCTGCGGCAGCAGATTAAGAATGGTGTCGTCCGGCAGCGGAACGATTTTATTGATCTCGTGGGACGTACGGAAACCATCGAAGAAATGAATAAATGGCACTCGGCTTTTCAGCGTGGCGATATGCGAAATCAGCGCGAAGTCCTGCGCTTCCTGCACGCTGCTGGCGCAGAGCATAGCGCAGCCGGTCTGACGCACGGCCATCACATCTGAGTGGTCGCCAAAAATAGAGAGAGCGTGAGTGGCTACGGTGCGTGCGGCAACGTGCAACACAAACGGCGTTAATTGCCCTGCCAGCTTGTAAAGCGTGGGGATCATCAACAGCAGCCCCTGAGACGACGTGAACGAGGTCGACAGGGCACCGGTCTGCAACGCACCATGCACGGTGGCAATGGCACCGGCTTCGGACTGCATCTCTACAACCCGCGGGACATCGCCCCAGACGTTTTTTATCCCATTACCAGCCCAGGCGTCAGCCTGTTCAGCCATCGTGGAGCTGGGAGTGATGGGGTAGATGGCGATCACTTCGCTGGTACGAAACGCAACAGACGCGACTGCACCATTGCCGTCAATAGTTTGCATAGGACAACACCCTTACATTGCGCAAAAAGAGGGGCCTGAAAAACGACGACAGACCCTGAATATTATCTGTGTATTTTAGCAAAGCTCAGGTTTTACGATTTTCGCTTTTGTGTCCTTGGTATGCGCTGTATCAATGACTCGATGGCTACTCGCGTTAAAAAATTGCGAGAAATTGTTACCAGGGCGCATAAATACGCACATCCGCTCTCGACGATGCGGCGCGTGATGCCTATTATGCATAGGTTTCGCGTTAATTATGGGGAGGAAGGTATGCGTTCAGCATTTTGGGTCGGATGTGCCGCGTTACTGTTGTCGGCATGCAGCAATGAACCTGTACAGCAGGCGACAGCGGCACACGTTACGCCAGGTATGCGGGCGGCTATGTCCAGTTCAGGTCAGGCCAACTGCGCAATGATCGGCGGTTCACTCTCCGTTGCCCGTCAGCTCGATGGCTCCGCCATCGGCATGTGCGCATTGCCAAATGGCAAACGCTGTAGTGAGCAGTCGCTTGCCGTAGGTTCGTGCGGAAGCTACTGAGTTATTCAACTCGCTTAAACATCAATGTTTTATTGGCTGTCGCCAGGGTTAACTGGTCTTCGGTCAGGTCTACCTGTGCCCCTGTGCGTAGCATATCGGCGATGGTCTGATCCAGTTCATTTAGCTGCGGCTCGGTGCAGAGTTTCCGCGTCATTGCCAGCGTTTTGACCGTCAACTCTCCTTCGGACAGTTTCCCCTGGCCGTTGAAGCCGTTGCACATTGTGCCGGAGACGACAATGTTGTTAATCAGGCTGATATTGGGTTGCGCACTGAAGCGAATTTCAGGCTGGGTTTTCCCGCCTTTAACCGCTTTGCCATCCACATTCTCCAGAACGAAACGATGATTCTCTAGCTGTTCGGTCTGAACGGAGGCTTTACCAGGATTAACGCATCCAGCCAGTGCGAGGCTGATTAAACTTACTGCCGCGAGCTTTTTCATTTTTTTTCTCAAACTATCAATACCGTAAATATTTTTTCAGTGTAACCATACCCTCCTGGGTGTTAATGGGGTTTATCTGAAAGTGCGGGAAGGGACCGGGCGGCGGCGCACCCGGTCAGTGAGTTAGTGCGATTTAAATCCGGCTGCGGTCATCAGCATTTTAAAGAGCATACTTACGCAGGCCAGCGCCAGAACGCTGCCGCCCCAGATGATGGCAAGCCACATCAAACGTTTCCATACAGGTTGTTGCATCAGTGATAACCCTCCCCATGCTGTACTTTTCCGCGAAAAACGTAATAACTCCAGAAGGTGTAGACCAGAATCACGGGAATGATCAACAGTGCACCCACTAACATAAAGCCCTGGCTTTGGACTGGCGCAGCGGCCTGCCACAGGGTAATGTCCGGCGGGATAATATGCGGCCAGATGCTGATCCCAAGCCCGCTAAAGCCAAGAAAAACCAGCCCTAATGTCATAATAAACGGCAGAGTATGGCTCGCAGGATCGTTCAGGCAGCGCCACTGGCACAGACTCAGGATCGCAACCAGCGCAGGCACGGGCAGCAGATAAAACAGATTCGGCAGCGTAAACCAGCGCGCAGCAATAGCTGGTTGGGCGAGAGGGGTCCAGATACTGATTACTGCAATGAATACCAGAAGCAGGAGCAGAAGCACTTTCGATACCTGACGCATCCGCTGTTGCAGGGCATTTTCGCTTTTCATTACCAGCCACGTTGAACCTAGCAGCGCGTAAGCCACTACAAGACCCGCACCGCAGAAAAAATTGAACGCGGTAAACCAGTCAAACGGACCACCGCTGTAAGCGCGACCAGTGACGCTGAACCCATGGATGACCGCGCCGACGGTGATGCCCTGGCTAAAGGTCGCCACAATTGATCCGCCAATAAAGGCCTTATCCCAGAACGGGCGGTGCGCCGGAGTGGCCTTGAAGCGAAATTCGAAGGCGACGCCACGAAATATAAGCCCGATCAGCATTATTGTCAGTGGAATGGTTAGCGCGTCGATGATAACCGCATAGGCGAGAGGAAAGGCGCCAAACAGGGCCGCACCGCCAAGCACCAGCCAGGTTTCGTTGCCATCCCAGACGGGAGCCACGCTATTGACCATCACGTCGCGGTCGTCCGCATTCGGCGTTGCCGGAAACAGGATGCCTATCCCCAAATCAAAACCGTCCATCACGATATACATCAACGTGGCGAAAACGATAATCACGAACCAGATAATGGAAAGATCGATACCCATTACGGTTACTCCTTAAATTCAGTGGTGACGGCAGAAAGCGGACGAGCAGGGCGGCCATCGGATTCAGTCGCGAAGGATCCATGGTGCTGCGGCCCTTTTTTAATCAGACGCACCATATAGCTGTAACCCACGCCGAATACCGCGGTATAAACCACGAAGAAGGCCAGCAAACTGACGCTCATGTGCAGATCGCCATGCGCGGAAACCGCATCCTTTGTACGCTGTAGACCATAGACGACCCAGGGCTGGCGGCCGACCTCCGTTGTTACCCATCCGGCGAGGATCGCGATCAGCCCGGACGGCCCCATCAGCAGGGCAAACCACAGGAAGGAACGTGAGGTATAAAGGCGCTGTTTATAACGCAGCCAGACCGCCGTCACGCCCAGGAGCAGCATCAACATTCCCAGGCCGGCCATGATGCGGAAAGACCAGAAGACAATGGTGGCGTTCGGGCGATCTTCTTTTGGGAACTCCTTCAATGCCGGAACCTGTTTATCGAGACTGTGGGTCAGGATCAGGCTGCCGAGAGCGGGAATTTCCAGGCCAAAACGGGTCCGTTCCTGCTCCATATCCGGCCAGCCAAACAGCAGCAGTGGTGTAGGCTCACCCGGCGGATTCTCCCAGTGGCCTTCAATGGCGGCTATTTTCGCTGGCTGGTGTTTTAAGGTATTAAGCCCGTGCATATCCCCCACCAGCGCCTGGACGGGGGCCACGATCAACGTCATCCACAACGCCATGGAGAACATGGTGCGAATAGCGGGCGTATTGTTTCCGCGCAGCAAATGCCAGGCCGCGGAGGCACCGACAAACAGCGCGCTGCTGAGAAATGCCGCTATCGACATGTGCAGAAGGCGGTAAGGGAAGGAGGGGTTAAACACCACGGCAAACCAGTCCACCGGAACGACCTGACCGTTGATGATTTCATACCCTTGCGGTGTCTGCATCCAGCTGTTTGACGAGAGGATCCAGAACGTAGACATGAGGGTCCCCAGTGCGACCATGCAGGTCGAAAAGAAGTGCAGCCCCGGCCCGACCTTATTCCAGCCAAACAACATTACTCCGAGAAACCCCGCCTCAAGGAAGAACGCGGTAAGCACTTCATAGGTCAACAGGGGGCCGGTAATACTGCCCGCGAACTGGGAAAACCCACTCCAGTTAGTGCCAAACTGATAAGCCATCACCAGGCCAGAGACCACGCCCATCCCAAAGTTGACGGCGAAGATCTTCGACCAGAAATGGTACAGCGAGCGCCAGACGGGATTTTTTGTTTTCAGCCACAGCCCTTCCAGCACGGCGAGATAGCTCGCCAGGCCAATGGTTATCGCCGGAAAAATAATATGAAAGGATACGGTAAAGGCGAACTGTATTCGCGCAAGATGAAACGCATCTAAACCAAACATGCACTGCCTCAATGTTAAACGGTGTACTGTTATGATAGAGAGGCGGCAAATGAGATATCAGAAGCAGAATTTGATAAATTTTCTATAACAGTTGTGGGAAAAGCTGAATTTTATCTGGCTGATATAGTTAACAAGGACGAATAAAAAATTTCTTTTTATGATTTTTACGCATTAAACAGCTTGCTTTGTCGCCAGCAACATGCGTTAATGGATTTCTGGTTTTGAATCCAAATAAATATCTGACGTAGTTTTATAAAGCAGTTCTCATCACGTTGTGCCTCTCCGCAGCCTCTCTTGGGTCTTTATCTACATTCCGATTAGTTTTGTATCGAACCATTTTTTGCCTGATCGGCTCATGAGTAATTTACGTTTTTACGTTCAAAGGAGAATCCTATGACTTCTTATATCCATTTCCGCTGCCCATGCTGTCATGGCTCGCAGTACCGCACCTCAGCTTTTGATGTGTCTGACAAAAATCCGTTCGGCGCGAAATGCATTTTCTGCAAATCGTCGATGATCACGCTCGACCACCTGGCCGCAGCGCGTTCTGCTCAGAATCACATTACAGAGTACCGCAAGTAATCTGCCGCGTTTCCTATAACAGTTAGCAAAATCTTCTCTTTTTCTCCTGCTGATATACACTGTCAGCAATAAGGAGAATCTGATGAAAAAATACCAGCGTCTGGCGCAACAAATTATCTCGCAGATTGAGCTTGGCGTATGGTTGCCGGGCGATAAGCTGCCTTCTCTGCGAGAGCAGGTGGCAAGCAGCGGCATGAGTTTTATGACCGTGGGCCACGCGTATCAGATGCTGGAAAGTCAGGGGCGCATTGTTGCCAGACCGCAGTCAGGCTATTACGTTGCCGCCCGCCCGACCACACACCAGCCTGCACCGCCCGCGCAGGTGATGCGCGATGAAGTGGTCGACATCAACACCTATATTTTCGACGTGCTACAGGCCAGCCGCGACCCCTCCGTTGTCCCTTTTGCCTCGGCGTTTCCCGATCCGCGCCTTTTCCCGCTTCAGCAACTCAACCGATCGCTGGCTAACGTCAGCAAAACGGCTACCGCCATGAGCGTGATCGAAAACCTGCCGCCGGGTAACGTCGACTTACGTCATGCCATTGCCCGTCGCTACGCTCAGCAGGGAATGAATATCTCCCCGGATGAAATTGTGATCACCGCGGGCGCGCTTGAGGCGCTTAACCTCAGTTTGCAGGCTGTGACTGAACCAGGGGACTGGGTTATCGTTGAAAACCCCTGTTTTTATGGCGCACTCCAGGCGCTTGAACGTCTGAAACTGAAAGCGCTGTCGGTTGCCACTGATGTGCGTGAGGGCATCGATCTCAGTGCCCTTGAGCAGGCGTTAAATGATTATCCGGTGAAAGCCTGCTGGCTGATGACCAACAGTCAGAACCCGCTCGGCTTCACGCTGAGTGCAGAGAAGAAAGCTCAGCTGGTTGCCTTACTCACCCGGCATAACGTCACGCTGATTGAAGACGATGTTTACAGCGAACTCTACTTTGGCCGTGAAAAGCCGCTTCCGGCAAAGGCCTGGGATAAGCAGGATATGACGTTGCACTGCTCCTCATTCTCCAAGTGTCTGGTGGCCGGTTTCCGTATTGGCTGGGTGGCGGCGGGAAAACATGCGCGCCGTATTCAGCAGTTGCAGCTGATGAGTACGTTATCCACCAGCTCTCCCATGCAGCTGGCGCTGGTGGATTACCTGGCGACCAAACGTTACGACGCCCACCTTCGTCGCCTGCGACGCACGCTTGCTGAACGCAAACAGCAGGCCTGGCAATCGCTTTTGCGTCATATGCCTGCCGGCGTCAAAATCCATCATAACGACAGCGGCTACTTTTTATGGCTGGAACTGCCTGAACAGCTGGATGCGGGGCGGTTGAGTGAGAAGGCGTTAACCCATCAAATCAGCATTGCGCCCGGCAAGATGTTTTCCACCTCCAATATCTGGACACCGTTTTTCCGTTTCAATACCTCATGGGGCTGGGGCGAGCGGGAGGAGCAGGCGGTCGTCCAGCTGGCGGGGTTAATCCGCGAAATGATGCTGCACCCAGTCACACCTTGATGAAAATTCCTGAAGCGACATGACGCGCGGTCTACCTTTAGTAAGGGAGCGCGGATTGGTAACGTGACGTTGTCACGTTTCTGCCCGCCAGAACGTGTGCTGACAGCGAAAACAATGTCGATTTCAACAGGACGATGCTATGCAAAATCTATTGCTGATTAATGGTGAACTGGTGACCGGCGAAGGTGAGAAGCAGGCGGTTTATAATCCTGCCACGGGTGAAGTGCTGCTGGAGATTGCTGAAGCGTCGGCAGCACAGGTGGACGCTGCCGTCCAGGCTGCCGATCGCGCGTTCACAGAGTGGGGACAAACGACGCCGAAAACGCGCGCCGAATGTCTGTTGAAACTGGCTGATGTGATAGAAGCCAACGCTGACGCGTTCGCAAAAGTGGAGTCCCTTAACTGCGGGAAACCGCTGCACTGTGTTCAGGGAGATGAGATCCCGGCCGTGGTCGATGTGTTTCGCTTCTTTGCCGGGGCCGCCCGCTGCCTGAACGGGCTGGCTGCCGGAGAATACCTCGAAGGACATACCTCAATGATCCGCCGCGACCCGGTTGGCGTTGTCGCCTCGATTGCGCCCTGGAACTACCCTCTGATGATGGCGGCGTGGAAGCTGGCGCCCGCGCTGGCGGCGGGAAACTGTGTCGTCATCAAGCCGTCTGAAATTACCCCGTTGACGGCGCTGAAGCTGGCGGAACTGGCGAAAGATATCTTCCCGCCAGGCGTGCTGAACGTGCTGTTTGGTCGCGGAAAAACCGTAGGAGATCCGCTGACCGGCCACGAAAAAGTCCGTATGGTTTCTCTCACCGGCTCTATTGCTACCGGAGAACATATTATCGGGCATACCGCATCTTCAGTTAAACGTACCCATATGGAATTGGGCGGAAAAGCCCCGGTCATTGTCTTTGACGATGCAGATTTGGATGCCGTGGTTGAAGGCGTGCGTACGTTTGGTTTCTACAATGCTGGTCAGGATTGTACCGCAGCCTGTCGTATCTATGCCCAGAGGGGGATTTACCCCGCGCTGGTCGAAAAGCTGGGCGCAGCCGTTGCCAGCCTGAAAATGGGCGCGCCGGACGATGCGTCAACCGAGCTGGGACCGCTCAGCTCCGCAGCGCATCTTTCCCGCGTTTGTGCTGCCGTGGACGAAGCCAAAACCCTTGGACATATCCGCGTCGTCACCGGTGGCAGTAAAAGAGAGGGGGCAGGATATTACTTCCAGCCAACGCTGCTGGCCGGGGCGAAGCAGGAAGATGCGATCGTCCAGCGAGAAGTGTTTGGCCCGGTGGTCAGTGTGACAGAATTTGAGGATGAAGCGCAGGTGCTGAACTGGGCCAACGATTCGCAATACGGCCTGGCCTCGTCCGTCTGGACAAAAGACGTCGGACGCGCCCATCGCCTCAGCGCACGGTTGCAGTATGGCTGCACCTGGGTCAATACCCATTTTATGCTGGTGAGCGAAATGCCGCACGGCGGGATGAAGTTATCCGGTTATGGCAAAGATATGTCGGTCTACGGACTTGAGGATTACACGGTAGTCCGGCATGTAATGATCAAACACTAAACCCTCATGCCCGGCGCAGTGCCGGGCGATTCAGCTTACCAGCCACAGACCTCGTGTTCATTTTCCGTATCGTAGGCGCGAACGGTGTTCACCAGATCCTTCACGACATCTGCCGCGACGTCCGGGATCAACAGCTCCATTGGCGCTTCTGTTTCATAATCCACCGACACGCCGTTGCTGTTGTTGGTGACGGTCACGGTATAGGTAGCCTTACCCATTATTTACTCCTTATGCGTGTTGACCACTTTACCGATGCCCGCACCGCTGAGCGTGACGGCAGGATCCGCGAAAAAGTCGATATTAAAATAGGTGTCGTCGGTCAGTAGCTCAATGCGGTGCCATTTTTGGGGTGGGGAGATGCCAAAAGAACCGGCCTCAATGACCACTTCCAGATCGGGTTCGGTGGCGTCGCCATCGGCAAAGCCAAAGTAACGCACTGCACCCTGCATGACGGATAACCGACCGTACACGCCGGCTTTGGTGTTGTGATGGGTAAAAAGCGCTTTTGGGGCGGTCTCTTTATTCCAGAACGGCGTCGAGCGGGTATGAACAAAGTTTTCAGGAATACGTAACATAATAGTTTCCTTCATGTTGGCGGGCGCTTAAAGGGACTTAAGCACCTCAGGTTCAACAAAGAATTCAATATTGAACAGGGTGTCGTCGGTCATCACCTCAATGTGGTGCCATCTCTCTGGCGGGAAAACGCCGAAACGACCCGCTTCAATGACGAGCTCGCTGTCAGGCTCAGGTGTAAATTCATCAGCATAGCCCAGATAACGCACTGCGCCACGCATCACCGACAGGCGAGGGTAAACGCCCGGACGCGTGCCCGTATCCAGGTGGCGTTTAAAAATGCCGGCGGGGGCCGTTTCTTTGTTCCAGAAAGGCGTGGAACGGGTGTGAATGCAACTCTGCGGAATGCGTAGCATGTTTCCTCCCTTAAAAGCCTGCTGGTATTAAACTGCTTTCTGAGGGGATGGATTTATCAAAAAGTGCATTTAATATGCATCTTATCAATAATAACCGTTTTTCTTTACCCGGCGTTGTTACACAAGGTACTCAGTTGTTATTATCCTTAGTATTTAAGTGGTTATGATGTAACGAAAAAACTTGATCTGTGTCAACATATGACGCATATTGCGTGCGGTTATTTTTCGGCTCAGGTAAACAGAATGACGTTGTATCAAAAGATGTTGGTGTTCTACGCAATCATGGCCTCCATCTGCGCATTAATCACCTGGTTCCTGTCTAAAGATCGTAAACGTATTCGCCTGTTGAGCGCATTCCTGGTGGGTTCCACCTGGCCGATGAGCTTTCCTGTTGCCCTGTTGATCTCTCTTTTCTGAAGCACGCTTCCAGAATCGGCATCCAGCCATAGCATTCCATACATTGAGGCTGTATAAATATACAGTCCGTCATACATGGAGTGCTTATGAACAGTTTCTATTCGCAGCAAGCAGGCTGCACTGTGCGCTGGCAGGATCTTCCCGGTTTCGGTGACCCGGTTGTGTTTATCCACGGGTTGGGCTGTGCATCGTCGTATGAATATCCTCGTATTGTCTGTGATACCCGTTTCGGGGGGCGCAGAGCCATTCTGATCGATCTTCCCGGTAGCGGTTACAGTGACAAACCTGACAACTACCGTTATCGCACGAGCGAACAGGCGCAGGTGGTGGTTGAACTGTTAAACCATCTCGCCCTGGATAGTCTCTGGCTGTATGGTCATAGCATGGGGGGGAGTATCGCGATCGAAACGGCAGCACTGTTAACGTCGCGCGTTAAGGGCCTGATAGTATCTGAACCCAATTTTCATGTGGGTGGCGGGATGTTCAGCCGAGCAATTGCGGCCCAAACGGAACAACATTTTCTGGAACAGGGCTATGATGACATGCTGCGGGCGGAAACGTCGCCGTGGGCTGGAAGCCTTCAAAGCAATGCCCCCTGGGCCGTCTGGCGCGGCGCAACAAGCCTGGTCGAGGGCGTTAAACCTGACTGGGCACACCTGTTCTTGTCATTGAGCTGCCCGGTAATGTTAGTTTTTGGTGAGCGATCCCTGCCTGATGACGATTTTAATCGCCTGCAACAAAACGGCGTTGCTGTAAAAATTATCCCTGATGCGGGCCATTCAATGTCCTGGGAAAACCCGTCAGCGTTGGCTCAGGCTTTATCTGGCTTCATAAACGGCTCATGAAGGGGTAGCCCGCATTGCTGCGGGCTGCAATGATTAAGACAGCAGGGCAGACAAGGCTTTCCGCGCAGCAGGCTGAACGTCATACGGGCACTGATAATCCACGTTTTCAATCGCGCGGGTGTAGAGCGCAACCAGCCAGTCATAAACATAGGCTGTCGCCGCATGGACAGGCTGCTCGCCAAGTCGGGTAAGACGGGGTGAAGCGCTGCTCACAACTGGCGTCACAAAAATTGGCTGACCTTTGCGGATCCGGCTTGCAGGCCGTTCAGAAACGGGCGTCATTTCATAGCCAAGCCAGCTAATGAAATTGCCTGTCGCGGCATGCAGCTGCGCGGCGCTGCTTTTATCTTTTTCTGCAATGCGTTGCAGTTGCAGCGGCAGATCCAGCCGGTAGCTGGTAACGATCAGCACATCCGCAATCTGCTGTAATACCTCTGCGTCCAGGCCCAGACGGGCAGCCGCCGCGTCGTTGCGACTCCACTGACGAAGATGGTTAACCCACACGTTATGGGCCAGCCGCGCCTTATCCTTGGTCTGCAACGCGCCTGGATTTTCCTGCGTCTCTTCCGCAAACAGATCGATAACATCGTTAAACAGGCCGTTGACCTGTTCCTCACGAGGCTGGTGAACGGTCAGCAGCGTCTCAAATGCGTTTAACGGCGGCAGAAGCCCCTCAAGCAATTCACCATGACGAGCGGCACTGCCTTGCAGCGTTCGGATCATTTTTTCGGCCTGTGCCCGCCCTGCGCCTGGTTCCTGGGTGAGAGGGGCGACATATGGGCGCATCAGCGTCGACAGTGACTCTTGTAACAGCCTTTTCAGCGCGCGGAGACGCTTCTGGCGCTGTGCCGGCAGGGTAGCCTGCGACAGCCACTCAATCACCCGCTGCATGCTGTGGGTATCGAGCGCCTGAAGCGTGCCCCAGCGCAGACCCGGCTGGCCCAGCAATTGCTGCACCGCTTCGTCCAGATTCTGCTTTGTGGTAAACCGCGCATCATGAGGGGTAATGGCCCAGACCAGCCCCGGCAATGCGGATTCTTCAACCGGCTGAGTCTCTTTGATCCAGTTTTGCAGGAGCCTGGCCGTTTTTGCGGTCTGCTGGTGGTGCGCCGTCGCATTACAGATAACCAGGACATCCGGCTGAATGTGCTGCCGATAATGCTCCAGCAACCACAGACATTTTGCCTGCATCATCAGCGGCGTGTTTTCCTCAGAAATGGCAGGAATATCAATGATGTCAACGTTATCCAGCACGCAGTTCTCAACGGGCAGCACCACTTCGCGGGTCAGAGATGCCAGTACATCGACCGGCAGGCTAATGGCGTTAAGCAGCTCGCCGTTTTTTACCGGATGAAGCAGTGTTTCCTGTGCTTCCGGCACGGTAAACGCCCCGTGAGTAAGGAAGCCTTCGCAGGGCAGACCAAAGCTGTCAACCAGCAGACTCAACGGCGCCGCAAGCGCGCTGGCATGGCTGGTTTGATGCAGCACCTGGGCGAATTTAAGCCACTGCTGGGTTAACTCCTGCTGCTCCCCCCACAGCAGAGACCAGACGCTGGCGCGGGTGCTGAGATCAAGCGACGGAACCAGCAGGGCAAACTGGTGCCACAGGGCATCATCAATATGCTGCTTAGCGCCGGGTACTACGCTTTGCCAGAACCGGGCAATGGTCGCGACTTCCCGCGCCGTCATTCCCGGCACGCTCTGCGGTTGACGCAGCGCCCGCCACTTTTCAAGCCGGGTTTCAATCACCGATTTATCCACCGCGCGGATCTGCGGATCCAGCGTGGTGCGCGCGATAAACAGCTGCACCAGCTCGGCCTCCGTTACCAGGCGCAGGCGTAAGGGAAACGCGTCGTCTGCGACCTCGCGGGACGCTCTGCTGAAACGCACGGCCATGTTGGTCGGTGCATGCCCGGGGTTAATATGCGAGAAGTAATCAAACGTGCGTTGACCCGGCGTAACGTTCAGCCGTTCGTCCCCGCTGCCGCAAAGTGCAGCCAGCAGGTGCGCTTTCGCGGCCTGCGAGTGGCCGTATAAGCCGATACTGCCCTGGCTGACAAGGGCGCGATCGAGCGCCTCTTCACGCGCGCTTACTGCGTTAAGGCGGGCAAGCAGGGCGTCGGCTTCGTTATCCAGCATCGGGGCGTGCTGTCGCGTCTCGTTGATCCACCCGATTAAGGCCTGAGTGGTGGCAGTCGTCGCAGTCATTTGAGGTATACGCTCCCGCTGTCGATCCAGTAGTGGCTGCCGCTGTGTCGGCGATCGGCCAGAGTATTCAGTTTAAAGGTCAGGGCATCCGGCGGCACTGGCGTGCCGTCCTGTAGCCAGGCATCACTCAGCTCGAAAGATTCCGGGCCTTCCTGCTTAGTGCCGCCACGCAGCTTCAGGCGCACGTTCAGTACGCCGTCGCCCGCAATGGCTTTCGCCAGCTCGGCTGAGTTGATGCTCAGGGTATAGAGCGGCGTAGCGGGCCAGCGGGCATTGGCCAACTGCCGGAAGCCGAGCGTAACGTTGCCGCGCAGCGGGAAGTGCAGACGGGCGTCCAGTTTCGCGCCGGGTTTATCGAGGTCGATATCGTGATACCAGACGTTCTCGTCCCGCAGGGTATTGATCGTGTTATCCAGCACGCCCAGATAGCGCACCGTAGAATACGCGCCGATATCCGCTGCTTTAAAGTTAAAGCGCGGCAGACGAAGATCCAGCGCCAGGCTACAGAGCATCGCTCCCACCGCAGCGGTGGATTTCGGGTTGCCGATCCGTCCCTGCTGGCTGAACGGATACCATTCATGAACCTGGTATTTATCCAGCCAGACGATGCGGTTGACGGGCACCGGTTGCAGGTGGCGAATCAAGGCCTGAACGCCCGGCAGACAGCCCGGCCGTCCGGTGATCAGCAGAATATCGCAGCTGTAGTGAGAGATCGCCTCACATACCGCATGAAGCGGGGCGGCCAGCGTGAACTGACCCGCCAGCATGGCGTCCCGCATCTCCCGGAAGCTGACGTGCAGCGGTACGCTGAACAGATCAAAGTGTCCTGAGCCAGCAGGCAACGCATGGTCGATCGCCTGCTGGAGATAGTTCATCACGTTGCGCGTCGGTTTTTGCGTAAGCAGGTCGCCAAAGGTGGCGTGCAGCCCGGCCAGCGGATCGTCAATATCGCTCGATTCCCACGCCGCCAGGATCGCGTGACCGATCGGCATAAAGAGCTGAAGCGCCGTCTGCTGGCGCAGGATCGCCTGGGTATCGATCCGCCCGGAGTCACCGAACAGGGATGCCATCAGCTGGGAGGCATCGGCTATGCCGGATTTCTGAAGCTGGGTTTGCAGGGCGGGCAGAACGTAGCGCTGGATCACGTCCAGCAGCGTGTCGTCGCCAGCGACCTTGAACCCTTCGCGGAACAGCAGCTGCGGGGTGATTTTGACGTTATTCCCGGAACCATCATCTAACTGATAGTGCGTGATGGCCATATCCGTCGTGCCGCCGCCGATATCAATCGAGGCCACGCGCAGCGCACGCCCCGGCTGGACGCCAGGCTCAGGCGCGCGATCCGGACGGGCGAGGGAGGCGAAAAAGGCCTCGGTCTGGCCACCAAAATGGGAAATGGCTTCGTTATACAGCCACACTAGCTGGCCGCAGCTGGCCTCGTCCCACTCCATCTGGATCTCAGGGACCGGCACCACGCTTTTTTCCTGCTGCTTGCGGCTGGCAAAATCTTCATCCTGCGGGTGCCAGCCCATCGCTTTCCAGACGATGGCGATGGCTTCGAACATGCGGCGACGGAAAATCTCGCGCTCCTGTTTCGGCATTGCCGACGGCAGGGTAAGGATCAGCGTCCGCAGCTGGCGGGGAGAGGCCGGGAAGCCGAGCCGCAGGCGGGTGGCCACGCTGTTAATCTGGCCAAGCGCCTGAGCCAGCAGCTCGCAGAGCATGTGCGTCATCAGGGTGCTGCGGCTGTACTGCGGAGAGAACACCGGCAGGCGCTCATCCTGCGGCAGCGTAAAGAGCGGTTCCCCGTCGTCGTTCATCAGGTTCATCAGCGGAAACGCAGTTGCCAGCGGTTCGCGCTGGGTTTTGCTGTTCATCTGGCTAAAGCGCCAGTCCTGCACCACCGGCGTCTCGTCCCACAGATAGCGACGCGGGCTGGAGATGCCGCTGTTGCCTTCCGTGCCCAGACGCTGCATCGCCAGCTTACGCGCTTCATCACCCACGCGGACAATCGACGGCCAGACGAACGCATCCTCCCGGCCGCTTTCCACGGAGAAGTGCTGTTTGCCAAAACGCGCTTCAGAAAACTCAAGTCGGCTGGTAAACAGCGGCTCATTCAGGAACTGCGGCTCACTCAGAGATCGTACCTGAAGTTCAGCCGTCTGGCGCAGGCCGTCGTTGGCATCACCATGATCTTCAATAATCACGCCGCAGGTATGGGTGTTGCCTACGTCAAGGATCAAATCGACAGGAATAGCAGGGGTGCTCAGGGTATGGGTGACAAACTTCACTTCCGGCACGGTGAGTTGTTCACCGAGCATGGAGAGCAGGTTGAGCCAGTGCGCCTGATATTCAAAGCTGCGCATGGCCTGATGCAGCTCGCGCTCGGAGCGTTTTTCAACCCCGTCGGCAAACTGCGTGAAGGCTTCGCGCAGCCAGCCGTCAATCCAGGTCTGGTCGAGGAAACTCTCAACCTCACTGTCGCGCCAGGCGAGCGCGAAACGCGTGCCGTTCAGGATATCGTTTTCAACCGGCGACAGGGCAGACGTCGCATGCTCTGCAATCTGGCTGTCGAGCGCGACGGTGACCCGGTGCGTATTGCCAGCTGCGTCGGGCGTGGAAAGCTTTCGTACCTGGACGCGCGCCCAGTTATCCGGGCCTTCAACAAACGTCCGCGGCGGGTTAAAGCGCAGGAAAGGGATCGGCAGCCAGACGCCGTCCAGCACGGTCAGGGAGTCATGCAGTGGAATGGTGCTTTCAGGCTTGACCACTTCCGGATGCCCGCCATCGGTGGCAGGGAGCGTGTACCGGCCGTTAACCAGGTCAAAATCCAGACGCAGCAGCGGGCCATTTGCCGTTTTACGCACGAAACGCCCGTTGCTGGCGGTGTCCTGCGGAGTCAGGCCAAAATCGAGAAACTGCACGCCGCTGTTAGCAATCAGCGTCACGCTCTGTTTATAGTCGCAAAGATTAACCAGCATAGGATCAAACACCTGCTTTCTTGAACGTCAAAGGAACGACGGTGTTGGCATCGTAACGTGCGGTGCATTCCGCCACATCGCTGGCACCTGCCTTACAGGTCACTTCCGGCATCGGATAGCGTGAACCGTCGGTGCAACGCGCGTTTCCGCGCGTTTTGATCAACAGCTCGCCGTTGCTGTGTAATCCGGAAAAGACGTCTACCCGGCAGACAATGTTGTCGCCATGCACGACCCGGGCGAAACCTTTATTGTTCTGGATCTGGTAGCGCAGCGACGGCGGTTTGCCGGTGAGCGGATCCTGCACATCGAGAAACGCGCGCCAGGTGCCGTTCAGGAAGCGCGTTAACCCCGCTTTGACCTGGTTTGCCTCCATCACCATCGCATCTTTCGGTATCGCGGTAATGACCACCGGTTCGGCTGCCGGGGCAGGCGTTTTCACCTTCGGCTCTACCACTTCGGCCTGGTGCAGCGGGAGTTTCAGTTCAAGCGGCTCAACCGTCTTTATGGGGGCCGGAGCAATGGCGACGGGTACTGGCGCTGGTGTGGCAACAGGCGCTGCGATCGGGGCCTGTTTTGGCCAGAGCAGCGGGGTGGCGATGGCTGCAATAATGACGGCGGCAACCGGCAGCAACCACAGGGGGGAGCGACGTTTTTTCTGTATGGCCGCCGGTGCGGGCTCTGGCGGCGCGGCGTTCATGCGCACCGGCTCTGGCGTATACAGTTCATCGTCGGTGATACGGACTGTAGTCACAGGCGTGATAAGCGGCGCGTCGGCCTGCTCAAAGGTCACCACCGGGGCCGGTTCTGGCTCCGGTTCAGGTTCAGGCTCGTTAATCACCACTGGCTCAGGTTCAGGGACCAACGATTCGCGCAGGCAGTCCAGCACGTCGTCGCGCGCGTTTTCGTTAAGGTTGACGAAACCCCAGAAGCAGATCACCGGTTTGCCATCCACCAGGAAAACGAAGTTTTCACCGGGAAACTGAAAGGCTTTTGAGAGCAGAGAGCCAAACAGTTGCTGCGCCGTTTTCGGTGACTGAAGGCATTTTTTACTCAGCGACTCCACGCTGGTGAGCGTGTTTTCCAGATAGCGCAGGGCGCGATAACGATCATCTTCATCCGCCGCCTTCCAGCTGGAGACGGTTCCCTCAACCGGGGAGTACCAGTCAACGCGATCGCCGCCGTCGTTGACCTGGGGGATGGCCAGGCAATCAACGATAGCCTGTTGTTTGCGCAACCGAAGCGCTTCGCGGATTTGCAGCGCTGATTCAAAAACGGCCTGTCCGCCGCCGCCAACGGCCTGAAAATCATCCAGATTACCGCTGCGTAAAAGTGTTTTTGCCACGATTTGGTCCTGTAGACTTTTTCACGCCATTACTTTAGCGAATCAGGTAAGCAAGCAAACGGCTGAGGAGACGGCAAAAGGGACGATTTCTTGCGGCATTGATCGTGACGGTTGTGCTTGACGAATAATGGACCTTAAGGCAAATCGGTTTCTGCGGGCTGATGCTAAAACCAGCGAAATGTACGGCTTTAGAATAACCTGATAGTGATTCGTTATTTGTCAGGCCAAAACGTCTGTGCTGTTATTACTGTTCACTATAATAAAACCGAAAGGGTAATAACCATGTCTACAGGGAAAACCGTGCTGGCCCTCGCGCTGAGCGCGCTGCTACCGGCAAGCGCCGCATGGGCGGCAAACAAAGACACCATTATCTACTGCTCCGAGGCGGCGCCGGAGTCGTTTAACCCGCAGATCGCCAGCTCTGGGCCCTCGTTTGTCGCCAGCTCGCAAACGCTGTATAACCGTCTGATTAACTTCGACCCGGTAAAAAACACGCCGGTGCCTTCTCTGGCCGAGTCGTGGACCATTTCGCCAGACGGCAAAACATACACGTTTACCCTGCGTAAAGGGGTAAAGTTCAACAGCAATAAATACTTCAAACCGACCCGTGATTTTAACGCTGATGACGTTATTTTCTCCGTTATGCGTCAGAAAGACCCTAAGCATCCCTATCACAATGTTTCCCAGGGTAATTACGAATACTTTAATGACGTGGGCCTCGACAAGCTCATTCAGGATGTGAAAAAGATCGACGATTATCACGTTCAGTTCACGCTGAGTGAACCCAACGCGGCGTTCCTGGCCGACTGGGGAATGGACTTCGCCTCGATCCTCTCTGCCGAGTACGCGGACGCGATGCTGAAAAAGGGTACGCCTGAAAATGTGGATACCTGGCCAATCGGCACCGGCCCGTATGTGCTTCAGCAGTACAAGGTGGATTCGCTGATCCGCTACGTCGCCAATCCGAACTACTGGGAGGGAGAGGTGCCGACCAAACACCTGATCTTCTCCATCACGCCAAACGTTGAGACGCGTCTGGCTAAGCTGCATACGAACGAGTGTCAGATCATTCCTGCGCCGTCGCCGGTGCAGTTTGAAGCGATCAAGAAAAACAAAGACCTGACCCTGCACTCGGTGGATGCGCTGAACGTGGGGTACCTGGCGTTCAACACGGAGAAAAAACCGTTTGATAACGTGCTGGTGCGCCAGGCTCTGAATTACGCAACGGACAAAAAGGCCATTGTTAACGCGGTCTTTATGGGGTCTGGTACGGTCGCTAAATCGCCGATCCCGCCGAACATGCTCGGCTTTAACAAAGACCTGAAGGATTACGGCTACGATCCGGAAAAAGCGAAAGCGCTGCTGAAGCAGGCGGGTCTGGATAAGGGCGCGGAAGTGACCCTCTGGTCCATGCCGGTTCAGCGTCCGTACAACCCGAACTCGCGACGCATTGCGGAGATGATCCAGGCTGACTGGGCGAAAGTGGGCGTGAAGGCGAAAATCGTCTCATACGAGTGGGGGGAATATCTCTCCGGCATGCGTAAAGGCGAGCATGATTCCGCGCTGTTCGGCTGGATGTCTGATAACGGCGATCCGGACAACTTCGCCGATGTGCTGCTGGGGTGTAACAGCATCAAAACCGGATCTAACGCCGCGCGCTGGTGTGATAAGGGGTATGATGAGCTGGTGCAAAAGGCCAAACTGACCAGCAACCCGGACGAACGTGCGAAGCTGTATGGCCAGGCACAGGAGATTTTCTACCAGCAGGCACCGTGGATTGCGTTAGCTAACGGCAAAACGTTCTACGCGACCCGCAGCAACGTGACCGGGTACAGCGTGAGTCTGATGGGCAGTGACTTCTCGAAAGCGAAGCTGAACTGATCGTATTCTTGCCGGGTGGCGGCTATGCCTTACCCGGCCTACAGTTACCACCCGTAGGCCCGGTAAGCGTAGCGCCACCGGGCATTTGGAAAGGAGTGACAATGTCACATTTAAACGATGTTATCGCCCGCGTCGATGCCGCCATCGAAGAGAGCATAATTACCCACATGAACGAACTGCTGATCGAATTAAGCGACGATGCAGAGCTCAGCCGTGAAGATCGCTATACCCAGCAGCAGCGCCTGCGTACCGCGATTGCGCATCATGGTAAGCAGCATAAAGAAGAGGCGGAGGCGCGCCATGCCCACCTCACGCAGGGTGGGACTATCCTGTAAGGGTTAAAACTGGCGCCGTGCCACCAGCCAGGCGCCGACCACCAGCATCACTGCGCCGCAGACCGGGCCAACCAGCGCCCTCAGGGGGACACCGTTGCTCTTGAGGATGTCCATCACCAGGCCGCCAATCAGCTGGCTTGCTACCAGCACGGCAATGGTCGTTGCCGCGCCCACATTCTGATACCCGCTAATACTGGCAAAGACAAAAAATGACCCCAGCAGGCCGGGGATCAACGTCCACCAGCGCACCGTTGACGCCAATTCGCTAAACCCCGCCAGGCCATTTTTCACCAGCAAAATGCTGACAAACAGCACAATCCCCACCAGCGAGTTCAGCAGCATGGCGATAAGAATAGTGGAAGAGGATTGCGTAATGCGCACCATCAGGGTGTTTTGTACCACCAGCCCAATCCCGGCGGCCACCAGAAACGCTAACGTCAACGATTGATTCATGGCAGAGCATCCGGATCGCTGCGCTCATCGAGCTGGAGTTGCATAAAGGTTAAATCCAGCCAGCGACCGAATTTGGTTCCCACCTGCGGCATATTTCCGGTGGTAATAAAGCCCAGGGTTTCATGCAGATGAATCGACGCCTGGTTCTGCGCCTCGATACCGGCAACCATCACATGTTTACCAATCTGGCGGGCTTCCTTGATTAATTCCGTCATCAGCAGCCGACCGATGCCTTTGCCCTGATGATCGGGATGAACGTAAACCGAGTGCTCCACCGTATGGCGAAAACCGTCGAACGCTCGCCAGTCGCCAAATGAGGCGTATCCCGTCACAACACCTTCTTCTTCACTGACCAGCACCGGATAACCCAACAGCGTGCGCGCCTCAAACCATGCAATACGGTTATCGGTGTCGACAGTTGTATCGTTCCAGATGGCGGCGGTGTGCAGCACCGCATGGTTATAAATTTCACCGATAGCGGCACAATCTTCTTTGCAGGCATGACGAACGATCATGGTTAACCTCTGGCTGTGTTGTTTACTATAGTAGTACGATTCACTCACAATATTACACAGTTCTTGTGTTGCATCGCTACGACAAAATCCCTATTTTTTTGTCACCAAACTGCCCCGAAAAACCATCCGTACACTATAGTATGACGTCATGAACACAATGACAGACAATATGAATCAACGCATTAGCGCCCGCATACGCCTTGAACGCGAGTCGCGGGGCTGGTCATTAAGCGAACTGGCCGAACGGGCAGGTATTTCACGCGCCATGATCCATAAGATTGAACGGGGGGACAGTAGCCCAACGGCGACGCTACTTGCCCGGTTATCCGGTGCCTTCGGTATTAGCATGTCTACGCTCATTGCGCGCGCGGAAATGCAGGAGGGCAAACTGTTACGTCTGGCGAACCAGCCCGTCTGGCGCGATCCGCAAACCCACTATTTACGTCGTCATGTGTCGCCGCGCAGCGATATGCCTATTGACCTCGTCCAGGTGGAACTGCCCGCGGGCAGCGATGTGCCGATGCCCGCCTCCTCTTATGCGCTGGCGCGACAGCTGATTTGGTTGCAGGCAGGTGAACTGGTCTTTCTGGAGGGGGACACCCGCCATGAAATGAAGGCCGGAGATTGTCTGGAACTCGGGCCGCCGAACGACTGCCGGTTTATTAACGAAACGGATGAATCGTGCCTTTATCTGGTCGTGCGGCTTAATCAGTCCGGCTCATAATGCAAAGGCGATCCGCAGGATAACGTGCCAGACTTGAATGACATTTTCAGCTGTAAGGAGCGATGGATGAGTCAATCAACTACGCAAAACCGACGCTGGGTACTGGCTTCCCGTCCACACGGCGCACCGGTTGCCGAAAATTTCCGCCTGGAAGAGCAGCCGATCCCCACGCCCGCAGAGGGGCAGGTGTTATTACGCACCGTATGGCTCTCGCTTGATCCGTACATGCGTGGCCGTATGAGCGATGCGCCATCCTATTCACCTCCTGTCGAGATTGGCGCGGTGATGGTGGGCGGCACGGTAAGCCGCGTCGAGACCTCCCGCCATCCGGATTATAAAGAGGGCGAGTGGGTTCTGGGCTACAGCGGCTGGCAGGAGTATGAACTTTCCGACGGGAAAGGGCTGGTCAGGCTGGGCGAAAACCCGTCGCACCCTTCATGGGCACTCGGCGTGCTGGGAATGCCGGGCTTCACCGCGTATATGGGGCTGCTTGATATCGGCCAGCCTCAGGCGGGGGAAACGCTTGTCGTGGCGGCAGCCACGGGGCCGGTCGGCGCAACGGTGGGGCAGATCGGTAAAATCAAGGGGTGCCGGGTTATCGGCGTGGCCGGCGGGGAGGAGAAATGCCGCCATGCGGTCGACGTGCTCGGTTTCGACGCCTGTCTGGATCACCATGCGGATGATTTTTCCGAACAGCTGGCGAAAGCCTGCCCGCAGGGCATTGACGTGTATTATGAAAACGTCGGCGGTAAAGTCTTTGACGCCGTACTGCCGCTCCTGAATACCTCCGCGCGCGTACCTGTTTGCGGACTGGTAAGCGGCTACAACGCGACCAACCTGCCGGATGGTCCGGATCGCTTGCCGCTGCTGATGGGGACCATCCTCAAAAAACGCATCCGCATGCAGGGCTTTATCATCGCTCAGGACTATGGTCATCGTATCGACGAGTTCCAGCAGGAAATGGGACGCTGGGTGAAGGAAGGCAAAATTCACTATCGCGAGCAGGTCACCGAAGGGCTGGACGCGGCGCCGGAGGCGCTGATTGGGCTGCTGGAAGGGAAAAACTTCGGCAAGGTCGTGATCCGCGTGGCGGCGGACTAAACAGAGCATCGGTTATGGCGGGCAAAGTCCGCCATAATTATTTGTGAAGATACGATATATTGTCTTTAATTAATCCATAAGCATTGCGCGCCATCGGCCCAGCTGAGCCAGAAGTGGTAAACGTAATATTAATTGAACAATTTTTATTTTAACGCGCGCCCTTCATACCAGGCATGACGATACAGGATATATCAAACCGGCGATGTTTTTTTAAACAGTCGCTGAAAATGGCATTTTGTTTTGGCTACGGGAATTAAACATGCTTGATTTGGAAAACCTGGAAAAAGCACAAAGAATCAGTCTGACGATGCAAGTTGAGAACAGTTTAAAGGGAGCGTTAATTACGGGCTCATTAAAACCTGGGGCTCGACTCATCACGAAAGAGATTGCGGATAAATTAGGCACCAGCATCACACCGGTGCGCGAAGCCCTGCTGCGCCTGGTGTCGGCAGGCGCATTACAGGCCACGCCTGCTCAGGCGTTTTTGGTGCCAGAGGTTACGCTGGAGCGTTATAACGAAATTAACGCCATTCGAAAACAGCTTGAGCCGATGGCCGTTGCGGCGGCGTGTCAGAATATGACCGAGACCAAACTGGATGCATTACGCGCGCTGTCAGATAACTTCAGCACCGCCATGCATCAGGGCGATGTGCAGAAGGCGATCCATGCCAACCGCGTGTTCCGGTTTACGCTTTATCAGTATGCCGAAATGCCGACCCTGAACTCGCTGATTGAGCAGCTCTGGGTACGGATTGGTCCGTGTATCAACTACCTGCACGAAGAGATGAAAGATATCCCTGCAACGACTTACCATTATGCCGATCTGCTTTCTGCGCTTGAGCAAAGGGACGTGACGGCCAGTCGGGAAGCGATCGACCGAGCCATTGATGAAGCTAATATCCTCCTGCAACGGCAATACTACAGTTAAGGATCGCACTGGCGCACTTATTTTTTTATTCGTTTTAAACTTCCCTGAGTATATTCCCGGCGCTTAAGGCTACCGGGAATGATGTTATTTTTTTACCGGCAACGTGCGCTGCCGGAAAATGTTTTACTCAAAGCGATAAGAGACCGACAGGCCCACGCCATAGTTACGGCCAGGGGCGGGTTCGTAATAGCGATTGTAGCCGGCGTTTACAATCTCTGAACCGACGTACTCTTTATCAAACAGGTTATCGACGCGACCAAAGATGTCCATTCCCCATTTGCCGTAATTGAGTTTATACCCGGTATTCAGACCGACCACGGTATAAGAGGGCGCTTTGGCGGTATTGGTGTCGTTTGCCATCACGTCGCTCATGTAGCGGGCATCTGCCCCCGCGTACCAGCCTTCCTCAGGCTCCCAGCCAAACGACGCATACCCCATGTTACGGGCAATCCCCGGCATCCGGTTGCCGCTACAGTCTGCATTGCTACAGACGTTGGTACGGTAGGTCGCATCGAGATAGGTCCACGCCATTTTCAGCTTCCAGTTTTCGGCAAACTGCTGGTCGAGCGCAATTTCCACACCCTGACGGCGCGTTTTCCCCGCATTTTTGTAGGTAGTGCGACCATCTTTGTTTTCGTCCACCACGATCTCGTTGTCGGTATCCGTGCGGAACAGCGCCGCCGTCAGGATGCCATTGCCGATGCGGGTTTTGCTGCCAATCTCATAGGTGTTGTTGGTTGACGGTTGCAGATTAATATTGAGGCCGCCTTTGCCATCAGAACGGTAGGAGAGTTCGTTGATGGTCGGGGTCTCAAATCCACGTCCCGCCGCAGCATAAAGGTTCCAGGCGTCGGTCACGGCGTATTTCACCGCACCAGCCGGGAGCCATTTATGGTAGCTGGCGTCACCGCTGTCATCGCCGTTTTGCGGGGTAATGTAATGATCGTTGGAGTCAAACCAGACGGAGCTGTAACGCACGCCCGCCTCAACGGACAGCTTTTGCGTGAGCTGCCACTGGGTTTGCAGGTAGGGATCAAGGTTCCACATCAGGTTACGTTCGTCACGGCGTTTGTTACCCTTCACGCCAAAATCCGGCACGCCGTTGTTCATCACGAAGTTTTCATACCCGCGGCGATTTTCACTCATATTTTCGTAGTTAAGGCCGGTGGTAAACGTTACCGGCACCAGCAGCTCGCCGCGGTGGGTCCAGCGGGTATCAATACCCTGATAGTGGCGCTGCATATCAATTACGCCGCCCGAATGCGCTGGATTTTCAGTCTGCGTGGTATCCGGAATGGACTGGTACTGGGTCATTTCACGCTCACCGGCGTACATCATCACGCTGAGGTCGTCCTGTTCGCTCAGCTGGCGGTCGTAGCGGATCCCGGCCTGGGTCTGCTTAATGGTTTTACGCGTATTGTACTGATCGCCACGGGGTGACTGGCGCGGGTTGTTCTGCCACTCCTGATAACTCAGTCCGCCCGGATCGTTGGCTTTCATGTCCACGCTGTTAAAAATCAGCGTTAGCTTGCTGACATCATCAATGCGCACGCCCAGTTTCGCGTTGGCGAGGTTTTTCCGTGCGCCGCTGTGGTCGCGATAGCCATGGGTGGTGAAGCGGGTGGTGGATACCGCATAGTCCACATCCCCCGCCTGAGTCCCGTCGCCTACCGCACCGGTGGCCTTCATGCCGTAACGCCAGGTGCCGTAGCTGCCGTAATAGCTGCTGGCTTCAATTGTGGCTGGCTGTTGTCCGGTCTGGGTGTTGATGTTGATCACGCCGCCGGAGGCATTGCCGTACAGGGCAGAGAAGGGGCCACGCAGCACGTCGACGCTCTCAATGCTGTTGAGGTCAATGTTAGACGTCTGCCCCTGGCCGTCGGGCATGGTTGCCGGAATGCCGTCCACGTACATGCGGATCCCGCGTACGCCGAAGGTCGAACGCGCGCCGAATCCGCGAACGGAAAGTTGCAGATCCTGAGCATAGTTCTGGCGGTTCTGGATTTGCAGGCCTGGTACGCTCCCAAGGGATTCAGAAAGGTTGATGCGCGGTGTGGCATGTCGCATATCCTCGCCGCTCACCACGCTGACTGCGGCCGGGGTGTCCAGTTCGGAGACGGTTTGCGGCGTGGCGCTGACGATCAGGGTCTGTTCATCCGCGGCCATCGCACTCAGCGGGCTAAAAATGACGGGAACGAAGAGCAGTGGTAGTGATGCCTTACGGGCAGTAATAATTTTCATGGAGTAAACCGGTTAAGAAAAATTCGAACCAAATCAACTGGAACCTGTGTATATATGTTAAATCCTTTGTAAATGTTATGAAAACTATAACCGCACATTTCGTGAATGTAAGGTTTTGAAGGAAAGAAATACTCCACATTCAACAGATTAATGATTACTATTCTCATTAAAATAACGGCAAAGCGATGACTTTGCCCACCGGAAGTGATGTCAGCGGTAAATCTCCTCATTTAAAAAGGAATTGTTATGTCTTTACGTCATCTGTGCTCGCCGCGCCTGCGTGGGTCTCTGCTGTTGGGCTCTTTACTGTTTGCCGGTACGTTCCAGGTTCATGCCGCTGAAGAGATGCTGCGCAAAGCGGTCGGCAAGGGCGCGTATGAAATGGCCATCAGCCAGCAGGAAAACGCGCTGTGGGTTGCGACGTCACAAAGCCGCAAAACCGATAAGGGCGGCGTGGTCTATCGTCTGGATCCGGTCACGCTGGAAGTGACGCAGGCGATTCATAACGATCTCAAGCCGTTTGGCGCCACGATCGATAACGCCACCCAGACGCTGTGGTTCGGTAACACCGTCAACAGCACCGTGACGGCGATTGACGCCAAAACGAGCGAGGTGAAAGGGCGCCTGGTGCTGGACGATCGCAAGCGTAGCGACACGGTGAAGCCGCTTCAGCCGCGCCAGCTGGTGGCCGATGACACGACCAATACGGTTTACATTACCGGTATCGGCAAGGAGAGCGTGATCTGGGTTGTTGATGGCGCAACGCTGAAGCTGAAGGACACTATCACGAACACCGGCACGTTCAGCACCGGGCTGGCGCTGGATGCGAAGGCAAAACGCCTGTATACCACCAATGCGGACGGCGAGCTGGTGACCATTGATACGGCAACCAACAAAATCCTCAGCCGTAAAAAAGTGCAGGATGACGGAAAAGAGCACTTCTACCTGAACCTGAGCCTGGACACTGCCGGCCAGCGTGCGTTCGTGACGGATTCAAAACAGCCAGAAGTGCTGGTGGTGAATCTGAAAGATGGTAGCGTGATGCAGAAAATCGCCGCGCCAGCATCGCTGGCCGTACTGTTTAACCCGGCGCGTAACGAAGCCTATGTGACGCACCGCGAGGCGGGCAAGGTGAGCGTGATTGACGCCAAAACCTACAAAGTGACCAGAACCTACGATACCCCGGTTTACCCGAACAGCCTGGCGCTGTCTGCGGACGGTAAAACGCTGTACGTAACGGTGAAACAGAAATCAACCCGTCAGCAGGAAGCGACCCAGCCTGACGATGTGATTCGTATCGCGCTGTGATGGTGGAATTGCCCGGTGGCGCTGCGCTTACCGGGCCTACAAAACCATGAGATGTAGGCCGGGTAAGGCGAAGCCGCCACCCGGCTTTTTTATTAACGCGAGGTTTCTTCTACCAGCGGTGCGTCGTGCTTTTCATCGTCGTGATGAAGCGGCGCGGTGCTGTGGATCTCGTGAACGCGCTTACGCACGCCGAACCAGCCAGCAATCAGCAGAACCGCCAGCAGTGGAATCGTCGCGATGGTGTAAGTACCGTTCGGGTAGTCAAACGCCATCAGTACCAGCACGCTGAACAGGAACAGCAGGGTGAGCCAGGAGGTCACCGGTGCGCCCGGCAGCCTGAAGCACACATCAGCCGCTTTGCCTTCTTTGATCGCTTTGCGCAGACGCATCTGGCAGACCACAATAAAGGCCCAGGAGGCGATAATCCCCAGTGCAGCCACGTTCAGAACGATCTCAAATACGCGGGACGGCACCAGATAGTTCAGGAACACGCCAAAGACGTAAACCACCAGCGTGGCCAGAATCCCCGCATAAGGAACCTGCTGCCTGCTCATCTTCGACATAAACTTCGGCGCAGAGCCTCCCATCGACATGGAGCGCAGGATACGGCCCGTCGAATAGAGCCCGGAGTTCAGGCTGGAGAGCGCGGCGGTCAGTACCACGATGTTCATGATGCTGCCCACGTACGGCACGCCCAGCTTAGAGAAGAAGGTTACAAACGGGCTTTGCCCCGCCTGGTATGCATTCCACGGCAGCAGCAGCACCAGCAGCACCACGGAACCCACATAGAACAGACCGATACGCCAGATCACGCTGTTGATGGCTTTTGGCACCATCGTCTGCGGATCTTTACATTCGCCTGCCGCCGTACCGACCAGTTCGATGGAAGCAAAGGCGAACACCACCCCCTGCACCAGCACCAGCGCAGGCAGCAGGCCGTGCGGGAAGAAACCACCGTTATCGGTAATCAGATGGAAGCCGGTTGCGTTACCGTCCAGTGGTTTACCGGTACCGAGGAATACGGTTCCGACCACCAGGAAGATCACAATGGCCAGCACCTTCACCAGTGCGAACCAGAACTCCATCTCGGCGAACCATTTCACGCCTATCATGTTCATGGTCCCGACAATTGCCAGCGCCCCAAGGGCGAAAACCCACTGCGGCACATCGCCAAACGCGCCCCAGTAGTGCATGTACAGCGCAACGGCGGTGATATCGACGATACCGGTCATCGCCCAGTTAACGAAGTACATCCAGCCCGCGACATACGCGGCTTTTTCACCAAGAAACTCGCGGGCGTAAGAGACAAAGCTGCCGCTGGAAGGGCGGTGGAGTACCAGTTCGCCGAGGGCGCGAAGGATGAAGAAAGAGAAGATCCCGCACACCAGATAGACCAGGGCGAGAGCGGGGCCAGCCATTTGCAGACGTGCGCCTGCACCTAAAAACAGACCTGTACCGATAGCGCCGCCGATGGCGATCATCTGCACCTGACGGTTGCCCATCGCCTTGTGATAGCCCTCTTCATGAGAGTTCAACCAGCGACGTTTCGCAGCATGATGATCGGCTGCGCTTTTATTGCTTGTTTTCATTGAGTTACCTGTTTGCCTGTCTGAACCATTAACGTGATAGTCCTGCCTGGCAGAAGCCGAAACAAACGATTGCTTCTGCGCAGACACATGCCGCCTTTCCAGTCATTCTGTGTATGGATAAGGCAAAACATGGCGAGGCATCCTACCCGCAATTGTTAAGTGACGCAAAATATAACCGTGTCGAAAGTGATGCTCGTCGAAGGAAATCGTGTGGTCAGAGCAGACGGCGATCACAACGCGCTGAATCGTGACGTTTTTTTAGGCAAAAAGGTCTGCGAATGCTGATTTAATCATCAGGTTTACTTAATAGTTACTTATAGGTAGAGCATTATGAATGCCGCAGGGCTGCAATAAGTAATGCAAACGCGGTAGTGTGCTGGCGGCGGCTCGGATAGTACAGATGGTATCCCGTAAAAGCCGGGCACCAGGCTTCAAGCACACGCACTAACCGGCTCTCAGCAAGGGCGTCCTGAACCGCATCTTCCGGGACGTACGCCAGCCCCAGACCGTTTTCGGCGGCATCGATGCGTTGCGGCAGGCTGTTGAGGATCAGCTGGCCGTCAACCCGCACGCGCAGCTCACGTCCGTCCCGTTCAAATTCCCAGGCATATAATCCGCCGCGTGTGGGCAGGCGCATATTAATGCAGCGGTGCTGATCAAGCTGCTCCGGCGTTTCCGGTACGCCGAAACGTTGCAAATACTCTGCCGACCCGACGACCGCCATGCGCATGTCCGGCGCAATACGAACGGCAATCATATCTTTCGCCACCTGCTCACCCAGACGCACCCCCGCGTCAAAGCGGCCATCGACAATATCAGTCAGCCCATTGTCCACCGTGACTTCAACGTTGATGTCAGGATACTGCGCCATAAAGGGTTTAAGCACAGGCCACAGCACCGCAGACATGGCGTGCTCCCCGGCGGTAAGGCGAATATTCCCGGCAGGTCTGTCGCGGGTATCACGCAGCGCGGTGAGTTCCTGCTCGATCTCCAGCAGATGGGGGCTTAAGCGCATGAGGAGTTGCTCACCGGCCTCGGTAGGGGCCACGCTACGGGTGGTGCGGGTTAACAGACGGACTTCCAGCCTCGTTTCCAGATTGCGCATTGCGTGGCTGAGCGCCGACTGAGATACCCCAAGCTGCGCCGCGGCGCGGGTAAAGCTGCGCTCCCGGGCGACGACCATAAAGGAAAGCAGATCGTTGAAGTTGTCTTTTAACATGGCGGTTTACTCGATTTATGAAATGAATTCATGGTTCCTTTCTGATTATGCACTCTAATGCTCCCCATGGCTTTACGCTACTGTTAACGCAACAGTAAACGAGGAGTTAATCATGAAAATTATCCGTAGCGGTTCGTTACCTTCCATTCAGGGGCCAGAGGCCTGGTTTACCGGCTGCGTGCGCATTGACGCGCCTTTCCAGGCGACTGAACCGGCAAAAGTCGGCGGCGCGACCGTCACCTTTGAATCCGGCGCACGTACCGCCTGGCATACGCATCCTCTTGGACAAACGCTGATCGTGACGCAGGGGCGCGGCTGGTTACAGGAGTGGGGGAAAGAGGCGGAACCGCTGAATCAGGGTGATATCGCCTGGATCCCACCCGGCGTGAAGCACTGGCATGGCGCAAGCGCGCAGACGGCCATGACCCATATCGCCATCGCAGAAGCTGTCGACGGGAGCCCGGTGGCATGGCTGGAGAAGGTCACCGACGAGCAGTATCCGAACGAGTAGTCTGGCGTTTCGTAAACAAATTATTAACGTTATGATTCGATCCGTTTTCTTCAGCATGTGCAGGCGGAACGGTGAAAATCAATATCATAGGCACCAGCGGAAGTGGGAAAAGCACGTTTGGCAGGCGAATCGCGGAGGCGCTGGCTATCCCTTACATTGAGATGGACAGGCTTTACTGGCGAGCGAACTGGCAGGGAACACCGGATGATGAGTTTCTTGCTACCCTGGAAAAAGCGCTCGCCGCCTCGCCTGACTGGGTCCTGGACGGGAATTACAACCGCACACGCGACGTTAAGTGGCGCGACGTCGATCTGGTGGTGTGGATAGATCGTGGGTTTATCCGCACGCTCTGGCAGGCGGTGACGCGGGCCTCCAGACGCGCCTGGCACAAACAGGAGCTCTGGCCCGGCACGGGGAACCGCGAAAGCTTTCGTCGGTCGTTCCTTAGCAAGGACTCTATTATCATCTGGACGATCAAAACCTGGCGCAGCAACCGCAAACGATATGAGGCGGATATACAAAACCCGCAGTACGCACACATTCGCTTTCTCCGCATTACCCGACGGCAGGATGCGGAAAGACTCATTACATCGCTCAAATCACGCCGATGACAGACTCTCTATTGCCGTTTTCCGGCAATCCAAATGTAAATTAATTGTTTCTCAGAGGTGAAATCCACCTTTAATAATGACGACATGTTAAGTCAAACGAGAACGCAACATGTCATGGCGAATCAGCATTCTGGATAAAAGCCCCGTCGCAGAACACGAAACAGCCGCCGATGCGCTGGCGCGAACCTTAGCACTGGCGCAACAGGCAGAAACGCTGGGTTATCACCGCTTCTGGATTGCCGAACACCACAATACCCCGCAGCTTGCCAGCCCCTCGCCGGAGCTGCTGATTGCCTGGATCCTCGGGCAAACAAAACGTATTCGCGTGGGCTCGGGCGGCGTCATGCTGCAACATTACAGCCCCTATAAAGTCGCCGAAAATTTTAACGTACTGGCCGCCATTGCGCCGGGCCGGGTTGATCTGGGCGTTGGCAAAGCGCCCGGCGGTCTGCCGCTCTCTACCCGCGCCTTGCAGCACGGCCTTAATCCGCAGGAAAAAGGCAGCTTTGCTGAACAACTGACGCAGCTCGATCGCTGGATCCGCCCTGAAAATCAGTCAGCGGAGGAGGACGTTCGCGCCACGCCGCTGCCGCCGGTGCCTGCCCGGGGGTTTCTGCTGGGCGCCAGCACAGAAAGCGCGCTGCTGGCGGCCTCCCTCGACTGGCATTTTGTCTTTGCCGCCCATCTGAACGGTGATCCTGAGCTGCTGCGCGAGGTCGTCACAGCCTGGCGTCAACACAGCGTCCGGGAGGTGATTGTGGCCGTGCAGGCCATTGTTGCCCCAACCCAGGCTGAGGCCGATGCGCTGGCGCAGAAGGTTGAAGTGTGGGGCGTGGAGCTGGCAAACGGACAGCGCGTCACCGTCGCCAGCGAAGAACAGGCCTACGCCTTTGCGCGGCAGGCAGGGAGTGAACCGGTGCGCATCGGGCGTCGGGCGCAGTCTCTGCTGGCCGGAACGGCGGCGTCGGTGCTTGAACAGCTCAACGCGCTGCATCAGCAGTGGGGGATTGACGAATTTATCATCGACACGCCGGTCGCTGATGGCGCAACGCGCGTACAGTCCCTGCGACTGCTGGCCGAGGCGCGTCTTAACAGGGAGGTTACCGTATGAGCTTTAGCGAACAACTGATTGCCTGGCGCCGTGAGCTGCACCAGAACCCTGAACTCTCTGGTCAGGAGGTCGAAACAACGGCGCGCCTGCGCGAGTGGCTGACGGCAGCCGGGATTGCCCCGCTGCCTTACGATCTCCAGACCGGGCTGGTTGCGGAGATCGGCACGGGCAACGCACTGGTTGCGCTGCGCGCCGATATCGACGCGTTACCCATCGACGAGCGCAGCGGGGTGCCGTTTAGCTCCCGGCGCGCCGGGGTGATGCATGCCTGCGGACACGACATTCACACCAGCGTGATCCTCGGCGCCGCGCTAAAGCTGAAAGAGCGGGAAGCCTCGCTCAACGGTCGCGTGCGGATCCTGTTCCAGCCAGCGGAAGAGAATTTCGGCGGAGCAAAAAGCATGGTGCGGGCCGGGGCGTTACGCGACGTACGCGCGATTTTCGGGATGCATAACGAGCCGTCACTGCCGGTCGGCGAGTTTGCCACGCGCGGCGGCCCGTTCTATGCCAACGTTGATCGCTTCGTTATTCACGTGACCGGCAAAGGCGCGCATGCCGCACGTCCCCATGAAGGCAACGACGCCATCGTGCTCGCAAGCCAGCTGGTAACCGCGCTGCAAAGCGTAGCCAGCCGTAACGTCAACACGCTGGATTCGGTTGTTCTGAGCGTGACGCGCATCGCCGGGGGGAATACCTGGAACGTGCTGCCGGAAAGCGTTGAGCTGGAGGGCACGCTGCGCACGCACCGCACGGAAGTGCAGCAGAACGTGAAAGCGCGCGTCGGTGAAATCGCCGCCGGATTTGCCAGCGCCTTTAGCGCGCAAATCAACATCACCTGGTACGCCGGGCCCACCGCGCTGGTGAACGATGAGCACTGGGCCGGGTTTGCCACCTCGGTCGCGCGCGAAGCGGGATATGAAACCCGGCATGCGGAACTGCACATGGGCGGGGAGGATTTCGCGGTCTATCTGCAAAACATACCCGGCGCGTTTGTCAGCATTGGCAGCAACAGTCCGTTTGGGTTACATCACCCGGCATTTAACCCGGACGAAGCATTAATCGAACCCGCTGCCCGCTATTTTGCTCAGCTCGCGGAAAAAGCCCTGCAACACGTTTAATTAATTTGAGGTGAATATGTCTGCACATCGTCAATTGCGGCTGGGGACCATTTTGCATGGTGCATCCGGAAATATGTCTGCCTGGCGCCACCCGGCGGCGGTCGCGGATGCCAGCATTAATTTTGATTTCGTTAAAGAAACGGCTTCAAAAGCAGAAGAGGGCAAGCTCGACTTTATATTTGTGGCCGACGGCCTTTATATTAACGAGAAATCCATTCCGCATTTTTTAAACCGCTTTGAGCCGCTGACGGTGTTGTCCGCGCTGGCGAGTATCACCTCGCGCCTGGGGCTGGTCGGCACGTTATCCACCTCCTACAGCGAGCCTTTCACCGTTGCACGCCAGTTCGCCAGCCTCGATCACCTGAGCAACGGACGCGCGGGCTGGAACGTGGTGACGTCACCGCTGGAAGGGTCAGCCAGGAACTTCTCCCGCGAAAAACACCCGGAGCATGCGCTGCGCTACCGCATTGCCGATGAGTATCTCGACGTGGTGAAGGGGCTGTGGGATTCCTGGGAAGGGGATGCCTTTATCCGCAATAAAGAGAGCGGACAGTTCTTTGATGCGTCGAAACTGCATACTCTTGATCACCACGGTGATTTCTTCCAGGTTTCCGGCCCGCTGAATATTGGCCGCACGCCGCAGGGACGTCCGATTGTCTTTCAGGCTGGCGCGTCCGACGACGGTAAAAAGCTGGCGGCAAAACACGCTGACGCCATCTTTACCCACCATGACACGCGGGAAGAAGCCCAGGCTTTTTACCGCGATGTTAAACAGCAGCTGGAAAGTCACGGCCGCCGCGCAGAGGATTTACATATATTCCAGGGCGTCAGCGTGATTGTTGGAAACGACGCCGATGACGTAGAAAACCAGTATCAAACTACGGCGGCACTGGTCTCCATTAATGATGCGCTGAATTACCTCGGACGTTATTTCGAGCATCACGACTTCAGCCAGTATCCCCTCGACGCGCCGTTCCCGGATATTGGCGATTTGGGCAAAAACAGCTTCCGCAGCACCACCGATGAAATCAAGCGTAACGCCCGTGAGCGCAACTTAACTCTGCGTCAGGTCGCGCTGGAAGCCGCATCGCCGCGCCCGCGTTTTTCCGGCACACCGGAGCAGGTGGCCGATGGTTTACAGGCCTGGTTCGAAGAGAAGGCGGCGGATGGCTTCATCATTCAGGGCGGCACGCCGGACACCTTCCCGCGCTTTGTCGACCAGGTGGTGCCCGTTTTACAGGCGCGCGGCCTGTTCCGCACCGACTATCCCGGCACCACGCTGCGCGAAAGTCTGGGCTTAGACGAGCCCAAAAATCAGTTCACACAACAATAAAAGAGAAAAATGCTATGCAGAAATCATCGCTTATTCTGGCGCTTGCGCTGGCCTTTACCCCTGCCGTCTGGGCAGAGAACGTCAATATTAACGGCACCGGCGTGAGCATTGAGGCCAATAAAACGCCGATCAATACCGCCAAAAACAGCGATGCGATCGCGCAACTGCCGAAAGACTATCGTTTTGCCGTGCCGGGGAAATTTACCGTGGCGGTGGCGGGACTGAATCAACCGCCACTGACGGTCTTTTCCGACGACAACAAAACTCTGCTGGGAAGTGAGGTCGACATCGCGCGTCTGGTAGCGGACAGCCTCGGACTGGAGCTGAACGTGGTGCCCACCTCCTGGGAGGATTGGCCGCTGGGGGTTGCCTCCGGGAAATACGACGCGGCTATCAGCAACATCACCGTCACTAAAGCGCGCAAAGAGAAGTTCGACTTCGCCACCTACCGCAAGGATTCACTTGGCTTCTACGTGAAATCCACCAGTCCGATCAACTCGCTTGTGAAGGCAGAGGATATCGCCGGGCTGCGCATCATCGTGGGTTCCGGCACCAACCAGGAGGCCATCCTTCTGGCATGGAACGAAGAGAACCTCAAAAAAGGGCTTAAACCCTTTACGCCGATCTACACCAAAGACGACGCGGCCCAAACGCTGGCGCTTCAGTCCGGACGCGCGGACGCCTACTTTGGCCCGAACGTGATCGGTGCCTGGAAAGCGGCGCTTAACGGTAAAACCAAACTGGTCGGCAGCGTCGACGGCGGCTGGCCGAAGGCGGCGCATATCGCGGTGACGCTGAAAAAAGGCAGCGGCCTGGTCGAGCCGGTTCAAACCGCGCTGAACGGCGCGATCAAGAACGGAGATTACGACAAAGTGCTGAACCGCTGGGGGGAAGGCGTGGAGCGTATCCCCAGTTCCGAAGTTAACCCGGCGGGTCTGGGCGATTAAGGAGGCGCTATGCGCGAACAATTTCGTGACGTTTCGCCGGAAGATGCCGATCTTCAGCCCATTATCGAGGGGCTTTTCGGTGAGTACGCCGCTCGTTACGGCGACTACTTTTCAAAGGATGCGGAAGTCGAGCTGACAGAGTGGTACCTGGCGCCGCAGGGGCTGTTTATCGTCCTGGAGCGCGATGGCGAGATCATCGCCACCGGTGCGTACAAGCCCTTCGACGAACATACCGCAGAGATCAAACGCATCTGGACGAATAAAACGCTGCGCCAGCAGGGACTGGCCGCGCGCGTAGTACAGGAGCTGGAGCGCCGGGCGGTGCTGGCGGGCTACAGCCGCATCTACCTGACCACGGGGTTTCGCCAGCCGGAGGCGGTGCGGCTCTATCTCAGTCAGGGGTATCAGCCGCAGTTCGATCTTAACCGTGATCCGGAAGAGTATAGCCAGCCGCCGTTCGACGGTCGGCTGCGTTTCACCAAGACGCTGATCCGCGAAGCGCTCAGCAAAACCGCATAAGGAGCGACGATGAGCAACGTTGAAACCATAAAAGTGGTCCCGGCACGTTATCCGCTGCGCGCTGCTGGCGCCGTGGTGGCGCTGTTTGTGCTGGCGGTCGTGATCCAGTCCGTGGCCTTTAATCCGCGCTGGGAATGGGCGGTATTTGCCCGCTGGTTCTTCGACCCGGTGATCCTCGAAGGCGTCGGCCAGACGCTGCTGCTGACGTTGATAAGCACCGTACTGAGCGTGGTGATTGGCGGCATGCTGGCGCTGGCGAGGCTCTCGTCATCATGGCTGTTGAGCAGCCTGGCGTGGGGGTACATCTGGCTGTTCCGTTCCCTGCCGCTGATCGTGGTGCTGATTATCCTCTATAACTTCTCCTATCTCTACGACACGCTCTCTCTCGGCGTGCCTTTTACCGGCATTACCTGGGGCAGCTTTGAAACCATCAATGTTCTCGGGCAGTTTTCTACCGCCATCGTGGGGCTGACGCTGGTGCAGAGCGCCTATACTGCGGAGATCATTCGCGGGGGGTTCCTTGGGGTCGACCACGGTCAGTATGAGGCGGCCGCTGCGCTGGGGCTGCCGGCGTGGCGTCGCACGGTGCGCATAATTCTCCCGCAGGCGCTGCGCACCATCCTGCCGTCCGGGTTTAACGAAATCATCAGTCTCGCCAAAGGGACGGCGATGGTTTACGTGCTGGCGATGCCGGAACTGTTCTACACGATCCAGATGATTTATAACCGCACCCAGGAGGTGATCCCGCTGTTGATGGTGGGAGCCGTCTGGTATCTGGTGATCACCACCGTACTGTCTGCCATCCAGCATGTTATTGAGCGTGGACTCGCCCGCAGCGAGCGCCGCTCCGCCGTAAACCAGAACCGGGCGACCAGTCGCGCGCGTTCCGTCACCACTTCGCCAGCACAGGAGCCTGTTCATGCAAGCCTCTCCTGAAGGACACATTTCCATTACCGGCGTCAGTAAGTTTTTTGGCCGACATAAAGCGCTCGATAACGTCACGCTTGAGATCCCGCCGGGCTCCGTGACGGTGATCCTTGGCCCCTCTGGATCGGGAAAATCGACGCTGCTGCGCACCATTAACCATCTGGAGCGCGTAGACGAAGGCTTTATTCAGATTGACGGGGATTACATCGGCTATCGCCGTCAGGGTGACAAACTCTACGAGCTCAAAGAGAAAGAGATCCTCAAACAGCGCGTCAACGTTGGGTACGTGTTTCAGAACTTCAATCTTTTTCCGCATCTCACGGTGCTGGAAAACCTGATTGAAGCACCCATCGCGCATAAAAAGTTCAGTAAAAAAGAGGCTGTTGAAAACGCCTACAGCCTTCTGGATGTGGTAGGACTGCGCGATAAAGCCGATGCCTGGTCGCGTCACCTCTCCGGCGGCCAGCAGCAGCGTATCGCCATTGCCCGCGCGCTGGCGCTGCGCCCGCGCGTGATGCTGTTTGATGAACCCACCTCGGCGCTGGATCCAGAACTGGTTGGCGAAGTGCTGGACGTGATTAAAAAGCTCGCCCGTTCCGGCACTACGCTGGTGGTGGTTACCCATGAGATCGGCTTTGCCCGGGAAGTGGCGGACCAGGTGGTATTTATGGTCGACGGTAAAATTGTGGAGCAGGGCAGCAGCGACGAAGTGTTAAACCGACCGTCGCATCCGCGAACGCGCCAGTTCCTCTCAAAAGTGCTGTAAGGAGCGCAGATGAAATATGGACTCCTGGCGGGGCTGGTCTTCACGACGGCGAGCTACGCCAGCATTGATTTAAAGGCCAACGAACAGCCGCTGCCGGTGACGGTTGATCAACAGGCAGTGGCGAAAATCCCGGCGAACTATAAATTTGTTGAGCCGGGGACCCTCACGGTGGCGATTTCAGCGCTGAATTCTCCGCCGCTGGCGCTGCTGGCCAGTGATAACCGCACCCGTATTGGCAGCGACCCGGATATCGCCCGGTTGCTGGCGGGCAGTCTGGGGCTGAAGCTGAAGCTGGTGCCAACGGCGTGGGAAGACTGGCCGCTGGGGATCACTTCCGGGCGCTATGACGTGGCGTTGGTGAATATCGCCGTCACCGAGCAACGTAAGGCGAAGTTCGATTTTGCGACCTATCGCGTCGATTCCCTCGCCTTCTCGGTGAAATCCACCAGCAACGTACAGTCGATCACCCGTGCGAAAGATCTGGCCGGTAAAAAGGTGATTGTCGGGTCAGGCACCAATCAGGAACGTATTCTGCTGGGCTGGAACGAAGAGAATAAAAAGGCCGGGCGCGAGCCTGCGTTGCCGGTTTATCTGACCGACGACGCCTCAGGCAATCTTTATATTCAGTCCGGCAGGGCGGATGTTTTCTTTGGACCGCAGTCCGTTTCGGCCTACAAAGCCGCCTTAACCGGCAAAACCCGCGTCGTGGGATTAGGGCCGAAGAAAGCCTATGTCGCCACCACAACCAAAAAAGGTAATGGGCTGGTGTATGCGTTGCAGGCTGCGCTGGACGGTGCGATTAAGCGCGGGGAGTATCAAAAGGTGCTGGCGCGCTGGGGGGAGGCGGGCGAAGCGGTGACGTCTTCTGACGTTAACCCGCCCGGGATAACCTACTAATGGTGCTCTACACTTAGGGTTTTCATCCCTGAGGGGGCAACATGATCAACCTCTATGGCGTACCCGGCTGGGGATCGGCAATCAGTGAAGTGATGCTGACTCTGGCAGACATCCCGTATCAGTTCGTCAACGTGGACGGGTTTGACCAGCCCGGCCCGCAGCGCGAATTGCTGTTGAAACTGAACCCGCTGTGCCAGGTGCCGACGCTGGAACTGGAAAACGGGGCGATCGTGACGGAAACCGCAGCGATCGCCCTGATGGTGCTCGACAGACGTCCCGACCTCGCGCCGCCCGTAGGGCAGGCCGAGCGCCAGCAGTTTCAGCGCCTGCTCATCTGGTTTGTGGCGAACGTCTATCCCACCTTTACGTATGCAGATTACCCGGAACGCTGGGTGCCTGATGCCCCGGAACAGCTGAAGAAAAATTGCATTGAGTACCGAAAATCGCTCTATCTGTGGTTCGACAGCCAGCTCAGCGCCTCGCCGTTTGCGTTTGGCAAACAGCTGACGCTGCTTGACGTCTATATTGTCGTTGCGCGTACCTGGGGGCCACGTCATGAGTGGTTTGCCACTAACACGCCTAATATTACCGCCGTCGCGGATGCCGTCTGCGCGCTGCCGGAACTGCACAAGGTGCTAAAAGCTAACGATATAATCTGATAACGTGGAACGCTCACCTATAAAAGGAGCCCTGCCCATGCCACACGTTGATATCAAATGTTTTCCACGCGATCTGACTGACGAACAAAAAACGGCCCTGGCGGCGGATATCGCCGAAGCGATCGCCCGTCATCTGAACAGCAAAGATCGCTCAATCTCCGTGGCGCTTCAGGAGGTTCAGGAAGCTGACTGGAAGGCGCAGGTCTGGGATACCGAGATCGGCCCGAAATTGGATGAACTGATTAAGAAGCCCGGTTATTCGATGTAACTTGCCTGCCGGGTGGTGCAATATCACCCGGCGCTCCTCGCTTTTATTCCCTTTCGCAAAAATCGATAATAAAAACCATAACGATTCCGCTACAATTCATCCTTCCGAACAATATTCGTTGAATCAGCAGGTAAGCACTGCAACTGCACCAGATTAAGTACAAATTAGTAAAAGGATAATTTTTCCATGACAAAATTACCTCAGTTTTCACTCGCCTTTATTCATCCTCGTTACTGGCTCAGCTGGGCAGGCATTGCCGCGCTCTGGTGCACGGTTCAGCTTCCGTACCCGCTGCTGTTGAAAATAGGTCACGGGCTTGGGCGTCTGGCTATGCGCCTGCTTCCACGCCGCGTGGAGATCGCCAGACGAAATCTTGAGCTTTGCTTTCCTGATATGAAAGAGGACGAGTGCGAGCGTTTACTTGAGCGTAATTTTGAATCGGTTGGAATGGGCGTCATCGAAACGGGGATAGCGTGGTTCTGGCCAGACTGGCGCGTACGGAAACACTTCAGCGTAACCGGCTACGAACATATGGAACAGGCGCGGGCGCAAGGAAGGGGAGTGGTGCTCATTGGCATGCATTTTCTCACGCTGGAATTAGGCGCACGCATCTTTGGCATGCTCAACGCGGGTATTGGTGTGTATCGTCCCAACAATAATGCGTTGCTCGACTGGCTGCAAACGCGCGGTCGTCTGCGTTCCAATAAAACCATGCTTGACCGCTATGACCTGAAGGGCATGATCCGCGCGCTGAAGCAAAACGAGATCCTGTGGTATGCCCCGGACCACGATTATGGCAAAACGAATAGCGTGTTTGTGCCGTTTTTTGCCGTCCCGGACGCCGCGACAACTGCCGGGAGCTACATGCTGGTGAAAAGTGCCAGACCGGCCGTGATCCCGTTTGTACCGCGCAGAAAAGCAGACGGCACAGGGTATGAGCTGATTATTCTGGAAGATATTAGCGATACCTTGCAGGGAGGCGACAAAGCGTCGGTGGCCACGCAAATGAACAGAGCGATTGAGCGCGCCGTGATGATGGCGCCTGAGCAATATATGTGGCTGCATCGCCGGTTCAAAACCCGCCCTGAAGGCCAGCCGGACCGGTATAAACGCAAAAAACAGGTCGCGTCTACTGCAAGAACCTTTTCTGCCAGCGATATTTCGGACCGGTCGAGTATCCAGCAGTAGCCCGGCAGGGCGGATGCCGGTGCGCTCCGCCCTTTATAAATCCTGCCGCGCTGGATAGAATTACCGCATCCATATTGACGGGATGCCCAACATGACCGGAAGAGTCGATTATCATCTGGAAAAATACCTCCTCACCGAAGCCGGCGAGCCGGAACGTCTGACGCGCCAGTGGGCGGAGGTGATGCGCGAGTGTCATGACCAGAAATCCGGGGCAGAAGAGCGGCTGCGTCTCGCGCTGCTGAACGTGGATTATGTGACCAGCTTTGAGCTTCCCTTCCGGTTACTTCTTACCCGTGCACCGCAGCTGATTGATAGCATCAGAAATGAGTTTCAGCTCAGTCAAAAAAATGTCCTGTTCAACGGGAAGCGGTTTGGCTGCGTCTACAGCCTTAAACAGGATTTGAACGGCATTCCCGATGAATTTACCTACCACCTGAAGACCCGTATTCAGCGAATCGATGCGTCCGGCGGTTCGGAAGTGCCTTACCGGCAAATCGCTCAGCAGGTGAAAGCCCCCCGCGAGCGCCTCCAGCTGGCGCTGGAACAGGGGCTTGCGGTCACCGCGCTTGACGGGCTTTTCTGGTTTGGCCTCCAGCGCATAGCCGCCGAGGTGCAGCGGTTAAGGAAGACCGGGATGAGAATAGTGACGTCCGATACGGAGGTGTTCGACACCCTTACCGGAACAACACGGCGCATTCCGGTTTATCGTCTTGAGGACGCTGCCGCTACTTAGCCTGGAGCAGGATCGCCAGCAGCCCAGGAAAGCGGGCGTCCAGATCCTCTCTTCTCAGTGAGATCATATTCTCGCGCCCCTGCGGGCGCTGCCAGATCACGCCGCTGTCGCGCAGCACGCGCCAGTGGTGAGTCATAGTGGATTTCACCACCTCTTCCGGGCGCAGTGCGTTACAGCTCAGTTCGCTGCCGTCGGCCAGCCTGCGAATAATCGCTAATCGCAGCGGGTTGCCGAGGGCGAATAGCACATTTTCCAACACTATTTGTTCAGGTTCCGGGTGGTTTGGGATCATCGTTTTCCTGCGTCTCGCGTGAGATTGAGCTATATCAACGATAGGTCAACCGTTAAAAAATAGTTCGATAATACTCGTACAATAGGACTATTATAACAAACGAACGAACACGCGACCATCCCGGTCGTCACAAACCAGTCATGAAGACTTAAGGAAATATCATGCCCCGACCCATTCCACTCGAACGTTATCGCAACATCGGTATCTCCGCGCATATCGATGCGGGCAAAACAACCACCACTGAGCGCATCCTGTTTTACACCGGGATGAGCCACAAGCTGGGTGAAGTACACGATGGCGCGGCAACCACCGACTGGATGGCGCAGGAGCAGGAGCGCGGGATCACCATTACGTCGGCGGCGGTAAGCTGTTTCTGGCCCGGTATGGACAGAGGCTTTGAACCGCACCGCATCAATATTATCGACACCCCCGGGCACGTGGATTTCACCATTGAGGTGGAACGTTCCATGCGTGTGCTCGACGGCGCGGTAATGGTCTATGACTCCGTCGGCGGCGTGCAGCCGCAGTCGGAAACCGTCTGGCGTCAGGCGAATAAATATCATGTTCCGCGTCTGGCGTTCGTCAATAAAATGGACCGCCCGGGCGCAGATTTCTTCCGCGTGGTGCGGATGATGCAGGAGCGGCTGAAAGCCAATCCGGTCCCGATTGTGATCCCCGTGGGGGCAGAAGAACACTTCACCGGCGTGGTGGATCTCATCAAGATGCGCACCATTCTGTGGGACGATGCGACGCAGGGCATGGCGTTCAGCTATGCGCCAGTGCCTGACGATCTGCTGAGCACCGCCCAGGCGTGGCGAGAAAAAATGGTTTCGGCTGCGGCAGAAGCCAGCGATGAGCTTATGGATAAGTACCTTGAGACGGGCGAACTGGATGAAGCGGAAATCATCAAAGGGCTGCGGATCCGGACCATCTCCGGTGAAATACAGCCCATGCTGTGCGGCAGCGCGTTCAAGAACAAAGGCGTGCAGCGCATGCTCGACGCGGTAATTGAATTGATGCCGTCTCCACTGGACGTGCCTGCTATTGATGGGGTTGACGAAGACGGACAGCACGCCGAGCGCCACCCAAGCGATGATGAACCGTTCTCGGCGCTGGCCTTCAAGCTGATGAGCGATCCGTACGTCGGCCAGCTGACCTTCATCCGCGTCTATTCCGGCATACTGCGCAAAGGTGGCGCGGTGTACAACCCGGTGAAGGGCAAGAAAGAACGTATCGGGCGCATCGTGCTGATGCATGCCAACGATCGCCATGAGGTGGACGAGCTGCGTGCAGGGGATATCGCAGCCTGTGTCGGGCTGAAAGACGTTACCACCGGTGACACGCTGACCGACCCGAATGCGGTGATCACCCTTGAACGGATGGAGTTCCCGGACCCGGTTATTTCGCTGGCGATTGAGCCGAAAACCAAGGCCGATCAGGAGAAAATGGGGATTGCCCTACAGCGCCTGGCTGCGGAAGATCCGTCGTTCCGCCTGCACACGGACGAAGAGTCCGGACAGACCATTATCTCCGGGATGGGCGAGTTGCATCTGGAGATCATCGTTGACCGCATGAAGCGTGAATTTGGCGTTGAGGCGAACATTGGTCGTCCGCAGGTCACCTACCGTGAAACCCTGCGTAAAGCGGTGAAGGATATAGAAGGTAAATTTGTCCGACAGTCCGGCGGGAAAGGGCAGTACGGTCATGTGGTTCTGAGCCTTGAGCCGTTAGCCGCCGGGAGTGGTTTTGTGTTTGAAGATGCCACCAAAGGCGGGGTGGTGCCGCGGGAGTACATCCCGTCGGTGGAAAAAGGCTTGCGAGAAGCCATGAATACGGGAGTGCTGGCGGGCTATCCGGTGGTGGATGTGAAAGCGACCCTGACGTTTGGTTCCTACCATGACGTTGACTCCTCGGAGATGGCCTTCCGCATGGCGGCGATCCTCGGCTTCAAAGAGGGCGCACGGCGGGCGGATCCGGTTATTCTTGAGCCGGTCATGCACGTTGAGGTGGAAACGCCGGAAGAGTACGCCGGGAACATTATGGGCGATCTCTCCTCCCGTCGCGGCCTGGTGCAGGGGATGGCAGAGCAGTACGGCAGCCAGATTATTCGCGCTGACGTCCCGCTGGCTGAGATGTTTGGCTACGCCACCACGCTGCGCTCGATGTCCCAAGGGCGCGCGACGTATACGATGGAGTTCGATCATTTTGCGGAAGCTCCGCGGAATGTGGCGGATGAGATCATTGCGAAGCGTGTGAAGTAATAAAAAGCCCTCCTCCTCAGGAAGAGGGCTTTTCTTTTTTGAGGTGCGTTAATCCAGCGCCTTCACCATTTTCCCGCTCGCGACAAACGTACCCGCACCCAGATGATGCAGCGTATTCAGCTTATCCCCGTCAAACTGCCAGCGTCCGGCGACAAATGCGCGTTCATCCGCCGCGGCGGAAACCACTTCGCCAAACAGAGTGTCATATTTCTCGGCCGCAGAGGTTACAGGTAATAACCGGCCCTCCATCCACGCCAGACATTTCTCTTCTATAACCGGCAGGCCAAGCTCAGGGCCATAAATAACCGGGATCCCGTAGCAGTTGAATTTATCCTCGTCGCGCCCGCTGACGCTGCCGACCGCCCAGGTCCAGTTGGCTGCCGCCACGCCGGGGATCACAATGCCGAATTTCCCGCTGCGTTCGATCAACTCCCGTGACCACGCGCTTTTGTCTACCACAATCGCGATACGCGGGGGCTCAAATTCCACCGGCATAGACCATGCGGCGGCCATGACGTTGCGACGATCGATGGTCTCATCCCGGCTGGTGATGAGCACGGTTGGACCGTGATTCAGAAGACGGCTGGCATGGCGTAATCCAACAGGGCGAAAGTGGTTCATAGGATCTCCTCATGTACACGATGAGTATGACGAAAAAGCACTTTTGCGCATATGCATAAGGGAAAATAGTTTATAAACAGGGGATATCACATCCTGGAGCAAATCATGTCCCCATTTCTGAGTGCTTATTTCGCCCGCACGGGCTGGCAGCAGCCCGTACAGGTTGATATCGATACCCTGCGGGGGCTGCATTTACACCATAACTGCGCAATCCCTTTCGAAAATATCGATGTTGTTTTGCCGCGTGAAATCCATCTGGACGACGGGTGTCTGGTGGATAAACTTGTCACCGCGCGGCGGGGGGGATATT
>Ga0268255_10000037_pt1 | contig 121894 bp, 106 predicted proteins | sample AgamicOrMarz_FD_200256 | JGI IMG/M metagenome (GOLD analysis project Ga0268255, IMG submission 200256) | Agave microbial communities from Guanajuato, Mexico - Or.Ma.rz (v2) (version 3) | ecosystem: Host-associated > Plants > Phyllosphere > Phylloplane/Leaf | place: Guanajuato, Mexico...
CGCTTTCGATCTCTCGTTAGCGGGAGGCGAATTCTACAGCGTTAGCCGCTGCTGTCAACACCTCTTTTTCACCGCTTTCGACCGAGAGGATCGAACCGTCAACAGGGCTCTACAACACCGCCCCACCAACTCCTTCCAGGCTTCGATGAGCTGAAGCAGGTCGCTGTGGAAAACATCGTAACTCGTTGAATCTCAAGGAGTTTTCCGTTTCGACTGCGCCGGAAGTGGGGCGAATTATAGACACCTGAAATCTGCCGTCAACCCTTAATTTTACTTTTCTATCAATAAGTTGCGTGACACCCGATAAAACAGCGCTTCATCCAAGGAAACGCTTCTATATAGAGGTTACAAAACACCCGCCTCCCGGAATGCGCTAACTGCCACCTCATCCAACCCCAACACCCGCTGCAGGATCTCCAGCGTGTGTTCACCTAACAAGGGAGGTGCATTGCGGTACTCCACCGGCGTTTCGGAAAGGCGAATCGGACTCGCCACCTGCGGTACTTTTCCGGCGAGCACGTGAGGCAATTCAATAGCCAATCCGCGAGATTGCACCTGAGGGTCGGCGAACACCTGGGCCAAGTCATTGATCGGCCCACACGGCACGCCCGCCTGCTCCAACTGAGCCACCCATTCGGCGGTGGTCTTGAACACCGTCACCTGGCGAATCAGCGGAATCAGCACCGCCCGATTCGCCACCCGCAGCTTGTTCGTAACAAAACGTGGATCATCAGCCCATTGAGGCTGACCGGCCACCTCAGCGAATTTCCGAAACTGGCCGTCATTTCCTACAGTGAGAATGAAGTCGCCGTCAGCCGTAGGAAAATCCTGATAAGGCACGATATTCGGGTGAGCATTGCCCAACCGCTTCGGCGCATTGCCGGTGGTCAGGTAGTTCATTGCCTGGTTTGCCAGGCAGGCCACTTGAACATCCAATAACGCCATATCAATGTGCTGCCCACCTCCGACCTGATCGCGATGAGCCAGCGCTGCCAAAATGGCAACGGTCGAATACAACCCGGTAAGGATATCTGTCAGCGCGACCCCAACCTTCACCGGCCCAGCGCCCTCATCACCTTCGGGCCGACCGGTGAGGCTCATCAAGCCACCCAACCCTTGGATCATGAAGTCATACCCGGCGCGCTTGGCGTAAGGGCCAGTCTGGCCAAAGCCGGTGATCGAGCAATAAATCAATTGTGGATTGATTGCCTTCAACGATGCGTAGTCCAGACCATAGGCAGCCAGGCCGCCCACTTTGAAGTTCTCGATCAGGATGTCCGATTTCGCCGCCAGCTCTCGTACCAGCCGCTGCCCCTCCGGACGCGTAAAGTCGATGGTCACCGACTGCTTGTTACGATTGGCCGACAAGTAATAAGCCGCCTCGGTCGTGTTCTCGCCACGACCGTCCTTGAGGAAGGGAGGCCCCCAGGCGCGCGTATCGTCTCCATTGCCGGGACGCTCGACCTTAATGACCTCGGCTCCCAGGTCCGCCAGGATCTGTCCGGCCCACGGACCGGCCAACACTCTCGATAAGTCCAATACCCGCAGATGCGAAAGCGCGCCCATGAGCGTTCTCCTATTAATAGAACGCCTGAATACCAGTCTGCGCGCGCCCCAGGATCAACGCGTGGACGTCGTGCGTGCCTTCATAGGTGTTCACAACCTCCAGGTTCACCAGATGGCGAGCGATGCCGAACTCATCGGAGATGCCGTTGCCGCCCAGCATGTCTCGCGCCATGCGCGCGATATCCAAGGACTTGCCACAGGAGTTGCGCTTCATGATCGAGGTGATCTCAACCGCGGCCGAGCCCTCATCCTTCATGCGCCCCAGACGCAGGCACCCTTGCAAGGCGAGAGTGATTTCAGTCTGCATATCGGCCAGCTTCTTCTGGATCAACTGATTGGCCGCCAGGGGACGACCGAACTGTTGCCGATCCAACGTGTATTGACGAGCGGTGTGCCAGCAGAATTCGGCAGCTCCCAAGGCCCCCCAGGAGATGCCATAGCGCGCCGAGTTCAGACAGGTAAACGGCCCCTTCAGCCCGCGCACGTCCGGAAAGATGTTTTCTTCAGGGACAAACACATTGTCCATGACGATCTCGCCAGTAATGGATGCCCGCAGCCCGACCTTGCCATGAATGGCCGGCGCACTCAGGCCCTTCCAGCCTTTCTCGAGGACGAAGCCACGGATATCACCGGCATCGTCCTTGCCCCAGACAACAAAGACATCAGCAATCGGGCTATTGGTAATCCACATCTTGCTGCCGGTCAGGCTGTAGCCGCCTTCCACTTTGCGTGCACGAGTAATCATCGCACCCGGGTCGGAACCGTGGTTCGGCTCGGTCAGACCAAAACAGCCGATCCATTCGCCTGACGCCAACTTCGGCAAATACTTCTGTTTCTGCGCCTCGGTGCCGAACTCATTGATCGGCACCATGACCAGCGAAGACTGCACGCTCATCATCGAGCGATAGCCGGAGTCCACGCGCTCCACCTCACGGGCGATCAGGCCGTAGCTGACGTAATTGAGCCCACTGCCGCCGTACTGCTCGGGAATGGTTGCGCCCAAAAGACCGACTTCCCCCATCTCACGGAAAATCGCCGGGTCGGTTTTCTCATGACGGAACGCTTCCAGCACCCTGGGCGCAAGTTTCTGCTGGGCGAACTGCTCGGCAGTATCGCGAATCATGCGCTCTTCTTCGGTGAGCTGTTGGTCCAGCAACAGCGGGTCGATCCAGTTGAAGCTCGCTTTACCAGCCATGAAAGAGTCCTCGCCAATGAAATGAAAATTCGTGGATTGATCCTAGGCGCCGTTTCCTACAAGGGCAAACGAGGATTCCGCATGGTGTTGTGCTAATTTCTCACTCCGTAAACGCTACGAGCCCGGCTTATTTCACCTATGAGTGAGGTTGATGTACATGCGCCGCAAAATCCCCAGCACCGCTGCACTGATCAGTTTCGAGGCTGCCGCCCGGCATGAGAGTTTCACCAAGGCCGCCCAAGAACTCTCTCTGACGCAAGGTGCCGTTTGCCGACAGATTGCCAGCCTTGAGGACTTCCTCAGCGTCGAGCTTTTCCGACGCTCGCGCCGCGGCGTCAAATTGACTGAAGCGGGCCTTTCCTACAGCCGCCGAGTCGCCGCGCAACTGGACGCCGTCGAGCGCGACACGCTTTCAGTCATGGGCCATACCGGTGCAAACGTAATCGAACTGGCTGTGGTCCCGACGTTCGGCACCCAGTGGCTGCTGCCACGCCTCAAGGATTTCCAGCAGCAGCATCCGGAAGTCACGGTCAACCTGACCAACCGCACACGCCCCTTTCTTTTCGCAGACACCGAGTTTGATGCAGCTATCTATTTTGGCGATGCCGATTGGTCTGGAACCGAGTCCCACAAACTGATGGGCGAAAATCCAATGCCCGTTTGCAGTCCTACCTTGTTGGGCGAGCACACAAGCCTGACGGCGGAGCTCATCGCCGAAATGCCCCTGCTCCAACAAACCACCCGCCCTTATGCCTGGCGCCAATGGTTCAACTCACAGGAGTTGAACATCGCACGCGACCTGACAGGCCCGCGTTATGAACTATTCTCCATGCTCGCCCAGGCGGCCATGCACGACATGGGAATAGCCCTGATTCCGCCGTTCCTGATTCAACGTGAGCTGGCGGAGAAAAGACTGGTCATTGCCAACCGCAATGCGCTTTCGAGTATCAAGGCTTACTACCTGATGATTCCCGAGCGAAAAGTCGAATCCGCGTCTCTCCGCGCTTTTCGGGACTGGCTGGTAAATCAAGCAAATTCATATCACATTGATTTATAAAGCTATTTTTATAGCCGACTCCGGTAGTACGCTAATTAAAAGCGCTACAGATATAAGTTTTTGTCGCATACAGTCAATCTGTCACGAACTTAGTACAGTAGTCTCACAACCGTTCAAATACGTGGCTTTGAGCCATATCGTGCCGCTCATGACGGTTCATTCATTGTGCCGATGGAAAATTTTGTAAATTTCCCATGAATCCCTTGAAAGGCGCGACCTACAAGGGGTCAGGCAGTAGAGTTGCGACATTCGGTCACAGGGTGACTTGTAGTTAATTTTTCGTCACCAGTCATAATCCCTTGAAGGCCTGGATTTTCGCCTGCAAAATGCCGCGCCCCGTCTGATTCGGCGGGATCGTGCTGATCGGCCGCCCCAGCCGCACCATCCGAAGTGCCTGGGTTTACTCAATAAGATCACGCAGGAGATTTGACGTGCACATTGGTGTTCCTCTCGAAACCCAGACGGGTGAAACGCGGGTTGCTGCTACCCCGGAAACCATCAAGAAGCTGATCGGCCAAGGCCATAAGGTCACTGTTCAAAGCGGCGCCGGCCTCAAGGCAAGCGTCACCGACAGTGCTTATGAAGCAGCAGGCGCAACTATTGGCAGCGCCAATGACGCGTTCGGTGCCGAGCTGATCCTCAAGGTGGTCGCCCCCAGCGACAGCGAACTGACGTTGATCAAGCGCGGCACCGTCCTGGTAGGCATGCTCAACCCGTTCAACAACGAAACCATCGCCAAGCTGGCCGAACACGGAGTGACCGCGTTCGCCCTTGAGGCCGCGCCACGGACCTCCCGTGCTCAAAGCCTGGATGTGCTGTCGTCCCAAGCCAACATTGCCGGCTACAAGGCGGTATTGCTGGCCGCGCACTACTACCCACGCTTCATGCCGATGTTGATGACCGCCGCAGGTACCGTGAAAGCGGCGCGCGTGCTGATTCTTGGCGCCGGCGTGGCCGGGTTGCAGGCGATTGCGACGGCCAAGCGCCTGGGGGCGGTGATCGAGGCGTCGGACGTGCGTCCGGCGGTAAAGGAACAAATCGAATCCCTCGGCGCCAAGTTCGTCGACGTGCCCTACGAGACGGACGAAGAGCGTGAATGCGCGGTCGGTGTCGGTGGTTACGCCCGGCCGATGCCCGCCAGCTGGATGCAGCGTCAGGCCCAAGCTGTGCACGAACGCGCCAAACAGGCTGACATTGTCATCACTACCGCGCTGATTCCGGGCCGCAAGGCACCGACCTTGCTCAGCGCCGAGACCGTCGCGCAGATGAAGCCAGGTTCAGTGGTCATCGACCTCGCGGCAGCCCAAGGCGGTAACTGCCCGCTGACCGTGGCCGATCAGGTAGTGGTGGAGAACGGCGTGACCATCGTCGGCCCGACCAACCTGGCCGGTGAAGTCGCCGCCGACGCTTCGGCACTGTACGCCCGTAACCTGCTGGACTTCCTGAAGCTGGTCTTCACCAAGGAAGGTCAGTTCGACGTGAACCTGGAAGACGACATCGTCGCCGCGTGCCTGATGTGCCGCGACGGCCAGGTCATCCGCAAAAACGCCTAAGCAGGGATTCAGACAATGGAAGAGCTTATCTCCCCCGGTATCTACAACCTGATCATCTTCGTGCTGGCGATTTATGTCGGTTACCACGTGGTCTGGAACGTAACACCCGCACTGCACACGCCGTTGATGGCAGTCACCAACGCCATTTCGGCGATCGTGATCGTCGGCGCGATGCTCGCCGCCGCGCTGACCGTAACACCGCTGGGCAAGACCATGGGCACCCTGGCTGTGGCCCTGGCTGCCGTGAACGTATTCGGTGGCTTCCTGGTAACGCGCCGCATGCTTGAGATGTTCAAGAAAAAAGCCCCGAAAGCCGTACAAGAAGAGGCGCCCAAGTAATGAGCATGAACCTGGTAACGACGCTCTACCTGATCGCGTCCATCTGTTTCATCCAGGCCCTTAAGGGGCTGTCGCACCCCACGACCTCTCGTCGCGGCAACCTGTTCGGCATGCTCGGCATGGCGTTGGCGGTGCTCACCACCGTTGGCCTCATCTATAAGCTGGGCGCTGAGCTAGCCACTGCGGGCATCGGCTATGTCATCGTCGGTCTGCTGATCGGCGGCACCGCCGGTTCGATCATGGCCAAGCGCGTAGAGATGACCAAGATGCCGGAGCTGGTGGCGTTCATGCACAGCATGATCGGCCTGGCCGCCGTGTTCATCGCCATCGCCGCCGTGGTGGAGCCGCAGTCCCTGGGCATCGTCAAGCAACTGGGCGATTCGATTCCGGCCGGTAACCGCCTGGAACTGTTCCTCGGCGCGGCCATTGGTGCAATCACCTTCTCCGGTTCGGTGATCGCCTTCGGCAAGCTGTCGGGCAAGTACAAGTTCCGCCTGTTCCAGGGCGCACCGGTACAGTTTGGCGGGCAGCACAAGCTCAACCTGATCCTGGGCCTGGCGACGCTGGGCCTGGGCGTGACGTTCATGGTCACGGGCAACTTCGGTGCTTTCGCCCTGATGCTGGCCCTGGCGTTCGTCCTCGGCGTGCTGATCATCATCCCGATTGGCGGCGCCGACATGCCGGTGGTGGTGTCGATGCTCAACAGTTATTCGGGCTGGGCAGCGGCCGGTATCGGTTTCTCGCTGAACAACTCGATGCTGATCATTGCTGGCTCCCTGGTGGGTTCGAGCGGTGCGATCCTGTCGTACATCATGTGCAAGGCCATGAACCGTTCGTTCTTCAACGTGTTGCTCGGTGGCTTCGGCAACAGTGCCGACGCGGGCGGTCCGGCCGGTGCGCAAGAAGCTCGCCCGGTGAAATCCGGCTCGGCTGACGACGCGACCTTCCTGCTGACCAACGCCGACACCGTGATTATCGTCCCAGGCTATGGCCTGGCGGTGGCGCGGGCTCAGCATGCGTTGAAAGAGCTGACCGAGAAGCTGACTCACCATGGCGTGACCGTGAAATACGCGATCCACCCGGTAGCCGGTCGCATGCCCGGCCACATGAACGTGCTGCTGGCTGAGGCCGAAGTGCCTTACGATCAGGTGTTCGAAATGGAGGACATCAACTCCGAGTTCGGCCAGGCTGACGTGGTGCTAGTGCTCGGCGCCAACGACGTGGTCAACCCGGCGGCGAAGAACGATCCGAAATCGCCGATTGCCGGCATGCCGATCCTCGAAGCGTTCAAGGCCAAGACCATCATCGTCAACAAGCGTTCGATGGCCAGCGGCTACGCCGGCCTGGATAACGAGCTATTCTACTTGGACAAGACCATGATGGTCTTTGGTGATGCCAAGAAGGTCATTGAAGACATGGTAAAAGCCGTCGAATAACTGACACGGCTTGTCACTAACGCCCCGACATGTCGGGGCGTTTTGATTTGTATCAAGGCTAAATGTTACTGATCCGGTAATGATGTTTTGCCTGCAACGCCCGTAATAGACGCCTTAAATGCGACTTTTGTAGCGGGTCGGGCACGGCGCGAATTCACTAGACTGCGCATCTTGCTTTTAGCCCGAGATAATCACCATGTACCGTGACCGCATCCGCCTGCCCTCGTTGTTGAATAAAGTGATGAGCGCTGCCGACGCAGCCCTGCTGATTGAAGACGGCATGACCGTTGGCATGAGCGGATTTACCCGCGCCGGTGAAGCGAAAGCAGTGCCCCACGCGCTGGCCGAGCGCGCCAAGGTCACCCCACTGCAAATCAGTTTGATGACCGGCGCAAGCCTGGGTAACGATCTCGACAAGGAGCTCACCGAGGCCGGGGTGCTGGCGCGGCGTATGCCCTTTCAAGTCGACAGCACGCTGCGCAAGGCAATCAACGCGGGCAAGGTGATGTTCATCGATCAGCACCTTTCGGAAACCGTCGAGCAATTGCGCAACGGCCAGCTCAAGCTACCCGATGTCGCAGTGATCGAAGCGGTGGCCATCACCGAACAAGGCCACATCGTGCCAACCACTTCGGTGGGCAACTCGGCCAGCTTCGCGATCTTCGCCCGACAAGTGATCGTCGAGATCAACCTGGCCCACAATCCGAATCTGGAAGGGTTGCACGACATCTATATTCCGACCTACCGCCCAACTCGCACGCCGATTCCCCTGGTGAAGGTCGACGACCGTATCGGCAGTACCGCGATTCCGATTCCGCCGGAAAAAATTGCCGCCATCGTCATTACCAACCAAGGCGACTCGCCGTCGACCGTCACCCCACCGGACAGCGAGACCCAGGCCATCGCCGACCACCTGATCGGCTTCTTCAAGCAGGAAGTGGCGGCAGGACGAATGAGCAACAAGCTCGGTCCTTTACAGGCCGGCATTGGCAACATCGCCAACGCGGTGATGTGCGGGCTGATCGACTCGCCGTTCGAGCAGTTGACCATGTATTCCGAAGTTCTTCAGGATTCGACCTTCGATTTGATTGACGCCGGCAAGCTGAGCTTTGCCTCTGGCAGCTCCATTACCTTGTCGAGCCGACGCAATGCTGACGTGTTCGGAAACCTGGAAAAGTACAAAGACAAACTGATCCTGCGCCCGCAGGAAATTTCCAACCATCCCGAAGTCGTACGTCGCCTGGGCATCGTCGGCATCAACACTGCCCTGGAGTTTGATCTGTACGGCAACGTCAACTCCACTCATGTGTGCGGTACGCGGATGATGAATGGCATCGGCGGTTCGGGGGATTTCGCCCGCAATGCGCACCTGGCGATCTTCGTCACCAAGTCCATTGCCAAGGGCGGGGCGATCTCCAGCGTCGTGCCGATGGTCAGTCATGTGGACCATACCGAGCATGACGTCGATATCCTGGTCACCGAAATCGGCTTGGCCGACCTGCGAGGCCTGGCGCCGAGGGAACGGGCGCGGGTGATCATCGACAATTGTGTGCACCCATCCTATCGCCAAGCGCTGAATGACTACTTTGAGGCAGCATGCGCCTTGGGTGGGCATACACCTCATATCCTGCGCGACGCACTGAGCTGGCACCTGAACCTTGAAGAGACCGGGCGGATGTTGGCGGTCTGATACAGCTGATCCACCAGTACAGCAAAAACAGTTTTGCGCGCCCTTTCCAAACGATGCCATCCATGACAAAAACTGTACTGCTGTACCGGTGTTTTCCTACAGTCTTTTCCCGCACTTATGGCTCGACAGCCATAAAATGCACCACTTAAGTGCAGACAAGTACAGTTGCTCCAATATCGACCAGTACACCGCTATTTAACAGTTAACTGGTCTCTCACAATACTGGTGAACTGTATCTAGAGAGACTGGCCAAACGAGAGGATCATGGGCACCAGTTAAACCACTACCTAATCCCGCCACAAGCGGAAGGATGTCAACCATGGAACGTACACTCAGTTCCGAGCTGTTTTTCGAAGACAAAGCTGAAAAAAACCAGGCTTCCCTGCCTCTTCGCGTTATCGCTAACCTGATGTTGTGGCAGCGCCGCATCGCCAGCCGCCACCAACTGGCTCGTCTGGATTCGCGCCTGCTGGCTGACGCCGGTATCAGCGAAGCCCAACGCTACGAAGAGCTGAGCAAGCCGTTCTGGCGCTAACTCAGCGTCGCTGGCCCTGACCCATAGGGTCCACCGCCAGCACCGAATTGAACAAACAAGACCCGTCGCGGGAAACCGCGACGGGTTTTGTCGTTTCAGAGGCTGAGAGTTATTGATAGACCAGGACTGAAACAGTTTTTGATAATTGCATAAGACACCGGTACAGTTCGCCAATAACACAAAGCGGTAAGGGGCAACGGTGGCAGCTGTCATCCAGCTGGATCTGCCTTAATATCCGTGTGAACGTGGCAAAGCGAGTCGAGCAAGCGCGCCTCTTGCAGCTACACGCACCGGCCTCACCTCATTTAATCCAAGGAGTTTCAACATGACCCGTCTTCGTCTGCTCAGCGCGGTGGCCTTGCTGGCCGTCGCCGCCCACTCCAACGCCAGCAGCTTCATCGTTACCACTGACTCCATCGTTGGCGCGCTCAAGGCCACATCCGACGCCACTTCTGACGCAACCTCCTCGCTGCGGGACAACAAGATCGTCCAGGCCGCCCGTGATGACGCGGCCAGCTTCGTCGCCAGCGAAGGCGCGATCCGCGGTGTGAAACTGGAAAGCGCCCTGGATTACATCCGCCAGCAGGCCCCGCAACTGAACGCCACCGATGCGCAGCTGGCCCAGGCGATCCTGGTGATCTGATGCAACATGAAACATCGGGCGCCAAATGGTGTTCCGATGTTTCAGCCCTGGCTCTGGGCCGGGGGTTTGCGCTAGCCTTTCGGCTCGCCATCAACTGTCGAGCCCTATGCGTTCCTATCCATATCTGTGTACTGCGCTCTTCTTTGCCGCCTGCTGGTCTGTACCTGCCCAGGCTTTTGATGTGTCCACCCAGCAGGTAGTCGTCAGCAGCTATGCAACAAGCATGGTGACCTCCGCGCCCTTCGATCATAAACTTGTCGCCGCTCGCGATGACGCCGCGGCATTCGTCGCCAGTGACGGACAGTTGCGAGGTGTACAACTGGAAGCAGCCCTGGATTACCTGCGGCAGACCCAGCCAAAACTTCATGTCAGCGACCTTGAACTGGCACAGGCAATTCTCGTCCAATAGTTATCTATATTTCTCGGAGTCGTTCCATGCGTAGCCCGCTGATTGCTGCCGCCCTAGGCCTGCTGGTATTGGCCGATGTGGCCCAGGCCCATACCCTGGTAGCCACCAGTAACATCATCGTTCGCGCTTCCCAGCGCACGATCGATTTCACTTCCGATACCACCACATCCATCCGTGATTCCAAAATCGTCCGCGAAGCCCATGACGATGCGGCCAGTTTCGTCGCCAGTAATGGTGAGATTCGTGGCGCTCATCTCGAAGCGGCCTTCGATACGTTGCGCACCCGTGTACCGGAAGCGCGTGACGCCAGTGACCAGGTTCTCGCCGAAGCCATCCTCGCATTGTGAGGGGCGTTGCCGCCTGGCTGACGGCCTGGGTGTTGCTGCTGGTCGGCAGCAACGCCCAGGCCGGTTTGCAATTGCACCTCAACGCCGAAGGCCTGAGCCCGGCACAGCAACAGGCCAGCCAGGCATTGCTCGATGAAGCGATGCAAGCACTGCCGCCGCGCTTCATCGAGCGGCTGGACCGGCGCATCGATGTTGGCTGGACCGACCAGATGCCTACCAACGCCTACGGCCAGGCTTCACTGGTGTCGCAGCTTGATCTCAACCGCAATTTGCTCGACAGCCTGACCGACGGCAGCGCCGCGAAGCAGAAAACCCAACGCCCCCACGGCACCGTACGGCGAGAAATGCTCGCCACGGTTCTCCATGAACTCACCCACATCTATGATCGCTCGCGCTTATGGCCGGACGCCGAACGCACGCTGATCCAACGCTGTACCAGACGTCACGACAGCGCCGGGCTGATCGGCCTGCCAGATGAATGCCGAGGCCAGAACGAGCGCCGCTTCACCCTCAGCGATGATCCCCGCTTGTTGGACCTCGCCGGTTGGCCGCAGTACGTCGGCCGCCGCGGGGAACGAGAACAGCACAACCGTCAGGTCGCTCGCAGCCCGGATCTGTATGAAACGAGCAGCCCCAAGGAATTCGTCGCGGTCAACATGGAGTACTTTCTCCTGGACCCCAGCTACGCCTGCCGCCGACCAGCGCTGTATCGCTATTACCAGGGGCACTTTGGTTGGGCACCCGCCGCCAAGGATACCTGCACCAAATCGTTCGCCTTCCTCAACGCCGGGAACGACTTCGCCAGGACGCCCCTGGGCAAGGTCGATCCCGAACGGGTCTATGCCATCGATTACCTGCTGGCCGAAGCCAACCAGAACTGGGTCAGTCGCTGGGGCCACAGCATGCTCCGCCTGGTGATCTGCGCGCCGGGCCGGCCCCGCGGCCCTGACTGCCGGCTGGACCTGGACCAGCACCTGGTGCTGTCCTACCGCGCCTTCGTGGGCGATGTGCAGCTGTCGAGCTGGGACGGGCTGGTAGGCAAGTACCCGTCCCGCCTGTTCGTGCTGCCGCTGGCCCAGGTCATTGATGAATATACCAAGACCGAACTGCGCAGCCTCGCGTCAGTGCCGCTGAACCTGTCGCGTAGCGAGATCGAGGAAACGGTCGAGCACGCCGCCGAAATGCACTGGAGCTACGACGGCAGCTATTACTTCCTGTCCAACAATTGTGCGGTGGAGAGCCTGAAGCTGCTGCGCAGCGGCAGCAATAACGCGCAGCTCAAGGGCCTGGACAGCATCATGCCCAACGGCTTGCTGGAAGTGCTCAAGGGACGCGGACTGGCGGACACCAGTGTGCTGGATGATCCCAAGGAAGCCTTGCGCCTGGGTTATCGCTTCGACTCGTTCCGCGAGCGGTACCAGGCGATGTTCAACGTGCTGAAGAAGTACCTGCCCATCAAGCAACAATCGGTGGAAGATTGGCTGGCGCTGGACGCCGCCGAACGCCGCGTCTGGTTCGAACAGGCGGACCTGCGCACCAGCGCGGCATTACTGCTGCTGGAACAGGCCAGTTATCGCCGCCAGTTGCTGTTGGCTCAGGATGAAGTCAAGCAACGCTACCTCGGCGCCCGGGAATTGCAGAACGGCGGCATGGAAAGGGCTAACGCAACGCTGCAGCGGATTCTTGCCAACAGCGGCTTCCTCAGCCGTCCCGCCGAGCTGCTTGGAAGCAGTGGGTATGGGTTGCCGCAACCCAGCGAATGGCAACGACTGGAATCGGAAAGCAGCTTGCGCCAGAAACAGCTGCAAACGCTGACCGGTGATCTGGATAAGGAAGTCCGGGCGCTGCTCGAACCCAGTCGCGCCGCTGAAATTGCCGCCAGCGAGGCCAACGTCAAAGAGATCGGTGAGCACTTGCGCAAACTGCACAAGGCCGGTGGCGGCCTGGAGCTGCCCTGATAGCGCCGCCCCTGTTTGGACCGGGGACATGGTGGACACATGTTCGGAGACATGGTGGACAGTTAACGAAGCCGTTTACCTGATATTACGGATCGGATGTTCATGTCAATTTGTGCAACACGATGCCTACCCCAGTAGACATCGTGCTTGCCGTCTTCCAAGGTCCTGCGCAAGCCCACGCGCTGACCGGTGAACGCCCGGCCCAGCTTGAGTTCCCATCCACGCCAATTGAGCTCTCCATTGGCCTGCACAGTCCGAACCTCATCATCGTCGCCATATTCCAGTTCCGGCGGCGTCTCTTGATAGCTCAGCTCGCTTTGCCGGTACCGGGAGGCGGGAACATCATGATCTAGAGCTCGGTGCGGACGTTGGTGGTTGTAGACTTCTCGCCATTGGTCAAACGTCTGCTGAGCTGCGTCAAGGTCGATCAGTGTCCTTTCGGTAAGTAGCTCTGCCTTCAGGCTCCGATGGAAACGTTCGAGCTTACCCTGTGTTTGCGGGTGATAAGGCCGAGAGTGGGACACTTCAATACCTTGACGCATCAGCCATAACTCAAGGCCAGTGTAAGCATCCCCCTCGTGTCCCCAAGGCGGGCCATTGTCCATTGTCATGCGTCGCGGTAGCCCGTAACGCCGGAAGACGCTGATCAAGTGGCTTTGCACCGTCTCCCTTTTCTCGTTCGCGCAGGCGGCAATTATCAATGAAAAACGGGAATGATCATCCAGCAAGGTCAACGGGTGGCATCGTCCTGCACGCATGCTGACATGCCCTTTGAAATCCATTTGCCAGAGGTCGTTTGGTTGGGGGTGTTCAAATCGGATGAAAGCTTTGGTGAGCGACGCAGCGGGATCAATTCGGTCGTTGCGCTTGAGGATGGCGTGCACGGTACTGGGTGCCGGCATCACATAGCCTTTTTCCTCAAAGTATCGCTTGATCTTGCGGGCTCCCCAGGCGGTGTGCTCCAGGTTTAAGTCCAAAATCTGTTTTTCAGGGATGGCCGTGGTTTTTCCAGGGGACGACAAGGGGCGTCGGGATTGGTCAGTCAGGCCCGCCGCGCCCTCTTTCTCAAAGCGTTTGAGCCACTTATAGCCCGTCGTTCGGCTAATGCTGTAACGGCCACAGAGCTCTTTAATATTCGCCCCTTCTTGGCGCGCTAAGGAGACGAACTCGATACGAAGCTGCAAGGCAGACACCTCTTTCCAGGACACACGACATCTCCAGATGATCAATGTGTCGTATTAAAAAGTGTCCACCATGTCCCCGAACAGGTGTTAACCATGTCCCCGGACCAAACAGCCCCCTGTGGCGAGGGAGCTTGCTCCCGCTGGGACGGTCCGACGCCTCGGGCGAAGCGGCCCCCAAACAGACGGATGCGACTTTTCAGGCAAACCGCGTCGCTTGGCTCTACGACTGCTTCGCAGTCGAGCGGGAGCAAGCTCCCTCGCCACAATAACGGTCCTCAAGCAATCCACGGCAGCAAAAAGGGGTTCAGAACCAGGTTCTGAACCCCTTTTTTGTGCAACGTGAATCAGACGCGGGCGTTTCGCACACCGTCAGCCAGCGCGGCGCAGAGGCTAAGCACACCGTCGACAGCCTGCTCCGACGTGTCGGCACTGGCGATATGATCGATCAACGCCGACCCCACCACCACTCCATCCGCCAATCGTGCAATAGCTGCGGCCTGCTCCGGGGTGCGGATACCGAAACCGATGCTGATCGGCAGATCGGTGTGGCGACGCAGGCGCGCCACGGCTTCTTCCACATGTTCCAGTGTCGCGGCGCCGGCACCGGTCACCCCGGCCACCGAAACGTAGTACACAAAGCCCGAACTACCGTTGAGCACAGTGGGTAAACGCACATCGTCGGTGGTCGGCGTGGTCAGGCGGATGAAGTTCAGGCCCGCGGCCTGGGCCGGCTCGCACAGCTCACTGTTGTGCTCGGGCGGCATGTCCACAACGATCAGGCCATCGACGCCCGAATCCAGCGCCTCGCCGATGAAGCGCTGCACGCCATAGCGATGGATCGGGTTGAAGTACCCCATCAGCACCAGCGGCGTCTCGGTATTGTCTTGACGGAACTCGCGCACCATCTGCAGGGTTTTCGCCAGGTTCTGCTGGGCTCCCAAGGCACGGATGTTTGCCAACTGGATCGCCGGGCCATCGGCCATCGGGTCAGTAAAGGGCATGCCCAGCTCGATCACGTCGGCACCGGCCGCTGGTAAGCCTTTGAGGATCGCCAGGGAGGTGTCGTAGTCCGGATCGCCAGCAGTGACAAAGGTCACCAGGGCGGCGCGGTTCTGTTCCTTGAGTTCGGCAAAACGGGTTTGCAGGCGGCTCATCAGTGTTTCTCCTGCTGGGACTGTTCCATGTGGTGCATCACGGTTTGCATGTCTTTGTCGCCACGCCCGGACAGGTTGACCACCATCAGGTGGTCTTTCGGCAGGTTGGGTGCGCGTTTGAACACTTCAGCCAAGGCATGGGAGCTTTCCAGGGCAGGAATGATCCCTTCCAGGCGGCAGCACTTATGGAAAGCGTCCAGGGCTTCGGCATCGGTGATCGAGGTGTATTGGACGCGACCGATGTCATGCAACCAGGCGTGTTCCGGGCCGATACCGGGATAATCGAGGCCGGCAGAAATCGAATGAGCGTCGATGATCTGGCCGTCTTCGTCCTGCAACAGGAAGGTACGGTTGCCATGCAATACACCGGGCACGCCGCCATTGAGGCTCGCCGCGTGTTTGCCGGTCTCGATGCCATAACCGGCGGCTTCCACGCCGATGATGTCGACACTCTTGTCGTCCAGGAACGGGTGGAACAGGCCCATGGCGTTGGAACCGCCGCCGATGCACGCCACCAGGCTGTCGGGCAGACGACCTTCCTGGGCCTGCAACTGATCGCGGGTTTCCTTGCCGATCACCGCCTGGAAGTCACGGACCATGGCCGGATAAGGGTGCGGGCCTGCCACCGTGCCAATCAGGTAGAAGGTGCTGTCAACGTTGGTCACCCAGTCACGCAACGCTTCGTTCATTGCGTCCTTGAGGGTGCCGGTGCCGGCGACCACCGGGATCACCTCGGCGCCCAGCAGCTTCATGCGAAACACGTTGGCCTGCTGGCGCTCGATATCGGTGGTGCCCATGTAGATCACACAATCCAGGCCGAAACGCGCAGCCACGGTAGCGGTGGCCACGCCATGCATGCCGGCACCGGTCTCGGCGATGATGCGTTTTTTGCCCATGCGCCGCGCGAGCAGGATCTGGCCGATGCAGTTGTTGATCTTGTGCGCGCCGGTGTGGTTCAGCTCTTCGCGCTTGAGGTAGATCTTGGCGCCGCCGCAATATTCGGTCAGGCGTTCGGCGAAATAGAGCGGGCTCGGACGGCCGACGTAGTCACGCTGGAAGTAGGCCAATTCCTCGATGAACGCCGGATCTTCCTTCGCCACTTCGTATTCACGGGCCAGATCAAGGATCAGCGGCATCAGGGTTTCTGCCACATAGCGGCCGCCGAATGCACCGAACAGGCCATTGGCGTCAGGGCCGCTGCGCAGGTTGAAAGGGGTCGTAGGCTGGGTCATCGGGGCGCTCCAGGCAGATGCATAGAAAGTCAATGAAGCTCACTCTACCCCTGACATCCGTCGCTGAAAACCGATAAGATCGCCGTAACCTGTCAGGAAAACTCACAGATAAAATGAGCCACGACCTTCCTCCTCTCAACGCGTTGCGTGCCTTCGAGGCCACTGCCCGCCTGAACAGCGTAAGCCAGGCGGCCGAACAGCTGCACGTTACCCACGGTGCGGTCAGCCGACAATTGAAAGTGCTGGAAGAGCATCTGGGGATCAGCCTGTTCGTTAAAGAAGGTCGCGGCCTGAAACTCACAGATGCGGGGGTGCGCCTGCGCGATGCCAGCGCCGAGGCGTTCGAGCGCTTGCGCAGCGTCTGCGCGGAGCTGACGCAAAGCACAGCCGACGCACCCTTCGTACTGGGCTGCTCGGGAAGTCTGCTGGCGCGCTGGTTCATTCCTCGCCTGGGCAGACTCAATACCGATTTGCCCGACTTGCGCCTGCACTTGTCCGCTGGCGAGGGAGATCTCGACCCGAGGCGACCGGGCCTCGATGCCCTGCTGGTGTTCGCCGAACCGCCGTGGCCGGCAGACATGCAAGTGTACGAACTGGTCGACGAGCGAATCGGCCCGGTAATGAGCCCGCACTACACCGGATGTGCCCGCCTGCAAACCGCTCCCACCAGCGCCCTGCTGGATGAGCCGTTGTTGCATACCACGTCCCGGCCCCAAGCCTGGCCAACCTGGGCACGGCAAAACGATCTTGAGCCCCAGGCTCTGAAGTTCGGCCAAGGGTTCGAGCATTTGTATTATTTGCTGGAGGCCGCCGTGGCGGGGTTGGGCGTGGCGATAGCCCCCGAGCCGCTGGTGGCCGAGGACGTGCGCGCCGGGCGCCTGGTCGCGCCGTGGGGCTTCGGCGAAACCCCGGCGCGACTGGCGTTGTGGCTACCCAAGCGCGCCGCGGACGGGCGCGCTCGTCAATTGGCTCAATGGCTCAGGCACGAGCTGGGCCAGCCGGCTCAGTCACCGCGTTTGCACAGCAAGTAAGCAGCCAGCAAACCGATCGCACCGACCGCGACGCCGGCGGTGGTCCAGGGGTGTTCCTGGGCATAATCACGGGTGGCAAGCCCGGTCTCACGGGTTTTGACCTTCACCTCTTCATACGCATCACTGAGCAGATGCCGGGAGTGCTTCAACGCGCTTTCGGCATTCGCCTTCAGTGTCTTGAGTGTCTTGCGCGACTCGTCCGAAGCGTCGTCCTTCAGGCTTTCCAACGACTTGAGCAGACTCTCGATCTCCGCTTCCATGCTTTGCAACGAAGCTTTACGTAACGAATTGCTAGCCATGGTGGTTCTCTCCTGCTGTGGTTGAACGTGTGTGAGTTGGGACTCCAGCCGTTTCTGAAAGTGCAGTAAATCTGAACTTTCAAAGCGTAAACGGCGACACATGTAGGGCACGCAATCGCTGCTAGGCTGATTAGGACAACCCAAGGAGAACCCCCATGAGTGATCATCACACGTACAAAAAAGTCGAGCTGGTCGGCTCGTCTCCCACCAGTATCGAAGACGCCATCAACAACGCCCTGGCCGAGGCCAGCAAAAGCCTCAAGCATCTGGAATGGTTCGAAGTCACCGAAACCCGTGGGCACATCGAGAACGGACGGGCCGCGCATTTCCAGGTGACCATCAAGGTTGGCTTCCGGATCGCCAATAGCTGATCGACGATGAACTTGCTCGCTGGCGCAGTGCCATAGCTATGGCGATGCGCTATGGTATGCGCATCTCGGTTTACCCATACCTGCCTTATTTGATCCGACCAAGGAGTGCGAGCGATGAAGAAGTTGATGGTAGCCCTGGGCTTGCTGAGCCTTGCGGGCGGTGCGTTTGCGGCCGGCAAACCTTGCGAAGAGCTGAAAAGCGAAATCGCCGCGAAACTTGATGCCAAGGGTGTGTCGGGTTATTCGCTGGAAATCGTCGATAAAGGCGCGGCGGCTGGTGGAAAAGTCATCGGCTCTTGCGAAGGCGGCACGAAGGAAATCGTTTATAACAAGAAGTGATTCCTTGAAACGGAAAAGCCGACGCACTGCGTCGGCTTTTCTATGCCCGCGATTCAGCCCTTCATGACCTGCGCCAGCAGTTCATAGGAGTGCAAGCGATCAGCGTGCTCATACAGGTCGCTGGTAAAAATCAGCTCATCGGCCTGGGTTTGCTCGATCAGCACTTGCAGCCTGGCCCGGATCTTCTGTGGTCCGCCAATCATGGCCAGGCCCAGGAAATCGCCCACGGCTTCCTTCTCATGGGGCAGCCACTGGCCATTCATGGACTCTACCGGCGGCCGCTGCACCAGGCTCTGCCCACGCATCAACGCCAGAATCCGCTGATACACCGATGTCGCCAGATAGTCGGCCTGCTCGTCCGTGTCCGCCGCCACCAGCGGCACGCCGAGCATGACGTAAGGCTTGTCGAGCACCTCGGACGGCTTGAAGTGATTGCGGTATACACGGATCGCCTCATGCATGAAACGCGGCGCGAAATGGGAGGCGAAGGCATAGGGCAAACCACGCTCACCGGCCAGTTGCGCACTGAACAGGCTCGAACCCAATAGCCACACCGGTACCTGGGTTCCGGTGCCGGGCATGGCAATGATTCGTTGGTCCGGGGTGCGCGGGCCGAGATAGCGCATCAGTTCAGCCACATCCTCGGGGAAATCATCCGCACTGCCGGAGCGCTCGCGGCGCAAAGCGCGGGCGGTCATCTGGTCGGAGCCGGGGGCGCGCCCCAACCCCAGGTCGATTCGACCCGGGAAAAGACTTTCCAAAGTGCCAAACTGCTCGGCGATGACCAATGGCGCATGGTTGGGCAACATCACCCCGCCGGAGCCAACCCGAATCGTCGAGGTACCCCCTGCCAGATAGCCCAGCAGCACGGCCGTCGCGGAACTGGCGATACCGTCCATGTTGTGGTGTTCGGCGACCCAGAAGCGGGTATAGCCGTATTTTTCCACGTGCTGCGCCAGGTCCAGCGAATTGCGCAGGGATTGGGCAGCATTGCCGTCGGCGCGAACGGGCACGAGGTCGAGGGTCGAGAACTTCACTTCGGACAGCTGTTTCATGGGCCGGGATCTCCAACGGCGTTTCCGGGCTTTTTCCTACGGGCGAAAGCCTGCCGTTTCTATAGGTGTGTTCCATGCAATGTGGGCATATACCCGAGTTTCAATAGCAGCATCGAATTTTCCTACTAAATTTGTCAACTAATCGACCGTGTGAACTTTATCCGCCCGTCTATCCTCACAACCCTGGCAATCAAAAAACACCGGGCGCGAACCCTCGCGTCGGATCTTGAGGAGGCAGACATGGCTATCATTAAGAAAGCATCGGCTCACTGGGAAGGTGACCTGAAAACCGGTATCGGCTCCATTTCCACGGAAACCGGCGTCTTGCGCGAAGCACCCTACGGCTTCAAGGCGCGCTTCGAAGGCGGCCGGGGCACCAACCCCGAAGAGCTGATCGGTGCGGCCCACGCGGGCTGCTTCTCCATGGCCTTTTCGATGATCCTCGGCGATGCCGGGCTCAAGGCCGAGCGTATCGATACCAACGCCGAGGTGACTCTGGACCAGGTCGATGGCGGCTTTGCGATCACGGCGGTAAAGCTGATCCTGAAGGCGAAGATCCCCGGCGCCAGCCAGGAGCAATTCGAAGAGCTGAGCAAAAAGGCCAAGGAAGGTTGCCCGGTTTCCAAAGTGTTGAATGCCAAGATCACCTTGGAAGCGACGCTGGAGAGTTAAGGCATTAAAAGGTCGCAACCTCTGAGGGCTGCGACCTTTTTACCTGTTATCTCGACAGGAGTTTATGGTCGAATAAAGGCCGGCAGTTCCAGCGCACAGGCAGTGCGCGCTGCACTGAGGATGTCGAGCATGAAACGATTTGCCCTGTTGGTCGCCGGTTGCACATTGGCTACATCAGCCCTGGCGGCGCCTAAACCTTGTGAAGAACTCAAGGAAGAGATCGAAGCGAAGATCCAGGCGAAAGGCATGGCCTCTTATACGCTGGAAATAGTCACCAATGACGAAGTCCATGACCAGAACATGGTGGTGGGCTCCTGCGAAAACGGCACGAAAAAAATCATCTACCAGAAGAACGACAACTAGACGCTTCTAGGGAATGCAGCGCACCTGCCGGTCTTCGGCGACGATTTCCCGCTTGGCGTTATAGAGCCGGGCGCTGGGGCTGAACGCCAGGCTGCGCGCCTCCAGGCGATAACGCTGGCCTGCTTCGAAATGATCGTAGCGCACGCTCAGATAGCACAAACGCTCCTGCGGCTCGGTCAGCATTCCAAATCCGCCACCGCCAAACACCTCGAAGTCGAAGCGCACTTCCAATTCATGGGGGCCCGGCGAGACTTGGAAGAAGCGCCCGTCTCGCATACGCTGACCGTCCAGTTTTTCCGCCATCAGCACCTTGCCCCCCGGCGTTGGCATCGCAAAATCGACCCAAGCCAGGGCCGGATCGACCGCAGGCAACGGGCTCGTTGCGCAGCCGCCCATGGCAACGAGTGGAAGTAACAACATGTGAAAGCGCATGGTGAGCGTCCTGGCCGGTCAGGCCCTGAGCATAGCGCCGATCAACTTTGCTGACAGCCCGCCGGCGTACCTTGTCCGACTACTTTGCGCTGCTGATCGTATAGCTTGGCCCATGGCCGGAAACCAATGCTGCCCGCCTGTAACTGATAACGCTGGCCTGCATTGAAATCCTTGAATTTCACGTTCAGGCGGCAATCACGCCATAGGGGGTCAGCGTCCGGGCCGATGTTGCTTGGCTCCACAGCGAATTGATAACGCACCGTCAGTTCGTGGCTGCCGGGCTGTACCTCGAAATAACGTCGGTCGAGCGACGTCTTGTCATCAACCTTGAGCGCTTGCAAGGCGGTGTCCTGATGGCTTCCAAGGTCAATCCACGCCTGGGAAGGATCGGGGTCAGGCAAACCGGCGCAACCGGTCAGCAGCAACAGGCCACTCGTCAGCATCAACACGCGCATAGCGAAGCTCCGGGCAGGCGGGATAGTCTTGTGGGCAGACTTTGTCCCAGGGTGATTGCAATTGATCAGGCCGCATTCAAGCCATCGGTTACTCGACCGTGTTTTCAGGGTTTTGTTTCCCGGTCTCCTGCTTTTGTTACTCAACGGTTGTTCCAGCGTGGGCTATTACAGCCAGCTTGTCGGCGGGCAGCTGCGGTTACTACAGGCCCGTGAACCCATCGACCAAGTGATTGCCGACCCCAGCCGCGACCCCAAGCTTCGCGCTCACCTGGCCCAGTCACGCAAGGCGCGATCGTTCGCCAGCGCCCACTTGCACCTTCCGGACAACAAAAGCTATCGCCTGTATGCGGACATTGGTCGCCCGTTCGTGGTCTGGAATGTCTTCGCCACGCCGGAATTTTCCCTGGCGCCACAAAATCATTGCTTCCCGATTGCCGGTTGCGTGGCCTATCGCGGCTACTACAGCCAGGCCGCCGCCCGTGGCGAAGCGGCGTTGCAACGCTTGCAGGGCATGGACGTATCGATTGGCGGTGTGGAGGCGTACTCGACGCTGGGCTGGTTCAACGACCCCATCCTGAGTTCGATGATGCATTGGGGCGACGAACGCCTGGCGACGCTGATTTTCCATGAGTTGGCGCACCAGCGTTTCTATGTGAAGGACGACACGCAATTCAATGAATCTTTCGCTACCTTCGTCGAACAGGAAGGCACTCGGCAATGGCGCGCCAGTCGCGGCCTGGCGCCGGACAACGGTCAGCAGGTGCGTCAGCGCGACCAATTCATCCAACTGATCCTCGACACCCGCCAGCGTCTGGAACGGCTTTACGCCCAACCCCTGCCGGCCGAATCCATGCGCCAGCGCAAGGCACAGGAATTCGCCCACCTGCGCGCCGATTACGAGCAGATGCGCGATACCCAGTGGGCCGGCGACAAACGCTATGACGCCTGGGTTTATGCACCACTGAACAACGCGCGACTGTTGCCGTTCGGGCTGTATGACCAGTGGGTTCCTGCCTTTGCTGCGTTGTACCGGCGGGAGGGCGGCGACTGGGTTGCGTTTTATGCAGCGGTGGAGAGGCTGGGGAAGTTGCCGGTGGATGAGCGTAAGGCGGCATTGGAGGCATTGGTAAAAGCTACCACCACCAGCACGCCCCTCCGGTGAAGGCATCACGTAATTGCGCCGCACCGATGTTGCGTTGACTGGGTTCATGGGCCAGCGCCGTGCGCAACGCCCGCCAGCAGCGCCTGGGTAGGTTGCGTGGAGCCGTGAGTTGGCGCTCCAGCCGGGCATCGCCCGGCTGGATGAGCGGGACGCAATGGAAGGGGTGTTTGCCACTCGCCAGTTCATACAACACGCACGCCACGCCATAGACATCGACCGCCACTGACAGCGGAGCACCTTTGAGCAGCTCCGGGGCGGCGTAGCCGGGCGTCCAGGCATTGAGGCGGTTGCGGTTCAAACGAGGGAGGTGCTTGCATGACTCCTTTTCTGCAAGGCCTAACCCGAAGTCAAACAAACGCACGTGCTCTCCGTGGAGCATGACGTTACTTGGCTTCATGTCGCCGTGCAGGATGCCTCGGTCATGAACATGCGCCAGGGCGTCAAGCAGCGGCACGGCGATCGCTTTCAAGTCATGCCATGGCAATCCTCCAGGTCGCTCGCAAAGTAACTTGTCCAGCGTCAGGCCATGCATCAGCTCCATGGTGATAAAAGCCTGCCGATGGGCAGCATCCACTTCAAATGTGTACGGATGCAGTATGTTTGGGTGCCGCAATTGCCGAGCCAGGGCGAATTCGCCATAGAGCAAAGCACTGGCGTCGGGGGACTCATTGAACTGTTCAGCGGGCATTTTCAGAGCAATGTATGGCTCCGGATCGCCGTACTGTTCGTGCAGCAGGTCCCGGGCGCGGTATACGACCCCCATGCCACCCGCCCCCAGCAAGCGTTCAAGACGATAGCGTCCGGCAAGGACCTTCGGCGGTTCGCCACTACTGCGCGGGCTCGGAGCCAACGCGGGCGTAGCGTCGACGAAAGAGAAATACGTCGGGTGAGCGCTCTGCTCATTCACGGCGGACCACCACGGCCGTCAGGTTATCCCGTGCCGAGCCACGAAGAACATCGCCAAAGAGACGTTCCAACACCCCAAGCGGCGAATCCAGACACAATGCATTACCCAAGGCTTCAGCGCTAAGACCTTGATACAGGCCATCGCTGCATAACAGGAATGTATCGCCGGGATGAACATCCAGTTCCAGCAGCTCCAGGCTCAAATCCGGCGCGGCACCCACTGCCCGGGTCAGTGCCTTGGCCGCCGGGTGGGCGCGGGCCTCTTCACGGCTGATGCGCTGGGTGTCGATCAATCGCTGTTGCAGTGAATGGTCCTTGGACAATTGATACAACCGTTGGCCACGCCACAGATAACAACGGCTGTCGCCCGCCCAGATGCAGACGCCGCGGTTGCCTTCCAGCAATAGCGCCACCACCGTGCTGCCGGTGATACCGGGTTGTTCTTCAGTGACGGTGAGCTCCTGGGCCAGCCGTCGATTGGTCCAGCGCAGAGACTGGCGCACTGCCTTCGAACGCTCGTTCAAATCCCGGTGCCATGGCAGGTCCGCCAGATTGGCAATGATCAGCTGGCTGGCGATATCACCGCACCAATGGCCACCCATGCCATCGGCGACCGCCCACATTCCGCGCTGCGGGCATTCGAGAAAGGCATCCTCGTTACGTCGACGGACTTTGCCAGGATCCGTACGTGCGGCACTGCTCCAGGGACAGACGCCTTTCATCACAACTGCACCGGCATCCGAAAGGTGCGCAGTACGCTCATCTCGAAAGGATTCGGCGTGCGCTGGCTCGCCAACAGATAATTGGCTCGCAGGCCACCCAGGTCTGCCTTGAGCACGCGCACATCGCGCCCGGTCAGGTACTCGGTCTGCATCAGGTCGAACAAACGAAACAGCGACCAAGGCCCGGTATTCTTTTCGATACCCACCCCTCGCCCGACCATTTTTTCCAGCATCAAGGCGGCTCGACCGTCCTGCACCTCACTTGGCCAGGTGAACATCACAGGCAGGATCGGACCGTGACGGTATTCGAGCGCCTGGTCCCCAAAGCGGAATTCGGAACGACTCACCGTTGGATCGAGTGTGTAAGGCTCAAGCGTGAACTGCACCTGTGGTTCCGCCGGGTTCTGTCCGAAAAAGCTCCGGCGAATGGTTTGGGCTGCCGCCATCTGATCGAGATAGGTCTTGGACACCGGTAAGCTTTGACCGTCAATGCTGCGCAGACGGTAGTTACCCGTGGGACCGGCGACGAAGGGGCGGATGTAGCTTTCAAAGAATCGATCAGCAATGCCTTGATCCTTGAAAAACTCACGGAAATCATTGAGCGCAACATCGCTGGCACTGTGGGCGCTGAATGGATACCGCTTATGGATAGCCTTCGTATAGAAACTGTACAGCTCGCTCTGATAGCGCTGGTTCAGGTAGCGGTACGAATCGTTGAGCACCAGACGCCAGCTGTCCTCGGCCAGCGCGCTGAACCATGCACCCACCGGACGCGGTAAACGAGCAGACATCGTGCGTAGGTGGCTCAGCGCATCGCGTTGGTTATCCATCCGCCTCCTGGCCAGCTCGAACGCGGCATGTTCCGGTTCACTGGCCCGGGCCAGGCTTGCCAATTGCAACTGCACAGCGTCAACGGCCTGCAAAGCCTGGCTCAGATCAGCTGTCGGAGCATCGTCCCGGTCCAACAACCGATGCAGCGGTTCGAAGCGCCGCTGCAAGGATTTTCGCGCGGTATCCGGAAGGTTTTCATTCAATGAACTGGAAACTTTACCGGCCACGGCTGCTAATTTTGCGACAGCTTTTCCACCCTCCCCGGTCGCTTGCGTAGCGTGGTCGAGGTGCTCGGCGACGCTCGGGAATCGAGTGTTTTCACGCACTTGAATCAGCATTTGCACAACGGGTGAATGAGCGGAGGTCAGCCCCGCAAGCTGCTCAGCACCCTCCGTCGCGCTGGTGATCGTCTGCAAGGCCACCCGGCCGACCGCTTCGCTCCAGCGATCGGAGTAGTCACGAAAGTACAGCTGTTCCAGTTCGACCATAAAACGACGCATGTCCATGCTGCTGAGGCCTTCGCCCTCACCCATCACCCAGTTGTCTCGCAACAACCTGCTGATCAGCGCCACGCCCTGGATGGAGAAATATTGCTCGTAACCCTGGCGGGTATATAAACCGGGGATCACATGGTCGGTTCCCAGGAACGACGCCCCCTGCGCGCCCAGATGATGACTGAGCCTATAGGGCGACAGATGGCTGGCCTGGTCACGCAGCATCCTGTACACGACGACGGCCAGGGATTCACCGCGCAGGGCGTCCCGGGCCTGGGCCACCAGCGGCTCGTCGAGCGCATGGACAAAAGGCAGCTTTAACAAACGAGCTAAATGGGTGTTCAGCCTCTCCTGTAGTGTTGGATTGCCGGGGTAACGAACGGACCACTCGCTGGCCATCCGTTCCATTAGCCAGGCATTGTCGCGACGTTCTGTCAGGCCCAGCATCAAATACGCACGCAAGCTGTCGAGCAGTTGTTCGCGGTCATCCCGGTGGTTGCGAATGTGCTCTTCGAGGCTCTTGGCGACTCGAGGCAACAGTTGCCTTTGCAACTCACGTTCGTAAGCGCCGGTTACCGTAGCGCTACTGGCCTTACCTTGGTACAGGCCCAGGCGTTCGTACAATGGGACTACCCCGACGGGCGGAAAAACCTGGGTAGCCTCGGAACGTATATCCAGCGATTCGAGCATGGCGGCCCAATCGTCGTGGCCTGTCTGAACCGCTTGTTGCTGCTCCCAGCGTTGCGCCAACGAACGCAAGTTTTCCAGACGTTCGTGGTTCGCCGAAAAACCATTCGCCCACAACAGTCCGGACAGACCAAGGATTGTCAGCCCGGCGAGGTACAGTGCTCGTTGTCCCCAGTAGAGACGTTGACGTTCGCGCTGATCGCAGCCTGCCAGGTCGGCTTCCGGGAAAATCACCCGACTAACCAGATGATGGACCCATCGCGAGTACCCGCCACCGCTATCACGCACGCCCGAACGAGCCTGCCCAGCGGCTGATGCACAGGTCAGGTAAAAACCACGCAAGGTGCAGGCGTTGCCGGTGAAGCCCTGATCGACCAGCAGGCACAGACTGGCGCCAATCCGCTCCAGTTGGTGTGGAAAGTCCAGGATGTCACTGCGACGCAGCGCGTCCCGCTCCTGATGGATGCGCGTGATCACCTGGCTGTTGAGCCGCTGCAGCATCGCTTCGAATTCGCAGCGCAGCAGGGTCACGTCGCAGCCACGCTGATTGCGATCGAAGCTGGCCCCCAGCACCTGATCGCTTTGCTCGCCCGTCAGCGAATCGAAAAACGCATCGAAACCAGGCACTCGGTCCGCTTTGCTCAGGATCAGGTATATCGGTACGTCGACGCGCAGCTTTCGTCGCAGTTCATACAATCGGCCACGGATCTGACGGGCCAGGGTGATGATTTCTCCCTCGCTGCCCGACAGCAGGACCTCGACAGGCACGGTCATCAGGACACCGCTCAATGGGCGCCTGCGGCAACGCTTGCGCAGCAGTTGGAGCAAGACAGCCCAACCGCTGTCATCGATGCCTCTGTCTATCTGGGTGAGATAGCGCCCAGAAACGTCGACCAGCACGCCGTGCTCGGCAAAATACCAGTCACAGTAGCGAGTGCCAGCCCCGTTATCGGTCGGTTCTCGCTCAAGGCTGCCACGGGTCAACTCCAGGCCGGAGCTATCCAGCAAACGGGTCTTGCCACTGGCGGGCGGCCCCATCAACAAGTACCACGGAAGATCGTTGCGCCAGCGCTGGCCACGCCCGGGATACAGGCTGGAGGACCTCAGCGCTCTCAACGCATGCTTGAAGCGCGAGCGAACCTCGCGCCGCTCTTCGTCAGTCCTGGCCTGATGCACAACGCGACCGGTTGTGTCGTTTCCAGCAGCGCCAGCGGTTGAATCAACGCGTCCATTGATGCAAACCATACCCAGGCCCCAGACCAGGAGAAGCACAATGACGGTCAGCAACCTTGCCACCGGGCTCGCCCAGAACTTGTAGTCGTTGACGGCCAGAAGTGGCCCAACGAACCACACCGTCAACGCGACCCCAAGTACGAGTAATAGGGTCCAGACCCGGGGCTCGCGCAGCCTGGAACCGGTTTTCCTGAAAAGCTCTTTCATGACACATCCCTGTTCACGGCTGCGGTTGAGCGGCGGCCGGTTCTGACAATTGATAAGGTTGCAGGACGTTTTTGCGCTGGTCGCTCAACACCCAGGCGAAACTCGAATACATCACACCCAAACAGACAACCGTAAAGATGCCCACTGCCCAGGCAGGAACAATGCGCACCGGTTTGCGGCGAGTGTCGTCGCGTTCCTCACTGCGAGGCGACAATTCAGGGGGCGCACCGCGTACCTGGCGAATCAAGCGATACAGGGCATCGCGAAGGCCTTCGAGCTCAAGCATCCCACGGCTCTGAACCCGATATTTGCCTTCGAAACCAAGCGCCAGGCACAGATACAGCAGCTCAAGCATCGACAGGTGTTTGATGGGATTTTTCGACAGGCGATCAAGTAGCTGGAAGACCTTCTCACCGCCAAACGTTTCGCTATGGAATGTGCTGAGCATACTCATCTGGGACCAACTGCTCCCAAGGCCCCACGACGTAGTCACGATCGTCTCGTCAATCACCGTACACAGTACGTACCGAGCGGCAATCAGCTGGCTGCTTTCGACGCCCCTCTGCAAGGCAAGGGCTTCGAACTGCTCCAGGCCCCGACACAGTTCCTGCTTGAGGGTCTGCAGGTCCTCACGTTCGCCGCCACGCTTGAGCTGGACCACTTGCGACAGCAAACCGGAGGCGGCCGCTACCAGCGGATTCAGGCCCGCATTGAATGTTTGTGAGCGTGGCAGGTGTGCCGCGTAAATCATCCGCTCCTGTAGCTGTTCGATGCGCGGTGGCGCCTCACCGTCGGTCAATGGCTCTGAAGCTGGACGGTGTCCATGGTGATCGAGCAGGACGGTGGTTTCGTCATGGGAATTGTCCTTGTCCATGTCAGTTCCTGATGGCCCAGAAATTCAGCTCAAGCTCGGCGAAGTCACCACAAACGTGGAATGCAAAGCCCGCAGAGCGCTTCAGTTGAGCCAGGTCTTCGGGGCTGGGCTCAAGAATGAAATAGCTTTTGTTGGCGTGGAACGCGATCTGCCGCGGCGCCACGGGCAAGGGCCTGATCCTGATGCCAGGAAGATGCAGATTGACCAGTTGCCGGATGCGCTCCACCGAACTGACCTTGAGATGCGACGGCAAGCGCTGGCGCAGCCCTTCGTCGTCGCAATTGGCGTTGGCTGCCAATACAAACGAGGCCGAGTCCAATAGTGAAAGATCCTTTATCTGCGAGACGAAGATGCCGTATTGGCGAGCCTCCAGTTGCAGCTCGACAGCGTGCTGCTCAAGCACCATCGACAACACTTGCCGGATTCCTTGCATCAGGCCCCGAAAACACACGCCTTGGTCGCTGTGCTGGTAGCAGTTGTCGAGCGCAGGTCGCTTGCTGTCGCTGGAAAACGTTGCCAGGTCTCCCAACAGCATCAACAGCGCCTGGTAAAGCGCTTCGGGATGCACTTGCTCCAGATCCAGATAATGGCGCAGCAGCAGTTCGTTGCGGTTGATCAACTGCAACATCATGAAATCGCCGACCTGCGCCCCACCCACCTTGCCATTGGAACGAATCCGCTCGGCAAGGCTATCGCCGCGATGGGCAAGCATGCCGATGACTTCCTTGAGGCACGACAGCAAATAGGGAGATGAGCGGGCCTGGATGAAGGTCGGCACAAAATCCGGATCGAGCCTGATCACACCATCAGCCGTGGTATCGAGCACCTCACAGAGCTTGAGCTTCACGAACGCGTGGTCGCTCTGTTGCTCTCCCAGCAGCAGCCGCAAGTCCGGACGGCCGCAGCTGATCTGGCTTGCGTCGACACTGCCAGCATTGGAATCGACCACTTGCGCGTCATAAGTGGTATAGCGCGCCAGCACGTCGGACTGTTCTGGACGCCGGGACTCGATGTGATTGCCGGTCACCAGCGGCAACGCGAGGTAAACCGGCATGTTGCTGGTATTGGAAGGTATTTCCAGGACCAGCGGCTGGGCGTTGCCAGCTGTCTCGAACAGACTGCCGTCCGGCAACACACCGCTGGCCTGGCTGACCACCAGTTGGCCCAAGTTGAGAAATTGCCGGTCGATTTCCAGCGCCAGGAACCCCCAGGCATAACTGGCCAGCAACCGGGTGCGTACCTTCAACTGGTGATCAACATAGCGATCGTTGTGTTGTAGATGCTGAGGACGCAACAACATGCCTTCTTGCCAGATGACTTTATCGTGGTTCATTGGTTTGTACCCTTTGGCATTCCGGCAAGCATGTGGCGATCCCATCCTGATCCAGGATCAGGCTCGCTTCGGTCAGTTGCTGCGCTGTAATGGGTAAGGTGTAACGCCAGCGGACATGCGGTAAATCACGGTACGCCGCGAGCACGCCGACATAGCGCCCTTTCCCGGTAACACTCAGTTTGAGTTGCACCGTTTCACCGGGGCGCAGTTCCAGCTCTTCACTGGAAATCAGGTCTGGCGACAAGGTTTCCCTCGCTCGCCCATAGAGACTGAGGAAATCTGCGTTCTCGAACGCCACCGGATGCTTGAGTTCGAACAACCGCACTACCACCGGCGATGGCCGTCCATTGAGGTCGGGGTTGAGTTGATCGCTGGCAATCAGCGAGAGGTTGAGCTTGGTCATCGTCGAAAACGGCGACAGCGTGGTGCACCCGGCCAACAGTAATGTCGTTGCCAGCGTGGCCAAGCTCCTGAACATGAAGAACATTGTGCAACGAGACATGGAGGTCATCCGTGATGTTCAGTTTGCAGGCTGGAAACCAGACGAATCTGCTCTTCATAAGCGCGGGAGAAATCCCGGGCCAGGACACGCTCGGTCCAGTCATCGTCCTGGCACAGTGCCTGGTGATAACGGCTATATGCCTTCCAGTAGTAACCCGAGGTGCTGATCAGCGGTTGGTGTTCCCGCTCCAGGCGAAGGACCAATTGCCGGGGCGAAAAGTGCTCCAGCGTGGCACGCAGAGTGGCTCGGCTGGCTGAGAGCAAAGCCACCTGATGTGCCTGAAGATCACGGTATGCGCGGGCAAGTACCTGGCGGGCCGGAAACAGGGATGGCGTTGGCGGGAACAGCAATTTCTTCAGGGCGTGCTGGGTATCGTCGGTGTATTTCAGCAGGCCTTGCTGTTCGTCCTGAATGACGGGACAGGACAGACGCAACTCGTTTTTCAACTCCGACTGGGTGCGCAAGCCCTGTTGCAGACCGTGAATGCTCTGTTTGAGCAGCAGCGCCGTGCTGATCGCCAAGGCTTCACGGTCCTTGCCGTCCAGATTCTCGAGTTCAAGACCCAAGGCAGCACCGAAACGCTTCCAGAACGTTTCACCGGGATGTTCGTCGGCATCGATAGGCGCAACTGACGCCGGCTCTGATTCGGCGGGCTCTTCGACCAACTCAGGCAATAGCAGGCTTTCCATATCGACGCGGGCATAATCCGAACGGCCAAGGGCACCCGGCGACACGGCAGCGGGGCTTATCAACTCATCGATGTCCCGAAAAGCGCGCTCCTGTCTATCCAGCGCCTTCAAGGGGTCGAGGTCCAGAAAAGCGTCGTCCGGAATGATATCGCCCGTCGACGTCGGCCGCCCTGCTCCGTCAACACTGCCGATCTCCCCAGGACGCAACCGCGCCAGGACTTCGAAATCCCCCATGATGAAGACATCTGCGTCCCTTATACGGACCGGCTCGCCTTTGGTCAGGCGTGCACCACTTGCCCGATGGATCGTGCCGTTGCCACTGGTATCGGTCAGGAAAAATCCACCCTCACGAAAGCTGATGACTGCGTGTCGCTTGGAAAGCAGGCGTCGGCGGTCAGGAATCACCCAGTCGCAACCCTCGCCACGCCCGATCACGCCACCGGCGGTCCCGAAGGTTTGCCGGCACAACTGGGCGGCAATGAACTGCCTGGTGTTGAGCACTTCGAAAACAACTTCCATCTATAGAAGCTCCCTGGAATCAACTGGCACGATTAATCGCCTCCGGGTCACCCAGAGGGCGATACTCATGGTCATTGAATGTGTAATTGCCATTGCAACCGCCAAGCGCAATGGACATGGCGAAGCTCAAAAGCACGGCTTGCCAGTGAAAGACAGGCATCGCAAATCTCCGCAAATGAAAAGGCCGGGACGGCATGGGTAGGAACAGGCAACGAACTCAACCATCGAAGTCACTGCGCTGAATCTTCAGGCGCGTCAGACGGTAGAGCAGAGTGCGCAATGGCAGACCGAGCTCCCGGGCGGCACGCGCCTTGACGCCATGGTTCTCACGCAGGCAGTCGACCAGCAGGCGACGTTCGATCTGTGCCATTCGTTCACGCAGGCTTACGCGGCCATGCTCGGATGGGGTATCGATATGCAACGCGAAATGTTCGACGAGTAGTTCGTCGCCCTCGCACAGCAGCACTGCTCTTTCGACGATGCTCTTGAGTTCACGGACATTTCCCGGGAAGCCGTAGGCGGCCAGATGATCGAGCGCCGCGGCTGACCAGTACACAGGATCGCGCTGCAAGAGGGTGCAAGCCTCGTCTGCGAAATGCCGCGCCAGTTCGATGATGTCGCCTTCGCGCTGGCGCAGGGCCGGCAACAGGATCGGAAACTGTGCGAGGCGGTAGTACAGGTCTTCGCGGAACTTGCCCTCTTCCATGAGCTGCTTCAGGTCGCGATGAGTGGCGGCAATGATGCGCACGTCCACGGTGTGAGTGTCGTTGGACCCCAACGGACGGATTTCCCCTTCCTGCAGAACGCGCAGCAACTTGGCTTGAAGGGCTAATGGCATGTCGCCGATTTCATCGAGCAACAACGTGCCGCCGTTGGCTGCATCGAACAGCCCGGCCCGGTCACGGTCCGCACCGGTGAAGGCGCCCCTGCGATAGCCAAAAAGCTCGCTTTCCAGCAAGTTCTCGGGAACTGCGGCGCAGTTCTGCACGATGTATGCCTTGGACCGACGCGGGCCGTGGTCGTGGATCGCACGGGCCACTACTTCCTTGCCGGTACCGGTCTCTCCCCTCAGCAGGATGGTGTAGGGGCTTTGCAGCACCTTACTGATCAGAGAACAGGTTTTATGCATGGCCGCGCTTTTGCCGATCAGGCCTAAAGCGTTCTTGCCTGGCGGTTTTTGGCTGGGCGATGCGAGTTCATCAAGGGGACGTCGCAGGCGGTGTAACAGATGCATTTGCCCGAGAGCGAACGCCCCGATTTGCATCAGGGACGAAGCGAACCGTTGCAACTCAAGGTGCTGACCGCTGGCGCACACCAATACCCCCCCGGCCCCGCCTTGGGGATTGATGAGGGGCATGCAGAGCAGCGACTGCCATGGCGTGTCCCGGGCCGGCAAAAAGCGGGGCTCGTGCAGACTGTCGCTCAACGCATCAAGGCACACCACACGGTTCTGATGCAGGGCGTATTGCAACAATTGCTCATCGTGATAATCGGAACGCAAGCTGCCCCGATCACGAAATTGCAAGTGGCCTTCCAGGCATTCGGCGCTCAGCTCGACGCTGTTGCGACGAGCGTCGCAAAGGTACAACTGAACCAGTTCACAACCACTGAGTCGTGCAACGCCACGAACGAAATCCTCTATCAGCGCAGCTGGATCCACAGCACGAGAAAGGCAGGAAAACTGTGTCAGGAGCGCTTCTGCATAGATCAACGGTTGCGCGAGTTCCTTCAACATCGCGCCCATCTCAGCTGAATTCACAAACGACGCTCGCATCGCTGTTGAGCGTGGCGTGTACATGCTGCAACTGTTCGTCGCTCGCCATGGCCGCCAACAACCGATCAGCGACGAGCGGGGTCAGGTGCTGGTCTAAAAGATGGTCAATCAGCCGCGCGCCGCTGTCGCTACGCGCGCAGCGTTCAACCAGGTGCTCCACAAGCGGCTCACAGTAGCTGAAGCCCAACTGACGGCGACGCAGCCGCTGCCCCCAGCGATCGAGTTTGAGCTGTACCAACTCGCGCAGAACCGGTCCATTGATCGGGAAGTACGGCACCACGCACATACGCGCCAGCAGCGCAGGTTTGAAATGTTTGCTGAGGATCGGGCGAATGGCCTCTTCAAGGTGTTCTGCGCTCGGTCGCATATCGTCTTTGCACAGCTCGCCGATGCGTTCGCTACCCAGGTTCGAGGTCATCAGAATCAGGGTGTTACGGAAATCAATCTCACGCCCCTCTCCGTCATTGGCCAGGCCTTTATCGAAGATTTGGTAGAACAGGTTCAGCACATCCGGATCGGCTTTTTCCACCTCATCAAGCAACACGACCGAGTAAGGTTTTTGGCGTATGGCTTCGGTCAACATGCCACCCTCACCAAACCCCACGTAACCCGGTGGGGCACCGATCAGCCGGGAAACGGTATGTTTTTCCTGGAACTCGGTCATGTTGAGCGTAGTGATGTAACGATCACCCCCGAACAACAGATCGGCGAGGGCATGTGCTGTTTCGGTCTTGCCGACCCCACTAGGCCCAACCAACAAAAATACGCCCACTGGGGCATCGGCTTTGTTAAGGCCTGCCGCGGCAGCGCGCATCGCCCGGTCCAGCGTTTGTACCGCCTGGTCCTGACCTCGAACTCGAGCACGCAGATCAGCCGCGAAACTCGCGACTTTCACGTCATGCTCCCGGGCCAGTTGCGTCAGCGGGACACCCGTCCAGGCACTGATCACTTCAGCCACCAGTCGCGGACAAACCTCGAAGCTGACCAGCCGCTGCTGGACTTGTGCCGCCACCAGCAAGCGGTGGGTTTCGTGCAGCGCCGCTTCCAAGGCTTCGACCCCAAGAAGGTTGTCCCCTTTGACTTCTCGCGCCCCCGCCAGTTGTCGACGCAGCGACAACAAGCGCTCGGCAAGGATGCGTTGTTCAGTCCACTGGACTTCCAGCATCCGATGCTCAAGATCGATAGCCTCCAGACGCGCCTCCAACGCTTGCAATGCCTTTGGATCAATTGACAGTCCAGCCTCCGCATCGCGGCGCAGTGCATGTCGCTGGCGCTCCCCCTCGGCCTGCTCGCCACGCAGTCGCTCAAGGCTTGGTGGCGCAGCGGCGAGGCTGATGCGCACGCGGGCACAGGCGGTATCGAGCACATCGACAGCCTTGTCCGGCAACTGACGACCTGCCAGGTAGCGAGCCGACAATTGCGCCGCGGCGACTACAGCATCGTCGCGCAGATAAATACCGTGGCCGCTTTCGTAGACCCGGGCCAGTCCACGCAGGATCGCCACCGCTTGATCAACAGTCGGTTCGTGTACGTGGATCGGCTGGAAACGCCGGGCCAGCGCCGGGTCTTTTTCGAAATATTTTTTGTATTCGGACCAAGTGGTGGCCGCGATCGTGCGCAGTTCGCCCCGGGCCAGGGCCGGCTTGAGCAGGTTGGCAGCGTCGGAGCCGCCAGCGCTACTGCCGGCACCAATCAGGGTGTGTGCTTCGTCGATAAACAGGATTATGGGTACAGGCGAAGTCTTGACGTCATTGATCACTCCTTTGAGGCGACGTTCGAACTCCCCTTTTATGCTTGCGCCAGCCTGCAACAGCCCCATATCCAGCGCCCGGAGTTCCACATCTCCAAGCACCGACGGTACTTCCCCGGCAGCAATGCGCAAGGCCAGTCCCTCGACAATGGCTGTCTTACCCACCCCGGCTTCACCGACCACGATCGGATTATTCTTGCGCCGGCGAACAAGGATATCGATCATCTGCCTGATCTCGTCGTCCCGACAAAGCACCGGGTCGAGCAGACCCTCACGGGCTTGCCGGGTCAGGTTATGGGTGAACTGTTCCAGTAGGGTGGTGCCCATCGCTGCGGATTGATTGGCGTCCGATTGAGACAGCCGCGACAAGGCGAATTCCTTGAGACGATCGGCATTCAGCCTGCCGAGCAGCGCCTGATAACTACTGCCGGCATAGCGAAACGGATTACGCAACAACGCCAGAATCAACGCGGCTTGGCCGACTTGGGTCTGGCCCAGTTCAAGACTGGCAACCAGTAACGCATCCTGCAGCCATTGCACCAACTCAGGCGCGAATACCGGATTGCGTGAAGCGCTATGCCCTACCTGCGGTTGCAGGGCGGCGCTCAACTCGCCAACACTTATCCGGACATCCTGCAATGCGCGCACGAGCACCCCTTGCGGGCGACCCAGCAGACCGAGCATCAGGTCCTCCACCAGCACTTTATCTGCTCCACGGGCTACGCACTGCTCGGCAGCGCGTTCCAGGTCGCTTCTGGTTTCGGCGTCCAACGCTTGAATGAGTTGCTGCAGGTCTATGTTGATCATGTCGTCCATTCCTGATGAGTTCTACTGCCGAGGGTCACCACGCCATCGGCGTGTTCGTGCCCCAGCCAACTGGTCCATCCCAGACGGCAGGTGTTCTGCTCTCCAATGCAAAGCTCACGTATTTGCTGCTGACGCAGGACCAGGCGGATGTCGTATTCCAGAGAATCCCGCAGGGTGAATCGCACCAGCGAACACAGCGGCTGGTAACCGATACCTATGGGCAGGAATTCATGGAAACGTTGCCAGCTCAACTCACTGATATGTATACGGAACTTACCGCCGCGGTCGCGCACCCTTTCGCCGAGCACCAGATCGTTGCTCAGCCGGCTGTTGGCGCTGCCAAGGCGATTGCCTTGCTCGCCAGGAATGACTACACGACGCTCAATGCACTGCTCGAGATGGAGTTCCGGATGCTTGAAGTAGTAACGCAGGACCGCTTCTATCAACGCCGCCGAATGCGCACGTAGACTCAACAAGCCCAAGTACGGCAGCAGACGCCTCCAGTTCAAGTGGCTGGCTTTGCGTACTTCTTTGCCACCCAGGCCGATAAGGGCGAACAGCTGGTCTGAAAACGGATCTTGAGCACCTCTTTGAAAGCTTGCGCAGTAGCGGTACTTACGCCAGATCGGCAGCATCAATCGCTGGAGACGATGGTGGAACAGGTCAAGGAATTGCAGCGTCGTATTACCGTTCTCCACACCCAAGGCCTGTTCACCATAGAACGCCGGAAGCGGAGACCCTGTGCCCACCAGGCTCAGCAGGTTCAGGCGCAGACGCGCCCGTACCTGACCCTGCTCTTCAAAAAACTCGACGCGATCGATGTCGCTGGCGGGGAACTCCAAGCCAGGGTTGGCCTGGAACTCCAATCGCTCATAGAGGGTTTCATCGTCGGCCTCTGGGCAGTCTTCACGCAGCCGATCGATGATCAGCAATACGGCCTGAAACAATGAGTACTCGCGTATTCCTCGTGTCAGCAGGCTTATAGAAGCGGCTGCTGTCCCATGCGGGGCGTCCATTGGTATACCTCTCCCTGTGTGCTGTTCACCCGCAGTTCGTGGTACGAATTGAGGCTGGCATACAACGCGAAAAATTCGTTAAGGACCGACGCGAAGACGAACAGATCGCCCTCACCGATATAGCCCTGCGGGTCGATGGTCAGTTCCGTGCGCAGGCCACGAACCGGCAAGCCTCGATGCAGCCGGTCGACAGGCTGGTGCCTGATCGACTTGAGCCCATCGAGCAAACGCTTGCTGACCTTCTCCGCCTGCTCGTCGTAATAGCGCGCAAAATCGTAGGTCTGGAGAATGACCTTGAGCGCATTGACGTTCGCCAGCGACAGGTAGTTGAGAGACATGTTGCTGATCAACTTCCAGAGAAAGTCTTGATGGAGCGGCGGGGCGAAGCTCGGAGTAACCCGACCGATGTTGCGAAAGCTCAACGATTGCGGAGCTTTCTCCCCAGGTTGGTCGATGTCACCCGGCTTGAGCATGCATGGCAGATTCTGATTGGTGCACATCAACTCGATGGATAGCGTTTCATGAGGCCCAATGTGTCGCACGCCGAAGCCCAGGCAGGTATCGAGGCCGCCATGCAGTGAAGACGGTCGCTGGCGCACGCTGTAATAAGGGCGATCGTGAGGCGCATCGAAGCTTGCATCGTGTTCGAAGGATTCGAACGGCACGTAGGGCTGGTAACCCAGACCGCCAGGCTTCCAGCCGGTGACGCTTTCGACCGAAAACACACCACAATGCCTCTGCTCAAAATCGGCGGGCAGCAATGGATACTCGTCCTGCTTGCCATCCAGGCGAATCGGCTGTGCGTCATGCTTGAACAGATTGACGATAGGCGTGCAGTAAAGCTTGATGTTCGCCAATGTCGGACGCATCCGCTGCAGGGCGCTTCTGCCGATATCGAAACGCAGATCCAGACCACGCATCTGTTTGAGGCTGTCGACCTGCAACGTGTTGATCACGTCCAGACCTGTTACGTCGACAAACAGGAACTTGTCCTGGAAAGCAAAATACTCCTGCAGATAGCGATAGCCGCGAAAGGTATTCAGCGGATAGGGAAGGAGGGCTTCCTCCTCGGAAAATCCTACCGGCTGGACACCGTCCGGCAGGATCCTGAATGTGATCGGGCTACCCTCTGCCGTCTTGAGGGCTGCGCCGGCGTCGTCCAAGGGAACCAACTCGATACCTTGAAGATGGCGTAGCAGACTGAGATATAGCGTCTGGCTGATATACCGCTCTCCGGCGAAGTGCAGACGCAAGCGGCTCAGTTGCAGCTCGCCAAAATGGCCGCTGCATCGCATCTCCAATCGCAGGTCAAGCAAGGACCCGGTGCCCTTCACCGAGTAATTCAAGCCGGTCAGATCAAGCGCTAGAACGTCGGTTGGATAACACGTCAGGAAGCGGCAACGCACGTCTTCGATCGGCTTGCTCTGCACCGGTGTATCACGCTCCACCCGCAGAGCGGGACCAGGCTGGCGTAGCGGATCGAACTGCAACATGCCAAAGGCAGGCAACGGACGCATATAGTTCGGCCACAGCAGCTGCATCAGCGAATGACTCAGTTCCGGCAACTGGTCATCAAGCTTCTGACGAAGCCGCCCAGTCAGAAACGCAAACCCCTCCAGCAGTCGCTCTACATCCGGGTCTTGTCCGGACTGCCCAAGAAAGGGAGCCAATGCAGGGTTGCGTTCGGCGAAACGAAGACCCAACTGACGAAGCTCCGTCAGCTCGCTCTGGTAGTAATGATTGAACGACATGCGGAACTATCCTTGTTTGACCCTGGCCTGACCGCTGCCGTCCAGGCACGCGGAAAAACTGACCCGTTGCTTTAAACTCCCGACCTCCAACAACGCGTCGATGCTGAAGGACAGCCGAAGCGGATCGGTGCTATCTGGTTTTGAAGTGACACAGACATTCCTGAGGCGGGGTTCATACGCCTCGATGAACGCCTCAATCGCCATACGCGCCTGGCTTCTCGCGTCGTGCAGGCTCAAGCGCATGTCATTGAGATCCGGCAGCCCGAAATCAGCCAAGGTCTGCACGCTACCTGCACGGATACCGAGCATCTGGGACAGATGGGCAACCACGGACGCGGTTACGCATACATCTCGACTCAGGCCTACCCGTTTTTCGGCATCACCACCCAAGCGTTCGAAAAGGCTGCCATATCTCATGAGTCGCGCTACGCCTTGTCCAGCTTGCCAACCAGCGACAAGGTGAAATCGGCTCCCATGTATTTGAAGTGGGGGCGTACGTTCAGGCCAACGCGATACCAGCCGGGTTCACCCTCCACATCACTGACAACGATTTTTGCCGCACGCAACGGGCGACGACCACGCACGTCGGCACTCGGGTTCTCCTGGTCGGCTACGTACTGGCGGATCCAGTTGTTGAGCTCTCTTTCCAGATCCGTACGTTCTTTCCAAGATCCCAGTTGCTCGCGCTGCAGGACTTTCAAGTAATGAGCCAGGCGGTTGACGATCATCATGTACGGCAACTGGGTACCCAGCTTGAAATTCAGTTCCGCGTGTTTGTCTTCGATGCTGTTACCGAAAAACTTCGTTTTCTGCACCGAGGTGGCGGAAAAGAACGCAGCGTTATCGCTGCCTTTGCGCATGGTTAGGGAAATGAAGCCCTCCTCGGCCAACTCATATTCGCGACGGTCGGAAACCAGAACTTCGGTCGGAATCTTGGTCTCGATTTCGCCCATGCTTTCGAAATGGTGCAGCGGCAATCCCTCAACTGCACCGCCGCTTTGAGGTCCGACGATGTTGGGACACCAGCGGAAATTGGCGAAGCTGTCGCTCAGTCGCGTACCCAGCGCATACGCCGTGTTGCCCCAGAGGTAATGCTCGTGGCTGTTGGCAACGGTTTCTTTGTAAACGAACGACTTGACCGGGTTTTCCTCCGGATCGTATGGGTTGCGCAGCAGGAAACGAGGTACGGTCAAGCCCATGTAGCGAGCGTCTTCCGACTGGCGAAAGCTCTGCCACTTGGCGAATTGCGGCCCCTCGAAGTGGTCTTTCAGGTCCTTGATGTCCGGCAGACCAGCGAAGCTTTCCAGACCAAAGAATCTCGGGCCGGCTGCGGCGATGAACGGTGCATGGGACATGCAGGCGACACTGGACACGTACTGCATCAGTTTCACGTCCGGCGCGCTTGGAGACATAAAATAGTTAGCAATGATCGCCCCCACCGGCTGCCCGCCGAACTGACCGTATTCAGCGGTATAGACATGCTTGTAGAAGCCGGACTGCATGATTTCCGGGGAGTCCTCGAAATCGTCCAGCAAATCCTCCTTGGAGACGTTGAGCATTTCTATCTTTATGTTTTCGCGAAAATCGGTGCGATCCACCAACAACTTCAGCCCGCGCCATGCCGATTCGAGCGCCTGGAATTCGGGGTGATGGAGAATCTCGTCAACCTGACGACTGAGCTTGGCGTCAATCCCGGCAATCATGCGGTCAACCATGGCTTTCTTGACCGGCTCGCCTTCGTGCTGCGGCTTGAGGAGCTCTTCAATGAAGGCCGATACGCCTCGTTTGGCGATGCTGTAGGCCTCGTCGTCCGGGGATAGTCGGGTTTGAGCGATGATGCCGTCGAGAATGCTGTACTCGATGTCTTCGTCGCTGTTTTGCTGCGCTGCATGGGTGCTCATAGTGTCAGCTTCCTTGTCTGGTGGGATTCAGGCGTCCTGAATGGCGGCGTTCATACCCAGCTCACTCAGCACTCGGTCGCGAGACGCCTCGTCGGCGAGCGCGCTTTCGATAGCTTTTCGGAACGCTGGCGCGTTACCCAGAGGGCCTTTGAGTGCTACCAGCGCGTTGCGAAGCTCCATCAATTTCTTGAGCTCAGGCACCTGATCCACAAGGCTGGCCGGATTGAAGTCTTTCATTGAACGGACGCGCAGTTGCACAGCCAGCTCCTGCGCTTCGCTTTCCTCCTGAAGATGGTTCGAGATGCTCAGCGCCAAGCTCAACTCTTGTTTCGCCAGCACCTCATCGAACGTCATCTTGTCGATGCTGATCGGCCTGCGATCCTCGACTTTGCGCGTATCCTTTCGGTGCGTGTAGTCACCTATCGCCAACAGCTTCAACGGCAGTTCAATTTCTTCCCGAGCGCCGCCGGTGGCGGGTTTGAAGGTAATGTTGATGCGTTCCTTAGGGGCGATCGAGCCGTCTTTGGCCATGATTCTCTCCTTACGTTTAGGGACCCGGGGGTCTATTCAATGACCCGTTCCAGGTCGAGGTGACACAACCTGCGAAAGGTCTCTTCCTTGCGCTCCCGTACGGAGTGATTCTGGGGCAATAATTCGCAGCAGTTGTAAAGCAGGTGCAGCACCTGAAGCACGAGCTCCGGCTCCCAGATGCGTAGGTCAGCTCGTTGCAAACGTTGGTCGAGGGCTTCGAGCTGCACCCTGGCAAGCTCGTATTTTTTGGCTACGAAACACAAGCGAGCCATGGCGAACCGCCAGAGGAAACGCTCACGGGCGCCATGGGCGCTTTGCATGCGATGCCTGAGAAACTGAACGGCGGGCTTGAGCCCCTCCTGGCGTAAAATTGACCGGGCCTCTTCAAAGGCCGACTCTCTGGGTGCAAGATCGCTGGCAACTTCTGTACTGGGCGCTGCATTGGGCCTTTGCAGGTGAGGCATGACGTAAGCTGCGATCCATTCCTGAGTGGCCGGGTCAGCAAAGGGTGAGCCGTCATGCCAACGTAATTCGATGATCCCCGGTAGGCGCTGGATGAACAACGCGAAATGGATTTCCAGCTCCCTCATCGCCTGCTCAGCATTCAACGCTTGCAGACACTCCCAAGCGAGCCTTTGGCCATCGAACCAGAACGGTGCCGTCGTCAGGCTGGCCTCAACTTCTACGAGCAGGTCGGCGTAATGTCCTTCCTGGAAACGTTCCAGATACTTGCGCAACTTGTCCGTCGGTAGCCCACGGAGTTGGGTGATCTGTTCAGCGTTGCGTTCGGGCATCACTTCAATCGCCAGCCAGAGCAAGGTACGGCTCAGGCTCAGGGCACGAATGTCGCTCGCTTTCTGCTTATGCCACCAGGCACATAACGCTCGGGCACCTTGCTGCTGGACGCGCAGGGCCCTGTGAGCCTCTTTTTCATTTTCAATGGGGGTGTCCGGAGTGAACAGCTGGGCGGCGACCTGCTTCACCTGGGCCACTACCGTCTCGATGGCTCCGGCTTGAGGCAGGTTATCGGTGGCGCGCTGGATCATCGTGTTGAGGCGCCGGCATAGCGGCAATAGCAGCGGTGCTTCATCGCCCAACTCAACGCGGCAGACGGCGTCGAGACCTTCAAGTTGCTCCGCCAGATCACGGAACATCGGCAACCGCTCCATGATTGCAACATCATCGCCCAATGCCTGCTCCAGGCGAGGTACCAACCAGCAAATGCTGGCAGCACGGGTTCGATTCCTGGATGGGTGAATTTCAGGCCAGTGGTGGATACATAGATGTAGCAAGAGGCTGAGTCCGGCCAACAGCCCTCTGAAAGACTCACGTTGATACAGCGCCCAAGTCAGCCAGACCGCTACACGCAAATCCTTCGACTGAGTGCGCAATAGTTCTTCACTACCCTTCAGAACCTTCAACCAATCGACCTGACCGCCCCCATGCATCGACTGGGCTTTACCCAACTCAAGCTCCAATGCCTCGTATTCGTTTGAAAAACGCACGTCCACTCCTTCGAAACTCTCTTGGGAGATTGGATAGCTGGCAAGTGCCAGATAATGGGCGGACAGTTTTTCGGGATTCGACATTCGCGAGCCTGCGTGAAATATGTTTATTACGTCGTTTTTGTTCGGCGTGATGCTTCAAGTTGATTAGTCGCATGCGTTGTAGGAGCCTTCGTCCTGCATAGACAAGACCTCTTACGTGCCAGACCATCAGCCGAACGCCTCGAAGAATGCCAACGTTCGAAGAATAAAAAAGTAGGAAATTTCGTTTTTTCTAAAAAGTACGGCCGTCAATTTCTCACTAGATATTTCAGCAGTGGTATTGACCTCAAGGAATACCGAACTAGTTTTAAAAAGTTTTGAAACTTTTTAAAACATCGTCTTCCGACCGGTCTTTATATATTCCGTGGGGCGGGAGGCTATTGCAGCCCATGTTCAATAATGAATAAATTAGCGATGGAAAATTAATTACCGGATTCATCACGAATTAAACCGGCGCCCAAGCTGACATTACCCTCGATCCGTCCTGCGGCTCACTCCTCGAAAAGGATCGGACAGTTCTGTGGCCCTTCCAGCTTCTTTAACTCATCCACCACCTGGGGCCTGGCCCTGCGCAGGGTCAGGCTACGGCCCTGGCTGCGCAGGCGCCGCGCTTCCTGGTGGAGCATTTCCACTCCGGAATAGTCGATGAAGTTGATCTGCTGGGCTTCGATGACCACCTGTTGCGCCTGCAATCGTTGCAGGCGCACTTGCAAGTAGTGGCTGGCCCCAAAGAAGATCGAACCACCGACTCGCAGGATGTCCGCCTCCCCTTCGCGCAAATGTTGCACCCGTGGCTGAGAGGTGCGTTTGAGGTAGAAAAACAACGAGGCCAGCACGCCGGCGTAGATAGCGGTTTGCAGCTCCAGCAGCAAGGTCGCCAGGCAGGTCAGGCCCATCACCATGAATTCCGAGCGGCTCACGCGGTACAGCGCCCGGATGCCGCGATGGTCCACCAGCCCCCAGGCGATCAGCAGAATGCTGCCGGCCATGGCTGGGATCGGGATGTGCGCGATCAACTGCGCACCACACACTGCAAACAGTGCCACCCACAATGCCGAGAACACCCCGGCCAGCGGCGAGCAGGCCCCGGCTTCATAGCTGAGGCCGGAGCGGGTGAAGGAACCGGCTGATAAGGATCCGGCGAAAAATCCTCCGACGATGTTGGAAAGCCCCTGCGCCCTCACCTCCTGGTTCGCATCGAGCAACTGCCCGGAACGTACCGACAGCGAGCGGGCGATGGACAAACTGGTGACCAGCCCGAGCATGCCCACCGCGACAGCGCCGGGCAGCAGGCGCAGGATCAGGTCCAGGTCCAACGGCAGTGGCGTGAACGGCGGCAGGCGCCCGGCGAAGGCGCTGACCAACGCCACATGCCCGAACATGGCCGGCCACGCCCAGACCACCAGGCTGCTGATCACTAAAGTTATCAACAGGCTCGGCCAGCGCGGCAGCAGACGCTTGAGCACGACGCCCAGTACCAGCGTTCCCACCCCCAGCAGCAGCGACGGGTTATCCACAGCTGCAAGATGGCTGACCAATACCAGCAGCCCTTTCAGCGCCGTGGCTTCGTTCGGCAGATTCAGGCCCAGCAGGTTCGGCAACTGCCCCAGGGCGATGACCACTGCCGCCCCCAGGGTGAAACCCAGCACCACCGAATGCGAGACGAAATTCACCAGCGCGCCGAAACGCAGCAGTCCCAGCAACCATTGGAAAATACCCGCCAGCACCGTGAGCAACAGGATCAAGGTGACGTAGTCCTGGGTGGCGGGCACGGCCAAGGGACTGACGCTGGCATACAGGACGATGGAGATCGCCGCCGTGGGCCCGCAGATCAGGTGCCACGACGAGCCCCATAGGCACGCGATCAGCACCGGCACAATCGCCGCGTACAAGCCGTATTCCGGTGGCAGGCCGGCGATCAGGGCGTAGGCGATTGATTGCGGCAAGGCCAGGATCGCACCGCTCAGGCCGACGATCAGGTCCCGACCGACGCTGGCCCGGGTCTGCCGGGGCAGCCAGCTCAGGAATGGAAAGAGTGAGTGGCGCGAAGGGATTGCCATGGGGCCTCAAGAACGGGGGTTTGGCGAAAGAGTAACAGGTGGCCTCTGTGGTAAGTGGCTTGCCGTGGCGAGGGAGCTTGCTCCCGCTGGAGGGCGAAGCCCTTCCCAATAAACCGCGTCCTCAGTTTCTTGGGGCCGCTGCGCAGCCCAGCGGGAGCAAGCTCCCTCGCCACAATGGAGCACATCAGCCTTAAGTAAACAGGCTGATTTACCAAGGAGCCTGGCTTTACAGCTTGGCCTTCACCGCCGCCAACGCATCCTTGCCATCGACGGTCTTCACGCCGTCGAGCCATTTATCCAGCACCGCCGGATTGGCCTTGATCCAGGCCTTGGCCGCATCAGCGTTGCTGACTTTCTTGTTCACCACCTCGGACATGATGCTGTTTTCCATTTCCTGGGTGAAGCTCAGGTTGGTCAGCAGCTTGCCAACGTTCGGGCAGGCCTGTGCATAACCTTTGCGGGTCAGGGTGTAGACGCTGCCGGTGTCGCCGAAGTATTTCTCGCCGCCCTTGAGGTAGTGCATTTTCAATTGCACGTTCATCGGGTGCGGCGTCCAGCCGAGGAAGGTGACGAATTTCTGTTTCTTCACGGCTCGGGAGACTTCCGCCAGCATCGCCTGCTCGCTGGATTCCACCAGTTTCCAATCGCCCATGCCGAAATCGTTGGTCTTGATGATTTCTTTCAGGGACAGGTTGGCCGGGGCGCCGGAGCCGATGCCGTAGATTTTTTTCTCGAACTTGTCGGCGAACTTGTTCAGGTCGGCAAAGTTATGCACACCCGCGTCCCAGACGTAGTCCGGAACCGCCAGGGTGAACTCGGTGCCGTCCAGGTTCTTCGCCAACTGGGTAACGTCGCCATTGGCGACGAATTTGTCATAGAAGCCCTGCTGCGCCGGCATCCAGTTACCCAGAAACACATCCACCTGCCCATCCTTCAGGCCACCGAAGGTGATCGGTACCGCCAGGGTGTCGACCTTGGGCTTGTAGCCCATCCCTTCCAGCAGGAACCCGGTGATTGCGTTGGTCGCCGCGATGTCGCTCCAGCCCGGGTCGGCCATTTTCACGGTGTCGCAACTTTGCTCGGCCCACGCCGAAGCACTGCTCAACGCCAGCAGCCCGGCGGCCAGTACTGTGGATAACTTTTGCATGTGCTTCCCCTTACGTTATTGGTGTTGGCAGGGTTGTGGATAACGGGCCTTGCGCTCCAGATCGTCGAGGTCGATATGGTTACGCATGTACTGCTGACTGGCGTCCACCAGCGGCTGGTGATCCCAGCTCTTGAGTTTGCCCAAGGTCAGCGCCTGGGCGACAAAACGACGGCGTCGCTGGCTGGCGAGCACCTGTCGGTGAATGGTCGGGATATCCCACCTGGCTCGCGCTTCGGTGAGAAATTCGCTGAACAATGATTGATGTTCCGGGGAACGGCTCAGATCTTCTGACTCTGTGGGATCGTTACGCACGTCGAACAGCAGGCACGGATCGTCTTCGCTGTAGATGAATTTCCACGGCCCGCGACGGATCATCATCAACGGACTGATCGTGCCTTCAGCCATGTATTCGCCGAAGACTTCGTCATGCCCGCCCTGCCCTTGCAGATGCGGCACCAAGGACCGGCCGTCCAGCGGCAACCCCGGCTCCAGCGTACCGCCAGCCAGTTCCACCAGGGTCGGCAGCAGGTCGGCAGTGGACACCGAAGCGCTGACCCGGCCGCTGGCGAACTGCCCCGGTGCGCTGATTAGCAGCGGAACCCGAGCGGCCATCTCGAACCAATGCATTTTGTACCAGAGGCCTTTTTCGCCGAGCATGTCCCCGTGATCGCCGGAGAACACGATGATCGTATCGTCCAGCAGGCCAGTGTCTTCCAGCGTCTGAAGCAGCTTGCCGATGTTGCTGTCGATGTAGCTGCAAGCGCCGAAATAGGCCCGGCGGGCGTCACGGATCTTATCCACAGGCAGCGGCTTGTCCCACAAGTCGTAGACTTTCAGCAGGCGCTGGGAATGCGGATCGAGATCGGATTGGACCGGGGTGTGCGGCAGTGGAATGTCGTTGTCGTCGTACAGGTCCCAGAACGCCTTGGGGATGGTGTACGGGTCGTGTGGATGTGTCATCGATACGGTCAGGCAGAATGGCTGGTCGCCGTCCTCGCGGATGTGGTCGAACAGGTATTGCTGAGCCTTGAACACCACTTCTTCGTCGAAATCCAGCTGGTTGGTGCGCACGCAGGGCCCGGCCTGCAGCACCGAAGACATGTTGTGATACCAGCTCGGCCGTACATCCGGCTCGTCCCAATTCACTGCCCAGCCGTAGTCGGCCGGGTAGATATCGCTGGTCAGGCGTTCTTCGTAGCCGTGCAACTGGTCGGGGCCGCAAAAGTGCATCTTGCCGGACAACGCCGTGCGATAGCCGAGACGACGCAGGTAGTGAGCGTAAGTCGGCACATCCGCCGGGAAATCCGCCGCGTTGTCGTAGGCGCCGATCTTGCTGGGCAGTTGGCCGCTGACCAGGGTAAAGCGCGACGGTGCGCACAGCGGGCTGTTGCAATAGGCGGAGTCGAACACCACGCCCTGCTCGGCCAGGCGCATCAGGTTTGGCAGCTTGATCGGCGAAGGGCCGTGGATTGGCAACATTGGCGCGGCCATTTGATCGGCCATGATGAAAAGAATGTTCTTGCGCTTCATGTAATCGCGGCATTCCATAGTAGGCAGTTATGCGAGATTGCTGCGATCGAGCATGTAGCCCCCGGGTATCGGGGTAAAGCCCATGCAGGATAATGACTAGGATAAGCACAGCTTATGTATGACGCCTTGGGTGAATTGTCCCTCGAACTGTTCCGCGCTTTCGAAGCGGCCGCCCGCCAGCGCAGCTTTACGGCCGCAGCGATTGAACTGGGCACTACGCAGCCGGCCATCAGCCAGCAGATCAAGCGCCTGGAAGAACAACTCGGCACGCGTCTGTTTGATCGCATCTACCGCGGCATCGAGCTGACTGAAGCCGGGTCGATCCTGTTCGAGCAGGTGCAGGCCGGTTTGCAGTGCATTGACGCGGGACTGAGCGCGATCACCGCGCAACAGCAGCACGAAGTGTTGCAGGTGGCCACAGACTTCGCCTTCGCCGCCTATTGGCTGATGCCGCGGTTGCACAGGTTTCACGCGGCCAACCCGCAGGTGGACGTTAGCCTGGTGACGGGCGAACGCAACCACAACATGCTGCGCACCGATATCGACGTTGCCGTGCTGTTCGGCGACGGTCGTTTCAAGCAGGGCGAAAGTCGCTGGCTGTTCAGCGAAGAAGTCTTTCCAGTCTGCAGCCCGCTGCTGCTCAAGGACCGACCACAGCCGTTGCCCGCCCACGCGCTGGCGGAGTTTCCATTGCTGCATCTGCGAGCGGGAAATGGCAGCAGTTGGTTCGACTGGAATGGTGTGTTCCGAGAGCTGGGCATCACCTCGCCCCCGGCGCCGGGGCAATTGCGTTTCGACAACTACACGCTGCTGATCCAGGCAGCGATTGGCGGTCAAGGAGTCGCCATCGGCTGGCGGCACCTTGTGGATAACTTATTGGCCCAAGGGCTGCTGTGTCGTCCCATTAGCGAAACCGTGCTGTCGCGGCTGGGCTATTACGTGGTCTTGCCCCAGCGTAAACGCCGCGGAGCGCTAATCAAGCAGTTCGTGGACTGGTTGATGGAGGAACAGGCCAGCAGCGCCGAGTCGTTGACGGGGTTGCCGTTGCCTTCGATTGCGGTTTGAGGAAGGAGATGGCTGGCCTTTGTGGCGAGGGGATTTATCCCCGTTGGGCGCGAAGCGGCCCTGTTTTTTGGGGCTGCTTGGCAGCCCAGCGGGGATAAATCCCCTCGCCACAACAGCACTCCTTGCCACAGTGTTCTATAGGGCTCTAGGTAGCGGCGACGAAGCTGACGTGCTGGCCTATGTGCAGGTTCAGGCGCAGCTCATCGGCGATGCCGACCGCTACCCGGTTAAGCCGTTCCAGGGCTTCGGCCATGCCGGGCTCCAGGCTGGTGCTGACCTGGCTGAAATGCTCGATGCCCAGGCCCGGGGTGGCATAGGGAGCATTGATCAGGGTCCAGTGCAGAGTGCTGTTTTTCAACGCGTCGAGCACTTCTTCAGCCGCGTGGCGCTGCAGGTCATCGTCGCCCTGCTCTTCGTCGAGCACGGCAAAGTCACCGATCAGGAACAACCGGGAAACGTTCACCGCCTGCATCCCAGCGATCAACGCGTCCACAGCCAATACTTGCTCCACCGGGCCGGGGATCAGCGTGCGCTCCACTTGCTCGCTGCTCATCGGCAACCCCGGCGCGTTCAGCAGACACACCACGGCGCTGGCACCGGCCACACTTTGCTTGACCCGTTCAGGGTCGAAGAGATCGCCAGTCTTGGTCCGCAGGCCAGGGCGCGGGGCCAGCGCCGTGAGGTCGTCGAGGATGGCGATGACTTCATGCTGGCGCCGCAGCATCTCAGCCATCAATGCGCTGCCGAGGCTGCTCATGGCACCATAAAGCACCACCTTGATGACCGGGGTTTCGGCATTTTTCATGGCTGTAATTCCTTTTTCCTGCGTATAGCCCTCTGACCCGCAGGAATCGGATAGGGTTCGGCCTGATTTAAGGGAGTGACACATGCAGCGGATCAAGGGTTACCACGCCCACGTGTATTTCGACGCCGACACCATCGACCAGGCCCGAGCGTTGTGCGAGGCGGCCGCGCAACTGTTCCCGCTGAAAATGGGCCGCGTTCACCAGCGCCCGGTCGGCCCGCACCCGGACTGGAGCTGCCAGCTGGCGTTCGATCCGCAGTACATCGGCGTGGTCTTGCCGTGGCTGGCGCTCAATCGAAAAGGGTTGGTGGTTTTCCTGCACCCGGACACCGGCGACGACTTGCTGGACCACACCGAACATGCAATCTGGATGGGCGCGGTGCGGCCGCTGGATCTTTCGGTGTTCTGAGCTGGTGTGGCGAGGGAGCTTGCTCCCGCTGGGCTACGCAGTAGCCCTAAAAAACAAGGGCCGCTTCGCGCCCCAGCGGGAGCAAGCTCCCTCGCCACGGGTTCGCCACGCCGCCAAACTATGACGTTTACCGGCTGACCGCTGGTGCGACAGCGAAAGCTGGCTGAAAGCTTGCGCGATTAGGATCGCCTCACTCCCGGCAAAAGACCGGTGGCCGGCGGCGAGCTTTGAAGGCTCGTCAGGCCCTTTTAACAACAACAATGGTGATTCTGATGTCCGCTGCTACTTACCTCGCTGCACCCACTCCATTCGTCCGCCCCGCGTTTTTCGTCCTGCGCTGACCTGTCCGGTTCGCCTTAGTCCGCCGCGCCACGCCTGGAGTACTTTCCTATGCTGACTTTCCTTGGCTTCGCCATGGTCATCACGTTCATGTTCCTGATCATGACCAAGCGCCTGTCTGCGCTGATCGCCCTGATCATCATCCCGATCCTGTTTGCCCTGTTCGGTGGTTTCGCGCCGAAGATCGGCCCGATGATGCTCGAAGGCATCACCAAGCTCGCCCCGACCGGGGTGATGCTGATGTTCGCAATTCTCTATTTTGCCCTGATGATCGACTCCGGCCTGTTCGACCCGGCCGTGCGCAAGATCCTCAAGCTGGTCAAGGGTGACCCCTTGAAAGTTTCGGTCGGCACCGCCGTTCTGGCGCTCGTCGTTTCCCTCGATGGTGACGGCGCGACCACTTACATGATCTGCGTGGCCGCGATGCTGCCGCTCTACAGCCGCATCGGCATGAGCCCACGGATCATGGCGGGCCTGATCATCCTCGCCGGTGGCGTGATGAACATGACTCCCTGGGGCGGCCCGACCGCCCGTGCGGCCAGTGCGCTGCATGTCGACCCGTCCGACATCTTCGTACCGATGATTCCGGCGATGGCCGCCGGTGTGGTGGCGATCCTGATCATTGCCTACTTCTACGGCAAGCGTGAACGTGCGCGCCTGGGTGAGCTGCACCTGATCGGCGACGAGATCGATCACAGCGAAATCAGCGTGTCGCAGTTCCCGGATGCCCGTCGTCCGAAGCTGATCTGGTTCAATGGCCTGTTGACCCTGGCACTAATGTGCACCCTGATCGCCGGCCTCCTGCCGCTGCCCGTGCTGTTCATGGTGGCGTTCAGCATCGCGATGATCGTCAACTACCCGTGCCTGCAACAGCAGAAAGATCGCGTCGCGGCGCATGCCGGCAGCGTGTTGTCGGTAGTCAGTCTGATTTTCGCAGCGGGTATCTTCACTGGTATCCTGTCCGGAACCGGCATGGTCGATGCTATGTCGAAAAGCCTGTTGGCGGTGATCCCTGATTTCCTCGGTCCGTACCTGGCGGTGATTACGGCGCTGGTGAGCATGCCATTCACGTTCTTCATGTCGAACGACGCGTTTTACTATGGTGTGTTGCCGGTGCTCTCCGAAGCGGCCAGCCACTACGGCATCACTGCGGTGGAAATGGCCCGCGCTTCGATCGTCGGCCAACCGGTCCACCTGCTCAGCCCGCTGGTGCCATCGACCTACCTGCTGGTAGCGCTGGCCGGGATCGAATTTGGTGATCACCAACGTTTCACCCTGAAGTGGGCAGTACTGGTCTGCCTGTGCATACTGGTTGCGGCATTGCTGTTGGGGACTTTCCCGCTGTTCAGCACTCTGTAACTGTAACGGCATCAAACAACCACGCCGCCAGCTCATCGCTGGCGTCGTGGTTTAACACTCGCTCAAAGGAACTCACATGGAATGGCTGACCAACCCGGAAATCTGGGTTGCCTTCTTTACCCTGACCGCCCTGGAGATTGTCCTGGGCATCGACAACATCATCATGATCTCGATCCTGGTCAGCCGCATGCCCAAGCACATGCAGGCACGTACCCGGATCTTCGGCCTGGCGCTGGCCATGGTCACCCGGATCCTGTTGCTGCTGTCCATCACCTGGGTGATGCGCCTGACCGCCGATTTGTTCGAAGTGTTCGGCCAGGGCATTTCCGGACGTGACCTGATCCTGTTCTTCGGTGGCCTGTTCCTGTTGTGGAAAAGCTCCCAGGAGATGTACCACGCGCTGGAAGGCGAGGATGAGAGCAGCGACGAGCCTTCGGGCAAGGGCGGCAACTTCCTCTATACCATCATCCAGATCGCGATCATCGACATCGTGTTCTCCCTGGACTCGGTCATCACCGCCGTCGGCATGGTCTCCCATGTTCCGGTGATGGTGGCGGCGATCATCGTCGCCGTGCTGGTAATGATGCTGGCTTCGGGCACCATCAGTGAGTTCATCGACAAACACCCGTCGCTGAAGATGCTGGCTCTGTCGTTCCTGCTGGTGGTCGGTACCGTACTGATCGCCGAGTCGTTCGACGTGCACGTGCCTAAAGGCTACGTCTACTTCGCCATGGCGTTCTCCCTGGCAGTGGAAGCGATCAACATCAAGATGCGCACCACGATTGCCCGCAAGCGCAAGCAGCAGGATCCAGTGAAACTGCGCAAGGATGTTCCCGGTCAGTAACTGTACGGGGCAATGAATGAACGAAGGGGCTCTTGGAGCCCCTTTTTTCATATCCGCTGCAAAGTGCCGGATGCAAATCCCTTGTGGGAGCGAGCCTGCTCGCGATTAGCGGTGCATCAGGGAACATAGATGCCGACTGACCCGGCGCTATCGTCGGATCGCCGCCCGGAGCAGGCTCGCTCCCACAGGGTTTTGTGGTGGGTTTTGCAGTGGTTTTTATGACAGTTTTGTTTCAATCAATTCTTTAGCTGTGCAATGCTGGCGCCCAAGCCTTTCGCCAACTAAGCCTTTAAGTACAAGTAAAACAATGTGGCATCGTCAATTGGTCCCTTTGGGACGCTAACAGGGGGCTCCTCATGCTGACCCTGCTGAATTTGCTCTCCGCCGTGGCCCTGTTGATCTGGGGCACGCATATCGTGCGTACCGGCATCCTGCGCGTCTATGGCTCGAACCTGCGCCATGTCATCGGCCAGAACATGTCCAGGCGCTGGCTGGCGTTTATCGCCGGGATCATGGTCACGGCCATGGTCCAGAGCAGCAACGCCACGGCCATGCTCGTCACGTCCTTCGTCGGCCAGGGCCTGATGGCGCTGACCCCGGCCCTGGCGACCATGCTCGGAGCCGATGTCGGTACGGCGCTGATGGCCCGGGTGCTGACCCTGGACCTGTCGTGGCTGTCGCCGTTGCTGATCTTCCTCGGGGTGATTTTTTTCCTGTCGCGCAAACAGACCCGGGTCGGGCAAATGGGCCGGGTTTCTATCGGCCTGGGCCTGATCATCCTGGCGCTGCAACTGATCGTCGAAGCCGCCACACCCATCACCCATGCCCAAGGCGTGAAAGTGATCTTCGCTTCGCTGACCGGCGACATCCTGCTCGACGCCCTGGTGGGCGCGCTGTTCGCCATGATCTCCTATTCGAGCCTGGCCGCCGTGCTGCTGACCGCGACCCTGGCAGGCGCGGCGGTGATCAGCCTGCCGGTGGCAATCGGCCTGGTGATTGGTGCCAACATCGGCAGCGGCGTGCTGGCATTCCTCAGCACCAGCATGCAGAACGCTGCCGGACGCCAGGTGGCGCTGGGCAGCCTGCTGTACAAGTTGATCGGATTGCTGCTGATCATCCCGGTGCTCGACCCGCTGGTGAACTGGCTGGACAGCCTGGATTTCAGCCCCCAGGAAACGGTCATCGGTTTCCACCTGCTCTACAACAGCGTGCGCTGCCTGGTGCTACTGCCCAGTGTCGCGCCGATGGCCCGGCTCTGTGCCTGGCTGCTGCCAGAGCGCCCGGAAACCAACGGCACCGCCAAGCCCCGGCATCTGGACGCCACGGCACTCGCCACCCCGAGCCTGGCGCTGGCGAACGCGGCCCGGGAAACCCTGCGCATTGGCGACCTGATCGAAAACATGCTCCAAGCCATGCTCGACGTGCTGCGCGGCCAGCAGACCGCAGTCACCCAGGACGTGCGGCGCATGGGCGATGACGTCGAAGCGTTGTGCAGCGCCATCAAGTTGTACCTGGCCCAGATGCCCCGCGAGGACCTCAGCGAGCAGGACAGTCGCCGCTGGGCGGAAATCATCGAGCTGGCGATCAACCTGAAACTGTCCAGCGACCTCATCGAACGCATGTTGCGCAAGGTCCAGCAACAGAAAACCGCACAACGCCGCTCGTTCTCCGACGTCGGCCTGGAAGAGCTGGCGGGGCTACACAGCCAGTTGATTGCCAACCTGCGACTGGGGATGTCGGTGTTCCTCAGTGCCGACCGGGAAAGCGCCCGTCAGTTGCTGCGTGAGAAACGGCGATTTCGCGCCCAGGAACGACGAATGGCCCACGCCCATGTCAGCCGCCTGCAACGCAAGGTCTTGCAAAGCCTGGAGACCAGCGCCCTGCACCTGGAACTGATCGCCGACATGCGACGCCTGAACTCGCTGTTTTGCGGCAGTGCGTATGTGGTGCTGGAAACTTCCGAGATCGGCGCCCTGGCGGTGGATGAAATCGCTGACATCACCCATTCGCCTTGAACATCTGGCGCGTTGTCCAGTCAGTAAGATTGGACTCGTCAGCCGCCAGGAAGCCTTTATGCGTTGTCTGTTGCTCACCGTTCTTTTACTCGGCTCGCTGCCCGCAATAGCCCTGGATCGATTCCAGGTCGAAGGCTATGCGTTGCCCAACGGCATGCAACTGTTGCTCAAGCCCGGCACTGAACGCGGACACGTGGCGATCCGCCTAGTGGTGGGCGTAGGTCTGGATGACTTCAGCTGCGCCGACAAGGAGCTGCCCCATCTGCTTGAACACCTGCTGTTCAGTGGCGTCGATGAAACGGGCGAAGGCGGCCTCGAAGAACGCATGCAGGCCCTGGGCGGCGAGTGGAACGCCTTCACCAATAACGCCGACACCACCTTTGTCATTGAGGCACCGGCCAGCAATCAACGCAAGATTCTCGACCTGCTACTGGCGATATTGACCCGCACCCGCATCGACGAAAAAGCCCTGGACGCCGCCAAACGGGTAGTGGAGCGCGAGGACGGCGGCCATTACACCCATCTGCAACGCTGGCTCGATCGCCAGGACCTGAGCCACAAGGCCAGCAATCAACTGGCGGTGGAACTGGGCCTGCGCTGCGCGGAGCGAGCCGAGGTCGAGCCCCTGACCCTCAGGAGGATCGAGCAGGTTCGCAAAGCCTGGTACGCGCCCAACAACATGACGCTTATCGTCGTCGGCGACCTCGACCGCCTGCTGCCCGCTTACCTGGAACGCACCTTCGGCAGCCTCAAGCCCGTCGAACCGAGCAACCATGAGCCCTTGGCGCAGATCCGCTACAGCGCCGTCACCAAGCGCAACCTGATCCGCGGCCTGGTCGGCAATAGCGCCAAGCTGCATTGGCTGTTCCCGGAGCCAGTGCTGGAGGAACAGCACGACGAAACGTTCGACCTGCTCAAGGATTACCTGGACTGGGCGCTCTATCGCCAGTTGCGCCTGGCCCACAGCCTGTCGTACGGGCCATGGACCGAGCGTGAAGTGTTCGGCGGCGTCGGCTTCTTCAGCCTGAACGCGGACCTGGCCCGCGAAGACCTGCCAGAAGCCGAGCAAGCCCTCGAAGACCTGCGCGGCAGCTTGCTCAAGGACGGCCTGGACCCTGACACATTCATGCGCATCAAACGCGCGGCCATCGCTCACCAGAGCTGGGCGGTCCAGGGCAACAGCGCACTGGCCGATTACTACTGGAGCGCCTTGGGCGACTACGAAGACGGCCGCTTCGCCAACCCCGCCGTGCGTTTGCAGGCGGTGGGCCTGGAACAGGCCAATATGGCCCTGCGCGAATTGCTGAAAGACCCCGGCTACCTGCGCATCGAAAAGCCGTTGCTCAGTGACGATGAGCTTGTGTGGGGAGTCGGTGGGTTGCTTGGATTGTTGCTGTTGGGATTGGTGGTGTGGCGGGTGCGGCGACGCAGGGTCTGACCGACCGCCATCGCGAACAGGCTCGCTCCCACAGGGGGAATGACGACAAACGCGCTCGTCACATCGAGTTCCTGACGATACCCTGTCAGGGATATTTCCTACGACTTACTGTGAAACCGCCTAATGCAAACTCTGACTCTCTTTATCCAGCGCATCCTTGAATTGATGAAGCGCTACCCAGGAGTCATTGCGCTCGGCGGTTTCATTTCCGGGGTCGGCAGTTTCATGCTGGTGGATCGCCAACAGGGCCTGGCGACCTGGATCGCTGTCCTGATGCTGGTGAGCTGGCTCTGGCTGATGGTGGAAAACAGCATGACCCGGCTGTTCGCGCGGATTTTCAAACGGGAAATCCCCCAGCCGCTGCTGCGTTACGCCACGCAGATGATTCACCAGGAAAGCCTGTTCTTCGTACTCCCATTCTTTTTCATCACCACCACCTGGAACAGCAGCCAGCTGATTTTCACCGGCCTGCTCGCAGCCGCAGCGCTGATTTCGATCACCGACCCGCTGTACTACAAATGGCTGGCCCCGCGGCGCTGGGCGTTCCTGGCGTTGCACACGCTGACGCTGTTCGCCGCGCTGCTGACCGCTTTGCCAGTCATCCTGCACCTGACCACCGACCAGAGCTTCAAGCTCGCCCTGGGCATCGCCATGCTGCTGTCATTCCCAAGCCTGGCATCGATCTTCCCGATCCGCACGGTGCGAAACGCCCTGGCGATCCTGTGCATCACCTTGGGAATTGGCGCCGCCGGCTGGGTGCTGCGCTCCTGGGTTCCACCGGCGACGCTGTGGATGACCGAAGTGGCGATCAGCACTGAGCTTTCGGACCGCACGCCAGGCGATAGCCTGAAGGAAGTCAGCGCCGCGCAGATCCGAAGCAACGGGCTGTATGCCTACACGGCCATCAACGCGCCGCGTGGACTCGATGAGCGGATCTATCACGTCTGGCAGTTCAACGGTAAAGAAGTGGACCGCATCGCCTTGGACATCCACGGCGGGCGCAAGGAAGGCTATCGCGCCTGGACCCACAAGCAGAACTTCCCCGGCGACCCGACCGGCAAATGGCAGGTGCGGGTGCTGACGGAAAATGGGCAGATGATTGGGGTGTTGCGGTTCAATGTGACTGGGTCGGCAGGTGGTTGAAGACCGTGGCAAGGGAGCTTGCTCCCGCTGGGCTACGCAGTAGCCCCAAAAAAGTAGGGCCGCTTCGCGCCCCAGCGGGAGCAAGCTCCCCCGCCACAATGAATTTCACCAGGCTTCAGTAACGTGCCTCAGCCAAAGAACCAGTAGCAAACCCCGATCGCCGACAAGACTCCGGCCAGCTCCGCCAGCAGCGCGCAGCCCACGGCATGCCGCGCTCGTTGGATACCCACGGCGCCGAAGTACACCGCCAACACATAAAAGGTGGTCTCAGTGCTGCCCTGGATGGTCGCAGCCACCAGGGCCGGGAAGCTGTCCACGCCGGAGGTCTTCATGGTTTCGATCAGCATTGCCCGGGCGGCGCTGCCGGAGAACGGCTTGACCATGGCAGTGGGCAAGGCATCGACGAAACGCGTGTCCCAACCGGCCCACTGCACCAGATGACGGATGCCATCCAGGCCGAAATCCAGCGCCCCGGAAGCGCGCAGCACACCGACGGCGCAGAGCATCGCCACCAGGTAGGGCAGCAGGTTCTTGGCGACGTCGAACCCTTCCTTGGCCCCTTCGACGAATGCTTCATAGACCTTGACCTTGCGCAGCGCCCCCACCACCAGGAACAGGATGATCAGGCCAAACAGCGTCAGATTGCCGAGGATCGAGGACAAGCTCGCCAGTGCGGTGGCCGAGAGCGTCGCCAGCAGCGCCATGAAGCCGCCCAGCGCCAGTGCGCCGGGAATCAGGTAAGCCAACACCACCGGATCCCACAACCGCAGGCGCTGCACGAACGCCACGGACAACAGCCCCATCAGCGTCGAGCCGCTGGTGGCGATCAGGATCGGCAGGAACACCAGGGTCGGGTCAGGCGCGCCTTGCTGGGCACGGTACATGAAGATCGTCACCGGCAGCAGCGTCAGCGAAGAGGCGTTGAGCACCAGGAACAGGATCTGCGCGTTGCTGGCGATGGTTGCGCTGGGGTTGAGGTCCTGCAGGGCGCGCATGGCCTTGAGGCCGATGGGGGTGGCGGCGTTGTCCAGGCCCAGGCCGTTGGCAGCGAAGTTCAGGGTAATCAGGCCGATGGCCGGGTGGCCGGCGGGCACTTCCGGCATCAGGCGTAAAAACAGCGGGCCGAGTGCCTTCGCCAGCCACTCGACGATCCCGGCCTTTTCGGCGATCCGCAGGAACCCCAGCCACAGGGTCAAGGTACCGAACAGCAGGACCATGACCTCCACCGACAGCTTGGCCATGGCAAAAATGCTCTCGACCATGGCCGCGAAGATCCCGGCGTTGCCCCCCACGAGCCACTGCGCCAGCGCTGAAACGGCTGCCACGATAAAGAAGCCAAGCCACAGGCCATTGAGCATCGGTAAATCCCCCGGAAGATGCCGCGAATGATAGCGGGGCTGGCAGAAACGACAAACCCCGGATTTGTCCGGGGTTTGTCTTGTGGAAGCCGAGCTTGCTCGCAAAGGCGTTGGATCAGTCAGCATCACCGTCGGCTGACACTCCGTCATCGCGAGCAGGCTCGCTCCCACAGGGGTAATGCATCATGCAAATGCAGCGACCACTCAGATCCATTGTGGGAGCGAGCCTGCTCGCGATAGCGGTCTTAAACCTGCCTCAACGACTGGAAGTTTCCCCCGCCGGCAGCGGCTCTTTGCTGCGCCAGTGTGGCAAAGAGTTCCAGTAGCGCTGGCCCTTGGCGTCGTCGTACATGCCTTCCCAACGGGCGATGACCAGCACGGCGAGGGCGTTGCCGATGACGTTCAGGGCGGTACGGGCCATGTCCATGATGCGGTCGACACCGGCGATGAATGCCAGGCCTTCCAGCGGAATACCCACGCTGCCCAGGGTCGCCAACAGCACCACGAACGACACACCCGGCACGCCGGCGATGCCTTTGGAGGTGACCATCAAGGTCAGGACCAGCAGCAATTGCTGGCTGATGGACAAATCGATGCCGTACAGCTGGGCAATGAAAATCGCCGCGATGCTCTGATACAGGGTCGAACCGTCGAGGTTGAACGAATAACCGGTCGGCACCACGAAGCTGCAAATGGCCTTCGGCGCGCCGTAGGCTTCCATCTTCTCGATCACCCGCGGCAGTACGGTTTCGGAGCTGGCGGTGGAGTAGGCCAGCACCAGCTCATCCTTGAAGATGCGCATCAGCTTGAGCACCGAGAAGCCGAACAGCCGTGCAATCAGACCCAGCACCACGAAGGCAAAGAAAGCGATGGCGACGTAAACCAGGATCACCAGTTTCGCCAGCGGCAGCAGGGAGGCGAAACCGAAGTTGGCGACGGTCACGGCGATCAGCGCGAACACACCGATCGGCGCGTACTGCATGATCATGTGGGTGACCTTGAACATGCTTTCCGACACGCCCTGGAACATTTTCACCAGCGGTTCGCGCAGGTCCGATTGCAGGCTGGAAAGACCCAGGCCGAACAGCACGGAGAAGAAAATGATCGGCAGCATCTCGCCACGGGTCAGTGCGGCAAAGATGTTGGAAGGGATCAGGTTGAGAATGGTCTGGACGAACGCATGCTCATGCTGGACTTCAGCGGCGGTGGCCTGGTACTTGGAAATATCCACAGTACCCAGAGTGCTCATGTCGATGCCGGCGCCCGGCTGGAAGAAGTTGGCCAGCAGCAAGCCGACGACGATGGCGATGGTGGTGACGATTTCGAAGTACAGAATGGTCTTGATGCCGATGCGACCGAGCTTCTTGGCGTCCCCGACCCCGGCGATGCCGACGATCAGCGAGGAGATCACGATCGGGATAACGATCATCTTGATCAGACGGATAAAGATATCGCCTGCCGGTTGCAGCACGTTGCTGATCCACCAAGCCTTCTCGGCGCTGAAGTGATTGAGCAATGCGCCCAGTGCAATGCCGAGAACCAGACCGATGAGGATCTGCCAGGCGAGGCTTAGCTTTGCCTTCTTCATATCTTTACCCTTACTTCAGTTGGACTCGGGCAGCGGCACGAACCGGATCGTCATGACGATAGAGATTCGCGCCTTCTGCCCCCGTATAAGGTCACCCCGAGCGCTCGATCGGCTAACTGGCAGGCGAAAAAAGGCGCAACTATTGCGATGCGGGGATGACCCGTCTAATGCCGTAAACGCCTACCCCATGCCGAATCGGCATGATTATTTCAAAACCAGATCGTCGCAGCGGCGGGTTTGAATGCGACATTTCAGCAGGCATAAGTGCCGTGGACCGGCCATTTCAGCGTAGTCGGCTTTTTCCGTCAGGCTTACAGCGCCGAGGAGCAACCGACAAACCGAGAGGCGACCCACGACGAAACTCGTGCGCGCATTCTCCGATATACGGTCAGGCAAGAGGGGAAGAACTTGAGGGAGGAGACAATATGCCGCAGCGGGCATCGGCTGACAGCCATCAATCGACTGGCCGCTCTGGCTCAAGCATTTCGGCGTTAAGCTCTCCGCAAGTTCGCCAAGTCACCAGGACTTCGCGAACCTGCGTCGCAGCTTCTTCCTGACCCGGCCCTTTCGCAGGCACCCCTTGTGCCCGTAGGTCACTCCGACCCCGATCGGTCAGAACGTCCCAGCCCCTTGGTCATGCATCGGCCCTCTTCGGGCTCTGCAGAAGAGAAAAGCAGGGCGCTTTTCCCGTTTTCAAATTTCAGTACCAGTTCGGGTCTTTCTTGAGCTGTTCCATTAACAGTTTCTGCATACCTTCATCAGGCTTGCCGAGGAAACGGTAGTCGGCATGACGGGTCGGTGACTTGTCGGCCGGCAGCCCGGCGGGTACTTGGACCCACATGGCATACGCTTCGTCCTTGTCGAAACTGAAGGCCACGATCAGCCGCTGGTTGCGGCAGGTCGCCTGGGTTTCACACAACGGACCGACCAGATATTTCTCGCCATCTTCATCGACAGCGTTCATCTGTTCCGAGTCGCCCGACAGGTTCATGATCCATTCCGGCAGGCGCTCTTCCTTTTTGACAACTTGCTGCCAGGTTTCACGGTATTGCGGATCCGCCTCTAGCAACTGATTGGCCCGCATCTGTCCGTCATTGGCAGCCAATGCCAGCGTACTGCCGCCCAGTAACAGGGCGGCGGCCAGTCCTTTAAAGGAAACGCTCATGGTCAGCCTCGACCGCGACGACCGAAGAAGAAGGAAGCGATGAACATCACCAGGAATACGACAAAGAGAATCTTGGCGATGCCCGTGGCGGTGCCGGCGATACCACCGAAGCCCAGTACGGCGGCGATGATGGCAATGATCAGGAAGGTAATTGCCCAACTCAACATGGTGATTCTCCTTACGCTTTTCTATTTAGTTTGGGTCTGACGGTGATGGTTCCGGGACGACGGACGACCGGTCCATCGAGTTAAAACACCCAGCGCTCCTGACGGGGCATGTCGGTCACAGGCTGAGCCTGGTCGACATCCATCATTCGCATCGAGGCAGAAGCCTCCGCTACATTGCTGACAGCACTGAAATGGGTTTGCGGAGCGCGATAAACCGACACCTGCGGCGCTTCGGGCTTCAGGCTTTCCTGCCAGAGCAGCCATTGCTGGCCGGCGACCAAAGTCACCTGCAGCGCCAGCACAGCCCACAGGCCCTGTTGGATATGCAGGGAAGAGATCCGAAACTGGGCGGCACGTTGACGGTTCATCCTGAAACTCCTCCCGACCCGGGTGTGATGATCTGATTGAGGCGCTCTCACGCCACGCTTGCTCAGACTATTGCAGTCGGCGTGCCAGAATTTTTCAATAGAAAAATCTTTATAAATCAATAGCTTATAAAGCAACTGAGAAGCGCCAAGGGCGCATCCTGCACGATGCCCCTCAAAGGCGTCGTGCGTAATGCACGACTGAAAGGGACGAGACGTTAGATTCTTTTCGAATGGTCCGTCAGAAACTGCTGTCGGAATAAGCGAGGCAAATCGGGGAATCGCTGCACTCGGGAAAAAAACGGACCCAAATCAACCTTTTAGAGGTCTGAGGCCCACAGGTCCGATTTCGATGGGTAATATTCCATCAGAATCAACCATGCAACTTGCCCGATTTTTCTGACACTAACCAAGATCATTCATTAAAGGAGCGTAGGAAAGATGGAATCCGCCACTGAGCACCAAGGCCGCATTCTGCTGGTAGACGATGAGTCCGCCATCCTGCGTACGTTCCGTTACTGCCTGGAAGACGAAGGCTATACCGTCGCCACCGCCAACAGTGCCGCCCAGGCCGACGCACTGCTGCAACGCCAAGTGTTCGACCTGTGTTTCCTTGACCTGCGCCTGGGCGAAGACAACGGCCTGGATGTGCTGGCCCAGATGCGAATCCAGGCACCTTGGATGCGGGTGGTTATCGTGACCGCGCATTCGGCGGTCGACACTGCCGTCGATGCGATCCAGGCCGGGGCAGCCGATTACCTGGTGAAGCCGTGCAGCCCGGATCAGTTGCGCCTGGCGACCGCCAAGCAACTTGAAGTGCGCCAACTGTCGGCCAGGCTCGAAGCCCTGGAAGGGGAGATCCGCAAACCCAAGGACGGCCTCGACTCCCACAGCCCGGCGATGAAAGTCGTGCTGGAAACCGCCCGCCAGGTGGCCAGCACCGATGCAAATATCCTGATCCTGGGTGAATCCGGTACCGGTAAAGGCGAATTGGCCCGGGCGATCCATGGCTGGAGCAAGCGGGCGAAAAAGTCCTGCGTCACCATCAACTGCCCGTCGCTCACCACCGAATTGATGGAAAGCGAGTTGTTCGGCCATAGCCGTGGCGCGTTCACCGGCGCCAGCGAAAGCACATTGGGACGCGTCAACCAGGCAGACGGCGGCACGCTGTTTCTCGACGAGATCGGCGATTTTCCCCTGACTTTACAACCAAAGTTGCTGCGTTTTATCCAGGATAAGGAATATGAGCGGGTAGGGGACCCGGTGACCCGTCGTGCCGATGTACGGATTCTCGCGGCGACCAACCTCAACCTCGAAGACATGGTGCGCGATGGGCGTTTTCGTGAAGACCTGCTGTATCGCCTGAATGTCATCACCCTGCACCTGCCGCCATTGCGTGAACGCGCCGAGGACATCCTGACCCTGGCCGACCGCTTCCTGGCTCGCTTCGTCAAGGAATATGCACGTCCGGCCCGCGGGTTCAGCGACGAGGCTCGCGAAGCGCTGCTAGGCTATCGCTGGCCGGGCAATATCCGGGAGCTGCGCAATGTGGTTGAACGCGCCAGCATCATCTGCCCACAGGAGAAAGTCGAAATCAGCCACCTGGGGATGGCCGAACAACCGGTGAACAACGCACCGCGCATCGGTGCCGCGTTGAGCCTCGATGAATTGGAGAAAGCCCACATCGGTGCGGTGCTGGCGACGGCCGACACCCTCGATCAGGCAGCCAAGACCCTGGGTATCGACGCCTCCACGCTGTATCGCAAACGCAAGCAGTACAACCTGTGAGCGACACCCTATGAAGTTGGCGATGAAGCTGCGCACCCGGCTGTTCCTCAGTATCTCGGCGCTGATCACTGTGGCTTTGTTGGGGCTGTTGCTAGGTTTGGTCAGCGTGATGCAGATGGCCAACACCCAGGAACAATCGGTACGCGACAACTTCATCCTGCTGGATCTGGGACTCAAGCTGCGCCAGACACTCGGCGACCAGCTGATGATCATGCTCGACGAACAGCCCGATCTCGCTGCGCTGGAGGCCTCCAAGCAGCAATATCTGGCGTTAATCGACGAAGGCATCGCCCATGAGCGGGGACTGGATGACGCAGCCATCAGTTTCAGCCGGGCCAAGGCCGACTATATGGATTTTCTTGAAGCCTTTACCGCGTCTCGCCAGCATCCCGGCCAACTCACGGGCATCCAGCCCCTCACCGAAAAATTCAACGTGCTGCGTAATGGCCTGATCGAAGGCTACCGGGCAGCCTTGAACAATATCAGCGAAACCCAGACCCGCGCCCGGGAGCGAGCCCTGTTGATTTCCGGCCTGCTGGGGCTGGTGGGGTTGGCAGTGCTGATCATCGGCTTCGTCACGGCCCATGGCATCGCCCAGCGTTTCGGCGCTCCCATCGAAGCCCTGGCCGCCGCTGCGGATGACATCGGCCAAGGCAATTTCGAAGTGGCGCTGCCGGTTTCTTCCGCCGCCGAGCTGAATCTTCTGACGAAGCGTTTCGGGATCATGGCCCAGGCCCTGCGCGAACATCAGGCCACCAATGTCGACGAACTGCTCGCCGGCCAGCAACGCTTGCAAGCCGTGCTCGACAGCATCGACGACGGCCTACTGATGATCGACCGCCAGGGCCGGTTGGAACACCTCAATCCGGTGGCACAGCGACAACTGGGCTGGGACGGCGAACGCCTGGGTATGGGATTGGGCGAGGCATTGGGACGCCCCGATCTGGACGATGAACTGCAATTGGTGCTGCGTGGTGGAACGCTGGAGCGAGCGCCGGACGACCTGAGCATCGAGGTGGACGGGGAGTCCCGTGTGCTGACGTACAGCCTCACGCCGGTCAGTCATACCCAGGGGCATATCCTCGGTGCGGTGATGGTGCTGCACGACGTCACCGAACAGCGGGCGTTCGAACGGGTGCGCAGTGAGTTCGTCTTGCGAGCCTCCCATGAGCTGCGCACGCCGGTGACCGGCATGCACATGGCGTTCGGCCTGTTGCAGGAGCGCCTGCATTTCCCAGCGGAGTCGCGCGAAGCGGACCTGCTCAACACGGTGACGGAAGAGATGCAGCGACTGATGCAGCTGATCAACGACCTGTTGAACTTCTCGCGTTACCAGAATGGCTTGCAGAAGCTCGTCCTCGCGCCTTGCTCCATCGAAGATTTATTGGAAGAAGCCCGGTTACGCTTTTCCGCCCAGGCTCAAGCCAAGGGCATCGAGTTACTCGTGGCGATCCAGGGCCCACTGCCACGATTGCACGCCGACGCTTCGCAACTGGAGCGCGTGCTGGATAACCTGATCGACAACGCGATGCGCCACACCGGCGACCACGGCCAGATCCGTTTGCAGGCCCGTCGCCATGGTGAGCGCGTGATCATCAGCGTCGAAGATAATGGCGAGGGCATTGCCTACGGCCAGCAGGGACGGATCTTCGAACCGTTCGTCCAGGTGGGGCGCAAGAAGGGCGGCGCCGGCCTCGGGCTGGCGTTGTGCAAGGAAATCGTCCAGCTCCACGGCGGTCGGATGGGCGTTTACTCAAGGCCGGGGCAGGGCACGCAGTTCTACATGGCGTTGGCGGTCTGAAACTGATCAGGCTTCATCGTCCAGGCGCCGACCCAGCCGACGCCTTCCACGGGTGATCAACTCGATGAGCTGCACCGCGCTCAGGGCGTGGGCAAACAGCCAACCCTGACCGAATTTCACCCCTTCGCTGCTCAGGTAGGACGCCTGGGCCTCATACTCGATCCCTTCAGCGATCACCTTGAGCTGCAACGCATGGGCCATCCGGATGATATGCGGCGCTACGCCACTGCTGGCGGCATCATGACCGAGGGCGTCGATAAACGCCTTATCGATTTTCAGGCAGTCCACCGGCAACGTTTGCAGATAAGCCAGGCTGCAATAACCGGTGCCAAAATCATCGATCAATACCTGATGCCCCAGATCGCGCAGCGATTGCAGGTTATCCCGGGCGACCAACGCGTCGACCAATCCGCGCTCAGTCACCTCGAAGGCAATCTGGTGCGCCGATACCCGATGCCGCGCCAAAAGACGTGCGATGACTTCGCCAATGCGCGGCACCATCACATCGCAGGCCGCCAGGTTTACCGAGATGTAAAGCTGAGGGTTGGAGCGCAGCAGCTGTCCCAGCTGATCAAACAGCCGCTGCAGGACAAAATCGGTGATCTGACGGATTTGCCCGGTATCTTCCGCCATCGGGATGAACAGGTCCGGGCTGGTCAGGGTGCCGTCCGGTCGGCGCCAGCGCAGCAAGGCTTCGGCGCCGACGCAATTGCGGCTGTCCAGGTCGAAGATCGGCTGGTAGAGCACCTGCATTTCACCGCGTCGGAGGGCGCCATGCAGTTCGGCATCCATCGATTGCCGCTGGCGCGCCAGCAGGAAGACCTGGAAACCGATTCCCAGGCCGAGCGCCAGGCTGATGGGCAGCATCCACCAGGCATTGGCCGGTACCTGAAAGCCTTTGCGCTGGGCAATCAGCACCAACTGATACTCGGGGCTGTCAGTGGGCATTCGATAAATCAGACGGGTCTTGGTGACTTGCAGGGCATTCTGGCTTTTCGGCGGCCAGGGCTCCGTCGGCGGCCAGTATTGGTCGGTGCCCAGCACTGGAATGGCGCGCCTGCCATGATCCAGGACCACCAGCAGGCTGCTGTCGGCTGGCAGGTCGACAACATCGGTCAGGTGCCCGCGAGAAGTGGCAACCCGAAAGTTGCCGCGCCCCAGCATCAACGCAGCACGGTCCTCATCCGGTTCGGTCGTTGTGTTAAGCCAATAGCTGTAGGTCGGGCCCCGCAGGTCGGGTGGACGGGTCACCGCCAGGCCATTCTGTCGCGGGCGGTTGGAACAGACCCCATTGCCATCGATGTACACCGCCTCGTAGACGAACCTGTAGTTGAAGCTGACCTGCTGCAATGTCGCGATCATGTCATCGTTGCAGCCACGCAACGGTTGGTTCTGGAGGTCATCGAGGCCTTCACGCAACTGCCCGAACAGTTGTTCCAGGCGCTGCAGAAAGCGCTCGCCCTGGGCATTCATCTGTTCACTTTCGCGCTGCTGGATCTGCTGCACAACCACGAACAAACTCCCCGCCAGCAGCAGGGCCGTGCTCAGGGCAGCCGCCACCGCCGCCAGGAACAACGGGCGGTGCAACCAGCTCTGCACAGTTTCACGGGAAGCCATCATCATGGGTAATCCGAAAGGCACCAATGAGTTATAGCTTCTGATTTGAATCTGGCCCGATTCGTCAGACGGGCGTCATTATTTTGTCTGGTTGAGCACCTGCAAGATCGCCGCGCTTTGGGCGTCAGGCGTGCCATCGAAACGGCTCGGCCGGTAATGCATCTGGAACGCGGCCATGACATGGCGAGTGGCCACATCCCATTCGCCGGTCTGGGGCGTCGGGTAGCCGAGACGGGCCAGTTGCCCCTGGAACCAACTGGCCTCCGGTAGCTGCGTCGCGAATACCGCTTGTTGGCGCGCCACGGCCTGTTCGTCCGGCCAGACTCCCAGGCCCGCCTGTGCCAGGCGCTTCCAGGGGAACAGCGGGCCCGGATCGAGCTTGCGCAGGGGCGCGATATCACTGTGGCCGATGATGTTGCGCGAATCGATCCCGTTGCGCTGGACGATGTCCTTGAGCAATACGATCAGCGCCTGGACCTGAGCTTCGCTGTAGGGATACCAGAGGCGTCCAGTAGGGGTGTCAACGTAGCCTGGATTGACGATTTCAATGCCGATGGAGCTGGAGTTGAGCCAGGTCCGTCCTTCCCACTCGCTTTCCCCGGCATGCCAGGCGCGCCGGCTTTCATCTACCAGCTTATAAATAGTCGCCTTCTTGTCGTCGCCGATCAGGTAATGGGCGCTGACTTCCCCATGGGTCAGCAGGGCCAGTGACCGTTCCAGGGAGGCGGAGGTGTAATGCACCACGACGAACTGGACCCGGTTGTCGTGGTTGACCGAGGGGTGGCTGGTATCAAACCGGGGCCCGCTGGAACAGCCGGCCAAGATGAACAGAGCAACAATGAGCGAGAAAAACTTCATGGTGAAATGCTGTACACGCTGACGATAATGCAACAGTGTAACGTATCGCCCCGGAGAGAATCGGGATGCATTGCGATATTAAACAAAATGGAACAATTGGCTTCAGCCCAGTTCCACACGGTTACGTCCGGCATTTTTCGCTCGATAGAGCGCCTGATCGGCTCTTTTGAGTACCAGATCACTGTGTTCGCCCGTTTTGAAGGCCGTCATGCCGATGGACACGGTTACCGTTACCGGCTCGCCTTTGAAGTGGAACGGACAAGCTTCGATGGCCGTCCTTAGCGACTCGGCCAATTTCGCGCCGGCAGCAATGGGCGTGTCGGGCACCAGCAGGACAAATTCTTCGCCACCGAAACGAGCGATGAAATCGCTGCCACGCAGGCGTTTACGCAGTACCGAGGCGATCAGCTTCAACACGCGGTCGCCGGCCAGATGGCCATAGTTGTCATTGATCCGCTTGAAGTGGTCGAGGTCGAGCATGGCCAGCAGCAAGCTGTTGCCGTGTTGCTGCCATTGCTCGATTTCCTGTTCCAGACGCTCGGACCAGGCGGCGCGGTTCGGCAGCCCAGTGAGGGGATCGACCAGGGCTTTCTGGCGCTGCTCTTCCAGGTTCTCGCGAACGATCAGCGCGTCCTGCTCCATCAGCGCAACGCGCTCGGCCAGGCTTTTCAGGCGAGCCGAGACTTCCTGCTCCCGCAGATCACGTTGTTTCTGGTGCTGGTCCATGGTCCCGAGCAAGCCTTCAAGATGATTTTCCAGCACTTGCTTGAGGCCTTCGAGGTCGTCGGCTTGTTGCACGCTGGTTTGCAGGCCATCGACCTGCTCGCGAATCTGCGTGTCCATTTCCCGAGAGGCCGACAAGCCGTCGGCGTGGTCTTCGCTGGCGGCGCGCAGGCTGCTCTGGAAGGACTCGAGTCGATCGTTGAGGCGCTGCAGGTACGCCTCGAACTCGTGCTGGCCGCTATCGGTAATCGCCAACATGAGCACCGCAAGATCATCAAGGATCGGCAGCAATTCGTACCAGTTCAAGCCATTTTGCAGGCGTTCACGCATCGCTTCGGCCTGGGGCCGGTGACGCTCGGGCAGGGTCAGGTCGCCCAACAGCCCCAGCAGCGTATCCTCGATGTGCCTGGCCACCGAGCTATAGGACGGCTCCGGCGAGTCGGGCAGGGCGTAGTGAGCATCTGTTGCCTCGGTAGTTGCCACGGGCTCAATGGTTTCGGCCGGAGCGAGCGGCGTCTCGGGAGGGACTGGGAGCGGCTCCTCTGGCATCAGTTCGTCAGGGTTTGCGAGAGCCGTTTGCGGTACCGGAGGTTCATCAAGGACAGGTTCCGGCTCGGAGACTGCCTCGGGCGGCTCGACGACTTCAGGTTCGAGGGGCGGTGCAGACACTGGGGCCGGTTCGGGCATGGCCTGCGAAACTGGCGCTTGTTCCGGTGCCGGTGCCGGTGCCGGTGTGACAGATGCTGCATCGGCTGCCGGCTGCTCTGGCGTCGAGGGAGCCGTCGGGAGCGTCTGGGCCGTTTGCGTTACGGGCGGCAGACTGCCCGGGACAGGCTCACGCAGCTGGGGTACGGTCTCGTCGTGACCCTGGCCGCCGAACAAGCGTTGCAGCAGACCGGGACGACTCGGCTCGGCAGGCGTCTCCAGCGCACTCAGCGCCTTGCCCTGCAAGCTGCTCAACTCACTGAGCAGCAGCGGGATTTCACGGGCCTGACTGACCCGGTCCTCCAGCTGCTTGGAAAATTTCTTCAGCGGACGACTGACTTCCTTGGGCAGCGGCAGGGTTTGCAACTGGGCCACCAGGGCGATCAACGCAGCACTGGTCTGTTCGATCCGGGTCTCGCGGCGCTGCTCGGAATCGAGTACAGCTTTCTCCAGGCGCGGTAACAGGGCAGCCAGACCGGCATCCATGTCATCGGCGCGCACCACCTCGCGCATTTCCTTCATGCATTGATCGACAGCCTTGTCGGTACCCTCGGCGGCCAGGGTGCTGCGCACCAACCCGCGACGCAGCAGGTCGAGCCGAGCATCCCAGCGGCGCTCGAGCTTCTCCTGCTGTTCGATACTCTTGAGGTACTTCTCTCTCCAGCGTTCGGCGTCGTCACTCATTCATCGGATCCGCGAGGGGCAGGACTCAGCGCGGGGAATGCATCGGCCGTGAGCGAACCCGGCAAACGAATCTCGACCGCGACCGGCAGGTGATCGGAAATGGGTTGGGCCAGCACCTCGACGCGCTCAAGGGTCAGGGTCGGGCTCAACAGAATATGGTCCAGGCAGCGCTGGGGACGCCAACTGGGAAACGTTGCCTCCAGCTGCGGAGCAAGCAGGCCGAGATCGCGCAGCGGTGAAGTTTGTAGCAAATCGTTGGCGTGGGTGTTCATGTCGCCCATCAGCACCTGATGCTTGTAGCCACCGATCAGTTCGCGGATATAAGCCAACTGCATCGTGCGGGTCCGGGCACCGAGCGCCAGGTGCATCATGACCACCACCAGCGCCTCCGGACCTTCGCCGAAACGCGCCAGGATCGCCCCGCGCCCCTTGGGTCCAGGCAGTGGATGGTCTTCGATCGCCCAGGGACGCAGGCGGCTCAACACACCGTTGCTGTGCTGGCCGAGACGTCCGAGGTTGCGATTGAGTTGTTGGTACCAGTACGGAAACGCGCCCAATTGGGCCAGATGTTCGACCTGATTGACGTAGCCAGACCTCAAGCTTCCGCCATCGGCCTCTTGCAGCGCCACCAAGTCGAAATCCTTCAGCAGGTCGCCGATTTTCTGCAAGTTACCGGCACGCCCGGTGTGCGGCAGCAAATGCTGCCAGCCGCGGGTCAGGTAATGCCGGTAGCGTTCGGTCCTGATGCCCACCTGGATGTTGAAGCTGAGCAGCCGCAAACGGCTATCGGCAGGCAAGCCCGCGGACGTGAGATGATGCTCGTTGACCTGCGGTTCATGCAGGCCAACGATGCGCTCGGTGCTCCAGCGGGCCATGGGCGTGAGCCGCGCTTAGTTGGCGGCAGCCTTGTTGGTCGACCGCTCCTTGGCGATCAGCTTGTCGGCCAGCGCCAGCGCTTCGTTCGCGCCGCCGGCGGAGCCGATGTCAAAGCGGTATTTACCATTGACGATCATGGTCGGTACGCCAGTGATTTCGTATTTCTTCGCCAGCTCGCGAGCCTTTTTGATCTGGCCCTGGATGGCGAAGGAGTCGAAGGTGGCCAGGAACTTGTCCTTGTCCACGCCCTGGGTCGCGAGGAAGTCAGCCATGTCTTCTTTCTTGACCAGTTTCTTGCCTTCTTTCTGGATCGCGTTGAACACAGCGGCGTGAACCTGATGCTCGACGCCCATGGCTTCGAGGGTCAGGAACATCTGGCCGTGGGCGTCCCATGGGCCGCCGAACATCGCCGGGATGCGCACGAAGTTAACGTCCGAAGGCAGTTTGTCGACCCACGGGTTGATGACCGGCTCAAACGCGTAGCAATGCGGGCAGCCGTACCAGAACAGCTCCACGACTTCGATCTTGCCAGGCACCGCCACCGGAACAGGGTTGTTCAATTCGACGTAGGGGGCCTTCGATTCGTCGGCATTGGCTTGGACGCCGATGCCGAACAGGCTGGCGACGACGAGCGCGGCGCTGATGATCAGATTACGCATGCTTTACTCCTGGACAATAAAATGGCCTCGCGAGGCGTGTTTTTCAGACAGGCCGTGGCGGGTTCAGGTTCGCTAGTGTAACGGCAGCGGCCACAAAAAAGGGCGGCCAAAGCCACCCTTTTGATGCTCGCATCGACAGATTAATCGAGCGTTAACGTTGCAAGAGGTGTAGCCCCCTCGCAACGCCCGGCGCAGAGCCTCAGTGCAGAATCTTAGTGCAAACCCTGGATGTAGCTGGACAGGGCGGCGATATCTTCATCGCTCAGCTTTTTGGCGATGGTGCGCATGGTCATCGCATCACCATCGTTGGCACGGCCGCCTTCTTCCTTGCGGAAATCGGTCAACTGCTTGGTCACGTACTGGGCATGCTGGCCACCCAGGTGCGGGAAACCGGCAGCGGCGTTGCCGGCACCGTTAGGCGAATGGCAACCGGTGCAGGATGGCAGGCCCTTGTCCAGGTTGCCGCCGCGGAACAGTGCTTCGCCGCGCGCCACGAGTTTCGGATCGGCAGCGCCGACACTGCCCTTCTGGCTGGCGAAATAGGCCGCGATGTCCGCCAGGTCCTGGTCGCTCAGGTTGTTCAGCAGGCCGGTCATTTCCAGCACCGTGCGCTTGCCGGACTTGATGTCGTGCAACTGCTTGTTCAGGTAGCGCTCGCCCTGGCCGGCCAGCTTCGGAAAGTTGGGCGCCATGCTATTGCCGTCCGGGCCATGGCAGGCCCCGCATACCGCCGCTTTAGCCTGACCGGCAGCGGCATCGCCAGCGGCGTGGGCTACGCCGGTCATCCCCAAGGTCAACAGCAGACTCACGATCAGTTTGTTCATCAGCTAATCCAACTACGGCTAAGGGTTAAAGAGTTATGGACCGGGATCACTCGCTCATCCAGTGGATGATGGCTCGGTAATCCTCGGCACTGCAGTCCATGCACAAACCACGCGGCGGCATCGCCTTGAAACCCTGGGTCACGTGTTGCACCAGCGTCTCCATACCTTTCGCCAACCTCGGCGTCCAGGCTTCCCGATCGCCCTTGCGAGGCGCCATGGGAAGTTGGCCAGAATGACAGGCACCACAAACACGGTCGTACACAGCTTCCGGATCCTGTGTAGCCTGAGCGCTGTAAAGCGGCATCAAGACACCGGCAGCTAGCAGCCATTTCGTCATAAAACGACCTTTTCAGGGTTGAGAGCGAGCTGCGTTCTAGTGCGCAATTTCGGTCAATCGCTCCCGTGAGCCTCATCCTACGCTGGGACAAAGCGCACACAAAATCTGCGGCATTATATACTGGCGTCACTGAAACGGAAACGAACCGCTTGCCGCGTCCTTTCCCGACGCCGCCCACATCGGAAATCCCATGCAACTGAAGAACCCCATCCTTGGCCTGTGCCAACAGTCCACCTTCATGCTCAGCGCCGCCAAAGTCGATCAATGCCCGGACGACGAAGGCTTCGAAGTGGCATTTGCCGGTCGTTCCAACGCCGGTAAATCCAGTGCGCTGAACACCCTGACCCACGCCAGCCTCGCCCGCACCTCGAAAACCCCAGGCCGCACGCAGCTCTTGAACTTCTTCAAGCTAGACGACGAACGCCGTTTGGTCGACCTGCCCGGCTACGGCTACGCCAAGGTGCCGATCCCGCTCAAGCAACACTGGCAGCGCCACCTGGAAGCCTACCTGGGCAGCCGGGAGAGTTTGAAAGGGCTGATTCTGATGATGGACATCCGCCATCCGATGACCGACTTCGACACGCTGATGCTCGACTGGGCCGTCGCCAGCGGTATGCCGATGCACATCCTGCTGACCAAAGCCGACAAGCTGACCTATGGCGCGGCGAAAAACACCTTGCTCAAAGTCCAATCGCAGATCCGCAAGGGCTGGGGTGACACGATCACCATCCAGCTGTTCTCGGCGCCCAAGCGCATGGGCCTGGAAGAGGCCTACACGGTATTGGCCGACTGGATGGAATTGGCGGACAAGGGCAGCGAAGCGGCTGAATGAGCCAAATCGCAGGCAAAAAAAACCCCGGACTTCGTATGGGGAGGGGGAAGTTCGGGGTCCAAGTTCCGGACCGCTAGGGCGGGGTCCAGATATCTGCCAACACTTAACACAACATAGGAGCATTGAACGGCTTCACCAGCCATTCAAAATCTCTGAGTGGCAATTCACGGGTTTAGTTCAGATTATTTTTGGAAATAACCGTAGGACTTTTCCGAACTGAAACCATTTTTGCCAGTTGCGCAGTGCTCTCTGTGGCGAGGGAGCTTGCAAAAAATCAGTGCGCCTCATCCCAGTTGTTGCCCACGCCCACTTCCACCAGCAGCGGCACGTCCAGCGTCGCGGCGGCGCTCATGTGCTGGCGGATTTCTTCGCGCACCTGGTCCACCAGGTCTTCACGCACCTCCAGCACCAGTTCGTCGTGGACCTGCAGGATGACCTTGGCGTCCAACCCTGAGGTGGTGAGCCAGCGATCAACCGCGACCATGGCCTTCTTGATGATGTCGGCCGCCGTGCCTTGCATCGGCGCGTTGATCGCCGTGCGCTCGGCGCCTTTGCGCAGGGCCGGGTTTTTCGCGTTGATGTCCGGAAGGTACAGCCGACGGCCAAAGATGGTTTCGACGAAACCTTGCTCGGCAGCCTGGGTGCGGGTGCGCTCCATGTACGCCAACACTCCCGGGTAACGAGCGAAGTAGCGGTCGATGTAGGCCTGGGACTGCTTGCGGTCGACGCCGATCTGCTTGGCCAGGCCAAACGCGCTCATGCCGTAGATCAGGCCGAAGTTGATCGCCTTGGCGCTGCGCCGCTGGTCGTGGGTGACAGCGTCCAGCTCGACGCCGAAGACTTCGGCCGCCGTGGCCCGGTGCACGTCCAGGTCATTGCGGAACGCATGCAGCAAACCTTCATCTTTCGCCAAGTGCGCCATGATCCGCAGTTCGATCTGCGAATAGTCCGCCGCCAGCAGCTTGTAGCCTTTCGGCGCGACGAACGCCTGACGGATCCTCCGGCCCTCGGCGGTACGGATCGGAATGTTCTGCAGGTTCGGGTCAATGGACGACAGACGACCGGTCGCAGCAACGGCCTGTTGATAATTGGTGTGGACGCGTCCGGTGCGGCTGTTGATCTGCTCCGGCAGGCGGTCGGTGTAGGTGCTCTTGAGTTTGCTCAGCGAGCGGTACTGCATCAGTACCTTGGGCAGCGGGTAATCCTGTTCGGCCAGTTCGGCCAACACGGCTTCGGCGGTGGACGCTTGGCCCTTGGCGGTTTTGCTGAGCACCGGCAAACCGAGTTTTTCGTACAGGATCACGCCCAATTGCTTCGGCGAACCGAGGTTGAATTCCTCGCCGGCGATGGCAAACGCCTCGCGCTCCAGTGCCACGAGTTTCTCGCCCAGCTCGACGCTCTGTACGCCCAGCAGGTTGGCATCTACTAGCGCACCCTGGCGCTCGATGCGCGCCAGGACCGGCATCAGCGGCATTTCGATTTCATTGAGCACACCGACCAGGCTTGGGGTGGCGGCGAGCTTCTCCTGCAAGGCCTGGTGCAGGCGGAAGGTCACGTCCGCATCTTCGGCGGCGTACGGACCGGCCAGTTCCAAGGCGATCTGGTCGAAGGTCAGCTGCTTGACGCCTTTGCCAGCGATGTCTTGGAAGTCTGTCTTGCTTTGGCCCAGGTATTTGAGCGCCAGGCTGTCCATGTCATGGCGGGTCGCCGTGGAGTCCAGCACGTAGGATTCAAGCATGGTGTCGAAGACAATGCCCTGGACGAAGATGCCATTATCCTGATCACCACCGATGGCGCAGTTGGCGAGGATGTTGGTCTCGAACTTGGCATGCTGGCCGACCTTGAGCTTCTCCGGGTTTTCCAGCAACGGCTTGAGGGCCTTGAGCACCGTGTCGCGGTCCAGCTGCTCCGGCACGCCCATGTAGGAGTGGGTCAGCGGGATGTAGGCGGCTTCGAACGGCGCCACCGCGAACGACAGGCCTACGAGCTGCGAATGCTGGGCGTCGGTGCCGTTGGTTTCAGTGACGAAGGCAAACAGCGGGGCTTTTTCCAGCTTGCTCAGCCAAGCCTCAAAGCGCGCCTGATCGAGGATAACCTCGTACTTGGCCTCGGCACTCGGCTGCTCATCGGCCACTTCGACGATTTCCTGGCCGGAACGCTTGGCGTCGCGCTGGTTTTCTTCGAACCAGCTCTTGAATTCCAGAAGGGTGTAGAGCTCGGCGAGTTTTTCGTGGTCCGGCTCGCCCATTTTCAAGTCGTCGAGACCGATGTCCAGCGGCACGTCGGTCTTGATCGTCGCCAGCTCGTAGGACAGGAAGGCCATTTCCTTGTGCTCTTCGAGCTTGGCGGGCAGGGTCTTGGCGCCGCGGATCGGCAGCGTCGGGACGATATCCAGTTGCGCATACAGTTCGGTCAGGCCGCCGTTGACGCCTACCAGCAGGCCGGACGCGGTCTTCGGTCCGATACCCGGAACGCCCGGGATGTTGTCGGACGAATCGCCCATCAGCGCCAGGTAATCGATGATCTGCTCCGGAGCGACACCAAATTTCTCCTTCACGCCAGCCACGTCCAGCGAGCTACCGGTCATGGTATTGACCAAGGTAATGTGCCCGTCGACCAACTGCGCCATGTCCTTGTCGCCAGTGGAGATCACCACCGGACGGTCGGCCGCCGCACTGCTGCGGGCGAGGGTGCCGATCACATCATCGGCCTCGACGTTGTCCACGCACAGCAGCGGGAAGCCCAAGGCCTTGACGCTGGCATGCAGCGGTTCGATCTGCACGCGCATGTCGTCGGGCATGCTCGGGCGGTTGGCCTTGTATTCGGCGTACAGCGCATCGCGAAACGTCCCACCCTTGGCGTCGAAGACCACGGCGAACGGGCTGTCCGGATACTGCTTGCGCAGGCTCTTGAGCATGTTGAGCACGCCCTTGACCGCGCCGGTCGGCAGGCCTTTGGAAGTGGTCAAAGGTGGCAGCGCGTGAAAGGCGCGGTACAGATAAGAAGAACCGTCCACCAGGACGAGGGGAGCTTGGCTCATGAGCACGATCAACCTTTTCGGCGGGTCCGGCGCTAGAATAGCGGGACCGTTGACGACAAAGGGACAAGGTTATCATGCGTACATTAAATCGCCTGTTACTGGCTGGCTTGTTTGCAATCACCCCGTTGGCCGTCATGGCAGCGGACGACGCACCCTCGGCAGACCCGGACGTCACCATTCGCACGGAGGGCGACAAGACCATCCAGGAGTATCGGCAAAACGGTTTCCTGTACGCGATAAAGGTCACGCCCAAGAACGGCAAGCCTTATTTCCTGGTGCGCGCCGACGGTAGCGATGCAAACTTCATTCGTTCGGACCAGCCGGATATGCTGATCCCTTCGTGGAAAATCTTTGAGTGGTAATGCCGCTCTCGACTTCAACCGGCGCCCGCTGAAGGGCGCCCGTACTGGCAGTTTTAACCATGTCTGTGTTCACCCCCCTGGCTCGGCCCGAGCTGGAAACCTTTCTCGCCCCTTACGGGCTTGGCCGTCTGCTTGATTTCCAGGGGATCGCCGCTGGCAGCGAAAACACCAATTTCTTTATCAGCCTGGAGCAGGGCGAGTTCGTCCTGACCCTGGTCGAGCGCGGCCCGGTCCAGGAAATGCCGTTCTTCATCGAGCTGCTGGACGTGCTGCACGACGCCGATCTGCCAGTGCCTTATGCCTTGCGCACCACCGACGGCGTGGCGCTGCGCGAGCTGGCGGGCAAGCCGGCGCTGCTGCAACCGCGCCTGGCGGGCAAGCACATCAAGCAGGCCAACGCGCAGCATTGCGCCCAGGTTGGTGAGTTGCTGGCGCATCTGCACCTGGCAACCAAAGACAACATGATCAAGCGCAAGACCGACCGCGGGCTGGACTGGATGCAGGAAGAGGGCGCCAAGCTGCTGTCGCACCTGGACACCGAGGCCCGTGGCCTGCTGGAAGCGGCGCTGGATGAAATTGCTGTGCAAAAGGCCGGGATCCTGGCGCTGCCCCGGGCCAACATCCACGCGGACCTGTTTCGCGACAACGCGATGTTCGAAGGCACGCACCTGACCGGGCTGATCGACTTCTACAACGCCTGTTCCGGGCCGATGCTGTATGACGTCGCCATCGCCTTGAACGACTGGTGCTCGGATGACGACGGCGTGCTCGATGGCGCCAGGGCCCGGGCGCTGCTCGGTGCCTATGCGGCGCTACGACCGTTCACCGCCGCCGAGGCCGAGCTATGGCCGACCATGCTGCGCGTGGCGTGCGTGCGGTTCTGGTTGTCGCGGTTGATCGCGGCGGAGTCGTTTGCCGGGCAGGATGTGCTGATTCATGACCCGATGGAGTTTCAGCAGCGGTTGGGGCAGCGGCAGGTGGTTCATACCTTGTTGCCGTTCGCCCTGTAACAGCAAAGCCAAGCGCTCTTGTGGCGAGGGAGCTTGCTCCCGCTCGGTTGCGCAGCGACCGCAAGATCTTGGGGCTGCTGCGCACCCCAGCGGGAGCAAGCTCCCTCGCCACACAGGATCCATGTTCGGCAGGAGAGGGCGGGGCTGGGGTTATAGCGACTCCAGGCAACCCGCCAGATCATTGCCCAACTTCTCCAGCAACTGCTCATACCCCTGCGCCGTCGCCGGGGTATAGCCGCCCAATGCATCCAGTTCCGCCAGTTTCACCGGCAACCCGGCCACCAGGGTTTCGGCCAGGCGTGGGCGCAGGGGTGGTTCGCTGAAGACGCAGGTCTTGCCCACCACCTGCAAGCGCGTGCGCATCGCCGCCACGTGCTGGGCGCCGGGCTGGACTTCGGCGGCCACGGCGAACACGCCGGCGTGCTTTAGGCCGTAGGTGTCTTCAAAATAATCGAACGCTTCGTGGAACACGAAATACGGCTTGCCCGCGATCCCCGCCAGGCGGGACTTCAGGCGCGTGTCCAGGGCATCGAGACGCTGGTTGAAACCCTTGAGGTTGCTTTGATAGCGAGCGGCATTAGCGGGATCGGCGGCGCTCAGATCGGCGGCCATTTTTGCAGCGATCACCCGGGCATTGATTGGGGATAGCCATAAATGAGCGTCGATCGTGCCGGGGCGATGGTCATGATCATGCTCATCACCGTCATCGTCGGTATGGGATTGGCTGTCCTCGGCAAAGTGCCGCAGCTTGAGTCCCGGCAGTTCCTGCACCGCAACGGCGGGCAGGCTACGACCGTTCAACACCCGCGGCAGGAAGCCTTCCATGTCCGGGCCGATCCAGTACAGCAAGTCCACCGACTGCACTTTCCGTACGTCCGATGGCCGCAGCGCATAGTGGTGCGGCGACGCACCGGGTGGCAGCAGCACCTCGGGAGTGCCCACGCCGTCCTGCACCGCCGCAGCGATCAGCTGCAATGGCTTGATGCTGGTGAGAACCTTGACGTCGGCCTGGGCCGGGCTGATCAACAGAAAACTTGCGACAAAAGCGACAAAGAGCGAAAAAAATCGGGACACGATGACCACTCAAGGAGGCGAGAACCGGTAACATAATAACGTCTCTCACTGAACTCGTCGCTGCCCATGCCTATTACACCTCTCGCCAGTCGTCCCCACGATCACTCTCACTGCGTGCACAGCGCGCTGTCCGAGGCCGACGCCATCTGCGCGCGCCAGGGGCTGCGCCTGACCGCCCTGCGTCGGCGGGTGCTGGAACTGGTCTGGCAAAGCCACAAACCGTTGGGCGCCTACGACATCCTGGCCGTGCTCAGCGAGCAGGATGGTCGTCGTGCCGCGCCGCCAACGGTTTACCGGGCGCTGGATTTCCTGCTGGAAAACGGCCTGGTGCATCGCATTTCGTCGTTGAACGCCTTCGTCGGCTGCAACCATCCGGAACATGCCCACCAGGGCCAGTTCCTGATCTGCCGCGAATGCCACGCGGCCATCGAGCTGGAACAGAAGTCCATCAGCGATGCCATCGTCGCCAGCGCCAAGGAGGTCGGCTTCGTGGTCGACAGCCAGACTGTCGAAGTGGTCGGCCTCTGCTCCGGTTGCCAGGGGGCTTGATGAGCAACGCCTTGATCCGCCTCGAACAGGTGGCCGTGACTTTTGCCGGGCAGAGCGTACTGGACAGCATCCACCTGAGCGTTGAACCGGGGCAGATCGTCACCTTGATCGGCCCCAACGGCGCCGGCAAGACGACTCTGGTACGCGCCGTGCTCGGTTTGCTCAAGCCGGACAGCGGCAGTGTCTGGCGCAAGCCGAAGCTGCGCATCGGTTACATGCCGCAAAAACTTCATGTGGACCCGACGCTGCCGCTGTCGGTCCTGCGCTTCCTGCGCCTGGTGCCTGGCGTGGATCGCGCACGAGCCCTGGCGGCGCTCAACGAAGTCGGCGCCGAGCAGGTGATCGACAGCCCGGTGCAAAGTATTTCCGGCGGCGAAATGCAGCGCGTGCTGCTGGCCCGCGCCCTGCTGCGCGAACCGGAACTGCTGGTGCTCGACGAGCCGGTGCAAGGCGTCGATGTCGCCGGCCAGGCCGAGCTGTACAGCCTGATCACCCGCCTGCGCGACCGTCACGGCTGCGGCGTGCTGATGGTTTCCCACGACCTGCACCTGGTGATGAGCACCACCGACCAGGTGGTTTGCCTCAATCGCCACGTCTGTTGTTCCGGGCACCCGGAACAGGTCAGCGGCGACCCGGCGTTCGTCGAGCTGTTCGGCAAGAACGCCCCCAGCCTGGCGATTTATCACCATCACCATGACCACGCCCACGACCTGCACGGCTCGGTGGTTATCGGTGCCCCGGTTACCCCCCACATTCATGGAGATGGCTGCAAGCATGGCTGATTTTCTGTTGTACGCCCTGCTTGCAGGACTGGCCCTGGCGCTGGTGGCCGGCCCCCTGGGCTCGTTCGTGGTCTGGCGGCGCATGGCCTATTTCGGCGACACCTTGTCCCACGCCGCCTTGCTCGGCGTAGCGCTGGGGTTTCTGCTGGACGTCAGCCCGACGGTGGCGGTGACGGTCGGTTGCCTGTTGCTGGCGGTGGTGCTGGTGACCTTGCAGCAGCGCCAGCCGCTGGCGTCCGACACGTTGCTGGGCATTCTGGCGCCGAGCACGCTGTCCCTCGGGCTGGTGGTGCTCAGTTTCATGCATGAGGTGCGTATCGACCTGATGGCGTATCTGTTTGGCGACCTGTTGGCGATCAGCCCGGTGGACCTGTCATGGATCCTCGGGGGCAGCGCGGCGGTGTTGCTGTTGCTGGTGGCGCTGTGGCGTCCGTTGCTGGCAATCACCGTGCATGAGGAGCTGGCGCGGGTCGAAGGTCTGCCCGTGACGGGTTTGCGAATGGCGTTGATGCTGCTGATAGCAGTAGTGATCGCGGTGGCGATGAAAATCGTCGGTGTGTTGCTGATTACGTCGTTGCTGATCATCCCGGCAGCTGCGGCACAGCGTCACGCCCGCTCGCCGGAGCAGATGGCCCTGGGCGCGAGCCTGCTGGGCATGCTCGCGGTGTGTGGCGGGTTGGCGCTTTCCTGGTTCAAGGACACCCCGGCTGGCCCGTCCATCGTGGTCAGCGCCGCTGCGCTGTTTCTGCTGAGTTTTGTCCTGCCCCGTCGAGGGGTGTAGACTTGCTCGCTTTTTGCGCAAATAGAGAGTCGCAGGAATGAAGCCGTTCGCCTCCCGTTATCTGCTCCTTGTCGCGTTTTCCCTACTGCTGGGTGCCTGCCAGAGCACCCCGCCAGTCACTGAGGCCCCCGATACCCGGGGCCCGGCCATCGCACAGCTGGAACAAAGCCTGGCCGCCAATGAGCTGGCCACCGCTGAAGATCAGCTGGCCGCGTTGCAGGCGCAGTCGCCCGCAGACCCGTCATTGGAGCCGTATCAACGGCAACTGGCTGAGGCGTACCTGCGTCGCAGCCAGATCGACCTGCAAAAAGGCGATGTAAACGCCGCCGCAACCGCCCTGAGTCGCGCTCGCGCATTGATGCCCAAGGCGCCGGCATTGACCGGTGAAGTCAACGGCGCCATCGCCGAGGCCCGCAAAGCCGAGCTGGATAAAGCCGAAGCCGACCTCAAGGCGGCCGAGACCAAACCCGTCGCCAAGCTGATCGATCCGAGTGCGCAAAGCACTACGGTTGCGTTGAATATTGGCGATATCCAGCAAATGCGTCGGCAACTCGACGCCATCGCCGCTGATGTTGTGAACTTTGAGTGTGATGTCAGCATACAGGTACCGCGTACCGATGATTACCCATGGTTGGCGAATCTGCTGACCAAGCGGGTTAAAAAACTCGATCCCGGATTTGAACTGAAACTGCGCAAACAGATTTTGCGTAGCGTACCGGCGCAGATGATCCTGACACCGCGCAAGTCTTGAAAGCATCGCGAGCAGGCTCGCTCCCACAGGGGTTTTGGGGCGGATACAGAATTTGTATTCACACCAAAGATCCACTGTGGGGGCGAGCTTGCTCGCGAAAGCGGTGAGTCAGCCGAAGAAGATGTTGAGTGTGCTGCCGCCATCGCGGGTAAACCCGCTCCCACAGGGGTTTTGGGACGGATACAGAGTTGCTATCCACACCAGATCCCCCTGTGGGAGCGAGCTTGCTCGCGAAAGCGGTGGGTCAGCCGAAGAAGATGTTGAATGTGCTGCCGCCATCGCGGGTAAACCCGCTCCCACAAGGGGTTTTGGGACGGATACAGAATTGCTATCCACACCAGATCCCCCTGTGGGAGCGAGCCTGCTCGCGATGGCGTCCTAACGGTCGCCGTTCATCAAGCCGGAACCGCCTTGGCCTTGGGCTCCCGTGCCCAAACTCGATGCTGGGCAATCGCCGCAAAAAACCGCGAAAAGCCGCCCGTCTCCGCATCCTCTATCAACCCTGCATCCACCTCTAGCTTCAACTCCACCAGCAACTGCCGAGCCTCACCATGCAGCCCAATGGCCTTCAGATGCTTGTAGGCCTCCAGCACGTAATGCAACGCCACGCCGTCCCGACTCAGGGCTTTGATCGACTCCGCGCCGCCCGGGACGAACACCGCATCGAAGGCAATCGACGGCAAGCCTTCCATGGACGCATCCACCGCCAGGGGCTGCCCATCAGCGGTGGTCACCGGCGCAGAAGTCGGACCGAGCACTTTGGCGTGAGCGCCCTCGGCCTTCAGGGCCTGTTTGAGCGCATCGATAATCGCCCCGTCCACGCCATTGGCCACCAACACCGCGACTTTGCGGGTCTTGATATCACCCGACAGCAAGTTCGCCTGGCTCAAGGCCGGGGATTTCTCCAATGAAGGCGTCGGCACGTCGACCGTGCCGGCAGTCGGCGCCGGCAGCCCCAAATTCTTCGCGACCCGTGCCGCCAGGTCCAGATCGATGTTGGCGAGGATCTCATTGACCTGTCGCGCCCGGATGAACTCGCGCTCCACCTTGCCCAGCTCAAAGCTGTAGGCGGCGATGATGTGCTCCTGCTCGTGCGGGCTCATGCTCTTGTAGAACAGCCGCGCCTGGGAGAAATGATCACTGAACGATTCGCTACGCTGGCGGATCTTGTGGGCATCGATCCGCTCTGAATAACTCTCGAAGCCACCGTCCTGCGGCCCTGGCGGGGTTTCCTTCGGCCAACCACCGTCGATCGAGTTCGGCTCGTAGGAGGTGCGGCCCTTGTCGATGGTGCTGCGGTGCATGGCGTCGCGCTGGCCGTTGTGGACCGGGGTGATTGCCCGGTTGATCGGCAGCTCATGAAAATTCGGCCCACCGAGTCGGCTGATCTGCGTGTCAGTGTAGGAAAACAGCCGGCCTTGCAGCAGCGGGTCGTTGGTAAAGTCGATTCCCGGCACGATATGCCCAGGGCAGAACGCGACCTGCTCAACCTCGGCAAAGAAGTTGTCCGGATTGCGGTTCAGCACCATCTTGCCCAACGGCGTGATAGGCACCAGCTCTTCCGGGATCAGCTTGGTCGGGTCGAGCAGGTCGAAGTCGAATTTGTGCTCGTCTTCCTCGGCGACGATCTGTACGCCCAGTTCCCATTCCGGGTAGTCCCCCGTCTCGATCGCCTCCCAGAGATCGCGACGGTGGTAGTCAGTATCTTTACCCGCCAGTTTCTGGGCCTCGTCCCACACCAGGGAACACGTGCCGACCTTGGGCCGCCAGTGAAATTTGACGAAGCTGCTGCGGCCTTCGGCGTTGATCATGCGGAAGGTGTGCACGCCGAACCCCTGCATGCTGCGCAGGCTCTTCGGAATCGCCCGATCGGACATCGCCCAGATCACCATGTGCGCCGATTCCGGCACCAGAGAGACGAAATCCCAGAACGTGTCGTGGGCCGAGCCACCCGTAGGAATCTCATTATGCGGCTCGGGTTTTACCGCATGGACAAAGTCGGGAAATTTCACCGCATCCTGGATGAAAAACACCGGCATGTTATTGCCCACCAGATCGAAGTTGCCTTCGTCGGTGAAGAATTTCACGGCGAAGCCACGCACATCGCGCACGGTATCGCCAGAGCCCCGTGGCCCTTGTACGGTGGAAAAACGGACGAAAACAGGAGTCTTCTTCTCCGGATCCTGTAGGAACCCGGCCTTGGTCAGTGCCGAATGCGCTTCATAGCTCTGGAAGTAGCCATGGGCGCCGGTGCCGCGGGCATGAACGATGCGCTCCGGGATGCGCTCATGGTCAAAGTGCGTGATTTTTTCACGCATGATGAAGTCTTCCAGCAGCGACGGCCCTCGGGCTCCGGCGCGCAGGGTGTTCTGGTTGTCGGCGATCTTCACGCCCTGATTGGTGCGCAACGCCTGCTCGGTGGCGTCCGAGCGAAATTGCTCCAGGCTCTCGAGCTTGGCGTTGGTGTTGCCGCGATCCAGGGTGTCGGTTCCGGCCAGTTGGCTCTCGGTGCCGGTGGGCTTTTGGGTACTCATCAGGCGTAACTCCTCTTTTGCGTCCCCGCCGAGGCCGGGATTCTTGAGTGGTTTAATGAGTGACCGACCCCGTTTCGCTGCGTTCCTTTTTTGTGTCCTTTGATCGTCTTATTGCCAAGTCGCTGGTTCAATCGCAAATAAATGCTAAGTACCTCTATACGGACAGGCTAAAATGCGCGCCCGGCTAACCGCTGATCCTTTTCCAACGCGCCCCACAAGGTTCGCTACGTGATCGAGTTTCAAAACGTCCATAAAACCTACCGGGTTGCCGGTAAGGATATTCCCGCCCTGCATCCGACCAATCTGAGGATTGAGAACGGACAGGTCTTCGGCCTGATTGGCCATTCCGGTGCGGGAAAAAGTACCCTGTTGCGTCTGATCAATCGCCTGGAAGACTCCAGCGGCGGCAAGATCATCGTCGACGGCGAGGAGATCACCGCCCTGGACGCCAACGGCTTGCGGCGTTTCCGTCAGCAGGTCGGGATGATTTTCCAGCATTTCAACCTGCTGGCGTCCAAGACCGTCGCCGACAACGTGGCGCTGCCGCTGACCTTGGCCGGCGAATTGTCCCGCAATGAAATCGACCAGCGCGTCGCCGAGTTGCTGGCCCGCGTGGGTTTGTCCGACCATGCCAGGAAATACCCGGCGCAATTGTCCGGCGGCCAGAAGCAGCGCGTCGGCATCGCCCGCGCCCTGGCGACCAAGCCGAAGATTTTGCTGTGCGACGAGGCCACCAGCGCCCTCGACCCGCAGACCACCGCATCGGTGCTGCAACTGCTGGCGGAGATCAACCGCGAGCTGAAGCTGACTATCGTGCTGATCACCCATGAAATGGACGTGATCCGCCGGGTTTGCGATGAAGTCGGTGTGATGGACGCCGGAGTGATCGTCGAGCAAGGCCCTGTGTCCCAGGTGTTCTTGCACCCCAAGCACCCGACCACCAAGCGTTTCGTCCAGGAAGACGAGCAGATCGACGAAAGCGAACAGCGCGACGACTTCGCCCATGTACCGGGGCGCATCGTGCGTCTGACGTTCCAGGGCGATGCGACCTACGCGCCGCTGCTCGGAACCGTCGCCCGGGAAACCGGTGTGGACTACAGCATCCTGGCCGGTCGTATCGACCGCATCAAAGACACCCCCTACGGGCAACTGACCCTCGCCATCACCGGCGGTGACATGGAGGCGGCGTTCGCCCGCTTCACTGCGGCCGATGTCCACATGGAGGTGCTGCGCTGATGGAATTTTTTGCAAACATCGACTGGCTGGAAATCTGGCTGGCCACCGGCGACACCTTCCTGATGCTGTTCGGTTCGCTGCTGTTCACCGTACTGCTCGGCCTGCCACTGGGAGTGTTGCTGTTCCTGTGCAGCCCGCGCCAGCTGCTCGAAGCCCGGGGCGTTTATGCGCTGCTGTCGCTGATCGTCAACATCCTGCGCTCGCTGCCGTTCATCATCCTGTTGATCGTGATGATCCCCTTCACGGTGTTGATCACCGGCACCTCCCTGGGCGTAGCCGGGGCGATTCCACCGCTGGTGGTCGGTGCGACGCCGTTCTTTGCCCGCCTGGTGGAAACCGCCTTGCGTGAAGTCGACCGTGGCATCATCGAAGCGACACAGGCCATGGGCGCGACCACCCGGCAGATCATCGTCAACGCCTTGCTGCCGGAAGCCCGCCCGGGCATCTTTGCCGCGATTACGGTGACAGCCATTACGCTGGTGTCCTACACCGCCATGGCCGGTGTGGTCGGCGCTGGCGGCTTGGGCGACCTGGCGATCCGTTTCGGCTACCAGCGTTTCCAGACCGATGTGATGGTGGTCACCGTGGTGTTGCTGCTGGTGCTGGTCCAGGTACTGCAAACCGTGGGCGACAAACTGGTTGTGCATTTTTCTAGAAAATAAGGCCTCGTGCCCATAAACCATGAGCCAGCCATTCGCTGGCAGGCGCCGAGAGCGGGCGCCTCACAAGGAGTTAGCTGAATGAAGAAATTATTGGTTGCCTTCGCTGCCGCTGCAGCTTTTTCCGCCCACGCCGCCGACACCCTGACCGTCGCTGCCACGCCGGTGCCCCACGCGGAAATCCTCGAATTCGTCAAACCGGCCCTGGCCAAGGAAGGCGTAGACCTCAAGGTCAAGGTCTTCACTGACTACATCCAGCCCAACGTACAAGTCGCCGAAAAACGCCTGGACGCCAACTTCTTCCAGCACCAGCCGTACCTGGATGAATTCAACAAGGCCAAGGGCACTCACCTGGTGAGCGTGGCCGGCGTGCACCTGGAACCTCTGGGCGCGTACTCCAGCAAGTACAAGGCACTGACAGAACTGCCGGGCGGCGCCAACGTGGTGATCCCGAACGACGCCACCAACGGCGGCCGTGCGCTGTTGCTTCTGGCAAAAGCCGGAGTGATCAAGCTCAAGGATGCCAATAACATCCTCTCGACCACCAAGGACATCACCGAGAACCCCAAGGACCTGAAATTCCGCGAACTGGAAGCCGCGACCATCCCCCGCGTGCTGACCCAAGTGGATCTGGCGCTGATCAACACCAACTACGCGCTGGAAGCCAAGCTCGACCCGTCCAAGGATGCGCTGGTGATCGAAGGCAACGACTCGCCTTACGTGAACATCCTGGTGGCGCGTGACGACGACAAGGACAGCGAGGCGATGAAAAAGCTGGTGGCGGCTCTGCACACTCCGGAAGTGAAGGCTTTCATCCTGGAGAAGTACAAAGGCGCGGTGTTGCCGGCGTTCTGATCTGATTCGCGATAGGAAAACGGGGCTGCATGGGAATGCAGCCCCGTTTTTTTTTCGAAATATTGATGGCGTTAAGCGGAAATCAAGTCATAACAATATGGATAGTCCCATCCGACCGATAAGAAGCATCAACAAGAAAAGAAATAATATACGGATTAAATCACTCCCATACCGCAAGGCCAAAAAAGTACCCGTCAGGGCCCCCGCCATATTACACACTGCGACCAACCCACCGATTACCCATAACACATGCCCTGAAGGGATGAAAAACAATAGCGCCGCGCTAAACGTTCCCAAGTTAACCAGTTTTGCTGAAGCGGAGGCGTTTAAAAAATCATAGCCAAAATATTTAACAAATATAAATAAAAGAAGACTGCCACTGCCAGGGCCAAAAATGCCATCATAAAACCCCACCAAACCACCAAAAAAACCCCCTAATAAAACCTCTTTATATCCACATTGAGCGGCAGAGTGAACTCGTCCTAAATTCTTTTTTGAAAATGTATAGATAGCCATCGCTATCAGCACGAAAAAAACCACATACTCCATGACCTTTTGCGGAACGAGCGAAACGGAAAATGCGCCGAGAAACGAAAATACAAAGGCGGAAACCATAGTCGGAAGCATGAGTGTCCAAACGATTTTTATTTTTTTTACGTAACTGAATATAGAAGAAATATTTCCGACAAGAACGGCCAGTTTATTAGTCCCGAAAACCGTGCTTAATGAGTGTTGAGGCAGTGCGTGGAGAAGGGCAGGTACTTGCACCAAACCTCCTCCACCCACAGCGGCATCAATCATACCCCCGCAAAAAGCAAAAGCTCCCAATGCAACCATGGCGTATTCAATATGCATAGAACTTATCCACCCTTAAGTTTATAGCTTCGCCATATGTCTTCGTCCAACTAAAAACTCGATCATGCATAAATATTCCGATGCCTAGGTAATGCGTCAATAAAAACCTCGCCAAAATCGTGCATAGACGAAAGTTTATCGGCGATGTTAAAGCAGTTATTCAATGCGAATTCGTTCACAATCAGGACTTTCCTAAAATTTTACAGAGCACAACGATCCAATATTCAAGCCGCCGGTCAGTGCAGGAAAACGATAGAAAACATAGGCAAGACACACAAGCCGGTGAATTCCGACGTAGTTGTAGGTAAAGACGCAAGGGTGAGTAGCTTGGTGGAAGGTTTTTTTTGGGGAGAATAAACAGATGATGTTCATTCTCTGTCATTCGGGGCGGGTGGATACTGGCGAACAGGTGGGTCTGCAGGAGTGGTTTGGCTGGTTTGGGGCTGCTGCGTCCGAGGCGTCGGACCGACCCAGCGGGAGCCAACTCCCTCGCTACGGGATTGGGATGGAGGGAATGGGTGGGACGTACTTGGCTTGGACTTGTTGTGTGGAGATCTTTGGGGTCGCTGCGCAACCCAGCGGGGATGAATCCCCTCGCCACAAGGGGCGCGTTGCGCAGCCTTTTTCAGCAAACACTTGCTCCCGAACCCCTATCAGCATTTGCCCAATGTTCGGGCCGAATGAGCCATAGGATCTGCTTCATTGTTCTCCAACCCTCATGATAAATTCCCCGCCGCGACCTCTAATCAATAGAGGGCATTCAGGGAGAGAAGTAAGTGATCAAGTCTTTGTTGGTTGGGGCATTGCTGGCAATGGCATCAGCATCGGCATCCGCGATGAGTTGCGATAACCCTAGAAACGCCTATGACAGAACCTATTGCGCATCGCTGAAAATGGTTCAGTCGGATCAGGAAATTAATGATCAATACAAGAAGACCATGAGTGCGCTGAACCCGGAACAAAAGAAAAAAGTGAAAGCGGCTCAGATCCAGTGGATCAAGATTCGCGACAACGCCTGCTCCAACGATGGCCTGCTCTACCTGGACTGCGCCAACGAGAAGACCGAGGCGCGTATCGTCATCCTCAAGGCTGTCGAGCGCGAGTGCCGTGCGGCCGGTTGCGACGACGCCAAGCTGTCGCAAGTCGAGTAATTCGGCCGAGGTCTGCTGATCTCTATCGTCAAGAAGCAGCGATGGGAAAAGCGAAAAGGCTTACCGAAAACCCGACGTCATGCGTCGGGTTTTTCTTTGGTGGTCGTCTGTAGGGATGGTTGGGGCTGCTTCGCAGCCCAGCGGGAGCAAGCTCCCTCGCCACGGGTTCTGGTTCAATCGGGGCCGTGAGAGTAATTCAGTTGTTTACGCTGGTGGCAGGGTGCCACAATCGCTGCTTTAGCTGCATCACGATCAGGTGGAACACATGGATGGCCCAAGATCTCGCAAAGGCCAGGATTCGCTCATCGCCGAACAGGTGCGAACGGATCGCTTGCAGCAACTGTTCCGCCAATCCGTCTCCGCGGTGTTGGGGAGCTACCTCGCCGCCATCATGCTCAGTTGGCTGTGTTGGGATCGCTTTGAACACAGCCTGATCCTGTGGTGGCTGGCGATACTGACCGCCTCGACGCTGCTGCGCATCTCGATGTTCGTGGCCTATTTCCGCAGCCCGAAAAGCGAACGCACGCCCCAACGCTGGGAACGCAAATACTGGATCACCCTGGTGCTCTCCGCCAGCATCTGGGGCGGCGGTGCATTTATGGTCATGCCTGCCGACGATCTTCTGTCCCAGGCCCTGGTCATGCTCTTCGCCGTCGGTATGTGCGTCAGCGCCGTGTCCTGCTACTCGGCCTACCGCGACATGACGCTGGTTTCCATCGGTCTGGTCCTGTTGCCATGCACCGCCTGGTTGCTGTTCCAGCCGTCCACCCTTCAAGTCGGCATGGCCCTCTCGATCATCGTATTCGCCGCCTTCGCCGCCCGCGCCACCCACAAAATGTCCCAAGCCCTGGAAACCGCCTTTCGCCTGACCCGCGAAATGGAACAAGCCAACAGCATCTCCACCCGCGCCGCCCAGACCGACGAACTCACCGGCCTGAAAAGCCGCCGCGCCTTCTTCGAACATGCCCAGCAGCTCTATGACGAATGCGAAGCCAATCGGCTCGGGCTATGCGCGGTGATGCTGGACATGGACCACTTCAAACACATCAACGACACCTATGGGCATCAGGTCGGGGACCAGGTGCTGCGGCAGATGGGACGGGTGATCAGTTCGTCGTTTCGCTCCACGGATATCCACGGACGTCTGGGGGGAGAGGAGTTTGCGGTTTTGCTTCCAGATACGTCCATTGAGGTTGCAATCGAAATTGCCGAAGAGCTGGTGCAGACGATTGGAGAGTTGATGATCGAGCCGGTTCACCGTGTCACCGCCAGCCTTGGCGTGGCCTCGACGGAGGCGGGGCATAAGGATTTGCATAGCTTGATGAATAACGCGGATAAGGCGTTGTATCGGGCGAAGGCGTTGGGGCGTAATCAGGTGGCGGTGGCGCAATAACACAAAATCCGTGGGCCACCGATGAAGTGTTGACCAAGAGCGACACATAACCTCAAGGCGCACGCGGTCCCGTGGCGAGGGAGCTTGCTCCCGCTCGACGGCGCAGCCGTCGCAAACTGGTGAACGCGGTCAAACTGGATGAACGCGACAGCCTTGTTGAGAACGGAGCTGCACATGATCGCAGCCCCGTTTTTATGCAGCCGTTAAACAATGCTATCCACCACCCCACCATCCACACGCAACGCCGCACCCGTCGTAGCCGAAGCCTGCTCCGAGCTGGCATAAATAATCATGTTGGCAACCTCCTCAACCCGCGCCGCCCGTTGAATGATCGACGTACTCCGGTGCTGTTTGACGAAATCCGCCCCCACCTTCTCCAGGCTTTCCCCAGTGCGCTCGACATCCGCCTGGAGCATCTGCGCAACCCCTTCGGAAAGCGTCGGCCCAGGCAGCACCGAATTCACCGTAACGCCCGTGCCGGCAAGGCGCTTGGCCAAACCGCGAGCGATAGAAAGCTGTGCAGTTTTAGTGAAGCCGTAATGAATCATGTCAGCCGGAATATTCACCCCCGATTCCGACGAAACAAACACAATCCGCCCCCAACCACGCTCGACCATACCCGGCGCATAAGCCCTGGAAACCCGCACGCCGGACATCACGTTGGTTTCGAAGAAACGCTGCCATTCGCTATCGGGGGTTTCGAAAAAATCCTCCAGCTTGAAAATGCCGAGGTTGTTGATGACGACATCGAAGCTTGGGTGTTTGGCGAGCAGAGCCTGACAGCCAGCCTCGTTGCTTAGATCGCCGACGAAACCGGTGGCTCTGGAGGCGAGGTCACCCAGGCGCTGCAAGGCGTCCTTCACGCTACTTTCGCTACGACCGTTGATGACCACGTTGGCGCCGGCTTCGAGGAAGCCTTTGGCTGTCGCGAAACCGATACCGCTGGTAGAACCGGTGACCAAGACGTGACGGCCGGTGAAGTCGATTTTCATGGGAGGGACTCCTTGATGAATGGACTTGGGGGACTGTGGATTATTTCTTGGACGGATGATGATCCGAGGGATTCAAAATGACTTCTCAGGCATTTCAAATACACAACCACCCGACAGCTCCAATATCGCAGGCACTAATCATGGACACGATTGAGGGTTTTCGCCTCCTCGTGAACAACCAGCCATCAGGAAGCCGTCTACGCCGACAGCGAAATAACGGCAAACCCGACGCCAGAGGTCGGGTTCGCTTTATTTCTCTGTTATCGCTGCTCGACGTTATCCAACACCCGATTCGCCATCATCGAACTCAGCTCAATCAGTTGCTGGATCCCCAGCGCCGAATGACGTCGCGAGCCATTCAGGTCAAACGCGAGATCGGCAATCATCGCCTCGGCCGAAGCCAATGTTTCGCTGAGGTTGGCGAGCAGGCATTCGTTGTCGACGTCTTTGGCGACGGTGAATATCTGGCCGGGTTTGGGTTCGTCTTCGGATTTTGCCGGTTTTGGCGAGAGGTAGTGATCCAGGACGCGCTCGGCGGTTTCGTCGAGTTTCCTGGTTCTGGATTTGGTTTGCGGGGAAGCTTGGTCCGCCTTGGGCGGATTAGGCGTTGGTTTGAACATGTGCTGATTACTCCATGGTTAAGCCGAAACCTCTTCCCTACTAAAAGAAGGGTGGCGGCTGTACGCAGGTTAGTAGACCGGGGAGATCAGCATTGCCGGCGCGCCGAAGCGCCCTGCGCACAGCCACCATCAAGGGCAAGATTGGAACCTGCCTGGATGAAAGCTTATGCATCTTACTGACACAACCCCGGGCTACTAAACCCGACCACTGATGGGCAGTGGCAGGAAGACAATAGAACCTGGGGGCAAGGTGCACAAGCGGGCGGATTCTGGCGTAGTTGTAGGTAAAGGCGCAAGGATGTGTGGGTTGGTAGGCGGCTTTGGGCAGGGGGATAAACAAGTGGGGTTTAGCGTGGGGATTGTCTGTAGGAAATGGGTGGTTTTGGCTGGGTTGGGACTGCTGCGCAGTCCAGCGGGAGCAAGCTCCCTCGCCACGGGGGGGTGGGGTCAGTTAGTCATGTGGCGGTTGTCAGGGCGCTATCGCGAGCAGGCTCGCTCCCACAGGGGTTGTGTTTTTTCAGTTGGATGTGTGGTGGGTGTTAGGACGCTTTCGCGAGCAAGTCCGCTCCCACAAGGGGAGCGGTGTGCAGCGGGTCAGTACCAGCGCGCTTCGCCCGGCGGACGCTTCTTGAAGCGTTTCATGCTCCACATGTATTGGCTGGGGTAGGCGCGTACGTAGCGTTCGACCACTTGGCTCATGGCGGCGCAGGCGGTTTCGGTGTCGGTGCTGTACATGGCGTCTGGCGCGGCTTCGAGGATGACTTTGTAGCCTGAACCGTCCGGCAGGCGCAGGGCGTGGAGGAAGACGCCGACCGCTTTGCCACCGGCGAGCATGTTCGGGACGAACTTGCTGGTCAGGGCCTGGGTGGCGAAGAAGGGCACGAAGATGCCGGCGGATTCGGCCGGCTCCGGGTCGGCGGGGATGCCGACCTGGCCGCCCTTGCGCACTTCCTTGATGACGCTGAGGATGCCTTCCTTGGTAGAAGCCGCGACTTTGTTGCCCAATTGCACGCGTTGCTTTTGCAGCAATTCATCCACCGCCTTGAGCTTGGGCGGGCGGTAGAAAATGATCGGTTTGCACTGGCTGCAATAGAAGTGGTTGAGCACTTCCCAGTTGCCCAGGTGGCTGGTGATGCCGACCACGCCTTTGCCGGAGGCCAGGGCGTCTTTCAGTACCTCCAGGCCTTCGACTTCGCGCACCAGTTCGATGGAGCGCTGGGCCGGCCAGATCCAGGCGCAGGCGCTTTCGGTCAGGGATTTGCCGATGTCCTTGAGGCTCTGGCCCACCAGGCGCTCGCGCTCGGCCGGGTCCATTTCAGGGAAGCATTTGGCGAGGTTGATCCGCACCACGTCGCGGGAACGGTTGGGGAGCTTCCACATCAGCCAGCCGATGGCCGAGCCCACCGCTTGCACCGCGCGCCAGGGCAGCAGCGCAAACAACCGCAGAGCGCCGACCAGCAAGGCGCCTTTCAACTTATCCACAGGTCACTCCTGAATTCATGGGCGTATCGCGAGCCGGCTATTCTAACCGCCGTTGACCAACTCGGCGTAGCGGTCGCAATCCTGGGTGTGGTCCATGACCATCCCCGAGGCCTGCATGAAGGCGTAGCAAATGGTCGGGCCGACGAAAGTGAACCCGGCTTTTTTCAGGCCTTTGCTCATCGCCAAGGCTTCGGGGGTGATGGCCGGTACTTCGCTGCGATCCTTGAAATGGTTGATCAGCGGCTTGTCGCCGACGAAGGACCAGAGGAACGCCACCGGGTCTTCCAGCGCCATCCAGGCCTGGGCGTTGCGGCGGGCAGCCTTGAGCTTGAGGCGGTTGCGGATGATGCCAGGGTCGAGCATCAAGTCCTCGATTTCCGCGTCGCTCATCTGCGCCACGCGTTGTACGTCAAAGCCGTAGAGCACCTTGCGGTAATGCTCGCGTTTGCGCAGCACAGTGATCCAGGACAGGCCGGCCTGGAACCCTTCGAGCAAAAGCAACTCGAACAAACCCTGCGCATCGCGCAGCGGCGTGCCCCACTCCTGATCGTGATAAGCCATGTACAGCGGATCGTCAGAACACCAAAAGCAGCGTGGCATAAGGCTCCAGGGGGCGTGCGCACGAACGAATCGGGTATACTCCCGCTCTTTAAATCGCAGCCCAAGAAACAGGTGAATTTCGTGAGCCAGCCTACGCCAGCCGTGCGTACCTTCCAAGACTTGATCCTCGCCCTCCAGCAATACTGGGCCGAGCAAGGTTGCGTGGTACTTCAGCCCTACGATATGGAAGTAGGCGCCGGCACTTTCCACACTGCCACTTTCCTGCGTGCCATCGGCCCGGAAACCTGGAACGCCGCCTATGTCCAGCCCAGCCGCCGCCCGACTGACGGCCGCTATGGCGAAAACCCGAACCGCCTGCAGCATTACTACCAGTTCCAGGTGGTCCTGAAACCGAACCCGGAGAATTTCCAGGAACTGTACCTGGGCTCCCTCAAGCATGTGGGCCTCGACCCGCTGGTGCACGACATCCGCTTCGTCGAAGACAACTGGGAATCGCCGACCCTGGGCGCCTGGGGCCTGGGCTGGGAAGTCTGGCTCAACGGCATGGAAGTGACCCAGTTCACCTACTTCCAGCAGGCGGGCGGCATCGAGTGCTACCCGGTGACCGGCGAGATCACCTACGGCCTGGAACGTCTGGCGATGTACCTGCAAGGCGTGGATTCGGTCTACGACCTGGTCTGGGCCGACGGCCCGTTCGGCAAAGTGACCTACGGCGACGTGTTCCACCAGAACGAAGTGGAGCAGTCGACCTACAACTTCGAACACGCCAACGTCGACAAGCTGTTCGAACTGTTCGATTTCTATGAAAGCGAGGCCAAGCGCCTGATCGAGCTGGATCAGCCGCTGCCGTTGCCGAGCTATGAAATGGTGTTGAAGGCGTCCCACACCTTCAACCTGCTGGACGCACGCCGGGCGATTTCCGTGACCGCGCGCCAGCAATACATCCTGCGTGTACGCACCCTGGCGCGTTCCGTCGCGCAAGCCTACCTGCTGGCCCGTGCCAAGCTGGGCTTCCCGATGGCGACCCCGGACCTGCGTGATGAAGTGTTGGCTAAGCTGGAGGCTGCACAATGAGTGCTCAAGATTTTCTGGTTGAACTGGGCACCGAAGAACTGCCACCCAAAGCCCTGAACACCCTGGCCGATGCGTTCCTGGCCGGTATCGACAAAGGTCTGCAAGCCGCCGGCCTGAACTACGAAGCCAAGCAGGTGTACGCCGCGCCGCGTCGTCTGGCCGTGTTGATCACCGGCCTGGCGACCCAACAGCCGGACCGCAGCATCAACCTCGATGGTCCGCCACGCCAGGCCGCGTTCGATGCCGACGGCAACCCGACCCAGGCCGCCCTGGGCTTCGCCAAGAAGTGCGGCGTGGACCTGAGCGAAATCGACCAGAGCGGTCCGAAGCTGCGCTACAGCCAGAGCATCAAGGGCAAGCCGACCGCCAGCCTGTTGCCGACCATCGTCGAAGACTCCCTCAATGACTTGCCGATTCCCAAGCGCATGCGCTGGGCCGCGCGCAAGGAAGAGTTCGTGCGTCCGACCCAATGGCTGGTGATGCTGCTGGGTGACCAGGTCATCGATTGCACGATCCTGGCACAGAAGGCCGGTCGCGACTCTCGTGGTCATCGCTTCCATCATCCGCAAAGCGTGCGCATTACCTCGCCAGCCAACTACCTGGCCGACCTGCGTGCCGCCTATGTGCTGGCCGACGCCAACGAGCGCCGCGAACTGATCAGCAAGCGCACCGAAGAGCTGGCAACCCGCCAGGAAGGCTCCGCCATCGTGCCGCAGGATTTGCTCGACGAAGTGACTGCCCTGGTGGAATGGCCAGTGCCGCTGGTCTGCTCGTTCGAGGAACGTTTCCTTGAAGTGCCGCAGGAAGCGCTGATCACCACCATGCAGGACAACCAGAAGTATTTCTGCCTGCTGGACGCCGAAGGCAAGTTGCTGCCGCGTTTCATTACCGTGGCCAACATCGAAAGCAAGGACCCTGCACAGATCATCGCCGGTAACGAAAAAGTCGTTCGCCCGCGCCTGACCGACGCCGAGTTCTTCTTCAAGCAAGACAAGAAACAGCCGCTGGAAAGCTTCAACGAGCGCCTGCAGAACGTGGTGTTCCAGGAAAAACTCGGCAGCGTCTACGACAAGGCCGAGCGCGTGTCGAAGCTGGCGGCGTTCATTGCTCCGCGCATCGGAGGCGACGCCCAGCGTGCGGCCCGGGCCGGCATCCTGTCCAAGTGCGACCTGTCCACCGAGATGGTCGGTGAGTTCCCGGAGATGCAAGGTATCGCCGGCTACTACTACGCCCTCAACGACGGCGAGCCGCAAGACGTGGCCCTGGCGCTGAACGAGCAGTACATGCCGCGCGGTGCCGGCGCTGAACTGCCAAGCACCCTGACCGGTGCGGCCGTGGCGATCGCCGACAAGCTCGACACCCTGGTGGGCATTTTCGGTATCGGCATGCTGCCCACCGGCAGCAAAGACCCGTACGCCCTGCGTCGTGCGGCGCTGGGCGTGCTGCGGATCCTGATCGAGAAGCAGCTGGACCTGGACCTGAACGAAGCGGTGGCCTTCGCCGTCAGCGCGTTCGGCAGCAAGGTCAAGGCTGCCGGCCTGGCCGATGCGGTGCTGGAATTCATCTTCGACCGCCTGCGTGCGCGTTATGAAGACGAAGGCGTCGATGTCGCGACCTACCTGTCGGTGCGCGCCCTGAAGCCGGGCTCGGCCCTGGACTTCGACCAGCGCGTGCAAGCGGTGCAAGCCTTCCGCAAACTGCCGGAAGCTGCGGCGTTGGCGGCGGTGAACAAGCGCGTGTCGAACCTGTTGAGCAAGGCCGAAGGCAACATCGCGAGCACCGTCGAAGCCAAGTACTTCGACAACGCCAACGAGTTCTCTCTGTACTCGGCGATCCAGCAGGCGGACCAGGCGGTCCAGCCGATGGCGGCGGCGCGTCAGTACAGCGAAACCCTGGCGCGCCTGGCTGCCTTGCGTGAGCCGGTGGATGCGTTCTTCGAGGCGGTGATGGTCAATGCCGAAGACGCCAATGTGCGGGCCAACCGTTACGCGCTGCTGGCGCGTCTGCGGGGCTTGTTCCTCGGCGTTGCCGACATTTCGCTGCTGGGGTAATCATTGAAACTGCTGATTCTCGATCGGGACGGGGTGATCAATCACGACTCCGACGCTTACATCAAATCGGTGGAGGAGTGGCTGCCGATCGAAGGCTCGATCGAAGCCATCGCGCAGTTGAGCAAGGCCGGCTGGACGGTGGCGGTCGCCTCCAACCAGTCCGGCATTGCTCGCGGTTACTACGACCTGGCCGTGCTGGACGCCATGCATGCGCGCTTGCGCGCCTTGGTGGCGGAGCAGGGCGGCGAGGTCGGCTTGATCGTTTATTGCCCACACGGGCCGGACGAAGGCTGCGATTGCCGCAAGCCCAAGCCGGGCATGTTGAAAACCATTGCTGCGCATTACGACGTGGCATTGGCGGGCGTGTGGTTCGTCGGCGACAGCCTCGGTGACCTGGAGGCGGCCAAGGCCGTCGATTGTCAGCCAGTTTTGGTAAAGACCGGAAAAGGCCAGAAGACCTTGGGCAAGACCCTACCGGCGGGCACCTTGATTTTTGACGACCTGGCGGCTATTGCCGCTGAACTTATCCACAACTAGGGCTCCCAAGACATCCTGATCAAGGATTGTTCGGGAAGCGCTTGAACAGGCGGGCATTGCCCGCAACGGTAAACGCCGCTATGTCGATATTGCAGGCCATCAGAACCTTTCTCTTTTACCTGCTGTTGGGCACCAGCTCCTTGCTGTGGTGCACCTTGAGTTTTTTTGTCGCGCCTTTCCTGCCGTTCAAGGCGCGCTACCGTTTCATCAACGTCTACTGGTGCCGCTGCGCGCTGTGGCTGAGCGAAGTGTTCCTGGGCATTCACTATGAAGTGAAGGGCGCCGAGAACGTGCCGGACCGCCCGTGCGTGATCCAGTCCAATCACCAGAGCACCTGGGAGACGTTTTTCCTCTCGGCTTATTTCGAGCCGTTGAGCCAGGTGCTCAAGCGTGAGCTGCTGTTCGTGCCGTTCTTCGGCTGGGCCATGGCGATGCTGCGGCCGATAGCCATCGATCGTGATAATCCCAAGGTTGCGCTCAAGCAAGTGGCGAAGAAGGGCGACGAGCTGCTCAAGGACAACGTCTGGGTGCTGATCTTTCCCGAGGGCACCCGCGTGCCTTATGGAACCGTGGGCAAGTTTTCCCGCAGCGGTTCGGCATTGGCGGTGAACGCCGGCCTGCCTGTATTGCCGATTGCACACAATGCCGGCAAATTTTGGCCCAAGGCTGGATGGAACAGGAAGCCGGGAACCATTACCGTGATCATCGGCGCACCGATGTATGCAGAAGGGACGGGACCTCGCGCTATCGCTGATCTCAATGACCGGGTCCAGGCCTGGAATGAGCAGACCCAACGCGAGATGGGTTCGTTGCCTCCGGCGCCAGCAGCACCCGCAGCCACTGATCAGCTCGCTGTTTGAGATCTGTGGATAACCTGTGTACCGTTTTTCCTGAAACTCCGGTTTTTCTTATTTAACTCTATGTTTTTTATACATATTTCCTAAATACATAAAACCCCGGTGAAGGTGCATAAGTTTTTTTATAGCGTTTTCAGATCGCAGTGCTATAACGCCGCTGCGGTCCTTCAGTCTTCCAACAGCGGTAGCCTCAAACTGAACGTGGTGCCTTCACCCACCACGCTCCGGCATTCAATCTGCCCGCCGTGGTGATCGATCACGGCCTTGACCATCGACAGTCCCAAGCCAACGCCATCCACACCGTGGGCTGATGAGAACCGCCGGTACTGGCGGAACAGGTCGGGCAATTCCTGCGGTTCGATGCCCTTGCCCTGGTCCATGACATCGCAGACCAGCCAATCCTCCAGGCAATAGACTTGCAGAGCGATGCAAGTCCCGGGCGCACTGTACTTGATGGCGTTTTCCAGCAGATTGAACAGCGCCCGGGTCAGCAGCGACTGGTCCGCCCGGACCATCACCTCTTCATTGTCCAATTCGTGGGTCAGGCGGATACGTTTGGCCTGGGCGATGGGCAGCGCCTGGTCGATGACGTCCAGTACCAGCATCGCAAATAGCGTCGGTTGGAATTGATAAGCCTCGGATTCGGCTTTGGCCAACTGCACGAAACCGTCCGTCAGCTCCAGGGCGCGACGCACTTGGCGCTCGATCTGGTCGAACACCGGATGATCGCCGCCCGCCTGATGCCGCTGCACATCCAGCAACGCCAGGATCGCCGAGTGCGGCGCACGCAAATCGTGGGACAGAAAACGCAACATCACGCTGCGCTGCTCTTCAGCCTCGCGCTCTGCGCTCAGGTCGATGAGGCTCAGCAACCAGCCAATCGGCGTGTCGCCTTCCACCGGCAACAGCGCGGCCCGCTCCAAGCGCAGGCTGCGCTCGCGAATGTCGCGAAACTCAACCAGTGGCAGTGTGGATAAGTGATGCAGCGTGCCGTGTTCCAAGCCTGGATAACCCAGTTCACCGAGATGCTGCAGCACATCGCCTCCCGCTAGTTCATGACCAAAGAGATCCCGAGCCTTGCGGTTGCCAAGCAGCAATTTGCCTTGGGGATCGCAGATCATGGTCGCCACGGGCAAATATTCCAGGCCATCGGCGATGAAGCGCCGAGTGTCGCGGGTTCGGCTCATGGCTTGTTCCAGGGCCATGATCTGGCCCTGCAAGCGGTCACTGCCGGTATATGGCGCACGGCGGCGTTCGGGAAAAACCTTGGGCTCCGCATCCAGGCGCGCCAACTCCCAGCCGAAATAGGCCAGCACCACGCTCAGCCGCCGCCAATTCCAGATCAGATAGCCAAACAGCATGCCCAGCACACTGGCCATGGGCGACCACCCCCAGCCCTCTGCTTCCAGCACGGTACTGATCAACAAGGCCAGACTCATCCCACCGGCCGTCGTCCACAGCGCCAGGCGCGGGCGCAATAACAGCAGCCCCAACACACACGCCACCAGCAGCACCGACAACACGGCCGCGCCTGCATCGTTGCGAGTCTGGCTGGTGTAGGAGAGCAACGCCGTCAGTGGCAACAGCAGCAAACTTATCCACAACCATTCGCGGACCAACTGGCGAAACAAGCGCTGCACCTGGGTGGGCTCACGACTTTCACGGCGGCGCGGGTGAGTCATAGCGGGATATTTTTCATGAACGATGGGTCGAACCGGCAGGCTGAAAGCCCATGACTATAGCGGACTCGATGGGCGGTGCGCTGCTGCCTTTCCCTGCGGGTCGCGAGCCGGTATCGTCGCAGCCAGCGACAGGGGCCGTTGCCATGTAAGGCCACCTGAGTTGTCCGTCACTTCCGAGATAAGGAAATCGCGTCCCATGCGTGTCGCCATACTGGATGACGAACCGGCCGAGTTGCGCCGGGTGGAACAGACACTGCAACAAATCCCCGGCAGGGGCGAACAAGCCTGGACCCTGCACTGTTTCGAACGCGGCGAAGACCTGTTGCGACAGCTGCGCCGAGAAACCTTCGACCTGTTGATCCTCGACTGGCAGTTGCCGGATATCAGCGGCTTGTCACTGTTGCGCTGGACACGCGAGCATATGGACGCGCCGCCGGCCGCCATCATGCTCACCAGTCGCGACGGCGAGCATGACATTGTCCAGGCCCTCAACGCCGGCGCCGACGATTACGTGAGCAAACCCTTCAGGCCCAACGAACTCAAGGCCAGGGTCACCGCCGTGCTGCGCCGCCATAACCTGCAGCGCACGCCAGCCAGCGAAGTGCTGGTGTTCAACGATCTGGCATTCGACGACGCCGAACTGACCGTGACCCGCGCCGGCATGCCCATCAGCCTGACCGAGCGGGAGTACCGCCTGGCCCGCTGCCTGTTCGCCAACCTGGGCCGTCCGCTGTCCCGAGAGTATTTCTACGAACGCTTCTGGACCCACGAGGAAATGACCTCGTCCCGGCCGCTGGACACGCATATCTACCGCCTGCGCAACAAGCTCGGGCTGACGGCGGATCGGGGTTGGCAGTTGCTGACGATTTATGGGTATGGCTATCGTCTGGAAAGTGTGGCGGTGGGGAGTGAAGCGTCAGTCGCAAGCTAAAGAAGCGACCGATGAAATCCTGTGGCGAGGGAGCTTGCTCCCGCTGGGCTGCGAAGCAGCCCCATTTGTGAGCGCTTTGCACTCAGGCAGGAGCAAGCTCCCTCGCCACAAAGAGTTTCACCCGAGCGTCTGCGCCAAGCCTCCTGCTTTCGCGACCCGACGACGCTGCAACAATAATCCGGACGCCACCACCAGGATGCTAAGCAGACCAGTCGCTAGAATCTCCACCCGATGGGCGTCCTGGAACAGCATGATGGTCAAGGCCCCGACAATGAACACGATGACTGCGTAAGTCAGGCCAGGAAATAACCACATGCTGAAGGCGATTTTTTCACCGCGAGCCATGCGTTGCTTGCGCATCCGCAATTGCGAAACAGCGATAACCAGATACACCAGCAGCGCGATGGCGCCCGAGCTCGCCAGCAGGAAATCAAACACAGCCGCCGGAGCCACGTAGTTGGCGAACACCGCCAGGAACGCGGCTGCGGTCGACAGCATCACCGCCCAGTAAGGCGTACCGCTCTTGTTGGTGCGCTGGGAAACCGCCGGCGCATCGCCACGCTTGCCCAACGAGAACATCATGCGCGAAGCGGTGTACAGCGCCGAGTTCAGGCAACTGGTTACCGCAACCAGCACCACGATATCGACGATCAGCTTGGCGTTAGGAATGCCCATGCGCTCCAGCACGGTCTGGTACGAACCCACGCTGGCGAGCATCGGGTCGTTCCACGGCACCAGCGACACGACCATGAAGATCGACACGAGGTAGAACAGGCCAATCCGCCAGATCACCGAGTTGGTCGCCTTGGAAATCTGCTGGCCTGGGTTCTTCGATTCGGCAGCCGCAATGGTCACGATCTCGGTGCCCATGAACGAGAACATGGTGGTCAGGATCGCACCCAGTACCGCACCCATGCCGTTAGGCAGGAAGCCTTGGGTATCGAACAGGTGCGATACACCACTGACTTGACTGGTGGGCAACAGGCCAAAGATTGCCGCCGCGCCCAGGGCGATGAAACCGATGATCGCGATGACCTTGACCAAGGCGAACCAGAATTCAAATTCGCCGTAGTTCTTCACACTGAACAGGTTAGTGACCGTCAGCAGCAGGGTGATCACCAACGTGAAAACCCAAATTGCCACGTTTGGGAACCAGGCATGCAGGATGGTCGCGGCCGCGTTGGCTTCCAATGGAATCACCAATACCCAGAACCACCAGTAGAGCCAGCCGATGGTGAAACCGGCCCAATGCCCGATCGCCCGATCCGCGTAAGTCGAGAAAGAACCGGTGTCCGGCGAGGCCACGGCCATTTCACCGAGCATGCGCATCACCAACACCACCAGCGCACCGGCAGCCGCGTAGGCCAGCAGCACAGCCGGCCCGGCCGCTGCGATTGCGTGGCCGGAGCCCACGAAAAGACCAGCGCCAATCACGCCGGCAATGGAGAGCATCGTCACATGACGGGGCTTGAGCCCTTGCTCCAGGTTGTTGGAAGTTTGAGTACCACTCATTGAGACTACCCTTGGAATTGGATTTATTCGTACCGCCTCTAGCCATCGTCTTTGTAAATTTAAAAAAACGACGTGTTGTTTATTCAGCACGCAAGTTTTACGCCAGAAAACCTGAGGGCCCCGTGGTGGCGGGGTTTGCGGCGATTTGCAAGCTATTGAGAAGGAAGGCTTTGTTCCAAAGTGTTACCGGGTTACCCGGTTTTTCGACCGTTCGGTCTCAGAAGGGTGCGTTTAATCGAGACGTAAAAAAAAGCCAACGCTAGTCGCCAACTCGAGAAAGGCACCACTGACTTCGGCATGGATCATGCCCCGTCGCACGTTTTTCAATCCAGTGGCGAACAAAAGCCAGTTGGCCGAGCAGTCGCTACCCGCAATCAGCGGCTTGTGCGAAGCCGAACGCCAACTGCGGAATAGGTATGAGTGACAAGATTGTTGGCGTGTACGTCAAGAAACCAAACTGTCTGCTTCCAAGATGGGGTTGGTCTGTTCAAAGTCCTTTTCGTATGATCGGCAAACCCTCCCATGGAATGATTTTCGTGAAGCCGTCACCTGGAAGTGTCTCGTCGTCCACCGCTAAGCCGAATGGCCCCAAATGGGATGTCAGCGAGGCCGTTAATCAGCTCTCCTGGGACGACTTGAGGATCATCAAGATCTTGAGTGACTGCGGTAGTCGCGCCGCAACGGCGAAGAGGCTCGGTGTCAACGTCTCCACCGTGTCGCGTCGGATCGCCCAGGTAGAGAAGGCTTTGGGCGTGGCTCTCTTCGATCACCGAAAGGCCGGATATTTGCTGACAGTCGAAGGGGCGGAGCTGCGAGCACTGGCGGAACGAGTCGAACTGGACATCGTCAGCGTCACTCGCCGGGTTTCACGTGCAAGCCAAGGCCCTCTCGGGAAGCTCCGGATTACCACCAGCGACTCGCTGCTGCTCTATTTTCTCACCCCAATAATCGCGGACTTCAAAGCTCTGAATGAGGGCATCACGATTGAGGTGCTGGTAGGAAACCAGACCTTGAGCCTCGCCCGAGACGAGTCGGATATCGCTATACGAGCGACCAGGAAACCAGCTGACACTTTGGTGGGCAGGAAGTTGGCCAATATTGCATGGGCTCCGTATGGCAGCATCAGGCATGAGGCGATTGCAGATCCCTTCGCCGAGGGTCAGGAATGGGTGTCCTATTCCGGTGGCTTGTGCGGCTTGAAGGCGACCAGCTACGTTGAATGCAGGGTGGCCCCGGAATGTATTACCTACCGCACGGATTCTGTCGCAGCGGCGAGCGCGGCGATTGCGGCTGGCCTAGGCCTGGGCTTTCTTCCCTGTATGCTCGGCGACATCACACCTGGTTTGCTTCGCGTCGGCCCGGTAGTGCAAGCGCTTCAGGACGAGCTTTGGTTGCTTACCCACCAAGACATCAGGAGGTCTTGGCGGGTGAAAGCATTCATGACGTTTTGTGCAGCTGCCGTTGCCGATCTGAAACCCTTGGTCGAAGGCCAGCAGCCTGGCCTGGCTTCATATACTGAAACGGAGTGCTGATCAGCTGGCTGGGGAGCTGATGACAGCCCTGCACACGATTTCGATCAACTGTGGGCGCTGGGCAAGTCTGGACACACCAATGATGTTGCTGGCCGCCTGAGGGCGCTCCGAGCCATACGCCGCCTTGCGCACTTTGCCAACGACCGCAAAGGCAGCGTCCATATCCAGCACGTACAGCGTCTCCTCGACCACATCCTGGAGGCTTGCCCCATACAGGGCGAGCAACTTGGCTATGTTGTCGTAGGAGACCCGCATCTGCTCTCCCATCGAAGAAAAGTCGCTCGGTCTGCCATCAGCACCCAATGGCGCAGGGGCGACCAGATTGCCCTCTTCGTCGTGATTGAACTGACCTGAGACAAAGATCTCGTTGCCTACCCGCCGCGCCTGCGGATACCCGTAGCTCTCTTCCCATGGGACACCCCAATAAGCGGTGTCGTCGTTGTAAGGTCGTGAAGCAGCCATTGCATTCTCCTAGCAAAAGACGGATCGAAGGGATCCGGATGCGGCAGATCCTAGCAGCGAAATGCAGCAGTAGAGCGGTGCATTATTGCGCTCCAAAAAGCGCAAAAGTGCGCCACCGCGCTACCTTCAGTTTGGCTATCTTCTACTGGCACTCAGTGACGAACCGCTGGGTAACTCTCGCCACCGTCCAGCAAAGGGAATGAAAACCTTCGGTCCAGGATCTACCCCTGACGCTCTTCTTACACACGCGACCAGCTTCCGGGTAGACCTTTAAGAGGAGGGTGGAGCTTAGGAATTTGAGTAAAAAAAGCCCGCTGATGCGGGCTTGATGGTGACCGACGGGAACCTGGCTTTGGGCCCTGCCGGTCATCCATTTGTGAAAACGTGCAGCTTTTATGTGCACCTACAGAATCAGAAATCCAGGTTAGACACCGCCAGCGCGTTGCTCTCGATGAAGTCACGACGAGGTTCGACCGCATCGCCCATAAGGGTGTTGAAGATCTGATCCGCACCAATGGCGTCTTCGATGGTGACTTTCAGCATCCGGCGCGAGCCTGGGTCCATGGTGGTTTCCCACAGCTGATCCGGGTTCATTTCGCCCAGTCCTTTGTACCGCTGGATGGTGTGGCGCTTGGTGCTTTCAGCCATCAGCCATTCAAGGGCTTCCTTGAACTCGGTCACCGACTTCTTGCGCTCGCCGCGCTGGATGTAGGCGCCTTCGTCCAACAGGGTGCTCAGTTGCGCACCGAGGGAAACAACGGTCTTGTAGTCGTTGCTGCCGAAGAAGTCGCGGTTGAAGGTGACGTAGTTCGACAGACCGTGGGAGATCAGCTCGACCTCTGGCAGCCAGACGTTACGTTCACGGTCTTCACGCAGGCTGGCCTTGTAGACCAGGCCGGACTTCTCGACGGTGCGCAGGCGGGTTTCGTACTGGGCCAGCCAATCCTGCATCGCTGCGTGATCGGACAGTTGCTCCAGGCTGACGGCTGGCAGGTAGATGAAGTGCTCGGTCAGTTCCTGTGGATAAAGACGCGACAGGCGCTTGAGGGTCTTCATTACTAGGCGGAAGTCATTGACCAGACGCTCAAGGGCTTCGCCGGAGATGCCCGGGGCATCTTCGTTCAGGTGCAGGCTCGCATCTTCCAGGGCCGACTGCGTCATGTACTCTTCCATGGCGTCGTCGTCTTTGATGTATTGCTCCTGCTTGCCTTTCTTGACCTTGTACAGCGGCGGCTGGGCGATATAGATGTAGCCGCGCTCGATCAGCTCAGGCAATTGACGGAAGAAGAACGTCAGCAGCAGGGTGCGGATGTGCGAACCGTCGACGTCGGCGTCGGTCATGATGATGATGTTGTGATAGCGCAGCTTGTCGATGTTGTACTCTTCGCGGCCAATGCCACAGCCCAGCGCAGTGATGAGCGTGCCTACTTCGGCGGAGGAGATCATCTTGTCGAAGCGTGCCTTCTCGACGTTCAGGATCTTGCCCTTGAGCGGCAGGATGGCCTGGGTCCGGCGGTTGCGTCCCTGCTTGGCGGAACCGCCAGCAGAGTCACCTTCCACCAGGTACAACTCGGAGAGGGCAGGGTCCTTTTCCTGGCAGTCAGCCAGTTTGCCTGGCAGGCCGGCGATGTCCAGCGCGCCTTTGCGGCGGGTCATCTCACGGGCCTTGCGCGCCGCTTCACGGGCACGGGCGGCGTCGATCATCTTGCCGACCACCAGCTTGGCTTCGTTGGGGTTTTCCAGCAGGAAGTCGGAGAAGTACTTGCCCATTTCCTGCTCGACCGCGGTCTTCACTTCAGAAGAGACCAGCTTGTCCTTGGTCTGGGAGCTGAACTTCGGATCCGGCACTTTCACCGAGATGATCGCCGTCAGGCCTTCACGGGCATCGTCGCCCGTAGTGGCGACTTTATGCTTCTTCGCCAGGCCTTCCTGTTCGATGTAGTTGTTCAGGTTACGGGTCAGCGCCGAACGGAAGCCCACCAAGTGGGTACCACCATCACGCTGCGGGATGTTGTTGGTAAAGCACAACAGGTTCTCGTTGAAGCTGTCGTTCCATTGCAGGGCGATTTCCACGCCGATGCCATCTTCACGTTGGACATTGAAATGGAACACCTGGTTGACCGCAGTCTTGTTGGTGTTCAGGTATTCAACGAACGCACGCAGGCCGCCTTCGTACTTGAACAACTCTTCCTTGCCGCTGCGCTCATCCTTGAGAACGATGCCGACGCCGGAGTTGAGGAACGACAGCTCACGAATCCGCTTGGCCAGGATGTCCCAGCTGAAATGGATGTTCTTGAAGGTTTCGCTGGAAGCCTTGAAGTGAATCTGGGTACCGGTGGTTTCGCTGTCGCCCACGATTGCCATCGGTGCCTGAGGCACGCCGTGGACGTAGGTCTGTTCCCAGATCTTGCCGCTGCGGCGAACCGTGAGGACCAGTTCTTCGGACAGCGCGTTCACCACCGAAACGCCTACGCCGTGCAGACCGCCGGAGACCTTATAGGAGTTATCGTCGAACTTACCACCGGCGTGCAGGACGGTCATGATGACCTCGGCGGCGGAGACGCCTTCTTCTTTGTGCACGTCTACCGGGATGCCACGACCGTTGTCACGAACGGTGATGGACTCGTCCGGGTGGATGATGATGCTGATGTCGTCGCAATAGCCAGCGAGGGCTTCGTCGATGGAGTTGTCGACGACTTCGAACACCATGTGGTGCAGGCCGCTGCCATCGTCGGTGTCACCAATGTACATACCGGGACGTTTGCGTACGGCATCCAGGCCTTTCAGCACTTTAATGCTCGTTGAGTCGTACGTATTTTCTTCGCTCAATGCCTTCACTCCCGATGGTCGTGGGTCTGGGTGATACGGCCCTGTTCCACGTGGAACAGAGCGACTGGCGTTTCCGTCTGCCAGCCTTCCCTCAGTAATTCGTGATCTACACAGGTAATAAAAACCTGGCAGCGTAAGTCTTCCAGCAAGCGGCACAATGCGCGGCGGTGGGTCTCGTCCAGCTCGGACGGCAAGTCATCCACCAGATAAATACACTGACCGCGACGGGCCTGGCTGACCAAGTGCCCTTGGGCGATACGCAAGGCGCACACCACCAACTTCTGCTGCCCTCGGGACAAGATGTCCGCGGCATTGTGCGCGCCCAATCTGAGGCGCAAGTCAGCGCGTTGTGGTCCGGCCTGGGTATGGCCCATCTGCTGGTCTCGCTGCAGCGAACCAGCCAGCACCGTGCTCAGTTCCCGGTCCTTGTCCCAGCCTCGGTAATAGCTGAGCGTCAGGCCCTCAAGCTCAACCAGTTCGCTCAAGGTCTGCTCGAAGACCGGTTTCAAGGCTTTGATGTAAGCGCGGCGGTATTCATCGATTTCAGCGCTGGCCTGGCACAGTTCCCTGTCCCAAACCGCTTGCGAAACGGCGTCAAGTGTACCATGCCGCAGCCAAGAGTTTCGCTGGCGCAGCGCCTTCTGCAAGCGCTGCCAAGTGCCCATGAACCGCGGTTCCACGTGGAACACGCCCCAGTCGAGGAACTGCCGACGAATCTTCGGCGCACCCTCAAGCAATCGGAAGCTGTCCGGGTTGATCAACTGCAGCGGCAGGATCTCCGCCAGTTGCGCAGCGCTGCGAGCGTTCTGTCCGTCGATGCGGATCTGGAACTCGCCTTGTCTGTCCCGGGAAATCCCCAAGGCGCTATGCCCACCTTCCGCCAGCTCCACCTGCCCGAACACCGTGCACGCCAGTTGATCGTACTGGATGACCGGTAACAGACGCGTACTGCGAAACGAACGGGCAAGCCCCAGCAGGTGAACGGCTTCCAGGACACTGGTTTTGCCGCTGCCGTTGGCGCCGTACAGGATATTGATTCGGGGGGAGGGGGAGAAGGTCACCGGGTGCAGATTGCGCACCGCGGTGACCGAGACGCGACTTAAGGACATCTAGGGCAGGGTTACAGGCGCATCGGCATGACAACGTAAGCCGAATCGTCGTTATCGGACTCCTGCACCAGCGCACTGCTGTTGGAGTCGGACAGAATCAGACGCACTTGCTCGGTGGTCATCACGCCCAGTACGTCCAGCAGGTAGCTGACGTTGAAGCCGATTTCCAGGGAGCCGCCGTTGTAATCGACGCCCACTTCTTCTTCCGCCTCTTCCTGCTCCGGGTTATTCGCCTGGATCTTCAACTGACCATTAGCCAGTTGCAGACGGATGCCGCGATACTTCTCGTTGGAAAGAATCGCGGTGCGGCTGAACGCTTCGCGCAAGGCCTGACGGTCGCCCAGCACCAGCTTGTCGCCACCTTTTGGCAGCACGCGCTCGTAGTCAGGGAATTTGCCGTCCACCAGTTTCGAAGTGAAGGTGAACTCGCCAGTGGTGGCGCGGATGTGGTGCTGACCCAGCACGATGCTGACGTTACCGTCCGGTTCGGTCAGCAGGCGCGCCAGTTCAAGGATACCTTTGCGCGGCACGATCACCTGGTGACGATCCGGCTGACCGATATCGGCCTGCATCGAGCACATCGCCAGGCGGTGGCCGTCGGTGGCGACGGCGCGAATGACGCCAGCGGACACTTCCAGCAGCATGCCGTTGAGGTAGTAGCGCACGTCCTGCTGGGCCATGGCGAAGCTGGTGCGTTCGATCAGGCGACGCAACTTGCTTTGCTCCAGGCTGCAGGTCAGCGAACCCGGGCCTTCCTCCACAGTCGGAAAGTCGTTGGCCGGCAGGGTCGACAGGGTAAAACGGCTGCGACCGGCCTTGACCACGAGTTTCTGCTCATCGACCTTGATGTCGATCAGCGCATCGTTGGGCAGGCTTTTGCAGATATCCATCAGCTTGCGCGCCGGGACCGTGATGGAGCCCGGATCGGCGGGCTCTTCAAGCTGCACACGACCGACCAGTTCGACTTCCAGGTCGGTACCGGTCAGCGACAGTTGCTGGCCTTCGACAACCAGCAGCACGTTGGAAAGTACCGGCAAGGTCTGGCGGCGTTCGACGACGCCTGCGACCAGTTGCAGGGGTTTCAACAGGGCTTCGCGTTGAATGGTGAAATGCATGGTCTAGTCCCTTGCCTTAATAAGCTGCGCTGGTCATCAAGTGGTCAGTGTACGCAGCAGGTTCTTGTAGTCCTCGCGGATGTCCGCGTCGGATTCCTTAAGTTCGTTGATCTTGCGGCAGGCGTGCAACACGGTGGTGTGGTCCCGACCGCCAAACACATCGCCGATTTCCGGCAGGCTGTGGTTGGTCAGTTCCTTGGACAGGGCCATGGCCACCTGACGCGGACGTGCTACCGAACGCGAGCGGCGTTTGGATAGCAGGTCGGAAATCTTGATCTTGTAGTATTCAGCAACAGTACGCTGAATGTTATCCACAGACACCAGTTTGTCCTGAAGGGCCAGCAAGTCCTTCAAGGATTCACGAATCAGCTCGATGGTGATGTCGCGGCCCATGAAGTGGGAGTGGGCAATCACGCGCTTGAGGGCACCTTCCAGTTCACGCACGTTCGAGCGGATACGCTGGGCGATGAAGAATGCCGCGTCGTGGGGCAGCTCGACCTTGGCCTGGTCGGCCTTCTTCATCAGGATCGCAACACGGGTTTCCAGCTCCGGTGGCTCGACGGCGACCGTCAGGCCCCAACCGAAACGCGACTTGAGACGTTCCTCGAGGCCTTCGATTTCCTTCGGGTAACGGTCACTGGTGAGGATGACTTGCTGTCCGCCTTCAAGCAAGGCGTTGAAGGTGTGGAAAAACTCTTCCTGGGAACGCTCCTTACGAGCGAAGAACTGAATATCGTCGATCAGCAGAGCATCCACCGAACGGTAGAAACGCTTGAACTCATTGATCGCGTTCAGCTGCAACGCCTTGACCATGTCGGCCACGAAGCGCTCGGAATGCAGGTACACGACCTTGGCATTCGGGTTCTTCTTTAATAGGTGGTTACCCACAGCATGCATCAAGTGGGTCTTACCCAAGCCTACACCGCCATAAAGGAAGAGCGGGTTATAGCCGTGCTTGGGATTGTCCGCGACCTGCCAGGCAGCCGCTCGGGCCAGTTGGTTGGATTTACCTTCGACGAAGTTCTCGAAGGTGAAGGTCCGGTTCAGGTAGCTGGTGTGCTTGAGTGCGCCTTCGACCTGTACGGTGCGCTGCTCGGCACGTACCGGAGCCTGCTGGGCACTGGCGCCGGCCATGGGATCAAAGCTATCGCGCGATGGCTCCTCGCTGACCTCTTCGACTTTTTGAGCGTTGCGTTTGCTCGGCGCTGGCGTCGGGGCAGGCGCGGCATGGTTGCTCGCCGGTGCGGCCGCAGCCTGTGCCTGGGATGCCGCGGCAGCCAGCGGCGCATTAGGCGCAGCCCGCGGTGCCGAGCTGCGCTTGCTGCCTATTAATAAGGACAACGCGGGCGCCATGCCATTGCCATGCTCGTCGAGCAGTTCCATGACCCGGCCCAGGTACTTTTCGTTGACCCAGTCGAGAACGAAGCGGTTCGGTGCGTAGACGCGCAACTCGTCGCCTTCGGCTTCGACCTGTAGTGGACGGATCCAAGTGTTGAATTGTTGGGCAGGCAACTCCTCGCGCAAAAGCTCCACGCACTGCTGCCAAAGTTCCACTGACACGGACATCCCCTAAGTTGAAAGCCGGTGAGGCAAAAACAAGCGGCCATTGTAGCGATCAGCCGTCCACTTATCCACATGCAGGTTGCTGTTCGCCCATGATTTATCAATGCCTTAACACGGCAAAAGGCGACAGGCGGTCAGTGGATAAGCTCTGTGGATAACCGGGTCTGAGGGCATTGTACAAGTGGGGGGAGAAATCAGTGGATAACCTGGCTGTGGATAAGTCGCCCCTTCACACACAGCTTATCCGATAGCGCAGCACAGGCTTGTCACCGCTTTCCCTTGTAGTTGTCATTCTCTGTACAGCTTGAATTCAAAGGGCTTGGCATGGTTATCCACAGACACGTGACGGCGTAGCTTTTATAAGCTTTACAGAAAAGCTTTAAATAATCCCTTCCTTTATTTCTATATCTGGCGCCACGTGTTGACCCGCTCGGAAGGCCAGACATCTATTTAAAGGAAACGCTGGTTGGAAATTGACCTAGAGGCTTGCTTTCTCTAGAATCCCCGGTCTCTTAAAACGGGGGCCATTCCGGCCCGTTGTGGACGAACCAGGTAACACGACATGAAACGTACTTTCCAACCAAGCACTATCAAACGCGCTCGTACCCACGGTTTCCGTGCTCGCATGGCTACCAAGAACGGTCGTGCCGTCCTGTCGCGTCGTCGCGCCAAAGGTCGTGCGCGTCTGGCAGTTTGATAATCCGGCACTGGAGGTGAGTCAGGACTTCAGTCGGGAAAAGCGTCTGCTTACTCCCCGGCATTTCAAGGCAGTCTTTGACTCCCCTACCGGCAAGGTTCCGGGGAAAAATCTCCTGCTCCTTGCGCGCAGCAACGATCTCGATCACCCCCGACTCGGGCTGGTTATCGGGAAAAAGAGCGTCAAGCTCTCCGTTCAGCGCAATCGCCTCAAACGTCTGATGCGCGAATCGTTTCGCCTGAACCAGCAAGCCCTGGTCGGGTGGGACATTGTTATTGTCGCGCGCAAAGGTTTGGGTGACGTAGAAAACCCCGAATTGATTCAGCATTTCGGCAAGCTCTGGAAGCGTCTGGCCCGTAACAAGCCGGTACCCGCTCCAGCCGTCAGCACCGAAACTGCAGGGGTAGACAGTCCTGATGCGTAAACTGGCACTCGTTCCGATCCAGTTTTATCGCTACGCCATTAGTCCTTTGATGGCCAGTCACTGTCGTTTCTACCCCAGTTGTTCCTGCTACGCGTATGAAGCCATAGAAAACCATGGTCTCTTGCGCGGTGGCTGGCTGACCTTTCGTCGTTTAGGTCGCTGTCATCCGTGGAATCCCGGCGGTTATGACCCGGTTCCGCCTATCCCTACCTCCCGTTCTTCTTCGATGGCCGAGTAATCATGGATATCAAACGCACGATCCTGATCGTCGCCCTGGCAATCGTGTCCTACGTCATGGTCCTTAAATGGAACCAGGACTATGGCCAGGCTGCCCTGCCGACTCAGAATGTTGCAGCCAGCAATACCGCACCGAGCCTGCCGGATGTACCGACTGGCAACACCGCTGCCAGCAATGACGACATTCCGCGCGCCGCAAGCGAAACCAGCGTTCCCGCCGAAGCCCCTGCGCCTGCAAGCAAAGACCTGATCCAAGTCAAGACGGACGTGCTCGAGCTGGCAATCGATCCACAAGGTGGTGACGTCGCGCAGTTGAAGTTGCCGCTGTACCCGCGTCGCCAGGATCATCCGGAAATCCCGTTCCAGTTGTTCGATAACGGGAACGAGCGGACCTACCTGGCCCAAAGCGGCTTGATCGGTACCAACGGCCCGGACTCCAATCCGGCCGGTCGTCCGGTTTACTCCGCCGAGAAGAAGACTTATCAACTGGCTGACGGCCAGGATCAATTGGTCGTCGACCTGAAGTTCAGCAAGGACGGCGTCAACTACATCAAGCGTTTCACCCTGAAACGTGGCCTGTATGACGTGACTGTGTCCTACCTGATCGACAACCAGAGCGCCCAGCCTTGGTCGGGCGTGATGTTCGCGCAACTCAAGCGCGACGCCAGTGATGATCCGTCGTCCAGCACCGCCACCGGCACTGCGACTTACCTGGGCGCCGCCCTGTGGACAAGTTCGGAGCCGTACAAAAAAGTGTCCATGAAGGACATGGACAAGGCGCAGCTCAAGGAAACCGTACAAGGTGGCTGGATTGCCTGGCTGCAGCATTACTTTGTAACCGCCTGGATTCCGCAGAAGGGCGACAGCAACATCGTCCAGACGCGTAAAGACAGCAAAGGCAACTTCATCATCGGCTATACCGGCCCGACGTTGACCGCTGCACCCGGTGGAAAAGCCGAAACCAGCGCCATTCTTTACGCCGGTCCGAAAAGCCAAGCGGTGCTGAAAGAGTTGTCCCCAGGTCTGGAACTGACTGTGGACTACGGTTTCCTGTGGTTCATCGCCCAACCGATCTTCTGGTTGTTGCAACATATCCACAGCATCGTCGGTAACTGGGGCTGGTCGATCATTTTCCTGACCATGCTGATCAAGGGCCTCTTCTTCCCGTTGTCGGCTGCCAGCTACAAATCCATGGCCCGCATGCGCGCAGTGGCACCGAAACTGGCCGCTTTGAAAGAACAGCATGGCGATGACCGGCAGAAAATGTCCCAGGCCATGATGGAGCTGTACAAGAAAGAGAAGATCAACCCGCTGGGTGGATGCTTGCCGATTCTCGTACAGATGCCGGTGTTCCTGTCGCTGTACTGGGTTCTGCTGGAAAGCGTGGAGATGCGCCAGGCGCCGTTCATGCTGTGGATTACCGACCTGTCGATCAAGGATCCGTTCTTCATCCTGCCGATCATCATGGGTGCGACCATGTTCATCCAGCAGCAGCTGAACCCGACGCCTCCGGACCCGATGCAGGCGAAGGTCATGAAAATGATGCCAATCATCTTCACCTTCTTCTTCCTGTGGTTCCCGGCCGGTCTTGTGCTGTACTGGGTTGTGAACAACGTGTTGTCCATCACTCAACAGTGGTACATCACACGTAAGATCGAAGCGGCGACGAAAAAAGCCGAGGCGTAACTTGCTCTGTGGATAACCACACAAAACGCCCCCTAGTGGGGCGTTTTGCTATCTGCCACTTTTGTCTGGATTCCGGTTTATGAGCGCACCGCGTGAAACCATCGCTGCCGTTGCCACCGCCCAAGGTCGCGGTGGTGTCGGCATAGTCCGTATTTCCGGGCCGTTGGCCAGCGTCGCGGCCAAGGCCATCAGCGGTCGTGAACTCAAGCCGCGGTACGCGCACTACGGCCCGTTTTTCAGCGACGACCAGCAAGTCCTGGATGAAGGCCTGGCCTTGTATTTCCCTGGGCCGAATTCATTCACCGGTGAAGACGTGCTGGAACTCCAGGGACACGGCGGCCCGATCGTATTGGACATGCTGCTCAAGCGCTGCCTTGAACTGGGCTGTCGCCTGGCCCGGCCGGGGGAGTTCAGCGAACGGGCCTTTCTCAACGACAAGCTCGACCTGGCCCAGGCCGAGGCCATCGCTGACCTGATCGAGGCCAGTTCTGCACAGGCCGCGCGCAACGCCTTGCGCTCGTTGCAGGGCGCGTTTTCCCAACGTGTGCATAACCTCACCGAACAGTTGATCGGATTGCGGATCTACGTCGAAGCGGCAATCGACTTTCCGGAGGAGGAAATCGATTTCCTTGCCGATGGCCATGTACTGAGCATGCTCGACAAGGTCCGCGATGAGTTATCCACAGTGCTGCGTGAAGCGGGACAAGGCGCCCTGTTGCGCGATGGCATGACCGTAGTGATTGCCGGTCGGCCAAACGCCGGCAAGTCCAGCCTGCTGAATGCCCTGGCCGGCCGTGAGGCGGCTATCGTTACGGAGATCGCCGGCACCACGCGGGACATTCTGCGCGAACATATCCACATCGATGGCATGCCGTTGCATGTTGTGGATACTGCTGGATTGCGCGATACCGACGACCATGTGGAAAAAATCGGGGTCGAGCGGGCGTTGAAGGCCATTGGCGAGGCCGATCGCGTATTGTTGGTGGTCGATGCCACCGCACCGGAGGCGGACGATCCGTTCGCCTTGTGGCCGGAATTCCTGGAGGTCCGTCCAGATCCGGCGAAAGTCACGCTGATTCGCAACAAAGCCGACCTGACCGGGGAAACAATCGCCCTGGAAGTCAGCGCCGATGGCCACGTCACCATCAGCCTCAGCGCGAAGTCGGCTGGCGAAGGCCTGGAACTGCTGCGTGAACACCTCAAGGCCTGCATGGGCTACGAACAAACCTCGGAAAGCAGCTTCAGTGCCCGACGTCGGCACCTTGAGGCGCTGCGCCATGCCAGTGCGGCGTTGGAACATGGGCGCACGCAGCTGACCTTGGCCGGTGCCGGAGAGTTGCTGGCTGAAGATTTGCGTCAGGCGCAGCATTCGTTAGGAGAAATCACAGGGGCGTTCAGCTCGGATGACCTCTTGGGTCGGATCTTCTCCAGTTTTTGCATCGGTAAATAACCCCCCGCCTCCTTACCGGGGGAGCGCTCGAAAGCGCATCGAGTCAACGCGAACCCGGTTTCTTCTCCCTTTACGTTGATTGCCCTTCATGGCGGTTGTCCTGTGGACGACGATATCTGGAGCTAAGCCCTGTGAATAACTCCCGCTGAGGGCGGTTGATAAAGACCCTCCAAAACTGAAGATAACCGCCTCTGTGGATAACACACCCATTCATCCACAGGCTTAAACCGGTTATCCAAACCCCTCATTGCCACCTGACCACAGGGTTTTGAATCTCTGTACATATCGAAAATAAAGGGCTGTAGAGATTTATCCACAGATAGGTGGGTCAGTAAGAATAAACATAAAAACAAAGATTTTATAAATTTCTTTCTTTTTTATTTTTTTAACCGCCAGTTCTCCACAGCTGGTTAAATTTTGTGCAAAGGGTTCTTTAGGGAGGGGGAAGTCCCTATACTTGCCGACCTGGCTCGAAAAACGCCCAAGGCCAGAGTCAAAACCTATTTTCCGAATTACCTGAATTAAGCAGGCACGAGGTGCGTGGTGGATTTCCCTTCCCGTTTTGAAGTGATCGTCATCGGCGGCGGTCATGCCGGTACCGAGGCAGCACTTGCATCAGCGCGCATGGGGGCCAAGACCCTGTTGCTGACGCATAACGTGGAAACCCTCGGCGCCATGAGTTGCAACCCCGCCATTGGTGGGATCGGCAAAAGCCATCTGGTCAAGGAAATCGATGCCCTGGGTGGTGCGATGGCCATGGCCACCGATAAAGGTGGTATCCAGTTTCGCGTGTTGAACAGCCGCAAAGGCCCTGCCGTGCGCGCCACTCGTGCCCAGGCCGACCGGGTTTTGTACAAAGCCGCTGTGCGCGAAATCCTTGAGAACCAGCCGAACCTGTGGATATTTCAACAGGCAGCCGATGACCTGATCGTCGAACAGGATCAGGTACGCGGCGTCGTCACCCAGATGGGCCTGCGTTTCTTCGCAGATTCCGTGGTATTGACCACCGGAACCTTCCTCGGCGGACTTATCCACATCGGCATGCAGAACTATTCCGGTGGCCGTGCCGGAGATCCGCCATCCATTGCGTTGGCCCAGCGCCTGCGGGAGCTACCGTTGCGTGTCGGTCGCCTGAAAACCGGGACGCCACCGCGCATCGATGGCCGGTCTGTGGATTTCTCGGTGATGACCGAGCAACCGGGCGATACGCCGATTCCGGTCATGTCGTTCCTGGGATCGAAAGAGCAGCACCCGCAGCAGGTGAGTTGCTGGATCACCCACACCAATGCCCGTACCCACGAGATCATCGCGGCCAACCTCGATCGCTCGCCGATGTATTCCGGCGTGATCGAAGGCATCGGTCCACGTTATTGCCCATCGATCGAAGACAAGATCCATCGGTTTGCCGACAAGGAAAGCCATCAGGTGTTCATCGAGCCGGAAGGCCTGACCACTCATGAGCTGTATCCGAACGGGATTTCCACCTCGCTGCCGTTCGATGTGCAGCTGCAGATCGTGCAATCGATCCGCGGCATGGAAAATGCCCATATCGTTCGCCCGGGCTACGCCATCGAATACGATTACTTCGACCCGCGTGACCTGAAATACAGCCTGGAAACCAAGGTCATCGGTGGCCTGTTCTTCGCCGGACAGATCAACGGCACCACCGGTTACGAAGAGGCCGGTGCCCAAGGCCTGCTCGCCGGGGCCAACGCCGCATTGCGTGCCCAGGGCAAAGACAGCTGGTGCCCACGCCGCGATGAAGCCTACATCGGTGTGCTTGTGGATGATTTGATCACCCTGGGTACCCAGGAACCGTATCGGATGTTCACTTCCCGCGCGGAATATCGGCTGATCCTGCGTGAAGACAACGCCGACCTGCGCCTGACCGAGAAAGGTCGCGAACTGGGGTTGGTGGATGACGTGCGTTGGGCCGCGTTCTGCAAGAAACGTGAAGGCATCGAGCTGGAAGAACAGCGCCTGAAAAGCACCTGGGTTCGCCCCGGTACCGAGCAGGGTGATGCGATTGCCACGAAATTCGGCACTCCGCTGACCCACGAATACAACCTGCTCAACCTGTTGAGCCGTCCGGAAATCGATTATGCCGGGCTGGTGGAAGTCACCGGCCAGGGCGCAGAAGACCCACAAGTGGCCGAACAGGTCGAGATCAAGACCAAATACGCCGGCTACATCGACCGCCAGCAGGACGAGATCGCCCGGCTGCGCGCCAGTGAAGATACAAAACTGCCTGTGGATATCGATTACACCGGCATTTCCGGCTTGTCGAAGGAAATCCAGAGCAAGCTCGGCGCAACCCGTCCGGAAACCCTGGGCCAGGCGTCGCGCATTCCGGGCGTGACTCCGGCGGCGATTTCGCTGTTGATGATTCATTTGAAAAAACGCGGCGCCGGCCGCCAGTTGGAGCAAAGCGCTTGAGTTCGATGGTCACCTTGCAACACGCCGAACAGTTATCCACAGGTGCCCGTCAACTCGGTGTCAACCTGACCGAGGCCCAGCATGCGCAATTGCTGGGCTACCTGGCACTATTGATCAAATGGAACAAGGCCTACAACCTGACCGCGGTGCGCGATCCGGATGAAATGGTCTCGCGGCATTTGCTCGACAGCCTCAGCGTGATGTCCTTCATCGAAAATGGTCGCTGGCTGGACGTGGGCAGCGGCGGCGGGATGCCGGGCATTCCCCTGGCGATCCTGTTTCCCGAGTCGCAAGTGACGTGCCTGGACAGCAACGGCAAGAAAACCCGGTTCCTGACCCAGGTCAAACTCGAGCTGCAACTGGATAACCTGCAAGTTATCCACAGTCGCGTCGAAGCGTTCCAGCCGGCGCTACCTTTCACTGGGATTATTTCCCGTGCGTTCAGCAGCATGGAGAACTTCAGCAACTGGACCCGCCACCTGGGCGATGCCAATACGCGCTGGCTGGCAATGAAGGGCGTTCATCCGGCCGATGAGCTGGTAGCATTGCCGGCAGACTTCCACCTTGATAGCGAACACGCCTTGGCCGTACCCGGTTGCCAAGGCCAACGCCATCTGCTGATACTGCGCCGCACGGCATGATTGGGAACACAAGCAAGAATGGCTAAGGTATTCGCGATAGCGAACCAGAAGGGTGGCGTGGGCAAGACCACCACCTGCATCAACCTCGCAGCATCCCTGGTCGCGACCAAGCGTCGGGTGCTGTTGATCGATCTCGATCCACAGGGCAACGCCACCATGGGTAGCGGTGTGGATAAACATGGCCTGGAAAACTCCATCTACGACGTACTGATCGGCGAATGCGATCTGGGTCAGGCCATGCATTTCTCCGAACACGGCGGTTATCAACTGCTGCCGGCCAACCGCGATCTGACGGCGGCCGAAGTGGTCCTGCTGGAAATGCAGATGAAGGAGAGCCGTCTGCGCAGCGCCCTGGCGCCGATCCGTGAAAACTACGACTACATCCTGATCGACTGTCCACCGTCGCTGTCGATGCTGACGCTCAACGCCCTGGTGGCCGCCGATGGGGTCATTATCCCCATGCAGTGCGAATACTTTGCCCTGGAAGGGTTGAGCGACCTTGTGGATAACATCAAGCGCATCGCCGAGCTGCTGAATCCGGAGCTGAAGGTCGAAGGTTTGTTGCGGACCATGTACGACCCGCGCCTGAGCCTGATGAACGATGTGTCCGCCCAGCTCAAGGAACACTTCGGCGAACAGCTCTACGACACGGTCATTCCGCGCAACATTCGCCTGGCCGAAGCACCCAGCTACGGCATGCCGGCCCTGGCGTACGACAAACAATCGCGTGGTGCGCTGGCCTACCTGGCCCTGGCGGGCGAGATGGTTCGCCGTCAGCGCCGTCAACCACGCATCGCCGCAGCCCAGCCAACTTAAGGAAACCTCATGGCCGTCAAGAAACGAGGTCTCGGACGTGGACTGGATGCGCTGCTCAGCGGTCCGACTGTCAGCACGCTGGAAGAGCAGGCGGTACAGGCCGATGAGCGCGAGTTGCAGCACCTGCCGCTGGACCTGATCCAGCGCGGCAAATACCAGCCGCGCCGGGATATGGACCCGCAGGCACTGGAAGAACTGGCCCAGTCGATCAAGACCCAGGGCGTCATGCAGCCGATCGTGGTGCGTCCGATCGGCAGTGGGCGTTTCGAAATCATTGCCGGCGAACGCCGCTGGCGTGCCAGCCAGCAGGCCGGGCAGGAAACCATCCCGGCGATGGTGCGCGATGTGCCGGATGAAACCGCCATTGCCATGGCGCTGATCGAGAACATCCAGCGCGAAGACCTCAACCCGATCGAAGAAGCGGTAGCCCTGCAGCGTTTGCAGCAGGAATTCCAGCTGACCCAGCAGCAGGTTGCCGAGGCGGTGGGCAAGTCCCGCGTTACAGTGGCCAACCTGTTGCGCTTGATCGCGTTGCCGGAGGTCATCAAGACCATGTTGTCCCATGGCGACCTGGAGATGGGGCATGCCCGCGCTTTGCTCGGTTTGCCGGAAAATCAACAGGTTGAAGGGGCGCGACATGTTGTCGCACGCGGTCTCACCGTGCGCCAGACTGAGGCACTGGTTCGTCAGTGGCTCAGTGGCAAACCGGCCGCTGTCGAAGCCCCCAAACCCGACCCGGATATCGCCCGCCTGGAACAGCGCCTGGCCGAGCGCCTGGGCTCTGCGGTGCAGATTCGCCACGGCAAGAAGGGTAAGGGACAGTTGGTGATTGGCTACAACTCCCTCGATGAGCTGCAGGGTGTCCTTGCACACATTCGCTGAAACAATTGCGTTTGTAGCGCCCAGTCGGAAATCACTACCCGGCAGTTGAATAGGGGCAGAACCGCCCCTATACTCTGCGCGCATTTTGTCGGCACAAATTATGCCAAGTTATTGAAATATGGCAGCCGACCCTTGGAGAGCAAAAGCGATGGAAACCCGCACGCCAAACCGCTTGCCGTTCCATCGTCTGGCAGTTTTCCCGGTTCTGATGACTCAGTTCATCGTTGTACTGATCGCCACATTGGCGCTCTGGCAATGGAAAGGAGTCGTCGCCGGATACTCAGGTCTTTGCGGAGGCCTGATAGCCTTGCTTCCCAATATTTACTTTGCTCATAGGGCCTTTCGGTTTTCCGGCGCCCGAGCAGCCCAGGCTATCGTCCGGTCTTTTTATGCCGGCGAGGCGGGGAAACTGATTTTGACGGCAGTGCTGTTTGCACTGACGTTTGCAGGTGTGAAGCCATTGGCGCCGCTGGCTGTATTCGGTGCCTTCCTGCTGACCCAACTGGTCAGCTGGTTCGCTCCCCTGCTTATGAGAACAAGACTTTCGAGACCTTAGGGCGTTTGAGGCAACCATGGCAGAAACAACCGCTTCGGGCTATATCCAGCACCACTTGCAGAACCTGACTTTCGGTCAGCTACCCAACGGCGGCTGGGGCTTTGCCCACTCCGCAGCAGAAGCCAAGGAGATGGGGTTCTGGGCTTTCCACGTCGATACCCTCGGCTGGTCGGTCGCATTGGGCCTGATCTTCGTCTTCCTTTTCCGCATGGCGGCGAAGAAAGCGACCTCCGGTCAGCCTGGTGCCCTGCAGAACTTCGTAGAAGTACTGGTCGAATTCGTCGATGGCAGCGTGAAAGACAGCTTCCATGGCCGTAGCCCGGTGATTGCACCGCTGGCACTGACCATCTTCGTCTGGGTGTTCCTGATGAACGCCGTCGACCTGGTACCGGTCGACTGGATTCCTCAACTGGCCATCCTGATCTCCGGTGACCACCACATCCCATTCCGCGCCGTGTCGACCACCGACCCGAACGCGACCCTGGGCATGGCGTTCTCGGTTTTCGCACTGATCATTTTCTATAGCATCAAGGTCAAGGGCATCGGCGGCTTCATCGGCGAACTGACCCTGCACCCGTTCGGCAGCAAGAACATCCTGGTTCAGGCCCTGCTGATCCCGGTGAACTTCCTGCTGGAGTTCGTGACCCTGATCGCCAAGCCTATCTCTCTGGCCCTGCGTCTGTTCGGCAACATGTATGCCGGCGAGCTGGTGTTCATCCTGATCGCTGTGATGTTCGGCAGCGGCCTGCTCTGGCTCAGCGGCCTGGGCGTAGCACTGCAGTGGGCGTGGGCTGTGTTCCACATCCTGATCATCACCCTGCAGGCGTTCATCTTCATGATGCTGACCATCGTCTACCTGTCGATGGCGCACGAAGAAAACCATTAAGGCCAGTCTCGACTAGTCTGATGTCCTTCCCGGTCACCCGGGAAGGAGCCCGAACAGGGCTGATGAAACGATTTGTTTTACCGCTTTAATCTAAAAAACCTAAACCATACGACGTAAAAGTCGGGAGGAAAGATGGAAACTGTAGTTGGTCTAACCGCTATCGCTGTTGCACTGTTGATCGGCCTGGGCG
>Ga0268255_10000043_pt1 | contig 115549 bp, 102 predicted proteins | sample AgamicOrMarz_FD_200256 | JGI IMG/M metagenome (GOLD analysis project Ga0268255, IMG submission 200256) | Agave microbial communities from Guanajuato, Mexico - Or.Ma.rz (v2) (version 3) | ecosystem: Host-associated > Plants > Phyllosphere > Phylloplane/Leaf | place: Guanajuato, Mexico...
TCGTTGAACTCAACGCTGGTGGTATCGGCCGTGACGCATCTGAACTTCTTCGTAAAGTAAAAGCTGCTCAATACGTACACGCTCACCCAGGTGAAGTTTGCCCAGCTAAATGGAAAGAAGGCGAAGCAACTCTTGCTCCATCTATCGACCTAGTTGGTAAAATCTAATCTCTTATTAGATTTTAAAAACTCAAAGAACCACCCCTAATCGGGTGGTTCTTTTGTTTTGAATAAGCACATCACATTTTCTACTGATACTTTTACAATTATGCCCTTCCCCATTACATGAAGTTTGAGTAATGTCGAATAAATAACCGATGTTTTTTGAGCTTAAATCATATGAAATAAAAGGGGAAAAATTTATGGCGAATACTGTGGCAGTCACTTCATGGAAATACAATGCGACTTCACGTCATCTAAAAATATTTTATAGCGATGGTTCGGGCGAACTTTATCATCCTGTACCAGAATTTATTTATGACAACTTATTACGCTCAACAGACAAAGCTGCTTTTGTACATAAATATTTAGAATTCGACTTACACTTTACTCGCCTATCTTTAGTCAATGCGTCATAACCTAATAAAGTAAGGCCTGCGTTGAACAGGCCTTTATGAACGACTAAATCATATTTTTAAATAGTTTATCTCGCCACCACAATACATAAACCAGCGCCTACGGGTAAAATACTGCTCATAAAATTTTCATCTTTTTTAATTAAAGACAAGAATGAACTGACCTCAGCCGCATGTGAAATGACATTATCAATAATGAGTACGCCACCTTTTGGCTTCATTAAACGCTTTAAATCTGGCCAATAATTTTCATAAGCAGGACGCTCAGCATCTAACAAAATAAAATCGAAATTTTCCTGAGCTTCTTTTAAATAGTCGGCTGCATCTCCTACCCAAAAATCAACCAATTCATCTAATGCCAGTTCAGTCGCATGGCGTTTCGCCTCATTACTCCGATTGGCATCGATTTCAAGCGTGGTTACTTTACCGTGTGTTGCTTGTGCTGCCTCAGCAAGCCATAAAGTAGAATAACCTGTTGAAGTCCCGATTTCTAAAATTGATTTGGCTTGCTGCATTCGAATAAATTGCGATAGCAGTTTCGCAGACTCAGCCTCAATATTGCGATACCTTAGCAAACGATCTGCCTGCTGGGCATCATGTCGTTTAAAGGTGTCATATAAATCGGCAACTCTTTGTAAGAAAAAAGTATTTGGCATATATTCACCCTTTAAAATCGTTATTTTATATGACAGCCGTTTGAATTAAGTGCTTTGAATTAACTTAAAGCGCGGCACGATACATCCATCAGCCATTTGAACCGTTTCAGTAAACATATCTAATGGACGTACCCAAGTTGAATAGTCACCGTAAAGACACTGATAAACGACTAATTCTTCTTCAGTCTCGCTATGTTTTGCTACAGAAAAAACTTGATAGAGATTACCTTTATAATGCTGATAAATGCCGCGTTGCAATGACATGAAAGTACCTTTTAATGTTATGACATAAAATCTTTACAGCCCTATAACATATATAAATTTTTAAATACTTTCACTTTAAAACGCTACAAAAGATCAAAAAGCGTATTTTAGAGATAAATTATTGATCTTATTTATGAATGCTTTCAATAATTCAAAAAACCGATTAAACATATAAAAACATACTGTTTTACCTATTTTATGTTTTAACGTACTATGCATCTATTGAAAGAATTTGGATGCATTGGAGTAAAAAACAGATGTTAGATCAAAACATTAAAACTCAATTAAAAGCTTATTTAGAACGTTTAGAAAGTCCAATCGAATTAGTTGCTGCTTTAGATGAGTCAGATAAAGCTGCTCAAATTAAAGAACTCGTCACTGAAATCGCCGAGCTTTCTGACCAAGTCACTGCCCGTTTTGATGGCAACAATACACGTCGTCCAAGCTTTGGTGTGGCTAAAGCAGGTGAACAGCCTCGTGTGTTCTTTGCAGGCTTACCAATGGGTCATGAGTTTACGTCTTTGATCTTGGCACTGTTACAGGTGTCTGGCTATGCACCTAAAGTGTCAGATGAAGTGCTCAGCCAGATTAAAGGCTTAAACCTCAAAGCCAACTTTGATGTGTTTGTATCTCTAAGCTGTCATAACTGTCCGGATGTAGTACAGGCGCTTAACCTGATTGCGATTTATAACCCGAACACCACAGCAACCATGATTGACGGTTCCTTCTTCCAAGACGAAGTCGAACAACGCAAAATCATGGCTGTACCGATGGTATTCCAAGACAACGAACACATTGGTCAAGGTCGTATGACCCTTGAAGAGATTGTGGCGAAACTTGACACTAACTCAGCTGAAAAAGATGCAGCAGCACTGAATGCCAAAGATGCATTTGATGTATTGGTGATTGGTGGTGGGCCTGCGGGTGCCACAGCTGCGATCTATGCGGCACGTAAAGGCATTAACACCGGTATCGTAGCTGAACGCTTTGGTGGTCAGGTCATGGATACCATGGACATTGAAAACTTCACATCTGTGCAAAAGACACAAGGTCCTAAGTTTGCTGCCGAGATGGAAGCCCATGTCCGTGAATATGATGTTGATATCATGAACCTGCAACGTGTGAGCAAAATCACAGGTGCCAACCAAACGATAAACGGTCTGGTTGAAGTTGAACTTGAAAACGGTGCAAAACTTGAATCAAAAACAGTGATCCTTTCAACAGGTGCACGTTGGAGAGAAATGAACGTACCGGGTGAGCAAGAATACCGTACCCGTGGTGTAGCGTACTGCCCACACTGTGATGGTCCATTGTTCAAAGGCAAACGTGTTGCCGTGATTGGTGGCGGTAACTCAGGCGTTGAAGCTGCGATTGACCTTGCAGGAATTGTTGAACATGTAACTTTGGTTGAATTCGATACCAAACTTCGTGCTGACCAAGTGTTGCAAAACAAATTGCATAGCTTGCCAAACACAACTGTGATTATGAATGCCTTAAGTACAGAAGTGCTGGGTGATGGCTCACAAGTGACTGGTCTTAAATATAAAGACCGTGCCACTGATGGAGAGCATGTGGTAGAGCTTGCAGGGATCTTTGTACAGATCGGTTTATTGCCAAACACTGACTTCTTAAAAGACAGTGAAGTTGAGTTAACCAACCGTGGTGAGATCATTGTCAATGACCGTAACGAAACCAATGTTCAAGGTGTGTTTGCTGCAGGTGACTGTACGACAGTACCTTACAAGCAAATCATTATTGCTACAGGTGAAGGTGCTAAAGCATCACTCTCTGCGTTTGATTACATCATCCGTTCTGGGCAGTAAAATCGGTCAAATCATTATGGTTTAGTTCAAGCCTAGCATTACAAAATGCTAGGCTTTTTTAATAATAGAGTTACAACTTCTTAACAATTTTCGATCTTTATTAATCATTTACTTTATGTTTATATTTTAGACATCCATATTTGGATGCCATGAATTAGAAGGAAAAACACAATGAATAAATTACTTGTTGCTTTAGGTCTTGCTGCGACTGTTGCCCTTGTTGGTTGTAATAAAGATAAAGCTCCAGAAACTGGCGCGACTACAGGTGAACATTTAGAAAATGCTGCTCAACAAGCAAGTGCTGATATCAAGTCTGCTGGTGATAAAGCTGCTGATGATATTGCAACTGCAACAGACAACGCTTCAAACAAAATTGATGCTGCTGCTGACCACGCTGCTGATGCAACCGCTGATGCTGCTGCGCAAACTGAAGCGACTGCTCGTAAGGCAACTGCTGATACAGCTCAAGCTGTTGAAAATACTGCTGCTGAAGTGAAAAAAGACGCTCAACACTAATCGTCTTTAGTATAAAAAAGCCCCTATTGATTAGGGGCTTTTTCATTTCTTTAAAATCTATTATGAAATTAAACCTTCATCACGCATCGCAATTTGTACAGATTGACGTTCTGCAACTTTATTACGTAATGCAATAATGTGCTTATATGGTGTTAAATCATGCTCAATTGAGTTTGACCAATTTGTTAAAACAAATAGATAAGCATCTGCTGGCCCGAAATTATCATTTACTAAGTAATCGTAATCAGATTCAGACAAATAATTATCGATATATTTTAAAAGACGATCAATTTCTGCATAAGCTTTGGTTTTTTCATCAGTGGTTAACGGCGCCCCAAAGAAGACTGCATAAGCATCATGTAATTCAGAGTTCAAATATCCCAACCATTCCAATACTTTCGCACGGCCCATTCCTGATGGCGGAATTAAATCCTGCTTAGGATCATGCTGAGCAAGGAAAGGTAAAATCGCAACATTTTCAGTTAACATTAAACCCGGATTAATTTCTAATGCCGGTACATATCCCTTTGGATTAATTTCGTAATAGTCGGCGCCTTTTTCTGTTTTATGTGTTTTTAAATCTACTCGTTCTAAGTCAAAATCAACATTAATTTCATTTAAAATAATATGTGCAGCTAAAGAACATGCGCCTGGCGAATAATATAATTTCATATCTGATCCTTGTTATCTCATATTAACGTTTTAAATTGCTTCTAGAAAACCTGCAAGGTTTGCACAATTCCTTAATTGTAAAAAAGCGTAAACTTATAAAATACTTACACCATCTAATATTCTTGAAAAATTTATTCCTTGCAAGTTGTCTTGCGTGACGATTGTTTAAAATATGATAAAACACATTTGCGTCACACAACTTTTCCGTTAATTACGCTTAAAAAGCTGACTAAGCCAATTCATTAATTCAGTTAAGAAATCAAAAATACCGTTTTTCTTATCATCATCAGGATGGCTTGAGTCTTTTCCATTTAAATCTAGATCGACAATTACCGGGTCATGATCTGAAGAACGATAAGCATCTTCACCATAGAACAATGTCTTTTGCTCATCAGTTTTATATTCTTCGTTGTAGTCTAAAGCTGTTGGCTCATCTGCATTGATATGCCATGCAAAGGTTCTTACCACTTTTGGATATAAAGAGGCATCTGCAATTGCATGGTCTAAGTTACCTGCTCCACCATTACCATTGGCATCACTTGCAACACCAAAAACATAGCTATATGCCTGAGCCCCTTGCCCTACCTTGGCGTCATTTAGCAAAACTTTGTAGTTCGCTTTTTCAAATGACAAAATTGGTTCTTCTTTTGCATAGCTGTTCATATCCCCGACAAGTAAAGCATTTTGCTTAGGCACTTGAGTTGGATTTTTCGCGAGCCATTGCACAATTTGATCAACTGCTTTTACACGAGTCGGGTTCCAGCAACCTTGACCATCTTTCTGGTCTGCATCACTTGAGTTAGCATCAACTCCGCTACAGCTTTTCGATTTCAAGTGGTTTGGAATAACAGTAAAGGTTTTATTGCCACGAACGGCTTGGAAACTTTGCGCTAATGTTGTTCGGTTCTTGTCGCCTAAATCAAGCACAACAGGTTTATTTAAAGGCTTAACACGCTTGCTGTTATAAATAATAGCAACCGCAATTGCATCACTACCTAAGCGATCTAGATTTTCAGGGACGACGTATTTCCAGTCGCTACCTAAAGCACTCGTTAAATGAGCAATTGCACTGTTCGGGCCATAACCATTGTTCGCAATTTCCATTAAACCGTAAACATCGGCATCAATCGCTTTTAAAGCACTCACAATTTTACGGTGCTGTTTATCAAACTCAGCTTGTGTCGTTGCGCCGCGCTCTGTCGGGAAACCCATTGCACCATTGTCATAGTTCAAAACATTAAATGAAGCTACGCGAATATGATTAGCATTTTTGGTAATGACACTTTGACGTGGGTTTGTTTGAGTAATCACTTCAGGTTGATTACGCCCAAGTACAGGCTGCACACGCCAACCATTAAAACGGTATTCCAAAATACCTTCAGCATTTTTAAGTTGATAACCCGAACGTAGCGTATTGGCAGCGCTAAAATTTGTCGGTAACCACGGAGTACGGTTTTGATTGTTATAGCCGTCATCAAAAATAATTTTCGACAGTAAGTTTTTCTGGGCTAGAGCTTTAGCTTCAGGAGATAACGCTGGGTATAAATTGGTTGGAATATATAAGCGACCTAGGCTTAGAGATAGTTCACCATAACGACCATAATTGTAGTTCTCGCTCACCGTTAAAGTCTGAGGTAATTTGACCAACATGCCTTGATAACGCTGCGGTGAATTAATTGAGCCACCCGTTAAACTAGCAAACGGAAGTTCAAGGTTAATCGGCTGAACTTGATTTGCCATATTGCTATTACAGGCTTGAATATCTTGTTGTAATTGATCTAATTGCAACTGGTTTTGGTAGGTCGTTAAACGTCCACGTAAAATAACTTCATCGCCAACTTGCCCACCTTTCACGGCACTAATATTCGGAATATAAACAAAAATGGCATTGCTGACATTTGCATGTGCTTTCGTATCAGGTGTTTGAACATAAAAACCTGAGAAACCATTGGCATAACGATAGTCGGCAGTAATCACCCCACGTACGGTATAAGTCTGGTTTTGTGCTGCGGTTGCTAAATCAGCAATTGGTGTATCGGGGCTTGAACAACTCACTGTTTCAACAGGTGGCTGTGTTGTAGAACCTGATAAATTTGAAAAGTCATTTCGGTTTGTCCATGCCGACCATGAATGATCCAAATCAAATGCTGCGGTTGCATCAATACTTAAAGCTGGGTTCTCAGTTTCAAGATGCTTAAAACTATTTCCCAAGCTTGAAACGGCTGTTCCCCATCCAGCTTCCGGTCGCTCACCAATACGCCCAAAACGGTCTACAGGTGTACCTTTGTAAACCAGTACAACCGCATCATCTCCATTAAAAGACAAACCAGCGACCTGATTTACTTTACTTCCAAGCTCAGTTTGCAACTCTGAGCGGCCCACTAAAAACTTCTGCTTACTCGCGAGTGTGCCTTGTAAACGAAAAGCCACAGTCTTTGCTGTACCACCATTATTAAATTGTTGAATTTCATAGTCGGCTAAATTAACTGTAGTGCCGTCTGGATTATAAATTTCCAAACCTTTGCGGTTACTACTGCCGTCAACATATTGACTAAACATGAGCTGTGCTTGTGCCCAAGGACTATAGGTAAAAGCACCCAGTGCCCCTAATAGCACAGAAAGTGTACGTAATTGAAAAGTTTTCATGAGTAAATATGTTCATTTGAAATTTATATAGATTCTTAGATTAAATATTGAACATGACATCTACATGAAGAAAAACACCGAAACATTTGACTTGACCACATGAAGACTTAAAATACCGCATTTGAATTTCAATATTGCCAAGGTTATGTCGATCGATCAGTTAGAAACGCAAATTGCAGACTTAGACAATTTGCCTGAACACCGTGAAATTGTGACGTTTATGCGTCGTTCAGCACCCCTTAATACGTCTCAACGCACGGCATTAGAACAACATCGCGATTTAATTTTGGAATATCCTGTCGGAGACTTACGTCAACACTTCGAACATCCAGAACGTCCTTTAACTGTTGAAATCGGTTTTGGTATGGGTCGTTCATTAGTGCTTATGGCAAAAGCAAACCCTGAACGTAACTATGTGGGTATTGAAGTCCACGTACCTGGTATTGCTCAGTGTCTTTATGAAGCTGGTATGGCAGAACTTAAAAACTTACGTGTACTTGATGCAGACGCGATTCAGGTTTTACGTGAAATGCCAGACAACAGCATTAACTGCGTCCAACTTTACTTCCCAGACCCTTGGCAAAAGAAACGTCATTTTAAACGCCGTTTTGTTATTCATGAACGTATGCAATTGGTTGAACAGAAACTTGAGCTTGGTGGCACATTCCACGCAGCAACAGACTGGGAACCGTATGCTGAATGGATGCTTGATATTTTAGATAACCGTCCAGATCTTGAGAACTTGGCGGGTAAAGGTAACAGTTATCCACGTCCAGACTGGCGTCCAGTGACTAAGTTCGAACGCCGTGGCATCGAGTCAGGTCATAAAATTAATGACTTTATCTTTAAGAAGATTAAGTAAATAATAAAAAAGGCTTAGTCATAAACTAGGCCTTTTTATTTTAAAACCAATCTAGTGAAAAAGTAGAATTAAAAATTAGCTGAGCATAAAGAGTTAAATGAAAATAACTTTTGAATTATTAGTTATATAAATATAATAATAACCATCATTTTAACCAAACAGAAAATAACAATGAAGCTTTTCACATTTCTAATTTGCATAATTGTCTCAAGTGGCTGCTTTGCCTCAACTCAAGAAGACTTTGAACTTAAATATTACAAGTTAATGGAACGATACATTCAAACACAATCGGACAGAAATCAAATCATTTCCACAGAAGCAAAAACTGAGCAAGAAGATCTTGTTAGGTCTAATAAACTCAAAGCTCTTGATTGCAAAGGATGGAAAGAAAATATTGAACTTTTTGACTTTATCTTAAGTAGATTTAAAGAATATGAATCAGCCTCAGAAGAGGTTAGAACAATGGGATATACTAAAGAAAATCTACAGGAGGATTCTGAATGGCTGCGTGAGCAATTACACAAGCCAGAGAACCAATGTAGATAAACCAAAATTCAAAAAACCGCCGAAGTGCGGTTTTTTATTACCTGATAAAAGCGGATACAGACAACTTAAGGAGCGGATGCTCATTTTGTTTCCAAGTAACTCTTGAGGTATGTTAAATCCTTCTTTAATCCACCCTCAAAACAAAAAACTCACAAGCAATATAATTTTCTTTAAATACCACTTTATTTATTCTCTAGACTTATTAATATTCATAAATCATGTTAAAGATATAAGAATGAACGCTTCACTAACTAATTACTTAAACTCACGAAAAGTCAGAAAACAATATGTTAAAAATTTTAGGGCGCGATAATTCCATTAATGTTCGCAAAGTCTTATGGCTGTGTGAAGAACTCAATCTTGAATATGAAAGAGAAGATTGGGGACGAGGCTTTCGTTCAGCACAATCACCTGAATATTTACAATTAAATCCAAACGGTCAAATACCTGTTGTTATAGATGGCGATTTAGTCCTTTGGCAATCCAACAGTATTATCCGTTATTTAGCAAATGCTTACGATAAAGAGCAGCAGCTTTACCCTACTCAAGCAAAAGAAAGATTCTTTGTTGACCAGTGGATTGATTGGCAAGCGATCGAGCTGAATAACAGCTGGACCTATACGATTATGTCTCTCTTGAGACACTCACCAGATCATCAAGATCCAAACTTATTACAGCAAGGTATTGATGACTGGAATCATCATATGCAGATTCTTGATCAACAGCTTGCAAAAACTCAAGCCTATGTTGCAGGTTCACGATTTAGCTTAGCCGATATTCCAATTGGTCTATCTGTACAGCGCTGGAAGGCCACTCCTTTTGACCATCCAACGCTTAAGCATGTCGATCAATATTTTGAACTGTTAAATCAACGTGCGGGTTTCTTAAAATGGGGCAATAACGGCGAACCTTAATTTTGAACAAGCCTTAGTCCGAGTGATGGCGCTTTACGATGCCATCACTTAAAAGTTGATACACCTGTTTTAAATCATCCCGCTCTGCTTGAGCTAATAAATCTTGATGCATTGCTAAGATGTTTTGATCGCCTCGCATTGCAGGCCCTGTTTGCATCTGCTTTGGATCATTTTCAGTGGCTTTTTTTGCTGTTTCCACAATTAAAGGATAGAGCAAGCTAAAGTCGACTTGCTCTTTATCTACAATCTGCTTTGCCATGTCAAAACAATAATTACTAAAATTACAAGCAAACACAGCTGCCAAATGCAAAGTTAAACGCTGTTTTGAGGTATATTGATACACTCGACTACTTAGGCTATTTGCCAAATCTACAAGTATTGCTTGATCCGCATCTGTTACCGCTTCAACAAATAAAGGCGTTGCCGACCAATTAACTTCTCTTTCAAAGCTAAATGTCTGTAATGGATAAAATACCCCTGCTCTTTCATGCACATGACTGATGACTTCAATATCTGTGCTACCAGAGGTGTGAACCAAAAGTGTTTCAGGAAATAACTCATGAACCTGTTTTGCAAGCTCTGCAATTGCGCTATCTGAAACTGCCAGAATAATTAACTCAGTCTGTTGAAATTCGCGAAGAGACTGGCAGGCTTTTGCTTGGATTTTCTCTGCAAATTTCTGGGTCTTCTCAAAATCACGCGCATAGACTTGTACGATGTGATGACCTTGAGCCAAAAGTACTTTTGCCAAATGAAAGGCAACTCGCCCACTTCCCACCAAACTGATTTTCATATCAATCCAACACTATTTGTTTCAACAAAAAAGCTTCTCAAAATGAGAAGCTTTTTTCAAATTAAAATAACTAATTTTTAATTCATCAGAGCATTATTGAGCTACTGAAAACTCGATACGACGGTTTTTAAAACGCCCTTCTTCTGTCGTGTTCTCTGCAACTGGTTGATCAGAGCCATGACCTTGTGCAACTAATTTAGACCCATCTACACCTTTAGATGTTAAATAGTCGACCACAGCTTGAGCACGGCGTTGTGATAAAGCTTTATTTGCCGCAGCATTACCAGTCGAGTCAGTATGACCACCTACATTTAATTTCACACCACTTACTTTATTTAAAAGTGTTGCAGCTTGATCAAGAATGGCTTTGTTATCTGCCGGAATGTCACTAGAACCACTCGCAAAATTAATGATTTGCAAGTTAAGCGCTTTCACTAACGCATTTACATCGACATTGTTCGGGTCAATTGAACCTAAAGCAGTTTGCGAAGCAGTTAAGCTATTACTTACAGACTGTTCAGCAGTTTCTGGTGCTGTAGAAACGACTTCAGTGTGAGGAACAAGTGCTTTTACTTTTGCGGTTAATGCTGCTAAAGCTGCTGCATCACCTGCTTTCAAAGTAATTTTATCACCTATCCATTCTAAAGATGCATTTGGCACACCTTTTAATGCACCAAGTACGCCAGCAAGCGCATCTTTGTCTGTAAATCCAGCCGCATAAGTTTGACTAGTATCCACATTACAATCTTGAGTTGATGAGAAAACTTGCTTAACTTGGGTTTGTAATGTTGCTAAGAATCCTTGATCGCCAATACCTGCCTGACACTGGCTCACAGCGCCTTTATCATCTGTACTTAAAGTTAAACTCGCAGGCGCGGCTGCAGTAGTTGCTTCAACACCACTAGCAGCCGTAGGTTCAGGTGCTGGTACAGCTTCTTTATGCTGGCAAGAACGCCATAACCAAGCAATGATAAGACCCAAAATAATTAAGGCAATAATAGGAAGGAACCCACGAGATTTGCCTGTTTTTTCACTGGCTGAAGCTAATGGCGGGGCTGCTGAAGTTGCATGTGGAACTGAAGATAAACCTGCACCAAGTCCTAAAGGAGCTAATAGACCTACTGCCCATCCCGGTAAATGCGAACGAATGGTTTCTGCGTGCTGACGTAAATAATTCACAATACTCTGTTGATCATTTCCGGCAACATCCGAAATTGCATTAAGGCTAGGTTTAATTGCACTGTTAAGTGTGCTTTCGATTTCATTATTTGGTGCTGTACCACTTAAATGAGTCAGTACAGTATTCTTGATTTGGTCATTATGAGAAAAAAGGTCTGATAACGAGGGAGCCAAACTGTTTTTTAATTGTCCAATAAGATCAGGTTTAGCAGCTAATAATGAAAGTAAAATGGGATAAAACTTAGATAAAGCATTCGATTTTTCGCCTAGGTATCCGTCCTGGTTATTTAATAATGTTGATGATACTTTTTCTTTAAGCAGTTCTATAGGGTTTATCGACATTGATTATTCTCCCGAATCTTATAAGTCGTAACCAGCAACTTTTGATTATTCAAATACTTCTCTTTGCTGATAGTTTTTTATTCTAATCCGTGCTCAATCTTTTGTTGTTTTTTAAATAATTTATATACAAATTTCCATCTATTATTTACAAAACAGGTAGGCCTCATTGATCTACCTGTTTATATTTTAAATTTAATTTAACTAAGCGTTTGATCAGTTAGCAAAAGTTTGAAGTACTTTACCCGTAAGGTTTTGACCCAATAATGGGGTATTTTTTCCTTGTGATAAAATAGTTTCTTTGCTTACCGTCCAACTTAATTCAGGATCTACTAATACCCATCCTGCTTCATCTTTCCAACGCGTAGTCATATTAGCCACCTGCGCAGGCACGCTGGTCACTTTTTCAACCCACTCTAAAGGTTCGAATAAACCTTCATTAATAAGCTGAATACCTAAAGATACATAGGTATCAAAAGCGGTAATGCCCGGTTGAGTTTCAGCAAACGGCGCCATTTTTGCAGAACTGCTTAAAGGCTCATGATGCGTACAAATCGCATCAATCACACCTTCTTTTAAGCCTTGACGTAAAAGTTCTTTATCTTGCTCAGAACGCAATGGTGGACGAACATGCGCAAGCGAATTGAAACCATCCGTTAAATGTTCAGTTAAATGCAACTGATGCATTGCGACATCGGCAGTTACAGGTAAACCTTTTGCTTTTGCTGCACGAATTAATTCAACTGATGCACCACACGACAATAAACCAAAGTGCGCTTTTACACCAGTTGCTTCAATCATAAGCAAATATTTTGCAATCGCTACAGTTTCAGCAATTGCCGGAATCATTGGCAAACCTTGGCGAGAAGCAATAAAGCCTTCGTGCGCACAACCGTCTTTAGCAATTTGAGGCTCTTCGGCATAAAACACCACTGTTAAACCAAGACCCGCTGCATATTCCAAGGTACGAATAACGACATCATCATTTTCAAAAGCAGCATTTGCGTTAGAAACAGCAGTACAACCACCCTTTTTCAAGCCCGCCATATTCGCTGGTTGTTTACCATTTAAGCCTTGGGTTTGAGCTCCAATGATATGCATGTGAATGCCACCATCATGCCATGCCTTTTCAATCAAGCCATGAATGAGAGCACCATTGTCTTGTACAATCGGCTTTGAGTCAGGTGGAGTAATGACATGCAAAATACCATTGCTACGTGCTGCCTTGCCTTCCGATTTTAATGTCCCATGCTGTTGTTGACCTGGTTCACGTAAACGCGCGCACAAATCAACCATGGTTGGCATTAACCATTTACCTTGTCCATCAATAGTTTGTTCAACTTGCTCTACCGGAGCAACCAACTTGCCATTTTCAAGATATACAGTTTGTACGCTATCTGTTTTCTGGATTGGGTCTAACACACGTACATTTTCAATTTTTACAATACTCATGTGATCCATTCCTTACAACGTAATCGCTTCAATTAAACCTTGCTCTTGGAGTTGGCCTTGCATTGATAACGCCAATACGGCCATACGAACTGCAATACCATTAGTTACTTGTTTCAAAATAACTGACTGGTCTCCATCAGCAACACTTGAATCAATTTCTACACCACGATTCATCGGTCCCGGGTGCATTACAATACAGTCCGGTTTAGCTAAACCAAGACGTTCTTTGTTTAAACCATACATTCTGTAAAATTCAGATTGTGAAGATAATGCTGGAGAGTCAATACGCTCATTTTGAATACGTAAAGCAATAATTACATCACAATCTGCAATTCCAGCATCCATGTTGTTAAATAAGCGAACATGCTCGCCGTATTCAGAAAAGCCCACCGGCAATAATGTATTCGGTGCAATCACACGAATATCTTTACAGCCCAATGTTTGCAGTGCAGCCACATCTGAACGTGCAACACGAGAGTGTTTAATGTCACCAATAATGGCAACGCTTAAATCTTCAAATGGTTTTTTAGTTTCACGGCGAATAGTCAGCATATCGAGCATCGCTTGCGTTGGATGTGCATGACGGCCATCCCCTGCATTAATAATTGCGACTTTTGGACATACATCTTTAGCAATGAAATGTGCAGCACCCGAAGATGAATGGCGAACAACAAAAATATCCGCTGCCATTGCTTCAAGGTTCCAGAGCGTATCTCGCAGTGTTTCACCTTTTGAAGTACTTGAACGTGCAATATCAATGTTCAATACATTGGCAGACAAACGTTTAGCTGCTGCTTCAAAAGTAGTACGGGTACGGGTGGAGTTTTCAAAGAAGAGATTCATAACCGTTAATCCCTCTAAGAGCGGACGGTTAATTAAATTATTATTATCATCTAAAAAGCTTTGTGCGGTATCTAAAATCTTGGTGAGGTTTTCTTTTGAAAGTCCCTCAATCGTTAAAAAATGTTTTAAATTTCCGTCTTGATTGAGCTGAACCTGGCTCGGTTGATGCAACGCTGCAATATGCATAATGGATTCCTATGGGTCGAATCGCGAAAACGTGCATAGTGTAGCTGAATTCCGCTCTTTTCGCAGAAGAACTTTACAGAATAAGGCCCTAAATTGACCAGAAAACTTAGAACCTTATTGGCAATTACCTTAATGCACCAATGTAATGGTGTGGAACTTGTGCCCGATAAATATCTTCGGCGGTAATTTCCGACTCTTCTTCGACTATCCCAACAGCAATTTTTTCTTTTTGAGAAGGCTCAGATATTGTATCAACCAACGATTTCAATCGCTCAACACATCGTTTTAATTCGTCATCTTCAGTTTCTAGTGCAAGCGCAATGACATATTTGGCATAATCTTTGTTTTGAACCATGTATATTGCATCTATTACCCGCCCCGTCACTCTACGCATGCGTACATAGATCTGTGTGGCTACCGAGAAAGCATCTGCATTGGCAATAAAACCATTCCCCATCATGTCTTTCATTTATTATTACCCCATCACTTTAAAATAATAAAATGGTTAAAAAATAGCTTTGTTTGTTAAATAAATAACCATTGATAGGATAGAGTTAGCAAAATACATACCACTTTTACTGTATTAATCTATAAAAATCAGTTTATTGGTTGGATTGTGATAGGTTGCAATAATTTAAAAACCTTTACACATCAAAATAAGTTAAACTTTGCATCGTTAATATTTATATGTTTTGGTCAATCGAGTTTATGAATACCTCTTTACGTTTAAACCACTATTGGATTACTTGTGCTGATGGTTTAGAAGCCCTCTTACAAGAAGAAATAGAACAGCTTGGCACCAAAGTGACAGAACGTAAAGCAGGACGTTTAATCATTGAAGGAACGCTTGAACATGCTTACCGCATCTGTATGTGGTCACGTCTTGCTTCTCGTGTTTTACTTCCAATTCATACTTATGAACTTGAACACACACACGATGCACGTGATGTCGCTGAAGAGCTTTATGAAGGTGCAATTAGCTTTGACTGGTCACTTATTTTTGCACCACAAAGTACTTTCGCTATTCGTTTACATGCAGAGCGTGAAATTAAGGTTAACACTCAATTTGCCACACTTAGAGCAAAAGATGGTGTTGTCGATTCCTTTATGGAAGCTGTAGGTCGTCGTCCGAGCATTGACACCAAACAACCAGAAATTACGCTCTATGTTTTAGCAGGTAAAACTGAACATACCTACTGCCTAGATTTATCTGGTGATTCATTACATAAACGTGGTTACCGTCGTTATATGACGGATGCGCCAATTAAAGAAAACCTTGCTGCGGCAATCTTACAAAAAGCTCAGCTTCAGCAACGTAAGCCAGAGATCGTGCTCGACCCAATGTGTGGTTCAGGTACATTTATTATTGAAGCATTAATGATTTTGACTGACCGTGCACCAGGACTTGTTCGCCGTTTTGGTTTTAATGGTTGGCATGGTCATGACCGCGAACTTTGGCTTTCACTTAAAGCTGAAGCAGCAGAACGTCATGAAAAAGCGCTAGAATTACCTTTACCTAAATTTTATGCCTACGATGCAGATTGGGAAGCGGTAAAAGCGACTCGTGAAAATATTATTGCGGCAGGCTTTGAAAAAGTATTAGGTCAAATTCAAATTGAAGAACGTACTTTAGCTGACTGGCCTGATTTTTCTGCTGAAGGCAAAACTGCATTTATTGTGACAAACCCTCCATATGGTGAACGTTTAGGTGATAAAGCCTCTAACCGCTCTCTTTACTTAGGTTTATCTGCACTTCTACAAAAACATTTCCCAAATCAATATGCAGCTATTATTGCAGCTCAAATTGAACAAGCCGATGTTTTAGCATTTGAAGCACCTGAAACCTTGCGTTTAATGAATGGTAAGTTACCGATTTACATTCGTTTTGGTTCAATTAAGCCAGAAAAAGTAACTCAGCCATTTTTAGCAACTTGGCAAGCTCAACCTATTGAAATGGAAGAAGCTCAAGATTTTGCTAACCGTTTGCAAAAAAATATGACTGCCTTGAAAAAATGGGCAACCAAAGAAAATGTTTATTGCTTACGTTTGTATGATGCAGACTTACCTGACTTTAATGTCGCTGTAGATTTATATGGCGATCGCTTACATGTTCAGGAATATGCACCACCAAAAACGATCGATCCTGAAAAAGCAAAAAAACGTTTTAATTTGGCACTCGCTGCGATTCGTGCTGTTACCGGTTTAAACCGCGATGCCATCTTTATTAAGACGCGTGCGCGCCAAACAGGTACTAATCAATATACAAAACAAAGCACAGCTTCAAAACGTTTTATCGTTCAAGAAGGTAAAGCTAAAATTTTAGTGAATCTAACAGATTATCTAGATACAGGTTTATTCCTTGACCATCGTCAAATGCGTTTACGTATTGCTCAAGAAGCTCGTGGTAAGCACTTCTTGAACTTATATAGTTATACGTCTACAGCAAGCTTACATGCTGCTTTAGGCGGTGCTGCAAGCACGACAAGTGTAGACTTATCTAATACCTACTTAAGCTGGTCAAAAGAAAACTTCGTTTTAAATGGTCTTACTGTAGATCATGCAGATGAACAGCACATGTTCTTTGCGAGCGACTGTTTTGAATGGTTAAAAGAAGGTCATGAACAATACGATCTTATTTTTATCGATCCACCGACATTCTCAAACTCGAAAAAATTCTATGGTACTTTCGACGTTCAACGTGACCATGTTTCACTAATTAAACGTGCAATGAACCGATTAAACAGTGAAGGAACGCTCTATTTCTCAAACAACTATCGTGGTTTCGAGATGGATGAAGAGATTGAAGCTATTTTTCAGGTTGAAGAAATCACTTCTGAAACGATTGGACTTGATTTTAAACGTAATCAGAAAATCCATCGTGCATGGAAAATCCAGCATCCTGATCTAGATCAATATTAATAAGATTAGAGGTTATTATTACTTCACGGTAATAATAACCTCACCATGAACATTTTTTGATTCAAAATCATATTTGGTAAATCGGTCTGCTCTTTCCGGTAACGCAATCATTTCCAGTTTCTTCTTTTCTTTACTATCTAGCACATGATTTTGTTTTTGTTCTTGATAGGGAGAAAGTACGCTCGTTCTAAGCGCATCCCATCGAACTTGTTGTAAGTAGTTATCGCCCAATGCCTGACGTGCTTGTTGTTGTTCTACCACAGGTTTTTTAGCATCGTCTTGAGCTTTTGCAATAATCACAGGTAAAGCTGCATTTACCGCTCCAGTCTGTGTCGCTAATGCCCCTTCACTCAGAGGCTGCGCTGCCAAAACATTCATTGGTATCAGCGTAATAAGGCCTAAAACACACAGCGCAGATCCTTGTTTATTGTTCATTGCATCTATCCTAAATTGTTATTGTTCGTTATATCGAACAAAATTAACAATTTTTTAAACATGTCGCAATCTTATAAATAGACTTCCCGACCATTAACATTGATCATTTTAAAACCTGAAATATTTCACACGTATTTTGTGAAGATTCACGTTGTTTTATAGATTTTTAACTCAGACCTGTACATCAGTGCCAACTCTATAGAAAATAAAAAAAAGAGAATATGTTTCCATATTCTCTTTTCGGTTTTAGCAGAAAAAGCTTAGCTGAGTTTCATTTTATCGAAGACCAAATGCCCATTTTCGCCTTTAACTAAAATAGTATCACCTGCAACAAAATCTCCCGACAAGATTTTTTGAGCTAATGTGTTTTCAATCTGTTGTTGAATCGCACGTTTTAATGGACGCGCGCCATAGACAGGGTCGAAACCAGCATCAATCAATAAATCAAAGGCAGTGTCATCTACAGTTAAACTCATATCACGATCAACAAGACGCGAACGTAATCGATCCAACTGAATATCGGCAATGCCACGAATTTGTGCTTTTTTGAGTGAATGGAAAATCACAAGCTCATCAATCCGGTTAATAAATTCCGGACGGAAATGCTGACTTACCGCATTCATTACAATAGTACGCACTTCATCGTCTGTTGCACCCTCACCTAGTTCACGTACATCTTGTGAACCTAAATTCGAGGTCATCACAATGACCGTATTTTTAAAGTCAACTACTCGACCTTGTGAGTCTGTTAAGCGTCCATCATCCAACACTTGTAGCAAGATATTGAATACATCCGGATGCGCTTTTTCAACCTCATCAAACAACACCACACTATATGGCTTACGGCGCACAGCTTCAGTTAAAACTCCGCCTTCTTCATAACCCACATAACCCGGAGGTGCCCCAACCAAACGACTCACCGAATGTTTCTCCATGAATTCACTCATGTCGATACGAATCATGGCATCATCACTGTCAAACAAGAAGTTAGCCAATGCTTTGGTCAATTCTGTTTTACCAACACCTGTTGGACCCAAGAACAAGAATGAACCACTAGGACGATTCGGGTCAGACAAGCCTGCACGTGAACGACGAACCGCATTCGATACAGCTACGACCGCTTCATCTTGTCCAACAACACGGTCATGTAAAAACTCTTCCATATTAAGAAGTTTTTCACGCTCGCCTTGCATCATTTTAGCAACCGGAATTCCTGTTGCAGCACTAACAACTTCAGCAATTTCATTTTCAGTTACTTTAGTACGAATGAGTTTTGGCTCTTCGTTCTCTTCTGCAACTTCATCTTGCTCTAGTTGTTTTTGAAGCTCTGGAATTACGCCATACTGTAAACGTGCTGCCTCTGCCAAATCACCTTCACGCTGAGCTTTTTCAAAAGCAATACGGGCTTTATCAAGTTCAACCTGAGCCTGTTTAGTACCTTCTACCAAAGTTTTTTCAGACTTCCAGATTTCTTCAAGATCGTTGTATTCTTTCTCGACTTCAGCAATCTGTTTTTCAAGATGAGTGACTTCAGCTTTGCTGCCGACATCTTCATCTTTTTTCACAGCTTCCAATTGCATTTTTAACTGAATTAAACGGCGATCAAGTTTATCAAGCGCTTCAGGTTTAGAGTCAATCTCCATTTTAATACGAGAAGCTGCCTCATCAATCAAATCAATTGCCTTGTCCGGTAATTGACGGTCGGTGATATAGCGATGAGACATTTTCGCCGCAGCAATAATCGCAGAGTCTAAAATTTGCACACCATGGTGAGTGGCATATTTCTCTTTTAGACCACGCAAAATTGCAATCGTATCTTCAACACTAGGTTCATCAACCAGTACTTTTTGGAAACGACGCTCTAAGGCCGCATCTTTTTCAATATATTGGCGATATTCATCTAAGGTTGTTGCACCCACACAGCGCAATTCACCACGAGCCAACGCAGGTTTTAACATATTCCCTGCATCCATCGCGCCATCACCTTTACCTGCACCTACGAGTGTATGTAACTCATCAATAAACAGGATGATTTCACCTTCGTGTTTTGCCAAGTCTTTTAAAACAGCTTTTAAACGTTCTTCAAACTCACCACGATATTTAGCACCAGCCAGTAATGAACCTAAGTCTAGGGATAAAACACGTTTATTTTTTAATCCCTCTGGCACTTCGCCATTCACAATACGCTGTGCCAAACCTTCAACAATAGCGGTTTTACCTACACCCGGCTCACCAATAAGAACAGGGTTATTTTTGGTACGACGCGATAACACCTGAATGGTACGGCGAATTTCATCATCACGCCCAATCACAGGATCAAGTTTTCCAGATAAAGCCCGCTCAGTTAAATCAATCGTATATTTATTAAGTGAGTCACGTTGGTCTTCGTGATTATTACTCATGACTTTGTCATTACCTCGAATATGTTCAATTACTTTGCGTAAGCTGTCGGGAGTTACACCTACCGCACTTAAAATATTTTTAGTTTCGCCTGTCTCTGCCAAGCCTAATAAAACCCAGTCAGTTGATAAAAATTCATCACCTGCTTTTTGCGCATATCTGTCGGCCAAATTAAGCGCTTTAACCGCTTCTGGGTTTAAGTTGACATCGCCCGTTGGATTGGCAATAGTCGGCGCATCTTTTATAGCTTGCTCAAGCTTTTGTTTAAGTTCAGGTAAGCGCGCACCTGCTTGTTGCAACAAACTAATATTTGATGGCTCTTCTAATAAGGTAGACAAAATATGAATACCTGCAATAGCAGTATGGTCTTTACCCATCGCTAAAGATTGAGCATCTGAGAGGGCTTGCTGCAAGCGGTTTGTAAATTTTTCAAAACGCATTCTTGTTATTCCTCACAACAAATTTGTACTTGTCTAATAGATGGGAACACTTCTTCGGATTTCAAATAAATTTTTATATATTTTTCATAATGTTATTTAAATAGCAATGAGTAAAACTCCATTATAATATGGGATTGTTTTGTATATATTTCAAGTAGAGTTCAGCTACATTTTATTAAAATGCTTGATTATTTAAATTCATGCTTATTCATACTACACTTTTCACAAAGTCTTCATTGAGAATTTAATAATTAAGCTTTAGTTTATCTTGCTAGTTTCCTACTCGTTTTGAAATGAAAAATGCACTTTAAACATATTATATTAACAACAACTTGTCTTTTTACTTCGGCACTGGCAATCGCTCAGCTTCCACAAGATTCCAGAAGACCCGGTGGAATCGCAGTTGTTCCTCTAAGTGCTGATATTACTCAGGTCACTTTTCAACAAAAGCCCGTTTTAATCAGTCAAGAAGGTCAGCAGCGTTATGCTGTATTTGGTATTCCGTTGTCTACTCCAATCGGCAGTATTCAGCTCGACACGAATAAAGCTCCGATTCAAGTAGAAGTTAAGTCTTATCCTTACGCTGAACAACGAATTAAAGTCACTAACCAAGATTATGTGAACCCTAATCAAAGTCAGTTAGACCGTTACGCTCAAGAAGCTAAAGAACAAAATGATGTATATACCTCATTTACACAAAGTTCCTGGCAAACCCTACCAACATTTATACGCCCAACTTCAGGGAAATTTACCAACTCTTTTGGCAGAAAACGCTTTTTTAATGGTGAAGAACGCGCGCCTCACTCAGGGTTAGATATTCCAGCGCCAGTAGGACAAAAAGTAGTTGCTCCTGCAGATGGTGTGGTTATCCAAACTGGATCTTATTTTTTTAATGGACAAACCGTTTTGATTGACCATGGCCAAGGTCTAGTCAGCATGTTCTGCCATTTAAGCGCAATTAAAGTAGAGAAAGGCCAACACATCCGCCAAGGAGAAACACTAGGTTTAGTGGGCAAAACTGGACGTGTGACAGGCCCTCATCTGCATTGGGGCATGAGTCTTAATAATGCTCGGGTAGATCCTCAGCTTTTTCTAAATACAACTCGTTAATTTAAAGCTTTACGAAAATACTTTGGCGCCTCGATATAGCCTTCTCTTAAGTAAAATTGATGTGCCAAAGGTTTGTGAGTTAAAAGCCAACTCTCATGTCAGCTTCTTTTAATTACTCGCTATCAAAAAACTGCCTTATTCTGCTTCAATAATTTCGAAGTCATGTGTAATTTCCACACCACCATCAGAAAGCATTTTACTCGCTGAACAATATTTCTCGGCAGACAATTCAACTGCTTTTGCGACCTGCTTTTCTTTCACAGCTTTACCAGTTACCACAAAATGTAAGTGGATTTTAGTAAAGACAGCCGGAATTGCGTCAGCGCGCTCAGCTTTTAAGTTACATACAACATTCGTCACATCTTGACGAGATTTTTTTAAAATGGTCACAATATCAAACGAAGCACACCCACCAAGTCCCATTAATAGCAGCTCCATAGGACGTGGGCCACGGTTTTCACCACCATACTCAGGTGAGCCGTCCATGATGACACTATGCCCACTATCCGATTTCGCTTCAAAAGCAACATTCTCTAGCCAATGTACACTTGTTTGCATTGCAACTACCCAAAAAAAATTATAAATTTAAGCAGGGTCTGTTGACATTTCATCTATGGATTGCGTTAGAGCTAAAAATTAATCCAAATAAGACGCAAAACCCAGACAATGGCATTCCTTTGTCCAGTTTTGTTATATAGTTTGTGAAATTTCAGCCATAATCTGAGGTGCAATTTAAGCAGTGCAGACATAGCGCAAGACCATGTTATTTTGTACGTTCCGTTGTTAAGATCTATTTATTTAGAATGGCTAAATTTCATAGCTCTTGCTTGGTAACGTCTAAAAGAATTGTCTTATGTCGCAACCATCTGTGAAATGTCAACAGACCCTTGTTTTGTACACTAACATAAAATGAGTTGATAAGGAATTTCATCTCTTCTGTGTAATAGCTCATCTCGAGCTTGTGTGAATTGTTTACCCTATTCGGAACATATTAAGCATGACTTCAAATTTTTCACAACTCAGCACAGATGCTTTATCTCCGGGGCAACTACCTGAATCCGTTAAAGCATTGTTAAAACGTGCTCACATCAACAGATATCCAAAACGAACCACAATTGTTGATGCCGGAACAGAGTCAAAATCTTTATATCTAATTTTAAAAGGCTCAGTTTCAATTATTTTACGTGAAGATGATGAGCGTGAAATCGTTGTCGCATATTTGAATCCGGGCGACTTTTTTGGGGAAATGGGGCTTTTCGAACCGAACCCTCAACGTACAGCTGAAGTTCGTACTCGTGATGTCTGTGAAATTGCAGAAATTTCTTATGACAACTTTCACGAACTTAGCAAACAATATCCAGACTTAAGTTATGCTGTTTTTGCACAACTTGTTCGCCGTTTAAAAAATACGACCCGTAAAATGACAGATCTTGCATTTATTGATGTGTCTGGGCGTATTGCACGTTGTTTAATCGACTTATCTTCACAGCCAGAAGCAATGATCTTGCCAAACGGTCGTCAAATTCGTATTACTCGTCAAGAAATTGGCCGTATTGTGGGATGTTCACGTGAGATGGTTGGCCGTGTACTTAAAACCCTAGAAGATCAAGGCATGATCCAAACAGATGGTAAAGCTATTCTTATTTTTGATGTTTCATTAGAAGAAGCACCTGTTTCTGATGAAGACTATGATGATGACGAATAATATTTATTAAATTTTTAATAAAAAGCAAACTTCGGTTTGCTTTTTTTATATGCAACAATGAGTTAATACACAAAACTTACAAACTATTCTAATTTTATGATTTAAGTTGAATACATATTCTCCGTTAGGCTAACTCAAAATTTCCAAGGATTTCGCTGTATGCAATTTAACCCACTTAGTCGCACAGGCCTTAAACTTCCAGAAATTTGTTTAGGCACCATGACATTTGGCGAGCAAAACTCCCAACAAGAAGCTTTTGAACAACTCAATTACGCCTTGGCACATGGTTTATATTTTTGGGATACGGCAGAGATGTATTCTGTTCCACCCAAACCGGAAACCTACGGCGCAACTGAAACGATTATTGGCAATTGGTTTGCCCAACACGGACAACGTCACAAAGTCTTTCTTGCATCTAAAATTGCAGGCCCAGGCTTTGGAGGAACCCACATCCGAGAAGGCCATACCCGCTTTAACAGCGACCATATTGCCAAAGCCCTAGATGGTTCACTTAAACGCCTCCAAACGGACTATATCGATCTTTATCAACTGCATTGGCCTGAACGTCATACCAACTTTTTCGGTACGCTCGCTTATGGTAACAAACAAGCACAAAATGATTACGACACAACACCTCTAGAAGAAACATTACTCGCTCTACAAGAAGAAATTAATCGCGGACGCATTCGCTATATTGGTTTATCAAATGAAACCCCTTGGGGCACTATGAAATTTTTACATTTGGCCGAAAAGCTAGGGGTCAGTAAATTCGTAAGTGTTCAAAACCCATATAGTCTTCTCAACCGCACCTATGAAATAGGTATGGCAGAGATTGCTAAATATGAAGATGTCGGCTTGCTCGCCTACTCTCCTCTGGCTTTCGGTTACTTAACTGGTAAGTTTAGAAATGGAGCTCGCCCTGCTAATGCTCGTGTAACACTATTTCCGCGTTTTAGCCGCTACAGTAACCCTCAAAGCGAATGGGCAACTGAACAATATGCGCAGCTAGCAGAAAAGCATGGGCTAAGTTTGACTCAGATGGCTTTAGCTTTTATCAAACAACAGTTCTTTGTGACCAGTACAATTATTGGTGCCACGAATTTAGCCCAACTTAAAGAAAATATTCAGGCATTTGAAATTGAGTTACCTAGTGAAATTCTAAAAGGTATTGAAGGCATCCATACCCAACAACCCAACCCTGCACCTTAAATAAAAAACGGATGCTGAAGCATCCGTTTTCTTAATCTATAAAGAATTTTATAACTTATCTACGGCTATTATAAACTGCCATTGCTGCAGGTAAGTTTTTACGCATATCACCAATACGTTGAGCGTTTGATGGGTGAGTAGACAAGAAAGATGATCCACTGCCTTCAAGTTTGTTCATTTTTTCCCAAAGCGTAATCGCTGCATTTGGGTTATAGCCTGCACGCGCCATTAACATTAAACCGCCTTGGTCAGCACGGCTTTCCAAACTACGAGAATATGGCAGCCCCACACCCACTTGTGTGCCTAACTGAGCCGCAGCCGTCCCTAGTTGACCCACATTCCCACCATTAATCTGACTTAAGCCAATATTTAATGCTAAATCAGTTAAAGCTTGAGCACCAATTTTACTTTTCGCATGCTCTTCCAAGGCGTGAGTCATTTCATGGCCCATAACAGCTGCGATTTCAGCATCTGTCAGGTTCAGTTTATTCACAATACCTGTATAGAACACTACCTTGCCACCAGGTGCAACGTAGGCGTTAATTGTATCTGATTTCAACACCGCTAACTGCCAGCTAAATGGCTGACCAGTCTGATTCATCTGGTTTGCATATGGTTTTAAACGGTTGAATACAGCATTAATACGGTTATATGTACTAGAACTTGTATCGAGAGCACCCTTACCACGTGCTTCCTGCACCATCTTATTAAAACCTTGAGCAGATTGGGCATTTAAGGTTGCAGTATCTGCACCGGCCATATCTGCTACTGTTGCACAGCCAGAAATGGTCATCACACTTGCTGTACACAAGCTTAAAAAGAGTTTTTTATTCATAACATGGATCACCTAATCGATAAAAAGCTGTTTATTCTTTTGCACTTATTATAAGAAATACCATTCATGCTTTGAATGTCTGATTTCTTCATGATCATAGTATTTATGTAACGATCAAGTCGATAAAGTCATTAAATAAATCCAGAAAATTAAACAGATTACATTTAAACCCAGATAAACATGACTTAGGGTCTTAACTTTGTCTTCAAGATTAGAACTTTCCCTTTTCCAGAGTAAATAACTATTTTGTATGAGGACGACAGGAATTAACACGCATGCAAACAGAACTGACAAGCTCATAAAAGCGGTCATAAAGAAATCTTCATGATATTTTTGCCCATAAATCACCAACATCGCTAGTGTGGGTGAACCTCCAATAGCAAATAAAAAAGAATAGAAAATTGTTTTTGAAATAGTTGGTTGCAGCTTCATCCTGAGCCCATCATTCCTTATCTATATAGAACGTTTTAATCTGAATCTGATAAAACGAAAACTGCACTTTAGTCGGGTATAAAAAAGCCCCCTGTTAGGAGGCCTTTTTAATCTTTGCTAATTAAGCAGAGAATGGATGACGTAAAACAATTGTTTCTGCACGATCTGGACCAGTTGAAACGATATCAATCGGACATTCGATTAATTGTTCAATACGCTTAACGTAAGCCAAAGCATTTGCTGGTAATTGGTCGATACTAGTTAAACCAACAGTTGACTCACTCCAACCCGGCATAGTTTCGTAGATTGGCTTCAAGCATTCAAAAGAAACCGCATCTGAAGAGCCTACACAACCTGAATCTGTATTTTCATAACCCACACAGATTTTGACTTCTTCTAAACCATCTAAAACGTCAAGTTTAGTTAAGCAAATACCTGAAAGAGAGTTTACATCTACAGAACGGCGAAGAATTTCAGCATCAAACCAACCACAACGACGTTGACGACCAGTAGAAGCACCAAATTCATGACCAACTGTACCTAGGTGTTTACCAATTGGGTCACCAGAATCAGCCGCTGCATCGTAAACCAATTCAGTTGGGAATGGACCAGCACCTACACGTGTTGTATAAGCTTTAGTAATACCTAATACATAATCAAGATGTAAAGGTCCCATACCTGAACCAGCGCTCACGCCACCAGCAGTTGTATTTGAACTTGTAACATACGGGTAAGTACCGTGGTCGATATCTAGAAGTGAGCCTTGAGCACCTTCAAACATTACCGCTTTACCTTCTTTGCGATAGTCATGCAACACTTTAGTCACATCAATCACTAATGGAGCAAGAACTTCACGCCACTGGTTGCAAAGAGCTAATACATCTTCAAATTTAACTGCTTCTACACCGTAGAACTGAGTTAATTGGAAGTTATGTAACTCAAGCATTTCTTGGAGTTTTTCTTCTAATGCTGCACCACCACGAACAAGGTCAGCAACACGCACTGCACGGCGAGCTACTTTATCTTCGTAAGCAGGACCAATACCACGACCTGTAGTACCGATTTTAGCGTTACCACGTTTCTTTTCACGTGCCTGATCAAGTGCAATATGGTTAGGCAAAATGAGTGGACAGTTTGGAGAAATACGTAGACGTTCTTTAACAGGAACACCTTCCGCTTCCAAAATTCCCATTTCTTCAATTAACGCGGCTGGTGAAAGTACTACACCATTACCAATTAAGCACAATACGTTTTCACGTAAAATACCTGATGGAATGAGGTGCAAAACAGTCTTTTTACCACCTACGACAAGAGTATGACCTGCGTTATGTCCGCCTTGATAACGTACTACCGCAGCCGCCTGGTCTGTGAGCAGGTCGACGATTTTACCTTTACCTTCGTCGCCCCATTGGGTACCAAGTACCACAACATTTTTGCCCATAATAGCCTCATTACATCATGCTGTTAAAATTGAAAACCACCAGTAAAAAAACTTACCGTTGGCGATTAAATCTTTTCAATATTCCATTGTCCATTTTGCGACACGAATTGATGGGTCGCATATGGAATAGAACTTAAATCATCATTACCCAACAATTGAACGACACGTAAACCTTGAGCACGTGCATTCGAAATTGCTGAGAGTAAATCCTGTTCTGAACCTTTTGGAGCAACAACAGTTTCGATTTCGGCGAACTGATTTGCACCTAAAGCATATAAATCACAACTGAAGCCAGTAGCAGGACGTGCGCGGCCAAAGTGCTCACCAATACCATCGTAACGGCCACCCTGTGCTAAAGGCGCAGCACGGTTCGGTGCATAGACTGCATACATTAAGCCAGTGTGATAGTGATAACTGCGTAGCTCTACAACATCAATACCGATATTGAGATTTGGCCAACGACCTTTAATTTGCGCAAGCGTTGTTTTAAGTGCATCTAACGCTGACTTAAATTCAGCATCTTGTAAGATGTTTGCACTTAAATTCGCCTGCAATGCTTCTAGATCACTAGAATAGCGGCCAAGCGCATAAAAATCAGAACCCATATTAAGGTTTTGAGTAAATTCAGCTAACTCTGGTAATGCTTTTCTTTGATAAAGATCTGAAAGCTCACGCTCTTCATTTTTTGACAGGCCAGCATACTTTACTAAACTGCGGAACAACCCTACATGGCCCAAATCTAGATGCGCGCCTTGTAAAGTATAGATGTTCTCAATCAACCCCAGCATAACATCGACCATTTCGACATCAGCTTCGATACTGTCATGCCCGTATAACTCTGCACCTAATTGTAGAGGTGCACGTGTGGCATTAAAATTTTGTGGTTTAGTATGTAATACAGTCCCTGAATAACAGTAACGTGCAACGCCTTCAACTGGTCTTACATGTGCATCGATACGTGCAACTTGTGGCGTCATATCAGCACGAACACCGAGTAAACGGCCTGAGAGCTGATCAATGACCTTAAAAGTTACTAAATCCAAGTCTTGATTTGATTCTGATAATGAAGACAACGATTCGATGTATTCAATAAATGGTGTATATACCAATTGATAACCTCGTACCGCGAGGAAATCTAAAGCTTCACGGCGAAGTTTTTCAATGACTTGTGCCTGTTCCGGCAATACATCTGCTACCCCGTCAGGCAGCAACCATGTCTCTGAAATGGTCATATTTCAAGCCTAAAATCTGATCAACGTGGAACGACCCCACATAAAAAAATCGGGAACACACCCGATTTCTCTTAGTGTAGCATGATACTTTCTGCCATGCACCTGACAATTTGCATAAATCTTTCTTAATAAACTCTAAAGTCAAAAAGAAGATTTTATGAATTAACAAGAATATTCAATACTTTATTCTGCTTCACTCACATTATAGGCAAAAGTTCTTCGACCAAAGAATGGGCCAATATCTGAACTATCACCTGGTTGCCAGTTAACTAAATTTAATCTTTGAATAGCTTGAGCTGCTTGAGTATTAAAAGCAAAACAACCTTTTTCAAGATTTGCGATTTTTAGCTTTTGTTTGAAAGCAATTAATGAGTGCACCTCATTAAGCGGGTTATCATCGGCAGAATATAGATGAGACTTCTCATAAGCTAAATTTCTATCGGCATCCCACCGACTACTTGATATAAAATTAATAAAAAAAGCAGACTGGTTATTATTATTTCCCAATGCGCTTTGAATATCACCAGTTTCTAAGTTTTCTAAAACAGTTAAGTTATAGCCGTACCACTGTGAATTTAGAAGCCTAAAATACTTTTTATCTGAACCTAGATTATTATATCTTTCTATAATTTTCTGCTTTTTCTCACTAAATGATGGATTTGAATCAAAACCAGATATATCTGAAATATAAGATTGATTCCATTGAGTCTCTTTTAAACGATAACAATAACTATTTTTTGGAAATCTAACATTCTTATAGTTTTGATAAAATTCAATTAAGTTTTTATCAAGTTGATTATGAAGACCTGTTTCTAGATTTTTATTTTCTTTATAGCCCGGCAATACACGGTCAAAGATATTTTCACCATCCAACTTCACAATTTCAAACTTTAAATTCTTTTTCAAATCAGGGGTTAATTCATAAGTCCAACTGCTAGATGTTAACCTTTTCACAATATTGGTTTGTAAGGTCCCTTTATTTAAAATTTTCTTTTCAGTTAAAACCTCAGTTTCTAACGGCTGGTTATGTGACTTTGCAAAGAAGATTTCATTATTCTTAATTGGATATTGAGTAATTTCAAAAGAATCACTATAGATACCTGAAGAAATATCAGAAGGTTGATAATAAACTTGGTAAATTTTGTCTTCTTTTTCTAAATTATTTTCAGCTTGATCATGGGTATTTTGATCTGAGCCTTCACCACCACAAGCTGTTAGAATAATAGTAGATGTAAAAATTAAAAAACCACTTATTTTTTTTGAGTTAAATTTCATATGAACTCTATAATTAAAATTTTAATGTTTGCGAATCATACAAATAGATATAATTTTACACAACATGAATATTTAGAATTTTAATTATTTTTAAATTAATAATCATAATAAGGATGTTAATTCAACACCCTTAAATGATTTAAATTTACATTTAGAAAGAGTCACACAGATCCAATAATCGATTTGCATATCCCCACTCATTATCATACCAAGCGAATACTTTAGCTTGATGTCCAACGACCATAGTTTGGGTTAAATCAACAACGAGTGAATAAGGTGAATGATTAAAATCACTTGAAACCAATGGCTCATCTGTTACTGCCATAATTTCTGCATAGTCTGTTTGAGATGCTTTAATGAGTAACTCATTAATATGATGCACAGTAATTGGAGATTGCGCGATAAAAGTTAAGTCAATTGCAGCCACATTAATAGTTGGCACTCGAATTGAATAACCATCAATACGGTCTTCCATTTTAGGCATAACACGTTTTAATGCGCCGAGTGCACTAGACGTGGTCGGAATAATATTTTGTCCTGAAGCTCTAGCACGGCGTAAATCACGGTGCGCGTGATCAAGTACAGACTGGTCTGCCGTTACTGCATGAATCTCGGTCATAAGCGCAGTTTCAATACCAAATGCATCATCAATAATTTTTACTAATGGCACCAAAGCCTGCGTAGTACATGACACACTCGATATAATTTGATCAGTCACTTTGACTTCATTATGGTTCACACCATAAACAATAGCTGCATCTACATGATCAAAAGGTGCTGCCCCAATAATGACACGCTTCGCCCCTGCTTGCAGATGACGTGTTGCATCGGCATGAGAACGGAACAGTCCAGTACACTCAAGCACCACATCAATATCTAAACTAGACCATGGTAAAAGTTCAGGTTGTTTCTGCTTTAAAACCTCAACTTTTAGTGTTCGTTGATTTGACTGAATATTCAAAAAAACTTTTTCATTTTCAATCAATATTTCTACATTTCCATTGAAACGGCCATGTGTAGAATCATATTTAAATAAATGCACTAATGTCTGGACATCTGCTATATCGTTAATCGCCACGATTTCAAAATGAAATTGTTTTGGGCTCTCGAACCAGGCGCGTAAAACATTACGTCCAATTCGACCAAACCCATTAATGGCGATACGTTGCATGACCTATCCTTATCAACAAAACTACAAACTAAAGAAGGCATATAGTAAAGCACGTCACAGCCAATTGAATATAGATTTTTAGCCAAATCACAGTTTTGTAAGATATTCCTTTTAAAATCGTTGGTTCGGTGGGGTTTTTCCGCTACAATTTAGCGTTTTTAAAAAATAAGCCCCGTATCACATGCTAAGGTTTTGCATAAAACAAACAGGCATTGATACATTTAGCCAAATTCGAAAATATGGAGTGACTTGGTTGTGAGTACTCGTTTAATGACATCTGCTGAAATTCGTGAAGCATTTTTGCGCTACTTTGAGACGCAAGGGCATACACGTGTCGCGTCGAGTTCTCTTGTTCCTGCCAACGACCCAACTTTATTATTTACAAATGCTGGGATGAACCAGTTTAAAGACTGCTTCTTAGGTCTTGAAAAACGTGACTATGTACGTGCAACTACATCACAAAAATGTGTACGTGCTGGTGGGAAACACAATGACTTAGACAACGTTGGTTACACTGCTCGTCACCATACATTCTTTGAAATGTTAGGTAATTTCTCATTTGGTGATTATTTCAAACGTGATGCACTTAAATTTGCTTGGGAATTTTTGACTAGCGATGAATGGCTAGCTCTCCCTAAAGACCGTTTATATGCAACTGTTTATCATACCGATGACGAAGCTTATGACATCTGGAATAAAGAAATTGGTTTAGCGCCTGAACGTATTATCCGTATTGGTGATAATAAAGGCGAAAAATACGCATCTGATAACTTCTGGGCAATGGGTGACACAGGTCCATGTGGTCCATGTTCTGAAATTTTCTTTGACCACGGTGACCACATTTGGGGTGGCTTACCTGGTTCACCTGAAGAAGATGGCGACCGTTTCATCGAAATCTGGAATAACGTTTTCATGCAGTTTAACCGCACTGCTGATGGCGTGCTTCACCCTCTCCCTGCTCCATCTGTTGATACAGGTATGGGCTTAGAGCGTATTTCTGCTGTATTGCAACATGTTAATTCAAACTATGATATTGACTTGTTCCAACACTTATTAAAAGCTGCTGCAAACATTATTGGTATTGAAGACGAAGGTCAGCCTTCTTTACGTGTAGTTGCAGACCATGCGCGTTCTTGCTGTTTCTTAATTGCTGATGGTGTAAATCCAAGCAATGAAGGCCGCGGCTATGTATTACGTCGTATTATTCGCCGTGCTGTGCGTCACGGTAATAAACTTGGTGCTACTGGTACGTTCTTCTACAAAATGTTGCAACCTTTGATCGAAGTTATGGGTGAGGCTTATCCTGAACTCGCAGCGCGCAAAGATGTAATTGAAGCAACTTTAATTCGTGAAGAAGAACAGTTTGCTAAAACACTTGAGCAAGGTTTAAAACTACTCGAAGGTGAACTTGCTCAATTAAAAGATAAAACGATTCCTGGTGCGACTGTATTTAAGCTTTACGACACTTATGGCTTCCCAACCGACTTAACTGCTGATATTGCACGTGAGCGTGACTTTATTATTGATGAAGCTGGTTTTGAAGTAGAAATGGCTGCACAACGTCAACGTGCACGTGATGCTGGTAAATTCGCAGTGGATTACAACAGTATTGTACAAGTTGAAGGTGAAACTCAATTTGACGGTTATATCAACACCACTGGTCAAGGCCAAATTGTAGCGATCTACAAAGATGGCGTACAAGTTGATGAAGTTTCTGAAGGCGACGAAGCACTTATCGTTTTAAACCAAACTCCTTTCTATGCAGAAAGTGGTGGTCAGATTGGCGATACGGGTATCTTCAAAAATGAAACTGGTATTTTTGAAGTTCAAGATACGAAAAAGTCAGGCGGTGCCTTTGTTCACCAAGGTATTGTGACCGTTGGTAACCTTAAAGCTGAACAAAATGTTGAAGCGATTGTTAAAGCGGATATCCGTGAAGCAACGGCTCGCAACCACTCGGCAACTCACCTATTACATGCTGCCCTTCGTCAAATCTTAGGTTCACATGTACAACAAAAAGGTTCTTTAGTTGCAAGTGATATCTTACGTTTTGACTTTGCTAATGACCAACCTGTAACTTTTGAACAGTTACAACAGGTTGAGCGTTTGGTAAATGCAGAAATTATTGCAAATACAGCTGTAACCACTGAACTACTTGACATCGAAGCTGCAAAAGCTAAAGGCGCAATGATGTTGTTTGGTGAGAAATACGGTAACGAAGTTCGTGTTCTCGCTATGGGTTCAGTGATTGATGAGAAAAACTTCTCAATTGAACTTTGTGGTGGTATTCACGTTAAGCGTACAGGTGATATTGGTTTATTTAAAATCACTTCTGAAGGTGGTGTAGCTGCTGGTGTACGCCGTATTGAAGCAGTTACAGGTACTAAAGCTTTAGAGGTAGTACAAAAAACCGATTCAGATATCCAGCACATTAATGGTTTATTAAAAGCACAGAAAGACCAAACTGTTGAGCGCGTACAAGCCAATGTAGAACTTGTTTCTGCATTACAAAAGCAAATTGAACAGCTCAATCAGAAATTGGCAAACTTCCAAGCGTCAGAATTGATTGATCAGGTACAAACGATTTCTGGTCGTCAAACGCTTATTACCACTGTTCAAGGTGTAGATGCGAAATCACTTCGCAACTTGCACGACAGTGTTAAATCAAAATTAGAGGATGCAGTTATTGTGTTAGCTGGCGTAGAGGGTGACAAAGTTAGCCTACTTGCTTCAGTTGCATCACAATACACTGCAAATCTAAAAGCAGGTGACATCATCAAGCATCTAGCAACCGAGTTAGGTGGTAAAGGTGGTGGTAAACCTGACTTAGCACAAGGTGGCGCGCCACTTAACGAGAAGTTTGGACAAGTTATTGCTGCATTACCTGCATGGCTTGAACAAAAATAAGACTTCACTTTTTGTGTAACTGACCCTGAAAAGCCTCTCAGGGTCATGGCTTATATGGAACAACTATGGCATTAATCGTTCAAAAATATGGCGGTACTTCTATGGGTACCCCCGAGCGCATTTTAAATGTTGCTCGTCGTGTGAAGCGTTGGCATGATCACGGTCACAAGGTTGTTGTGGTCGTATCTGCAATGAGTGGTGAAACAAACCGCTTACTTGCTCTCGCTAAAGCCATTACCGAAACACCTGACCCACGCGAGTTAGACCAAATGGTTTCAACCGGTGAACAGGTGACGATTTCCATGTTAGCTATGGCACTTAATTCGATTGGTGTGGAAGCTAAATCCTATACCGGACGTCAAGTCGGTATTAAAACTGACAGTGCATTTACCAAGGCGCGTATTGAGTCTATTGATACAGATGTCATGACCAATGATCTAGATGCAGGCCGTGTTATTGTTGTTGCAGGTTTCCAAGGCTTTGACGCTAACGGAAATATCACAACTCTAGGCCGTGGCGGTTCAGATACTTCTGGTGTTGCTCTTGCTGCTGCTCTAAAAGCAGATGAATGCCAAATTTACACCGATGTAGATGGCGTTTACACCACTGACCCGCGTGTTGCTCCTAAAGCCAAAAAAATCGACCGTATTTCTTTTGAAGAAATGCTAGAAATGGCTTCATTAGGTTCAAAAGTTTTACAAATTCGCTCAGTAGAATTTGCCGGAAAATATCAAGTTCCTTTACGAGTATTATCAAGTTTTGATAATGATAACGACGGCGCATTTGACGAAGAATTTAAAGAAAATGTAGGTACACTCATTACGACTGAGGCGGAAGATACTATGGAACAGCCAATTATTGCAGGTATTGCTTTTAACCGTGACGAAGCAAAATTAACGATTTTAGGTGTACCTGATGAACCAGGTATTGCTTCTAAAATTTTATCACCAGTAAGTGATGCCAATATCGAAGTCGATATGATAGTGCAAAATGTTGAAGAAGATGGCACAACAGATTTCACTTTCACTGTAAACCGTGTTGATTTAGCGAAAGCTGAAAAAATCTTAAACGAAACTGCCAAAAATATTGGTGCACGTGAAGTTTCAACACGTGATGACATCGTTAAAGTGTCTATCGTGGGTGTAGGTATGCGTTCACATGCGGGTGTAGCGAGCAAAATGTTCACTGCCCTTGCTGATGAAGGAATTAATATCCTCATGATTTCAACATCTGAAATTAAAGTTTCTGTCATTATTGATGAGAAATATCTTGAGCTTGCAGTTCGTTGTCTACATACCGCTTTTGGTTTAGATCGTGAACATGGTGAAAGCAGCGCCCGCGCATAATTTTACCAAACGGTCAATAATTCATTAAAAAATGTTTACTTGTCCGACAATAATCAAAGAAAACACAGAGCCGCTATAGTTTTTTTTATAGCGGCTCTGTTATATTAAACGGAAAGTTTTTTGGCAGTGATTATCAAAATATGACTTTGTTCTCATATTTCTGTTAGAATCTGACTGAAAACTGAGGTTGAGCTTTTATTTGGGTACCAATATTGCAGTTTTAAGCGTTTAGCAAGGAGATAAACATGCTGATTCTGACCCGCCGTGTCGGGGAAACATTAATGATTGGGGATCAAGTCAGTGTTACTGTGCTTGGCGTCAAAGGAAACCAAGTTCGAATTGGTGTGAATGCACCAAAAGAGGTTTCTGTTCATCGCGAAGAAATTTATCAACGTATTCAACATGAACGTGCAATGCATGAACACCTTCAACATCTTGATCAAGATTATCAAGTTTCTTATGAAGATGATAATTATGCACAGAAAAACTTCAATCGTTAGTATGAAGTTGTTCTCTCCCTAATTAAAGCGACTTTATAGTCGCTTTAAATTTTTTAGGTGTTTGTATTTATAGGCCTAAAGCACGTTTAACAGGTGCATAACTACGGCGATGCTGATCAATCACGCCATGCACAGCAATCGCTTCAAAATGCGCTTTGGTTGGATATCCTTTATGTTTAGCAAAACCAAATAACGGATATTGCTGATCTAATTCTGCCATTTGTCGATCTCGTGTCACTTTTGCCAAGATACTCGCTGCACTAATTTCAGCATGGCTTGCGTCACCACCAACAATTGCTTCACAAGGAATAATGATTCCTTTCGGAATTTGGTTGCCATCTACAATTACTTTCTGTGGTTGCGTTTTCAAACCATCAACAGCACGTTGCATAGCCAAAAAAGTTGCCTGTAAAATATTTAGTTCATCAATTTCAGCATGTGTTGCTTCGGCAATTGACCAAGCTAAGGCTTTTTCTTGTATTTCAATAAACAACTTTTCACGTTTCTTTTCAGTTAATTTTTTAGAATCATTCAATCCCAAAATTGGATTATTCGGATCTAAAATCACAGCTGCTGCCACAACCGAACCTACTAAAGGCCCCCGTCCTGCCTCATCTACACCAGCAATAAACATCGACTCACTACCTTTAAAAACAAAAGAGGCTGATCAATAGTAATCAGCCTTCTTTAACACAAAATTATTAATTACTTTTGTAAAGCTTCTGCCACACAAGCGTTTACAGTTTTAGAAACCACTTGGTTTACGATTGTAGCACGTGTGTTTACATCAAGTGCAGCTGCTGCTAATTCTACTGCAGTCACACTGTTTGGAGCTTTTTCGCTCACACAACCACATACATTGGTTTGGATGCTATCACGTTGCTCAGCAGTCATATATTTTGTTGCTGTTTTCCAAGCGGCAACATTATTAATCTCTGTAATACATTTAGCATTTACAGCAACTTTTAACGCAGCAACGCCTAATTGTTGAGTTGTCGTTTGTGCAGAACCTGTGTCAGTGCCTGTAGTCGTTGCACATGCTGTTAAAGCTAAAACAACTGGTGCTAGAGCGAGCATCAATTTTTTCATCATTTTTTCCTTTGATTGAACCTTGGCAGCGCGTATTGTGCCTAAACTCGACTTTAGAAGAAACAAATAATTTGATGCATTTATGCAAACTCTTTTCCGAAACGAAACTCAGCTCATCAATTGCTTTTTTAGCTTAATACGTTCTGTTTTTAGCACGCTCCGTTACATTTAAAATATTTCTCAAAATCTGCGATTTCCCCTAAAATCACGAATCAAAACGACAAAAAAAGGGTCTTTTATGCCTGCTGTTTCCTCTCAGTATTACACCCGTACCGCACAAATCCTGCATTGGGTGATGGCAATCATTTTCATCACAGCATGGGTTATTGGCTTTTATAGTGGAAATTTTTTAAGTTATGACATTGATGGCAGCTTTAAAGGCGATGTCATTACATTGCACAAGAATATTGCAACGACCATTATCTTTTTAGTCATTATCCGGATTTTATGGCGCTATACTCATCCAGCTCCAAAACTACCTGATACGATGTCTCCAATGATGAAAACTCTGGCACATGTTGGTCATCTATTCCTGTATGTAATTTTGGTAGCTTTACCTGTCACTGGTTGTTTGTTTAGTTGGAGTGCTGGTCATCCTGCTCCAGTTTTATATTTATTTGAAATTCCGCGTTTAGTGCAAGATAACCCAGAGCTTTTAGCTGTTGTTAAACCATTACATATTTATATTTCTTGGTTTGCAGGTTTTCTTATTGTTGGGCATGTACTTGCAGCTTTAAAACATCACTTTATCGATAAAGACAATATTTTAAATAGTATGACCAAACAACCTAAATAAAACGTAAGTATAAAAAAAACCGCCTGAGATAGGCGGTTTTTTTATTTAGATTTTTTGGATTTCTGCAATCCACTTTTGTTTTTCTTCATCTGAAATGAAAGAGGCTTCAAAAGAGTTAATTGCGAGTTGCTTCAACTCATCATTGTTTAAGTCTAAAGCTTGCTGGACGGCAAAGAAATTGTCATTCATATACCCACCGAAATATGAAGGATCATCTGAGTTAACCGTCACATGTACACCTTTTTGCAATAGACGACGGATATTATGATCTTTCATATCTTTAACAACACATAGCTTTAAGTTACTTAAAGGACAAACGGTTAAAGGCATTTTTTCGTTAATTAAACGCGCCATTAATTGTTCATCCTCTTCAGAACGCACACCATGATCAATACGGTTCACTTTGAGTAGATCTAAAGCTTCCCATACATATTCAGGCGGACCTTCTTCGCCAGCGTGAGCAACGATTAAGAAACCCTCTTCACGTGCCTTAGCAAAAACACGTTCAAACTTAGCTGGTGGATGCCCTACTTCACTTGAATCGAGGCCTACTGCAATAATGTCTTGCTTAAACGGCAGCGCCTGTTCAAGCGTTTCAAATGCAGCTTCTTCGCTTAAATGACGTAAGAAACACATAATCAGTTGAGAGCTGATACCAAACTTAGCTTTAGCATCTGCACAAGCGCGCTTTAAACCGCTAATCACTGTTGAGAATGCAACACCACGGTCAGTATGGGTTTGCGGATCAAAGAACATTTCCGTGTGAACAACACGATCTTCGGCACATTTTTCAAAATAAGCCCATGCTAAATCGTAAAAGTCTTGTTCATGTACAAGAACATTCGCACCAGCATAGTAAATATCTAAGAATGATTGAAGATTATGAAAGTTATAAGCTTGCTTTACTTCTTCAACAGATTTGTAAGGAATCTGAATCTGATTGCGCTGGGCAATTGCAAACATTAATTCAGGTTCAAAAGTCCCTTCAATATGTACATGCAATTCGGCTTTTGGTAAGGCGCGAATCAGCTCGACTTGATTCATATTAACTCCACGTCTAAAGAAAAAAGGGTGTGGTCAAAATCACACCCTTCTATAATTTTCTTCTTATTAAAAACTATGTCTAAGACAGCTCAAGAAGAAAATTATAAAAAATCATATTAACCGCCAAACGCGATAAATTTAAATACCCAAAGTGCAGCAATAATCCATACCATGTACGGTACTGTTTTTGCCTTACCTGTGAATAATTTAACTAATGCATAGCTAATAAAGCCCATTGCAATACCATCAGCAATTGAATAGGCAAATGGCATAAATACAATCGTTAAAAAGGCTGGAACCGCTTCTGTAATATCATCCCAATCGATGTGAGTGATCCCTTGAATCATCAACACACCGATGAACAATAAAGCTGGTGCTGTTGCAAAACCTGGTACAGATTGAGCAAGAGGTGCTAAAAATAAACAGCAAATAAATAAAACTGCAACCACAACGGCAGTTAAACCAGTACGTCCACCTGCTGCGACCCCCGAAGCTGATTCAATATATGGCGTAGTTGAAGATGTACCTAATGCAGCACCCGCAACAATTGCAGTAGAGTCTGCAAATAATGCCTTTTTCAAACGTGGTAATTTACCATCTTTTAAAAGACCGGCGCGATGTGAAACCCCAACTAAAGTACCCGTACTATCAAACAAGTCGACAATAAAGAATACGAAAATGACGCCTATCATACTTGCAGTAAATAGACCTTCAAAGTCCATTTGCATAAAGGTTGGGGCAATTGATGGAATTTCTCCAACCACACCCTTAAACTCGTTCAAGCCCAAAACAGTAGCAATTGCGGTAACAACCAAAATACTAATAATGATTGCGCCTCGAACTTTTAAATGATGTAAAACCACAATCATTAAAAATCCAAATAATGCTAACAATACTGTAGGTTGCTTGATATCACCTAAACCCACTAGGGTTGCTTGATTGGCAACAATAATGCCAGCATTTTTTAAAGCAACAAGTGCGAGGAATAAGCCAATACCCCCACCAATGGCAAATTTAAGCGACATTGGGATTGCATTGACAATCGCTTCACGAATTTTAAAGAAGCTAATTGCAAGAAAAACAAGGCCTGAAACAAAAACAGCCGCTAAAGCTGTTTGCCATGGCACGCCCATCCCCATACAAACCGAGTAGGTAAAGTAAGCGTTTAAACCCATACCAGGGGCCAGTGCGATTGGATAATTTGCAATGATCCCCATTACTAAACATCCGATAGCTGCTGCCAAACAGGTCGCAACGAATACGGCACCATGATCCATGCCGGTTTCAGATAAAATGAGTGGATTGACAATAATGATGTAACACATCGTTAGAAATGTAGTTACACCAGCAAGAACTTCAGTTCGGAAAGTGGTTTTATTGTCGCTTAACTTAAATAAACGCTCTAACCAGCCTGCCGAAGAATTGGGCGCCGCCATAAGTAGCCTCTATGCAAAATCTGAACTGTGGAATATTTACGTCTATGTAGGTCACTGAACAATATTGTTTTTCTGTTCAGCCCTATAAACAAGAATCTCAAACTTATGAAGCAACAAATATGCCATTCATTTGCCTTCTAGTTTTATGCATAGAAAATAACCACAGCCCCTCTTGAAACACAAAAAAGCTGCATAACCCCTATGCAGCTTTTTTACTATACGTTCAATAAGTTTAACAGATTCAACAGAAACATGATCAAAATTTATGAAAAGATATGACCAATGACACTGTAAAAGTTAGAAATTTATAGCTCAATACTGCTAGAAAATAATTTTTTGTCACCGATATATTCTTGCATATTATAAGAAGCTAAATTGCTGTGATGAGCATGGTTTGGATTACGTTCGATACTTTGTAGGTTTCTTTCAGCTTCTTGTATGATCCGCATGAGCTCTTGATGTCTTTTATTTTGACTATCCAAATAGGCCCAATATCCTAATACAAAGACAATACTCACACACAACACTATTAATACTTTATTGATCATTATTATTATCTCTATGTTTTTAATGTTAATGATCTTAACAAAAAATTATAGCTTTGTGAATATTTTCACATTTATTTACAATAACACCCTCTTACTCAAATAATTGAAAATAAAGGTGATTTTTAATTATTTATCATACTCTTAATAATTATTAAACTTTTCAATTGAAAAGTAACTTTATTTTATATCAGCTTATTTTAGTTATTTTTAATATTACCTTTTTATCAGTTTTAATTATTAAGTTATTTTAAAGATAGAGCATAGACAAATGTGTATATGGCTTAAAATTTCTTTGTATTTAGTAAGCCTTAAATAAAATAAAAATAAGTTAGTTTTGTCGATGGGGTTTTCTCGAAACTTGTTTCTTTAGCGACTAATTTTTTGTATTTGCTGTTTAACTTATAAACTAAAAACTTCTACCCAAAGAATTCCACATATCGTTTAAAAATAATTTTTTTGTTTCTTTGCTTTTCTGTCTATAAGCAAAACTACGTCCTATTTTTATCGTTCCATAAATCGCACCAAGCTTTCTATTTTCAGTGCTTCGCTCCTATAAACGCTACGATAAACTGTGCTCAGATAAAAAATTTAATGAGGAGAATACATCATGTTTGATATGCGTTTATCTCACGAACGTGGTGCAGCACATCATGGTTGGTTACAATCAAAACATAGCTTTTCATTTGCTAACTATTGGGACCCTAAACAAGTTGGTTTTTCAGACTTACTTGTAATTAATGATGATAACGTTGCTCCATCTAAAGGCTTTGGTACCCACCCTCACCGTAATATGGAAATTATTTCGTATGTGCTTGAAGGTGCATTAGAACATAAAGACTCAATGGGTACAGGCTCTGTGATTGTGCCAGGTGACATTCAGCTCATGAGTGCAGGTCGTGGTGTTGCACATAGTGAATTTAATCATTCAGCTCAAGAAGGCGTCCATTTCTTGCAAATTTGGGTTGTCCCGAATGAAGTGAATACAGATCCGGGCTATCAACAAGTCCATATTGATGAAGCAGACAAACGCGGTAAATTGCATTTGATCATTTCACCTAAAGGTGGTGAAAAAACTTTATCCATCAAACAAGACATTAATATTTACTCAGGTCTTTTTAATGGTGAAGAAACTGCTGAATTTGTGATTCCTGAGGGTCGATATGTTTACCTACACGTTGCTAAAGGTCGTGTCGATGTAAATGGTAAAACCTTTAACACTGGCGATGCGGCACGTATTCGTGAAGGTGGAAGCTTATCTTTTACCGATGGTGATCATGCCGAAATTTTGATTTTCGATATGCGTCCTGAAGAAGTTCCAACCATGCCATAATGCAACTAAGCCCTCGCATAAAACTTATGCGGGGCTTTTTATTGTTGATCGGACTTATAAAAATCCTAACTCGGCTCAATGCTCTTCTGAACGAGCCATCTCTGTATTGATATAGCTCATAATCATAGTCGTTAATCCCTGCACCATTTCATCAAAACTAATATAAGGGTTTGGCAAAATAAGATGCCGCGCGACGTTAAAAATTCCACTATTGATACAAATATAGGTAATTACAGGCAAATTATTAATTTTTAGGTATTTAGGATTATGCATCATATATTTCATGATCACTTCCATTAAAGCCTGTTCAATTTTGGGAATATATTTGTCGTACTGTAACTCTCCTGCATAACGTAGAACAGTCAAATAGCGGTCGTTATTTTTCTTTAATAAATCACTAAAAGTATAAAAAATCATTTCAATGACAGGCTCTAACTCCAACTGTAAAATCGTCGGGGTAAGCTCTGTAATCATGTCCAGAATTTCCCGAACAAAAAAGTGATTCATCGCATCATAAATTTCTTCTTTATTTTTAAAATATTCGTATAAAGACCCGACACTCACACCTGCAATCTCTGCAATATGACGTGTTGTAGTACCACTTGGTCCATGAAGTGCCACTGCAATAAAACCTGCTTCAATAATCGTGTCGACAGTGACTTTGGCTCGAGTTTGACGAGGTTTACGCGTAGTCATACGATCTAATCAATAATCCGAACATAAAGTCAGATTAGCATGTAATTTGACTCGGTAGAAATAAAAAAACAAAATCCGAATAGTTGTCAAACTTAGTTGGAAAAATTCAGAAAAGCAAAGCTTAATCTCTCAATCAATGTATAATTTTATTTATTAATTCCGGAGAAGGAATATAGTTTTAAATTATTATTTTTCAATTATATAAGATAAAATCAATTAAAAATATTATCGCAAAAAATGTCTATAAAATACTTTTATATATTTAAAAATTTACCCGAATTGAATCCGAACATAATGTCAGATTAATATGAAAAAATTAAAGAAGACTCATTCAGTAGCTCTTGTCTACATCGGCTCTTCTTTCCGTTATTCAGCCAAATAATCAAACAAATAACGGAGCAACAACACCGTAGTCAATGCAGAGAATCATCTGCTTTTGAAAATGGAATTTTATAGTGCTTTGTTGATCATTGAGTTTATTCATTTTCATCAAAATGCACCACTACTTTGCCTCAGGGTGTCGCCATGATCTCGACCGCAGTTAAAAAATCATTCAAGAAACTTACATTTCAACGTGAAATTGAGTTACCCGATTTTGCTAGCAAAAGTTCAATTCCAATTCGTCATTTAAATATTGGTTTTGATGGTAAGGAAATTGATGTCAGATTTTATATGGACAACCAATTTGCTACTTTGTTTTTTGCCACACTTTCGGTGTTTTTAACCTATGGTGAAGATCTAGTGATTGAAACCGCTCGTCATCACCGCGAATTTATTAAAGATCCAATTTTAAAACAGCGCGTTACTTCGCTGATTGGCCAAGAGGCAATTCATTCAAAATTGCACAATGAATATAACGATGCCCTTCAAGATGCCGAATATCCTGTTGCGCTCTATCGTTTTCTTGGCTCGAACTTCTTTAAATATGTTTTCTTAAAGTTTCCACAGCCACTCAAACTATCAATGATGGCGGGTATTGAGCATTTTACTGCGGTACTTGCTGAATACATGATGAAGCATGAAAAGAATTTCTATTATTCAGATGATGCAAAAAGCCGTGCGTTGTGGATGTGGCACATGCTTGAAGAATCTGAACATAAAGATATTGCCTACGATGTCTATCAACTTTTAAATGGTAGTTATCCACTGCGCGCATCTGGTTTCTTCCTTGCGCTTTTTACAATCTTAGGTTTAATTCCTGCGACTACATTATTTGTGCCTGTATTAAGAAAGCCGCAAGAGATGCTGACTTTAAAATTCTGGAAAGATGCTCGTCGCGGTGTAGGCTTAATCTTTGGTCCAAAGGATGGAGTTTTCGGTAGTACGATTGGTCAAATTCTTGACTACTTACGTCCAGACTTTCATCCGAATGATCATGATACAACTGAGTATCTTGAGTATTACAAAAAGAAATTGCTGACCGAAGGCGGTGCAATTGCTCCTTATTTTGTTAAAGAATTTACCCCACCAGTACGCATGTCTTAATCGTCCTGTATTTCCAGCTATCAAAAGGTAGCTGGTATCTCTTCAAGCTATTTATGGATGAATCATGATTTTATTTGGCAAAAAGAAAGTTAAACCAAGCCAAAAAGCTTATGCCGTAGTGACGGGTGCAGGCAGTGGGATTGGTCGAAGTTTTGCAGTTGAACTGGCAAACCGTGGTGGCAGCGTAGTATGTGCAGATATTAATCTCGAAGCTGCTGAAGAAACTGTAAAGTTAATTGAACAGTTAGGACAAAAAGCATTTGCTGTAAAGTGCGATGTTGGGCAAGCAGAACAAGTACAGGCTTTGGCTGATCAAGCAGAACAGTTACTTGATCATCCGGTAACACTCATCATTAATAATGCGGGTGTAGGATTGGGCGGTAAGTTTGACGAGCTAAGCCTAGAAGACTGGAACTGGGTCATGAATATTAACCTTTGGGGTGTCATTCACGGTTGTCATGCCTTTGTTCCAAAGTTTAAAAAGTTAGGTTACGGCGCGATTATTAATGTGGCGTCTGCGGCATCGTATACGGCTGCACCAGAAATGACTGCTTATAACGTGACTAAAGCTGGTGTACGCGCGCTTTCAGAAACGCTTTCTGCTGAACTGTGTAAGTTTAATATTAAAGTGAATGTACTCTGCCCTACCTTGGTCCCTACCAATATCATTAAAAATGGTCGAATTCCAGGACGCTATTCAAAGCTAGCAGACCATGCGCTGATGAACTATGCCTTAACGACAAGTGACGATGTTGCAAGATTAACCCTTAACCGTCTTGATCAGGATGAGTTGTATACCATTCCTCAAATTGATGCAAAGTTATTCTGGCTCATGAAACGTGCATCTCCAAGCTTGTATACCAAGTTCCTTGGTACATCGTACAAATTATTTAAATAAGAAATTTATAGGTAGTACACATATGACTGCGCAAATGAAAACAAATGCTTCAGCAAAAAAAGCTGTCAAATCACCAAGCCATATTTTCGATACTTTTATTGTGGGTGCGGGCATTTCAGGGATCGCTGCTGCCATTCGCCTAGATCAAGTTGGTTATACCAATTATAAGATTATTGAAAAAGCTAGCCGTGTGGGCGGAACATGGCGTGAAAACACCTACCCGGGTTGTGGGTGTGATGTACCTTCTGCTCTTTATTCTTACTCATTTGCACCAAGTGCAAAATGGAGCCATTTATTTGCGCGCCAACCAGAAATCTTAAGTTATCTGGAAGATGTGAGTAACGAATTTAATGTGACCTCTAAAATCGAGTTTAATAATGAATTGCTGAATGCAGCATGGGATGACTCACGTCACGTGTGGGTACTCGATACCACGACTGGTCAATATTTGTCTAAAACCGTTATTTTTGCCACAGGTCCAATTACCGAAGCTCAAATTCCACGTCTTGAAGGGCTAGAAACATTTAAAGGCGAAATGTTCCATTCGGCTAAATGGAACCATGATTATGATTTGACAGGTAAACGTATTGCCGTGATTGGTACTGGTGCATCTGCCATTCAGTTTGTGCCACAAATTCAACCAAAAGCGAAAGAGCTTTTTGTATTCCAACGTACAGCACCTTGGGTACTACCAAAACCAGATACAGACTTAGGCGATTTTAGTAAATCAGTCATTGCGAAATATCCAGCTATTCAGGCGAGCTGGCGTAAAAGTGTAGCGTTAACACTCAATGCAATTAACTTTGGTTTACGTAACCCCCTTGCCCTAAAACCAGTAAATGTTTTGGGTAAGCAATTACTTAAATTGCAGATTAATGATCCTGTGCTACGTAAAAATGTCACACCAAACTTTGATATTGGCTGTAAACGTATTTTATTCGCTAACAATTACTACCCTGCGCTACAAGCACCAAACACGACTCTCATTCCTCATGGTTTAGTGAAAGTTGAAGGGAATACGGTGGTTGCTGCCAATGGTGAACGTCATGAAGTTGATGTGATTATTTGGGGTACAGGCTTTGAAGTATCTCACCCGCCAATTGGTAAACGTGTCCACAATGAAAAAGGTCAATGTTTACAAGATATATGGAAAGATAGTTCGCCAGAGGCTTACCTAGGTACCAACATTGAAAATGTACCAAATGCATTTTTAGTTTTGGGTCCTAACGTATTGGTCTATGACTCTTTCATTGGTCTAGCAGAAGCGCAGTTAGACTATATCGTAGATGGCTTATTGAAAATTAAAAACAAAGGAATTAGCAAATTAAATGTTAAATCTGATGTGATTAAAAAGCATAACGATTTAGTGCAAAAACACTTGCAAACGACCGTATTTAATAGCGGCGGATGTAAGAGTTACTACCTTGATGCAAACGGACGTAACTTTGCCGCATGGCCTTGGTCATTGAAAAAGCTAAAACAACGTTTGAAAAAAGTAGATTTGAAAGATTATGAAGTGACGTATCAAACGACAAAAACTCACTAATTTGTAATTTCGATCAAATCAGTTGTAAGAAACAGGCAGTGTATTTTTGACTTTCATGAAATACACTGCCTTCTTCGTTGAATATCTTCAAGAAATAAAAAAACAGGATAAAGATGAAAGAAGGTCAATCAAGTCGTACCGCCGAAGCTGCTGCTGCATTACGGGCCAATCATTTTCAGAACACAAAGAACCCTGTATTTTCAGATCCTTATGCTTTTGAGCTAACCAGTAAAGGCTGGAAAAAACTTCTCTCTAATTTACTGATTGTTAAGGTCATGAATTCTGCGGTTTTAAATCGTACTTTAGGTCTACTTACTGGACAAGTGGTCGGGCGCTCGCGTTATGCCGAAGATTTACTTGATCTAGCAGTTCAACAGAACACTCAACAATATGTATTGGTGGGTGCTGGCCTAGACTCTTTTGCCCTACGCGAGTCTCACCATTACCCTGCTTTGAAAATTTTTGAAGTGGACCATCCCGACACTCAAGCGGCAAAACAAGCCAAGCTAAAAAAGTTAGGAAATATTCCTACTACCGTTGAGTTTGTCGCGATTAACTTTGAAAAAGAGTCTATTTCGGAAGCTTTGACTAGAAGTCTCTATGAGCCAATCGCTCCTGCATTTTTTTCGTGGTTAGGCACAACACACTATTTAAACCCGCAAACAACCTTACAAACTTTAAAAAGTATTGCTGAATTTGCTGCAAACGGTAGTGAAGTTGTACTCGACTATTCGACTGATTTTCAGGAATTAAACGGTATTGAGCGACTTGGAAGCATGGGCGTTGCACAGTTTACCCACTTGCTTAAAGAGCCTTTACTAGGTCAATTTAAACCAAAAGATTTACATCAGGCCGTGGAGCAGATGGGATTTGAAGTAGTCGAAGATCTTTCAGGTGAAGCCATTACTGAACGATATTTTAATGCGCGAATTGATGAAATTCGCCACACCTCAGCAACGCGTTTATTACATTTGCGTTTAGCGAAATAAAATTTGGCTATTGATTATTTAAACGCATGGCATGAGGTGTTTTGCCATGCCATCTTTTATAAGCATGAATAAAACTAGCTGTTTCTGCATAGCCTAACCACTCTGCAATCTGTTCAACTGAAGCCTTAGGCACGGTCAAATATTGCTCTGCTAAAACCTGTCTAACTTCTTCACGAATCTGGATAAACGTCATCTCTTCTTGCGCTAAATAGCGACGTAAAGTACGAGCATTTAAATGCAGTCGATTGGCAACCACTTCCATGGATGGCATTTCACCTCGAATATTCATCAATTGTTGTTGCACCAATGCCGTGAACTTCTTTTGTGACTGACGTTTATCAAGAATTTGCCGACATTGCTCTTCAGCTGTATGTAAAACCAGATCATTCGCCATCTGCAACTTCTGGTCAACTTTGTGCGCATCGAGTAGAACAAAATTCCGACCTGCGCCAAACTCTGGCAAGATGCCAAACAAATCTATATAAGGTTGTACATCATGTTGGGGCTGAAAAGAAAAAGCCAAATACTGGCAAAAATTATCTTGTACTAAGTCGCGTTGTACTGTAATAAGCGCGGCAGCATCACGTTGAATAATAAATTGTCTAACCGAAGATGGTATATCTTCATCTGTGAGTTCAATAAGGGTACCGTCTTTAGTGTCTGAAACAATAAAACGGGTAAACGCAAATGTTAATGAAAAATAAGTCAGTGCAAAATCAAGCGCTTCACGGATGCTAGCACTACTTATAAGCGCCATACCTAAAGGTCCAAATGTGGTGAAATGGTAACGTGTACCTACTTCTAAACCTAAAGTTGGCCGATCTTCAAAGAGTTCAACTAAATTATGGATGAGCTTTAATTCTTGGTGCCCCGAGACCACCATATTGGGATCAAGCAATTGCTGCTGGCTAATTCCAGTCCCTTTTAAAATCGTTTGATAAGAAACGCCTGATTCAACCGCAAAATCAGCCATTAACCGAACACTATGTATACTGCGTTCAAAAGCCCATGCATACGTCACTATATTGCTCAGAATGTCCTCGAATCACAATATTTTGTCCTCATCCATCCTCTAAATCAAGTTAATAAACGTCTATTCTGCATACAGGAAATTGCGATTTCTTCGCCCACTGTTTTTAAGGATTTTAGAGCAGCCTATGTTTAATTCGACGTCTAATTCAAATAAAAATGTACGTATCGCTATTATAGGTACTGGTTTCGGAGGCTTAGGTTTAGCCATTCGACTCAAACAAGCAGGTTTTGAACAATTTACTCTCTTTGAAAAAGCTGCTGATGTCGGCGGTGTATGGCGTGACAATACTTACCCTGGTGCTGCATGTGATGTGCCTTCTCATCTTTATTCTTTTTCTTTTGAGCAAGAGCTGGGCTGGAAAAATCGCTACGGGACATCTCAAGAGATTTATCAATATTTACGCCACTGTGCCGACAAATATGATATTCGCCCACATGTTCAATTTAATACTGAAATTGCCAGTGCCGAATTTGATGCTCTCCAGGGCGTATGGCACATTCAAAGTACGACTGGTGAACAGTTTGAAGCTGAATTTTTAGTCGGTGCGGTGGGTCAGCTTAACCGCCCTACCTATCCGAAACTTAAAGGCATTGAAAACTTTAAAGGTAAAGCATTCCACTCAGCGCGTTGGGATCATGACTATGACTTAACTGGCAAACGTGTTGCGGTAATCGGTACAGGTGCAAGCGCAATTCAGTTCGTACCTGAAATTGCAAAACAGGTTGCCCATCTCGATGTTTACCAACGCTCTGCACCCTACGTGATTCCTAAACCAGATCGGGTTTACCAACCTTTAGAGAAAAAGGCTTTCCGTAAATTGCCAATTTTGCAAAGTCTGGATCGAGCTTTGCAATATGGTCATCATGAAATTCGTTTGCTGGCCTTTACCACTTCATTAAATGAAATGCCTTTGGTGGAATATTTATTCCAGCGTCACATCCGTAAAGTCGTCAAAGATGGGAAGTTACGCCATCGTTTAATGCCGGATTATCCAATTGGCTGTAAGCGTATTTTAATTTCAAATCATTGGTATGAAACCCTGACTCAGTCTTACGTAGACGTCATTAATACAGGCATTCAAGAAATTACCGAAAACGGCATTTTAGATACGAAAGGAAATCTACGTGAAGTCGACACCATTATTTATGGTACAGGCTTTGCCGCAACGGAATTTATGGCGCCAATGCAGATTACAGGTCTTGATGGTCGTACCTTAAAAGACACTTGGAAAAATGGTGCAGAAGCTTATCTCGGCTTAACTGTGAGCGGCTTTCCAAACTTCTTTATGCTCTATGGCCCCAACACCAATCTTGGGCACAACTCAATTGTGTATATGATTGAAAGCCAAGTGAATTATATTTTAGATGCCATTCAGACAACCCTACAAAACAAACTTCTGTTCACCAATGTTCGTGCGGAAGTTCAACACGAGTTCAATCAAAGCATTCAGGAAAAAATGAAAAAAACTGTCTGGGCACAAGGTTGTACCAGTTGGTATCAGACTGCTGACGGCAAAAACACCAATAACTGGCCAGGTTTTACCCTTGAATATCGACAACGCACTCGTCGCTTCGATATTGAAAACTACAATCAGGTTTCGGCTGTTTCTTAAGCAAGCTTCACCATAGGAAATGAGAAAAATAAACGGAGAATTTTATGAAGTCTTTTAAAAATAAAGTTGCAGCTGTGACAGGCGCAGGTTCAGGGATTGGACAAGCACTTGCCATTGCACTCGCCAAACAAGGTTGCCATTTGGCACTTTCCGATATCAGTGAAGCAGGTCTAACCAAAACTGTCGAGCTGTTAGCACCTTATTCTGTCAAAGTGACTACTCAAAAAGTTGATGTCGCTAAACGTGATGAGATTGCGGCTTGGGCAAAAGCAGTGGTAGATGAACATGGTCAAGTTAATTTAATTTTTAACAATGCGGGTGTCGCAATTGGTAGCACGGCTGAAGGTGTGAGCTATGAAGATCTTGAATGGCTGATTGGTATTAACTTTTGGGGTGTGGTTTATGGCACCAAAGAGTTTTTACCTTACTTAAAGCAAAGTGGTGATGGGCATATTATTAATATTTCTAGTATGTTTGGCTTAACAGCTCAACCGACTCAAAGTGCTTATAACGCCAGTAAATTTGCTGTTCGTGGCTTTACTGAATCTCTACGCCAAGAACTCGATATGCAAAATGCTGGAGTGAGTGCGACCTGTGTGCATCCGGGTGGTATTCGTACCAATATTGCCAAAGCTGCCCGCATGAATAATAGTGTTCAGTCTTTAGGAATGGATCCTTTAAAAAGTCAGGATGCTTTCGATAAATTACTTCGCACCCCTGCTGATGAGGCCGCTCAACAAATCTTAGAGGCTGTGCGCAAGGACCGTCGCCGATTACTTATTGGAGCCGATGCGAAAGCCGTTGATGTCATTCAACGTATTCTTCCACAGGGTTACCAAAAGATTTTTGCAACTGCAACCGCATTGCAAACTCGTCTACTCAATAAATCAGCAAAATAAAAATAGTGGTCAGCATACGCTTAATTTTAAGAGATGCTGACTGATATTAGGCTTAGTATGAGTCCTTATTATGAAGCAGCTTCTTGCATGGACTATTCGTACCACACTACGTCCAGCTTTATCTCCAAAAACACCACTAAAGCTTCAGCGCTTATGTAGCGATACAGCTAGTGCTATCGTGCTTGGGCCACGTGGCTATAAAACAAAAAAGCAAATCATCGCTCAAGTACCGACAGTCCATATTCAGCCCAAAACGACTCAATCAGGACTTGGCATTTTATATTTACACGGCGGTGGCTATGTAGTTGGTAGCTCAAAAAGTCATACCAAGCTTGCTGCGCAAATCGGACATGCAGCTCAAGCACAAGTCTGGTTACCTGAATATCGCCTAGCCCCTGAACACCCAAGCCCAGCTGCTCTTGAAGATGTAATTGCGGTTTATAAAGCCTTACTTGCTCAAGGACAAGACCCGAAAAAACTCATGATTGCTGGGGATTCTGCGGGCGGTGGATTAAGCTTAAGCACGGCAATTGCTTTACGGGATGCAGGTTTACCGTTACCTGCGGCATTAGTTTTACTTTCACCTTGGGTAGACTTAAGCCTTTCTGGAAGCACGATGAAAACGCATGCTACTCAAGATGCAATGCTGTCAGAAGACTGGTTAGCTTGGTGTGCAAATAACTACTGCGGCCAAAAATTGCTAACCGATCCAACCTGTTCTCCACTCTATGCTGACTTAACTGGTTTACCGCCTATCCTAATTCATGTCGGTACGGAAGAAGTTTTATTAGATGATGCAAAACGCCTCGCTGAGCAGGCTAAAAATTACGACATTTCGACGAATTTACGGGTTTATGACAAAGTCGGTCACGTTTTTCAATTTCATGCAGGTATACTAAAAGAATCCGATGACTCAATTGAGCGCATTGGGCAATTCATTGATAAACATATGCAGTCAATATAAAAAATATCACTAGACAGGAGCCTTTGGCATGGCATCAAACAGTTATGATTATGATTACTTAATCATTGGTTCAGGCTTTGGCGGCAGTGTTTCTGCCTGCCGACTAACCGAAAAAGGCTACTCAGTTGCTGTAATGGAAATGGGGCGACGCTGGAAAGCTGAAGATTTTGCTAAAAACAACTGGAACACCCGCCGCTGGATCTGGCGCCCGGGCATGAAACTTTTCGGTTATTTCAATATGCGATTTTTTCGCCATGTCACCATTATTTGCGGTAATGCTGTAGGCGGCGGCTCAATTACCTATGCAAATACCCTGCTCGTTCCACCCGAACATATTTGGGATGAAGGTACGTGGGCGGATGCAGCAGACTGGAAAAATGAAATGCCGCAGCACTATGCTGAAGCAGAACGTATGCTTGGAGTGACGGATAATAAAATTTTAGGTCCTGCCGACCATATGCTAAAGAAAATGGGCGATGCAGTTGGTGTTGGGCATACATTTAAACCCACTCGTGTTGCAACGTTCTTTCCACCCGAAGGTGAAGAAGGTGGCAAGACCTACCCTGACCCTTATTTTAACGGTGAAGGACCAGACCGCGGAACCTGTACCGCATGTGGCGGCTGTATGACAGGTTGCAAACACAACGCAAAAAATACTTTAGATAAAAATTATTTGTACTTTGCCGAAAAAAATGGCGCCAAGGTTTACGAAGAAACCAAAGTTGTTGATGTTAAACCTCTCAATGGTAAAGCAGATGGCAGCGATGGCTATGAAGTCACTACCGAATGCTCAAGCTCATGGTTCAATAAACAACGTCGTACATGGCGTGTTCGCAACGTCATTTTCTCGGCTTCCTCTTTGGGCACCCAAGAGATGTTGTTCCGCTTAAAGCAATCAGGTTCGCTGCCAAATATTTCCGATGATTTGGGTAATCGGGTACGTACCAATGCCGAGTCGATTTTAGGGGTTCGTTTCTTTGATAAAGATGTCGACATGAGTAAGGGCGTTGCGATTGGCTCAAGTATTTACATTGACCATGATACTCATATTGAAGCGACTCGCTATCAGGGTGGTTCCGATGCCATGGGCCTTATGTGTACTTATATGGCAAAAGGTAAACCAGGCTGGACCCGTATTTTTTATTGGTTATGGATACTCATTAGCCACCCCCTTATATTTTTACGCATGAGCAACCCTGTTGGCTTTGCACGGCAAACTTTGATTTTCTTGGTGATGCAAACTGCCGATGCTTCCATTAACATGCGTTTAAAACGAAATTGGTTCTGGCCTTTTGGCAAGGTTCTGTCCAGTGAAGGTAAAAAACTTCCTGTTTATATTCCCCAGGCCAACACCTTTACTGAAAAAGTCGCAAAAATGTTTAATGGTCACCCGATAACCACCATTACTGAAATTTTGTTTAACGTGCCTTTTACTGCTCACTGCATGGGTGGCTGCGCGATTGCATCTAGCCCAGAGCAAGGTGTAGTCGATGGCAAAAATCGAGTATTTAACTATAAAAACTTATATGTCGTAGATGGTTCAATGTTAGGTGCCAATTTGGGCGTTAACCCAAGTCTTACCATTACAGCTCTAGCAGAACGTGCAATGTCTTATATTCCGGCTAAACACACTTTGGATGAGCAACAAGATCATCTAACCACTACACAAACTGTAGAGATCACAAAAGCTTCTGCTTAACATAGCAATTTGTTTTATAAAAAAAGCCTATTTAAAAATAGGCTTTTTTCTTTCATGTTTTAAATTACATCGCCACGGCTTTAGCACGAGCTGCATGCAATTTTTTATAGCTCTCGATCAGACGTAAATGGCGGTCAAGTCCTTCTAGTTTCATGCTGGTTGGTGTTAAACCATAGAAACGAACACTACCATCGACAGAACCTAATACCGCGTCCATTCGGGTATCACCAAACATACGACGGAAATTCGTAAGGTAATCTTCAAGCTCGAGTTCTTCATCTAACATCACTTCAAGCACCACGTTCATGCACTGATAGAACAAGCCACGCTCAACGGTGTTGGTGTTGTATTGCAAGTAAGTTTCGACAAGCTCTTTTGCTTCTTCAAACTGTTGTAAAGCTACATAAATTAGCAATTTCAGTTCTAAAATGGTGAGCTGTCCCCAAACTGTATTGTCATCAAATTCGATGCCAATGAGGGTAGTGATTTCAGTGTAATCATCTAGCTCACATTCTTCTAAGCGCTCAACCAATGCCTCAAGCTGTTCATCATCCAAACGATGCAGATTTAGAATATCTTCACGGAATGAAAGTGCTTTATTGGTATTGTCCCAAATCAAATCTTCAACGAGATAAATTTCTGAGTAATCTGGTACTAAAATACGGCAAGCGGTCGCACCTAAGTGCTCGTACACTGCCATATATACTTCTTTGCCCATCTCTTCGAGAATGCCGAACAATGTTGCAGCTTCTTCTGCATTCGACTCTTCGCCTTCGCCAGAAAAATCCCATTCAACAAAGTCATAGTCAGATTTAGAGCTAAAGAAACGCCAAGATACCAAACCGCTTGAGTCAATAAAGTGTTCAACAAAGTTGTTTGGTTCAGTGACTGCATTACTTTGGAAAGTCGGTTGAGGTAAATCATTTAAGCCTTCAAAACTACGGCCTTGAAGTAATTCAGTCAGACTACGTTCTAATGCAACTTCAAAACTTGGATGCGCACCGAAAGACGCAAACACACCACCCGTGCGCGGGTTCATTAAAGTTACACACATTACCGGGAACTGACCACCTAATGATGCATCTTTAACTAATACAGGGAAACCTTGCTCTTCTAAGCCTTTAATACCAGCAACGATACTTGGGTATTTCGCTAATACGTCTTCAGGAACATCTGGAAGTGCAATTTCACCTTCTAAGATTTCACGTTTAACAGCACGTTCAAAAATTTCTGACAAGCATTGAACTTGGGCTTCTGCCAAAGTGTTCCCAGCACTCATACCATTACTTAAGTACAAGTTTTCAATTAAATTTGATGGGAAATAGACAACTTCACCGTCAGACTGGCGCACAAAGGGTAACGAGCAAATGCCACGCTCTACGTTGCCTGAGTTGGTGTCATATAAATGTGTGCCAAGTAGCTCATCATCTGGGTTATAAATCTCAAGACAGTATTCATCTAAGATTTCTTTAGGTAATTCACCATTTGGACCCGGTTTAAACCATTTTTCATCTGGATAATGCACAAATTCAGCATTGGCAATATCTTCACCCCAGAACTGGTCGTTATAGAAGAAGTTACAGTTTAAACGCTCAATAAACTCGCCCAATGCAGATGCCAAAGCACTTTCTTTAGTTGCACCTTTACCATTGGTAAAGCACATCGGAGACTGGGCATCACGAATATGTAACGACCATACATTTGGAACAATATTACGCCAAGATGCGATTTCGATCTTCATGCCCAAATTTGCCAAAATGGCAGACATATTGGCAATGGTTTCTTCTAACGGTAGGTCTTTACCTTGAATATAAGTATGGTTTTCAGAAGTTAAGCTTGGCAATAACAATGCTTGTGCATCTGCATCGATGCTTTCCACTTCTTCAATAATAAATTCGGGACCCGTTTGAATCACTTTTTTAACAGTACAACGGTCAATCGAACGTAAAATCCCTTGGCGATCTTTCTCTGAAATATCGGCTGGTAATTCAATTTGAATTTTAAATGTTTGCTTATAGCGGTTTTCAGGGTCAACAATATTATTTTGCGATAAACGAATATTATCGGTTGGGATATCTCGAGCGGCACAATACACTTTTACAAAGTACGCTGCACACAATGCTGACGATGCTAAAAAATAGTCAAATGGGCCCGGTGCCGAACCGTCACCCTTGTAGCGAATTGGTTGATCGGCAATTACCGTAAAGTCATCGAACTTAGCTTCCTGTCGAAGATTGTCGAGATAATTAACCTTGATTTCCATGCTGGCACCTAAATATTTTTATGTGTCAGCACAGACACATAAAATTCTAAATATTGAAAAATAAGCCGAATCACAGCGAAGAAATTGACTTAAAAAAATGAGAGATTAAAGCCATGTGTTTAATGAACGACTCAATTGGCTTTAATAAGATTGGCGGTATTATAGAGTGATTTTGTGCAGTTGATAACTAAAGTTAAAACATTGATCGTCACAATGTTTTAACTTGTCTTAAATTTAGTTAAATATTAATCATTAAAATTTAAAGGTGTAATCGACATTTAACCGCGTTTCATTTGTCGAATGAAAGGTCATATTAGTCGGCATATCGTTGCGATAATGAGAAAAGCGAGCACGCATTCCCAAACCTTTTAACTTACCTTCAGGAATTTTATAGCCCAAATCAAATTCCATCGACTCTTCTTTAAAACGCTGATCGCCGTATTGCAACAAATCAATGTCTTCGCCTTTTGCATAGCGGGTCATAAAGCGTAGTCCATTTAATGAAACATCACCTATCCGCGCATTTTTAAAGTCATATTCGTAACGAATCGAGTAGACTTTTTCATCTTTATTCGAATAGTCCGAACTCATAAAATCAAGCACGACCGGACTTTCTGTTCCAGACAAAAACGGCAGACCCGTCGAGCCAAACGACTGCATATAGCCCAAAGAAACCGTATGGTTTTGATAGTTCAAACCAAATAGGCCGCTCACATGTCGGTTATCGACCTCTCCTATTTTTTTATTTCCAGCTTCCTCACTATTAAAAAAACGTACATCACTTAAAAAGTTAAGCTGATCATTTAAAGGCTGCTTTCCGTTAAAACCCAAAAATTGTTGCTGGTAAATATCTTTGAGTTCAGCATGATAAGCACGTAAACGATAGTCCTTTAACTGATAGCTTCCACCTAATGTATAAAAAGAATCAGTTGTTGCCGCTCTGTCGAAACGACGGTTGATATTGTCCGTTCCAACATCGGTATAACGAATCGAATCACGTTGACGTACTTCATCAACATAAAAGCCTTCGAGTTGAAGATTTGGAATTTCATTTGAAACAAAGCGAATACCCCGATAAGTCTGCGGGAACAAACGCGCTGGCGATGAAAATATAGTCGGTAATTGTGGAACTAAATCCCCCACAAAAAGCTCATTTTTTCTAAATTTAGCCTTCCCCGTAATACCTATTTTTCCATAATAATCATCACGCGAGTTATCGGTATTCACTGGTAATAAGCCACTCCGCGCATAGTCATCAGCGCGGCTTCCCATCAGATTAAAACCTGCCATTGCCAGTACATCAACACCGAACCCAACTGTCCCTTCGGTATAACCAGACTGTCCTTTAAAAATGAGACCCTGCGCCCAATCTCTGCCTGCGGTATAGGGATATGGGTCTTTTTTATAGTCTCGGTCAAAGTAAAAATTACGCAGTGTCAGCTCAGCTTTACTGTCTGCAATAAACTCGGCATGCACAACTTGACTAAATAACGGGCACAAGCATACCCCCACCCATAATGGTGTCTTTTTCATTTTTTATCTCAACTATTTAATTTTTAATAGGTTAAGGTGCTGTTTTAAGTGAGTAGTTTTGCTCTTTTTGACTTCGGTAAAAAGCGCTACCTAAACTTAAAATCAGGAAAATAGCCAAAATAAAGACCACACCGTAATAGGCATAAAGCGTTGCGGGAGCAATACCTTTATCTAGAAAAACACCTGCAACTGTTGGTGATAAAATTGCCCCAATACGACCAAAACCAATCGCATAGCCCACACCGCGACTACGGATTTCAGCATCATAAATTGTTGGAGAAATAGAATATAAACCTGCTACACAGCCATTAATGAGTGTGCCGAGTAATAAGCCGACTATGAGAGCAATACTCACTTGAGCCGAGACTGCGACAAATAGGAAAACACATGCAGACGTTAGCCCTAAAAATAGACTTAAGGCATAGAAAATTTTCATACGTGATGCCAATAAACCAATAATAGCTGCACCGAAAATCCCACCAATACTAATTAAAATGCCGGTACTTACCCCTTGTTGTGGTGACATTCCCATTGAAATAAGAATTTTTGGTGTCCAGCTCATGACAAAGTAAAAGCCAAACATCACTAAAAAGAATGCAAACCAAAGACAAAGTGTTTGAAATCCCTGTTGTCCTGCAAATAACTTGCTGAGCTCACTACCATTTTGTGTGTTGATTTTTTCATAACATGGGATAACTGGCAGTTGATTAAGCCCCATACGACTTACCGTTGTGTTAATCCGTTCGAGTGCCTGTTTTGGTCGTTTCGCGAGTAAATAATCTAAAGATTCTGGTAATAACCATGCGCTAATGAGTAGCATTGCAATGGTAGTAACGCCTCCTGCTAAAAAGATTGAGCGCCAACCCAAATGCTCAATCAAAGCCAGTGATAGCACTCCACCAAGTGTTGCACCAATTCCATAACCTGTAGACATTAAGCTCACTGCGAGACTACGCCAACGAGCATTGGCATATTCACTTGCCAACACATTACTGCTGGCAAGAATCCCACCTACCCCAATTCCGGTAATAAACCGAAGTGCTGCTAACATGCCGTGGCTTTGTACAAAAGCACAGCCCAACATGCTAAGACCTGCAATCACAAGACAAACCAAGATGAGTAAACGACGACCGATTTTATCGGCTAAAGGCGCGAGAAAAATGGAACCAGCAGCCATTCCAAAAAGGCCCGAACTGAGCAACAAGCCTATTTGTGCCCCTGAAAGTGACCATTCTGCTGACACCGATGGCGCGGTAAAAGCCATCACCATCACGTCAAAACCATCAATAATATTGAGACAAATACAGATCAAAATGACGAACCATTGGTAGCGGCTCATGTTGTTTTGATTGATCTCACTTAGAACGTCTCTTTCCATTTGTGTATCTCCCAATGTGGATAAGAGATACACACGACATTGCCGATAAGAGCGATTGGGTGGTTATGCATATCCGTATCCATAATGACCTAGAGGAATATTTGTTTTGGAGCATCCTGCTCTTTTTCTATACTGAATATTTGGATCCAAAAAATCAACTAAAATTATAAACGTATTATCAAAAAGCATATAAATACATAAATTATATAAGTATAAAATTATTAAAAACATAAAATTAGAATGCTTTAATATTTTTATGGATCCATATTAAAAAATCTATTATGATCGATTCCAGAGCATTTTTTAGCCAAAAAAGCTCAGTTTATTTTCAGGAAATGCAAGATGCATTTTAAAAATTCAAAGGATTGTTGTTATGAAACTCAAAAGAGTAAGCCAGCTTACATTTGGACTTTTTTTTGCCAGCCAATTGTTTTACACAGCGCAAGCAGCTCCTCCAAAAAATCAACAACCACCTAACATCATGATTATTTTGGCCGATGATCTGGGTTTTTCAGACATTAGCGCCTATGGCGGCGAAATTAAAACTCCTCATATTGATAGCCTGTTAAAGCAAGGAAAAATGCTTTTTAATTTTCATGCTTCATCGATGTGTTCACCGACACGTGCGCAACTTATGACAGGTGCAGATAATCACTTGGTCGGTTTAGGTGCCATGTATGAAACTTCAAAACGACAAGAAAAATTGGTTGGCGCCGATAGTCCGCGTGCACTACTCAAAATTGATGGATATTCAGGTCACTTAACGCAAAATGCTTATACACTCGCAGAAATTTTAAAGACTAAAGATTATTACACCTTCATGGTCGGTAAATGGCACTTAGGCTTTGCTCCCGAACAAAACCCTAAAGCTCGTGGTTTCGATCAATCTTTTGCCCTGCTCGATGGCTTCGATTTACACTTTAAAGACCAACCTAAAAACTATCCGCGCAATACCCAGTACACTGAAAATGGTCAAAAGGTTACTTTGCCTGACAACTACTACTCAACCGACTTTTTTACACAAAAAGCCTTTGAGTACTTAGATAAAAATAAAGCACAAAAACCATTTTTTGCCTATCTAGCTTATACCGCTCCACATTGGCCGATACAGGCACCTGCTCATTATAGAGACTTATACAAAGGTAAATACGATCAAGGCTACGATGCAATTCGCAAACAACGCTTTGAACGTCAAAAGAAATTAGGATTAATTCCTGCAAATGCAGAATATCCAGTCGAACGTGGCAATCAAGCTTTAGGGACCAAAAGCTGGAATGAACTCACGCCACAAGAGCGCAAATATGAAGCGCGCAAAATGGAAGTTTATGCTGGCATGGTCACTCAGTTAGACGATCGCGTGGGTGATGTCATTCAGTATCTTAAAAAGCATCATTTATATGACAACACTTTGATTGTGTTTATGTCAGATAACGGCGCTGAAGGTGGCGATCATAATTTCCCAATGGGTGATGCCGACAATCGTTATGAAAATATAGGCAACGCCAGCTCATATGTTTATATGGGACCACGCTGGGCCGAAGTGAGTAGCACACCATTTACGCACTGGAAGTCAGCCGCCTCAGAAGGCGGTGTGCGAGTTCCATTTATTGTTAAATCGCCTGTGCGGATTTCTAAACAACGTGGAATGAACAACAACTTTGCGACAGTCAGAGATATATTCCCAACTGTGATGGAGCTAGCTGGGATCCAAAATAATCAAATCTATCCAGCCACAAGCACCAAAATTAAACCGTCGGGCTTTAGCTTGATTCCTGCTTTTAAAAACAATAATGCGCGTATTCGACCTGTCAATTATTATGACTTCAAAGAATTACATGGCAGCCGCTACGCCAAAAATGATGAATGGAAACTCGTTGAAAACTCACCTTCTAAATTTAAGAGCCACGGCTGGGAACTCTATAATTTAAAAACAGATTTGAATGAGCAACATAATGTTTACGCAGCACATCCCGATATCGTCAAAGTCTTAAATGATAAATATCTAAGATATGCCAATGAAAATGGTGTCGTGGATTTTGAGCAATACAACAAAAAGTAGGAAAAATCAGATGAAACAGATCATGATGCTTTCATCGTTCCTATTACTTTGTGCATGCCAAAAAACCACACCTCAACTAGAACAGACCACCTTGCCCGACTTAGGCAGCAAAGCTAAATGTAATTCTTATTCAGGCCTTCCTTCGGGTTGGCCTAAAAATAAAGAAGCCGGTATGGTCAAACTTCCGCAAGGAAAAATTGTTTTAGGCACCACACAAGGTTATGAAGATGAACGCCCATTAAACCTACAGGCAACTTCAGTTCCCGCATTTTTAATCGATGCAACTGAAGTCACCAATGCTCAATTTCAAGAGTTTGTTAAACAAACGGGTTATGTCACCGATGCAGAAAAGCAAGGCGGTGCAGCTATGTTTGTACAGCCAGATCATCCAGTTGAAGAGCTACAATGGTGGCGATTTGAAAAAGGCGCCAATTGGAAACACCCATGGGGTTTAAACAACCCTAAACAACCCGCGCCTCACGAGCCCGTTCGCATGGTGACATGGAATGATGCCTACGCTTATGCAAACTGGCTAGGTCACGACCTACCGACCGAGCTTGAGTGGGAATATGCAGCCAAAGGTTTTCAGCAAAACTCCGACATTGGCCCTACTCATGAAGGCCATATTACAGCCAACTTCTGGCAAGGTGAATTTCCATACAAAAATGTTCAGGAAGATGGTTTTAAGGATGTTGCCCCTGTTGGCTGTTTTAGTAAAAATCCATTTGGTTTATATGACTTGATTGGCAACGTATGGGAATGGACGCAAACACCTTATACAGGTCCACGAGATCATCATATGGGAGATCCATCGAAATATCGGCAAAGTCACGAACAGATTTTGCAATACACTATTAAAGGTGGGTCTTATTTATGCGCGACCAATTATTGCGCGCGTTATCGTGCTGCCGCGAGGCATCCACAGGAACTCGACCTTGCCACTAGCCATGTCGGATTTAGAACAGTAAAACGCTTTTAAACGGATTTTAAAATGAAGCATATTTTTATTTATGGGATTTTATTCTCAGGGACGGCCCTTGCCTGCTGTTTCGCTCATAGTGAAGCAGATGTTAATTTTCAAAATACACTCACACTCAAAACATTCAACTTCGACAGACAATATGAAAATGGGTCCAGCCCCGATACTCATAGCCTGAGCCAAGGCTTGATCTATCGTGGCGACTGGACAACAAAACTTAATGAGGTTCAGCTACACCTCAATCCAAGCATTCAATATGCATATCACCTAAGTAGCGACCAACACACCAATGATATGGTCATACCCTTTGACTCTAACACCAAGAAACAAGCACAAGACCAAGTTAAATATGGTCTAGGGGCTGGAGTTGAATATCAAAAATTTCGCATGAATATAGGTGAAATCACACCAGATTCACCACTTACGCCACAAGTGGATACACATCAATTACGCGTGAACTATAAAGGCTTGGAATTAAAATATAAGACACCGCAACAAAATTTCGAGCTGGGTTTGATTAATCGTTATTCGCCAAAAAATGAAGAGGATTATCACAAACTAGCTATTTCAAAACATGAATCTGATGGGCTTTACTTTTTTCAGTGGGATGGCAAAACGCCTCAATATAATTGGAAATTTTATAATGGTTACTTAACCGATCTCATTAATCAAAGTTACCTTGCTTTTGATTATCAATGGACAAAGCAGCACACTACAAAATTACGTGTGTTTCGCCACGACGATGTCGGCAAATCAAAGCTTGGTGAATATGACAATACATCTGTAGGGGCCATGCATTTCATCAAACATGGCAACTTTACAACTGGGATCGGCTATCAAGAAAACTTTGGCAAAGATGGTATTCCAAAACTCGACAATATGCCCATTCCCCACATGGTGAACTGGACCTTAGGCGCGTTTACCAAAGCAGATGAAAAGTCTTATCATTTCGTTGCCTCGTATGACTTTAAAGATTACATCAAGGGTCTAAAAGTGACCTATAAATATATTTATGGCGACTCTTTTCAAACTATGAATCAAAATGATTTTGAGCAAGAAAGTGATGTGTTGGTTCAGTATGATCTCAATGCTTGGATTAAAAATCTTAAATTCCTGTTCTTAAATATTAACTACGATACCAAACACGGCAAAAGTCTGGATGAACAGCGCATGATGCTTCACTACACCGTTAATTTCTAAATTATCACTCTCCATAATGGCCTCAACCATAGCCATTATGGATCCAAATTAAAATCAATAAAAATTTCCTCCTGAAAACTCAAAGAAATATAAAAGCCTTTATTGGTAAACATAAAATACAATTTCATCAATTTCAAAGAACAATATTTTTTAAAAAATATACTGCTTATCAATTGACCATTATTTTTATTTATTATAAATTGGATCCAATAAGTGATAAGGAGTCGTCACAATGTTTATTAAAAATGCATGGTATGTAGCCTGCCGCCCAGAAGAAATCCAAGACAAACCATTAGGTCGTACGATCTGTGGTGAAAAAATTGTTTTTTATCGTGGTAAAGAAAACCAAGTTGCAGCCGTTGAAGATTTTTGTCCGCATCGTGGCGCCCCACTCTCACTTGGTTATGTCGAAGATGGCAATCTCGTGTGTGGTTATCATGGCTTAGTGATGGGTTGTGATGGAAAAACAGTTTCCATGCCAGCCCAACGTGTAAACGGTTTCCCTTGCAACAAAGCATATGCAGTTATTGAAAAGTTCGGCTTTATTTGGGTGTGGCCAGGTGAAAAAGCTTTAGCAGATGAAGCAAAACTGCCAACTTTAGAGTGGGCAGATCATCCAGAATGGAGCTATGGCGGAGGTCTGTTTCACATCCAGTGTGACTATCGTTTGATGGTCGATAACCTCATGGATTTAACCCACGAAACCTATGTTCACTCAAGCAGCATCGGACAAAAAGAGATTGATGAATCATTGCCTGTGACTAAAGTTGACGGTGACCATGTCATTACTGAACGCTATATGGAAAATGTGATCGCACCTCCATTTTGGCAAATGGCCCTTCGTGGTAACCACTTGGCAGATGACGTACCTGTGGACCGTTGGCAACGTTGTCACTTCTTTGCGCCAAGTAATGTTCATATTGAAGTGGGTGTCGCACATGCTGGACATGGCGGTTATAACGCACCGAAAGATAAAAAAGTTTCTTCAATTGTGGTCGACTTTATTACGCCAGAAACTGAAACCTCACATTGGTATTTCTGGGGAATGGCACGCAACTTCCAACCTGACAATGCTGAACTTACCGATCAAATTCGTGAAGGCCAAGGCAAAATCTTTACCGAAGATTTAGAAATGCTTGAGCAACAGCAACAAAATATTTTAAACAACCCACATCGCAAGTTACTGATGCTCAACATCGACGCAGGCGGTGTACAGTCTCGTAAAGTGATTGAGCGACTACTTGCCGAAGAAAATAAAACACCTCCTGAAACGTCCGCGCAGAAGTTTCCAAACATACGGATTATTTAAAGGAGCATGAACATGGACGTTATTATTCAGAAAATTCACCAGCTCACCCCGACCATTCGTGCTTTTGAATTGGTTGCAGCAAATGGTACGGAGCTGCCGAGTTTTGAAGCAGGCTCGCATATTGATGTACATCTAAAAAACGGCCTCATCCGTCAATATTCACTTTCAAACTGCTGCACTGAAAAACACCGTTATGTGATTGGTGTTTTACATGATGCCAATTCACGTGGTGGCTCACGTTGCATCCACACTGAATATCGTGAAGGCGACCATTTAAAGATTGGTGAACCGCGTAATTTATTTGAAATTCACCCTCAAACCAAACAGGCAGTTTTATTTGCGGGTGGTATTGGTATTACCCCTATTTTATCGATGGCATATCGACTTAAAGCCGCCAATATTCCTTTTGAATTACATTACTTTGTTCGTAGTCATGAAATGATTGCCTTTTATGGCAACTTAACCGAGCATTTTGGTGAACAAGTCCATTTTCACATTCAAGACCAACCAGACACGGAATGTAATATGGCAGAGGTTTTGGGCCAAGCTTCACCTGATAAACACTTATATGTGTGTGGCCCTACAGGGTTTATGCAGTTTGTCATGAGCTCGGCTGAACAAGCGGGTTGGCATAGCGAACAGTTACATCAAGAGCATTTCGTCGCTCAAAAAGTAGATACGTCCAACGATGAAGCTTTTACCATCGAAGTTAAAGGTACAGGCCGTCGAATTGAAGTATTACCAGAGCAGACTGCTACTGAAGCATTAATTGCAAATGGTTTTGATATTCCTGTTTCGTGTGAACAAGGTATTTGTGGTACGTGTATTACCCGTGTTGTAGAAGGTACGCCAGATCATCGCGATATGTTCATGACCGATGAAGAACATGCTTTGAACGACCAATTTACACCCTGCTGTTCTCGTGCAAAAACTAAAAATCTTGTGATTGAGCTTTAACTCGAAAGTTCCTTTATTCGCAAATAAAGGAACTTATTTCATTTTAAACATTGAGAACATTTTTTAGCGTTTCACCCAAAATCACTACACTGCTATGTTCACGCATTAAAGTTTCAGCACGCCCTGCCTGACGATGTACCAATGCATCGAAAATCGAACAATGCTGTAAATGTGCATAGTGCAAACGGCGATATTCCGACAAAGCTTGATTCTGGTCATAGGTAATGGCTTGGGCAGAAGCCATAGGCAATTGGTTGTTTTTCGCTAAGGCTTGTATAAGTGCGACGTTTTGCGCGCCTTCAATAATGGTGTCATGAAAAATGACGTTAAAATGGTGATAACGTTCTAGTTCAGCATCGCCAAACTCGTCTTTTTCATTAAAAAGTTTTTCAGTTTCCTGAATGCAATGTTGTAGCGTCTTTTTCTGCTCTTCGCTTAAGCCTTGTTCTGCCAAAGTTTTCGCAGCCAACCCTTCCAGCACCCCGCGTACTTCGAGCGCATCATGAACAAGTTGTTCTGAAATTTCACGAACCGTGTAACCACGAGTTGGGTTTTTAATGAGGAGGCCTTCTTGCTCGAGCAACCGAAAGGCAATACGAACAGGCTGCCTTGAAACCCCAAGTAACTCGGCAGTCGGAATTTCGGCAATTCTGGCACCGCCTTCAAGTTCCCCTGAAATAATCATTTTTCTTAGTTTAAGTAAAACTTGTTGTCCTGAAGACATTCGCTGCCACACATCACCAAAAACGTCACTTCGATGCTAGCAAGTTCATTTGCAAAATGAAATAAATTTTCTGTTTGAATCAGTGCTTAAGTATTTCTATTGAGTTTAAGAAATTAAACTGCGCACTACACTCGATTAAAGGTTTTTAAGATTATTCACCATAATATCGAGGTTGTTACGAATTAAATAAGCCAAGTTAATATCAATGCCTTCCAGCATTTTTTCTTCGACTTTTAAAACCACTTCATTACATTTATTTAGCTTATCAATACCGCTTTCAGTCAGCGTAATTAAAATACGGCGACCATGGGTTGGGTCAGGTTTTTTCTCAATCCAACCATTTACCAGTAAATCTTGCAGAATTTTATTAGCAGATTGCGGCTTTATAAAAGAACGCTCAGCAAGCTTGGCATTAGATAAATTACTTTTTGAAGCTAAAACAGAAAGTGCAGTAAATTGCGGTAAGGTAATTTCAAGCTCTTTTAAATGTTCTGATAAATGTTTACTAATAATTCGATCAACGCGAGCAATCATATAGCTTAACTTAGGCTCATCTTCTACTTTTTTTGGAACTAAATTCGAACGTACCATAACCTTTCATTCATCATAAGAAAATCTGTAGTGAAAGTATGAGGATCTACCCCATACTTTCGTTAAAACTTAGCGAGCACCTGAGCTTTGTACTAAATGTACAGGCTGTTTAGGTTTTTTGACAAGAAGTAATGCAGAGATTGCTGCAATTAAAATCACTGGGATACTTGAACCAATTACAATGGTCGAGCTTTGTCCAAGCGAGAGTAAAAAACCAGCCATTAAAGGCCCTGCAAAGGAACCAATACGGCCAATTGCAACTGCTGAACCTACTCCTGTTCCACGCATTTCGGTCGGATAATACATGGCTGCCAGACCATATAACGCAGATTGTCCACCTACAATAAACAGACCACAACCTACTGCTGAAAGTGCAAGTAAAGCCACTGTCGGAGAAACTGCCAAACAGCACAGCGAAAATAAAATACCAAGATAAATCAGCTTAATCACAAAACTCATGCGTAATTTATCAAGCAATACACCCATGAGAATCGAACCTAAAATTCCGCCAACGTTGTAGCCCATCTGTACATAGTTTGCCTGTAGTTTCGATAGGCCTTGCGCGCCCATCAGTAACGGCAACCAGTTCAACAAAAAATACAGTACAACGAGCGTACAGAAAAAACTTATCCAAAGCTGAATGGTCGACATACGGCGTTCTTTAGCAAACAAAACTTCCAAAAATGGTGTCGTTTTTTGTGCTTGAACTTTACGTTGCAGATAATCATTTGACTCGGGTAAAAAGCGCATAATCAGGGGAATGAGTAAAATAGGCGCAATCCCACCAATATAGAAAATATGGCGCCACTCTGCATCACCTGCTAACGACATAGCAACCACAGAAGTGAGTAATCCGCCAAAAGGAATCCCGCTATACATAATACTTACTGCTGTCCCTTTGTGCTGGTCAGGCACAGCTTCAGAGGCAAGTGTAATCATCATTGGAAGTGCCCCGCCCATTCCTAAACCGGTACAAAAACGGATGAGCAGTAACAGGCTGAAATTGGCCGCATAGGCGGTCAGTAAAGACATAATTCCAAAAAGTAAGATACTAAAAATCAGAATTTTCTTACGCCCGACAATATCAGCAAACCGACCGCCCAATATTGCACCTGGCAGTGTTCCTAAAATAGCAGCACTAAATGCCCACGCCATTTGAGCATTGTCTAACATAAACTCAGCCCGCATTCGTGGAGCGGCTACCCCCATTGATTGAAGATCAAACCCTTCAAAAATTGCTATGGCAAAGCACAGTAGCAATGTGATTTTTGCCCTTGAAGGCTGTCCTGATATTTTTTCCATTGTGTTGTCCTTTATTGACTAGTCGTTCCATTTAGCCCTTTGTGTATTGTTGTTTAAACACATCAAAAAATATCAGTTAAACTTACTAAAAAATCAACACATTTTTATATTAAATTATTCTAAAACTTATTTAATATTTAAAATACAATGAATTATAAAATATTTATGAAATTTTATAAAAAAGGCTTGAATGTAAGTTTAACTGATATTAGATTAAATCACAGAACAGCAAAAAATCATTCAAGGAGTATGAAGATGAGTTATGAAAACCGCTGGGAAACAGTAGATGTTAAAGTTGAAGAAGGAATTGCATGGGTTACCCTAAACCGCCCAGAAAAGAAAAATGCCATGAGCCCAACCCTCAATCGTGAAATGATTGATGTGCTCGAAACGCTTGAGCTTGATCAAGAAGCGCGTGTTTTAGTGTTGACGGGTGCTGGCGATTCTTGGACAGCGGGTATGGATTTGAAGGAATATTTCCGTGAAGTCGACACTCAACCAGAGATTTTCCAAGAACGTATTCGCCGTGACTCATGTCGCTGGCAGTGGCAACTTCTTCGCATGTATTCAAAACCAACCATTGCCATGGTCAATGGCTGGTGCTTTGGAGGTGGTTTCTCACCTTTAGTGGCATGTGACCTAGCAATTGCAGCAGATGAAGCAACTTTTGGTTTATCTGAGATTAACTGGGGTATTCCTCCTGGCAACCTTGTAAGCAAAGCAATGGCAGATACGGTAGGTCATCGTGCATCTTTGTACTACATCATGACGGGTAAAACCTTTGGTGGTAAAGAAGCAGAAACGATGGGCCTTGTGAATAAAAGCGTACCACTTGAACAGTTAAAAGCAGAAGTGACTGAACTGGCAAACTGTCTACTTGAGAAAAACCCTGTGGTTCTTCGTACTGCTAAAAATGGCTTTAAGCGTTGCCGTGAACTGACATGGGACCAAAACGAAGACTACTTATATGCCAAACTTGATCAATGTATCCACCGCGATACGGAAAATGGTCGCCAAGAAGGTTTGAAACAATTTTTAGATGAAAAATCAATTAAACCGGGTTTACAGAGCTATAAACGTACTGGTTAACTTTTGATTCTTTAATGGCAATGTAAGGACACAACCCATGCAAAATGTACAGTTACTTATTCACGGTCAATCTGTTGATGCATCAAATCAGGCAACTTTTGAGCGTATTAGCCCTATTGATGGATCAGTGGCCACTAAAGCCGCTGCTGCAACATTGGAAGATGTTGATCGTGCAATCGATTCGGCACAACAGGCTTTTAAGGTTTGGTCGAAGCTCTCGCCTACCGAACGCCGTTTACGCTTATTAAAAGCAGCCGATTTAATGGACCAAAAGACCGAGCAATTCATTCAAATTGGAATGCAAGAAACAGGTTCAACTGCAACATGGTATGGGTTTAACGTTCATCTTGCTGCCAACATGTTACGTGAGGCCGCAGCAATGACCACACAAATTGACGGAAGTCTGATTCCGTCAGATGTGCCGGGCAATCTCGCAATGGGTGTGCGGGTTCCTTGCGGTGTCATTGTTGGCATTGCGCCTTGGAACGCCCCTGTCATTTTGGCAACACGTGCGCTTGCTATGCCTTTGGCTTGTGGCAACACCGTTGTATTAAAAGCATCTGAAGCTTGTCCAGCAACACAGCGTTTAATTGGTGAAGTGTTACATGAAGCAGGTCTTGGCGAAGGTGTGGTGAATGTGATTACCCATGCAGCCGAAGATGCCCCACAAATCGTGGAACGTTTAGTGTCTCATCCAGCCGTGAAACGTATTAATTTTACCGGTTCAACCAAAGTCGGAAAGATTATTGCCGAAACTGCTGCTAAATATTTAAAACCAGTTTTACTCGAATTGGGTGGTAAAGCGCCAGTTGTGGTTTTAAATGAAGCTGATATTAATGAAGCCGTAAATGCTGTGGCTTTTGGAGCATTCTTTAATCAGGGGCAAATTTGTATGTCGACCGAACGTGTTTTGGTTCAAGACAATATTGCCGACCAGTTCATTGAAAAACTGATTGAGAAAACTCGCTCTATTCGGGCAGGTAATCCAACTTCAAAAGACAGTGTACTCGGTGTTTTAGAAAGTCGCCGCGCTGCGAACCGTATTCAGCATTTGCTGGAAGATGCACAAAACAAAGGTGCTGACTTACCTTTAGGCATTCATATTGAAGACACCACCATGCAACCGACACTGGTGCTGAATATTAAACCTGACATGCTGCTTTACCGTGAAGAATCATTTGGGCCTGTATGCACAGTTCAACGTTTTTCAAGCATTGAAGAGGGTGTAGCACTGGCAAATGACAGCGAGTTCGGTCTTTCTTCAGCAGTGTTTAGCCAGAATATTTCACAAGCATTAGAAGTCGCTCAACAGATTGATTCGGGTATTTGCCACATTAACGGCGCAACCGTACATGACGAAGCTCAAATGCCATTTGGCGGAACCAAATCGAGTGGTTACGGACGTTTTGGTAGTAAAGTCTCTGTTGCCGAATTTACCGAACTACGATGGATCACCATCCAAACCCAATCACGTCATTACCCGATTTAGTCAGGCTAATGCGAATAACGACATATTAAATAAAAATTGCATGATGCAAAAAATAAAGCGCAGTGATGCGCTTCCCATGGAGTGAAAGAAATGCAAATGAATGCCACTCAATCACAAGACCGCGAACGGTTCGTAAAATTAGGGCAACATGATATTCATTATCACCATAAAGATGACACGCTCTATATCAGCCCAAAAGAGCAATTAAAACCGTATCCACAAAAACTGACAGATCGGTTAATTCATTTTGCGCAAACCAAACCAGACCATATTTTTGCAGCAAAACGCAATGCTCAAGGTGAATGGGTCAAACTAAGTTATGCAGAAGTTTTACAACGTGCATGGCACATTGCTCAGGCTTTACATGAACGTAATTTAAGCCAAGAAAGACCTCTGGTCATTTTAAGTGGTAATGATCTCGAACATTTAACACTCTCTATGGGTGCGATGCTGGCAGGTGTTCCTTTCTCTGCTATTTCGCCCGCCTATTCTCTTATTTCTCAAGACTTTGGCAAACTCAAACATGTGTTTGAAGTGCTTACACCGGGTATGGTCTATGCCAGCGACGGTCAGGCCTTTGCCAAAGCGATTCAAGCCTGTATTACACCTAACATTGAAGTGGTGACCAATAAAGGAATTGTAGGCAATCAGATCTGCACGTCTTTTCAATCGCTGTTAGATACGCCAGTTTCAAATGTTCAAGAGTTTTACCAAACCCTTGATGAAAACCAGATTGCCAAATTCTTATTTACATCAGGTTCAACCAAATTGCCTAAAGCTGTACCGACCACACATTTAATGTTGTGTGTTAATCAGCAAATGTTATTGCAGACTTTCCCTGAGTTTGAAGAAACGCCGCCTGTCCTACTCGACTGGCTGTCTTGGCACCACACATTTGGCGGCAGTCACAATGTCGGCATCGCGCTCTATAACGGCGGTACGATTTACATTGATGATGGCAAACCCGTTGCAGGAAAATTTGACGAAACCATTCGTAATCTCAAAGAAATTTCTCCAACCGTTTATTTAAATGTGCCAAAGGGTTGGGAAGAACTCACCGAAGCTTTAGAAAAAGATGAAGAATTAAGAGACCGCTTTTTTGCCAAAGTTAAAATTTTATTCTTTGCAGGTGCAGCACTTTCAGAAGCGGGCTGGAACAGACTCGATAAAATTGCTCAGCAACATTGCGGAGAAAAAATTCGCATTATGAGCGGATTGGGCATGACTGAAACTGCTCCCTCTTGTGCTTTTACAACTGGCCCACGCGTAATGGCTGGCTTTATTGGCTACCCTGCTCCAGGATGCGAAATTAAGCTAGTTCCATGTGGTGACAAACTTGAGTTCTGTGTTCGCGGCAAACATGTCATGAAAGGCTATTGGCGCTTAAAGGCAGACCAACAAAGTACTGTGTTTGATGATGAAGGCTTTTTCCATACGGGTGATGCTGTTCGTTTAGTCGATGTTAATGATCCAACTAAAGGCCTCATGTACGACGGACGAATTGCCGAAGACTTTAAACTCAATACAGGTACTTTTGTGAATGTGGGCACACTACGCAACAAAGTACTGATTCAAGGTAATTTACTGGTTCAAGATGTCTGCATTACAGGTTCAAACCTAAATGCGGTTGGCTTTTTGATTTTTCCAAAACTAGATGCTTGTGCTCAACAAGCTGGTCTTAAGCTGGGCGAACATTCTCCAGCAGAGATATTGCAGCACCCTAGAGTCCAGCAATGGTTCCGCCAATTTTTAACCACCTTTAATAAAGATGCGACTGGCAGTTCAAATACAGTCTCAATGCTTTATTTAATGACCGAGCCACCTCAACTCGATGCAGGCGAAGTGACCGATAAAGGCAACCTCAATCAAAGTAATATTACCAAGCGTCGTGCTGCGTTCATTGATGAGCTTTATCAAAAGCAGAATGATAACCCGCTGATTATTCGGGTACCCACCTTAAAGCAATAAGCAATTGAAATAAAAAAGGAAGCTCAAACTTCGGTTTGGGCATTAGCCTCACTTTTGCCTAAAAAGGTTCAACATGCCACACGATACAGAATTTGAACTATTTCGAGACAGCTACCGCAGGTTCTTAAAAGAACAGGTTGCTCCGTATTATGAACAGTGGGAACACGATGGCCTCATCCCGCGTGATCTGTGGCTTCGTCTTGGGGAAAATGGCTTTTTGTGCGTCGATGTACCCGAAGAATATGGTGGCTACGGTGCCCCTGTTCATTACTCACTCATGCTGGTTCAAGAAACTGCTCAAGCTGGTTTTGCATCTTTGGCTGTTGCCATTGGTGGGCAAAATGAGTTGGTCTCTCCTTACCTACAAAATATTGGAACTGAAGAGCAAAAACATTATTGGTTACCGAAAATGGTGACAGGTGAAGTTGTCACTGCAATTGCTATGACCGAAGCGAATGCTGGCTCAGACTTACAGGCCATACGCACTCAAGCCATTTTAGAAAATGACCACTATCGTATTAATGGTTCAAAAACCTTTATTTCAAATGGCTTACACGCTGACCTAATCGTTCTGGTGACGAAAACTGATCCTCAAGCTAAAGCAAAAGGTATTTCAATTTTACTAGTCGATGCCACTTTAGAAGGCGTTAAAAAAGGCCGTTCATTACGAAAAATCGGGCTACATGCTCAAGATACAGCTGAACTATTTTTTGATGATGTTTGTGTGCCTGCAACTCAGCGTTTGGGTGAAGAAGGACAAGGCTTTGCCTATTTAATGCAAGAGTTACCTCGCGAACGTTTAAGCATTTCAATGATGGCTTTGGGATCAATTTTAGGCGCTATCGAAATCACCAAAGACTATGTACTAGAGCGTAAAGCTTTCGGACAACCGTTAAGTCAAATGCAAAACACACGCTTTGTGCTCGCAAATGCACACATCAAAGCAAAAGCCGCACAAGCTTTTGTAGACCAATGTGCAGCGCTGTATCAACAACACCAGTTAAGCGTAACCCAAGTTGCCGCATTGAAATGCTTTATTACCGACGCTCAATGTGAAGTGATTGACCAATTACTTCAGCTTTTTGGGGGATACGGTTACATGCAGGAATACCCGATTTCACGCTTTTTTGTGGATGCAAGAGTACAAAAAATTTATGGGGGAACCAATGAAATTATGAAAGAAATCGTAGCCCGAGAACTGCTCGGAAAATAATTCGATTTAAAACCAAACAAGGCAGACACAACAATTATGCCTTGTTTAAAACAAAAAAATGTTATTTCAGGAAGAAATGCGATGTCGAAATTATGGATGTACTCTACCCTTATGCTCTCAGGATCGGTCTGGGCGGGCAGTTTTATTGATAACAGTTCAGTAGAACTCACCACACGAAATTTCTATTTTGACCGTGACTATAAAGAGCAATCCGCTTACCCCGCTGCCAAGGACTGGACGCAAGGGTTTATTCTCAAAGCCAACTCAGGTTATACCGAAGGAACAATCGGTTTTGGGTTGGATGTACTGGCAACAGCAGGTTTTAAACTGGATGCCGATGCAGAACATGCAGGTACTGGCAATTTACTCAGAAATGCGGTCACCAATGAACCCGCCGATTCTTATGGAGAAATTGGGGTCACCGCCAAAGCCAAAATGAGCCAGACCGAGCTACGGATCGGTACGCTCATGCCGATGAACCCTGTTCTAGTGGCTTCACCTGCTCGTTTGCTTCCTCAGACCTATCGAGGTATTTCACTGACCAGTAAAGATATTAAAGATTTCGACTTACAGGCAGCCTATCTCGATAAAGTGAATCATCGTGATTCGACCGACTACGAAAAAATTAAAATTTCAGGCGTGAATGGACGTTTCAAAGGTGCTGAAACCGATGGGCTCTATTATTTAGGGGGGAACTATCAGCTCAATCCCGCATTCAAGCTCACCGCTTTTTATATGGATGTTGATGATCTATATAATCAAACTCTGGTCGGTGTATTACATCAATATAAAATTAATGACAGCACAAATTTGAGTTCACAATTACGCTACTACCGCAGCCGAGATGACGGACAAGCAAAAGCAGGCTTAGTCGATAATGATCTGTATCATGCGCATTTCGAACTCAAACATCAAAACCATAAATTTATTTTTGGGACTTTCCAACACCACGGCGACACTGCCTTTCCGTATTTGACTGGAGGTGAAACCGGACTTCTTATTGATACATGGCCAGGTGAGTTTTTAAACCCAAAAGAGAAAGCCTATAGCTTCCGATATGAATATGACTTTAAAGATTATGTACCGGGTTTACGCTTTATGACCCGTTACACCACAGGTCACAATATTTATGCACCCAACTTAGGTGGAACCAATCTAAAAGAACGCGAAACGGACTTTGATTTAGGTTACACCGTTCAAAGTGGCTGGTTAAAAAATCTAGGGCTACGCGCGCGTTATGCCATTTATGACAACAACATGCTCTCTACAGCCAACATCAAACCTGTAAATGAAACCCGCATCAACATCGACTACACATGGAAATTTAAATAATTCAAAAACCAGAGGTTCTGTCACAAATAGAACCTCTTTTTATTTCGGGAAATCCATCATGAAGAAAGTTGTAACACTACTCTGCGGAATGAGTCTAATTGCCCTGACTCATGCCGAAACGCAATATAGCCCACCACCTATTCAACTTGAGCCTTTAGCAAAATTTAGTGTTGATCTGAATGCCCCTGTTTGGGAATTAGGTACAACCAGTGATGCAGGTAAACGCCGAATTATTCCTATTACAGGTGGGACATTTGCAGGGAAATCACTTAAAGGCCGCATTTTAAATAATGGCGCAGATTGGCAAATTGTCGACAGTAAAGGATTAGCCATTATTGATACGCGATATTTGCTAGAAACCGATGATGGCGCACTTATTTACCTTCAAACCAAAGGTTACCGACATGGCTCGGCAGAAACACTAAAACAGCTTGCTCAAGGCAAAGATGTCGACCCCAAAAATTACTATTTCAAAATCACCATGCAGTTTGAAACCAGCTCACCTAAATATGCATGGCTTAACCAAACCGTTGCGGTAGGGAGTGCAATGCGTTTGGGCAAAGCGGTTATTTATGATGCCTATACCCTGAAATAATAATTTTTATAACACTGATAAAAAGGATGGACTCTTCATTATGGATCAAAAAATTTTAGAACACTTACCGCCCATCCATCACCATTTGGGTGGACATAATATTCATTGGAATGAAAAAAATACTGAACTCACCATCCACTACACGGCGCTAGAAAGCTTTACCAATCCACGCGGCACCGTTGAAGGCGGCATGATCTGCGCCATGCTTGACGATGTGATGGGGCTTTTTGCATATCTCGCCAATGACCATAAACCAGCCACCACCATCAACTTAACAATGGATTTTTTAAGGCCCTGTGCTGTGGGTGACGTCATTACAAAATGCCGATTCATTAAACAAGGCAAAACCGTACTGAATCTCGAAAGTGAAGCTTGGCAAAACAATAAAATGATTGCACGAAGCACAGCTAATTTTTTGGTTTTAGATTAATTGCGACCATTCATTCAATAAGGATATGAATAAATGAATTACACCAACAATAAACGAACTTTGACCCACTCCGCTTTAATGCTTGCCATGCTAGGCGCTTTGGCAGGCTGTGGAAGTGATAATGATGACACAACGATTCCCTCCACAACGAAACCACCCCAGTTGTCTCCTGCTATTGGTGTAAAAATGACAGGAAGCTGTTCCGACCTACTCGGCTTTCAATACAACAATACCGTCATTAGCTCAGCTACTCTTCAAGAAGCAGGCACTCTGACTGTCGCCAACAAACCGATTGGCGCTCATTGTTTGGTCAGAGGTTATATGGACCAACGTGCAAGCCCTGTCGATGGACAAACTTATCAAATTGGTTTTGAAATGCGCTTACCAATAGACTGGAACGGCCGTTTCCTCTATCAAGGCAATGGCGGAACCGATGGTAATTTAGTCCCTGCAACGGGTCAGGTCGGCAGCGGTGGTCCCCTCACCAATGCCCTATATGATGGTTTTGCTGTCATTTCTTCCGATGCTGGACATAATGCTTCACAAAATCCAATGTTCGGTTTAGACCCTCAAGCCAGAATTAACTACGGCTACGGAGCAATTACCAAACTCACGCCTATGGCAAAAAACCTAATTAAAGCCGCATATGGTAAATTGCCAGACCGCTCCTATGCAGGCGGTACATCGAACGGCGGCCGTCATGCCATGATTGCAGCAACTCGTTTGGGCGACCAATATGATGGAATTTTAGCAAGTACACCGGGTTTTCATTTACCTCGTGCAGCCGCGGCTCAACTCTACACAGCACAGCAGCTTCGTCGTGTTGCAACAGATGAAAATGACTTAAGTACTGCTCTTACCCTCTCGGAACGTAAAGTTTTAGCAAAAGCGATTTTAGATCGATGCGATGCTTTAGATGGTGTTGCAGATGGCTTGGTTCAAGATGTCGAGGCTTGCCGTACAGCTTTTGATATTCACAAAGATGTACCCGTTTGCTCAAGCACAAGAGATGGCACTTGTTTAAGTACCGAACAAGTTGATGTATTAGCCAACATTTACCGCGGCCCTGTAAATTCGGCTGGACAAACGCTCTATGCAACCCAGCCTTTCGACCCCGGTTTAGTCGGCAGTAACTGGGCAAGCTGGAAATTTGAATCTTCGGTGGGAACAGCGCGTGACCCAGTTGCTGTTGGTATTCTTTTTCAGGTTCCGCCCGACCCAACTGTGACTCAAAACTCTAGACAATTTGCCTTTAATTTTAACTTTGATACTGACTATCCAAAACTCTCGGCAACTAATAATATTTACACTGAAAGCTCCATGTCATTCATGATGCCCCCTGATGAATTGAATCTGGATAAACTCCGTAATCACGGCGGAAAAATGATTGTGGTACAAGGCACAGCAGACGGTGTTTTCTCTGTGGATGACACCCAAAATTGGTATGATCAGCTGCTACAACACTATGAAAATGATGCAAAAGGTACAGCACCTGAATTTGCACGTTTCTTTAGAGTTCCGGGCATGAACCATACCCGTGATGGGATTGCGACTGACCAATTTGATGCATTGACTGCTTTAGTTAACTGGGTTGAATATGGCCAAGCACCTGACAAAATCATTGCGACCGCACGCGGCGCAGGTAACCCAAGTGGTCAAGTGAATACCGAGCTTCCACAAGACTGGGCACCAGACCGTACTCGCCCACTTTGCCCTTACCCGCTGATTACTCGTTACAATGGTCAAGGTGATAGCGAGAAAGCTGAAAACTTTAGCTGTAAATAACACATCCTATAAAATTAAAAGAGAGCTTATTTAAGCTCCCTTTTAATTTTAATCAACTTAATCTTAGCTCAAGTTTTACTGCTTAAACTTTTTAATACTTTTAGATAGATGAGCTCGCATCATTTGTCGGGCCAGCAAACCATCCTGATCGACAATTGCGTTATAAATATTGACATGATCATGGTGAACCGCTTTTAAATATTCTTCACGGTTTTCGGGACTTTGCTCAATCGATTTTAAGCGTGCACGCGGAATAATTTTTTCACCCAGATACTTTAAAAAATCAACGAAATATTGATTTTCAGAAGCTTCAGCAATCGCAATATGGAAATCATAATCAGCTTTTACTGTGCCATCATTTGCATCTGATGAAATATGACGTTCAAAGTCTTCAAGTGCAGCTTTCATTTTATCGATGTGGATTTGCTTACGGCGCTCAGAGGCTAAAAAAACAGCTTCAGACTCAAGGCTAATCCGAAGCTCAAGTAAAGAAACAATATCGTTAATGGTTTCTAAACTGGCATTAGACAGCAAAAAATTCTGTTCAACTGTCTGCTCTTTTACAAAAGTACCGATCCCGTGACGAGTTTCGACGAACCCTAAAGAACGCAATTCAGTAATTGCTTCACGAATAACAGAACGGCTTACTTCAAAAGTTTCAATTAATTCAAGTTCGGTCGGAATTTTCTCTCCGACTTGGAAGTCTCCAGACTGAATTTTTTCGATCAGTTGTTCTACAATAATCTGGCTTAGTTTTTTTGTTGATCTAGGTTTAATTGCGCTAGACATAATCTGAAGAACTCATGAAATGTTGAAAAAATTAGAAAATTCATTTTACTATAAACTTAGACGATAGTCATATTCGGTTTTTATACCTCTAAGTTATTAAAATCAAAAAAATTTATCTCCCTTATCAAATCCTCACACATATTTAAAAAGTAAGCAACTTATGCTTCTGTTGATATTTAATAATGCGTTGAATAAGTTAAAAAATATGCAGCCCAATAGCTTTAATTGAGCTGCACAACTTTTAAATTTGAGCCGGACTTAACTGTCCATTAACCAGACGAGTAATCTGTAGTGGATTGCTATCTTTTAATGCATCAGGTAATAAAACTTGTGGTGTATTTTGTAAACATACCGGACGCAAGAAACGCTCAATTGCTCCCGTACCTACCGAAGTTCCGCGTGCATCACTGGTTGCAGGGAAAGGACCACCATGTACCATCGCATCAGATACTTCAACTCCTGTCGGAAAGCCATTAAACAATACACGGCCAGCTTTACCGGTTAGCAAATGAAGAAGCTCGCCTGCTTCGGACAGCTCATTTTCATCACCAATAATGGTTGCCGTAAGCTGTCCACCTAAAGCCTCAATCCCTTTTAATAAAGTCGCTTCATCCTCTACGCCAATCACAATCGACATTGGCCCGAAAACTTCATGTTGTAGTTTTGGGTTGCCTGATAGTAAAACAGATTGGTCCGCTTTAAATAGATGTGCTTTTGCTTGAGAAACTAGCTCGGTCTCTTGACCTGTCGCAATAACTTCAAAACCAGCTTCACTGTTTAGAGCATCAATACCTTGACGGTAGCTTTTTAAAGTTCCTTCATTCAGCATGACCTGAGGCACAGCTTTTTGCGTGCTTTCAGCTAAAGCTGCTACGAAACTGTCAAATTCAGGTCCTTGTACGCCTAAAATTAACCCGGGTTTTGTACAGAACTGACCACATCCCATATTAAATGAGGCAACCGTATCCTGAGCGATTTGTTCACCACGAGAACTCAACGCTTGAGATAAAACCACTACAGGGTTTACACTCGACATTTCAGCAAAGAATGGAATTGGCTGAGGACGACTCTGCGCAAGGTTATAAAGCGCCATTCCACCCTCAAGAGAACCTGTAAATCCAGCTGCTTGAATGAGTGGATGTTCCACCAAGTTTGCGCCAATACGGCCGCCAAAAATCATATTGAATGTGCCTTTAGGCATGCCACAAACTTCAATTGCTTTTTCAATGGCTTCTGCAACAAGTTCGGCAGTTGCCATATGGCCAGAGTGTGCTTTAAAAACAACCGGACACCCTGCTGCTAAAGCAGCTACGGTATCACCGCCTGCAGTTGAAAATGCAAGTGGGAAATTACTCGCGCCAAACACAGCAACCGGTCCTACTCCAACTTTATATTGACGCAAATCAACACGTGGCAAAGGCTTACGTTCTGGCAATGCCACATCAATACGAGCACCGTAAAAATCGCCACGACGTAAAAGTTCAGCAAACAGTCGTAGCTGACCAGTAACACGGCCTGTCTCTCCTTGAAGACGAGCAAGTGGCAAGCCTGTTTCAAGTGAAGCGACTTCTTGCAGGTTTGCACCTAATGCTTCAATTTGGCGAGCAATTTCTTCAAGAAAAGAGGCACGTTGCTCTTGATAAGTTTGGCTATAAACTAAAAAAGCGTTATGCGCAGCTTGAGCAGCTTGATCTACTTCTTCAAGAGTCGCCTGACTAAATACATAACCTGTTGGCTGATAGTCTTTTGCTGCTACACTTTCTAGCGCTGGCGCATTTGCAGCAACGCGTTGACCATTAATAAACTGCCGACCGTTATTTTTACTCATTTTAAAGCTCCAATACCTAAACAGTTAAAATTATTGCGGACCAAGTGTCGCAATGAGGACAGCCAAATCTTCATAGTCTGCTTGAGTTAAATCACTTAATGGTGGACGTACTGGACCTGCGTCGTGCCCAACAATTTTGGCACCTGCTTTAATCATGCTTACCGCATAACCTGATTTACGGTCGCGAATTTTAATCAGTGGCAAGAAGAAATCTTTAATCAAACGATTGGTTGTTTCAAAGTCATCACTGCGAAGCGCGTTATAAAACTCCATTGCAGTCTTTGGAATAAAGTTAAATACAGCCGACGAATAAACTGGGCAACCTAAGGCTTTATATGGCGCTGCAAAAACTTCTGCTGTTGGTAAACCACCTAAATACGACAAACGATCACCCATAGTCTGAGTCACTGCCGTCATCATATCGATTTGACCAGAGCTGTCTTTAAAACCGATTAAGTTCGGGCACATCTCGGCTAACTTTTGGATTGAATCGAGATTTAATCTTGAAACGCTACGGTTATAAAAAATTACGCCAAAGTCTACTGAGTTACATACTTGCTTAACGTGTTCGATCAAACCTTCTTGGCTTGCTTCAGTTAAATAATGCGGCATTAACAAAATACCGTGTGCACCTAAGCGCTCTGCTTCTTTTGCCTGTTCAATCGCCTGTCGTGTCGGACCACCTGCCCCAGCAATAATCGGTACACTACCTTTACAAGTATCGACTGCAGTTTTAATCACGTCAGAGTATTCACTTCCAGTTAACGAGAAAAACTCGCCTGTACCACCCGCAGCAAATAATGCGCTTGCACCATAAGGCGCTAACCATTCAAGACGTTTTGCATAAGAAGATTTATTAAAGTCCCCATTTTGGTCAAAGTCAGTAACCGGAAAAGAAAGAAGGCCATCAGAAACAATGTTTTTTAACTCAAGAGCATCCATTAGAAAATATCCATACATGTTTATGTTGTCAGACATCTTACATCATAAATTTTATTTTAATCAATATATTTTTCCTCTGAAAAATTAAATTTTTTAAAATGATTAAAGTTCATTACCCAAAATGATTTAACCTATTGTTTTATAAAGTATAGTTAAAAATTCTTAATATTAGGGCTAATCGTTAGACATAAAAAAAGCTGCCCATATGGACAGCAAAGCATTAAGAAAACTCAAAAAGCGAATTTTTCAAAAATATCGGTAAAATATTAACGAACCAAACACGGCTTTTTATTATTAAATGACCAATTTGGTATTAAAAATTGCATCGCATCGGCATCATTACGAGCCCCTAAACCTTTTAATTTATACAGTTCATGGGCTTGATTAATTCGATCCCAGTCCAGCTCAACCCCAAGTCCCGGTGCTGTTGGCACCTGAATTTTACCATCTTTAATTTCAAGCGGCGCTTTCGTTAGCTGATCTGTACCTTCTTGCCAAATCCAGTGGGTATCAATTGCCGTAACCTTACCTACCGCGGCGGCAGCAACATGGGTAAACATCGCAAGTGAAATATCAAAGTGATTATTAGAATGCGAACCCCACGTTAAATTGTACATATTGCAGAGCTGTGAAACTCGAACCGAGCCTTCCAATGTCCAAAAATGTGGATCAGCCAAAGGAATATCAACAGCTTGCAATTGGATACTATGCGACATTTCTCGCCAGTCCGTAGCAATCATATTGGTCGCAGTCGGTAGGCCTGTTGCACGTTTAAACTCGGCCATAATTTCACGGCTTGAATAACCTTGTTCTGCACCGCATGGGTCTTCTGCATAGGCCAACACCCCTTTAAGATGTTTACCTAAAGCAATTGCTTCATCTAAAAACCATGCACCGTTTGGATCAAGCGTCACACGCGCTTCTGGAAAACGGCGCGCGATTGCTGTAACAGCTTCAGCTTCTTGTTCGCCCTGTAACACACCACCTTTTAATTTAAAGTCTTTAAATCCATAACGATCATAAGATGCTTCTGCTAAACGCTGTACAGCCTCAGGTGTTAACGCTTTTTCATGACGAACTTTATACCAATCATGGTGATGTTGAGGTGTTGTCGTATAGTCTAATGAAGTCTGTTTTCGGTCACCGATAAAGAACAAATATCCTAAAACTTCAACTTCACTACGTTGCTGACCTTCACCAAGCAAACTTGCGACATTCACATTCAAATGCTTACCAAGCAAATCAAGTAATGCTGACTCATAGGCTGTTACAACATGAATTGTGGTACGTAAATCAAAGGTTTGATTGCCTCGGCCACTACTGTCACGATCAGCAAAAGTTTGCTGAATTTTCTTGAGTAGATTTTTATATTCGCCAATCGGCTGCCCTTCTACCAAGGCTTTAGCATCATTTAATGTCGCTAAAATTTTTTCTCCACCCGGAATTTCACCTACACCAATATTTCCAGAATTATCTTCGATAATGAGTATGTTACGAGTGAAATAAGGTCCATGAGCACCACTCAAATTGAGCAGCATGCTGTCATGTCCAGCAACAGGAATTGCTCGAATTGATTTAACGATAGGTGTAGAGGTCGCCATTAAAATACTCCTTGGCATATTGATGCTATTTTTCATCACCAAAACTTATAAGACATCAGACAACTTGTCAATATAAACCCGCATAAAAATTATTTTTCGGCCCCACTTGCCAAAATAATATTTTTAATCATATGATGTCATACATCTAAAGACGCGGTTTTAGAACTAGGACTATAGAGTAGATACAAAATTCCGTTTTCTCATCTATTCTATCGATGAATTTGACATGACGTCACCTATTTCACGGATATGCAAATAGGTCGATTATTAAAAGAGTTTGTATATGGATAATCTGCAAACAAATATTGCTGTAGTGACTCAGCAAAGAGCCAAACATACAAAAACTCGCTACTACATTCTTGCGATGATTTTTTTGGTCACGGCTTTTAATTACGGTGATCGTGCAACCCTTTCAATGGCTGCAACGCCAATGTCTCATGAGCTGGGAATCGACTCAGTCACCATGGGTTATATTTTCTCGGCCTTTGCATGGGCCTATGTAATTGGTCAAATTCCAGGTGGTTGGCTACTCGATAAGTTTGGTGCTCGCCGTGTATATTTCTGGAGTCTGTTTTTATGGTCGTTATTCACTGTTTTAATCGGTTTTACCGACATTTTAGGTGATACTGCCACCATTATTACTTCACTCTTTGTACTCAGATTTTTAGTGGGTTTGTCTGAGTCGCCTGCTTTTCCCGGTAATAGTAAAATTGCTGCTGCATGGTTTCCAACCAAAGAACGTGGAACTGCCGCTGCCATTTTTAACTCCTCCTCTTATTTCTCAACCGTACTTTTTGCCCCCCTAATGGGCTGGCTTGTTGCAACCGTCCACTGGCAGTCTATTTTCTGGGTCATGGGTGGTCTTGGAATCATTCTTTCCTTTATCTGGCTCAAGGTCATTTATAGCCCGACCAATCATCCAACAGTAAATCCTGAAGAAGTGAAATACATTGCTTCAGAAGGTGCTTTACTCGATATGGGCGAAAACAGCCAAAATGCTAAAAAAGAGAAAATTACTTGGAGTAAAGTTAAGCAACTGCTTGCTTCACGTATGATGCTCGGTATTTTTATTGGGCAATATTGTGTAAATACACTGACCTATTTTTTCTTGACTTGGTTCCCTGTTTACCTTGTGAAAGAAAGACATCTCAGCATTTTAGAAGCAGGTTTTGCAGCAGTTGCACCGGCACTCTGTGGCTTTGTAGGCGGAATTTTAGGTGGCTTGATTTCAGATAAGTTAATTCGAATGAATTACAGCTTAAGCTTTTCAAGAAAGCTCCCAATCGTGGTCGGCTTCTTGGTTTCAACCTCAATCATTATGTGTAATTACGTCGATTCTCAAGCGGCAATCGTATTCTTTATGTCTTTATCTTTCTTTGGGAAAGGCATCGGCTCTTTAGGTTGGGCAGTCATGTCTGATGTTGCACCAAAAGAAATGGTGGGTTTATCAGGCGGAATGATGAATGCGTTTGGCAATACGGCAGGAATCGTGACCCCAATTGTGATCGGCTATATCTTGGCAAGTACTGGTTCTTTCAATCTTGCATTGACTTATGTCGGTGTGCATGCGATTGCAGCAGTGATTTGCTATACCGCTATTGTGGGCAAAATCCAGCGCTTCGAGTTAAAACCTACCTCTTAAAACTTTAAGTCATAACGCTTAACTAACTTAAGCGTTATGCCCTTTCTTCAAATGTATACAAGGAACGATCATGCTGAAGCCTCTCCTCATAAAAATTAGTCCTCTCGATAATGTAGCCATTGTAGTGAATGACGGCGGTTTACCACCTTCTACACCTATTGAGGAATACCAACTCATCTTGGTTGATCATGTGCCACAGGGACATAAAGTTTTATTAGAGTCATTAAAGCAAGGTGAAGCCATTGTTCGTTATGGGGAAATTATTGGCTATGCCAATAAAGATTTACCCGCAGGTTCATGGGTAAATGAAGCCGTTACCCAAATGCCCGAGGCACCTGAGCTAGATGATCTTGAGTTAGCAACTCGTCCTGATCCAAAGCTTCCAGCCTTGAGCGGATATACATTTAAAGGTTATAAAAATAAAGATGGTAGCGTCGGCACAAAGAATATTTTAGGTATTACGACCAGTGTTAACTGTGTAGAAGGTATTGTCGATTATGTCGTTAAAATTATTGAACGTGATTTACTTCCTAAATATCCAAATGTAGATGGGGTAGTCGGATTAAACCATTTATATGGTTGTGGGGTGGCAATTGATGCACCCGCTGCAATTGTTCCTATTCGTACAATTCATAATCTTGCACTCAACCCTAATTTTGGTGGAGAAATTATGGTTGTGAGTCTAGGGTGCGAAAAAATGCAACCCGAACGACTTTTAAATATTCCTAAAGAAAACAAATATATTCCCCTAGCAAACGAAGATATTATTCAGTTGCAAGATGAACGTCATAACGGTTTTGAAAGTATGGTGAACCATATTTTATCCGTGGCAGAACAACACCTTGAAAAGCTTAATCAACGTGCTCGAGAAGAAGTTCCAGCTTCTCATTTAGTTGTAGGCATGCAATGTGGTGGGAGTGATGCATTTTCGGGAGTTACCTCTAACCCTGCCGTTGGTTTCGCAGCTGACTTGATTGTGCAATGTGGCGGTACTGTCATGTTCTCTGAGGTTACGGAAGTCCGCGATGGTATTCACCTACTTACTCCACGTGCAGCAAATGAACAAGTTGCCAAAGATCTAATTCGGGAAATGAAATGGTACGATGACTATTTAGCAGCAGGCCAAGTAGACCGAAGTGCCAATACCACACCGGGTAATAAAAAAGGTGGACTGAATAACATTGTAGAAAAAGCGATGGGATCGATTGCCAAATCGGGCCGTTCACCGATTGTAGAAGTTCTCGCACCGGGCCAAAGACCGACAAAAAAAGGATTAATTTTTGCGGCAACACCATCAAGTGACTTTATCTGTGGTACGCAGCAAATGGCATCTGGTATTACCGTTCAAGTCTTTACTACAGGCCGCGGTACACCTTATGGGCTGGCAGCAGTGCCGGTTATTAAAATGGCAAGCCGAAACAATATTGCAAACCGTTGGTATGACCTGATTGATATCAGTGCTGGCGATATTGCCATTGGAAAGAAAACTATTGAAGAAGTGGGCTGGGAACTTTTTGAACTGATTTTACAAGTGGCTAGCGGTGAAAAACAAACATGGTCAGACCGTTGGGGTATTCATAACTCACTCGCTGTATTTAACCCTGCACCCGTGACCTAATAAAGTTTAAAAGATGAGGCATATCACCTCATCTTTTTCACATTTCCCATATTAATTACGACACATTTCACCAAAACTTAACATCGCTGCTAAAATAACATCGAAAATTAAGAACTCTATTTCTCTATGCAAAATCAGACTGCTTCAAACCTCCCCTCAACTCAACTTGGAAAAGCACTGCTTTGTCTTATGACATCGGCATTATTATTTTCCATTATGGGAGTGTGCATTCGTTTTGCTTCACAAACGGTAGACAATGCGACTGTCGTGTTTTTTAGAAATGCAGTGGGTTTATTTATTTTTATTCCGATGCTGTTTAAACAAGGTCTAGACTTTATTAAAACCGATAAACTCTGGATGCATACGTGGCGAAGCCTAGTTGGGCTTGCCGCAATGTATGGTTTTTTCTATGCCATTGCGAACTTAAAGCTATCAAATGCTATGGTTTTTAGTTATTCATCTCCTATTTTTATTCCGCTGATTGCATGGCTTTTTTTAAAAGAAAAAATTACCAAATCGATGATTTTTGCCGCAGTTATTGGGCTCATTGGAGTTTTATTTGTCGCTAAACCCGACCAAGGTTTATTTAACGCATTATCTTTTATTGGTTTGGGTGCATGCTTTTTATCCGCAATGGCATTTGTCACCGTAAGAGCTTTAACCAGTACAGAGCCGCCTGAACGTATCGTTTTTTATTTCTGTATTTTTGGTAGTTTAATTTCATCTATTCCAATGTTCTGGCATTGGCGCATTTTCACTTGGCATGAACTAGCTCTACTCATTGCCGCAGGACTTTTAGCTAATATTAGTCAACTATTTATGTCTTATGCCTACAGCTTGGCACCGGCAGGACAAATTGGCCCAATGAATTACATTGCCATTATTTTTGCAGGAATATGGGGATTTGTTTTTTGGCATGAATTACCGGATCTATTCAGCATTATTGGCATATTTATTATTTTATTTGCGATTTTGCTCTGTAATCCATTTTTGCAGAAAAAACTACTTTCTCGATTTAAATAGCGATATACCTGATTCTAATTTAGGCACTGTATTCGATACTCATTTGGTGAAATGCCTGTCCAATGACGATAGGCTTTTCTAAAATTAGAGGTATCTGAAAAGCCAATTCTCTCAGCAATTTCATCTACGGTTAAAGTTGTTTCTCGCAAATATTCATCGGCAAGACGGCGCCGAGTTTCATCTAATAATTCTTGATAAGTCAGACTAAAACCTGCCAAGCGCCGATGTAAGGTACGCTTTGACATATGTAAGCGTTCAGCCATTTCTTGGGCCGATGGGAAAAGCCCTGTTCCATCCAATAATATTAAACGGATTGTTTTCACCAACTCAGGCTCTTCAAGTTCAGCAGCACCTAGCATCCGCTCACAAAACGACTTACACATATCAGCAGTAATCGGGTTGGCATTTGGACAAGGTACATCGAGCCACTTTAAATCAAAGTGCCATTGCATCACTCCAGCATTAAACTGAACAGGACAATGAAACACTTTTTCATATTCTTCTGCATAGTCAGGCGCTGGATAGGGCAACAAAAGCTTCTTGGCATGAAATGGTCCTTCAAGCACACGTTCAATTAAGGTTTGCATGGAGCTAAACCAAAACTCGCACACTAAAGGCAGAAGCTTACCAAGTGCAATAATGTCCTGCCCTTCAAAAATCGCAGCATCATCTCGCATATAAAAAGACTTCTTTAAAATAGGCCCTGCAAGCTTAATGTGTCGAATGCCAAGCTCTACTGCTTGTCTAAAATTACGCGAAGAATATAACGCGTAGCCATACACTCCAAAATCTGACAGCCGCTGCTTTTGCCCTGCACGCAGACCAATGAGCGGATCATGAGATAGCTTTTGAATATTGTGAAATAGCTGAATTTTTTGAAACTGAGAAATATATAAAGAGGATTGGTTCAACGCATCAGGTGAAATATTTGTGCCAGATAAAACTTCTGATATTGAATGGCCTTGCAAACCCATTTCATCAAACAAACTGGTCAAACCCAGCAAATATGTATTGGCGCCTAAGGATGTATTATCATAATTTCCTTCGATAATAGAATTTGTATCTTTATAAATATTTTTAGGCATTTAATTCACACCATCCCTAGAGTGACGTGCATAATGGCACTAAACTACCTCTTGTTGTCTCAATTTAACATCGACCATACGACGCTTCAAGCATAAAGTATGATAAGCAAAAGTATGGAAGGAACAATAATGGAACACTCCACTTTAAAAGAATATAGCGGCTCTGCCACTGAACATATGGAACTTATTTTTTCCAAACAACGTGCCAATTTTGAGGCAGATCCATACCCAACTCTTGAAGCACGCCGCACAAAACTGCATCAACTCAAAAAACAAATTATTCGTTATCAAGATGCTTTGGCTGCCGCGATTAATTCCGATTTTAGTTCAAGATCACTTGATGAATCTAAACTATTAGATTTGCTTGGCTCAGTGCTAGAGGCTGATCATGCAATTCATCATTTACGCCGCTGGATGCGCCCAAGTAAACGCCGTACCGAGCTTTTATTTTTATCGAACCGTTTAAGTGTGCAATACCAACCTAAAGGCGTGGTTGGTGTGATTGTTCCTTGGAACTTCCCCGTTTATTTAGCACTTGGTCCGCTCATTGCCGCATTAGCTGCAGGCAACCGAGTTATGATTAAGCTACCTGAAATTACCCCAAATACCAATGCAATGCTTCGACGCATGCTTGCTGAAGTCTTTAATGAAGATGAAGTAGCCGTGTTTGGTGAAGAAATTACAGATCCAGCAAGATTTACCTCTTTACCGTTTAACCATATCGTCTTTACTGGTTCTCCTGCGATTGGCAAGGTCGTCATGCGAGCAGCGGCTGAAAATCTAACACCTGTTACGCTTGAGTTAGGTGGTAAATCACCTGCTATTGTAAGCCGCAACTACCCGCTTGCCGATGCAGCAAAACGTATTACGCATGGTAAAGCAACAAATAGTGGTCAAATCTGTGTAGCACCTGACTATGCGTTGGTTCCAAAAGAAAGTATTGATGAATTTGTTGAAGCTGCGAAATCAAGCTTTATAAAAATGTTTGGTCAAAACATCGTAAACAATGAGAATTACACATCGATTGTAAATGACCGTCATTTAAAACGCATTCAAGATATTTTGACCGATGCGCAAGAAAAAGGTGCCCGTATTATTCCTTGCGATACTTACAGCTTTGACCAACAAGGTCGCAGGATGCCTGTGCAGATTGTGCTGAATTGCACGCCAGATATGCGCATTATGAAAGAAGAACTCTTTGGCCCTATTTTACCTGTGGTGGCTTATGATTCTTTAGATGATGCGATTACCTATGTGAAATCGGACGAAAGACCTTTAGCGCTTTATTGCTTTACGCATAGCTCAGTAGAACGCGACCGGATTTTACGTGAAACTCATTCGGGTGGTGTGACCATTAATGACTGGGGCTGGCATGTAGTTAACCATGATGCTCCTTTCGGGGGTATCGGCAACTCAGGTATGGGGTCATATCATGGTGAAGAAGGTTTCCGTGAACTTTCTCATGCAAAAACTGTATTTATTCGCCATAGGTTCTTCCCAACTCAGCTTTTCCACCCTCCTTATGGAACCTTCCTACAAAAATTAGCAATACGCTTTTTCTTGAAAAAAGGCGATCCGAATATTAAGTAACCGTTATAAAAAAAGCCTCGTAATGAGGCTTTTTTTATAATCTAAATTAATAAATTTTCTTATAAAGCTACTGTAATTTATTTAAATATAATCAGCCTTTTGTGCTTTCAAAATATCAAGTTGCATCATTTTTTTCTTTTTATATTTATAGGCAATAAATAAACCAATAAACCAAATTGGTGAGCATTCAAGCGCAATTAAAGTGTCATGATCTAAAGCCAAAATTACAATAGTAAAAACTAAAAATAACATGGTCAGCCATGCCATAAATAAACCACCTGGCATTTTATATTGAGATTGAATATGTAATTCGGGGAATTTTTTACGATAAGAAATATAAGAAAGCACAATCAACATAAATGTAAAAATACATAAAATTGAAGTCAGTGCTGAAATAATCGTAAATGCGGTCATGACATTAGGCACAATAAATAAAATAGATGTTCCCGCTGTCACACATGCCATTGAAAATACTAAGCCTCTAATAGGAACTTTTCTTTTTGACAGTTTACTAAAGCTTTTAGGTGCATCGTTGTCTAACGCTAGACCGTATAACATCCGGCTAGTCGCAAAGATACCACTGTTTGCAGAAGATAAAGCAGAAGTCGCAACAACAAAATTGATTAAACCTGCTGCAATTGGTAATCCAACTAAAGTAAACATTTCTACAAACGGACTTTTTTCTGGTGAAACCTTAGCCCAAGATGTGACGGCAATAATACAAACCAATGCACCTACATAGAATAGCAAAATGCGTAAAGGAATAGAGTTAATCGCTTTTGGAAGTGATTTATGCGGGTCTTTGGTTTCAGCAGCAGTTGTACCAACAAGCTCAATACCTACAAACGCAAATATGGCAATTTGGAAGCCAGCTAAGAAACCTGTAACGCCATAAGGAAACATCGATTCTGTTTCAAACAAATGGCTCATTGAAGCCTTAACACCATTTGGTGAAGTAAACCCAGTACCAATTAAATAAATACCAGCCAGAATAAATAGAATAATTGCAGTAATTTTGATGAGTGAGAACCAAAACTCAAGTTCACCGAACAATCGAACGGCCACAAAGTTAAGTATGGTTAAGATGGCCAATGATGTAAATGCTGGAATCCAGACGGGTAAATCGGGATACCAAAACTGCATGTACCCTCCGATTACAATAACATCGGCAATCGCAGTAATAATCCAGTTACACCAGTAGGACCAACCAAGGAAAAACCCCGCCCATGGACCGAGATAAGCTGTTGCAAAATCTGCGAAGGTTTTAAAATTAGTGTTCGCAAGCAACAATTCACCCATTGCCCGCATCACGAAGAAAAAGAAGAAACCAATAATTAAATAGGTTAAAACAATTGAAGTACCCGAAACACTTAATGTTTTCCCGGAACCCATAAATAATCCAGTACCAATTGCACCACCGATTGCGATCATCTGAATATGACGATTTGTCAATGAGCGCTGCAATTTCTCTTCTTCTTGATCAGTCATATGTTGACTACCAAGGAGATCTCCTTCCAGGAACTGCTTTCCTTTATTCTTACTCATGTAATATTTACTCCAATTTATAGCAACCGTCGTAAATGCTTTAATAATAAATAAATTATATGATTATTAATTTAATCCATTAAACCATTCTAAAAATATTATTAAATCACTTAAGACCTTATAAATTCCTTTTTAAAAGCTATCACCTATAACAATAAAAATTATTCATCATTCCTTTCCTTCATTATTATATTAGCCCGCTCTTCTCAATATATTTCCAATAAATACTTAAAATATATAAATTAATTAAATATTTTACTTACTTACCCTTTATATATAGAAAAACAGGCTAATTAATCTCAGCTCAGCGAGCAAGATTGTATTTATCCATATACTCATCTTGCGCTAGCGATAATATATTATTCCTTCTTAAATTTGGTGAAATGTGTAGTATTACTGATTAATTAACAGCCATTCGAAAATGATTAGTCTCTTTGAGCTTCTTTACCACTTCTGGACTCGCAACCTGTTTAACTTGAACACTTAGCACACGAACCAAAGAGCCATTTTCGACATTCAATTGTTTTGCCTGTTCTTTTGTTAACTGCAATATGTTCTGATGAGGCTGGCTATACACAAGAATGGCGCGATAATTTTCATAATCATCATTAGCCACAATGTAAGACTCATCCCCTACAGCGATATTTTGAGGCTGTTCGATTTGAACCGTTACAGACTGACTTTCTTTAATTGCCCGTAAATTTTCGATATCCGCTTGTAGCGTTGCGCCCCCATCAAAAATATCGACATAGCCTTTATAGCGTAGTCCCTCTTCAAGCAGCAGGTTGTAGGCTGGTCGAGTATTCGGATGCACAATGCCAATCGCGGCTTTAGCATCGTCAGGTAACATATCGACATAGAGTGGATGTCTTGGCATCAGCTCAGCAATAAAAGCCTTCTGCCCTACACCACTTAAATAATCGGCCTTGGTAAATTCGATATTAAAAAACTTATGACCTACCGCATTCCAAAATGGTGACTGCCCATTGGCGTCAGAATATCCGCGCATTTCGGCAACAATCGTTTCTTCAAAATATTGACGGAATGCTGAGAGAAATAAGAAACGGACTTTAGATAAAAATTTGCCATTTTTATTTAAGCGATAGTCAGGATCTAAAAATAAAGTACAAAGCTCACTACAGTTTGTATGGTCATTACTCAAATATAAAGTCGGTAAAGCGTTATAAACACTTAACGGTTCTGACGCATGCACTTGTGTCCCAACATGGAAGTTATACCAAGGCTCTCTTAACCCAAGTGCCACTTCAATACCGCAAACGCCGACAACTTTGTTGAGTTCAGTGTCTTCTAAAACAAATAAGTAAACCTGATCTGCCTTTGGGAGTTCGCCTGCGACTGTTTTACATGCCCGTTCAATACGAGCAGCAAGCTTTTCCATATTTGGCTGCAAAGAGGTCAAACCAAAACCTGCTTTTTGCGCCAACAGGTAAAGGTCATTAACATCTTTAGGTTCAATGTAGCGAATAATCATCATGCTGCTTGTTCATCCTTTTGAATTTCTACAAAGCGAGCAAGCGCACGTTCAAAGCGTTTTAGACCTTCATCAATATCAGCAAATGGAATAATTAAAGATGGCGTAAAACGGATAACATTTGGACCAGCAATCAAACTCAATAAACCTTCTTCGCCCGCAAGATTATTAATATCTTTTGCTTTACCAGCAAATTCGGCTTTTAAAGCACAGCCAATCAGCAAGCCTTCACCACGAATCATTTCAAAAATTTCATATTTTTCATTTAATTTATTTAAAGCGTTTTTATAGTAGTCATGACGCTCTGTAACACCCTCAAGTACTTCAGGCGTATTAATAAATTCAAATACTGCACCCGCAACCGCACTTGCTAGCGGGTTACCACCATAAGTCGTGCCATGTGTACCTACTGAAAAATGTGGGGCAAACTTATCGGTTGTTAACATTGCACCGACTGGGAAACCGCCGCCCAATGCTTTTGCAGTGGTTAACACATCAGGAATAACACCAGAGTTCATGTAGGCATAAAGTGCACCGGTACGGCCCACACCCGTTTGTACTTCATCAAAAATTAGTAAGGCACCGAACTCATCACATAGTGCTCTTAAACCTTTTAAAAATTCAAGGTCAGCAGGAATAACGCCGCCTTCACCTTGGATTGGCTCAACAATAACAGCACATGTTTGCTCATTGATCACTGCTTTTGCAGCTTCTAAATCATTAAAGGCAACATGGTTGATACCATTTGGAAGTGGTGCAAAGTCTTGTGAATATTTTGGCTGCCCACCTGCTGAAACGGTAAATAAGGTACGGCCGTGGAACGCATTGTTAAATGCAACGATGCCGCTTTTGCCATCTACACCACTGTCTAAACCAACTTTACGAGCCAATTTTAATGCAGCTTCATTGGCTTCTGCACCTGAGTTACAGAAGAATATTTTATCTGCAAATGTATTTTCGGTGAGTTGTTTTGCAAGACGTAGAACAGGTTCATTTGTATAACCGTTACCAACGTGCCAAAGTTTTGTTGCTTGTTCTGTTAAAGCATTTACTGCCACTGGATGCGCATGACCTAATGCGTTTACTGCAATCCCGCCTGCAAAATCGATATATTCTTTATTTTCTTGATCCCAAATACGTGAACCTTCGCCACGTACCGGAATGAAATTTGCCGGTGCAAAAACTGGAACCATCCACTCATTAAAATTATTTCTAGAAACTGTAAAATTATTCATCTTATCTAATCCATTAAATTGAATTATTGGGCTTAACTGATGTCCCTATTATTCAAAATCAAATTGATTCAAAAAATTTGTATTTTAGTAAAAAATGAATTATTTTTTACCAATTTGATAATTGACAATTACAATATGGACAACATTGATCAAATTATTTTAGGTTTACTTAAAGATAACGCACGAATGTCCGTTACCGAGTTAGCCGAAAAAGTTCACGTTTCACGCGCAACGGTTAAGAAGAGAATTGAATATTTAGAGTCTTCGGGCATCATTACTGGATATACGGTACGGTTTAAACCCAATGCAGAACGCAACGTTATCCGTGCATGGATGAGCATTATGGTTGAAGGTACTAAAGCACAGTCTGTGATTAAAGAATTACGCCTCGAAAGTGCCGTGGAATGTCTGCATAAAACCAATGGCAAATGGGACATTCTGGTCGAACTACGTTCTGACACCTTAGAAAACTTCGACAAAGTTCTAGAAAGAATTAGAAATATTTCAGGCATTTATAATAGTGAAACCAGTATTCTGCTTGCGAGTCATAAGACCTAATCATTCACTTTAATTTCAAATCATAAAAACGAAATTGATGAGCTAAGCATATGGTTTAGTTCATCAAGTTGCTTTTGATTAGAAAATTTTTGCTCTTGCCTTCCCTCAAATCTCTTGAACTATGATGACAATCAACATCTCCTAAAAATCCTCAATAAATTTTTAATTTTTTTTAAATAATCAAATCAAAAACTTAAAATCTAATCTGATTTAAATTCTAACTTTTTTACCCACTCCTCTTATCAAAGCATTTGACAGAAAATTTAAAACATAATACATATAGTCTTATATGTTATATGTTAAAACCTAAGGACAAGGTACAAAAAATGGCTAAAACTCAACTACAACACTTTATTAACGGCGAATATGTTGCTAGCAAAGGATCTGATTACTTCGATTTGGTCAGCCCCGTGACTGGTGAAGTTTATGCACAATCACCGAATGCAACTGAGGCAGAAGTTGATGCAGCTTATGCTGCTGCAAAAGAAGCATTTAAAATTTGGGGACGTAGTACACCTTCGACTCGTCAAAAAGCATTATTAAATTTGGCAGATGCTATTGAAGCAAATGCAGAGCGTTTAATTGAGGCGCAAAGTCGTAATACAGGTCAGTTAAAACACTTAATTGCATCTGAAGAAGTGGGTGCCTCAGCAGATCAGGTTCGTTTCTTTGCAGGCGCTGCCCGCTTACTCAATGGCACAGCTTCAGGTGAATATTTAGAAGGTTTAACCTCTTCTATTCGCCGTGAACCTGTCGGTGTGGTTGGCCAAGTTACACCTTGGAACTATCCACTCATGATGGCTGTCTGGAAAATAGCACCGGCTTTGGCTGCAGGTAACACAGTGGTACTTAAGCCAAGCGATACGACGCCTGAAAGTACGCTTTTATTAGCAGAAATTGCAGCGCCATTTTTCCCTAAAGGTGCATTTAACGTGGTATTAGGTCAGGCTCAGGTCGGTTCAAAAGTTGTATCACATAAAACCCCTGCTCTTGTTTCTATTACAGGTTCGGTTCGTGCCGGATTACAAGTTGCAGCTTCTGCCGCAGCAAATTTAGCGAAAGCTCATCTTGAGCTTGGTGGTAAAGCGCCTGTGGTCGTTTTTGAAGATGCTGACCTCGATAAAGCAGTTGAAATGATTGCTTTAACGGGCTATTTCAACGCAGGACAAGACTGTACTGCGGCAACACGCGTAATTGTGGCTGAATCTGTTCATGATGAATTTTTAGCTAAGCTCGTTGAAGCTGCAAAAAATACCCGTTTTGGCGAACCTGATGATCAAGACGCACTTTATGGTCCGCTTAACAATGCCAATCAATTAAAAAATGTTAAAGCCTTTATTGATAACTTACCTGCTCATGCCAAAGTTGAAACAGGCGGTAAACAAGCAGACCGTCCAGGCTTCTATTTTGAACCCACTGTTATTAGTGGCTTAAAACAACACGACGAAGCCATTCAAAATGAAATTTTTGGACCAGTCATTACCGTTCAGAAATTTACAGATGAAAATGATGCGATTGAAAAAGCCAACGACGTTGAATATGGCCTAGCTTCAAGTGTTTGGACCACAGATCATGCCCGTGCAACTCGTCTGTCTCGTGAACTCGATTTCGGTACAGTTTGGATTAACACTCATATTCCTTTAACCGCAGAAATGCCACACGGTGGTTTCAAAAAATCAGGTTATGGTAAAGATTTATCTGGCTACGGTTTTGAAGAATATACCCGTATTAAACATGTGATGAGTTCAAACGAATAATAACAATGCGTTTTGAAAGGAGATCAAAATGAATAAACAAGAAATGAAAGACTTGGTGACTAAAGCCCATCACGAGCTATTTAATTTGCACGACACCACTGCTCTGGATCGTTATTTTTCTGAAGACTTTATAGAGCACTCACCACTGGTTGCAAATGGTCTTTCGGGCCTTCGCCAACTGGTAGAAGAATGCCCCGACATGCAACATGAAGCTGTACGTGTATTGGCAGACGGTGACTTGGTCGCAATTCATGGGCGCTTTCAAGGTCTAGATGAAAATCCTTTAGTCGGTTTTGATATTTACCGAGTGAAAGATGGCAAAATTGTAGAACACTGGGATGGACTTGTGGCAGAAGCTGCACCGAATGTAAGTGGTAGAACGCAGTTAGATGGACCAACTGAAATCGTCACTCATCATGATGCAGAGAAAAATCGTGAGATCGTGACCTCTTTCTTTAAAAAGTCATTAATTGATGGCAATTACGAAGCTTTTAAAGAATACACCCACGACGATCAGTTCATTCAACATAGTCCAGATATTGGCGATGGTGTTAAAGCAGTAATTGATTTTTTGAACAATATCCGTAATGAAGGACAAGGTTTGGTATACTCCAAAACGCATCGCTCCATTGCTGATGGTCAATTTGTCTTGACACATTCCGAAGGAAGTATTGCCGGAAATCGACATGCCTATTTTGAATTATGGCGTGTAGATAATGGCAAAATTGTTGAACTTTGGGATGCAATACCAGCTGTGCCTGAAGATGAACAGGCAGTCCATCAATATGGCGTGTTTTAATCATTTATCCGTTTCATTAAGCTAAGTCTCTGACTTAGCTTTTAGAGAATTCGCCATGTCAGCATATACGATAATTTTTGCACCTATCGCTCAGGCAACTCGATCGGAACAAGTTGTAGAACGCTTGGAAAATGCAATTATCTCTGGATTGCTCAAAAGCAATGAACAGCTTCCTAACGAGGCGGATCTAGCTCGCTTAATGGGAGTGTCACCGATTACAGTACGTGAAGCGTTAAATACTTTACGCGTAAAAGGTCTGATTGATACACGACGCGGGCGAAACGGCGGAAGCTTTGTTTGTGAGTTACCTTCCGATTTACTCTTAAACAAACACCCTCTTCGCCAAGCGTCCAATGAGTATCTAGCTGATTTAGGCGAGTTTCATAGTGCAATTTTAAGCCATGGTGCATATTTGGCAGCACAAAGAACCACTGAATATGAATTAGGCAAAATCAAAGAACTTATTGATCAATTTGAACAGGCCGTTGAAGCAGACACACGTGCCCAACTTGATTTACGTTGCTTGTTAACACTCACCTCTTTTGCTCAATCAGCTCGACTGGCAAATCAAGAGTTAACCATACAAGCCGAATGGGCACCACTCATTGCTGTGCTTTACCAAGATGATCAATTTCATCAATCGGTCGTCGCTCAATACCACCAACTTTTATCATCTTTTGTTCAAGGCAATGAAGATGATGCTGTTATTCAGGCACGAAAAATCATTTCGATGCTAACAGACCAAATGCTTCGATATAAGTTATCTATCGAATAAAAACAATAAAGTAGAGCGCTTATAAAGTATCAAGTGAGAAATACGGAATTTTAGGAGTTATAGGAATGACCCAACATTTAGATATAGAAGAGCTTCAAAATTTGTTAAAGACGGTGGTGGAGGAAACGACAGCCATTACAGAAAAGCTGGCGACCAAAGCGAGTAAAATTCTCTCAAAACATGAACCTGAAAAAACGAAAGACGTTAAGCTTTCAGGTTCAGAGCGTTCAGCTTTGCAAAAAGAAATTAAAAAAGCCTTACAGGAAAGCCATTACAGTCAAGGTATCGGCTTTGCAAGCTATAGCCCTGCAACGCAAGAAGAACAAGATTATTGGACACTCGAATGGTGGTATAAAAAAGAAGATCAATTGCAACAAGCTAAGCTAGAAAACTATCAAAATGCTCAGCGCTTTTTAGATTTCCGCTCTTTTGAATGGTTCCATAAACCTGCTCAAAATAAGAGTCCGTGCATTCATGGGCCGTATGTTGACTACATTTGTAATGGTGCATACACCATCACACTTGCCCATCCGGTCATGATTCGTGATCAATTTATCGGCGTAATTGCTACCGATATTTTAGTTTCCGCACTCGAAAAAATTCTTATGCCGAAGCTTAAAAACATAAAACAAAAAGCCATTGTGATTAACGACTCTTCTCGAGTGATTACTTCAAATGACATCACCATCAGAACCGGCACATTATTCAAAGGCCAAAGCCCTGAGCAGGTTTTGTCACGACCGTGTCAATCTTTTCAACTGGTCGTGATTTAGAGTGACGTCGAAAAATATAAATATTTGACTTTGCTTTAGGGCATTACCAAGGTAAAACAGCCACCCACTTTTGTACAAACTTTCTTCAAATAGACGTGTTTATTCAGGTCTAGGGGAAGTTTTGGCTCAAAAATAGCATCGCTTTTCCGGATGAAAAGCAAAACAACGAATTTGAGGTTGAAATGACATGGAAAATAAAACGTCTTCCTTAAAAAAACTGTCTCTTTGGCAAGTCACCATTATTGGTATTGCCTATATGACTCCCATGACGGTATTCGATACTTTCGGTATTGTCTCTGGAATTACCAATGGACACGTACCACTGGCCTATTTACTTGCACTTGGTGCCATGCTACTCACTGCTTGGAGCTATGCAAGATTCAGTAAAAATTCAGAGAAATCAGGCTCGGCATACAGTTATACAGCTGAAAGTTTAGGGCCAAAAAGCGGTTTTTTTGTGGGTTGGTGTTCCTTACTCGACTATTTATTACTGCCCCTCATTAATGTTTTACTTGCTGCAATTTATCTCACCGCCCTTATTCCAAGTCTGCCTTACTGGTTTTGGGTGCTTGTATCGGCGGGCCTAGTCACTTTAGTGAATTGTTTCCGCATTCGGTTACTCGCCAATTTGAGTCTATTGTTTGTATTTGCACCCATCATCCTCATGGTCATTTTTGTTTATTTAGTGATTAAGGGTATTGGCTCTACTCAAGGTTATGAGCATGTGCTTACTTTGGCTCCACTCTGGCATGAGCACCAATCTATACTACCGCTCGTTGCAGGTGCCTCAGTTTTGTGCTTTTCCTTTTTAGGTTTTGATGCGGTTACTACCCTTTCAAATGAAACCAAACAACCTACCAAAAACATCCCCCGTGCGGTCATGTTAACGACTCTCGCTGGCGGACTTATTTTTTTCACAGCCGCTTGGTTTATTCAACTTTATTTTCCAAATAATCTACGCTTTCAACATCCATCAGAAGCGCTGCCTGAAATTGTGCTTTATGTCGGTGGCGCTTTTTTCCAATCCGTCTTCTTATGCGGGCAAATTATGAACACTGTCGCCTCTGGTCTCGCTTCTCATGCCAGTGCTTCACGTTTACTGTATATAATGGGCACCGATAATATTTTCCCTAAAAAGTATTTTGGGACAATTCACATCTCCTTAGGTACACCGTTTTTTTCGGTCTTATTTGTTGGTCTTATTTCGATGTCCGCGGTTTTTCTAGACTTAGCCCAAGTCGTCAGTCTGATTAGCTTTGGTGCGCTAGTCGCTTTTACAGCCGTAAATTTCTCAGTTTTTATGAAGTTTTATATTAAAGATAAACAGCGCTCAGGGTTTAAAAATAAATTTCTAAACCTCTTTTTACCGCTTATCTCTGTGATCAGCATTATTTGCCTCTGGCTTAATCTTGACTCATCTTCACTGATTTTTGGATGTTTCTGGTTAGCTTTGGGTATTCTCCTATTTATCTATAAAACGATTAAAAAACAAAGCATTGCTATTAGTAATGCTTATTAATTTTTAAGGAACTTTTGTCATGAAAATTATTTCCAAACCTCAACTTTTAAAAGACGTGGAATATAAACCAAGTAAATCTCTACAAGTAGGCAAAGAGTGGAGCTGGTTAAATCCAAAACATGCAAAATTTGACGCAACCACTGTAGAAGGCACATCGGTAGATAATCCAGCGAACTACTATGAAAGCTCACTTTCTGATTGGCATACCTTTGAGAGTTTAAAAGCTGATATTGAATGCGATGTGGTGGTTATTGGCGGTGGTTTATTAGGTTCATCTACGGCCTTACATTTAGCTGAACAAGGTGTAGATACCGTTTTATTAGAAAAAAACCGTGTAGGTAGCGCAGCTTCTGGTCGAAATGGTGGACAACTCACCCCTGGTTTAGCTCGTTGGGAAGCCCAAGAAATGGCCGATCGCTTAAGCTACGAAGATGCCAAACAACTCTGGCATTTTACCTCTACGGAAGCCATGCAACTCATCGATGACATCTCGGAAAAATACCAACTCAACTTTGACCGTAAATACGGTCACATTACTGCTGCTGTTCATGAAGGACATTTGGTTGGTTTAACACAAGGCGCCGATGCACGAAAATATTTAGGTGAAGACCATACCCGCATTGTGGGTAAACACGAACTTATGGACTTTATTAAGTCTGATTATTACACAGGTGGTTTAATTGATGAGTTGGGTGGACAAATCCATCCTTTAGCTTTAAACCGCGGTTTAATTTATGGTTTTTGCCAAAATGGCGGTACTGTTTATGAACAAACAGAAGTCCTTTCAATAGAAGAAAAATCAGATGGTATTTATGTTCAAACAGCAAATGCCATCGTAAAAGCTAAAAAGTCTGTGGTGTTAGCAGTACACCATGCTTCTTTTAAACTTTTATCAGAGCAAAACAATACCACTATCCCTTTCTATACTTATGTTGCAACGACTGCCCCGCTAGAGCTTGATACAAAAGAGCTTTTGCCATTTGGGCATCCAGTTTATGACACCCAGTTCCAGATTGATTACTACCGTCCCGTGTTTAATAACCGTTTACTCTTTGGAGGCCAAGGCACAGGAACCTGCTGGGGTCCAGAGAAAACTTTAAATTATCTAGAGCATCGCATTCATACCGTGTTCCCGCAAATTAAAAATCTAGAAATGGATTTTGTCTGGAGTGGAACCACTGATTTAACTGTAAATGGTGCAGTCGATAGCCGTAAGTTTGGCAATAAATTCCCAATCTATGCTGTTCACGGCTGGAGTGGTCACGGCGTTGCACAAACTGTACGTATTGGTAAAGCCATTGCGAATGACTTTGTTGGGCAATCTAACGATTTTGAAATGTTATCTAAAATTGATCATCAAAATATTATGTTTGGTCGCACCCTTGCACCCGTTGTTATTCCACTCGCGAAAAGTATGTATGGCATCGGCGCAATGATTAATCCGGGCAAAATGGTATCTTTCTAATTTATAAAATAACCAGTTTTCAAAAAGGGATTCGTATAGCTTTGTACGGATCCCTTTTATTTAGCTGAGTAAAATCCTTTTCAAACTAGGTTATCCCTAACCAATCTATTACAATAGCGCCAGCTTTTTTATTCAGCGCATATATTTTGAGCAATTCATCTTCCCAATTAAAACGCGGACTTAAAAATCGCCATATCCAGTTAATTGCCATGGGTGGTGCTGTCGGGACAGGTTTATTTTTAGGCTCTGCACAAGTCATCCAGTCTGCTGGTCCTTCTATTATTTTAGGTTATGCCATTGTCGGTTTAGTCGCATTTCTAATTATGCGCCAAATGGGTGAAATGATCGTAGAAGAACCTGTGGTTGGTTCCTTTAGTTACTTTGCACAAAAATACTGGGGCAAATTCCCTGGTTTTTTATCGGGCTGGAACTATTGGGTGGTTTACATTTTGGTCGCGATGACCGAGCTGACAGCAGTTGCTAAATATGTGCATTACTGGTGGCCCCACATTCCTGCTTGGATATCAGCCTTATTTTTCTTTGTTTTAGTCACGTGTTTAAACTTAGGCAACGTTAAATTTTATGGTGAATCTGAGTTTTGGTTAGCCATTATTAAAGTTGCAGCGGTCATTGCCATGATCGTGTTTGGCTTATATTTATTGCTTACCGCAGGTAATGATTCTATCGCTAGCTTTGCAAACCTATGGCAGCATGGCGGATTTTTCCCGCATGGGTTCTCGGGCCTATTTTATATGCTCGCCTTCTTAATGTTTGCTTTTGGCGGTATTGAACTGATCGGGATGACTGCAGCTGAAGCCGAAAATCCTGAAAAAAGCATTCCACAAGCCATTAATCAAGTCATCTTTCGAATCTTAATTTTCTATGTGGCTTCGCTTGCCATCATTATGTCGCTCATTCCCTGGAATCAGCTTGACCTCGGTGGTTTAGATAAAAGTCCATTTGTGATGATTTTTAGCCATCTTGGTATTGGCTGGGCAGCGCATTTACTTAATTTTATTATTTTGACAGCTGCACTGTCAGTTTATAACAGCGGTATGTATGCAAACAGCCGTATGTTATACGGACTCGCTGTACAGGGTCACGCATCGAAGATTTTTACAAAAGTAAGTAAACAAGGGGTTCCAACACCTGCTGTTATCTTTTCTTCTATACTAATTTTTGGTTGTGTATTACTGAATTATTTTATCCCAGAACAAGCTTTAAGCTATCTCATGTACATGGCTGTAGCTGCACTGGTTTTAAACTGGGCAATTATTAGCTTTACTCATTTAAAGTTTAAACACGCCATCAAGCTTGAAAATAAAGTTGCCAAATTCCCTGCTCTATTTTCACCCTTGAGTAACTATATTGTTTTGATTTTTATTGGCATGATTTTATACATCATGTGGACTCAAGGATTTGAAAAATCGGTGATTTTAATTCCAATCTGGATTGTCTTCATGTTTGGATTATATAAATTTTTAAGTTGGAAAAAATCAATCTAATCTTTAAAGAAGGCTTATTCAAACAGGATAAGCCTTTTATCATTTTACAGCTCATTACCCTAAGTAACTTTAGAAAATCTACTCAAAAAACCCTTCACATTCTATTCATCATTATTGAAATGTTCTTTGATAGACACACTGATATGTAAGCCTTAGTCATTCTAAACATTGGTATTTAATGAGATAATTATTAAAGTACAAGTGTTTACATGATCTATAAATATTTGTGTCAATGTTCAGCTAAAATCAAAGCAGACCAGTTATCGTTGCAATCACTCAACAGGCAAAAGATACTCCATCGTAAGACAGGTTCTTTACCCACTTAAATGATTTAGCGCCGTACTGTGTCTCTCAATGATGAAAGACAGGAAATTTTATGGAAAAAGCTCTGCAATGTCCTAAGTGTGGTTCTACAGAAATTGAAGCACGTGACCATGACAAATTACTTAGAACAACTGGCGGTGTTTTACTGACAGCTGCTGGCACAACTGCAGGTACGGTAGGTGGTGCAGCAACTGGCGCGACTGTTGGAGCAGCTATTGGTACTGTTGCTGGCCCTTTAGGCGTGATTGTTGGTGGAACTGTAGGGACTTTTGTTGGTGCCATTAGTGCAGGAATTACTGGCGGTGTCGTTGGTAATATTTTTGGTAAAAAAGCAGGCGTGATGATCGATAAAAATATTTTTCAAGACTATCGCTGTTTGAAATGTAAGTATCGTTTTAAGCAAAAGAAGTAAAACGAATTAAGCAGGAGAACTAGTTGCTCTAGCTCTCCTACCTAACCAAAAATTTATAAACCAGCTGGAATAATAATTTACTTAGCTACTCCATCTTGTTGATACTTTGGTGAACGTGGACCATATAACAACCCCATACCTGGATTATAATTAGACGGGGTAAAAAGTTGAGTATTTACCATGCCTGCTAATGGATAAGCGCGGTCAGTTAAGCTGCCAGCAATCTGTTCCACTAAAGCACCAACGACCATTCCGATTAAACCCGAATTACCATTATCACTTCCTTGAACAAGTTTTTTCTCACCTGTCCAAATCACATCTCCAGTTTTTAAATCAACAAGCTTTGCATCAACACTAACTGTAGCGACACTTTGAACCACTTGATATTTAGAACCATATTCTTTAATTCGAATATATAAAGCAGCATCGGCGCCAAAAATCTCTTGCAACTTCTGAGGTGCAATTGACTGTGCATCACTGCCATTAGTAACACCATTCTCTTTAAACATATTGTCTACAACAGAGATGGGAAAAACGTAATAACCAGCTTCCGCTACAGGTGCCACTACAGTAGGCCAATAACTATAAGTTGCTTTTACATCTGGTGAATCATTGACTGGCGGTAATACCAAAATCGATTTTGGCATATGAGCTTTATAAGCTGTAATATCTTTATTAGGTGATGGAGTTACAGCACAGCCCGTAAATGCAAGGCTAGAGATGATCAAACCAGCAATTAAAAATTTCTTAATCATGATTTTATATACTCACCCTTAGCCTTCATTTTTTGCAATAAGCGATCCATTAAAACTGTAGATTCTGGATATACTTGTTTTTCAAGCTGGAAATACTCAATTGCTTTTTGAGAATTATTTTCTTGCAAATACAATAATCCCAAATGAGCATATAAACCTGGTGGAACAGCTAAGCCCTTACCTTTAGTTTGTTCAATTTCAGCTTCTAATTTTGCGATTTGCGTACTTGGCGTAGCTTTTTCAGGTGCGTTATACATCAAATAGGTTTGATGAGTATAAGTTCCCCAATTATATAAAGGCTGAGGACTAGCGGCACAACCAACCAATCCTATAGCAAGAAAACTGCTCAAAAGAATTTTTTGCATTTAACAAATATCCAAAATTATTGAACAGACCAACGGTTATTTTGAATATCTGTTACTAGATTATTAACTGCTTCACGAACAGCTAAATCGAGTACTTTGCCATTTAAAGTAGAATCATAAGAAGCCGTAGAACCAAAACCTAATACTTCACGAGCTCCTAGTGCATATTCACCAGCGCCTTGTACGGAATGCACAACTTCTGATGTTTTAACATCAACAATATTTAAATTAACTTTTGCATAAGCAACTTGCTGTTTACCACGCCCTAAAATACCAAATAATTGCTGATCGCCTACTTCTTTTCGACCAAACTCAGATACATCACCAGTAATAACGTAACGAGCGCCCTTAATAGCTTGATTCGTATTGCTATAACCTACTTCTTGTTTAATTTCAGATAAATTATCGCGATTTAAAACTGTAAAATAACCAGTTTGTTGTAAATGTGTCTCAAGAATAGTTTTTGCTTGTCCGCCTAGACGGTCTACATTATCAGAGAAAACACCTCTCATATAACTAGAGCGATTATCAAATTTACCAATAGAAACTGGAGCTTTTACTCCATTATATTTAATTTGTGTTGTTGCTACAGCCACTTGCGGGCTTTGTATCGTTCTTGAAGTTTCAGTAGTTGAACATGCCATTAAACTGAAAGAACTCAAAGTAGTAATGATTAATATTTTTTTCATAGTTACTCTACAACAATTACAAAATACAAAGAATATATATTATATACAAAAAGATTATCGAACAATTCAATAATGTAACCATTAAGTAAAAAGTATATTTTCTGAACTTCTATTTAATAAAAAAACTCCTATTTTATAAGAGTTTTTCGAAGTTAGTTGCAGTGATATATGTCTGTAATCATTTTAAGTAATTTTAAAAAATATTATAAATACAGGAATAAAACGAGTAACGATTTCTACAGGCTTTACATCTGATTTTTAGTATCTTTTCTTAATTATGCCCTCACTTCATTTACCCAAAGACATCAGAAAATATTCTAATAACCGCTCTCTTTCATCGGGTTTGTTTGGGTCTAAAAGCTGAACCATCGCCCCATCAATTACAAACAAAAACATATGCGCCTCTTGTTTTGAGGCATTTGTATAACTCGTTAAAAGCAATTGATAGATTTCATTAATCAGCCAGTTTCGATAGTCAACAACGACCTGATAGGCCTTTGGATACGTTTTCGCTATCTCGAAAATAGCTTTAAATGGCAAATGATAGAGTCCGTCTAAGTCGGCATGTAAAAAGTAAAGTTTGCGAAGCTTTTCAAGCAGCGTTAAATCTTTTTGAACATAGATAATTGAAAGCACCTCATGTTTAAGCCCATCTTTTTGAAAGGTTAGGCTCATTTCAATAAGTCGTTCTTTTGAATGAAAGTAATTATAAAAAGTTGCTTTTGAAGTTTTTGAAGATTCAAGAATGCGGTCCACTCCGACTTTATGAAAACCATATTTATTAAACAAGAACCTTGAAGTATGAAGCACGCTTAAAGCACGAAATGGAAGATCTGAATGAGGCATATTTTTACCGTTTTAAAATAAGTTCTTGTTGTAGGTGAGATACTTTTTTGGGAGAAAAAAGGCATAGCAAAGCCGTAAGACTGTGCTTGGCACATCTCAAGTTTTATTGTTGATGCAAGTTTTTTTGAGCCATAATGACTTAAAGCCTGAAAACCCTAAAGGTCATCAAGCTGATAAATATGATTTAAGTTGTGTCGTTATAGCTTTTGGCAAAGACTGCCAAGAAATAATGGATGTGCAAAGCCAACTCCTTTTTATTGGGAGTTCTGCCAAGTCATTAAAATTATGGTGGCAGAACGAAAGGGGGTTAGCAGACTGGCCGAAAAAACCCAGCACACCCGAAGGTGTCCCCCTCCCGTTCCGCCGCAGAGGGGGCACGAGGGTTCGTCACTAAAAGATTGCTCTTTTAATGCTTTTCGGAACGGTCTGCTAAAACCGTCTGGCAATGTGGCCAGCAGGCAAAGAATAGTGCTCTACCCTTTTACAGTCAAGCACACAAAATGACATTTGCTTTAAATTAGATCATTAAAAAGTAAGGATAAATAATGAATGAGTTATTGTTAAAGTGGGGTTTATAACGGAGTTGAAATTTATATAGATATATTAGTTTCAACAGGTAAGATTAAGATATAAAAATGGTAAATGATGAAATGAAAATATCTTTATTAGATGTACAAAAAATATTCAATGACCTATTAAACCATAAAATCAGCCGAGAGGATGCTGAAGAATGGGCAAGAATAAGAATGAACGCAATGGATAATCAAGACTTACTTTTTGATCCTCCGATTAAAGAGGAGCTTCTTTGGAAAGCGGTAATATATTTGAGTGGTGTTGGATTAAAGATATCACCTAATAAGTATATGGAAGATGATATTGGCATTAAAGAAATGTTTAGTACTTATTGGAATCAATAAGTTTTTTAACGAAAATTTATCCCCTAAATTATAAGATAATTAAATTAAAACAACATTCTAAATAAAAAAAGCTAAGCCCGATAACCGTGACTTAGCTTTGAAAAATAATTTAACAGGCTCTATCTAGAAAATTTATGGTCTTTAGGAAGTGGAGCATTACATGGCTGATCCGTCTTTACATCGACCATTTTCACAGGTCCATCGTTGTAGATTGTTACCTTACAGCCTTTTACGACATATTCCTGTTGAATGCCACCGTACATTTCATCCTCAGAAACAGCAGATGCAACATCACACGCATTGTCAGTACGGCATATAGCCTCTTGCCCACCAACCTCTACAGCTTCTGCTCCAGCAGCTTCCATTGCATCTACAGCGCTCTCCTGTAATTCAGCATCTACAGCCTGTATCTTTGCAGCATGTGTATTTGAAAGATTCATCATAAGAAAAATTGCAAGAAATAACTTACTACAGTGATTTATTAAATTCATAATTATCATCTATCAGGTCAGTATTCATAGAATGCATTACTCACTATCTTCTTTTTTAAATTTTCTCGACTGTTCATTTATATGAAATCTCTAAAGATGAATACTGTTTTAATATAGCAACTAGATCCTCTAAAACCTCTTTTGAATCAAAGTTATCTTTAGAATACTCAAAATTTATCCATTTAATTTTTAAAGGTAAAACCGAAATTGCATCAGCAAAAGCATCAAGGTTATAAGCTAAGTATCCTAATACTCCATAAACCTCTTCTCCCAAATAACAATACATATCTTCTTTACATAATATATAATTACCATCAATAGCTATATTCAAATCTAAAGGATCCGCCGTGTCATTCATTTGAGAAAAAGCGAAATCTAACCAGTAATTTTTTTCTAACTTTGTTAAATTAAACCATCTCTTTTTGCCTATAATCTCATTTTTATAACGACTCAATAGCTCTTCTTTTTTCTTAAATATTTTAAAATCTTCATAATTGTTTTCTATACTATTTGAATCAAACTCAATGTAAATTTCATCACCGTTAAAATTAAAATTTTTAGAAAGATTTAGGCTATTAACTATACTTAATTCTTTTACTTCTGTAATTAGCTTATGTCTGGACATAATCCTTATAAAATATAAAGAAAAATCATCTTTTATAACTTGGCATCTGAATTCTTTCAAAGGTTTCATAATCTTTTGTAAATCAGAGACCTTACTCACTACAACTTTGTTAGTATCAATAAAGAGTCTTTCGAAAAAGAATTCATCAATTATTTCCACTGTTCCATGCTCAGGAACTAACTTACATAAATTTAGAGCAAGCAATTTTCAATTATCCTAATAATTTTCCAATTCAAATTTTAGATCATTTAATATCTGTCCTATCTCTGGAGTTATGCCATTGTTTAAAGGAGTATAAAAAATACCTATTAATATCTCATCATCTTTTAAAGTAGGCAACAATTCGTTCATGAAGTCATCTAAAGAAAATAGCTCAGCTTCATATCCCACCCATTCATTCTCGGCACATAACTGGGCATACTCTTTCGCAGGCCATACAGGAAATACTTTTCGATTATCCTCTGTTCCAGCCAAGGCCCATCCATCCTTATATAAGCCCCAAACTTCTTGCGTATCAGCAATAACTTTTATGAAATGCTTATATCTTTTAGTACCTTCTAATGCAATTACAGCATCAATTTGCTTTTGACTCAGCTTCATAACATATGCCTATAAGTTATTGGAACCAATTATCGTGATAATCTTATTATTTTCAATAAAATCCTCACCAAGTTTTAATGGGTTTTCTTCTATCAAAATTTGATTGTTTTTAATTCTTTTATACTATAATCCGATCTTTAAAAATAGAAATGAAACTTGCTAAAATCTATGTTGAATATAATTAAAAAGCTATTTTTCTTATGGACAAAAGATAAAAGTAATAAAAAAAATCGAAAATATATTCAATTTGCAATACTCATTTGTTTTCTATCAGGTTTTATTTCATTAGATGGTTATCTTGACTATAAGGCAATCTCAGGAGATCTCCCTCCTCATCGCCCAATAATTGGAATAAAAGGAATTTTCACGACTCATAGCTCAAAAGGAATAACGCATATTAAACTTTCAGGGGATGTGATATATCCAAATACAGCTATAACTTATGATAATGTGCCATATATATTTTATAAACGAGAAGAATTAAGTGTTACTGGCTCTTCGATATATCAATTTACAAAGGAGCATCCTAATGAAACAGTTATCGTATATGGTTTCATATTAGAGGATGGACACGGAAATTTTTATCCTATTAAGATCACGAATCTTCGAGGCATTGCTTACACCTCAAATTTGATTAATGATCTACTATCTGAACGTGAATACGATTTAAGGGTATTAAATTATAAAATTTTCATTTTTGCTCTAAGTATCATAGTTCTCATCTATTTAAATTTTAAAGCAATTCGAGAAGATTATTAGTAAATTATAAAATCAGATTATTTTATTAATATAGCTATTAACTCTTGCTATTTAAGTTATACAACATACTCACATACACTATTCTAAATAAAAAAGCTAAGCCCCGATTAACAAGGCTTAGCTTTGAAAAATAATTTTTAAATTAAAAAATTACTTATTTAATGTCTGTGAATTCAGAAACAGGTTTGTTCACTTCAACTTTTGTGCCACCGAATTTTTCGCTCACAAATTTTTGAACTTTAGGTAAGTGGTAAAGTTCACCAAGTTTCGTATAGATCGGGTCATTTTTATTTGCTTCAGCAACACCCAATAAGTTCACATAAAGCTTAGTAGACTGATCAATAGGCTCACGGAAGATCGCATCTTTCATTACATTTAAGCCGCCTTCAAGCGCCAATGTATTACCAAGTACAATCGCATCTACATCGTTTTTAACACGAACTGCCGTAGTCATTTGAATTGGTTTTAATTTCAAATTCTTAGGATTTTCAGCGATGTCGTTTGTTGTTCCTTTTACAGGGTCAAAGTTCGGTTTAAGTTTAATCAGCTTAGCAGACTGTAATAATGTTAAAGCACGCGCTTCGTTGGCAGTATCGTTTGGAATCGCGATGGTCGCGCCTTGTGGGAATTCTTCAACAGATTTAACTTTATTTGCATAAATACCCATTGGCTCTAAGTAAGTTGTCGCAACAGCCGCAACTTTAGCAGTATTTGAAGAATTATAAGCTGCCAAATAGTTGAATGACTGGAACGCATTTACGTCTTGTTCACCGCTTGCTACAGATGTGTTAAGCACAACGTAGTCAGTCAAGTTGGTCACTTCAAGTTTAATGCCCGCTTGAGCAGTTTCAGGAAGCGTTGCAACGTATTTCCATACGTCAGTATCTGAACCTGTTGAAACTAATTTAATTGTGCGTACTGATTCAGTTTTGTCTTTAGCTGAAGCTGTATTTTCAGTTTGTGCAGGTTGTTTGTTACATGCAGACAGTGTTAGTACAGATGCGCTGAACAGGACACTAAATAATTTTTTCATAGATATATCCTAAACTAGGAAATGCCTACTCTACAAAAGAGTGAGACATTACCAACCATTGGGTCAAATGCAATTTTTGGGTGGAAATAATATCCAGATATAGGGTTCAGAAGACTGAATTCAGCATTATTCCTTCCTTGAACTTACTCGCTGAACGATAGAATTATGTTTTGAATCAGTTTCTAAATATGGCCTCATCATATATCAATAAATGAATATTCTACAAATAACTTGTTCGATTCTGATATATAGACCGGTTATTGCTAAGATATTGAAAACATAAAACATATTATATAAAGATAGCAATTTTGATTAAAATATATACTTGATTGATTTATATGAAATTTTCGGCATTTAATAGCAATATTTAAGCTAAAAAGAGTGTAATTTTTATTTTAAGCATAAAAAAAGCCCCTGTTTTCACAGGGGCTTTTCGAATTTGGCGGAAGCGGTGAGATTCGAACTCACGGAGGACTCACACCCTCGTCGGTTTTCAAGACCGGTGCATTAAACCGCTCTGCCACGCTTCCATGTGCGTAAGAATACAAAGCTTATTCATTTTATTCAAGAAAAAAATCACCGCTTTGTGTTCAAGTGCATATTGTTTCATCAATTTTACAGTTGGGCAGCCAATTCTGCTCCTTCTTTGATCGCACGCTTGGCATCTAGCTCTGCTGCGAGCTTTGCACCACCAATAATATGATAGTTCGCGATCGTCGACTCACCTTCTTTTGGCATCAAGTCTTTTACCGACTCTTGCCCTGCACACACCACTACCGTGTCTACACGTAAAAGCTGGTCCTGACCATTATGCTCAATCCAAAGCCCTTCGTCTGTGACTGCTTTATATTGCACACCACGTAACATACGGACACCATGCTTTTTAAGCTGTGCACGATGGACCCAACCCGAAGTTTTGCCAAGGCCAATACCGAGTGGTGTTGTTTTACGTTGCAATAAATAAATTTCACAGATTGCTGGTTCAACGACTGGCGGCTGCATTCCCCCTTCAGAAACATAGTTTGGATCTGGGTCCACACCCCATTCACGTTGCCACTCGGCTAAAGGTTGAGGCTGTGGTTGATGTGGTGGTTTAAGTAAAAACTCAGACACATCAAAACCAATGCCACCCGCACCAATCACTGCAACTTTTTGTCCAACTTCTGCTCCTTTTAGAACTTGAGCATAGGAAAGGACTTGTGGTGCATTACTTCCTTCAATTTTTAATGCACGAGGAATTACACCCGTTGCAACAATCACTTCATCAAACCCTTCGCGTTCAAGCTGCTCACGGTTCACGCGAGTATTTAAACGTACATCCACCCCAGTTTTTTCGAGTTGGACTTTAAAGTAGCGAATTGTTTCGTGGAATTCTTCTTTGCCCGGTACGACCTTGGCAAAGTTAAATTGACCACCTACTTCCGCCGTTGCTTCAAATAAAGTAACCGCATGACCACGGCTTGCCGCAACGGTTGCTGCCGACATTCCCGCTACACCGCCACCTACAACTGCAATTCGCTTAGGCTGTTTGGTTTTTAAATAGACCAGTTCCGTTTCATGCCCTGCACGCGGGTTCACTAAACATGACACACGCTTATTTTTAAAAGCATGGTCTAAACAAGCTTGGTTACAGGCAATACAGGTATTAATTTCATCAACGCGGTTGGTCGCAGTTTTATTTACCCAAAATGCATCGGCCAATAAAGGACGTGCCATTTGAACCATATCTGCTTTGCCAGTTGCCAAAATTTCTTCAGCAGTTTCAGGCATGTTAATTCGGTTTGACGCAATAATCGGTATAGAAATATGCTGTTTTACATGAGCCGTGTAATCGACAAAAGCTGCACGAGGCACAGACGTGACAATGGTCGGAACGCGAGCTTCATGCCAACCAATGCCGGTATTTAATAAAGTGACACCCGCTTTTTCTAAAGCTTTTGCAACAGTCACCACCTCTTGCATAGTGTTGCCGTCATGAACTAAATCGAGCAACGACAAGCGGAAACAGATAATAAATTTTTCACCAACTTTGGCACGAATTGCCTTGACGACTTCGACCGGAAAGCGCATACGGTTTTCAATATCACCGCCCCAACGGTCAGTACGCTGGTTCACATGGCTGCTTAAAAACTGGTTAATGAGATAACCTTCCGAGCCCATAATTTCAACACCGTCATAGCCTGCTTTTTTGGCAATGTCAGCACAATGTGCATAGTCATCAATCGTACTTAAAATATTTTTTTCAGAAAGCTGACGCGGTTTAAATGGTGAAATTGGCGATTTGATCGGACTAGAAGACACTGCAAAAGGTTGATAACCATAACGGCCAGCATGCAAAATTTGCATTAAAATTTTTGAACCATGCTTATGCACAGCATGTGTAACCAAACGGTGCTGCGGAATATCGGTTAAACCATTCATGGTTCCACCCATGGGTAGTAGCCAACCTTGACGGTTTGGAGAAATCCCCCCAGTCACAATCAGGCCAACCCCGCCTTTTGCACGCTCTTCAAAATAAGCTGCCAGTTTTGGGTAATTATAGAAACGGTCTTCAAGTCCCGTATGCATGGATCCCATCACCACACGGTTTTTAATGGTGGTAAAGCCTAAATGTAATGGTTTTAATAAATTGGCGTAACTTGTCATGCTGCGTCCCAATAATTTTTTGCAACTTGTTGCATAGTACTTTAATACTTTTTTGAAATGTTAGGATGACCACACGTATTTTTTTACGTGTTGAAATTGTCAATTATTCGAGCTTGTGACCCTTCATTTAATTTTTTATGGGCAATTGAAACGTTGAAGCTTTTTCCCATTTAAATAAAGAAAAAAATAGCATCACGACAGCAATCACAGTTCCTACAGGAAACATATTTATATTTTTTCCTTTTATAGAATTTCTTCTAAATTGTCATACTAATCGTAAAACTTTATATTTTTCCAATATTAATCTATTTTTCAAATGAAAAAAAAAGAATTCCTTTCCTAACAGAAAAAAAATCGATTTGAAAAGTGATATAGTACTGAGCGAATAAATTCTCTTGGTCACCGAAGTATTAGGGTGCCTATTTCGAAATAGTTAGGACTAGCAATGACTGATAATGCAACGATCTTGCAGCATGTACCAGTAGGCAAAAAAGTTGGGATTGCCTTCTCCGGAGGCTTAGACACTTCAGCAGCTTTATTGTGGATGAAACAAAAAGGCGCTGAGCCTTATGCATATACTGCAAACTTAGGCCAGCCAGATGAAGATGACTACGATGCAATTCCAAAGAAAGCAGAACAATACGGCGCTGTAAAAGCTCGCTTAATTGACTGCCGCTTACAACTTGCGCTTGAAGGTATTGCTGCGATTCAGTGTGGTGCATTCCATATCAGCACAGGTGGCGTTCCATATTTCAATACGACTCCTCTCGGTCGTGCAGTAACAGGTACTATGTTAGTTACTGCAATGAAAGAAGATGACGTAAACATCTGGGGTGACGGTTCAACTTATAAAGGTAACGATATTGAACGTTTCTATCGTTATGGTTTGTTGACCAACCCAAATCTTAAAATTTACAAGCCTTGGTTAGATCAAAACTTCATCGATGAACTCGGTGGCCGTGCTGAAATGTCACAGTTCCTGATCGACAATGGTTTTGACTATAAAATGTCAAAAGAAAAAGCGTACTCAACTGACTCAAACATGTTAGGCGCAACTCACGAAGCAAAAGATCTTGAATACCTAAACGCTGGTATCAAAATTGTTGACCCAATTATGGGCGTTGCTTTCTGGAAAGATGAAGTTGAAATTACTCCAGAAGAAGTGACTGTACGTTTTGAAGAAGGTGTACCTGTTGCATTAAACGGTCAAACTTTTGACAGTCCAGTTGAGCTTATTCTTGAAGCAAACCGTATTGGTGGCCGTCATGGTTTAGGTATGTCTGACCAAATCGAAAACCGTATTATCGAAGCAAAATCTCGCGGTATTTATGAAGCACCGGGTATGGCCCTTCTTCATATTGCTTACGAGCGTTTGGTTACTGGTATTCATAATGAAGACACGATCGAACAATACCGTATTAACGGTTTACGTTTAGGTCGTTTGCTTTACCAAGGTCGCTGGTTCGACTCTCAAGCGCTTATGTTACGTGAAACTGCGCAGCGTTGGGTTGCTAAAGCTGTTACAGGTGAAGTTACTCTTGAACTTCGTCGTGGTAATGACTACACCATCATGAACACTGAATCTCCAAACTTAACGTACGAAGCTGAACGTTTAACAATGGAAAAAGGCGATTCAATGTTCTCGCCTATGGACCGTATTGGTC